>Ga0190275_10000005_pt1 | contig 379892 bp, 370 predicted proteins | sample Popmic550T_FD_133745 | JGI IMG/M metagenome (GOLD analysis project Ga0190275, IMG submission 133745) | Populus adjacent soil microbial communities from riparian zone of Yellowstone River, Montana, USA - 550 T | ecosystem: Environmental > Terrestrial > Soil > Riparian zone > Trees stand...
CGGCCCGCTCGTCGGCGATGAACTGGCCGAACTCGGACTCCTCCTCGTCGCCGACCGGCTTCTCGAGCGAGACCGGCGCCTGGGCGGAGCGCTTGATCGAATCGACCTCGTCGGGCTCGATGCCGGTGACATCGGCGATCTCCTCGGCGGTGGGCTCGCGGCCCAGCTCGGTGACGAGCTTGCGCTCGGCACGGCCGATCTTGTTCAGCTTCTCGACCACGTGCACCGGGATGCGGATCGTGCGCGCCTTGTCGGCGAGCGCGCGGGCGATCGCCTGGCGGATCCACCAGGTGGCGTACGTCGAGAACTTGAAGCCCTTGCGGTAGTCGAACTTCTCCGCGGCGCGGACCAGGCCGAGCGTGCCCTCCTGGATCAGGTCGAGGAAGGGCAGGCCCTGGTTGCGGTAGTTCTTCGCGATCGAGACGACGAGGCGGAGGTTCGACTCGACCATCTTCTGCTTCGCGTCGAGGTCGCCGCGCTCGATCCGGCGCGCCAGGTCGACCTCCTCCTGGGCGGTGAGCAGTCGGACCTTGCCGATGTCCTTCAGGAAGAGCTGAAGGGAGTCGGTGGTCATGTCCGGCTTCAGGTCGATGGCGGTCTTCGCCTTGCGCCGGCGGTCCTTGCGGTCGACGGCGCGCTCCTCCTGGGTGGCGGCGACGGCCGGGTCGATCTCCTCGACCAGCTCGATCTCGGACTTCTCGAGGAACGTGTGGAGGTCCTCGATGTCGGACTCGTCGAGATCCACCTCGGTCAGGGCGGTCGCGACCTCCGCGTACGTCAGGACGCCGGTCTGCGTGCCCTTCGTGATGAGCAGCTTGACCTCTACGAGTTCCTGCAGTTCGGCTACAGACAAAGTGTCTTCCGTTTCCTTCGGCCCTTGTGGATCAGTCTAGGGCCCCTTTTTCCAGTTACGTGCAAACCGACTGCCTGGTCTCAAGGCTCGGCCGCCCCCTCGATCCACTTTACCCATGAACGGGGACACTCGACCACTTCTGCCACGTACGATGCCGCGCATGCCACAGGAAGAGCGTGGGCTGCTCGGAGATCTCCCCCGCACGCGGCCCGGCACGCGCAGCGCGAAGCGGGGTGAGCGGGAGCCGGGGGGCCGTCCCGAGCCGCCCGAGGCCGCCCCGGCCCCGACGGCTGGGGAGCTCGCCACCGAGCCGCTCAGGCTCGTCGTCGGAGCGGCCGAGGCCGGCTTGAAGGTGGCGTCGCGCGTCACCGGCGAGCTGATGCGCCGGCTCCCGCGGCTCTAGTGCGACACCCGCTCCACAGGCGCGCCTGGGCGGGCATCAAGCACTTCTACCGGAAGGCCTACGAGGACAACCTGACCGGCCTCTCGGGGATGGTGGCCTACAACCTGCTGCTCTCGGTCTTCCCGCTGGCGCTGCTCGCGCTCTTCATCGCCGGGCGGGTGCTCGAGTCGGGGGACCTCGAGCAGAGCATCCTCCAGGACCTCCAGCAGCTCTTCCCGAGCGCCGCGGACGACACGCTCCAGCGCGCGCTCGACCGGGTGCGCGACTCCTCGAACACCCTGGGGATCGTCGCCCTCGTGGCCAGCATCTGGATCGGCTCGTCGTTCTGGGGCGCGCTCGACACGGCGTTCTGCCGCATCTACCACTGCCGGTGCCGGGGCTGGGTGGAGCAGAAGCGCTTCGCCCTGGTCATGCTCGTGGTGGTCCTCCTGCTCATGGCGGCGACGGTCGCCGTCCCCGCGGTACAGAGCATCCTCGTCAAGGGGGCCGACGACCTGCCCCTCGGCCTCGACGACGTGGAGGGCTTCATCTACGCCGCGACGCTCGTGCTCGGCCTCTTGATCCTGTTCGGGATCCTCTGCGTCATCTACTGGTCGGTGCCGAACAGCTTCGTGCCCTGGCGCGCCGTCTGGCCCGGCGCCGCCGCGGCGACCTTGGCGATCGGCGTGGTGGACTACGCATTCCCCTTCTACCTATCGAACGTGTCGTCGATCGCGCGCTTCGGGACGACCTTCGTGTTCGTGGTGATCGTCCTGCTGTGGTTCTACGCGATCGCGATCATCATCCTGGGCGGGGCCACGATCAACGCCATGCGCTACGAGCTCCACGACACCGGGACCCTGAGCGCCGCGACATCCGAGTGAAGTCTCTATAGTCGGCGCCGCCGAATCGTCGGGCGCGTCCCGGCGAACGGGGGAACCACTTGCCGGCGCCGCTGCCGGCGGGGGCGAATCGGGGCATTGCCGCACCCGTAGCGCTCACGCGCGAGCCCGACAGCTCACCTCGTAGGCACGAGAGATCAGTGCGGTACTCGACTGCGACAGCACGTGGTGTCGTGGCGGCGCTCATGGCCGTTCTCGTCGTGCTGCCCGCATACGCCATCGGCAGCGACGGCGCCGCCGGCGCCAACTCGGGCGGCGGCGCCACCTACAACGCCGAGGCCGCCCCGCCGTCCGGCGCCGAGCCGAAGATTTCGCTGAAGGTCGCATCCGGCGCCTGGCTGGGCCGCGCGACCCGCATCAGGGGCACGTCCGCAGAGCTCGCGGGCAAAACGATCGCGATCGAGCGCCGCAGGTCCCGCCGCAAGGGGTGGGCGCCTGTGGCCTCGGTGCGCGTCAAGGAGAACGGCCGCTTCGGTGCGCGCTGGAAGCCGGGAGCAGCGGGGCGCCACCAGCTCCGCGCCGTCCCGGCCAGGGCTTCGAGCGCCCGCTCGACGCGGGCCCGGGCCGCCTCGGAGGTCGCTCGGGTAACGGTGTACCGGCGCGTGATGGCCACGTGGTACGGACCGGGCTTCTACGGAAACCGCACGGCGTGCGGCCAGCGCCTGACCAAGCGGACCCAGGGCGTCGCCCACAAGACGCTGCCATGCGGCACGAAGGTGGCCATCCGGGTGAACGGACGCTCGACCGTGGTGCCTGTCATCGATCGCGGGCCATACGCCCGCGGCATCGCGTACGACCTGACGTACGCGACCTCGCGGAGCCTTGGGGTGGACTACACCACCCGTATCGGGGCTGCCGTCGTGTCCCGCTAAGGGGTTACATCCGACCCCATCGAGGGGTATCCTCGGAGCGTGGCTGAAAAGGCGAACCTCGCGTGTCTCGTCATCGACGAGCACCCGGTGGTCCGCCAGGGTGTCCGCGCACTGCTCGAGACCGGATTCGACGAGGTCGAGCTGCTCGACGCGCCAAGCGCCGAGGCGGCCTTCGCGCAGGCCGACGGGCTCAAGCCGGACATCGTCCTGATCGACCCGCGCAAGGGCGTCCCCGACACCGAATCCATGCTGGTCGAGCTGGCCCGCGCGCTCGGCGCGCCGGTCGTCGTCTTCACCGCCGACGGCGGCGCTCGTCAGCTGGCCGACGCGCTGAAGGCGGGCGTGAAGGGCTACGTGCGCAAGGACTCCCCCGCCGAGGACCTGATCCGCGCCATCCGCGCGGCGCTCGCCGACGACTTCTACATCGACCCCGCGCTCTCCTCGACGATCGTGCTGGAGGAGGGCGAGCGGACGCTGACGGCGCGCCAGCGCGAGATCCTCCAGATGCTCGCCGACGGGATGCAGACGGACGCCGTCGCGCGCCAGCTCGGCCTCTCGACCGAGACGGTGCGGACGCACACGAAGCGGATCCTCGCGAAGCTCGACGCCGACACGCGCACGCAGGCGGTGGCGATCGGGATCCGCAACGGCATGATCGAGTGAACCTCCGCGGGCATCCTGCCCGCATCCTGATGACGCCGGTCCCCTAAGTGTGCGAGTTGTCCTCGGCCTCGACCTGGTCGGGCTCCGCCTCGGCGATCTTCACGCGCTCGCCGCCGGCCTTCGCGGCGTACATCGCCATGTCGGCGAGCTCGAGCAGCCGTTCGGCGTCGCTGGCGTGCTCGGGGCAGGCCACCACGCCGATCGACACCCCCACGTGCGCGCCGTCGGCGCTCTCGACCGCCTCGATCCCCGCCGCCAGGCGGTTGCCGAGCACGGTCGCCCGTTCGGCGGTCTGGTGCGGCGCCAGGACGCAGAACTCGTCGCCCCCGATTCGCGCCGACACGTCGACCGCGCGCGTGGCCGCGCGGATCGCCTCGGCCACGCCCATGAGCAGCTCGTCGCCCGCCGCGTGGCCGAACGAGTCGTTCACCCGCTTCAGTCCGTCGACGTCGAGGATGAGCAGCGCGAAGGGATGGCCGTAGCGCTGCTGGAGGCCGAGCAGGTGGTCGACCTGCTGGCGCAGGTATCGGAGGTTGAAGAGGCCGGTCAGCGCGTCGGTGTGCGCCAGCCATTCGAGCTCGGTCGAACGCCGCTCGAGCAGACTCTCGACGAGCCCTGACTGGAGCGTGGCGAACAGCCGGATCAGCCGCTCCACGGCGTCCACGAGCGCGTCCGGTTCGCCGGACAGCCGCTGCTTCACCGCGTGCAGCAGCACCGTCTCGAGCGCAGCCAGGTCGCGCGGCAGCTCGGGGGTCAGCTCACCGTCGTCGCGCAGCGCGGCGAGGCGCTCTATCCGGCGGTGCAGGTCGCCGCCGGGGCTGACGTCCGGCTCGACGCCAGGGGTCAGCACCGCGCGCAGGACCTCCTCGATCAGCGGCGGGACCTCGCGGGCGATCCGGTCGGTCGGAAGGTCGCGGATCTCCTCGAGCGGCGTGTGCTCGATCAGCCGCACGAGCCATTCCTTGGTCAGGTCCTCGGCGGATGCCGAAGCTGGCCGCTCCGGGTCGGCTGGCTCTAGGCGGCGAAAGGGTGGCAAAGACAAGCGAGAGGCCCCTCCACCCCATGCTAAACCCGATCTCGGAGGGAGCAAGGACGTCCGACGCGCCCCCTAAGAAGGAGTCCTCATGAGGGACGCGAACCGCACGACGATGGAACCCGAGCTCCGCACCATGCTGAGTCGCCACCGCGAGGAGCTGATCCGACGAGCACTCGTCCTCGCGATCAGCCGCTCCACGCTGGACGAGCTGGTGGAGCGCCCGCTCAGCGCGCGGCTCGACGAGCTCGAGCTCGTCTTCGAGGCGGCCTCCGCCGACCCGGGCACCGAGTCCCCGCGCGCTGCGCGCAGCCGGGACCTCCGGGAGGAGCTCGACCACCAGCTCGACGCCCACAGCGACGATGGCCGCATCTTCTCGGTCGCGGTCATCACGGCCGGCCGCGCGCGGATCGCGCGTCTCGGCCAGGGGGTCGCCGACCGGCGGCCGCCGGGTCCCGACGGCCGGGCGTGGGCGCACGCGCTTCGCGAGTGCGCGGCCCCCACGGACGTCGTGATCGACGCCGGCGACGGCGCGAGCGCCGTCGTGTTCCCAGACCACGATGCGCGCGAGGCGCGGGTCGCCGCCGATCGTCTCTGCCGCGCCGCGTGGCGGCTGCTCGGCGAGCAGGGCCCGCTCGCCCAGGCCGGCGTCGCCGCGTATCCGGAGGACGGCTCGTCGGGGACCGAGATCGTGGCCGCCGCGTACGACGCGCTCTGGCGCCAGGCGGAATTCGAGCCCCCCGACGTCGCCGCCCGGGCCGCGGACGCGGTCGCGCAGGCGAACGGCGGCGAGGACGGCCCGCCGGACGATCGCCCGCCGGCACGCGTCCACCCCCTGCGCCCGCTGTAGCGAACGCGGGATGATGGGCGCGTGAGCGCGCCCGAGCTGATCCCGATCGACGAGGCGCGCAGCCGCGTGCTCGCCGCGGTGCGCCCGCTCCCGGCCGAGCAGGTGGCGCTCGAGGCGGCGCTGGGCCGAGTGCTCGCGGCGCCGGCGGTCGCCGGCGAAAGCCTGCCGCCGTTCGACGCCTCGGCCATGGACGGCTTCGCCGTGCCGGATGGCCAGCCGGCGACGTTGCGAATCGCCGGCGAATCGCGCGCCGGAGCGCCGGCGACCGCGCCGCTCGCCCCGGGCACCGCGTGCCGCATCTCGACCGGCGCGGTGGTGCCGGAGGGGACCCACGCCGTCGTCCCGGTCGAGCGAACCGAGGAGCGGGACGGCCAGGTCGCCGTGCCCGAAACCGCCGGCGGGGCGAACATCCGCCGCGCCGGAGAGGACGTCACGGCCGGGGAGACCGTCATCGACGCCGGTGCGGAGATCGGTCCCGCCGAGGTGGCCGTGCTGGCCTCGCTCGGCGTCCCGGACGTGACCTGCGCGCGGCGACCGCGGCTGGCCGTCCTCGCCACCGGCGACGAGCTGGTCGAGCCGGGCGAACCCCTGGGGCCCGGGCAGATAAGGAACTCGAACGCCTACGCGCTCACCGCGCAGGCCGCGCGCGCGGGCGCGGAGGCCGTCGTGCGCCGGCACGTGCCCGACACGGCGGACGCGACCCGCGAACGGCTGGCCGAGGCGCTCGGCGCCGCCGAGGTGGTCTGCGTCAGCGGCGGCGTGTCGGTCGGCCCGCACGACCACGTCAAGCCGGCGCTCGCGGAACTCGGGGTCGAGGAGCGCTTCTGGGGCGTCCGGCTCCAGCCGGGCAAGCCCACCTGGTTCGGCACGACGGGCGCGGGCGGCCTTGTGTTCGGCCTGCCCGGCAACCCGGTGTCGGCGATGGTCACCTTCCACCTGTTCGCCCGGCCGGCCGTGCGCGCGCTCCAGGGGGCGGACCCCGAGCCGCGGCGGGCGACCGCCAGGCTCGGCGCCGCGCTCAAGCGCAATCCGCGGCGCGACCAGATGGTGCGTGTCCGGCTGGCGCCCGAAGCCGACGGCGGCTGGACCGCCCACCCGACGAAGGCTCAGGGCTCGCACGTCCTCACCTCGATGCTGGGCGCCGACGCGCTCGGGCGCGTCCCCACCGGGGAGGGCGACATCGCGGCCGGCGAGCGGATAGACATCGAGTTCCTGTGACGAAGACGCGCGACCTCGCCCGCGTGCGCCTGATCGAAGCGCCCGAGTCGGACTTCACGCCCGGCGGCCCCGTCACGTCGAAGCAGGAGGCGGAGCTGACACTGCCGCGGCAGGAGCTCGACCGGCTGTGGAGCCCCGAGTACCTCGAGCGGCTCGCCCGCACGTACTGGCGCTGGCTGAGCAAGATCTCGCTGGGCCTGCTGCGCGTCGTGTACGCGCCCGACTCGCGCCGGATCGTGTTCCTGATCCCGCCGCTCACCCTGCTCCGCTTCCACGCGCCCGAGTACGAAACGGAGCCCGACTGCGGGTCGGTCACGTGGCGGATCGACCGCGGCCTGCTCGTGGCCCCGCCCGGCCGCGGCAAGGGGTTCCTGAAGATCACCGTCGCGCGCCGCCCCGGCGCCTCCGAGGACGAGGCGATCGCGCGCGTGTCGTCGGAGGTCGCGAACTTCTATCCCGCGATCGGCGGGTGGGGCCGCGTGGCCAAGCTGGGCGCGCGGACCTACCGCGCGACCCAGCTCCGGATCCACGTGATCGTCACGAACCGCTTCCTGCGATCGCTGGCGCGGCTCGACCTCGTACCGAGCAAGGTCGGCCAGCTTGGTACCGAGCTGGAGCGCCCGAGCTAGCCGACGCGCGCGCCGGTCATCTGGCGCAGCTTCGCGCGGTCGTGGCGTGCGTGGATCCGGCGCACGGTGCCGGATCGCGACCGCATCGCGAGCGACTCCGTCGTGGCCGCGCCGCTCGAGAGGTAGCGCACGCCCTCGAGCACGTCGCCGTCCGTGACGCCGGTCGCCGCGAAGAAGACGTTCTCGCCGCCGACGAGCCTTTCCCCGTCTAGCACGGCGCCGAGCTCGAGCCCGGCGTCCGTGATCGCCTGCTTCTCCTCGTCGTTCCGCGGCCACAGCCGGCCGAGGATCTGGCCCCCGATGCACTTGATCGCGCACGCGGAGATGACGCCCTCCGGCGTGCCGCCGATCCCCCAGAGAAGGTCGACCGGGGAGTCCTCCGTGACCGCGAGGAGCGACGCGGAGACGTCGCCGTGCGGGATGAACCTGATGCGCGCGCCGGCCTCGCGAATCTCCTTGACCTGCTCGGCGTGGCGCGGGCGGTCGAGCATGATCACGACGACGTCGCCCACGTCCGTCCCGCGCTTCTTCGCGATGGCCCTGACGATGTCGCCGAGCGGCCGCTCCATGTCCAGCACGTCCGCCAGCGACGCCGACGTCGCCATCTTCTCCATGTAGACGGCCGGGCCCGGGTTGAACATCGTCCCGCGCTCGGACAGGGCGATCACCGAGAGCGCGCTCGGGAAGCCCATCGCCGTCAGCTCGGTGCCCTCCAGCGGGTCCACGGCGATGTCCACCTGCGGCGGCGACCCGTCGCCGATCTGCTCGCCGTTGTAGAGCATGGGCGCCTCGTCCTTCTCGCCCTCGCCGATGACGACGACGCCGTCCATCGAGACGTTGTTGAGCGCCAGGCGCATCGCGTCGACCGCGGCCTTGTCGGCCAGGTTCTTCTCGCCCTTTCCGATCCAGCGCGCGGCGGCGAGCGCGCCGTACTCGGTGACCCGCACCAGCTCCATGGCGATGTTGCGGTCAGGCGTGGCCGCCTCGGCCTCGCCCGTCCCCATCAGGTCGAACTCGCGCTCTGGGGAGTGCGCCTCCATGCGCTAGAGCGTGCCCGGCGGCTTGCGCGCGCGGTCACCCTCCGCCTGGCGGATGATGCCGCCCACGCAGATCATCGCGGACCCGATGAGGCCGACGAGGTAGCCGATCTTGATGTCGATCTCGGAGTCCGGGTCGCCGGGCCGGCCGAGGATCACTCCGTTCAGGATGATCAGCGCGAACGCGGTCATGCCGACGATCATGGTGATCTCGCCGGGGCGCCAGGTGAGCTTGTGCCCGCGCACGACGATCCAGGCGAGGATGAAGGGCGCCAGGCAGGCCGCGACCAGGAGCCAGTCGAGCGTGCCGTAGGTCTCGAAGGCGTTGAACTCGCCCTGCTGGCCGTTGATCTGGGCGTTCTCGTTGTCCGGGTTCGTCGAGAACCACGGCATGAAGAGCGACACGAGCAGGATGCCGACGCCGGCGAATCCGATGTACTCGCCCCGCTGGAGGCGCCCGAGATCCATGGGGGCGGAAACCTACCCGCTCCCATAGGGTTGGGCAATGCGCAACGCGTTCGTCTCCGGCGGGGCGTCGGGCCTGGGCGCCGCCGTCGTGCGCGAAGTGGTGGCGCGCGGCGGGAAGGCGGCGATCTTCGACCGCGACGCAGAAAAGGCCGAAGAGCTCGCCGCAACAATGGGGGACGGTGCCCGCGCGTTGCAGGGCGACGTCACCGACGAGGCGTCCGTCCAAGCGGCGATCGAGGCGGCCGTCGAGGCGCTCGGCGAGCTGCGGTTCGTGGTCGGGTGCGCCGGCATCGGCTGGGCGGAGAAGACGGTCGGCAAGCAGGGCGCCGCCCAGCTCCAGCCGTTCGAGACCGTGATCGGGGTGAACCTGATCGGGATGTACAACGTGCTCCGCCTCGGGGCCGCCGCCATGAACGAGAACGAGCCCGACGAGGGCGGCGAGCGCGGCTGCGTCGTGATGACCGCCTCGATCGCCGCCTGGGACGGCCAGATCGGCCAGACCGCCTACTCGGCATCGAAGGGCGGCGTGGCGGCCCTCACGCTCCCCGCCGCGCGCGACCTCTCGAACCGGGGCATCCGCGTGAACACGATCGCGCCGGGCCTGTTCGACACGCCGCTCCTAGCGGCGCTCCCGCAGGAGGCGCGCGACGCGCTCGGGAAGGGCGTCCCGTTCCCGCCCCGGCTGGGCGACCCGAGCGAGTTCGCCCAGCTCGCGTGCCACATCGCCGAGAACCGGATGCTGAACGGCGAAACGATCCGGCTGGACGGCGCGTTGCGGATGCCGCCCCGCTGACCTGCGCGCCGCCGTCGTCCAAGCGGTCGGCTCGGACTCAAGGGGTCTGACCCCGTAGGTGGGGCGAAACTCGCCCGCCGCAGTCTCCTCCTCGCGTGGCCCGCAAGCCGCGTGAGGAGCTCGAAGGTGCCATTCACCACGTGTACGCACGCGGTAACGGCCAGCAGCGGATCTTTCTCGACGACCAGGACCGCCGCACGTACCTCTTTTTGCTCGCGCGAGTGATCGAAGAGCAGGACTGGCGATGTCTCGCGTACTGCCTGATGGACAATCACGTCCACTTGCTGATCGAGACGCCCCGGGCGAACTTAGGGCGCGGCATGCAGCGCCTCCACAGTAGGTACGCGCAGCTCTTCAACGAGCGGCACGGGCGCGTGGGGCACCTCTTCCAGGGGCGTTACGGCGCCGTTCGGATCGAGACCGACGCGCAGCTCCAGACCACCCTCGCCTACATCGCCGCGAATCCGGTTCGGTCTGGTCTCTGCCGGCGCGCGTGCGACTGGCCGTGGAGTAGCTATCGCCACGCGTCGGCGGGAGATTCCGCGGGTCTCGTGGCCATCGACCGTTTGACCTGGCATCTAGGCGGGTTCGCGACGGACCCGCTCAACGCATACCGAGAGCTTGTTGAGGGGTCAGACCCCTCGAGTGTGGGCGACTCAGGGGGTCAGACCCCTTAGGTTGCGCGTGTGCGTGCAGCAGTTATCCCCGCGGTCGGCTCGGCCCCCCAGTATGTCGAGGACCGTCCCGAGCCCGCCGGCGGCGACATCGCTGAGGTCACCGCCGCGCCGCTCAACCCTGTCGATCTCTCGATAGCGGCCGGCCGCTTCTACGCCGGCCCGCCGAACGCGCCGTACGTGCCGGGGACCGAGGGGGTCGGACGGCTGCCAGATGGGCGGCGGGTCTGGTTCGAGACGGGGGCCGGCTACCTGGGCGACGGGTCGATGGCCGAGCGCGCGCCGGTCCACGAGGATCGCGCCGTCGAGCTGCCGGACGGGGTTGGCGACTCGGTGGCGGGCTGCCTCGGGGTGGCCGGGATCGCCGCGTGGGTGCCGCTCGAGCACCGCGCCCGGGTGCAGGCCGGCGAGACCGTGCTCGTTCTGGGCGCGACGGGCATCGTGGGCGGGATAGGCGTCCAGGCCGCGCGGCTGCTCGGCGCGGGGCGCGTGATCGCGGCCGGGCGCGACCGCGAGCGGCTCGAGCGCGTCGAGGCCGACGCGCACGTGCAGCTGCCCGCTACGGCCGATGCGCTGCGGGAGGCGGCGGGCGGAGACATCGACGTGGTGCTCGACCCGCTCTGGGGCGAGCACGCCGCCACCGCCACCGAAGCGATGGGGATCAACGGCCGGCTGGTGATGCTCGGGCAGTCCGGCGGGCAGCAGGCGACGCTCGACGCGGGCATCGTCCGCGGGAAGGCGCTCCACATCCTCGGGCACGGCAACGCGGTCACCCCGCCCGAGGTCAAGTACGGCGCCTTCCGCACCATGTGCGAGCACGCGGCCGCCGGGCGCCTGGCGGTCGAGTACGAGGAGATCGCGCTCGACCGCGTGGCCGAGGCCTGGGAGCGCCAGGCCTCCTCCCCGCACGTGAAGCTGATCCTCGTTCCGTAATGTCTAGCTCCGCGGGGCGTCCGGCCCCGCGTTCTGAGAGAAACCTCGACCTCCGGTCTCAGATTTCCTCTCTCTCTCAACGCCGCCAAGGAGAAACCTCAATGCCTGAAGCAGTCATCGTCGACGCCGTCCGCACGCCGGTTGGGCGCGCCTTCAAGGGCTCGCTGTCCCAGCTCCGCCCGGACGAGACCGGCGCGTTCATCATCGACCAGCTCCTCGAGCGCAACCCCGACGTGGCGCCGGACACGGTCGAGGAGGTCGTCGCCGGGTGCGGCCTGCCGCAGGGCAGGCAGGCGTTCAACATCGGCCGGATCATGGCCCTGCTCTCGGAGAAGCTGCCCGAGACGACCAATGGCTCGACGGTCGCGCGCTACTGCGCCTCCGGGCTCGACGCCATCCGGATCGCCGCCAACAACGTGGTCGCCGGACAGGGCGACACCTACGTGGCCGCCGGCGTCGAGTTCGTCAGCCAGTACAACGAGCGCCAGGAGGCGGCCGGCGAGGCCGACCAGAACGAGAAGCTCCAGGGCAAGGAGCCGGGCCAGCCGAACGCCTACATCTCGATGGGCCTGACCGCCGAGAACGTGGCCGACCGCTACGAGGTCAGCCGCTCCGAGATGGACAAGTACGCGCAGCGCTCACAGGAGCTCGCCGTCCAATCGCAGGAGGACGGCTTCTTCGACCGCGAGATCGTCCCCGTGACGCTCCCCGACGGCACCGAGGTCGCGAAGGACGACGGCCCGCGCGCCAGCTCGACGCTCGAGAAGCTCTCGCAGCTCGCGCCCGCCTTCCGCGAGGACGGCAAGGTGACGGCGGGCAACTCGTGCCCGCTGAACGACGGCGCCGCAGCCGCGCTCGTGATGTCCGCCGACCGGGCCAAGGAGCTCGGTCTGAGGCCGCGCGCGCGGATCATCACCGCCGCCACGTGGGGCAACGAGCCCGAGTACATGGGCGTCGCACCGATCGGGGCGATCGCCAAGGCACTCGACCGCGCCGGGATGACGATCGACGACGTGGACATCGTCGAGCTGAACGAGGCCTTCGCCGCGCAGGTCATCCCGATCATGGCCGAGTGCAACATCCCGCTCGAGAAGATGAACCCGCACGGCGGCGCGATTGCCCTCGGGCACCCGTTCGGCATGACCGGCGTGCGGATCATGACCACGCTGCTGAACGGCCTCGAGTCGGACGACAAGACGATCGGGCTCGAGACGATGTGCGTCGCCGGCGGCCAGGGCGAGGCCATGATCGTCGAGCGCCTGGGCTAGCCAGCGGGCCGGGGGTAGCGCCCCTATAAGGTTGGCGTGCCCGCAACCCCGGCGGGCACGCCCTCGTGAACAGCCCCAACACCGCCCACTCCGAGGGGCCGTCGGCGAACCTGGAGTTTCGCGCGGCTACCAAGCGCTATCCCGGCGCAGCCGACGTCGCCGTAGACGGCCTCACGCTCGAGGTGCGGGCAGGCGACATCTGCGTGCTCGTCGGCCCGTCCGGCTGCGGCAAGACCACCGCCATGCGGATGGTCAACCGCATGATCGACATCACGAGCGGCGACATCCTGCTGGACGGGCGGAGCGTGACCGAGCGCAAGCCGGCCGAGCTGCGGCGCGAGATCGGCTACGTGATCCAACAGATCGGCCTGTTCCCGCACATGACCGTGGCGGGCAACATCGCGACCGTCCCGCGCCTACTCGGCTGGGACAAGGCGCGAATCTCCGCGCGCGTCGACGAGCTGCTCGAGCTCGTCTCGCTCGACCGGGACAGCCGCGACCGCTACCCGGCGCAGCTCTCCGGCGGCCAGCGCCAGCGCGTCGGCGTCGCGCGCGCGCTGGCGTGCGACCCGCCCCTGATGCTGATGGACGAGCCGTTCGGCGCGATCGACCCGATCAATCGCGAGCGGCTCCAGAACGAGTTCCTCCGGCTCCAGCAGGAGATCCGCAAGACCGTCGTCTTCGTGACCCACGACATCGACGAGGCGATCAAGATGGGCGATCGGATCGCGGTGATGCAGAAGGGCGGGAAGCTCGCCCAGTACGCGACGCCGGCGGACCTCCTGTCAGAGCCGGCCGACGAGTTCGTCGCCAACTTCGTGGGCGCGGACCGCGCGCTGAAGCGGCTGTCGCTCCAACGGCTGCGTGATCTCGAGCTGCTGCCGCCCACCGACGGGGGTCCGGTCCTGGACGCCGACACGCTGCTCCGCGACGCCCTGTCCAGCCTGCTCGAGCACCGGACCGACCGAGCGCGGGTCACGAACGGCTCGGGTGAGGTCATCGGGACCATCTCCGTCGAGCTCCTCGGACAGGCGCTCCGATGATCCTCGCCCAGGTCGAGATCCGCGACCGCTCCGGTGAGGAGAGCTGCGTGGCCGACAACGGCTTCTGCCCGGACTGGATCTGGGACAACTTCGACCGCTACGTGGACCCGTTCTGGGACCACGTCTACCTGACGGTGGTCGCGGTCGCGGTCGGGTTCGCCATCTCGTTCGCGCTCGCCCTCCTGGCGTACCGGCGCCGCTGGCTGATCCCGCCGATCGTGAACGTGACGGGGATCCTGTACACCGTTCCGAGCCTGGCGGCGTTCTTCCTGCTTCTCCCGCTGACCGGCCGCGGGACGACGACAGCCCTGATCGTGCTCATCGCGTACACGCTGCTGATCCTGTTCCGCAACGTGCTCGCAGGCCTTGACAACGTGCCCGAGGAGGCGAAGGACGCGGGCCGCGGGATGGGCCTGACCGACCGGCAGCTCCTGTGGAAGGTGGAGCTGCCGCTGGCCGTTCCCGAGATCGTGGCCGGCCTGCGCGTGGCCGCCACGACGACGGTCGGACTCGCGACGCTCGCCTTCTTCGCCGGCGCCGGGGGTCTCGGCGGGGAGATCTTCAGCGACATCAACTTCAAGTCGAACGTCGTCACCGCGGGCGGCCTGTGCGTCCTGCTCGCGGCCACACTCGACGTCGGCCTGCTGCTCGTGCAGCGCGCCGTCACCCCATGGAGCCGCGCGTGAGCGATTTCGCGGACGCGATCGAGTTCATCTTCGACTCGCGCGAGACGAACGAGGGCGTCCGCGTGGGCGGCTCGCAGTTCCTCGAGCTCGCGATCGACCACATGTGGCTGAGCTTCGTCGCGATGGTCATCGCGTGCGCGATCGCCATCCCGGTCGGACTCTGGCTCGGCCACATCGGGCGCGGCGGGTTTCTCGCGATCAACGCCTCGAACGTCGGGCGTGCGGTACCGAGCCTCGCCCTGATCGCGTTCTTCGTGGCATACCTCGGCGTGGGCTTCGCCAACGTCACGCTGGCGCTCGTCCTGCTCGCGATCCCGCCGATCCTCACGAACACGTACGTGGGCGTCCGCCAGGTGGACAAGGACTCCGTGGACGCGGCGCGCGGCATGGGCATGACGGGCGCGCAGACGGTCCGGCGGGTCGAGCTGCCGCTCGCCCTCCCGCTCGTCTTCGGCGGGGTTCGCACCTCGGCCGTGAACGTGGTCGCCACTGCAACGCTCGCACCGCTCGCGGGACTGAACTCCCTGGGCGACCCGATCATCAACGCCAGCACGTATGGCGACGACGGACGCCTCGGCGCGGCCGTCCTCGTCGCCTTCCTGGCCGTCGCGACCGAGCTGTCGCTGGCGGCCGTCCAGCGCGCCACCACACCGAAGGGACTACGACGAAGGAGGAAACCGATGAAGCAGGTGAGATACGCGGCAGCGCTGATAGCGGTGCTGCTGTCCGCGCTCGCGCTCGGCGCGTGCGGGGACGACGACGACGAGGGCGAGAGCAGCACGACCGGCGGCGACACGGCCGGGCAGATCCAGCGCAACGAGGCGAACTCCGAGCTGATCATCGCGGTCGGGTCGAAGAACTTCACCGAGCAGAAGGTGCTCGGTGAGATCTACGCCCAGGGCCTCGAGGCGGCCGGGTTCAGGGTCGAGAAGCAGCTGAACCTCGGCGACGAGCAGACGGCGCTCAAGGCCCTCAAGAGCGGCGATATCCAGGCCTACCCCGAGTACACCGGCACGGCGCTGCTGTCGTTCTTCGGCGTGAAGGCGAACGAGATCCCGAAGGACCCCGCGGAGGCCTACGAGGACGCACGCGCCGGGTTCAAGAAGGAGGGGCTCGTGGCCTACGAGCCGACGCCCTTCACGAGCTCGAACGAGGTCGGCCTGACGAAGGACACGGCCGAGGAGCTCGGAGTGACAACGATCTCCGACCTGGCCGAGCACGACCAGGACATGACGCTCTACGGCTCACCGGAGTGCCGCCAGCGCACGGACTGCCTGCTCGGCCTCCAGGAGGTCTACGGGCTCGACTTCAAGAAGTTCGTGCCCATCGACATCGCACTTCGCCACGAGGTGCTGACGAGTGGCAAGGCAGACGCGTCGATCGTGTTCACGACCGACCCGCAGATCCAGCGCGAGGGCTTCGTGCTGCTCGAGGACGACAAGGGCATGTTCCCGCCGTACAACTCGACGTTCGTGGTGCGGGGAGAGACGAACGCGGTGGCGGGCGAGGAGCTCGAGAAGGTCATCGCCCAGGTCCAGGAGGGGCTGACGGCCGAGGTGATGCAGGAACTGAACGCCCGGGTCGACCTGGACAAGAAGACGCCGGAGGAGGTCGCCGGCGAATACCTGCAGGAGTCCGGTTTGCTGTAGGCGCACGGAGGTAGCCTCAAGGCATGGGTGAGGCCCGCCACAGCGCAGCGGTCGCCTACAGGGCGGTTCTGCTCGCGGCGGGCCTCCTCGTGCTCGGGCTGCTCTTCCGGCAGCTCGTCACGCTGATGGTCGCCGTCCTGATGACGGTGCTGCTCGCGATCCCACTCAGCGCGTTCGCGACGGCGCTCGAGCGGCGCGGTGTGCCGCGCGTCGCGGGCGCCCTGCTCGGCCTGCTCGCCATCGTCAGCACGGTGGCGGGGCTGCTCGCGCTCCTGATCCCTCCGTTCGTGGACGAGGTCGAGGAGTTCGTCGACGACGTGCCCGGGATCGTGAACGACCTGGGCGAGGACCTGGGCGACCTGATCGGCAGCGACAGCAGCGAGATCGGGCACGAGGTGCAGGAGTTCCTCCAGGGCTTCGTGGACGAGCCGGAGAAGCTGATCGGGCCGATCACCTCCATCGGGCTGGGCCTCGCCGGCGTGCTCGGCGCGGTCCTGCTGATGCTCGTGACGGCGTTCTTCATGGCGGCGAACCCACGCCCGCTCGTGGAGGCCCTCTTCAGCCTGGTGCCGCCGGCGCACCGCGACCGCGCCCGCGGGATCGGCGAGCGGATACGCGCCTCCTGGATCGGCTGGATGCAGGGTCTGGTGGTCGACATGACCGTCACCGGCGTGATGCTCTACGTCGGGTTCACGCTGATCGACCTGGACTTCGCGATCCTCTGGGCGGTCCTCGCGGCGCTGTTCACGGTGGTCCCGTACTACGGCGCGTTCGCCTCGGGCGTGCCGGCCGTCCTGTTCGCTCTCGCGGACAGCCCGGGCAAGGCGCTCCTCACGCTCGTCGTCTACGTGCTGGTGCAGCAGTTCGAGAGCAACGTCACGGTCCCGGTGGTGATGGCGCGCGCCGTCAAGCTGCACCCCGCGGTCATCGCGATCGGCGTGATCGTCGTCGGCCAGCTGTTCGGCGCGGTGGGCCTGATCGTGTCGGTGCCGATCCTCACCGCGATCGTGATCCTCGTGGACGAGCTGTGGGTGAAGCCGATGGAGGCGAGCGACGCGCGGCCCCCACCGTCGCTCGAGATTCCCGAATCAGCTCAGGCGGCGGAGACCGTTAAGCAGGAGGCGGGCGCAGAAGCGCGCGGTGGCGTCCACATCTGACTCGGTCGCGCCCGACATCTGGGCGCCGATCTGGAAGGCGCCCCCGGCCAGCGAGCGCGCCACGTAAGGGAACCAGCGCTCCGCGCTCTGCGGGATCTCGCCCGCCGCCGCCCACTCGCGCATGTCCTCTACGAGCTCGCGGACGGCGTCCTCGAACATGTCCTCGGCGCCCAGGTAGGCGATCACGTCGGAGTTCCTGCGCAGGAACTCGAAGGTCTGCGGGTCGGAGACCACCAGCTCGAAGAACGCGCGGTAGGCGTTGTACAGCCGGTCCTCGACGCCGACGCCCGGCTTTACGCGCTGCTCGCGCGCGATTGTCCGCGCCTCGGTGGTGAACTCCTCGAGGACCGCGCGGAAGGCAGCCTCCTTGTCGTCGAAGTAGTTGTAGAACGTGCCGCTCGCCAGGTCGGTCTCGCGCACGATGTCGCGCGCCGTGGCCGCCGCGTACCCCTTGTCCGAGAAGACCTTGCGCGCCGCCCCGAGCAGCTTGCCGCGGTTCTCGAGCTTGCGCGCCGTTCGCCGGGTCGTCATGTGGTCAGCACCACCTTGCCGAGCTTTCCTCCCTCCGTGAAGCGTGCATACCCGGTCTCCGCCTCGTCCAACGGGAACGTCGCCGCAACCGGGACCGCCACGGCCCCCGCCTCCACCAGCGGCAGGACGTGCCGCTCGACGCGGCGCGCCGTTTCCGCCTTCTCCTCCAGCGGCCGCGCCCTCAGGGTCGAGGCCATGATCCGCCCGCGCTTGCTCATCAGCCCGAGCAGGTTGAGCTCCGCTTTCGCGCCTGCCCCCACGCCGATCACGACGATCCGTCCGCCCGTGGCGAGGCAACCGACATTCGCCGCCAGGTTTGGCGCGCCGACCAGCTCGAGCACGACGTCGAAGGGTCCATGCTCCTCGAAGCCCTCCGGCGCGACGGCGCTGGCACCGAGCTCCTCGACCCCGGCGCGAAGCGCCTCGTTCCTCACCGTGGCGGTCACGTCCGCGCCCGCCGCCCGGCCGAGCTGGACCGCCGCCGTACCGACGCCGCCGGCAGCGCCGTGCACGAGGAGCCGCTCTCCGGGCTGGAGCCCGGCCTGGGTGAAGAGCGCGTCGTGCGCGGTCGTGAAGACCTCCGGGAAGCCGCCGGCCGCGGGCCAGTCCAGGCGCTCCGGGACGGGCATGAGCTGGCGCTCGTGCACCACCGCGAGCTCGGCCTGGCCGCCGCCGGCCACGATCGCCATGACGCGATCGCCCTCCGCGAAACGCGACGCGCCCGGACCGAGTGCCGCCACCTGGCCCGCCAGCTCGAGGCCCGGGATGTCCTGCGGCGCGCCCGGCGGGGCCGGGTAGAGCCCGCGCCGCTGCATCATGTCGGCGCCATTCAGGCCTGCCGCGGCCACGCTCACGAGCACCTCCCCGGTACCCGGGCTGGGGTCCGGGTGCTCCTTGACGGTCACATCACCGTCGTCGAGGGTGACAGCTCGCATCGGCGCGAAATCCTACTTTTCCGGAAAAAGCGGCCGGCGCGGAGTACGTAGGGGGCGCGTAGACGCGCATCTGGCGCTTTGACATCGCGTCCGGTGGGTAGCCTTTCGCCACCGGGTCGACCTGAGTCGGCACGGTTCGACGGAATGAGCCCGCTCTCTCTCCTCTCCCGGCCCCCGCTATGGCGTGAGTCACGCGTCGGGCTCGAACTTGCCACGCTCGTGCGCGACCCGGTGTTCCGCGGCGACGGCGTGCGCGACGGGCGCGGCCAGCCCGTGCTCCTCATCCCCGGTTTCCTGGCGGGCGACGACTCGCTCGCGCTGATGACGCGCTGGCTCCGCTCGACGAACCACTACGCGAAGCGGGCCGGGATCCGGATGAACGTGGACTGCTCGGAGGCGGCGGTGAAGCGCCTGGAGGAAAAGGTCGAGGTGCTTGTCGAGCGCCAGGGCCAGCGGGCGGCGATCGTCGGCCAGAGCCGCGGCGGTCACTTCGCCCGCGTCCTCGCCCGGCGCCGCCCGGACCTCGTGGGCGGGATCGTCACCCTCGGCTCCCCGCTCACCCAGCCCCTCGCCATCCATCCGCTCGTCCGCGCGCAGGTCTACGCGCTGGGCGCGCTCGGCACGGTCGGGGTCCGCGGCCTCTTCCGCCACAGCTGCCTGTGGGGCGACTGCTGCACCCAGTTCTGGGCGGACGCCGAGGCCCCGTTCCCGAAGGGGGTTCGCTTCGTGTCGGTGTACTCGCGCTCGGACGGAGTCGTGCGCTGGCAGTCATGCCTCGATCCGCACGCCGAGCACCTGGAGATCCGCGCGAGCCACATCGGCATGGGCATGCACCCCGCCGCGTGGCGCGCGGTCGCCGGCGAGCTGGAGCGACTGCGCAAGTCCGAGGCGCGCCGTCAGGCGGCGCTGAAGGCCCGCCGGCGCACCCGCGCCGCGGGCCGGCAGGTGAAGCGCGTCAGGCGCGCTGCGTAGCCGGGTTCGCCGCCGCCCAGGCCGCGATCTCCTTCGAGCCCTGGATGACCTCGTCGTCGTCGGTCACGAGCGCCGGCACCCACGTGTTGCCGGTCAGGCGCTTCACGTCCTGACGGCCGGAGGTGCGGTTCATGAAGTCGGGCAGGACCCCCAGCCCGTACGCCTTCACCACCTCGGGATCGTGGCCGGCCTCCTTCAGCGCGTCGTGGGCGTTCTTGCAGGGGTGCCCTCCCGGGCGTGGGCTGCCGAACAGCCCCCAGCAGATGTAGAGCTTCATGCGACGGACAATACGCTTCCGGTGACACTGGCAGCATCGCGCGCACGCGCCGAGGTTACGTCCTCTGCTCCGGCCACCATGCGCGCATGGCCGGCAGCTTCGGGACCACCGTCGCGGTGCGAATCGCGCGCATGCTCTACCGGCGCTGGGAGCGTCTCGGCCCCGAGGACCGCCAGGCGCTGGAGGCGCTCGCCGACGACGTGAAGGAGCGGGCACTCGAGGTGCGCGGAAAGGCGGACGACGGAGCGTCGGAGCGCGAGCTGGAGCTCGCGAACGACGAGCTCGCCGATGCCCTGGGCGCCGATGAGGTCGCCGCGCTGCGCGCCGAGCTCAGGCGCGAGCTCGAGCGGGTCGAGCGCGAACAGGACGCCACCCGCGCCGCCTGAGGTTCGGCCTCCCACCGTGGGGGGTAAGTACAGGGCACCCGACCAAGGCAGAGGGGTTCGGATGATTGGTCTCGTGATAGCGGTCCTGATGGCGGCGCTCGTGTACACGCTGTGCGTGGCGCTCGGGCTGCCCGTGATCATCGGGATAGTCGCCGCGATCCTCGTGTTGATCGCCGGGATCCCAACCGGGGGCTACGGCCTCGGGAGGCGCTGAATGTCGGCCGCCACGATCATGATCGCGGCAGTGATCATCGGCCTGGTGGTGGGCACATCGCTCGTCATCGGCGCGCCGGTGTTCGCGCTGCCGATCGTCCTCATCGTGATCGCCGTGCTGGGCGCGGCCGAGATGCGCCGGCGCTCCGGCGAGGCGCGCAGCATGCAGGGGTTCCGGGACGAGGCGAAGGCCGACCCGGTCGAGTTCACAGAGCGCGACAAGCAGACGCTCGCCGACTAGACGGTCTCGGTCTCCGAGCGCATCGCCTCCAGCGCCTTCCTGATCAGGCGCGACACGTGCATCTGCGATATGCCGATGTGCTCGGCGATCTGCGACTGGGTCATGTCCAGGACGAAGCGCATGTGGAGGATGAGCTGCTCGCGCTCGGGTAGTGCCTGGAGCGCCGGCGCCAGCGTCGCGCCGAACTCGACCAGCTCGAAGTTCGGGTCCTCCGCCCCGACCGAGTTGGCCCAGCCCTCGTCGTCGTCCTCCGTGGCAGGTGCTGTGTCGAGCGACATCGGCTCGTAGGCCACCGCCGCCTCGAGCGCCTCCAGCACCTCCTCGCTGCTCGCCTCGATGTGCTCGGCGATCTCCGCCGGGGTCGGCGAGCGTCCGAGCTTCGCGGTGAGGACCGGGATCGCGCGGTTCACCTTCATGCGCCGTTCCTGGATCGCTCGCGGAACGCGCAGGGTCCACCCCGTGTCGCGGAAGTAACGCTTGATCTCGCCGAGGATCGTCGGCACGGCGAAGCTCGAGAACGCCGTGCCGCGGTCGAGCTCGTAGCGGTCGATGGCCTTCACGAGGCCCAGGCTCGCCACCTGCACCAGGTCGTCGAGCGGCTCGCCGGCCGACGCGTATCGGCGCGCCAGCTGTCGCGCGAGTGGCAGGAAGCGCTCTACGAGGCGCTCGCGCGCCCCCAGGTCGCCGCGGACCAGGTACGCGTGGAAGAGGCGGCGCTCCTCGTCTGTCCGCTTGCGGCCGGACAGCCTGTACTTTTCGGGTCCTGGACCGCCCGGGGAATCGGATTTCCCCCCATCTGAACCATCATGTTCTACGAGCAAGCGACGCCCTCTCCGGAATCTCGCGGTCGAGTGCGCGCGAGCGGGGGGCTCGGCCTGCGCGGCAGGGGCAAGGCTAGCAACGGACGGGGCGGGCGCCATGGGCACTGACGGCTTCGTCGCGAAGCTGTCCGGCGGCCTCCGCGTGCTGGTGGCGGACGAGGACGAGCGGGCACTCGACGACATCGCCGCCGTCCTGCGCGGGCTCAAGCACGAGGTCGTGGCGCGCGCTACCTCCCCCGGTGGCGTGGCCGCCGCGATCGCCGCGGACGACCCCGACGTGGCGATGGTGAAGCTCCACAGCGACGACGAGCACGCCCTCGGCCTGATCGAGGAGCTGATCGAGGGCGGCGGCTGCCCCGTGGTCGCGCTGCTCGGCAGCGAGGACCCCGACTTCGTCGCCCGCGCGGCCGAGCGCGGCATCATCGCCTACGCCCACCCCGTGGACGAGGAGAGCGTGCGGAGCGCGCTGGAGATCGCCGTGCGCCGCTTCGCGGAGCTGAGCGAGCTCGGCGAGGCGGTCGGCGAGCTGGAGGATGCGATCGACCGCCGTGCCACGATCGAGCGGGCGAAGGGAATCCTGATGGAGCGCCACGGCGTCTCCGATCGGGAGGCATTCGAGATGCTGCGCTCCAAGGCGCGGTCGAGCAACCGGCGCGTCTTCGACGTGGCGGCGGACGTCAGCTAACCAAGGGGCCTGGCCCCTTGGTCAGCCGAGCGGGGTCTCGTCGAGCCGCTCCCTGAGCGCCTCGATCGACTCGAACACCCACCCCGCGCCGGCGTCACGGAGCTCGCCCTCGCTGAAGCCGCCCGTCAGCACGGTCACGGTCTCGAGGCCGGCGCGCCGCGCCGCCTCGACGTCCCAGATCGAGTCCCCCACCATCACCGCGTCGCCGCCGCCCGCCTTCTCGACCGCGGCCCTCACCAGGTCCGGCTCGGGCTTCGTGGCCTCGACGTCCGCCGATGTCGTCCAGTCGTCGGCCAGCTCGCGCGCGTCGAGCAGATCCAGGTAGTGGTCGACCTCGCTCTCCTTGGCTGAGCTGGCGAGCACGACGGCGTGCCCGCGGCCCTTCAGGTCCTCGATCAGCCCGCGCGCCCCCTCGAGCGGCTCGACCTCCTCGATCAGCGCCATGTAGAGCGCCTTCTCGGCGTCGCGGACGTCGTCGCCGCGCTCCGCTTCCCACTCCTCGCCGGCCAGCGCCGCCACGAGCTGGTCGCCCCCCATGCCGATGTGGCGGTGGATCCGCCAGATCGGGACGAGCTTCCCGTGCTGGCGGAACGCGCGGTACCAGGCGATCGCGTGGTGATAGTTCGTGTCGACGAGCGTGCCGTCGACGTCGAGGATCGCGTGCGGCATCAGCTGAGCTTCGGCGGGAGGGCCTCAGCCACGTCCGGCGGCCTCGTCGGTCTTGGCGCAGAGCAGCTTGAACGAGGCCTGGAGCCAGTCGTTCAGCGCCGACACGGCGAGGACGTCGTTCACGACGCGGCCGGTGGCCGGCGACGTCACGCGCAGCGTCACCAGGCCCAGCGCGCTCCACGCGCCCACGCAGCGGGTGCACGTGACGAGCTCGCCGACCGCGTGGCGCAGGCGGCGGCCACGCGGGCGCCTCCGGCCGCCCTCCTCCTCGACGAACGGCTCACGGACCCAGGAGCCGATCCGCTCGCGCGCGATCACCTTTGCGAGCGCGAACGTGGCCAGGCCGGACACCGCCAGGTCGTGGCGCGTCAGCGGGTCGCCCTCGCGCGCCCGCTCGCGTGCGGCGAGCGCGGCGCCGGCGAGCAGCACCGCGAACACCGCATTCAGCGCGGCGTAGTCCTGCGGCTCGGTCGGCGGGTTGGCGAGCGCGCCGTTCAGGCCGTCACGTGCCGGTGCGTCGATGGGCATCGAGACTCGATTAACCGCCCAAACCGACGGGCAAACGTTGCTCGAGCTCAAGTACGGGTTCATACAGGTCCCCGTGGCGCTCCACGCGCTCGAGCACGTCCGCCGCCTCGAAGCGCAGGTCCTCGGGCGCACGCGCGGCCTCGACCTCGTCCCACGTGAGCGGCGTGGAGACCGTCGGGCGCTCCCGTGCGCGCAGCGAGTACACGCAGACCGTGGTCTTGAAGTCCACGTTCTGGCTCCAGTCCACGAGCACCTTGCCCGCGCGCAGGTCCTTGCTCTGCTGGGAGACCACGAGACCGGGGTGCTCCTGCTCGAGCAGCTCCGCCACCGCGCGCGAAAAGGGCGTCGTCTCGTCGTAGGAGATCGGCGTGTTGAGGGGCAGGTACACCTGCATCCCCTTCGACCCCGACGTCTTCGGGAAGCACTCGAGCCCCAGCCGGCCGAACATGTCCCGCAGGAGCAGCGCCACCCGGCAGCATTCGACGATCGTCGCTGGCGGACCCGGGTCGAGGTCGAACGCGACCATGGTCGGCCGCTGATAGTCACCGGCGGTCGCAAGCGACGTATGCATCTCGAGCGCCGCCAGGTTGGCCAGCCAGATCAGCGTCGCCAGGTCGTTCGCCAGGCAGAAGTCGATGTCCCGCGGGCCCCGGCTCTCACCGCCCCACCGGCCGGTTCCGCGCGTGAAGATCCGCGCCACCTCGACCCAGTCGGGCCTGTGGTCGGGACAGTTCTTCTCGAAGAAGAACTTCTCGTCGACGCCGTTCGGGTAGCGGATCCGAGTCAGGGGACGGTCGCGCAGGTGCCCCAGCATCACGGGCGCGATGCGCGTGTAGTAATCGATGACGTGGCCCTTGCTGAACCCGGCGGCCGGGTACAGGACCTTGTCGATGTTCGAGAGCTTGAGCTGTCTGCCCTGGACGTCGACTTCCATGCCCGATCTATACCCTGCCGCGCTCGTGAGGGTCAGCGTCCCGAAGGAGACCGCCGAGGGCGAACGGCGCGTGGCACTCGTGCCGGAGGTCGTCGCGCGACTCAAGCCGCGCGGGATCGACGTGGCGATCGAGCGCGGCGCCGGCGAGGGGGCCATGCTCCCGGACGCCGCGTTCGAGGAGGCCGGCGCCACCGTGATCTCGGCCGACGAGGCGTGGGGCGGCGACGTGGTCGCGAAGGTGGCTCCGCCGAGCGCCGAGGAGATCGGCCGCCTGAAGAGCGGCGCCGTCTTCATCGGCTTCCTCGCGCCGCTGACCTCACCCGAGACGGTCCAGGCACTCGACGGCGCCGGCGTGAAGGCGTTCGCGATGGAGTCGATCCCCCGCATCACGCGCGCCCAGTCCATGGACGCGCTCTCCTCGCAGGCGACGGTCGCGGGCTACCGCGCGGCGCTGATCGCGGCCGAGCAGCTCACGCGCTTCTTCCCGATGCTCACGACGGCGGCCGGCACCGTGAAGCCGGCGAAGGTGCTCGTGCTGGGCGCCGGCGTGGCTGGACTTCAGGCGATCGCGACCGCGCGCCGGCTCGGCGCGCAGGTGCACGGCTACGACGTACGCGCGGCGGTGAAGGAGCAGGTCCAGTCGCTGGGGGCCAAGTTCCTCGAGCTCGACCTGGAAGCCGACGCCGAGGGCGAGGGCGGCTACGCGAAGGCGCTCGCCGACGAGCAGCAGCGGCGCCAGCAGGAGGCGCTCGCGGAGGCCGTCACCGACTTCGACGCCGCGATCACCACCGCGCTCATCCCGGGCAAGCCCGCCCCGCTCCTCCTGAACGCGCAGGCCGTGAAGAACATGAAGCCGGGTTCGGTGGTCGTGGACCTGGCCGGCGAGGCGGGCGGCAACTGCGAGCTGACGGAGCCCGGCCAGACGGTCGTGCGCGAGGACGTGACGATCACGGCCCCGCTCAACCTGCCCTCCACGATGCCCGAACACGCGTCGCAGCTCTACGCGCGCAACGTGCAGTCGCTGCTCGAGCTGATCACCGACGAGGGCAACCTGAAGATCGACTGGAGCGACGAGATCGTGCAGGGCGCGTGCGTATCGGGGAAGGAGGCCGGCAGTGGACCTGCTGACTGAGCTGACGATCCTGATCCTCGCGGCGTTCGTCGGCTTCGAGGTGATCTCGAAGATCCCGAACACGCTGCACACGCCGCTCATGTCGGCGACCAACGCGATCCACGGCATCGTCGTCCTGGGCGGCCTGCTGGTGATCGGTCCCGCCGAGGGCACGCTCGAGCACGTGATCCTGGTGATCGCGATCGCGTTCGGCACGATCAACGTGGTCGGCGGGTTCCTGGTCACGGACCGGATGCTCGGGATGTTCAGGAAGAAGCCCGCGCCGGAGAAGGAGCCGGAGGAGTGATGGTCATCGCGGACTCGTTCCTGCAGGACCCGGACTTCATCGCCGCCGCCTACATCGTCGCCTTCGTCCTCTTCATCGTCGGCCTTCAGCGGCTGACGCATCCCGCGACGGCGGTCCAGGGCAACAAGATCGCGGCAGTCGGCATGGCGGTCGCGATTGCCGCGACCCTGCTGATGGAGGAGATCGGCGACTGGGAGCTGATCATCGCCGGGATCGTGATCGGAACGGTCGTCGGTGTCCCGGCGGCGCGCAACGTGAAGATGACCGCGATGCCGCAGATGGTCGCGCTGTTCAACGGCGTGGGCGGCGGCGCGATCGCGCTCGTGTCGTGGGCGGAGTTCCGCCACGTCGGGGGCGACATCGAGCTCGAGCAGATGATCCCGATCCTGTTCGCGGCGATCGTCGGCTCGGTCTCGTTCTGGGGCTCGAACATCGCCTTCGGAAAGCTTCAGGAGATTCTGCCCGGCCGGCCGATCATGCTGCCGGGGCAGGCCGTGCTCAACGCCCTGCTCCTGCTCGGGGCGGTCGGGTGCGCGGTCGCGATCGCGGCGGGCGAGGAATCCGAGGCGCTCTTCATCGCGATCCTGCTTTTCTCGGCCGTGCTCGGCAACATGGTCGTGCTGCCGATCGGCGGCGCGGACATGCCGGTCGTGATCTCCCTCCTGAACGCCTTCACCGGGCTGTCCGCGGCGGCCGCCGGCATGGCGCTCGACAACACGGCGATGATCGTTGCCGGGATGATTGTGGGCGCGTCCGGAACGATCCTCACGAACCTCATGGCGAAGGCGATGAACCGGTCGATCGGGAACGTCGTCATGGGCGGGTTCGGCGGGACGGTGGTGACCCCGGCGGGCGAGGCCGACGAGGAGGGCCGCACCGTCACGTCCACCTCGGCGGACGACGTGGCGATCCAGCTCTCCTACGCCAGCCAGGTCGTGGTCGTGCCGGGGTACGGCATGGCGGTGGCCCAGGCCCAGCACGCCGTGCGCGAGCTGTCCGAGGAACTCGAGAAGCGCGGCGTCGACGTGAAGTTCGCGATCCATCCCGTGGCCGGCCGCATGCCCGGCCACATGAACGTGCTGCTCGCAGAGGCGGACGTGCCCTACGAGCAGCTCAAGGAGATGGACGAGATCAACAACGAGTTCTCGCGCACCGACGTGTCGCTCGTGATCGGCGCGAACGACGTGACCAACCCGGCCGCACGGACTCAGTCCGACAGCCCGATCTACGGAATGCCGATCCTCAACGTCGACGAGTCGGGCGCGGTGATCGTGCTCAAGCGAAGCATGGCCTCGGGATTCGCGGGTATAGACAACCCTCTGTTCTACGACCCGAAGACCTCGATGCTGTTCGGCGACGCCAAGGAATCGATCACCGCGGTGCTCGGGGCGGTTCAGGAGCTGTAGGTGCCTGGGCGCCGTGAGTCCGTCACGGTGCTCGTTCCGGCGCGGAACGAGGTGGCGACGATCGCGCCGATCGTCCGCGACCTCGTGGCGCTGTGCTCCGAGGGCCTCGTCGACCAGGTCCTCGTGGCCGAGCACGACTCGACCGATGGCACCGCGGAGGCCGCCGCCCGGCTGGGCGCCGAGGTCGTCCGGACGGCCGGCGTGTTCCCCGAGCTGGGACCGGTGGCCGGCAAGGGCGACAACCTGTGGCGCGGCCTCACCGCGGCTCGGGGCGACATCATCTGCTTCGTGGACGCCGACTCGGCCGACTTCGGGCCCCACTTCGTCCACCGCCTGATCGAGCCGCTCCGCGAGCCGGGCGTCGAGTACGTCAAGGCCTTCTACCGGCGGCCCTGGCGCGACGGTGGCGATGTGAAGCCGACCGGCGGCGGTCGCGTGACCACGCTGCTGGCGCGCCCTCTCCTGCGCCGCTTCTATCCCGAGCTCGCGTGGCTGCAGCAGCCGCTGGCCGGCGAGATGGCGGCGCGGCGCGCCCTCTTCGAGAGCGTGCCGTTCGCGATCGGGTACGGCCTCGAGATCGGCCTGCTGATCGACATCTATCGGCGGGTGGGCGCGTCCGCCATCCGCCAGGCCGACCTGCACACACGCCAGAACCGGCACCAGCCGCTCGAGGAGCTCGCACCCATGTCGGATGCGATCCTCGAGAGCGTCAGCGCGCGCCTCGTCGAGGAGGGACGGCTCACGGGTTCCGCTGCGAGACGGCTCGAGCGCCCGCCGCTCGCCCGCGCAAGCGCCGCCGCCTGAAAGATTTGGGCTCCGTCCCCTTTTAGACTCGCGCCGTGACCTGGGAGCCCGAGCTCGAGGAGCTCCGCCGCCGCGAGGAGCTCGCGCGGCGGATGGGCGGCGAGGAGCGGGTCGCCCGCCAGCACGACACGGGCCGGCTGACCGTACGCGAGCGGGTCGAACGCCTCTTCGACGCCGGAACGTTCCACGAGACCGGCACGATCGCCGGCAAGGGCTCCTACGACGACGAGGGCGAGCTGACCGACTTCCTGCCCGCGAACATGGTCGTCGGCCAGGGCCGGATCGACGACCGCCGCGCAGTGCTCCAGGGCGACGACTTCACGGTCCGCGGCGGCGCCGCCGACGCCGCCATCTGGCAGAAGATGGTCTACGCCGAGCGGATGGCGCACGACCTGCGGCTGCCACTCGTACGGCTCGTTGACGGCACGGGCGGGGGCGGAAGCGTGAAGCACCTGGAGACGATGGGCTTCACGTACGTGCCGTTCGTGCCCGGGTGGGAGCTCGTCGTCGAGAACCTCTCGCTGGTGCCGGTCGTCGCGGCCGCGCTCGGCCCGGTGGCGGGCCTGGGCGCCGCGCGTGTGACGGCCGCGCACTTCTCGGTGATCGTCCGCGGCACCGCGCAGCTCTTCGTGGCCGGCCCGCCGGTAGTGGCGGCCGCGATGGGCGAGGCACCCGACAAGGAGCAGCTCGGTGGGTCGCGGACCCAGACGGCCGCCGGGGCGGTCGACAACGAGGCCGCCGACGAGGACGACGCGCTCGACCAGCTCAGGCGGTTCCTCTCCTACCTCCCGCAGAGCGTCTGGGAGGTCCCGCCGGTCGCGAGCGCGAGCGATCCCGCCGATCGGCGCGAGGAGGAGCTTCTGTCGATCGTCCCGCGCGACCGGCGAAAGCCCTACCGGGTGCGCGACATCCTCGAGGCCGTTTTCGACCGCGGCAGCGTGTTCGAGATCGGCGGGCGCTACGGGCGGTCGCTCGTGACCGCGCTCGCGCGGCTCGGCGGACGGCCGGTGGGAGTGCTGGCGTCGGATCCCGCGTACTACGGCGGCGGGCTCACGGCGGAGGCCTCCGACAAGATGGCGCGCTTCGTGGACCTGTGCGACCAGTTCCGGCTGCCGGTCGTGAATTTCGTAGATCAGCCGGGCTTCGTGATCGGCACGGCCGCTGAGCGGGCGGGCACCATCCGCCGCGGGACGCGCGCCCTCTACGCCGGATACCAGGCCAGCGTGCCGTGGGTGTCGGTGCTGGTGCGAAAGGTCTTCGGCGTGGCCGGCGCCGGCCACGGCAACCACGCCCGCCTGAACCTTCGCTACGCCTGGCCGTCGGGTGACTGGGGCTCGCTGCCGGTCGAGGGCGGGATCGAGGCCGCCTACCGGCGCGAGCTCGAGGCCGCCGAGGACCCGGCCGCGCTCCGAACCGAGATCCAGGAGCGCCTCGACGCGGTGCGCTCGCCCTTCCGCACGGCCGAGCGGTTCGGCGTCGAGGAGATCATCGATCCGCGCGACACCCGGCCGCTCCTGTGCGACTGGGCAGAGCGCGCGCACGAGCTCGTCGCGCACGAGGCCGGTGCGGGCCCGAAGGCGCGCGGCCTGCGTCCCTAGCGGAGCGCTAGCTCAGCAGGCGCTACATCGCCCCGGCTTCGCGACCTTGCCGTCGCGAGCCGCGTTCTTCGACCACTTCTTCAAGGCCTTGAACGTGGGTGTCTCGGTTCCGTCGGTCTCGACGATGCCGAGGTCGAAGAACGCACTCGTGTCGTTGGGCGGCGGCGAGACGAGGATGTAGTAGAGCATCGTCTTCACGCGCGGGTGCTTCTGGGCCATGTTGAACGCCTGGACCGTCCACTTCTTCCGCTTGGCCTCGCCGCGCGCCCGGCTGCCGCTCGCGTAGTAGCCGTGCTCGGTCAGGTAGATCGGCGTCTTCTTCGGCTTCGACTGGATGAGGCGCTTCTTCTGCAGCCGGTCGAGCGTGTCCACGAGGTCGTCGAGGTTGGCCATCGTCACGTTGTCGCGCTTCGGCTTCTTCGTGGGCTTCACCGTGAAGTCGTACGGATGGTGCGCGAAGCCGTCCAGCTTCATCTTGCCCTTGCACTTCTTCTTCGCGTTCTTCGTCTTCTTGAACCGCTTGTTGACGCAGACCATCTCGCGCAGGAAGCGGAGCGGCGCGGTCGCGATCCGCTTCTGCGCCTCCGGGGCCAGCTCGCCCATCAGGACCTTGATGCGCTTGCTCTCGCCCTTGATCGCCTTGTAGCCGGCCTGGTAGAGCTTGCGGTAGATCAGCGGCCCCTGCTTGAGCGGGCTCAGCCACGTGTGCCAGTTCGGCTCGTTCCAGATCGAGAAGCGGTCCACCCGACCCTTGAAGTGCTCCGCCGCCTCGCGCGCGAACTCCCCGAACTCCTGCACGTCGGGCTTGTAACCGTCGCAGTCGCCCGGCGCCAGGTCGCGCCCGCAGGCCCAGCGGGGCGGGTCGCCGGTGAGCGCTAGCTGGACCTTCAGGCCGTAGGCCCTCGCCCGGTCCACGGCGCTGTCGTAGAGCGACCACTCCCAGGCGACCGCGCTCGGCTTGTCTTGCGCGTTGGCGTGGGCCGGCGTCATCACCCGCGACCAAAGGACGTTCATCCGGATCCGGCTCACGCCCAGCTCGCGCGCCTGGCGGAAGGCAGCTTCGCGGTCGTAATACGACTTCTTGTAGAGGAACACGCCGTCGTCCTGGATCGCGACCTCCATCTTCTTCGCGGCCTGGGCCGGTGCGGCGGCGAAGAGCGGCAGAGCCGCGAGGCCGACGAGCAACAAAATCCTGGTGAACGGCGTGGTCAAGCGGGATCCCCCCTGAGAGGTGTGGTGTGCGAGCCCGAGTGAGGCTAGCGGCTGCGGGCGAGCTCTCTGACCACGTCTCGCACCCGATCGAGCGGCTCGCCCTTCTCGATATAGCGGTCTGCTCCCTGCTCCAACACGAGCTTCCCCACCCGGGTTTCGGTGAACCCGGAGAACACGACAACCCGGGTGTCGGGAGCGACCCTGCGGATGATCGGAAGCGCCTCGAGGCCGTCCATGCCCGGCATCGACAGATCGAGCACCACCACGGCGGGCTGGAGCTCGGCGATCTCCTCGATGCCGGTCCGGGCGTCGCCCGCCTCGCCGACCACGTGCAGATCAGGATCCTCCTCGAGCACGATGCGGAGGAGCTGGCGCAGCTCGGGGACGTCGTCGCAGATGTAGATGCTCACCAAGGCTCACCTGCATCATCGGCCCCGCGGGGTCGAACTTCGATCCGTCGATCGGCTCCCGACCGACTACATACCGGTCAGCCGATCGGCTAGTCCAGGAGCCCGCGGCGCATGCCCTCGGCGACGGCGGCCGCCCGCTCGGAGACCCCGAGCTTCTCGTACAGGTGCTGGAGGTGGGTCTTGACCGTGGCGGTGCTGAGGTGGATCCGCTCACCGATCTCGGGCGCCGACATGCCCTGAGCGATCATCCGCAGCACCTCGTGCTCGCGGTCGGAGAGGCGCGGGCGCGCGTCGCTCTCCTCACGGAGCCGGATCTGCTCGGCGAGGCCGGTCTGGACCTCCGGGCCGAGGATCGTCTCCCCGCGCGCCGCGGCCTGGATGGCGCGGACGATCTCCGACGTCTCGGCCTCCTTCGAGAGGTACGCGTTGGCCCCGGCCGCCACAGCGTCATACACCGTCTTCGAGTCGAGGAAGGCGGAGAGGAAGACGACGTTGGTCGGCAGCCCCTCGGCGCGGACGGCGGTGAGGACATCGCTGCCGTCGAGCGCGGGCATGCGAACGTCGATTACCGCCACGTCCGGCTTGAGCGCACGGATCTGCTCGAGCGCTTCCTGACCGTCCACCGCCTCCCCGACGAGCTCGAGCCCGTCGTCCTCGTTCACGACGCGGGCGATCGCCCCCCGGAAGAGCGGGTGGTCGTCGGCGATCAGGACGCGAGTCTGGCCCACCATCGCCATCGAGCGTATCCGCTAGATCGGGACCCCGAACCTGAAGATGCTGCCCCCGCCGGGCGCCGGTTCCACCCAGATCCGCCCGCCGTGGCGCTCGACGATCCGCTTGCAGATCGCAAGTCCCATCCCAGTCCCTGCGTAGCGCTCCTGGCCGTGGAGGCGCTGGAACAACTCGAAGATCCGGTCGGCCTTGGCGGGGTCGATCCCGATCCCGTTGTCCTGCACGGAGACGATGCACTCGTCCCCCGCGCGCTCGGCGAACACGGTGACCGTCGGCGGCGCGTCCGCGCGGAACTTGATCGCGTTCGAGAGCAGGTTGCGGAACAGGCGCTCGAACTGCGCCGGGCTTCCCTCCACGACGGGCAGGCCCGGTCGCACGTCGATCTGGGCCCCGGACTCCTCGATCCGCGGCTGGAGCGTGCGGAGCGCGGTCTCGACCGAGTCGGCGAGCGGCACGGCCGCGGGCGCCTCGGCCCGCGTCTCCACGCGCGAATAGTCGAGGAGGTCCTCGATCATCGTCTTCATCCGCCCGGCCTCGCCGCGGACGTGGCCGAGAAAGGTGCGTCCCTCCTCGTTCAGGTCGTCGCCGTAGCGCTCGGCGAGCATGCGGGCATAGGCGGACAACAGGATGAGGGGCTCCTTGAGGTCGTGCGATGCGACGTAGGCGAACTGGTCCAGCTCCGCGTTGGAGCGCTCGAGGTTCTCGCGCGCCCGTTCGAGGTCGGCCTCTCCGATCTTGCGCTCGGTCACGTCCAGCACGTGCGCGAGTGCCGACCGCGGCGGATCCTCCCCCTCGAGGAGCGACACGGTGAGCGACACCCAGATCCAGCTGCCGTCCTTGTGGCGGTTCCGCTTCTCGAGCGCGAACGAGGCGCGCCGGCCCTCGGCGAGGTCCGTGAAGAGCAGGCGCTCGCGCTCCGCGTCGTCCGGGTGGGTCAGATCGCCCGGCCCCACCTCGGCGAGCTCCTCCATCGTGTAGCCGTAGAGGCGCGCGAGCTCCGCGTTCGCCTGCTCGATCCGGCCGAACGACTCGGGGACGACGCTGAAGACGGCGATCCCGATCGGGGCACCCATGAAGGCGCCCTCCAGGCGCTGCTCCGCCTCGCGGAGCGCGACCGTCGTCGAGGAGATGTCGCGCGCCTGGGTCGCGACGCCCACGACGTTGCCCTTGGCGTCGTGGATCGGCGAGGCGGTGAGCGAGACGGCGACTCGAGTGCCGTCCTTGCGGACGCGCTCGGTGTCGTAGTGCTCGACCCGCTCGCCCGCGAAGATCTTGCGGACGATCTCCATCTCCTCGCCATGCCGTTCCGGGGGAAGGAGGAGCGCGACGGGCTGCCCCACCATCTCCGCGGGCGTGTAGCCGTAGAGGCGCTCGGCGGCCTCGTTCCAGCTCGTGACCACGGCGTTCTCGTCCTTCGAGAGGATCGCAACGTCGGAGGAGCGGACGATTGCCGCGAGATGCTCGCTCTCGGCCCGCTTCTCCCCTGCCGGGATGGGCGGTGTGGGCTCCCCCATTCTCAGGCCCGCAATCGTACGCGAAGAACGCGCAAACAGCGAAGGCGGGGCGTCCCGTCCGCCGGAGGGCGTGCTTCACTGGGCCGGTGACCGAGCCAGACCTGCTGGACGCCGCCGAGGCCCGCGCCGCGAACCCGCACCTGCGCGGGCTGGGCAGCAGCTCGTGCCCCTACGGCGAGTGCGACGGCAATGGCCTCGTGCTCGACGAGGCCGGCGACGCCCACCCGTGCCGGTGCCGGTCCGAGCGGATCGCGCGCAATCGCACCCGCGGCCTGCACAGCACGATCCCCGAGCGGTTCCGCGACCTGGCCTTCGACCGGGCACCGGTCAACGACATGGAATCCCAGACCGTCCGCTACGTCCGCCGCTTCTGCGAGCGCATCGACGCGAACCTCGCCGAGGGCAAGGGGCTCTTCTTCTTCGGCGACCGCGGCACCGGGAAGACGACGCTCGCGATGCTGATCGCGCAGCACGCCCTGCGCGCGCGCCGGACGGCAGCGATCTATACGGCGCCCTGGCTCCTGTCCCAGATCCGCTCCACCTACGAGCAGGGCACCGACCAGACCTACGTGGGAATCATGGAGCGGCTGGCCGCGGTGGACCTGCTCCAGCTCGACGACATGGCGGTCGCGAGCCAGAGCGACTGGACGCTCGAGCAGCTCTACACCATCATCAATCGCCGCTACGAGGACCGCCGTTCGATCGTCCTGACGGCCGACGTCGAGAGCCCGGAGCGGCTCGGGGAGCACATCGGCGCGCGCACGGCGTCGCGGCTGCTCGAGATGTGCGAGCCGATCCCGCTGTTCGGCAAGGATCGGCGGGTCGAGCTCACTTCCTCCGCTCGAGAGGCCTGACCGCCGGACCGTGCAGGATCTCCCCGTCGGGGGAGAACCGCGAGCCATGGCAGGGACAGTCCCAGCTGCGATCGCCCGAGTTCCAGTTGACCTGGCAGCCCAGGTGCGTGCACACCGGCGAGACCGCGTGGAGCACGCCGTCGTCGTCGCGGAATGCCGCGACCTTCTCGCCGTCGAGCTGCGCGATGTCGCCCTCGCCGGGCTGCAGCTCGGCGGCGTCGCGCCCGCCGCGCTTCGTCACACGGTCGCCGACGAAGCGGCCGGCGACGTTCGCGTTCTCCTTCGTGAATGACAGGACGCTCGAGGGGCGGGCGAGCGGCTTCACCCGGTTCGGGTCGTAGACCGACGCCCACTCGTTCTGCCGGCCGAGGATCAGGTCCTCGAGGATCATCGCCGCCCCCACGCCCTGGGCGAGCCCCCACTTCTTGAACCCGGTGGCGGTGTAGATGCGATGCGACTGCGGCGCGAAGCTGCCGACGTAGGGAACCTTGTCCACCGTCTCGTTGTCCTGACTCGCCCACTGGTACTCGACCGCCTCGACGTCCCAGTGCGCGCGCGCGAACTGCTCGAGCGCGCGGTACCGCTCGAGCGTGTCGCCGCCCTGGCCGGTCTTGTGGCCCTCGCCGCCCACGATCAGGATCTCGCCGTCGGCGGTCGGGTGGGTGCGGATCGACCGCGTCGGCTGCTCGCCTGAGATGTACATGCCCTGCGGGCCCGCGCCCCGGACCCGGACGCCGAGGGCGTACGAGCGCTCCGGGTGCATGCGCGCGAAGTACAGCCCACGGTCGAGGAACGGGAAGTGGGTGGCGACGACGACCCGCCCTGCCGTGAGCGGCGCGCTCGTCGTCTGCACCTTGCACGGCTTGCCCTCGGACACGCCAGTCGCGCGTGTGTGCTCGCAGACGTAACTTCCGTCGCCCGGGATCAGCTTCGCGAGGGCGAGCACGAACCGGCGCGGGTGGAACTCGGCCTGGTCGTCCAGCCGGATTGCCCCCGCGATCGGGTAGGGGAGGTCGGTCTCGTCCGTGTACACCGCGGCGAGCCCCGCGCGCTGGGCTGCCTCCACCTCCTTCTCGATGTCGCCGAGCCGCTCGCGCGAGGTGACGTACGTGTAGTTCGGCTTGCGCCGGAAATCGCAGTCGATCGCCTCCTCCTCGACCCACCGCGCAATCCGCTCGATTCCGGCCTGGTTCGCGGCGGCGTACGCGCGGGCCCCGTCCTCGCCCACGGCCGGCGTGATCTGCTGATAGGTCAGGCCGTGCAGCGCGCTCAGCTTGGCCGTCGTGTGCCCGGTCACGCCGGTGCCCACGCGCTCGGCCTCCACGACGGCGACCGTCATGCCGGCCCGCTTCAGGAGCAGCGCCGTGCTGATGCCCACGATGCCGCCGCCCAGGATGGCCACGTCGACCGAGAGCGGCCGGTCGAGCACCGGGAATCCCGCGTCGTCGGCGCGGTCGACCCACAGCGATTCCCGCTTCAGGGCTACTGCGGGCGTCAGGCTCACACGGACCCGTTACCCGTCCGCGCACACCCGCGAACTAGAAATTCACCCGAGAGGGGAGTATTTTCCGTCGCGGGGGTACTGTCGAAGCATGGGCGGGGTTGCCACGGAGATGCTTCCGCGGGATGCGGAACTCGCACGCCGGGCCGCGGGCGGCGACGGCGCTGCGTTCGTGCGCCTGTACGACAGCTACTGCGGCGTGGTCTTCGAGGCGGCGCTCGCGGCGACCGGCTCGGTCGAGACCGCTGCCGAGGTCACCCAGACCGCGTTCCTGCATTTCCTGCGCCGCCCGCCGGCGCTGGACGCGCCGGACAGCGAGGTCGCCGAGCGGCTGCCGGCACTGGCGGTCGCCGCCGCCGGAGAGCCGCTGGCGCCCGGCGCGCCGGTCCACGGCTCGGCGGCCGGCGTCGGCTGGCTGCGCAGCGAGACGGTCGCGAACGCCGGGGCGCGCTTCGACGCCGACTGGAGCGTCCATCTCGCGGACCGCGTCGAGCCCGTGCCGGAGCCGGAGCCCGAGCCGGTGGCCCCAGCACCGCGCCGCCGGCGGATCTTCGCGTTCACCTGGCCGACGCCCGCCGCCCCGGCACGCGCGGCGGCGGTGCTGATGGTCGCCGTGGTCTCCGGCGCGCTCGGCCTGACGGCCGGGAGCGACGGCCCGAACCGCCTCCAGCGCGAGCGCGTCGCCGAGCGCAGCCTGGCCCCCGAACGCGACCGGCCGGCACGCGAGTCGGCCGTCGCGGGCGTACGCCGAACCAAGGCGGGCCGCCGACGAGTCGTGATGGTGGCCGACGCGGAGCTGACGGGCGCACACCCCGCCCCGGTGGAAACCGCCTTCGTGCCCGTCAGCGGCGGCAACCCGGTCGCTCGCGGCGGCGCCCCGGCCGCCCGGCCGCAGCGCTCGGGAAGCGCCCGTACCCGGGGCCCCCTCACGGGCGCGGATGGGGACCGCCTCGTGCAGCGGGACGGCCAGCGCCCGGCCTCGCCGTCGCCCGCGCCGGCCCCGTCACCTTCACCCCGCCCGGCACCGCCGCCCGAGTCGGAGCCGCCGCCCGCCGAGAGCCCCCCGCCTGAGCCGGAAGAACCGGCCCCGAACCCGAATCACCCCTCCGACAGCCCGGACCACCCCGCCTCGGGGCGCAACTGCAACAGCAAGAACTCAAGCGCCCCCTGTTGAGCAAAGCTGGATTGACCACCCATACGGTGGTAAATCCCTCCCGGCTCGCACCAGGGCCCTACCCAGCCGCCGTGTTCGTCACGCGCTGACGTACGCGACCACCTCGGCGGGGTCGTCGCAGAGCCGGATGGCCTCCAGGTCCTCCGGCGCGATCGCGCCGCGCGCCAGCACCACGTCCCGAAGCCAGTCGAGCAGGCCGCCCCAGTAGTCGCCGCCCACGAGCACGAGAGGATGGTGATGCGCCTTCCCGGTCTGGATCAGCGTCAGGAACTCGAATAGCTCGTCGAGCGTTCCGAATCCACCCGGGAAGACGACGTAGGCACACGAGTAGCGCACGAACATCAGCTTGCGCGTGAAGAAGTAGTGGAACTCGACTCCACGCGTGACCCAGGGGTTCATCCGCTGCTCGAACGGCAGCTCGATGTTCAGGCCGACCGACTCGACGCCCGCCTCCGCCGCGCCGCGGTTGGCGGCCTCCATGATTCCCGGCCCCCCGCCGGTGATCACCGCGAAGCCGGCCTCACCGAGGCGGCGCCCGACCTCCTGTGCGGCCGCGTACCAGGGGTCGTCGGGCGGCGTGCGCGCGGACCCGAATACGACGGCGGCCGGCCCGAGGCCCGAGAGCGCGTTGAAGCCAGCCCACAGCTCGTCGGTGATCCGCTCGACGCGCGCGGTCTCGCTGAGGAGCGAGGCGATCTCGAGGCTGTCGGCCTCGAACAGCTCCTCGTCGGCGGTGCGTGGCTGCGGCGGTTCGGTCACTGGCGGCGGGCGCCGCTCCGGCGCTCGACCGACACCGCGTAGGCGTCGGGCCGCACGCGAAGGATCGCGTCGCCCGAGAGCTCGATCCCGTCCGTCACGCGCGTCGGGTCGAACACGAGCACGTCCCCGTCCTGCTCGCGCTCGGTATCGAGGCCCTCGATCGACAGCCTGCCCACGGTCGCCCGCTCGCGGTCGTCGGGCCACGCCTGTGTCGGGTCGTCCGGATCGTCGCCCTCCTGGGCGATCGCCACCTCGAGGTCGAACTCGACGGGCCCCTCCGCGAGGCGGGCGGGCAACTCCTCCTGGAGGTAGTCGGCGCCCAGCTCGCGCGCTTCCTCCTCCGACAGCCCCGCGACCCCCGCCGCCGGGCGGAAGCTGAAGCGCACCCACCGTTCGCTGCCGTCGGCGGCGATCCAGCGGAAGGCGTGGATCCCGTGGTACTCGAGCTGCGCGTAGCTGGCGGGCGGGGGCTGGGAGAGCGCGTGCTGGATCGCGGGCAGCGCCTCGGGATGCGCTTCCAGGAACTCGCCGAGGCGCGCCATGTCCGGCTGGCCGGTGTCCGGGTCCGGCTTGCGCGCGCGGGTGAAGGCCAGGAAGTCCTCCGGCGTGCGGACGAAGAACTGCGGCAGGGTGATCGCGACCATGTCCGTTCGGCTGCCGTCCTCCAGGTAGAGCTTCGCCGCCAGCCCGCGCCCGTCCTTGGCGCCGTCGCGCGTCTTCGGGTCGCCGCCCCCGTTGGAGAACCGGACGGTGGCCCGCACCGGCTCGCCCTGCATGTGCTGGGCGCGGGTCAGCGCCGCCGCGGCTGGCGTCGCCGTGAACGTGCCGGCGCAGACGAGACCCTTCGCGTGCACGGCCCGGAAGCCCGAATGGCGCCCACCCAAGTCGTGGATCGCGTCCACGATCTGCTCGGCCAGCGCGGAATCGCCCGTGGGATCGCCCACGCCGCCGACCCTACCCCACGCGGGTGGGGTTGCGAAAAACGCCTTCCGTGCCGATGCTGGAGCGGTATGACGTTTGGCCCACTGTTTGTCCTCGCACTCGTCTTCGGCGCCTTCGCGGCGTTCGACTGGCGCCGCCTGCCCCTGTGCGCGCGCGCGTCCCTGGCCGCGGCGACGGTCTTCGCCATCGCCGGCTTCCATTACCCGGGTGCCGCCCTGACCGACGTAGTGGACGCGCATCGGGACGGGATCGCCTACATGGTGGAGATGGCGCGGGCGGTCGGCTTCGGAGCCGTCCTGGTGAGCCTGGCCTTCCTCATGCGCACCGCGGCCGAGCGCTAAGCCGAACCGGCGCGCAAACACGCGTCGCGACGGTAGATTCCACCGCGGCCGGGTGGCCGGGAGACACGCGCGTGGAGATGAATGGGTAGCGCCCCGCAGGCGCATAGAAGCGGTATCGCGCGGCTGGCCGCACTGGCAGCCGTCATCGCGGCGACCGTATTTGTCGCGTTGCTCCTGTTCGGAGGCGGTGGCGAGAGCTACACGCTGAAGGCGCGCTTCGTCAACGCGGGCCAGCTCGTGAGGGGCAACCTGGTCGAGCTCGGCGGCGTCCAGATCGGCCAGGTGACGGGCTTCGAGGTGGCCGACAACGGCCAGGCCGAGGTCGAGTTCGAGCTCCAGGAGGAGCACGCCCCGTTGCCGGTCGGCTCACGGTTCGTGATCCGCCCGGGCTCGCTGTCCTCGGTGGCGAACCGCTTCATCGAGGTCCACCTGCCGTCCGCGAGCGCGGCGGACGCCGCGGCCGGCGAGCAGGACATGCTCGAAGACGGCTCGGTGATCCAGTCGGACCGGACCACGTCGGTCGTCGAGATCGACACGTTCTTCAGCCTCTTCGACAAGAAGACGCGCGAGTCGATCCAGGGCTTCTTCCGCGGCGGACGGCGCCAGTACGCCGGAGCCGGCGACGACGCCAACCGCGGTCTCCCCTATCTCAAGACGAGCCTTTCCGCCTCGAGCCGCCTGTTCCGCGAGCTCACCTACGACCCGGTCGTGCTGGAGCGGTTCCTCGTCGACTCGTCGCGCCTCGTCACCGCGCTCGCCGAGAAGGAGGGTGAGCTCAGCCCGCTCGTCAACCACCTGAACCGAACGACGCGCGCGCTCGGCTCGGAGAAGGAGGCGCTGGCCGAGGTCGTCACGCGCCTGCCGGGCTTCATGCGCACCGCCAACTCCACGTACGTGAACCTGCGCGCCGCGCTCGACGACGTGGATCCGCTCGTCGAGGCGTCGAAACCCGTGGCGCGGAAGCTCGGACCCTTCCTCGACGAGCTGCGCCCGTTCGCGAACGAGGCGGTCCCGACGGTCCGTGACCTCGCGCGGCTGACCGGCTCGCCAGGACCGGCCAACGACCTGCTCGAGCTGAACCGGACCTACCCGCCGCTGGCCGACATCGCGGTGGACACCGAGCGGCGCGAGATCGACTTCGGGACCGGCCCGGTGGACCTCGGCCAGAAGCGCGGTTCGTTCCCGGAGGCGGCCGAGGCGTTCCGCGACTCGGCCCCGATCGTCGCGCACGGCCGGCCGTACACGCCGGACTTCGTCTCCTGGTTCGACGACTTCTCCCAGACCGGCGCGTATGACGCGCTCGGAAGCTTCTCGCGGTCGCAGACCTACTTCAACGTTTTCACGGTCTCCGACGGCGGCATCATCCCGCGCGCGAACCAGGGCGAGGTCTTCAAGCAGCTCGCCAACATCTACCAGTACAAGAAGTGCCCGGGCGCGGCCGAGTCGCCCGCGGCCGACGGCTCCAACGTCTGGTCCGAGGAGGAGCGCGAGGAATTCGACTGCCTCGAGTCGGACCGCTCGATCGGAGCGATGGAATGAGGCGTGCGCTCTCCGTGCTCGTCGTCCTCGCGGCCGCCGCCGGCGCGGTCGTCCTGACGGGCGCCAGCGAAGAATCGAAGGGGAAGACCTACTGGGTCGAGTTCGACAACGCCTTCGGGCTCGTCGAGGGCGGCGACCTGAAGATCGGCGGCGTCCGCGCCGGCACGGTCAACAAGTTCGAGCTGACCGAGACCGAGCCGTACCGGGTGCTCGTGCAGGTCGAGGTCTCGGAGCCCGGCTTCGACGCGCTCCGCAGCAACGCGGAGTGTCGCGTGCGCAACCAGTCCCTGATCGGCGAGTACTACGTGGACTGCGAGGTGGGCACCGCGGCGGACCTGCTGCCCGTTGACGGCGTGGTCCCGGTCGAGCGCACGAGCTCGTCCATCCCACCCGACCTGATCGCGAACGTCATGCGGAGGCCCTACCGGGAGCGCTTCCGGCTGATCCTGTCAGAGCTGGGGGTCGGGCTGGCGGGGCGCCCCGAGGACCTGAACGAGGTCATCCGGCGCGCGCATCCTGCACTGCGCGAGGTGACGGAGACGCTCGCGATCCTGAACCGTCAGAACGAGACGATTCGCGACTTCATCACCGACGCCGACCGTGTGAGCCTCGCGGTCGAGCCGAAGAAGGAGCAGCTCTCACGCTGGGCGCAGGAGGCGATGGAGACCGCCGAGATCCAGGCCTCGCGCGCGGACCGGCTGCAGGCGCAGTGGAACAAGCTCCCGAGGTTCCTGGGCGAGTTGCGGCCCACGCTTGCGCAGCTCGACGCCACCGCAAAGGAGCAGATCCCGTTCCTCGAGCGCATGCGCGCGGCCGCCCCGGACTTCCACCGCCTGCTGGTCGCGCTCGAGCCGTTCGCGAACGCCTCGCGCGGATCGACACGCGCGCTCGGAGAGGCGGCGGTCGTCGGCCGGCGGGCATTCCGCGAGTCCGCCGAGGAGATCCAGGAGCTGCGCGAGCTGTCCGAGGACGCCCCGCGCCTGGCGAAGCCGCTTCGCCAGTTCCTCGAGACCATCGACGACCGCGAGCGCTCCGTGGACGACGACCCGCTGCACGAGAGCCTCGCGCCGCCCGCGCCGGACAAGACCGCCGCTCAGCCCGGCGAGGGCTTCACCGGCATGGAGGCGCTCATGAACTACGTGTACTGGCAGACGCTCGGGATCAACGGCTTCGACCAGGTCAGCCACTTCCTGCGGATCGTCCTGCTGCAAACCGACTGCTCGGCGTACCAGAACAATCCCGACGAGCGCCTGATCCGGCTCTGCTCGACCGGCGTCGGCCCCTACCAGCCGTGCATCGAGGCGGAGGTTGAGGGCAAGGCCGAGGGACCGACGAGCCTGATCCACAACGGCAAGGACCTGTGCACGCTCGAGGCGCTCGAGGACGGCGGGGCAGGCGTGGGCCAGTCCGCGTCCGGCGAGACCGTGGCGAACCTCGATGCGGACGAGGGCCTCGGCCGCCGCCGCGCGCGCGGGCAGCCCGAGGCGCCCGCGCTGCCCGGCGAGCCGGACATCTCGAAGCCGATGATCACGCTGCCCCCGCAGATCCAGGAGCTGCTCGACGGCCTCAGGAAGCCGCCCACGCTGCCCGACCTGCCGAACGTCCCCTCAGAGCCCGATCTCCCCGGGCTCACGCCGGACTCCCTCGACTCCGACTCCGGGCCGCCGCAGGCACTCCTCGACTACCTCCTCGCGCCATGAGCCGCCGGCCCGCCGCATCCATCGTCGCGAGCCCCGTCCTGGTGGGAGCGGTCACCGCGCTGATCGCGATCGTCGCGGTCTTCCTCGCCTACAACGCCAACCAGGGCCTGCCCTTCGTGCCGACGTACGACCTGTCGGCCGAGCTCCACGGCGGGTCGAACCTCGTGAACGGCAACGACGTCCAGATCGGCGGCCGCCGGGTGGGCCTCGTCGAGAAGATCCGGCCGGAGGTCGACGAGGAGACCGGCGACTCGATCGCGATCATCGACATGAAGCTCGACAAGGAGGTCGAGCCGGTACCGGTGGACACCACGGTCAAGGTCCGGCCGCGCTCGCCGCTCGGCCTCAAGTACGTGGAGCTGACCCTCGGCGGAAGCGCCGAGAGCTACGCGGCGGGCGACACGATCCCGCTCGACTTCGCGACCGAGTCGATCGAGCTCGAGGACTTCTTCAGCACCTTCGACGAACCGACGCGCAACAACCAGCGCATCGCGATCGAGGGCTTCGGAAACGCCTTCGCGGGCCGCGGCGTGGCGATCAACCAGATCATCCAGAACCTCGTCCCGTTCCTGACCCACGCGGAGCCGGTGTTCCGCACGCTGTCGGATCCGGACGTCCGGCTCGACCTTCTCTTCACCGAGCTCCGCCGGTTCTCCGGCCAGATCGCCCCGGTCGCGGACACCTACGCGCTGCTGTTCGAGAACATGGCGACGACCTTCGAGGCGCTGTCACGCGACCCGGAGGCGCTCGCGCAGACGATCGAGCGCTCGCCGGACACGCTTGACGCCGGCATCGAGAGCCTGCCGATCCAGAAGCCGTTCCTGGCCGACGCGGAGATCCTCTTCCGCCGCCTCCAGCCGGTGGCCGACGAGCTGGACCGCTCCGCACCGATCCTTGCGCGCGCGCTCGAGGTCGGGACCCCGGTGCTGGAGAAGGCACCGCCGCTGTACGAGCGCACCGAGGGCGTCCTGGACGCGCTGTACGACCTCGCGGCGAACCCGAGCACGCTGCTGGCCCTGCAGAACCTGGACGACGCCTTCTCGGTGGCCGCGCCACTCGTCGAGTACATCGCGCCGTACCAGACGGTCTGCAACTACTGGAACTACTACTGGACATCGATCGGCGAGCACGTCTCCGAGCCGGTGCGCGGCGGAACCATCCAGCGCGTCGTGCTCCGGTCCGACAACCGCTCGCAGGACAACCGCCTGTCCGACTCGACCGGCGAGCGGCCGGTGGACATCGCGGCCGATCAGCCCGCGATCGGCGCGACCATGCCCGGCCTCGGTCCGCTCGAGACGCTGCACACCCACCCGTACGGCCCGGCGATCGACGCGGCCGGCAACGCCGACTGCCAGACCGGCCAGCGCGGCTATCTCGAGCGCCTGATCACCGACTCCCGCTACAAGGTCGGCGAGCTGGGCGGCAACCACATCGTGGCCGACTCGAACATCCCGGGCCTGGCCGGCCCGACGACCGCCGGCTGGCCCGGCGTCAAGAACCTGAAGGACGTCCCCTGATGGCGCGGCTTCCCTTCAGCGACATCCTCAGCCAGCGTCCGGGGCACCGGCACGCGCTGTCGCCCTTCTGGGCGGGCCTGATCGCGATCATCGTGATCGCGATCGGCTCCTACTTCGCCTACACGAAGGCGAATCCGTTCGACGACCCATACGAGCTGAACTTCGTCGTGCGTTCCGCGAACGAGATGAAGCAGCGTTCGCCGGTCCGCGTCGCGGGCGTGGACGTCGGCGAGGTCATCAAGGTCGAGCCGATCACGATCGACGAGCGGCGCGAGCTGCTGCCCGAGCAGGCGGACGAGTCCTTCGCGCGCGTGAAGATGGTGATCGAGGACGAGGAGGCCCTTCCGATCAAGGAGGACGCGACGATCAAGATCCGGAACCGGATCTTCCTCGAGGGGAACTACTTCGTCGAGCTCCACCCCGGCAGCCCGAGCGCGCCCGAGATCGAGTCGGGCTCGACGCTGCCGGCGGAGCAGGCCGACTTCCCGACACAGCAGCACCAGGTTCTCCAGGACGTGCTCCGGCGCGACCAGCGCGAGGACTTCCGGATCATCTTCGACGAGCTGTCGACCGCCCTCGAGGGCGCTGGCGCGGCCGGCTTCAACGAGGCGATCCGGTACTGGGAGCGCGCGTACCGGGACAGCGCCCAGGTATCCGAGGCCTACCTCGGCACCGAGGAGCACGACCTGTCGCGGCTGCTGCGAAGCCAGGGACAGGTGTTCAGGGCGCTGTCGGCGAACGAGGAAGCACTCAAGGGGTTCGTCACGAACCTGAACCGCACGATGGGGGCGTTCGCGGTCCAGGAGGACAACCTGAAGGCGACGATCCCGCAGCTGCGCGACGTGCTGCGCGTCGGCCGCCCGGCACTCCAGTCGCTCAACAGCGCGCTTCCGTCGCTGCGGGCGTTCGCGCGCGAGGCGCTGCCCGGGACACGCGCCGCCTCGCCGACCCTCGATGCCCAGATCCCGCTCGTCCAGCAGCTCCGCCAGCTGGTGTCGGAGGACGAGCTGCAGGGACTCGTGGCCGACCTGCGCGACGCGATCCCCGACATCGTCGAGCTGAACAAGGGCTCGCGGCGGACCTTCCGGTTCACGCGCGCGCTGTCGGCGTGCCAGAACAACGTGCTCGTCCCGTTTGCAACCGAGCCGATCCCCCATCCGGACTTCGCGAGCGCGAACCCCGAGGACGACAACAGCGGCGAGTCGTGGGTCGAGCAGCAGCAGCGTGCGTTCGTCGGCCTGGCGGGCGAGAGCCGCCTGTTCGACGCCAACTCCTCGTTCTTCCGCGTCCAGGCGGGCGGCGGGCCGGTGCAGCTCGTGACGACCGGCGAGGCGGGCCAGGAGTACTTCTCGCGCCAGCTCTTCCCGATCGAGGGCGTGCGCCCGGTCGGCCCGCCCACCGGCTACAGGCCGAAGTTCCGGCCCGATCAGCCGTGCGAACTCCAAGAGGTGCCGAACCTGCATGCGGCGCGATCCCGCGCGGCCGAGACCGAGATCACCCCGCAGAGCGTGGTCGCCACTGCGGAGGCGAAGGCGCGCGAGGCGAAGGCGCAGTATGAGTGGAACAAGGTCGTGGACCACATGCGCCGCCAGGCGAAGGGCCTCAAGACGTTCGACCCGCTCGTCCATACGACAGCCGCGACGGAGCAGCGCGAGCTCCGCCGCCTCGGGCTCGTCCGGCTGAAGAACGGCCGGCTGGCGGACGCGCCGCGGCGCGCCGAGGCCAGCTTCGGGGAGGGCGCGGAGTGACCCTCGCCATTCGCAAGCACCTGCGCGACTTCGCGGCGATCATCGTGCTCGCAGCCATCGCGATCGGCTGCGCCGCATACATCCTCGACCAGCAGCGCTTCCGGCTCCCGTTCCTCGAGGAGGGGCCGTTCGAGCTGGCGGCCGAGCTCGGCAACGCCTAGGGCGTGATGCCCGGCCAGGGACAGACGATCCGCGTGGCCGGCATGCGGGTGGGCGACCTCGGCGAGGTGGAGCTCGAGGACGGCGTCGCCGTGGTGAAGCTCGAGCTCGACGCCGAGTACGACGACCTGGTGCGCGCCGACGCCACAGCGCTTCTGCGTCCGCGGACCGGCCTGAAGGACATGTTCCTCGAGCTCGATCCGGGCACGAAGGCACAGCCCGCCCTCGAGGAGGGCGACACGATTCCCGTCGTCAACACAGCTCCCGACGTGAACGCCGACGAGGTCCTCTCGGCGCTCGACGACGACACCCGCGACTACCTGCGCCTGCTGCTGACCGGCGCCGGCGGCGGGCTCGAGCGCCGCGGCGGGGACCTGCGCGAGGTGTTCCGCCGGCTCGGGCCGCTTCACCGTCACCTCGCCGAGCTGAACGGGAAGCTCAAGGAGCGACGCGTGCAGCTCGCGCGCCTCGTGCACAACTCGGGCAGCACCTTCGAGGAGCTCGCGCGCAAGGACCGCGAGCTCTCGCGGCTGGTCGTGGCGGCGGAGCGCACGTTCGGCGCACTGGCCGCGGAGGACACGAACATCTCGGAGGCCGTCTCACGCCTCCCCACGACCCTCGCCCAGGCCGAGCGCACACTCCTGACGGTGGACGAGCTCGGCCAGGTCGCCGGGCCCGCCTTCGAGGCGCTGCGCCCCGCCGCGCGCCAGCTCAAGCCCACGAACGACGCGATCCGGCCGTTCGCCCTGGAGGCCATGCCGATCATCCGCGACCAGGTGCGGCCGTTCGTGCAGGAGGCGCGCCCGTACATCAACAACCTGCGGCCGGCCGCACGGAACCTGCACCGTGCGAGCCCCGACCTGCGCGCCGCGTTCTTCGAGCTGAACCGCCTGTTCAACATGCTCTCGTTCAACCCGGGAGGGACGGAGGGGATCAGCGACACATGCGAGCGGACCGGAACGTGCACTCCTGAAGAGCTTCAGCGCGACGAAGGCTTCCTGTTCTGGCTCGGGTGGGTCGCGCAGAACTCGACCTCGATCTTCTCGACCGGTGACGCGCAGGGCAACTTCCGCCGCTTCAACGTCTCCGCCAGCTGCACGACGATCCGCGGTCTCCTGCAGGACGAGCCCGCGCTCGAGCTCCTGCTGGGCGTCACCGACCTGCTCAACGACCCCGGCCTCTGCCCCACCTCCTGATGCAGAAGCAAGCGCCCACATTCGCTCGGATCTTCGCGATGGCGGCGTTCGCGCTGTCCTGCTTCGGGATCCTGCTCTACCTGTGGGTCTCATTCGGCGGGCCGACCCCGCTCAAGCCGACCGGCTACCGCTTCGAGGTCCAGATGCCGGAGTCCGCCCTGCTCGTGAACGAGGCGCCCGTCCGGATGGCCGGGCTCGACGTGGGCAAGGTCAAGGAGAAGTCGCTCGAGCGCGCCGGCGGCCAGACAGTCGTGATCGAGATGAACGAGGAGTTCGCGCCGATTCCCTCGGACAGCCGCGTGACGCTCCGCCAGAAGTCGCTCCTCGGCCAGATCTACATCGAGATCACTCCGGGGTCGAAGGAAGCCCCCGACCTCGAGGACGGCGGAAAGCTCGCCGACGTGCAGGTGCAGGAGACGGTCGATTTCGACGAGGTCATCTCGACGTTCGACAAGCCGACGCGCGACAACTACCGCGGCTGGATCAAGGAGCTCGCGCGCGCGATCGACAATGACCGAGGCGAGGACCTGAGCGCTGCCTTCGCGAACTTCGTCGCCTTCACCGAGGACGGGAACTCGGTGCTCGAGATCCTCGACGAGCAGGATCCGGCACTCAGGGCGCTCATCAAGAACACGGGCGTAACGCTGGGGGCCATCAACCGCCGCTACGGGGAGTTCGGGCAGTTCGTGGTGAACGCGAACGACTTCTTCGGCGCGCTCGCGTCGCGAAACGACGCGCTGGCTGAGACGATCGCGATCTTCCCGACGTTCCTCGACGAGTCGCGGATGACGTTCGACCGGCTGCGTGAGTTCGCGGTTGACACGCGGCCACTCGTGCGCGAGCTCCAGCCGGTGGCGCTGCAGCTCCAGCCGACGCTGCGCGACCTGGGCAGGCTCGCGCCCGACCTCGAGCACCTGTTCCGCAGCCTGGAGCCGGTCATCGACGAGTCCGGCGACACGCTGCCCGAGGCCGAGAAGTTCCTCCGCTGCCTGAACGGCTCGGCGCCCTGTGACGAGGACCCGCAGGGCAACCCGCAGCCCGGGGTGCTCGAGTCGCTCCACCCCTACCTCGAGGAACTCAACCCGATCCTGACCTACCTCAACTACTACCAGGCACAGGTGGGCGCGTTCTTCACGAACGGCGTCGGCTCGCTGTACGGCAGCCTCGCGCCGCTGAACGAGAACGAGGGGCCGCGACACTACCTCCGGCAGTTCGGAATCATCAACACGCGCGGGCTCGGCATCCAGACGGAGCGCCAGACGTGGGAGCGCGGCAACGCCTACCCGGCCCCGAACTTCTACAACCGCTTCCGCCCGCTCGGCACGCTGGAGACCTGGGACTGCGACAACACCGGCGAGGGCGAGGTGACCGAGCCGAACACGAGCTCGTCGGCATCGGCGCCTCCGTGTCTGATCCAGCCGCCGCAGAGGTGGGGCGGGACTCAGTACCCGCACGTCGACTCGGGCGACGACAAGTACCGCGACCCGCCACAGGGCAACGAGGGCACGAAGCCCGCCCAGGTCGTGGACGACGACGTGCCCTAGACGCGCATCGGCCGCGTGTCCGGTTAGGCTGCGCAGACACAGCCGCTAATGGAGGGGGAGTGTGAATGGCAGCAACGCGTAAGAGCAGCGCCCGCAAGCGCACCACAAAGCGCGCGCCGGCACGCAAGAAGAGTTCGTCGTCGCGCCGCGGCGGCAACTCGGCGAGCGACCGCGTCAGCGCGGGGATCGACTCCGCCCTGGCCGCGTTGAAGGACGTCGGCAGAAGCGACGCGGCAAAAGCGCTCGAGAAGCAGCTCAAGGAGGCCGGCAAGGGCGCGAAGGGCCTCGGCGAGGCTGCCTTGAAGCAGGCCGCCGATCTCGCGCCGGGTGGCGGCACCAAGCGAAAGTCGTCGTCGCGCAAGAAGACCGCGAAGAAGCGGTCCAGCTCGACCAAGCGGAAGGCATCCTCGAGCGCCCGCAAGACGAAGTCGGCGGCGAAGCGCAAGACGACCTCGGCGAAGAAGACCGCGAAGTCGAGCGCCAGAAAGGGCGCGCGCAAGACGAAGTCGGCGGCGAAGCGCACGAAGGCAGCGGCGAAGGGCGCGAAGTCGGGCGCGAAGCGCGGCAGTGCTGGCGCGAAGAAGCGCTCGGGCGGCGCGAAGAAGCGGCGCTAACGGACGGCGTCAGCCGAGCAGCGCCGCGAGGCGCTGCTCGAGCGCGCCCCCTGCGATCTCACGGATCGAGCCCTCCGCGAGGCGAGCGACGAGCTCCTGAAGGAAGCCGTCGATGATCAGCCGCTGCGCGGTCCCCTCCGGCAGGCCGTGCGAGCGCAGGTAGTAGAGCTGGTCGCGGTCGATCTGAGCCACCGCCGCGGCGTGCGTGCACCGCACGTCGTCGGCCTGGATCTCGAGCCCGGGGATCGCGTCGGCGTGCGCGCGCTTCGACAGCAGGAGGTTGCGGCACTCCTGGAAGGCGTCGGTCTTCTGCGCACCGGGATCGACCTGGATCATGCCCCGCCAGACCGCGCTCGAGCGCCCACCCAGGACGCCGCGGAACGCGAGGTCGGAGACGGTGTTCGGGGCCGCGTGCTCCTGGAGCGTGTCGAAGTCGACGTGTTGCCGCCCGTCGGTCACGTACGCGCCGGTGACGCGCGCGGTCGAGCCGGGGCCGTCCAGCTTCGTCTCCATCCAGACCTTGCCGCGCATCGAGCCGAAGGCGAGCGAGGACCAGTCGAGCGTGGCGTCGCGCGCGACCACCGCGCGCTGGTTGCCGAACACCCAGGTGGAGTCGTTCAGCGACTGCGCGCCCACGTAGTGGAGGGTCGCGCCCTCCCCGACCACGATCTCGGTGACGCCGTTGAGGAGCCCCGCGCTCTCGCGGTCACCCGACACCCACTCCTCCCAGACCTCGGCCTCGGCGCCGGGCTCGAGCACAATCAGCGTGCGCCACTCGAGCGCGCGGTCGACCGCCGCGCGGATCACGACCGGCTCTGACAGCCGCTCGCCCGCGGGCACGTGCACGAGCGCGCCGTGCGTCCACGACTCGCGGTTGCGGACTGTGAAGGCGTCCTCCTTGGTGACGACGGTCCCGAGCAGGTCGTGGCCGGCCTCGAGCGGCGCGGCGTTCGCCGGCATGTCGAAGACGACGGGATCCGCGTCCGCGGGATCGCCGGGCTCGAAGGCGCCGAGGTCCAGCTTCGAGATGTCGGTGAACTCCCAGCCCGGGACTCCCTTGAACTGGGGGAGCTCGAGCGTGGAGCTACCCAATCGAGCCCTCCATCTGCAACTCGATCAGGCGGTTCATCTCGACCGCGTACTCCATCGGCAGCTCCTTCGTGATGGGCTCGATGAACCCGTTCACGATCAGCTTCGCCGCCTCCTCCTCCGAGATGCCGTGCGACTGGAGGTAGAAAATCTGGTCGTCGCCCACCTTCGACACGGTGGCCTCGTGGCCGACGTTCACGTCGTCCTCGGAGATCCGGATGGTCGGGTAGGTGTCGGAGCGCGAGTGCTCGTCCAGCAGCAGCGCGTCGCAAACCACCGTGGACCTGGCTTCGCTGGCGCCCTTCGCTACCTCGAGCAGGCCGCGGTAGCTGGAGCGTCCGCCGTCCTTCGAGATCGACTTGGCGAAGATGTTCGAGGTGGTCCGGGGGGCCGCGTGGATGATCTTGCCGCCCGCATCCTGGTGCTGGCCCGCGCCGGCGAACGCGATCGACAGGATCTCGCCGTGCGCCTCCTCGCCGAGGAGGTAGACCGACGGGTACTTCATCGTCAGCTTCGACCCCAGGTTGCAGTCGACCCACTCGACCGTCGCGCGCTCCTGGGCCACCGCGCGCTTCGTGACGAGGTTGAACACGTTCTGCGACCAGTTCTGGACCGTCGTGTACCGGATCCGCGCGCCCGGCTTGGCGATCAGCTCGACGACCGCCGAGTGCAGCGAATCGCTCGAGTACGTCGGCGCGGTGCAGCCCTCCACGTAGTGAACGTGCGAGCCCTCGTCGGCGATGATCAGCGTGCGCTCGAACTGGCCCATGTTCTCGGTGTTGATTCGGAAGTAGGCCTGGAGCGGCATCTCGACGTGGACGCCCGGCGGCACGTACACGAACGACCCGCCCGACCAGACGGCCGAGTTGAGCGCGGCGAGCTTGTTGTCGTTCGCCGGGATGATCGTGGCGAAGTACTCGCGGACGACGTCCTCGTGCTCGCGCAGCGCGGTGTCCATGTCCGTGAAGATCACGCCCTGCTTCTCGAGCTCCTCGTTGATCTGGTGGTAGACGACCTCCGACTCGTACTGGGCGCCGACACCCGCCAGGAACTGGCGCTCCGCCTCGGGGATGCCGAGCCGGTCGAAGGTGTTCTTGACGTCCTCGGGGACGTCGTCCCACGAGCGCTCGGCGCGCTCGGACGCGCGCACGAAGTAGTGGATGTTGTCGAAGTCGACCTCGGCGAGGAACGGGCTGCCCCACGTGGGCATCGGCCGCGCGAGGAAGTGGTCGAGCGCCTTCAGCCGGAACTCGCGCATCCACTCGGGCTCATCCTTGAACTCGGAGATCTTCTCTACGAGCTCACGCGTCAGGCCCTTGGGTGCCTTGTAGAGGTAGTTCTCGGCATCGTGGAAGCCGTACTTCTCGGCGTAGTCGGAGCCGATGCCCTGGAGCGCCTGGCGCTCAGCAATTACCTCGGGCGTCGCCATCTATGCCACCTCCACCTTGATCGTGTCGTCCTCGACGAGGACCGGGAACGTCTCGACAGGCACGTACGCGGGGAGCGTGATCGGCTTGCCGGTGCGCAGGTCGAACTCCGAGCCGTGCCGCGGGCACTCGACCGTGCACTTCTCCTGATCGAGCGTGCCCTCGACGAGCGTGCCGTTGTCGTGCGAGCAGCGGTCCTCGATCGCGAGGATCTCGCCCTTGCAGTTGAACACGCCGATCTCGAGGTCCTCCCATTCGACCAGCTTCATGCCGCCCGGGGGGAGCTCGGAGACGCTGCAGATGTCGATGATTTCCGACTTCATGGATCGGATTTAGAGTCTAGCGATCAGGCGGGGGATTCCCCGGCCGCGGCCGCGACCATTCCCGCCGCTATCGCGACCGCCTCGTCGTCCGCCAGGCCCCCCTGGCGTGTGAGCGCCTGCCAGGTCTGGAACGAGAGGGCATGGGCGATGGCGGCCACCACCCGCTTCCGGGCGCGGCCACGCTCGCGCCGGCCGCGCGCGAGCTCGGAGACGAACTCCTGGAAGCGGCGGATTTGCGCCTCCACCGGTACCTGCATCCCGGGCACGAGCTCGGCATCGCGAAAGACGTTCACGAACATCTGCTCGTCGCTGCCATACCACGCGTAGACGTCGCCGAGGGCCGCGCGCAGGCGCTCGCCGGGATCGGCGATTTGCCTCCAGCGCGCCGGATCCGGTGCCGGGTGCAGGGCGGCCCAGTGCGACGAACACGCGCCGAACAGCGCCGCCTCGTCGGGGAAGTGGCGGTAGACGGTCGCCCGCTGCACCCCTGCCCGTTCGGCCACGGCGCTGATCGTCGTGCGCGCGGGGCCGACGCTGCCATGCAGCGTCATCGCCGCCTCGGTGATCCGGCGGCGGGTCTCCTCCTCCTGGTGGGCCCGGGCACGCTTCTTGTATTCGCGAGACATCTCTGTTCGATGAATCTTGACAGGCCGGTCGGACTACTGTAGTTTCATCATACACTGATGTTCATCGAAAGTAGGAGGAGAGTTTCAGATGACAGTCGTCACCCCCGGCCAGCTCCGTCGCCACGACGCCTCGCAGGGCCCGCGCAAGCTCGGCCCCGAGGACGGCAAGTACGTGGAGCTGCAGAACGTCGGCGTTCGCTTCATGGCGTGGATGGAGGAGACCGGCGGGGCCTTCTCGCTCGTCGAGCATCCGATTCCGCCGCGGGGGCTCGTCGCCCCGCTCCACCGACACTCACGCGAGGACGAGTACAGCTTCGTCCTGGAGGGCGAGATGGGCGCCCAGCTGGGCGACGAGGTCGTGTACGCGAGCGCCGGCGATTTCGTGTTCAAGCCGCGCGAGCAGTGGCACACGTTCTGGAACGCCGGCGACGCGCCGTGCCGGATCCTCGAGATCATCGTGCCGGGTGGCTTCGAGCACTTCTTCGACGACCTGGGCGCCGCCGTTGCCGGGCCGGACTTCGAGCCGTCGATGCTCGCCGAGCTGGGCGCCCGCTACGGCCTCGAGTTCGACCCCGACAGCGTGCCGCGGCTCTGCGCCGAGCACGGGCTGAACTTCCCGGTCTAGGCCCCGCGGTCGGGAGCCTGGCCCAACTCAGCCGCCGACGCCTCGTCGGTGTCCCAGTCGGCCGCGCTACCGAGCGCGGCCGACTTCAGGACCTTCAGCGAGAGCATCGCGCACTTCATGCGCGTCGCCGAGATGTCGATGCCCAGCAGGTCGAGCACCGCCTCGCGGTCAAGGCGCACGACATCGTCCACCGTCATCCCCTTGATCTCGTCCGACACGAGCGAGGCCGAGGCCTGGCTGATCGCGCAACCGGCGCCCGAGAAGCGCAGGTCCTCCACCACACCCTGGTCGTCGACCTTCAGCTGGACCTTCAGCACGTCGCCGCAGAGCGGGTTCGTGTCCTCGAACTCGTAGTCGGCCTCGGCGAGCTCGCCCCAGTTGTGCGGCCGCTTGTAGTGGTCGAGGATCTGCTCGCGGTAGAGGTCGTCCACGGCTAGGCGAACACGCTCCTGACGCGCTCCAGGCCGTCCACCAGCCGATCGACATCCTCGGTCGTCGTGTGGATGGCGAAGCTGGCGCGCGACGTGGCGGTCACGCCCAGGCGGCGCATCAGCGGCTGCGCGCAGTGGTGGCCGGCGCGGATGCAGACGCCGTCGCGGCCGAGGATCTCGGCCACGTCGTGCGGGTGGAGGCCGGCGAACTCGAACGACACGAGCGCCCCGCGCCGCTCGGCATCGGGCGGGCCGTGCAGCTTGATCCCGTCGATCGCGCCGAGCCGCTCGAGCGCATAGGCGGTGATGACGCCCTCGTGGGAGCGCACCGACTCCATGCCCATGGCCGACAGCCAATCGACCGCGGCGCCCAGCCCGATCGCCTCGGCCACGGCCGACGTACCGGCCTCGAACTTCCAGGGCAGGTCGGTCCAGGTGGACGAGTCGGGGTCCACGCGCTTGATCATGTGCCCGCCGCCGATCAGCGGCGGCATCTCCTCGAGCAGCTCGCGGCGGCCGTGCAGCACCCCGATGCCGGTGGGGCCGTAGGCCTTGTGTGCCGTCCAGGCGTAGAAGTCGGCGTCGATCGCGCCCACATCCACCGGTAGCTGCGGAACCGCCTGGGCGCCGTCGATCACGCTGATCGCGCCAGCCGCGCGGGCCCGGCGCACGATCTCCTCGACGGGGTTGATCGTGCCGAGCACGTTCGAGACGTGCACGACCGAGACGACCTTGGGCCCCCGCGCGAGCAGCTCGTCCATGTGGTCGAGGTCGAGCTGGCCCTCGTCGTCCACGCGCACGTATTCGAGTCGCGCGCCGGCGAGCTGCCAGGGCACGATGTTCGAGTGGTGCTCCATCTCGGTCAGCACCACGAGGTCGCCCTCGGACACCGTGCCGCGCGCGACCAGGTTGATCGCACCGGTGGCGTTCGGGGTGAAGACGGTCGTCTGGGCGTCCCAGCCCAGCCACTCGGCGGCTCGCCTGCGAGCGGACTCGAACTCGTCCGTGGCCTCGGCGGCGATCGGGTAGATGCCGCGGTGGACGCTCGCGCGGTAGTCCGCGTAGTAGCGCGTCATCGCGTCGATGACGTGCTGCGGCGTCTGCGAAGTCGCGCTCGAGTCCAGGTAGGCGATGCCGCCCCGCAGCGTCGGGAACTCGGCGGGGGTTACGGCCGTGACCCCCATCAGCCGAGCGAGGCGGCCGCCTCGACCTCCTCGCGAATCCAGCCGTAGCCCTTCGCCTCGAGCTGCTCGACGATCTCGGAGCCACCGTCCTTGACGATCCGGCCCTGGTAGAGCACGTGGACGTGAGTGGGCTGGACCAGGTGCAGGATGCGCTGGTAGTGGGTGATGATCAGGACGCCCATGTCGGGGCCCGCCGTGGCGTTCACGCCGTTCGCGACGATCCGCAGGGCGTCGATGTCGAGCCCCGAGTCGGTCTCGTCGAGGATCGCCATCTCCGGCCGCTGGAGCGCGAGCTGGAGGATCTCCATGCGCTTCTTCTCGCCGCCGGAGAAGCCCTCGTTCAGGTAACGGCTCGAGAACTCCTTCGGCACCTCGGTCAGCGCCATCGCCTCCTCGACCGTCTTGCGGAAGTCCTTCAGGCTGACCGGGTCCTCGCCGCGCTTCTCGCGGTGCGCGTTCATCACGGTGCGCAGGTACTTCGTCACGGTCACACCGGGTACGGCGACCGGGTACTGGAACGCCATGAAGAGGCCCATCAGCGCGCGCTCGTCGGGCGCGGCCTCGGTGATGTCCTCTCCCTTGAAGCAGATCGTGCCCTCCGTGACCTCGAGGCCGGGGTGGCCCATGATCACGTTCGCGAGGGTCGACTTGCCGGACCCGTTCGGTCCCATCAACGCGTGGATCTCGCCCTTGCCGACCTCGAGGTTGAGGCCGCGCAGAATCTCCTTCTCGCCCGCACGCACGTGCAGGCCCTTGATCTCAAGATCAGCCAACGGGGGCCGCCTCCTTCTCTGAGAATTCGACCAGCTCTTGAAGCGTGGTCTTCTGAAGTGCCTTCAACACGCCGCCCTGGACGCGCGTCCAGAGCAGCTTGGTGGCGCAGCCGTGGCCGTGGTCGATCTCGTGGGAACAGGCCACGTGCCGGGCGGCCTCGCCGCCGAAGCAGTCCATGGGAGCGATCGGGCCCTCGAGCGCCTGCACGACCTCGGCCATGTCGATCGCGGTCGCCGGCCGCGCGAGCCGGTAGCCCCCGTGCGCGCCGCGGCTCGACTCGACGAGGCCGGCCGCCTTGAGCTGCGCGACCACGTGCTCGAGGTACGCGAGCGGCAGGTTCTCCGCCTCGGAGATCGCCTTCAGCGACACCGCCTGGTCGCTCTGCCGCCGCCCCAGCTCGATCATCAGCCGGACGCCGTACTCCGCCTTCGCCGAGAAGTTCATGTTTCTCCGAGACTGGAAGTCGAGGTTGCCATCAAAGCGCGGGCCGGACGCCCGCAAGAGCAAATCCTAGTGAATAGGTCGGATTAGGTCTGGAACCGCTCCTTCCAGTCCTCGTACGGCATTCCGTAGACCAGCTCGCGCGCCTCGGCGTCGCTCAGCTCGAGCCCGCGCTGCTCACCCGCCTCGCGGTACCAGCGCGAAAGGCAGTTGCGGCAGAACCCAGCCAGGTCCATCAGGTCGATGTTCTGCACGTCGGAGCGCTCGCGCAGATGCTCGACCAGCCTTCGGAACGCGGCGGCTTCCAGCTCAGTCCGGTCGCTCACGTGGCAAAGTATTTCGGATGTTGCTCGTGGTCCTGCTGGTGCTGCTCACCGTGGCGCCGGCCGCCGAGGCCCAGATTCCCCAGACGCCGGGCGTCGGGGGCTCGCCCGAGTTCGTCGGCAAACCGTGGAGCGCGCGGCCGGTATTCGCGGCCCCGGCGCCGCGGCACCCGTTCATGGCGCCGAACCAGCGCAGCAATATCCACTCGGACGCCTTTCAGACCGACACGAACTCCTGGTCCGGTCCGCTGGGGCGCCGCATGGAGACCTTCTCGCACTACGAGGCGCCCGGCGGGGTGTGCGGCTCCGTCACCTTCAACTCGAAGGACCAGATCGTCACGACCTGCCTCCAGCTCCGCGCCGTGCGCCTGAAGCTGTTCGACGCGCAGACGCTCGAGGAGCTCGCCTCGATGGAGCTTCCGCCGCGCCCGCCCAGCACCAATCCGTTCCAGGACTTCGCGGGCGGGGGTTACTTCTACCTCGATCACCGCGACCGCGCCGTGATTCCCACGACCGAGCGCCACATCCTCGTCGTCGCCATGAAGGGCGGGAAGTTCGAGGTCGAGGAGGACCACGATCTGACAGGCGTCATCCCTTCGGGCGCGAAGATCATCTCCGCCCTGCCGGATTGGGGTGGCCGGATCTGGCTGGCCACGACGGCGGGACTTGTGGCCGTGATCGATCCCGCGACCGGCGAGGTCGAGACCCACGACCTCGGCGAGGTGGTGCAGAACTCGTTCGCGGTCGGCAACGAGCGCGACGTCTACATCGTCTCCGAGAAGGCGCTGTACCGGTTCGAGGCCGACGCGAGCGGTGCCCCGGTGGTCAGGTGGCGGACGGTCTACGAGAACACGGGCGAGTTGAAGCCCGGCCAGGTCAGCGCGGGCTCGGGCACGACCCCCACGCTCCACGGCGACGGATGGGTCTCGATCACCGACAACGCCGATCCGCTGAACGTCGTGGCCTACCGGCGCAGCGACGGCGGCCAGATATGCAAGCAGCCGGTGTTCGAGGCGGGCACCGGATCGACGGACAACTCGCTGATCGGCGCCGGCCACTCGCTCATCGTCGAGAACAACCACGGCTACACGGGCCCGACCGCCGTTCTCCAGGGCATGCGCACCCTGCCCGGCGTCGAGCGCGTGGACATCGACGCCGACGGGAAGGGCTGCCGGCGCGTGTGGCACTCGAACGAGATCTCGCCCTCGGTGGTCCCGAAGCTCTCGCTCGCCAACGGGCTCGTGTACGTCTATACGCTCGACGAAGCCGGCGACCCCGACGATCCGTGGTACCTGACGGCGCTCGACTTCCGCACCGGCAAGACCGTCTGGAAGCGCCTGACGGGCGAGGGCCTCGGCTTCAACAACAACTACGCGCCGGTCAGCATCGGCCCCGACGCCACCGCCTACGTGGGGGTCCTCGGCGGGCTCGTGCTGGTGCGCGACACGGGCGACTCGGGCGCGGCCGGCGCCCCCGTGGAGACGCGGCCGAAGATCCGGCTGCGCGCCACGCGACGGGGCAGACGCGTCCGGTTCCGCGTGAAGGCCCCGAGCGGCGGGGTGGTGGCGCCGGTACGCGGCGCGAAGGTGAGGGCCGGAAAGCGCTCCAAGCTGACGAACGGCCGCGGGCGCGCGACGATCCGGACCAAGCGGCAGCGCGCGGTCGCCACGAAGCGCGGCTACCGCCGCGACCGCGTGAGGATCCCGCGCTGAGCACGTTCGACCGGGTCGCCGACCTGCCGCTCGAGATCGAGGGCTACGCGCTCGAGGGGCACGAGTTCGAGACCCCCCATTTCACCCGGCTCTCGACGGTGATCCGCCTGCACGGCGGCGGCGAGGAGGGAACCGGCGAGGACGTGACCTACGACGGCGTCGACCACATCGCGCTGCGTGATGCGGGGCCGGTCCAGCCGCTCGCGGGGAAGCACACCGTCGGCTCGTTCTGCAATCTGGTGGGCGGGCTCGAGCTCTTCCCCGCGCCTCCGGTAATGGACGTCTCGCCGCTCTACCGGCGCTGGGCGTACGAGAGCGCCGCCCTCGACCTCGCCCTGCGCCAGGCCGGCGTCCCACTCACCGAGGTTCTCGGACTCGAGGCGCGGCCGGTCACGTTCGTCGCGTCGATGCGCCTCGGCGAGCCGCCCACGGTCGAGCCCGTCAGCAGCCGGCTCGCGCGCTATCCCGGCCTGCGCCTCAAGCTCGACCCGACGAGCTCGTGGACGGACGAGCTGATCGCCGACCTGGTCGCGACGGGCGCCATCGACTCGGTGGACTTCAAGGGCCAGTACAAGGGAACGCCCGTCGACCAGCCGGCCGACCCGGACCTCTACCGGCGCGTGATCGAGGCCTTCCCCGACGCCTGGATCGAGGATCCCGAGCTGACCGACGAGACCGAGCCGGTCCTCGCGCCCCACCGGGACCGGATCACCTGGGACGCGCCGATCCACTCGATCGCGGACATCGAGGCGCTTCCGTTCGCGCCGCGGATGGTCAACGTCAAGCCGTCCCGCGTCGGCGGGCTCAAGTCGCTCTTCGACACCTACGACTGGTGCGCCGAACAGGGGATCGCCGCATACGGCGGCGGCCAGTGGGAGCTCTCGTGCGGGCGCGGCCAGATCCAGTACCTCGCCGCGCTCTTCCATCCCGACACGCCGAACGACGTGGCCCCCGCGGGCTACAACGATCCGAGCGTGCCCGAGGGGCTCCCGGAGAGCCCGCTTACGCCCGCGCTCGCGGAGACCGGGTTCCGCTGGGCTGCTTGACCTTCGGGTCGGTCGAGATGATGGTGAGCTGCGCCATGGTAGGCCGCGTCGTGGGCGCCGTGCCAAGCACGGCGTGCTTGAGGAAATCGAGGAGAACCACCGGTATTTGGCTACCCGGTGGAATCCCGGTGAAACTCCTAACCGGGACGTACACTCCGGCGCCGGTGCGCCTGATCCTCGCCGTGCTCGCGCTGCTCCTCGTCGTTCCGGTGGCGCGCGCCGAGACGTACGCAATCGGGTCGGGCGACCTCCGCGCACGGGTCGAGAGCGATCCGTGGTCGCTCGCGTTCGTGGACGCGGACGGCGAGGTGGTGGTCGACGAGGCGAGCGCCATGCCGCTGGGCGTGCGCACCGCGACCGGCTGGGCGGGGGCGGTGCGCGCGACCTCCGTTGCGCGCGTCGACGGCGCCCTCCTCGCCGAGGTGGAGACCGCGGGGCCCCTCCCCGCGCGGCTGCGCGTCCGGATCAGACGGGGGGCGCGCGGCTCCATCGCGGTCGAGGCCACCCCGCTCGCCGCGCCCGGCGCCAGCGCGCTCGGAATCGGGTTCGGCGCGACGTCGACCGAGAGCTTCTATGGCCTCGGGGAGCGCCCGCAGCGGGTGGACCACCGCGGCGCGGAACGGGTCGAGACCTACGTCGCGGACGGCCCCTATTACCCGGACGCCGAGCGCGCCGTCCTTGCCGCGTTCGTGCCGCCGCCGGGATACCGCCAGCGCGACGACGCCACGTACTTCCCGATCCCGTGGGTGTTGTCGTCCGAGGGCTACGGCGTGCTCGTGGAGAACGAGGAGACCGCCTACCACGACTTCGGCGCCGACCGCCACTGGTCGCTCGAGGTCACGACGGCGCCGGACGGCGTCTCGACGCCGCAGGAGGTGCCCGCGAGCCTCCGCTTCCGCGTCTTCGGCGGGGGCACCCCGCGGGCGGCGCTGCGGCGGTTCACGGGCCACGTGGGGCGCCAGCCCGCGCCGGCGGCGCCGTGGGTCTGGGGTGCGTGGTTCCAGCCGGGTGGATCTCTCGACGAGCAGATCGCGCAGCTCGAGAAGCTCCGCGCGGCCGACGCCCCCGTCTCGGTGATGCAGACCTACCTGCACTACCTGCCCTGCGGCGACCACGTGGGCGGACAGGACGCGGAGCGCGAGCGCGTCGATGCGTTCCACGCGCGCGGCACCGCGGTCACCACGTACTTCAACCCGATGATCTGCGTCGAATACCAGCCGCGGTTCGACGCCGCCGCGGCGGCGGGGGCGCTGGCGAAGGACGCGGGCGGCGATCCCTACACCTACACGTACGCGAGCTCGCCCACGTCGCGGTTCGATGTCGGCCAGTTCGACTTCTCCGCCCCGGCCGGGCGGACGTTCTACGCGGACCTGCTCGCCGAGGCCGTGGCCGACGGCCACGACGGCTGGATGGAGGACTTCGGCGAGTACACGCCGCTCGACTCGCACTACGCGAACGGCATGGACGGGACGCGGATGCACAACCTCTACCCCACGCAGTACCACTGCACGGCGTACGACTTCGTGCGGGCGCAGAGCCGGCCGATCGTGCGCTTCCAGCGGTCGGGTTTCACCGGCGCGGCACGGTGCGCGCAGGTGGTCTGGAGCGGCGACCCCACGGTCGGGTGGGACTTCGACGGCCTCGCCTCGCAGGTGAAGGGCGGGCTGTCGATGGGGTTGTCCGGCGTGAGCACGTGGGGTTCCGACATCGGCGGCTTCTTCGCGCTCGGCACGCGCGAGCTCAGCGACGAGCTGCTCACGCGCTGGGTCCAGTTCGGCGCGGTCTCGCCGGTCATGCGGATGCAGCGGAACGGCGTCGCGTTCCCCCCGCGCGAGCGCCCGCAGGCGGAGGACGACGGTCAGATCGCCAACTGGCGCCGGTACGCGAAGCTGCACACGCGCCTCTTCCCCTACCTCCAGGCCGCCGACCGCGTCTATCGGCGCACCGGGCTGCCGATCATGCGCCACCTGGCGCTCATGGATCCGAGCGACGAGCTGGCGCGCGTCCGCGAGGACCAGTACCTGTTCGGGCCGGACCTGCTGGCGGCGCCGGTGGTCGAGCCGGGGGTGACGGAGCGCGAGGTCTATCTGCCCCGCGGCAGGTGGGTCGAGTTCTGGCGGGCGCTGTCCTACCGCGAGCGCTCCGGGAGCCTGCGGCTGCGCCGCGCGCCCAGGGTCCAGGCCGGCGGGCACGAGACGACCGTGCCCGCCCCACTCCATGAGCTCCCGCTGTTCCTGCGCGCGGGGGCGGTGCTGCCACTCCTGCCCGCCGACGTCGACACGCTGGCGGACTACGGGCCGGGCAGGAACGCCGTGCCGCTCTCGCACAGGCGCGGACGGCTCGACCTGATCGCGGTGCCGCGCGGCCGATGGCGGGGCAAGTTCCACCGTGGCGAGACCCTCGTCTCGCGCGAGCGGCGCGGACGGTGGGAGCTCACCGTGCGCGGACAGCGCAGGCGGCGCTACGCCGTGCAGGCCTCGCTCGCGACCTTGGCGGCCGTTCAGGCCCTGCACGGTGACCGTCGGCAACCGGCGGGCACGCTTCCGCTACGCCCGCAAGACGCGCGCTCTGCGCGTGGCATTCACCGCGCGGCGGACGACCGTGGTTGCGGCGAGCTGCCGCAACTGATCGAATCTCCCTCATGGCCCTCCTGATCGTCGTGGCGATCGTCGTCCTGCTGGTGGCGTTCGTCGTCGTGACCTACAACGCCCTGGTCGCGAAACGCAACCGCTCCCAGAACGCGTGGGCGCAGGTCGACGTGCAGCTCCGGCGGCGCTACGACCTCATCCCGAATCTGGTCGAGAGCGTGAAGGGCTACGCCTCGCACGAGCAGTCGACCTTCCAGGCCGTGACCGAGGCGCGCGCCGCGGCGCAGAGCGCTGAGGGGCCGGCCGAGCAGGCTCAGGCGGAGGCCGCGCTGTCTGGGGCGCTCGGTCGCCTGATGGCGGTCGCGGAGGCGTACCCCGCGCTGCGCGCGACCGAGAACTTCCAGCAGCTCCAAGCCGAGCTCGGGGAGACCGAGGACAAGATCGCCACCGCGCGACAGATCTACAACGACACGGTCCTCACCTACAACAACGCCGTCCAGCAGATACCCACGAACATCGTCGCCGGCATCTTCCGGTTCAAGACCCGGGAGTACTTCGAGGTAGCAGCCGGAGACCCCGCGAGGGAGCCGGTCGCGGTCGAGTTCTGATGCGGCGGGGACTCGCCGCCCTGGTGGCGGCGCTGCTGCTCCCCGCGGCTCCGGCGGCGGGCAAGGAGTTCACCCTCCCGGACGCCGAGGTGGACGTTCGTGTCGCGCGCGACGGCGGAGTCCTCGTGACCGAGAAGATCACGTTCGACTACGACGGTTCGTTCAGCGGGGCCTTCCGCGAGATTCCGCTCCGCGACGGAGAGCGCGTCGACGGTGTGACCGTCGCCGAGGGAAACGACCGATACCGCCCAGGTGGTTCGCTCGAGCTAGGGACCGATGGAGCCCCGGAGCAGTTCGGTTCCGGCGTCGTGGACGGGAATATGCGCATCGTCTGGCGGTACCGGGCGTTCAACGAACGGCGCACGTACACGATCCGCTACCGGATGTCGGGGCTCGCGCGCGCCTACGACGACGTGGTCGACGTGAACCTCCAGGTTTGGGGCAGCACGTGGACGGTCGGCCTCGGCCGCCTGCAGGCGACGATGGCCGCGCCCGAGCGCGTCACTCCGGCGAACGCTCGCGTCTTCGCCCACCCGGTCCACGTGCGCGGCGACTCGGCCTTCGCCGACGGCGTGGCGCGGCTCCGCGCTCTCGAGATCCCGGACGAGCAGTTCGTGGAGATGCGGCTGCTGTTTCCGCGCTCGATGCTCACCTCAACGGCGCGCGCCAAGGTGATGCGAGGCGACGGGCGCGAACGGATCGTCGCGGAGGAGCTTGCCGACGCCGCCGATTACGAGGACAGCCGCCGCAAGATCGACGACGCACTGGACCACATCCCGCGCAGCCTGCTCTACCTGCTGCTGCTCTGCACGCTCCCGGCCGCGGCCATCCTCGGGCTCGTCTGGCTGGTGTTCGGGCGTGAACGGCGAGTGGCGGGCTACGACCGCGAGTACGAGCAGGAGCCGCCGTCCGACGACCCCCCTGCCCTGATCGGGCCCCTGCTGCGCCAGTCCACCGAGCCCGGCGGTGCCGAGTTCACGGCGACCGTTTTCGACCTGATTCGCCGCGGCTGGCTGACGGGCGAGCCGGCCACGACCGAGAAGTGGAGCTGGGGGGCGCTCGGCAAGCGCCCGCAGCCCGACCTGCTGCTTACGATGAAGGGCGGGAACGGGCTGGTCCCGGTCGAGGCGCGTGTCGCGTCGATCCTCAAGCGCGCGCTGGGAGGCGGGCCGGTCCTCCTCTCGGACCTCTCCGACAGGATCGAGCAGAACCGCGAGGAGAACGCGAAGAGCTACACGTCCTGGCAGGACACCGTCGCGAAGGAGTTCAGCGCCAGGCGCTGGTACGACAACCGCGGCACGATCGCCGTCGTCGTCGCGGCCATCCTCATGACGCTGGTCTCGATCATCCTGATCTGGGCGGGGGTCGATGACCTCGAAGCACGCGTCGTCAGCTGGACCGAGGTCGTCCAGATCGCCCTGGGCGTCGCCGCGGCTGTCAACTCGTTCGTCCTCTTCGCCAGCCTGCGCAACGAGCGCGTCCGCCGTCGATGGACGGCGGCCGCCGGGACGGAGGCTGCCCGCTGGAGGGCGTTCCGCCGCTACCTGCGCGACTTCCCGCGGCTGCAGGAGGCGCCGCCGGCATCCGTCGCGCTGTGGGAGCGCCTGTTGGTCTACGGCATCGTCTTCGGGCTGGCCGACCGCGTGCTGCAGGCCGCGAAGCTTGCGGGGCCGGAGGAGCTCCAGCAGGCCAGCCACATCTACGCCCCCGGCTATCACGGCGGCGGCGACGGGTTCTACTCGGGCTCCAGCATCTCGAGCATGTCCAGCGGGTTCACGAGCGCGATGGCGCCCCCCTCGAGCGGGTCCGGCGGAGGCGGCGGCGGCTTCTCGGGCGGCGGTGGCGGAGGCGGAGGCGGCGGAGGAGGCGGGGCGTGGTGAGGCGCCCGCGCCGGCGCCGCTAGACGTCGTCGGGCGAGAAGGTGTCGCAGGCGGCCGGCTCGCCGGACTCGTCGCCCGCGGCGAACCAGCGGGCGCGCTGCTCCGAGGTGCCGTGCGTGAAGCTCTCCGGGTCCACCCCGCCGCCGGCGCGGCGCTGGAGCCGGTCGTCGCCCACGGCCTCGGCCGCGCCCAGGGCCTCCTCGATGTCGCCGCGCTCCAGGTCGCCGGCCGCCCGGACCGTGTGGCTCCACACGCCGGCGTAGCAGTCGGCCTGGAGCTCCAGCCGGACCGACAGCTCGTTCGCGTCGTCGGGGTTCTCCTGCTCGAGTCGGCGGACCTCCTCGCTCGTCCCCAGCTGGCGCTGCACGTGGTGGCCCATCTCGTGAGCGATCACGTACGCCCAGGCGAAGTCGCCGTTCGCGCCGAGCTGGCTCTCCATCTCGCGGTAGAAGCTCAGGTCGAGATAGACGCGCTGGTCGCCCGGGCAGTAGAACGGGCCCACCGCGGAGGTCGCGCTCCCGCAGCCCGTGCTCACCCCGCCGCTGAAGAGCACCAGCTTCGCCTCGCGATAGGGCTGGCCGCCGCGATCGAATGTCTGCTGCCAGCTCCCCTGTGCGTCGTCGAACACGTACGCGCTGAAGTCCTTCAGATCGCGGTCGGGATCCTGGCCGGGTGGGATCGGCGCCTGCTGCGGCGCGTTCAGGCCGACGCCGAACGGCCCCTCCACTCCGAAGCCCGATCCGGTCCCGCCGCCGATCAGCTGAATGAGCAGGAAGACGACGACGCCGATCGCGCCCAGCCCACCCGCGCCGGCGGCCGGCAGGCCGAGGCCGCGACCGCCGCGCGCGCCGCGCCGGTCGATCACGTTGCCGCTCGGACGCGTCCGTCGCCACCGCATGAAACGTCTCTACCCCCTGCCGTTACTGTCCATACGGATGCTCTTCCGCGAGAAGACGAAGATGATCGATCCGGACCGCGCGCTCCCAGGGCGCGAGCAGCCGCTGCCGGTGCCGGCCCGCCACGAGGTGCTCGGCACGCCGCTCGAGCCGCCGTTCCCAGACGGCGTCGAGACCGCGGTGTTCGGGATGGGCTGCTTCTGGGGCGCCGAGCGGATGTTCTGGCAGGCGGATGGCGTCCACACGACGGCCGTCGGCTACGCCGGCGGCCACACGCCGAACCCCCTGTACGAGGAGGTGTGCTCCGGCTCGACCGGGCACACCGAGGTCGTGCTCGTCGCCTTCGACACGGCGAAGACCTCGTACGAGCGGATGCTCCAGATCTTCTGGGAGGGCCACGACCCGACGCAGGGCATGCGCCAGGGGAACGACGTCGGAACCCAATACCGCTCCGCGGTGTACGCCGCGTCAGACGAGCAGCGGGCGGCGGCCGAGGCCTCGCGCGCCGCCTACCAGGAGCGGCTGGCCGCGGCCGGCCATGGCGAGATCACCACCGAGATCGCGGCCGCGGGGCCGTTCTACTACGCCGAGGACTACCACCAGCAGTACCTGGCGAAGAACCCGAACGGCTACTGCGGCCTGGGCGGGATCGGCGTGAGCTGCCCGGTCGGCCTGCCGACCTAGCTCTCGCGGCGGGCGGGCACCTCCGACCCGCTCACCGGCGCCTGCTCTACGACCCCCTCGCGCGGCTCGCACTCGACCTTTTCGAGCTCTGACCGCGCGCTGAAGCCGCACATGTCGCAATCGAGCGTCCCCTCCGGAAACAGCTCCTTGCAGCGCGGACAGCAGAGCTGCGTCTCGGGCTCGCCCTTGCGGCGAAATCGCATCGGTACCTCCCTCGCCTGGACCGGTGCGCGGAGGCTAGCGCGGACGCGGCACCCACGTCAGGTGGGGCGGCACGTACTCGCCCTCCTCGACGTAGGGCTCCGGCAGGTCCGTGAGCTCGTGCAGCTCGCCGCCGCGCGCACGGACGCGCCAGATGCTCGGGAACACGTCGAATCCGACGTCCCCGCCGGTGAAGTCGAGCGACACCCACGCGATCCAGCGCCCGTTCGGGGACCAGGTCGGCTGCGTCTCGGCGATGTCCTCGCGCTGCACGAGCCGGCGGCGGTTCTTCCCGCTGCGGTCGATCACGTAGAGGTTCCCGCCCGACGCCCCGCCCTTTATCTCGCGCTGCCGGTACAGCGTGCGAAAGACGATTCGGCGGCCGTCCGGCGACCAGTCCGGGTCGAATGCCCGTGTGCCGGCGATGCGGCGCACCGGCTTCCCGTTGCTCGCCCGGATCAGCCACAGCCCGGTGCGAAGCCCGCCTCGACTGGCGTTGACCGCGATCAGCTTCCCGTCGGGCGACCAGCTGGGGTTGTCGTAAGCGGTCTCCCGCTCGCCGGTGATCGACCGCTGCTCGCTTCCGTCGGTCTGGACCGCCCAGAGGGGCGCGCGGTCCCTCCCGCCCTCGTTCCGGTCGCCGTCGAAGGCGAACGTCTCGCCGTCGGGGGCCCACGACGGTCCCGATGGGTAGATGGTCAGATCCTCCCGCGAGATCGGCACGGGGCTGACGTCGCTCCCGGTCGCCCCGAGGGTCACGTAACCCGGGCCGGACTCCCCGTGCCGGAGCGCGAGAAGCGTCTCGCCATCGGGCGACGCCACGGGATGGGCGAACCCCTGCGGCTGCTCGGGCCCCCCGGAGTCGCACTCCTCGGTGAACGGCTGGACGTCACCGCCGCGCCACTTCACCGTCGCGAGGTAACCGGCCTGGTAGCAGTCCTCGATCGACACCACGAGCGGCCCGTTTTTCCCTGGGAAGGACGCCTGCGCGGGGATGGGCGCCAGCGCGACGAGGAGCAGAGCAATCGGGAGAACGAGCCCTGTGCGTGCCATGCCCGTAATCAACATCCGAGCGCGCCGAAGGTAGCGGTCCACGCTGGGCCCGCGAGAACGCCGAGCGGGCCACGACGGCTGCGACGAGCGCGGCCACGCCGCCCACGACGAGCGCCAGCCGCGGCGACCACGTTTCGGCGATCCAGCCCGACAGCGGACCGCCCAGCGGCGTGGTGCCGAGGAAGACGATCGAGTAGAGCGCCATCACCCGCCCGCGCATCTCAGCCGTGACCGCGAGCTGGAGCGCGGAGTTCACCCCCGCGGCGAAGGTCACGCTGGCGGCCCCGAGCGGCACCAGCGCCAGGGCGGCCAGCTCGATCGTCGGCGAGACCGCCAGCAGCAGCGTCAGCGCGCCGAACAGTGCCGACGATCGCACCAGCAGCCGGTTCGTGACGCACCCGCGCGCGCCCGCGACGAGCGCGCCCGCGACCGACCCGATCCCCATCGCGGTCATCAGCCACGCGTAGCCGGAGGCCGTGGTGTCGAAGGTGAACTTCGCGAGCAGCGGAAGCACCACGAGGAAGTTGAAGCTGAGCATCCCGACGACGGCCATCATCAGGAGCGGGAGGCGCAGCGCGGGCGTGGCCCGCACATAGCGAAGCGCCGCTCGGAGCGCACCCGGCTCGCGCGACGCGCGCGGCGCGTCCGCCAGCTCGGCGGCGTCCATCGAGCGCAGCGCGAAGATCATCGCCGCGAACGAGGCGGCGTTCAGCACAAAACAGGGGCCGACCCCCCAGATCGAGATCACCCCGCCGGCGATCGCCGGACCGACGATCCGGCTGGCGTGGACGATCACGCTGTTCAGGCTGACGGCGTTGACGACCCGGTCGGCGCCGACCATCTCGATGACGAAGCTCTGCCGTGCTGGGTTGTCGATCGCATTGACCGTGCCGCGCACGAAGACGAGGGCGAACACCATCCACGGCTCGACCACCCCCGACACGTAGAGCGCGAACAGGGCCAGCGCCGGCACGGCCATGGCCGCCTGGCTGAACTGAAGGAGCACCCGCTTCGGAATCCGGTCGGCGAGCATCCCGCCGTAGGCGCCGAACAGCAGGATCGGCGCAAACTGGAGCGCGGCCACCAGGCCGACCGCCGTACCGCTCTCCGTCAGCTTCAGGATCAGCCAGACCTCGGCGACGATCTGCATCCAGTTCCCCGAGACCGAAACGACCTGACCGGCGAAGTAGCGGCGGTAGTTCTGGACCTTCAGCGAGGTGACGGACCGGCGTAGCGCTTCGGTCAGCGCCGTTCACCGTCCAGCAGCCGCTCGAGGACCCCGGCCGCTCGCTCGAGCGCGGCGACGTCCTCGGCGGGGAGCTCGCGCAGCCGACGCGCCAGATACGCGTTCTTCCGCGAGCGAAGCTTCTTGAGCAGGGCGGCGCCCTGGGAGGTGATGCACACCACGGCGCTGCGGCCGTCGCTCGGGTCCGCGGAGCGCTCGATCAGGCCGTCCTCCTCGAGCCGGTGGAGGATCCGCGTGGCGGTGGGGCGCTTGATGCGCTCGATGTCGGCGAGCCCGCTCGGGGTGAGCGGTCCGTGGTTCTCGATCGTCGCGAGCGCCGCGGTCATCGACGGGCTCAGCTCATCGCCCGCCTCCTGGCGCATGCGCCGCGCGGTTCGCGCGATCGCCAGGCGCAACCGCGCCGGGAGCTCCGCCGCCTGATCGGCCGATTTAGTTCGCATCGCTAGTTAGTCTAGCTAACTTGCCTCAGCGCTCGGACTCCGCGAAGATTGCCCCATGCCAGTGGTCACCGAGGCGGAGCTCCCGGAGTGGGACTACACGGACGAGACGATCACCGGCCCGCGGTTCCACGAGGTGATGCTCGGTCTGGCCGAGCGCTCGTGGATCGCACGGGCGGACCCGGTCGGCTGGATCGTGCTCGACCACGAGGCGGTCGCGTTCTTCATGCGGACGCCGCAGGCGAACTTCCCCGGCATCCTCATGCTGGAGGTCCAGGGGGTCACCGAGGGCCCGATGTGGGAGCGGATGAAGGGCAACCTGCTCGACCTGCGCGGCGAGGACCACCGTCGCCAGCGAAAGCTCGTGCAGCACGCGTTCACCCCGAAGGAAGCGGACAAGCTGCGCCCGCTGATGCGGCAGGAGCTCGAGAAGCTCTGGGACGCCGTCGCCGACGACGGCCGCTGCGACTTCGTCGACGCGTTCGCGAAGCCCTATCCGGCGCGCATGATCGCCGGGGTGATGGGCTCGCCGCTCGAGGACGCGCCGCAGCTCGGGCACTGGGCGAACCTCATCCAGAAGCAGTTCGACCCGGTGGCGATCGCGACCATGCTGCCGACGCTCGAGCAGGCGTCCTCGGAGTTCGTGGACTACGTGAACGACCTGATCGCCAAGCGAAAGGGCGACCCGCGCGACGATCTGATCACGTACCTGATCGAGGCCGAGGAGGACGGCGACCGGCTGACCGAGGAGGAGATGAACCACCTGGTGAGCGCCGTGCTGGTGGGCGGCGTGGACACGACGCAGGCCCAGCTCGCCCACGGCATCCGCCTGTTTGCAGCCCATCCCGACCAGTGGGAGCTGCTGCGGCGGAACCCGGAGGAGCTCGCGGTCGCCGCTGCCGAGGAGGTCCTGCGATACGAGCCGATCACGGCGCTGACGGCGCGGATCACCCTGGAGGACGTCGAGTACCGCGGAATCGAGTTCCCGGCCAACACCGTCGTGCTGGCGTGCGCGCTGACCGCGAACCACGACCCGGAGGCCTACGACCGCGCGGAGGACTTCGACATCACCGCCGACCGCGGGCGGGCCAAGCCGCTGACCTTCGGCGCGGGCCCCCACTTCTGCCTCGGCGCGAACCTGGCCCGCGCCGAGCTACAGGAGGCGTTCCGGTTCCTGGCGGAGCGGATCGAGACGGTGGAGCCGGCGGGCGAGCCCGTCTACGACACGCCGCTCGGCGTGCACGGCCTGCACGAGCTGCCGATCAGCTTCGCCCGTGCCTGACGCGTAGCCCGGCCGCGATGTCGGCCTCGTCCAGCTCGCCAGCCGCGACGCGTTTGGCGAGCGTGCGCGCGACGACCCGGTCTACGAGCCGCGGCAGGTGGCGCGCTACCCCCATCTGAAGCCGGCCCCCGCCCGTGACGGCGACGTCCCGGCCCGGCCGGTCGGACTCGCAGGCGCGCACGATCGTGGCGACGACGCGCTCGAGCGGCTCCTCATGCGAGAAGCCCTCGAGCTGGAGGCCCGCCGCGCGCGTGCGGTCGTGGATCGGCGTGCGGACGAAAGCGGGATGCACGCAGGTGACGTCCACGTGCGTCCCGTACTCCGCACGCAGCGCGTCGGCGTACGCGGTCAGGGCCCGCTTGGACACGCCGTAGGCGGCGCCGAGCGGCAGACCGATGAACGACATCCGCGAGCCGAGCAGGACCACGTGTCCGCGGCTCGTGACCAGGTGGTCGATGGCGGCCGCGGTCACCCGCCAGGCTCCCAGGAGGTTCACGTCGATCATCCGGCGGACGTGATCGTCCGGCGGCTCGCCCGCGCTGGCCGGGCCGCCGATGCCCGCGTTGTTCACCAGCGCGTCGAGGCCGCCGCCCAGCCGGTCGACGGCCTGCTCCACGGCGACCGGGACGGCGTCGTCGTCGGTCACGTCGCAGGCGATCACCTCGTCGCCGTCGGCCTCGAGATCGAGCCCGGCCACCCGCCACCCGCGCGCCTTCAACTCCGCGCGCACGGCGGTGCCGAACGCGCCGCGCGCGCCGGTCACGAGGGCGCGCCTGCTCATGCGCCCACCCGCGTGCGGCCGCGCTCGAGCTCCTCGCCCAGCTCGTGCATGAAGCGGTCGAAGTCCACGCGCATCGCCGGGCGGCCGTGCTCGCCCCAGCGCGCGAGCGCGTAGCGGTGGCGCCGCTCGCAGTCGCGCCGCTGATCGGCCGGCGAGGGCAGGTACCAGTCGCCGGCCAGGTGCTCGGCGAGGATCTGGGCCTGCCGCTCGACGATCGGGAACGCCGACCCCGTCGACTGCATCAGGCCGATGAAGTAGAGGTCGGGGCAGTCCAGATGGAAAATCCGCTTGTAGAGCGGCAGCTGCTTCGGATCCGGGCCGGTGAGGGAATCGTCGAGGAACGGCATCGACACCCGATAGCCCGTACACCAGACGATCGCATCCACGGCCTCCTCGCTGCCGTCGGTGAACGCGACGGAGCCGGCCGCGAGCGATGCGATGCCCGGCTTCGGCGTCAGCTCGCCGTGGCTGATCCGGCTGAGCACCGTGTCGGTGATCGTCGGGTGGTCCTGGAAGAGGCCGCGGGTGGGCTCGGGCAGCCCGTAGCGGTCGGGCGGCCCGACCGTCAGGCGCAGGAGAAACTGGGAGAGCGGCTGGCGCAGCTGCCACGGGACGTGCACGGCGGCCCACGGCTTGATGATCTGGTCGGCCGGCCGGCCGAGTAGGCGTTTGGGGATGACCCACGTTCCGTGGCGCGCCGACAGATAGGTGCGGTCGGCGACCAGCGAGATGTCCGTCGCGATGTCCATCGCACTGTTGCCCATCCCCACGACCAGCACGTTCTGGTCGCGGAACTCCTCCGCCTCGGCGTAGTCGAGGGCGTGCAGCTGGCGGCCGTCGAACTCGCCGGGGTACGGCGGGTCGGGCCACTTCGCCTCCTCGTTGTGGCCGTTGGCCACCACCAGGGCGTCGAAACGCTCGCGGTCGCCGCCCTCGAGCTGGATCTCCCAGCCGCCGTCCACCCGCTCGGCCTGTGCAACGCCCTGGTTCAGGCGAATGCGGTCGAGGAGGCCGAAGCCCTGCGCGTAGCCCTCGAGATAGCGGCCGACCGCGTCGCGGCTCGGGTAGTCGGGCGTGCCGTCGGGCATCGGCACCTCGGCGAACTCGGTCCGGTCGCGGCTCGTGATCAGGTGAAGCGACCGGTATGCCGCGGTCGGGCGGTCCTGGTCGTGGAGCGCCCAGACCCCGCCGATGCAGGGCCGCCGCTCGAAGGCGGTGGCGTCGAAGCCGCGGGCAGTCAGCGCGCGCAGCGCCGCGAGTCCTGCGGGCCCGGCTCCGACGATTGCAAGGCGCACGCCGCCAACGCTAACCCAGGTACGTTGCCGCGCGATGAACCTCGAGCCTCAGCTCGTGAGCTGGGCCAGGATCGTCGCCGTGTCGAAGTAGACGCGTTCGCACACGAGCCGGTCCGAGCCGGCCTCGAACAGGAACAGCGCGACCATCCGGCACTCGAACGACTTCCCGGTCGGCGGGATGCCGCGGAGCTCGCCCTCGTGCGTGCCCTTCAGGATGAACTCGGCCGCCACGCCGTCGTCCATGTGGTGGAGGTCGACGAGCTCATTGCGCTGGTCGGGGAACGCCTGCCGTGTCTCGGCGAAGTAGGCGCGCACCGCCTCCTCGCCGTCGTGGACGTCACCGGTCGGGACGATCTCGTAGCGCGGGTGGTGGAAGGTCTCGATCGTCGCGTCGAACTCGTGCCGGTTCTCCGAGTCCATGTGCTCGCGGACGATCGCCTCGCGGCGCTCTCGCAGATCGCTCATGGCGCGACTGTAACCGGCCGTGTGGGGGCACAACGACCGGCATGACAATCATCGCGATCGCCGGAGTCTGTGTCCTGCTGCTGATCCTCGCCTTCCTGCTGCCACGGCTCTCCCACAAGCCGCAACGGGGCGTCGACAAGTCGCTGAGCGCCGGTCAACAGGCCGGCGCGAAGGCGCCGGGGTTCCTCGGCCGGCTCTTCCAGAAGCCCTTTTCGAGCTCGCGCAAGGCGACCAACAAGAGCGCCGGCATGGGCCGGCGCGCCCGCGAGAAGATGCCGCTCTAGCTAGTTGACGCCGTTCGGGGCGACGCTGCGCACCCACTCGCGCAGCGCCGTCTCGGCCACCCGGGCGTAGACGCCGGGGAAGCCTTCCTCGGCACAGCCGTTGCCCCAGCTGGTCACACCGACCACGCGGCGCGCGCCATCGGCGGCGGTCGCGAACAGCGGGCCGCCGGAGTCGCCCTGACACGTGTCGATGCCGCCCTCGGGGTAGCCGGCGCAGAGCATCGTCGCCGGGTCGAAGTCCCAGCCCTCGGCGTCGCTGTAGGCCGACTCGCAGTACGCGTCGGTCGTGATCGGCACCTGGGCCTTCTGCAGGATCTCGGGGAACTCCTGGCCGTCGGACGACGTGTTGCCCCAGCCCGCGATCGTGGCGAGCACACCCGGGTTCCAGATCGAGCGCTCGCCGGCGCCGGCCACCTTGGTCGGCGCCTTTACAGACGGCCGCGAGAGAGTGAGGATCGACAGGTCGTTGCGATCGCTCAGGCCGAGGTAGGCCGGGCTGACCGCCACGCTCGACACTGGCACACGCTCGCCGTCACCGGCGCCATGGCTGCCGATCCGAACGTCGATCAGCGGCCCCGGAAAGCCCACCGGGCTCCCGAAGGCGAGGCCGGTCGCCGACCCGCAGTGGCCCGCGCTCAGGACGTGCGTGGAGTCGATCAGGGTGCCCGTGCAGCTGTAGATGCCGAAGGTGATCTCCGCGACCGACGGGAACTCGCCCGGTGCGGCGTCAGAGCCGCCTACGACAGCATTCGCCGGCGCGGCGCTCGCGAGCGCGGCGCAGGTCAACGCGATGGTCAGGACCCTTCTCGACACGTTTCCCCCCCTGGCAGATGCCTGATCTTGTGTACCAACGCCGCGGCGCCCGCAAACTTGCGGGCGCCGCGTGGTGCAGCGAACGGGTCCGTCCCCTTTTGTTGCGCTATGCCCGCTGCGGCTCCGGCGTCGGCTCGTACTGGAGGCGCGGCACCCAACCGAGGAACCTCGGGAGGTACCAGTTGCGCTCGCCCAGGAGCGTCATCGTCGCGGGCAGCAGAACCGCCCGGATGATGGTCGCGTCGATCAGGATCGCCACCGCAAGGCCGACTCCCATCTGCTTGAAGTCGATCATGCTGAGCGTGGCGAAGATCGAGAACACCGCCACCATCACGAGCGCCGCGCTCGTCACGGTGCCCGCGGTCGTCTTGATCCCGTGCGCCACGGCGGCGTCCGTGCTCATCCCGCGATCGACGGCCTCGCGGACCCGGCTCAGGATGAACACGTGGTAGTCCATCGAGAGGCCGAACAGGACGACGAACAGGAACAGGGGCACCCACGGGGAGACGCCTCCGTTCGACTCGAAACCCAGAAGGCTCTCGCCGAGCCCGTCCTGGAAGACGACCTTCAACACGCCGTAGGCCGCGAAGACCGACAGCAGGTTGAGGACGATTGCCTTGATCGGGACGACGATCGACCGGAAGGTCACCAGCAGGAGGCCGAACGCCAGGATCAGGACGAACCCGAACACGAGCGGCATGCTCTTCGAGAGCCCCTCCGCCGCGTCCACGGTCTGGGCCGTCATGCCTGACACGTTGACCTCGCCGACCGTGCCGACGGTCGCCGGGACGATCTCGTCCCGGAGCGTCTGAAGCGCCGCCCTCGACTCCGCGTCAGCGCCGTCGCCGGCGAGCGGGATCGAGACCTCGGCGACGGTGCCGTCGTCCGAGTAGCGGGTCGTGACCGGCTCGGTCATCTGACCGCTCGCGAGCGCCTGCTGCTCGAGCTCGGCCAGCGCCGCGGCACCCTCGCCGCTTCGGAGGTTCCCGTTCTCGACGACGACGGTGGCGGCGAACTCCTTGCCCGGGAACGCCTTCTGGATGCCCTCGTACGCCTGCACCGCCGGCAGGTCCTTCGGGTAATCCGACGGACTCGGGGTGACCGTCTTCATCCCGAGCGCCGGGATCGCGAGCGCGACGAGGAACGCCCCGGCCGCGACGGCCGAGACGACCGGCCGCCTGAGCACGCGATCGACGATCGCGCCCCACATGCGCGACTCGCGCGCCTCCGCCCGGCGGCGGCCGACGAACGGCACGCGGCCCTTCTCCACCCGGTCGCCCAGCCAGGCCATCATCGCCGGCAGGACCGTCAGGGAACCGATCATCGCGACGCCCACCACCACCATGGCGCCCAGGCCGATCCCGATGAATCCCTTCTCACCAGACAGGAACATCCCGGCCATCGCGGTCATGACGGTCACGCCCGAGATCAGCACCGCGCGACCCGACGTCTGCGCCGCCCGCTGGACGGCCGTCTTCGAGTCGTAGCCCGCGGCCCGCTCCTCGCGCTCGCGGCGCATGTAGAAGAGCGAGTAGTCCACACCCACCGCCATTCCGATCAACACGATCACCGACGCGGTTCCGTCGTCGATCGGGAGCAGCTGGCTGGGAAGAGCGACGAGGCCGATCGTCGCGGCGACCGCCGACAGCGCCAGCAACACCGGCAGGCCGGCTGCCACCAGCGCGCCGAAGGCGAGGAGCAGGATGACCAGCGTGGCGGGGAGCGAGAGCGTCTCCGCCTTGTGCAGGTCGTCCATGAACATGTCCTCGATCTCCTTCATCGAGCTCGCGTCACCGAACTGCTGGATCTGGAACTCGGGATGAGCGGCACGCGCTCCCACGGCGGGCGCCGTGATCGCGTCGTAGTGCTCGTCCGCCGTCTCGGGGTCGCCCTTCACGTCGAACGTGACCAGCGCGGCGTGACCATCCTTCGAGGTCAGGCCGGTTTCCACGTTCTCCACGACCCGGACGTTGTCGACACGACGCTCGACGTCGGCGATCGCGAGCTGGAACGCCCGGTCCTTCGTCGTCATCGTGTCGCTCGAGATCAGGATGCTCTCGCCGGCCGGCGGGTCCATCCCCGCGTCGACGATCGCCTGCTCCGCCTTGCCCGCCTCGCCCTGGACGCGCTCTGCATCCGTGAGCTTCTTCGAGCCGACGTTCATTCCGACTACCACCGAGATCACCACGAAGGCCAGCCAGCCGAAGATGGCCGCCTTCCTGTGCTCGCTGCTCCAGCGGCCCATGCGGGCCGCGATGCCCTTGGCTTGCATTACGCCACCTCCAGGGGGGTTCGTGGTTTGCATGGCCCCAGACTCCCGCGGCGGCGGGTGCGTTCCAATGCGGCTGGCTGGCGTCCCGAGGGTGCGGTTCTCCGCCCCCATGGTGCGGCTACCCGTATGGCGAAAGACGGCGCGAGCGGCCAGACTTCATGCCATGAAGGTCCTGATCGTCGACGACCACGCCGGCTTCCGTGCGAGTGCGCGGCGGATGCTCGAGGCAGACGGCTTCGAGGTGGTCGCGGAGGCGGCGTCGGGGGGCGATGCGCTCCAGGCCGCAGAGGACTGGCGCCCGGAGCTCGTGCTGCTGGACGTCCACCTGCCCGACGGGCAGGGGTTCGACGTGGCCGAGCGGCTCCTGGTGAACGGCTACTCGCCGGCGATCGTGCTGACGTCGAGCCGCGACGCGTCGGACTTCGGCCCGCTGGTGGAGCGCAGCGGGGCGCGCGGCTTCATCCCCAAGAGCGAGCTCTCCGGCGAGGCGATCCGCCGGGTCGTGGATGAGCGGGCTTAGGCGAGCCCTCGTCGGGATCGGCGCCGCCGGCGTCGCGGCCGGGGTCGGGACGTCGCTCGTCGTCGCGAACAGCGAGCACACGGACACGCGCGCCGCGCTCATCGCGGTGAGCCTCGTACTCGGGTGGTCGTTCATCGGGACCGGCCTCTACGCCTGGGACCGGCGGCCCGAGAACGGGACCGGCGCGTTGATGGTGATCGTCGGCTTCGCGTGGTTCGTCCAGCCGCTCGCGTCGGCCAACGCCGAGATCGTGTTCGCGATCGCCTACCTCTTCCTGAACACCTTCTACGCGGCCCTCATCCACCTGCTGCTCGCGTTCCCGGCCGGCCGCCTCGAGACGCGCCGCCACCGCTTGCTCGCCGGCGCTGCGTACTTCGTCGCGATCGGGCTCCAGATCCCGCCCCTGCTCTTCATCGAGACGCCGAACGCGGACTACTGCGAGGGGTGCCCCGAGAACCTCCTACTCGTCATGGACAGCATGGCCACGGCGCAGGCCATGACCGCTGTCCAGGCCCTGCCCGCGATCGCGATCTTCCTGATGGCCGGCCGCACCGTGATCGGGCGCTGGCGCGCCGCGCAGGGTGCCGAACGCGCCGCGGTCGCACCGGTGATGTGGGCCGGCGTGGTGATGCTCGTCATGGCCACGGCCCAGCTCGTCGCCGGGGTCGCGCTGCAGGAGGGCGTCGCGCAGGTCTTCTTCTTCGCGCTCCTGCTGGCGATGGCCGCGGTGCCGTATGGGTTCCTGATCGGGCTGCTACGGGGCGCGACGGCCGGCCTGGTTCTCGAGAACGAGCGCCTCGAGGCGGCCCTGCGGGCGCGCGTCGAGGAGCTGCGCGCGTCGCGCGCGCGAATCGTGGAGGCCGGCTACGCGGCGCGGCGTCAGCTCGAGCGCGACCTGCACGACGGCGCGCAGCAGCGCCTCGTCGCGCTGGCGCTCGACCTGCGTCTCACGCGCTCGAAGCTCGACAGCGACCCGGGCGCCGCAGCCGCGCTGCTCGACGCCAGCATCGCCGAGCTCGCTCAGGCGACCGACGAGCTGCGCGAGCTCGCGCGCGGCATCCACCCCGCGATCCTGACCGACCGCGGCCTCGGTCCGGCGCTCGACGCGCTCGCCTCGCGCGCGCCGCTCCCGGTCGAGCTTGGCGACGTGCCCGGCGAGCGGCTCCCCGAGCCCGTCGAGACCGCCGCCTACTACGTGGTGGCGGAGGCGCTGACGAACGTCGCGCGGTACGCCGACGCGACGCACGCGGAGATCAGCGTCGCGCGGGCGAACGGCACGTTGCGGGTCGAGGTGCGCGATGACGGCGTGGGCGGCGCCGACCCGGGCGCGGGATCCGGCCTGCGCGGCCTGGCCGACCGCGTCGCGGCACTCGACGGCCGGCTCCAGGTGTCGAGCCCGCACGGTGGCGGGACGGTCGTGCGAGCGGAGGTGCCATGCGGGTAGTCGTCGCCGAGGACTCCGTCCTCCTGCGCGAGGGCATCGTCCGCATCCTCGAGGACGCGGGGCTCGAGGTGGCAGGCCAGGCGGGCGACGCCGAGGAACTGCTGCGCAAGGTGCGCGCGCACAAGCCCGACGTGGCCATCACCGACGTCAGGATGCCGCCGACCCACACCGACGAGGGCCTTCGCGCCGCGCACGAGATCCGGAGCGAGCTGCCGGACGTGGGCGTGCTGGTGCTGTCGCAGTACGTCGAGCAGGGCTACGCACTCGACCTGCTGGCCGACAACGCGGCCGGGGTCGGCTACCTGCTGAAGGACCGCGTGGGCGATGTGGACGCATTCCTCGACGCCGTCCGCCGCGTGGCCGACGGCGGGTCGGCGCTCGATCCGGAGGTCGTGTCGCAGCTCCTCGGGCGCAAGCGCCGCGACGATCCGCTCGACGAGCTCACGCCGCGCGAGCGCGAGGTGCTCGGGCAGATGGCCGAGGGCCGGTCGAACCAGGCGATCGCCGCGGCGCTCGTGGTCACCGAGCGGGCGGTCGAGAAGCACGTGACGAGCATCTTCTCGAAGCTCGGCCTGACGAACACGCCCTCGGACCACAGGCGCGTGCTCGCCGTGCTTGCATACCTGAACGCATGAGCGACCTGACCGTCTACGAGAAGCCCGCCTGCACGACCTGCAGGAACCTCGCGACCCTGCTCGAGGAGCGGGGGATCGACTTCGAGCGCGTGAACTACCACGTCGATCCGCTGCCCGAGGAGAAGATCCGCGAGCTGGTGCGGAAGGCCGGCGGTCCGGCGGCCGACCTGCTGCGAAAGCGCGAGCCGGCCTACAAGGAGCACGTCGAGGGGCGCGACCTCTCGGACGACGAGGTGATCGCGCTGATGGCTCGGCACCCGGCGCTGCTCCAGCGGCCGGTGGTCGAGCGCGGCGACCGCGCCGTCCTCGCGCGGCCGGTGGAGCGGGTGCTCGAGCTGCTCTAGCCGCTCGCCGGGAACGGCGTGAACGCCACCGGCGCCAGCGTGTCCAGCTCGCTTCCCATCACGCCCAGGCCGGACACCGTGAAGACGTGCCCGCCGGCCACGACCGTTCGCAGGACCGCGGCCGCCCCGTACTCGTCCCCGCCCGCGTCGTGCTCCACGCGCCCGAGCTCCGTGAAACCCGTGCCGGCGTCCACGGAGAACCCGACCGCACCCTCGAACGGGTCGTCGAACGCATAGTCGCTGAGCGGCACCACGGTCAGCTTCGTCGGCGGCCAGTAGAGGAAGGCGTGATGGTCGTACTCGGCCGCCGATCCGGTCGAGTCGCCGAGCGTCTCCTGGTGCAGCCGCTTCGGCGCGTCCAGGTCGGAGACGTCGAACAGCGAGAGCTGGGTGCCCTGGGTCTGGCCCCCGTCGGTCGCGTCCTGGCCGATCCCGAGCAGCAGGCCGTCGCCCACCGGATGGAGGTAGGAGGAGAAGCCGGGGATCTTCAGCTCGCCGCGGACGACCGGCTTCTGCGGGTCGGAGATGTCAACCGTGTAGAGCGGATCCACCTGCCGGAACGTGACCACGTAGCCGACGTCCTCGATGAACCGGACCGCGTAGATCCGCTCGCCCTTGCCGAGCCCGCCGACGCGGCCGATCTCGCTCAGCGCCCCGCCCTCCTCGTCGAGGGTGGTCACGAAGCTCTCGCTCTCGCGCTGCTCGGCGCCGGCACGCCACGGCGGCTGGTCGGTGGTGGCCACGCGCAGGACGCCCTCGCGCGCGGACAGCGCGAACTGGTTCAGCACGAAGCCGCGCACCTGTCCGGACGCGCGGTACTCGGCCGACTCGGGATCGCCGATCGCGAACTTGTGGATCGCGGTGAACCGCCCGGGCTCGACCGCGCGCTCGGGATCGTCGGCCGTCGGATCGAGCCAGCGCTCGGTCGCCACGAAGAGGCTCCGCTTCGACGCGTAGATCGTCTGCGCGTCGGTCATCAGCGAATCGGAGTCGAGCGGCTTGAGGCCCTTCGCGAGGTCGAGCGTGAGCACGGTGAGCATCCCCGGCCCGGAGAAGCCGGTCGGCCGGCGAACGTCGTCGCACGCCACCACCCGTCGCAGCCGGCGCGTCTTGCGCACGCGGTCGCGCAGCACGGCGTCCGGCATCCACGTGGACAGCTTGCTCCGCCGGATCGCGCGCCGCTGGCGCCGGACGGCCTCGTCGGCGGACTCGGACCCGTCCGTCGGGATCGCCCACGGCGACGGCGGCGTCGAGACCACGACGCGCGCGACCGAGTCGCGCATGCGCGCGGACACGTAGCCGCCCTCGACGGTCAGGCTGTTCAGGAGCCGCGGCGCCGCCGGGTCGCTCACGTCGATCTCGAACATGCGCGTGGCCGGCTCCGCGTAGTAGTAGGGGTACGGCGCGAACGCTCCGTCGTTCGGGTCGGGCTGCGGCTCGGGCGGGGGCTGGAGCACCTTGTCGTTCCAGTAGGTCGTCAGCGCGAGCACCCGGTCCCCCGATAGGAGCAGCTCGTGACCGAACCCGCGCAGACCGAGCGAGCCGACGAGCTTCGGCTCGCCGGACCGCACGTCGAACACGTGGAGCGTCCCGTTCGTGATCGCGTAGAGGTGCGTGCCGTTCGTCTTCACGAGGTCGGGCTCGTCGACCCCCTCCTCCTGCACGTTGGTGGTCGAGTAGTCGACCGTCCCGTCGCGGACTCCGCCCTCCTGCGGCGTCGCCATCGGCGGCGGCGACCCTCCGTCGCGGCTCTCGGCCACCGCGAAGCCGAAGCGCACCGGCAGCCCGCGCGGGCCCACGATCCGCTTCGCGTGCTTGCGCGCGTAGTCGCCGATCGCGGCACACGAGCTGAACGCGCGCGGCTTGGCCTTCGAGGCGCCCTGGGCTCCGGTCGCGGGAATTACGAGGATTGCGGCCGACAGCACGATGGCCAAGAGGCGAGCCGTCACGGGTCTATTGTCGCAGCGCTTCGAACTCGGCGGTAGTGGCAGGTATGCACAACTCGCAGAAGTGCGTCCCGAACGGCGTCAGGTGGATCGAGCGCCGGATCGTGCGCGCACCCCGCCCGGCCTTGGCGAGCGGCTCGACCACCTCGGGCTGCGCCTCCAGCACCTGGTAGCGCGCCTGGTCGGTGAGCGCCTCGCGCGAGAACCAGATCAGGCCGAGCCGGTTCAGATTGTCCAGGTAGGCGTGCAGCCGGTCGATGCGCATGCAGCCGGCCTCAGCCCCGATCATCGTCAGGCCGGGAGCGACCAGCTCGGTGGCCACGACGCCGACGCCCAGCGGACCGCCGGTGCGCACGTCGACCGCCGGCTGGGGCCCGCCCGCCGCGAGCAGCCGCAGGATGCGCGCCTCGTCGGGCGCGAGCTGCTCGAGGATGCGGGCGAACGCGGGATGTCCGTCCTCCTCGTAGTGGACGTCGGCCGACATGCGCAGGAGCTCCTCGCCACGCCGGCGGAGCGCCTCGGCGGACGTGCCGTTCGCGTCGGCCGCGACCGCTTCCTCCTCCATCTGGTCCGCGATCCCGAGCAGCTCCCGGGCGTACCGGCGCAGGTCGCCGCCCATCTCCTGAACAGCCGTGGCGGGGTTCTCCCCCGCCGCCGCTGCCCGCAGGAGGCGCACGTACGCCTTCGCGCTCGCCTCCGCGCCCCAGCGCAGTCCGCGCAGCCAGGCGAGCGCCGCCATGCGGGCGAGCGCGGGCGTGGCCCTCAAGAGCTCCTCGTCGTCGCGCCGGTTTGGTTCTGGATCCATGGTCATCCGAAGAGCGCCAGATGGAGCAGCCCTGCCCCGAAGCCGAGGACGGCCCCGTGGAGCAGCAGCAGCCACTCATCCTGCCGCATCGCCGACCGCAGCATCTCCGAGAAGTCCGCATGCGGCAACTCGAGCATCCGTTCGTGGATCAGCTCGCGGACGCGTTTGCTCTGCTCGCGGTTGAACCCGTCGTCGGTCAGGGGAGTCATCGTGTACTCGACGCCCTCGGAGGCGACCGAGTCGCGGATCGTGTCGTACTCGCGCGTCCCCATCGCCACCCGCACGGCCGGTTGCACGCGGCCGACGGCGCGGTCGACCGCGGGGCGCAGCGCGGTCTCGATCATCTGGCGGGTGCGGTCCGAGCGCGGGCCGTGCATCAGCTCCTCGCCCATGTTCTGCAGCGTGATCAGCTCGTCGGCGATGATCCCGGCGTACACGCCGGCGACCTCGGGCTGGCGCCGGATGAAGAGCCCGTGCACCGTGAACCGGCCGAACAGCTTCCGCGGCTCGACCGGCTCGAAGATCATCCAGAGCGCCATCCAGTTGGTGACGTAGCCGATCACCACGCCGCAGAGCGGGAGCAGCCACCACTGGTGGAATACGACCTCGGTGAGGATCGCAGTCGGGATGCCGAGCGCGAGGCCGAACCAGAAACCGAAGTTGATGATGAAGCGCAGCTCCTTCTTCCCCATGTCGAGAAAGATCCGGTTCATCAGCTCGGGCCGTTCCTCGATGCGCTTGATCACCATCAGCTTCACGTCGAGGAGCTGCTCGACGTTGTCGCCGATCTCGTCCATGATGTCGCGAACGATCGTCGGCAGCTGCTCCTGGACGCGCTCGTGCACGCGTTCGCGGAACTGCGGCGGCAGATCGTTCCAGAGCCGTGGGTTCTCGCGTTGCATGATCCGCTCGACCACGTCGTGCATGTCGCCGCGAGCGCTCGTGAGCACGTGCTCGACGATGCGCTCCTGGTCGAGCTGTGCATAGAAGTCGGACGTCGACCCCAGCTTCGCGATCCCCTTGTCGACCGCGATCGAGCCCATTTTCGCGGCGCGCGACGGGATGATCCCCTGCCAGCCGACGCCGCCCTGCATCACGCCCGGGATCTGCTGGACGCGGCGCGGCATGATGTTGGCGAGCGGTGCGAGCCCGGGCAGCTTGATGCCCTTGAACTCGATCGGCCAGAACAGCATCCAGACGCCGCTCCAGTTCGTGACGTAGCCGATCGCGCCCGTGAACAGCGGGACGGTGATCAGGCTGATTGTCTGGCTGTCCAGGCTCCCTCTCCCCCTCGCCTGTAAGCATCTCAGTCGTGGGCAAGCGGGCGCGCAAGCGAGCGAGGCAGGAGCCCGCGCGGACCTTCGACTACGCGGACGCCGACGGAAACGTGCTGACGCTGCGCGAGCGGGTGTCGCCGGGGACGGCCGCGAAGCTGCGCGAGCCGGCCGGCGGTGCGGCCGCGTCCGCCGATGACCTCTGGCGGCGCCGCACGGAGCTCCTGTTCGAGCGCTTCGCGGTGTCGTGGACGATCTCGGGGCTGCCGCTCACCGGGCAGGGGGAGCTGCTCGGGCGATACCGGCTCGCGACTCCCGCCGAGCAGCAGTGGGTGCGCGAGACGCTCGACCGCCATGTGGCCGAACACCAGCCGGAGCTCGGGTGAGCACCGCCAGCGACGTTCCGCAGACGCAAGGAGAGCTCGAGGGCGACGAAGCACTCGAGACCCTGCGGCGTGCCGGCACGCGCTTCTCTGGCTCGCCTTCATGGGCGTGCTGAAGCTGTACATCGAGGCAACGGACAACTTCGGCGCGACCTACGGACCGATCGCGGGCACCATCGGGGTGCTGCTGTGGGCCTTCGCCGCCGCGGTGGCGCTGTTCCTCGGGCTCGCGTTCGCCGCCCAGCTCGAGGCGCTCCGCGCGGGCGTTCCGGGACCTCGGGTCGAGCGCGACTGACGTCACATAGGCTCCCGCCCGTGAACGCACGCGAGGCCGTCTACGAGATGTGGCGCGAGCGCGGGATGACGACGATGTTCGGCAATCCCGGTTCGACCGAGCTCCCGATGCTCAAGGAGTTCCCCGACGACTTCCGCTACGTGCTGGCGCTCCAAGAGGCCGTGGCCGTCGGGATGGCCGACGGCTACGCCCAGGCCAGCAGGACCGTCGGCCACGTGAACCTGCACACCGCGCCGGGCGTGGGCAACGGCATGGGCGCCATCTTCAACGCCCACGCGAACAAGACGCCGCTCCTCGTGACCGCGGGGCAACAGACGCGGTCGCTCATGACGCTCCAGGCGAACCTGACGAACCGCGACGCCACACGCATGCCGCACCCACTCGTGAAGTGGAGCTACGAGCCGCCGCACGCCCGCGACGTGCCGCACGCGCTCGCGCGCGGCACCTATCTGGCGTCGCTGCCGCCGCGCGGCCCGGTGTTCGTATCGATCCCGATGGACGACTGGGAGGGCGAGGTGGACGCGGCCGAGGTCGCACACCAGACGCGGCGCGTCGTGGGCGGGCGGCAGGGGCCCGACCCGGCTCGACTCGGCGATCTGGTGGAGAAGCTGGGCAAGGCGAAGCGTCCGGCGATGGTCGCCGGCCCCGATATCGACGCGTGCGGCGGGTGGGACGCCGCCGTGAAGTTCGCCGAGAAGCAGAAGCTCGCGGTGTGGGCCACTCCGGCCCCGGGGGGCGGCCGACTCGGGTTCCCCGAGAACCACCCCCTCTTCCGCGGCATCCTGCCGCCCGCGATCGGGCCCGCCTCGGAGACGCTCAAGGACCACGACCTCGTGGTCGTGGTCGGCTCGTCGGTCTTCCCCTACTACCCGAACATCCCGGGCCCGCTGCTGGGCGACGACACGGAGCTGGTCCAGATCACGAATGACCCGGACGAGGCCGCGCGGGCGCCCATGGGCGACGCGATCCTCGCGGATCCGGCTCTGGCGCTCGAGGTTCTGTGCTTCAAGGTCGACGAGAGCGATCGCGAGGCACCGGGCGAGCCGTGGCCGCTCGGCGATCCCGAGGACTCGGATCCGATCTCGGCGTCGGTCGCGGCAGCCGTGCTGGCCGACCTGTGGCCCGAGGACGGCATCCTCGTGCTCGAGTCGCCGTCGAGCACACTCGCGATGCGCGCGCGCCTGCGGCTGTCGAAGCCCGGCTCGTACTACTTCGGCGCCGGCGGCGGCCTGGGATTCGGCCTCTCGGCGGCGGTCGGTGTGCAGATCGCCCAGCCCGACCGCCCGGTCGTCTGCGTCATCGGCGAGGGCTCGGTCCAGTACGCAGTCACGGCGTTCTGGACGGCGGCGGCCTACGACGTGCCGCTGAAGGTGCTCGTCCTGCGCAACGAGGAGTACGCGATCCTCAAGTGGTTCGCCGAGATGGAGGCCGTCACCGGCTCGCCCGGCCTCGACCTGCCCGCGCTCGAGTGCGCGGCGATCGCGAAGGCCTACGGCGTCGACGCCCAGCGCGTGGACGGCCGCGACGCCCTCCACGCCGCCCTGGCCGAGGCGCTCGCCGCCGACGGCCCGCAGCTCGTCGAGGTCAAGGTCGCGCCGGGAATGGCCCTCGGCTAGCGACGATTGCGCTCCTAGCCCCGCATATGGGGGCTAAGGGCGGACGCATGGCAGCTCGCGCTCGAAGGGGAGCTCCAGGCGCATCCGACAGCCGGAGCGGTCCCGCAGGACGACCTCGCCCGAGCCCCTACCCAGCAACGTAGAGCCGCGGCGCTCGAACTCGATCACCTCCGCCGGAGCCGAGTCGAACCGATAGCGGAACCGCCACGCTTCGCCGCGTTCGGCCACCGTCGAGTACACCCACCGCCGCGGTGACGCCGCCACGCGCCGGAACAGGCCGATCTCGCGCGCCTCTGCGATGTCCTCGCGCCAGTAGGGCCAGTCGTGGACGCCCTCGTGCGAGCGGTAGTCCACGTCCACGCCGGCGGTGCGCAGAGCGGCGGCGAACTCCTCGTTCTGCGTGAACAGATAGGCCTCGAGCGCGCCGCTCGCGAGCGCCTGCTCGTCGGCCGGGACGCCCGGCCGCGGCACGCCGTTGCCCGTGCGCAGGATCACCTTCGTGTGGCGCAGGTTCGGCGCGAGCGTGAGCGGGTCGTGCCCCTCCGCATAGAAGCCGTCCCACGGTCCCCAGACCTCTTCGTAGGGCACGCCGCTGATCGCCGACAGCCCCTGCTGGACCTCAGCGCGGCGGATCGAGACGAGCCCCGACATCGGCACGACCGTCCCGAAGTAACCGGGCCGCTGCGTCGCCAGGAAGCTCGACCCGAAGCCGGCCATCGAGAACCCCGCGATCGCGTGCCAGCGGCGCGCACGCCGGATCCGGAACCGGCGCTCGAGCAGCGGGATCACGCGGTCGAGGTGGTAGCGCTCCCACGCCGGGTCGGAGCGCTCGCCCCCGTTCCACCAGTTCGTGTAGTAGCCGAGGCCGCCCTCCGGCATGGCGACGATCGCGTCGAGGCCGTCGAGCGTCCGGCGCACGTCGCCCTTCGCCGGGTTCGCCCAGGAGCGGTGGCTCTCACCCGCGCCGTGCATCAGATAGAGGAGCGGGTAGCGCCTGCCCGGCGTGTATCCGTCGGGCAGCAGCACGTTCACCTTCAGCTCGTGCGGGCCCTCGCCGCCGAACGACGCGGTCTTCGGATCGACGTGTCGGCTGGGAGCCTCGAGCGTGACGAGCTTCGCCGCGTTCGCCGTGGTTGCGGGAAGCAGGGCGAGGACGACAGCAAGCAGCAGCGCGCGGGCCATGGCGCGCGGGAATGTAACGCCCTGTACAACTCGCGCGATGCAGACGCCGCTGCGAGCTGCCCTGGTCATCGCCGTGGTGACCGCCGTGCCGGCGCTCGCGCAGTCGCCAACCGACCCGGTCGAGGAGGGCGCGGTCGAACAGAGCTGCCGCGCCCTGGGCGGCGGCACGGCGGGGATCCCCGACCAGGTCCCGGCCGAAGCCGGCGGCGAGCCGCCCGCATCGTGGCCCGCGTTTACCACGGGGCCAGGCCCCGTGGTAAATCCGCACCTGCGCACTCCCACCGAGACCTTCAACCGGCTGTACGAGTTCTTCACCCGCGCCGGCCGGATCTACGTGCGGGCGCGCGCGGGCGATGGGCCGTGGCGGCGGATGCCGCTGCCGCTCTGCTTCGACGGGCGGGTCGAGTCGATCGCGGTGGACGACGACGAGCTGGTGGCGCTGGACACCGCGCGCCGGATCTACACGATGGACAACGCCCTCAAGGATGCGTCGCTGTTCAACTGGACGAACCGCTGGGGGACCCCGTTCTGGACCGGGCCGGGCTACACGCTCCCGCCGGTGAAGGCCTGGTCCTGGTCGGTTGTATCGCCGATCGAGGACGAGACCTGGACCGACCCCGCCGGCAACCGCACCGACATCGGCGCCGGCAAGGTGTCGCACATCTGGGGGTTGCGGCGCGGCGGCCAGCGGCTGACGTTCTGGGACCCCTGGCTGCCGAACGACGAGAGCTACGAGATGTGCGGCCCGCACCGCGGGCGGTTCCGCGCCGTGAACCTGTCGGCCGGCGGCTCGTACGTGTTCCTGATCGGCCGCCGCGGAGACATGTTCACGCGCATGTACGACTTCGACATCTCCGGCCACGACCCCGTCTTCTTCAGCTACTCGTACGAGGACCAGCGCGGCGAGGGCGACGGCGCGCCCATCCAGCTTCCCGCCGAGCGCTGGACGGAGCAGCCGAAGATCCCCGGGCGGATCACGCGGACGATCTCGATCCACAAGACCGGGATGGGCACGATCCACCGCGTGCTGCGCGTCGAGGGGAAGCGGCGCGGGCGCACCGGGTACTGGGAGCGCGACGTCGCCGACCCGCCGGAGCGCGGCTGGACGTTCCACCGCACCGGCGTCCCGCTCACGAGCCGGCCGCTGCGTAACCCGCGGCGGGACACCTCGCACCGCCGGCTCGGCGCGAGCGAGAACCGCCGCTACGGCGACCTCCTGAACTTCAACGTCTACTGCTCGCCGGCGCGCATCCGCGTCGGCGACGAGATCGTCCGCCTGCACCACGTCGACGGCCTGCGGCAGCAGGCCCGCGCCCGCGGCCTCGACGACATCCCGCGGACCCAATACGGCGCCGTCGAGGACGGTGGGAAGTTCACCGAGGTCACGGTCCAGGCGACGCGGGACCGAGTCGTGGTCGAGGAGCTCGGGTGGACCTTCACGCGGTGACCGACGCGGCGCGCGAAGCTCTGGAGATCCTCCGCGAGGGTGAGACGTTCGACTGGTCGACCGTCACGCTGCTCGGGCTCGCGGTCTACGTGTACGCCGTCGAGATCGAGCGCCGCCGCTGGGACATCGTGCTCGCCGGGCTCGCGTTCTGGCTGATGGACTGGTTCAACGAGCTCGTCAACTCGGCGATCTTCCACGCCTCGGACCGCGCGCCGCTCTGGGCGGTCACCGGCGACACGAGCTTCCTGATCCTGATCGGCCTGAACATCGAGATCTGCCTGCTCTTCCTGATCTCGGGAGTCGTCTTCGTGAAGACGCTGCCCCCGAAGGGCTACCGCGTGCCGCTCGTAATCGGGTTCTCCACGGTCTGCGTGATCGTCGAGCTCTTCCTCGAGTGGACCGGCTACTTCACCTGGGAGTACTGGTGGTGGAACACCGAGACGTTCCCGGTGATCGTGCTGTTCGGCTACATGACGTTCTTCGCGATCGCGGCCTGGGTCTACGACATGGGCGACGACCGCAGGCGCCAGCTTCGCGTGGTCGGAACCCTCGCGGCGATCGACGTGGCGCTGGCGGTCGGGCTAGGACTCGCCGGCTGGCTCTAGCTCCAGCTCGCTGGTCCCCGCCGGCAGCTCGAATGTCCTGACGCGGCGCTCCCCCGGGCCCCAGTCGGCACGGAGCTCGAGCGTGAGCGGCCCGTCCGTCTCGATGGACGCGGTCGCCGGTTGCGTGACGTCGATCCCCATCCGCTCGAGGTTGAGCCGCACCCGCCGCGTCCCGCTCAGCGTCGCCGTGAACCGGTTCTCGGCCGCGGGCGCGGCGCCCACCAGGCCGGTCAGCCAGCGCATGCCGGTCATCGCGTAGGGCCCCACCTGACCCTGCGCGGCCGGCCCGCCCGCCTCGGGGATCGCCGTGTACGGCTCCTCGGCGATCGCGTGCGAGGTGGCGTCGAACCGCGCGACCCCCGCCTCGGGATCGACCGGCTCGAGCCGCGACATCCAGTACGCGCGGTTGAAGGAGAAGTCGAGCGGAACCTCGTCGGCCTGGATCGTCTCGGTCGCGCGCTCGAACGGCATGTCGCGGATGTAGGTGACCTGCGCGGGATTCGCCGGCCGCTCGAACCGGTGGAGATAGCGGGCGCCCTCCTGCCACTCGTCCCACACCGGCGGCCCGTAGTGCTCCTGAGTCGGGAAGAGGTAGTAGCGGTGGCGGTAGCCGAGCTGGATCAGGCGCTCGACCTGGCGCGTCACCCCGGAGGCGGGCACGAGCTCGTCGGCGGCGCCGTGATAGATCGCCCACGGCACGTGGCGGACGTTCTCGAGCAGCCGGCGCGTGTGCTGCACGCGCGCGTCGCCGTCGTTCGCGCCGCCGTAGCAGGGGGTGTAGCCGCCCGCCTCGTAGTCGTCACAGCCGGCGAAGTCGAGCCCGGTCCACATGCCCTGCGTGACCGGAGGCGACGCCGGCAGGCCGGCGGCGAAGCGGTCGGGGTAGAGGATCGACAGGAGGAACGAGCCCCACCCGCCCATCGAATGGCCGGCCACGTAGGTGCGCGCGCGGTCGATCGCGAAGCGCCGGTGAACGTCGCGCCACACCTCGCGGAAGTCCACGTGACCCTTGCCCACGTACCAGCGCGACGTGCCGCGGCCGCGCGGCGACACCACGATCGTGTCCACCGCCTCGCCCAGCTCGTGGAAGATCTTCGGCGCGAGCGACGCCGCGGCGTTCGCCGTGCCGCCGCGCCAGTGGAGCCAGAGCTGGAGCGGGCTGCGCGTGCCGGGCCGGTGCGCGCTCGGCACGTACACGCCGTAGTGCTGGAGGACGCCCTCGCGGCCGCGCTCCTCGGAGATGGCCTCGCTCGAGCGGAAGATTCGCTCGTGGTAGCCGGGCCCGGGCGACCAGCGCTCGCTCCTTCCGCGGCGCATGCCGCGCAGGGCGACCGGCTGGAAGAACTCGTCGATGGTGCCGGAGTGGAGGGCGAGCGCCTGCTGCCTGTCCCACCAGTCGCGCACGGGCTCGTCGGTGCGGAAGGCGACGTTCGCGAGGTTCGCCGCCAGACCGAGGCTCTTCAGACCGTCGCCGCCCGCGTCAGCCAGGCCGGTCGCGGCGGCGACCGCCTTCACCTTGCCGGTGAGGTCGAGCGGCACGCGCGCCTCGAGCGCGTTCGTCCATCCCGAGTCGCTCGTCGCGACCGCCCCGGCCGGCAATGCCTGCACCGCGCCGGAGCGCAGGTCGGCGAGCAGGCCGCGATCCTCCGTGAGGAGCAGCGCCATCTCGGCGCGCGCGGTCTCGGTGCCGGCGCCGAACGGGACCGCCCGTTTCTCGGCGGCGTCCGCCCCGTCCGTGTCGAGCAGCAGGAGGAGGGCGGTCCGCGGCCGCGGGTTCCCCTCCGCGTCGGTCCCTTCGAGCATCGTCGTGGTGCGCGCCAGCACGAACAGGTCGTCCCGAGTGGCGGCGAGCCGCAGCTCCGACAGGTCCGCCTGGTCGGCGTGGTCCAGGTCGCCGTAGTTGCTGCTGTACTCGAGTTGCTCCGGGGCGGGCAGGCCGAACTCGCCCGGAAGGTTCGCCTGGAGCGCCGACTCGATCCGGTAGGCCTCCGGCAGCACGTCCACGAGCGGATCCTGCGCGGTCAGGCGCTCCGCGTCACGGCCGTCGTCGCCGCCGTAGGCGTCGAAGAGGTGGTCCTGATAGATCAGCTCGCCGGCCGAGTACACGACCGCGCCGCCGAAGCCGGGCAGCCGGCCGCGCCAATCCCCGAGCGCCCCGTCGATCGCCTTCTCACTGGGCCCGACGCGGTCGAGCGCCGCGATCCGCGCCGCCCCGGCCGGCACCTCGCGCGACAGCACCGGCGCGGCACCCGCCCCCGCCGGCACGACCATGAGCGCGGCCGCGCATGCGGCAACGCCCGCCGAGAAACCCCTGCGCCCTCCCACGGAGGGGGATTGTGACTAACGGACGCCGGCGAGGCGCAGGTAGCGGCGGAGGCTGCCGCGCTTCCTGCCCACCTTGCGAGACGCGACGCCGACGTACCGCGTGCGCCCGCGCTTGACGCCGTAGACGAAGCGGCTCCTGTTCTTCAGCCGACCGACGCGGATGCCCTTGCCGAACGGCTTGGCGCCGCGGATGCGCTTCGCCGGCTCGGTGGCGCCGACGCCGCGAGCGCGGTGCGTGCGCGCTGTGCTGACGATCAACGCAAGCCGCCCACGCTTGTTGAAGACCGCGAACACGCGCGGTCGCCTGCCCTCGGCGGGCTCGCGAACGCAGTAGCGCCACACGCGGCCACGGGTGAGAGGCTGACGATCACGAGCCTTCAGCAGGCGTCGCGCCGTCTGCCCGAGCCGCGCGTTGCGGACGCCGCGCTTCGTCATCGGGCCTCCCCCGGGCCCACACGTGTGCGCCGGCTGCAACCCCTCGGCGCGCTCCCACATCTGCAGGTAGGACTCGGCGCCGCGCGCCAGGTCTTCGACTATCGCGTCGCCCGCGACCATCCGCAGGTCCTCGACCCAGTCGGGGAACAGCCCGTAGTGGGCCATGCCGTCGTCGTTGATGTGGTACTTGCGCTCCCCGCTGACCTGCTGCTCGATCGTCACGCCCTTGTCGAGCGACTCGAACGGGTACTCCACCCGGGGGTGGTCGGTGTTCCGGGGACCCGCCTGGTTGGCGAAGCCGTTCATGTCGGCGCCGTAACCGAAGCCCGGGTAGTAGCGCTTGTCGAAGCTCGGGCGGATGTTCTCCCAGCTCTCGACGAACCCGGTCACGGAGTTGCCCATCGGCGTGACCACCCCGCCCTGAGCGAGAATGCGCGGGTAGTCCTGCAGGTTCGACCAGCTGTGACTGGACATGACCCCGGGGTAGTCGTCGGCCTCGATCAGCGCGAGAACCTCGTCGCGCGCGGCCTGGGAGAGGTGGTCGGGATCGATCACCATCCCGCGCTTCATCATCTTCCGGACCACGTACTCGCCGAGGTCGCTCAGGCCGTAGGTGTTGCAGTGCGGCGGATCCCCGTACACCGGCACCGAGCCGGGCGGCAGCAGCGCGTTCAGGCCGTTGCCGATCAGAACGTCGCGGGGGGCGCCGATCTGCTCCTTGTCGCCCTGGCCGATCTGACACGTCTTCATGTCCCAGTAGCGGCCGGTCTCCTTCTTGTTCCCCTGGTTCGTGACGACCCCGACCTCGCCGCCGTCACCGGCGACCCCGCCGAGCGCGTTGTCGAACTTGTTCACGATCTCCATCTGGCGGACGCCCATCCTGTAGACCTGCTCGAGCTGCTCGTCGATCATCGCCTTCGAGCAGAGCGGCTCACCGTTGTAGATGTTGCAGTCGAAGAGCTGCGAGATCTCGATCCCCTGGACGACGGCGAGCTTGCCCTTGTTGATAACGCGGCGGGCCTCATACGGATCGTTCACGAGGCGCATCCAGCCCTTGCCCGGTCCGCCGTACTGGGCGTCGATGTAGTCCTGGAGCTTCTTCAGGTCGCGGTCCTGAAGCCGCACGCTGTCCATCTCGTTGCAGGAGTTCTTCTTCAGCGGATACAGGTCGCAGAGCGCCTTGTTCTCGACAAGCAGGTTCACGAAGATCCGCAGGCCGCCACGCCAGGCGCGCTCCACCCACTTGTAGTACGAGCTCTCGTGGGTCAGCGAGTTGGGGTGCGGCCAATCCTTGAAGGTTGGCCAGCCGACGGTGTCGTGGCAGCGCGCGGGGTTGCCGAAGAGCACGTTCTCGAGAACGGCGCCACAGCCGTCGCTCGCGGTGTGGTCGAGGCAGTCCTTCAGCGCGTACTCGACGCCGTACTTGTGCCACGGCCGGCCGCAGTGGGCGCGCCCGCCGAGGAACTCGAACGCCATCCAGTGCATGTGGCCGTCGACCATTCCTGTGACGTGCTCGAAGTTGCGCGACCGCGAGGGCCCCCCGGTCACATTCACGTCGACCTCCGGGAAGACGGCGCATCCCTTCGCGGCGCCGCCGAGCGTGCGCGACTCGCCTCCATCCTTCGGCGTCAGCTCGATCCCGCCGCCCTTCTCGGAGGCGACCCACTCGGTCGCGACCGACGGCTCGTCCGCGAGCGTCCCGTCCGCGGCGAGGAAACGCGCGTCCTTCGAGTAGAGGAGGTACTCGGCGAGCGTGGTCGCCTGCATCCGGAAGGGCCCGCCCTCGACGCCCGGCACCGCGAAGCACCCGTGGACGATCGAGTACTTGGTCTCCGCGGCGCCGGCGGCGGACGGGGCGAGGCCGAGCAGGAGCCCAGCGACCAAGGCGAGTCGTCGCATCGTTCAGTTCTACAGGTCCAGCGGGCTATCCGCGCCGGACGGTCTCGCACTTACGCGCCACGTCGTCCTCGAGTTCGCTACTTCTTCTTTTTCTTCTTGACGAGCTTGAACTCGCTGGTCGCCGGTGTGGGGTCCGTGTTTCCGGCCGCATCCGTGGCGACCACCGTGAACGTGTGCTTGCCGCGCCGGACGGTGTAGTCCTTCGGCGAGTCGCACGCCCTGAACGCGCCGTCGTCCATCTTGCAGCGGAACGTCGAGCCCGGCTCGCTCGACTCGAATGAGAAGGACACCTTGACCCGCTTGCGCTTGCTCTTGATCTTCGCCTTCGGCTTGTCGGTGATCGTCGTGTTCGGCGCCTGGAGGTCCGGCTCGGCGACGCACGTGACCGTCATGGCGACGGTCGCCTTCGAGCCGCCGTTCAGCGTGTAGGTGAAGCTGTCGGACCCGCAGTAGTTCGCCGCCGGCTTGTAGGTGACGTTCGCACCCCCGGCGCCGATCGCGACGGTTCCGTGCGCACCGTTCGTCTTCGCCGCCACGGTCTTCGCGCCGCCGTCGGCGTCGGTGTCATTCGCCAGCACGTTCACCACCGTGGCGGGCGAATCCTCGGCCACCGTCTTCGCGTCGTTCACGGCCGTCGGTGCATCGTCCGCGCAGGTCACCGTCACCGACACGGTGGCGCTGTCGCCGCCGTTCACCGTGTAGGTGAAGCTGTCCGGCCCGCAGTAGTTGGAGTTCGGCTTGTACGTCACGTTCGCGGCGCCGGCCCCGACCGTCACGGCGCCGTACGTCCCGTTGGTCTTTGCCCCCACGGACTTGGCGCCGCCGTCGCCGTCGGTGTCATTCGCCAGCACGTTCAAGACCGTCGCGGCCGCGTCCTCGGCAACCGTGGCCACGTCGTTCACCGCCACCGGCCCGTCGTCGACGCAGGTCACCGTGACCGTCACCGTCGCGGCCGACCCTCCGGTGAGCGTGTAGATGAAGGTGTCCTCGCCGCAGAAGTCGGGGTTCGGCTCGTAGCTCACGCCTGCTCCGCCGCCGATGATCTCCACCGACCCGTCCGTCCCGTCGATGACCGACTCCACCGGCGCCGGCGCGCCACCGTCCGCGTCGGTGTCGTTGGCGCGGACGTCGATTGCAGTCGCCCCGGAGTCCTCGGCGACCGTCGCCACGTCGTCCACGGCGACGGGCTCGTCGGGAAGACATGTGACCGTCACCGTGACCGTCGCGGTCGACCCCCCGGTGAGCGTGTAGGTGAAGGTGTCCTCCCCGCAGAAGTCGGGGTTCGGCTCGTAGCTCACGCCTGTTCCGGCGCCGGTGATCTCCACCGTCCCGTCCGTCCCCGTGTCGTCGACCGACTCCACCAGCTCGGGCGAGCCCCCGTCCGCGTCGGTGTCGTTGGCGCGAACTGCGAACGCGTTCTCCTCCGAGTCCTCGTCGACCGTCGCCGAATCGTTCATCGCCACCGATGCGTCGGCGCCACAGGTGACCTCGACGGCCACGTTCGCGGTCGAGTCCGCCTCCCCGTTGAGCGTGTACGTGAAGAGGTCGAGGCCGCAATAGTCGGCGGCCGGCGTGTAAAGCACATCGGTGCCGTTCTCCGCGATGGTGACGCTGCCGTGTAGAGGAGCGGTCGTGGCCGTGACCTCGTTGGCATCCCCGCTGTCGGGCTCGACGTCGTTGGCGAGCACGTTGCCCGCGTTGGAAATGGAATCCTCGGAAACAGTGATCTGGTCGTCAACGGCGCTTCGCAGGACGGTGACCGTGGCGTCGATGTCATCGGTCTCACCGCCCACGACGGTGACGATGTCCGCGTCCTCGAACGCGGCCTGATCCTGGTGGTACTCACTCACGATCCGCGAGGAGGAGGAGCACGGATCGTCGGTCGTGAAGATCACCCGGTAGTCCCCGGGAGCCAGGTTCTCCATCGCGTAGTCGCCGTCCACATCGGTGAACGCGAAGGCCACGAGGGCCTCCGCGTCATCGAGCGCGGCGACGCACACCTCCGGGACGCCGACGGGATCCGCGTTCGTGACCGTCCCCGAGATCGTCCCGGTCGTGGGGTCCGCCGGCACGAAGGCGACCTGAGCGGAGATGCCGGCTGCCGACCCGGCCGGGGGCACCGCCACCGCCGTGGCGGAGGCGTGGTCCGGCGCGTCGTCGTAGAACTCGGTGACGATGACGTGCGGGGGCGTCGCACAGCCCGCGGAGCTGCTGAAGGACACCTTGTGAGAGCCCGAGGCGACTGTGAGCGTGTAGAGGCCACCGGCGTCGGTGGTCGTAAAGCTCGTGACGCCGCCCGGGATCGTGGCGTCCGCCGGGTTGTGGGCCGCCACGCAGATCCCCTGCAGGTCCTCGCCGAGCGGGCCCGTCACATGCCCCGAGATCGTCTCGGCGCCGGCCACGGCCGGCGCGGCCGCGAGGATCAGCGCGGCGCTTGCCGTTATGACGAGGGGTACCCAGCGTTCCATGCGAGTCCGTGACCCACAGTAGGGGCGCCCCGCCAGGGGCGCAAGCGATCGGGCTCAGGTTGGCACGCGCAAAAGCCGCGCGAATGCCGGCGGGAACCACCAGTTCCACTTGCCGAACAGCGACACGACGGCCGGCACGAAGAGCGCCCTGATGATCGTGGCGTCGATCAGGATCCCCGCGGCCAGCCCGGTCGCCAGCACCTTCACGTCGGTCTCCGGCCCGGAGGCCATCGAGACGAACGCGAGGAACAGGATCAGCGCGGCGCTGGTCACGAGCCGGCCGGTTCGGCCGAGCCCGAACACCACGGCCTCGTCGGTGTCCCCCGTCTCGTCGTACTCCTCACGGATCCGCGCGAGGATGAACACCTCGTAGTCCATCGAGAGCCCGTACAGGAACGCGAAGATCATCAGCGGGATCCAGGCCGCGATCGATCCGGTCGGGTCGATGCCCCAGATCTCGTCCGAGCCGTGGCCCTGCTGCCAGATCAGGGTGATCACACCCCAGGCCGCGCCCACCGAGATCACGTTGAGGATCACCGCCTTTGCCGGGAGCAAGACGGAGCGGAACGCTCGCGCGAGGAGCAGGAAGGTGAGGATCGCGATCAGGGCGATCATCAACGGGAACGCCCCGTAGACGGCGTCGATGAAGTCACGGTTGCCCGGGCCGGTGCCCCCGACGAGCGCGTTCTCGGAGGCGTCGTGCGCCGCGTTGGTCAGGTCCTCGACGGTCTGACGGCCGGCCGCGCTCTCGTCACCCTCGTGCGGCACCGCCACGACGACGGTCCGGTCCTCGCGGACCCAGTCCGGGCCCCCGGGGGCGCTCGCGCCGTGCACGCCCTCGACGGCGGCCTGCGCGTCGACCACCGCCTGCGCCTCGGCCACCGGCACCAGCGTCTCCGTGGGCGCGAGCGCGCCCTTGCCGATGCCGGAGTCCGACAGCGCCGTCAGGCCGTCCTTCGCCGAGCCCTCCTTCGCGATCGTGTCGGGGTCCGCGTTGCCGAGGTTGAGGTTCGTGGCCGCCACGATCAGCAGCCCGAGGACGCCGAGTGAGAGCAGGACCGCCAGCCAGCGCCGCTTGACGACGCCGTTCGACCAGCGGTTCCAGAAGTGCTCGCTGCGGTCGCGGCGGCGGATGCGGCGCCGGTCGAGCCGCGGCCCGATCGTGGCGAGGATCACCGGGAGCAGCGTGATCGCGACGAGCGTCGCCACCAGCGGGATGAGCATCCCCGCGTAGCCCATGCTGCGCAGGAACGGGAGCGGCAGGGCGACGAGCGCGAGCAGGCCCACCGCGACGGTGGTGCCGGAGAAGACGACCGCGCGGCCCGCGGTCGCCATCGCCTTGGTGACCGCGTCGTCTCCGCTCAGCCCCCTGTCGATCTCCTCGCGCCAGCGGACCACCACGATCAGCGCGTAGTCGATCGAGACGCCCAGGCCGATCAGCGCGATCAGGAACTGCACGATCGGCGATACGTCGGTGACGACGGTCAGCCCCCAGAGCAACAGGAACGATGTGAGGATCGACGTGATCGCCATCGCCAGCGGTACGAGCGCCAGGAACGACCCGAAGACGAAGATGAGCACAACGAGCGCGCCCAGCCCGCCGACGACCGCCTCCAGCAGCACGCCCGGGCCGTCCGACCCCTCGCTCGAGGAGTCGTAGAGCGCGTCGTACCCGGTCAGGTTGACGGTCCCTCCGGCGACCTCCTCGCCCTCGACGGCTCCGGCGAGCTTCGCCGCCAGGTCGAGGTTCCCCTCGAAGTCGACCTCGGCGCGCGGCGGGAACACGTACACGAACGTCGTGCGCCCGTCGTCCGAGACGAAGGTGTCGTCTCCGGTCGACCCGTAGCCGGCGACGCGCGCGTTCCCGGTGTCGATCGCGCGCTTCGTCTTCGCCTCGAGCGCGCGCAGCTCCGCCCGCACGCCCGGGGAGTCGACCGTGGTGCCCTCCGGCAGGGTGACGACGGGGACCATCGGCCAGGCCTCGCCGCCGTTGCCGTAGAGCTGGTTGATCTCGACGCTGGTCTCCCAGCCCTCCTTGTCGGGCACGCTGAAGCGCTGGTCGAGCGCCTCCGAGGCGGGTCCGGCCGCCATCAACCCCACGACCGTGAGAACGATCCAGGTGATCGCGACCAGGCGCTTGTGGCGCAGGACGTTGCGAGTCAGGGCCTGCATCGGGGCCCCGTTCTAGCAGGAGCGGTCGATGCTCAGCCGGTCAGCCGGACCGGCAGCGTCTTCAGCTGGTTGATGAAGGGCGATTCCGCGTAGGCGGTGTCGCCGGCGAGCTCCATCGCGGGGAAGCGCTTCAGCGTCTCTTCGAGCAGGATCCGCAGCTCGAGGCGCGCCAGCGCCGTGCCCAGGCAGAAATGACGGCCGCCCGCGCCGAACGCCTGGTGTTCGGGGTTGCGCGTGACGTCGAAGCGATCCGGATCGTCGTAGCGCGTCTCGTCGCGGTTCGAGGAGACGTACCACATGACGACCTTCTCGCCCTCCTTGATGTCCGCGCCGTTCAGGTGCACCGGGCAGGTCGCGGTGCGGCGGAAGTGCGCGAACGCCGGGAACATCCGCAGCGCCTCCTCGACCGCGCTCGGGACGAGCGACGGGTCGTCCAGCAGCTTCTGACGCTCGTCGGGATTCTGCATCAGGGCCTGCATCGCGCTGCAGTACGTGGCCTTGGTGCTGTCGTTGCCGGCGGCGACGAGCAGGAAGAACCCCATGATGATCTCGTGCTCCTCGAGCCGCTCGCCGTCGATCTCGGCGTGGACGAGCACGCTGGTCAGGTCGTCCGTCGGGTTCTCGCGGCGGGCGGCGATCATCTCGCCGCAGCGGCGGAAGACCTCCGGGATGATCTCCTCGACCACGCCCTCGACGCCCTCGGGATTCAGGTCCGGGTCGCCGGCGCCGAGCGCCGCGTTCATCAGCTTCGCCCAGATCGCGTCGTCCTCCGGTGGGATCCCCATGAAGCTGCCGATCACGCGCGAGACGACCGGCTGCGCCACGTCATAGACGAGCTCGGCCGTCTCCTGGCCCTCGAGCCGGTCGAGGACGTCGACGGCGATGGCGCGGATCTCGTCCTCGTGGTCGGCGATCCGCTTCGGCGTGAAGCCCTTCTGGAAGAGTGCCTTGACGCGGTCGTGCTTCGGCGGGTCCATCCCGATGAACATCGCGCGGGTCAGCTCCAGCGGGAAGACGTCGGTCACGGCCGTGACGCCGCCGACCTCCGACGAGTACGTCTGCCAGTCGCGGCTGACCGCGTGGATGTCGTCCCAGGTCGTGACCGACCAGTAGCCGGCCTCCGTCGGATACTCCGAGATCTGCTCGGTCCAGTGGACCGGGCACTCACTCCGCAATCGCCGGAACAGCTCGTGTGGCGGACCGTCCTCCCAGTTCTCGCGCTCGGTGACCAGGACCTCGCGCAGGTCCTTGCCGGCGGTCGGCTCCATCAGCTCTCCGCCTGGCGCTTCAGGCCTTCGGCCGCGCCGCCCAGCAGGAAGTCGCGGACGGCCGTCTCGGCCGGGCCGCGCAGCAGCATGCCGAGCACCCGGCCCGGGTCGCTCTCGAGTCCGTAGGTCGCGCGGGTGCGGTCGGCCCCGAGGTCCTCGAACTGCCACCAGCCGCGCAGGGCCTTCGTGTCGCCCTTCTCCTGGACCCACTCGATCCGCGTCGGCTCGTCGTAGCTGAACCGAAGGAGGGAGCGCACGGTCTTCACCTTGGCGTCGGACTTCGTCTCGACGAGGACGGCGCGCTTCTCCGCATCGCGCTCCAGCACCTCGACGTCCTTGAGCGAGCCCTGCCATTCCGGCGCCGCCTCGATGTTCGCCGCGATCTCGAAACAGCGCGCGATCGGTGCCTCGATCTCGACCGAGCGGTCTCCTTTGATCACTCCCACATGACGAGCGTACTAGCGTGCGGGAGGTGACAGGAGAGTCGATCACGCCAGAGGGCCTCGACGCGCTCAAGGCCGACCTGCACGACCTCGAGACCTCGGGGCGCCACGAGATGTCGCGCCGGATCGAGGCGGCGCGCTCGCTGGGCGACCTGAAGGAGAACGCCGAGTACCACATCGCGAAGGAGGATCAGGCGCACCTCGAGACGAAGATCCTGCGCCTGCGCGACCGACTGCGGAGCGCGGTCGTGGTCGAGGCGGCCGAGGGCGGGAGCGAGTTCAGCTTCGGCCGCACCGCCGAGGTTCGGGACCTCGCGACCGACAAGGTGCACACGTGGACGATCGTCGGGCCGACGGAGGCGAACCTCTCCCAGGGCAAGCTCTCGTCGGAGTCGCCGGTCGCGGCAGCGCTCTTGGGCCTGTCCGAGGGCGAGGAAACCGAGGTCGAGGCGCCGGCCGGGAAACGCCGCTACCGCGTGGAGCGCCTCACCTAAGCAGCCGAACTTTGTGGCGTCCGCGTCGGAATCCGGCGCCGGTTCAACGAAGTTCGGCGAGCGCTTCGTCGGCGGCGCGTTCCCCGGCCTGGATCGCGCCCTCCATGTAGCCGTTCCACTCCGTCGCCGTGTCGGTGCCGGCCCAGTGGATCGGGCCCGCCGGCCGGCGCAGCTCGCGGCCCACCCCGGTGAGCGTCCCCGGCGCCATCAGGCCGACCGGCCCGCCGCGGCTCCAGGGCTCCTCGAGCCAGTTGAAGTCGCGGAACGCGCGCGGCCGCTCGGCCTCCGGCGCCGTCATCGCGGCCATCGCCTTCAGGACGATCGCGCGGCGCTCGTCCCCCGGACGGCCGGCCAGCTCGCGCGCGGGCGCGCCCGTCACGAACCCGGCGAGCACACCCGGCTCGCCGCCCGTCGGGCCCACGTCGACCGTCATCTGAACCGGCCCGCGGTCGGTGAGCGACACGCCCGAGAGGCCGTGGTCGCGCCACCAGGCGCGGTCGTAGACCGCGACCCCCTTCATGTAGGCGCCCATCGGCATCCGCTGGCCGAGCGACTCGCGCGCCGGCAGCCCCGGCTCGTACTCGATCCGCGCGGCGAGGGCGGGCGACACCGCGACGATCGCCCGCCGCGCGCGGATGCGGCGCCGGCCGACCTTGATCGAGACGCCGTCGGCGCCGTGGCGCACCGCCGTGGCGGGCACGCCGAGCGTGACCACCTCCTCGCCCAGCTCGGCGGCGATCCGCTCGCAGAACTGCTGCGAGCCGCCGGCGAAATGCGCGTCCTGCGCGCCACCCTCGAAGTCGGTCAGCGTCATCACCCCGCCCGCGCACTGCGCGTACCAGAGGAAGTAGAGGTACGACAGCTCGGACGGCTCGGCGCCGAACATCGTTCGGGTGATGACCGTGAACAGCCCGCGCGCGCTCTCGCTGCGCAGGCCCCGCAGTTGGTGCGCGAGCGTGTAGGAGTCGAGCCGGCGCGCGCCGCGGGAGCGCCACGGCGCGTCGCGATCCACCAGCAGGCGGCGCAGCTCGGCCCGCGCGAGCGCACCGCCCATCTCGAGCGTCCCGCGGATCGACAGCAGCGGAATGTTCCCGCTGTAGGTGCGGCGCTCGCCCCCGACCGCGAGGAGGTGCTCCCCGTCGAGGTACTGCTTCTCGACCGCCACGTCGAACTCGTCCGCGAGCGCCAGCAGCCGGCGCTGCTTCGGGCCGACCCAGTGCGCGCCGAAGTCCACCGGGCAGCCATCGACGTCGTCGGTGAACGTCTTGCCCCCCACCCGATCGCGCGCCTCGAGCACGACGACAGACGCGCCCGCGCGGCTCAGCCTCCTGGCGGCGCTCAGGCCACTCAGGCCGGCGCCGATGACGGCGACGTCGAGGTCCTGGCTAATCGTCCCGCGGAGCCGGGCGGAACACGACCCGCTTGAGCTCCGAGATCGAATCACCGCCCAGGCGCAGCGCCGTGTCGAAGCCCTCCGCCCCGAGCTCGCCGCTGCCGAGCCGGCGGCGCAGCTCGTTCAACGGACCGTGGTCGTCCTCCTCGACCTGGTCGCGGGCCGTCTCGACCAGGATCAGGTGGCACGGCCTGCGTCCCGCGGCCGCTAGGCGCGCGAAGCGCTCGCGCTCCGCCGGGTCGATCCCCTTGGTGACGACGACCGTGCTCTCCTTGGCCGCGATCCGCTTCGACACGGCCGCGGCCAGCAACTCGGCGGAGCGGGCCTCCATTTCCTCGGCCTCCACCCGGCCGGCGAGCAGGGCGCGGACCTTCGCCGTGCTGAGCACCGCACCCTTCTGCTCGACGACGCGGTCCGCGAGCGCCTCGCGGTCGGCCTCCGAAGCAGACACGATCAGGAGCATGCTCCCGGGCGAGTACCGGACCACCTCCGTCGGCCTGAGCACCTTGCAGCGCGTCGAGATGTCGGGCGGGCGCTCGCGCCCGTCGCGACGTGGGCGCTCGGACGACCAGCCGGTGCGCTCGTCGGCTCCGATCTTGACGCTGCGGGGTCCCTCGGCTTCGGCCATGACCCCCATGTTGCCAACTGCGACCCAGCGCAGGCGCTCAAGCCTGCGCACGAGATGCCGAAATCGTTCCCATGCGGAGAAGCGCGATCCTCGCGGCGGCCGTGTTCGCCCTTGCGGCAGGCCCCGCCTCGGCCGCCGAGATCGGCGGGAAGGCCTGGCCGGGCCGGGGAGTCACGACCATCACCTACTTCAACGCCAGCGAGGCGAAGTGGCACGTGCGCGAGGGCGCGCGCGCGTGGAACCAGAGCGGCGTCAACGTGCGGTTCAAGCCCGCCCCGCGGAACCGCGCCGACGTCCTGATCACCAACCTGGCCGGCGGCCGCTCCGACAACGTGATGATCGGCTTCGCGACGCTCGGCTACGTCCCGCCCCAGGGCATCGCGATCGTGTACCACCCGCAGAAGGGACCGCTGCGCAGCAACGACCGCAACCGGATGTGGCTGTCGAAGCTGAGCCACCCCGACCGCCCGAACTACAACATGGCCGGGGTGGCCGCGCACGAGTTCGGCCACATCCTCGGCCTCGACCACGAGAACGACAACTGCGCGACGATGAACTCGACGCTGTGGTGGGAGTGCGACAACGCGCGCCCGTGCCGGTTGCTCGAGCGGGACGACATCGAGGGCGCGATCCGGCTGTACGGGGGCCGCGCCCGCACCCGCACCCCCGGCTTCTGCCCGAAGCCTCCGAAGAAGGTGAAGCGCACGGGCGACCTGCGCAAGTACGAGGTGACGCTCGAGTGGCGCAACCAGCGCGGCGGCCTCTTCGACGGCGTCACCGTGACGCGCGCGAAGGGCAAGTGCCCGAAGCGCCCGCCCCGCTTCGGCGGCGGACTGCGCGTCCGCAACAACCGCCCGGGCGGCCGCGCCTCGCTGCGCGACTCCCTCGCGCCGAACCGGACCGGCCGCTACTGCTACGCGTTCTGGGCCGACGGCGGGCACGGGTTGCAGAGCCGCCGGAAGACGGTGAAGGTCAACTACGACCCGCCGCGTCCGAAGGCCCCCACCAACTTCGAGGCAACGGTCAACCAGAACGGCAAGGTCAGCCTTTCGTGGGACGTCCCGGACCATCCGGAGTTCAGGCGGGTCGAGGGCGGCGCGAAACTCGATAACTGCCCGGGTGGGCGGGTCTCCGCCGAGGATGGGTTCTTCGACGGCAAGCTGGATGCGACGACTGCCGTCTTTGCCCCCGGCCGGTACTGCTTCGCCGCCTGGGCGGTGGACACGGCGGGTGACCGCTTCGGACCGGTCACGACCTTCGTCGAGTTCGCGGGGCGGCCGCCGGTCGCGGAGTTCGAGGCCTACAGCTACGACCTCGACGTCGAGTTCTACGACCTGAGCCACGACGAGGACGCGAACGGCGAGATCGAGCATTGGGTCTGGAACTTCGGCGACGGGAAGGGCAAGAGCTCGGAGCCGAATCCGATCTACACGTACGGATCGGCGGGCACCTACACGGTCACCCTGCTCGTCATCGACGACACCGGCCAGACGGCCTCGACCACGCAGCAGGTGACGGTTCCCTAACCTCCGCGCGCCGATGGCGCAAGTCGAGAGGGTCAGCGAGCTGGACAAGGCTGCCGCACGGCGCAAGGGGTTCGGCGGCCGCGCCCTGAGCTCGGCGCCGATGCGAGCGGGCGCCCGCCTGCTGCGCGGCCTGCTCGTCCGTCACGCACGCGCGAAGCCGCGCGCGAAGGACTGGAGCGACCCGCTGAAGCTCACGATCTTCACGGTCAGCGGCTGGGGCAAGGGCGGGACGACCCGGTCGATGCTGAACCTCGCCGAGTACATGAAGGACAAGCGCGAGGTCGAGATCATCGGCCTCTGGCGGATCCGCGACGAGCCCTTCTTCGAGCACCCGGAGGGCGTCCCGGTCTATGCGGCGGACGACCTGCGCCCCGGGCACCAGCCGCGCGGCCTGAAGGGGCTGCTGAACAAGATGCCAAGCGTCCTCGTCCACCCCGACGACCGCTGGTCCACGAGCTTCAGCCTGCTGAGCGACATCCGCTTCGTCCGCAAGTTCCGCCGCCGCACCGGGATCCTCGTGACGACCCGGCCGGCCACCAACCTGCTGATCTCGCTGCTCAACCCACCCGGCCTGATCACCATCGGCCAGGAGCAGATGCACCTCGGCTCGCACAAGCCGGGCATGCTCGCGGCGATACCGAAGGGCTACCGCAACCTCGACGCGTTCGCCGTGCTCACCGAGGGCGCCCGCGAGGACTACGAGAAGCACCTGAAGGGCAACGTCAGGGTCGTCCGGATCCCCAATTCGGCGCGCGACCTGGGCGCCCCGGCCGACCTCGACGCGAAGCGCGTGCTTGCGGCCGGCCGGCTGACGCGGCAGAAGGGGTTCGACTGGCTCATCCCGGCGTGGGCCCAGGTCGAGGCGAAGCACCCCGACTGGCACCTGCGCGTCTGCGGCGAGGGCAACTGGCGCCCGCGGCTCGAGGCGCAGGTCGCCGAGCACGGCCTGAAGAACATCGAGCTGCCCGGGTCGTGCGCCGACATGGAGGACCAGATGTCGAACGCGTCGATCTTCGCGCTCAGCTCGCGCTTCGAGGGCTTCCCGCTCATCCTCTGCGAGGCGATGAGCAAGGGGATGGCGCCCGTCGCGATGGACTGCCCGACCGGCCCGTCGGAGATGATCCGCGACGCCGAAAACGGCCTGATCGTCCCGCTGGGGGACGTGGACCGCTACGCCGCGGCGCTGATGCGGATGATCGAGGACGACGAGCTGCGCCGCCGGTGCGGGACGGCCGCTCTCGAGACCGGCAAGGGGTTCAAGATGGAAGCGATCGGCCCCATGTGGGACGAGCTCTTCCGCGAGCTTCAGGAAGAGGCGCGCACGGCAGGCCGGCTTCCCTCGGCCAGGTAACCCCAGGTCTCGGCGATCGGCCGAAGCGGCTCGGGGGTCTCGGGCGGGGGCGGCTTCGGCGGCTGGATCTCGCCGGACTTGATCTCCTCCGACCAGTCGCCGAGGCCGGACTTGTACCGGCCGTGGTCGTGCTGCCCGTACTCGAGCATCGACGGCTCCCATTCCACTCCGAGGAACTCGCAGATCTGTCGCGTGTTCGCCTCCGGGTCCTGGGTCAGCTCCTCGTAACGGATCGTGATCCCGTCGAAGCGCTGGCGCGCGCGCTCGAGCGCCTCGCAGTAGCGGCGGATCAGATCGTGGTTCTGCTCGGCGTCGTAGTTGTCGCCCTTGAACCAGTTCTTCCGCGACTCGGCGATCGATGCCGGGTGGCGCAGCAGGAAGATGAAACGCGCATCGGGCCAGCAGGCGCGAAGCTCGTCGGCGATGAAGACGTTGTTCGGCGTCTTGTCGACGATGATCGGCTTGCCGCCGCCCGCGAGCTCGCGGTGGAGGATCCGGTCCCAGAGCAGGTAGCGGAGGTTGTCCCCCTCGAGCCCCATCTCGCGCATCGACCGCTCGGACCATTTCCGGTCGAAGTTGACCGAGATGTAGCGCAGGTGGATCTCGTGCGGGGCGTGGATCTGCGAATGGCTGTTCAGGAGGACGCGCAGGAGCGTCGAGCCGGACCGCAGCGTGCACATGACGAACACCGGCGCCTCCACCAGCCGGTCGCCCTTCCGCAGCTTGCCGCCGCGGCGGCCGCGCTTCGCCGGCGCCGGCGCGGCCTTGGGCGCCCGCCCTCCGGCCGCCGCCCGCTCGAGCTGGTAGCCGGTCGTCTTGACGAGTGCGTCGTTGATCCGCTTCTTCCAGGGCACGACGCCGGGACTATAAAGATGGGCGTGATGCCCCTCATCCGGCTCCTGCTGCTTGCCGCGACCTGCGTCGCGGCGTCCCCCGCCGCCGACGCGGCCGCGCAGGGCTGCGGATACGCCCACCGCGAACCGAGGGCCGCGCGGATCGGAGCGGCGCCGCTCGCGATCGGCGACTCCGTGATGCTGGGAGCCGCGCGCTCGCTCTCGCGCGCGGGGTTCGAGGTGGACGCGCGCTGCGCCCGCAACCCGGACGAGGGGCTCTCGCTCCTGCGCCAGCGCCGCCGCCGCGGCACGCTGCCCGAGGTCGTCGTGATGGCGCTCGGCACCAACATCCAGATGCAGCGGGGGGACATCGACCGCATGCTGCGCGCCGTCGGATGGCGACGCACGCTGGTGCTGGTGACGCCGTTCCGGTCCTGGCGGCCCTACCACACCGGACCGATGCGGCGTGCGGCGCGACAGCGGCCGAAGCGCGTTCGCCTGGTCGACTGGGGGCGCAGGGCGAACCGCAACCAGCACTGGCTCTGGGGCGACGGCACGCACCTGCGCCCGTCCGGCGTCGACGCCTACACGCGCCTGATCAAGCGGCGCGTCTGGTCGCGCCAGCGCGGCCACTTCGGCCGCTAGCCGCGGGCGCCCGCTCGGCGCGGCGCCATGTGCGCAGGTAGGCCTCCGCGGAGTCGAACAGGATCCGCATGGCGCGCTTCCCGCCCGGCTGCTCGCGCATGTAGGCGAGCAGGTCCGCGTACATCCCGTATTGCGCGACGCCGTCCTGGTTCAGGTCGAACTTGCGCTCGCCGGTGACGGCGCAGACGAACCGGACCTTCCCGTCCTGGGAGCGGAACGGGTAGATCAGCGGCTCGGCCTGCCCTGCCGGGTCCGGCTCGGGCGCGGCGGAGAACCCGCCCGTGTCCGTGCCCAGGCCGAGTGCCAGCGGCTTGCCCTTCCGCTTGTAACGGCGGAACGAGAGGATCGTCTCGGCGAGCTTCGCGGCAGTGTCGGGCCGCGCGGTCGCGAACCCGCCGACCGAGAACAGGCGCTCGAGGTCTGACTCCGTCCACACCCCGCCGCTGCCGGTGTGGCTCGACACGACCGGGTAGTCGCGCTCCTCGGCGATCTCGAGCACGCGCATCCGTGCGCGCTCGCTGAGGTGGTCGAGCTCGATCAGGATGTGGTTGTCCATCAGGCGGTTCACCAGGTACTCGCCGAGGCCGGTGAGGCCCTTCACGTTGCAGGAGTCGCCGTGCTCGGGCTGCGGGCAGGTGCCGGTCTCGAACGGCTGCCCCGTCTGCTGCACGTTGAACGTCGCGATGAACGTGCCGATGTCGCCGCTCTCGACCTTCGCGCCTGCGAACGCGTTGTTCACCCAGTGCGCGATGAACACGCTGCGAATGCCGAGCTTCCGGTAGAGCTCGATGCCGCGGTCGACGTCGTCGCGGTCGCACTGCGGCTCGCCCATGAACTCGCTGCAGCCGAACAGGTTCGACGACTCCACCCCCATCACGACGGCGAGCTTCCCGTCCTCGACCACGCGCCGCGCCTGGCGTGCGTTCCGGACGATGCGGAAGAAGCCGCGCCCCGGGCCGCCCGACTGCGCGTCGACGTAGTTCTCGAGCTCGCGCAGCCGCCGGGCCTCCAGCTCGATCGTGTCGGTCTCGTCACACGAGTGGGACCGCTCGGGCTCGATCTCGCACAGCGGCTCGTCCTCGATGAGCTGCGCGACGACCACGCGCAGCCCCGCCATGTAGGTCCGCTTCAGCCACATGTAATAGGCCTGCTGGTGCGTGTAGGTGTCGAACGCCGGCCAGCCGGTGAAGCTCGGCCAGCCCTCGGTGTCGTGCGTGCCGACCGGGTTCCCCGAGCGCAGCAGGTTCCCGGTGATGTCCATGCTTCCGTCGTCACCGTGGACGTCGGCGTCGCGGCCGAGGGCCTCGGTGATGCCGAAGCGGTTGAAGCTCTCGCCGGAGATGACGCGGCCGCCGGCGCGCAGGTCGGCGACCACGTGCAGGTGCGCGTCCACGAACCCGGCGACGGTCCCGTCCCTGCGCGTCCCCCGGAACGGCCTCCCCCGGGCGCCCAGCCTGGCCTCCGGGTAGGGGGAGCAGCCGCGCGCCGCGCGCAGCCGGAAGCGCGACCTGCCCCTGCCCGGGCCTGCGTCCGGCTCCCCGCCCCGGCCGACCGCCAGCAGGAATCCGGTCGAGACGGAGCGGATCCTGAAGGCGGCCTTCCCGGCGCGCTGCGCGGCCCACTCGGCGGCCTGCGCGGGGGTCTCACCGCGCGTGACGGCGCCGCCGGGCTCCGCGGTCAGCAGCCGGCCATCGGCGTCGCGGAGCATGTAGCTGCCGAGCGTCGTGGATTTGAAGTAGAACGCACCCACTTGCCGGCCGGTCGCGACCGACTCGACGGCCAGGCAGCGGTTGGCCATGTCGTGGCGCGTGCGAGGGCGGTCGTCCGCCGCCTGGGCGGCCGCCGAGGCCACGAGGATCACGAGCACGGCCGGCGAGAGATGGCTCGCTCTCACGCGGCGAGGGTAGCCCGCGTGACATCCTGGCAGCCCGGCACCTTGACTCGGGCTGCGACGCGAGTAGGGTCGGCAACCCACCCCACGGATGGGAGATGGAGGAGGGCTCATGCTGGCTCGAGCGATCGGACGACTGGCGGCGCTGACGGCTGTCGCGCTCCTCGGGCTGCCCGCGGCCGCCCACGCGGTCGTTGAGAACTTCGACACGCCGCCGCTCGCGGCGGACACCGAGGTCGACGATCAGTTCGCGGACACCGGCATTGAGTTCACGGCCGATCAGACGGAGGGCATCGCGACCCTGCCCCGGATCGCGATCGACGCAGGGAAGGCGAAGTCGGGCAGCCGGATGCTCGACATCAGCACGGACGCCCAGGAGTTCCCGACGCCGCGTTTCGCGGGCTTCTTCGACACCCAGGTCACGCAGGTCACGGTTCCCGTCCGGAACCTCTACGCGCCGGCGAACGCTCAGCTGCGCCTCGTGGCGGAGGGCACGCACGGCACGGACGCGACGTCGTTCGTCAGCGTGAACGACACCTCCGGCTGGGTGAACCTGACCCTCACGGCCGGGCCTGGGGAGAACTACTTCGCGTTCCGCGTCGTGTCGCAGTCCAGCCAGGGCATAGAGGTCCGCGTCGACGACATCGACTTCACGATCGACCCAGCAGCGGTCGCCGACTACAACCTGCTGACCGGCGACATCGGCGGCGTCGTCCTGGCTGGGCGGACGAAGCACTACACGATCGACATCCAGCGCCTGAACGGGTTCGCCGACGCGGTCACCCTGACGGGCAACTCGACCGTGCCCTTCGACACCGTCACGTTCACGCCGAACCCCGCGTCGGGCAGCACGGCGACGGCCCACCTCACGGTGCCCTCGGACACCGCCGAGGATGACGACCACGTCCTGACGATCAGCGGTCTGGCCGACGGCAAGACGCGCACCCTCCAGATCCCGTTCGTGGTCGAGACGCCATTCAGCGTCCGCGGGTCGGACACGACGCTCGAGGCGTACAGCTGCGCGACGTCGGAGCTCGGCTTCGACGTTGTCCGCAACCGCGCCTTCAGCGAGTCGATCGGGGTCCTGGTGCGGCACAGGGTGGGCGGCGAGACGATCCCCGACGACCTCGACGTGTCGGTCTCGCCCGCCTCGTTTCCCGGCGGCGATACGACGGTGAACCGCGTGACCGTCAGCGTCACCCGCGGCGATGACGCCGGCACCGACCCGGTGCCGCTCCAGCTGGTGGCCAGGAACGGGTCCATCGAGCGCACGATCGACTTCGACGTCCAGCGCGCGCTGCCGCTGATCACCTCGGCGGCTCCGACCAGCCTGTTCACGCCCCAGGGGCTGACCGGCGGGACCGCGCTCACCGTGCGCGGCAACGGCTTCTGCCCGGGCGCCCAGGTCCGCGTCGGCAACGACCAGGCGGATGCTCCCGGCACGCTCACGGCCGCCCCGACCGCGTCCGACCCCGACCGGATGCAGCTGAGGGCCTCCACGCCGCGACTGGCGACGAGCGGGCCGATCTCGGTGCTCAACCCGTCGGGCACGATCGGCTCGACGGCCGGCCTCCTGCCGAACGCGGCGGTGAGCTCCTACCGCAACCGGTTCGGCTTCAGGTTCGAGAACGAGGACGGCGTCTGGGAGGACGAGGACGAGGACGGCGACATCGACGAGGACGACGAGCCGCGGCCCGCCGGGGCCGGCAGCCTGCGCGACTGGCAGGAGCTGCTCGGCCCGCGCCAGACGAATCTCAACGCGTGCGAGATCGGCGCGATCTTCCCGGGCTGCTGGGAGGTCATCACGCCGATCCCGAGCCCGGCCCACGGGATCATGCAGACGATCCTCGGCGAGGCCTCTTTCTACAACCGCAACGGCACCTGCGTCGGGCTTGCGATCGCGAGCCGCCGGATAGCCGCCGGCCAGGCGAGCGTCCTGGGCCGCCCCGCCGGCGGCCTCGCGGCGCCGGTCTGGTCGCTCGAGCGCACCGGGCGCGAGACGATCCCCGGCCGTGGCGACATCCCGCTCGCGGGACGGCAGCAGTTCAGCCCGATCAAGTACGCGGCGGTCCAGCACGTCGCGCAGACGACGGCGGAGTACGTCCAGATGTGGGTCCAGCGGCGCAGCGTGAACGCGATCTCGGGCCCCGCGGCGATGCGCGCCGCGATCGAGCGCCACCTCCGCGCGGGGCGCCGCCCTCTGCTCAACATCAACTGGGACGGCAGTGGCCACGCGGTGAACGTCTACGACGTGGAGGACCGCCCCGGCGGTGGCTACTTCCTCCGCTTCTACGACAACAACTACCCGTACGTGACCGGCGAGGAGATCGACGGGCCGGCCCACCGGACCCTCGACGAGACCTGGAGCCGGATCGAGGTCACCCCCGGAGGCAGCTGGACGGCGCCGGGAATCCGCTCGATCGTCGAGCGCAATGCCGACGGCGACGTCATCAGGACCGAGCCGCGCACCGGCCCGACCGGCGACCTCTCCTGGATCGCCGTCGAGAACGAACTGCCCGTCGTGCCCACGTCACTCGCCGGCCTGGACGGCCTGCGCGTGCTGGCCACGCCGTCGCTCGGCTACAGCTTCGACCGCGCCGCTCGCGCGGCGCAGGACGCCGACTCCGGGCTGACCGAGCTCGGCTACCTCGACGGCGACGGCTCGATGCTGGCCGCCGAGTCGGACCAGCGCCACACGATCCCGGTCGAGCCCGGGAAGGGCGGCCGGACCGAGATGGGCGTCTTCGGCGAGGGCACGGTCGCCCAGGTGCAGGCGAGCGGCTCGGCCGCACGCGCCAGCGCGAAGGGCGACGACAAGGTGGTGCTGCCGCGCGGCGGAGCCGAGGCGATCGGGTTCGACGCCGTGCGCTCATCGCGTGCCGACCTCACGCTGATCGCGGACAAAGCGGGGCGGATGGTGCGGCTGACCGGGGCTCGGCGCGGGCTCACCACGGTCCGGTTCGTCGGCAAGGGCGACCGCATCGAGATCGTCCACAAGGGCCGCCCCGGCAAGGTTCGGCTCGAGCTCTCGAGCTTCCCGCAGCGGGGCCGCGCGACGCAGTTCGCAGCCACGCTGCGCCTGGGCCGAAAGGGCACGGTGCGCCTGAAGCCGCGCTGGAAGCGCCTCGGCAACCGGCTGGTCGCGCGCCGCGGCGGGAAGCGCGTCGTGCTGCGCAGCAGCGTCCGCCCGCCCGTGCGCGTGAAGCGCGTCAGGCTGAACGTGGTCCGCCGCGGCGACGAGGCGCGCGCGAAGGTGCGGGCGCGGCTGCGTGGCAAGCTGCGGCGGCTACGGGCGCTGGTCGTGCAGGTCGAGGTCCGCCGGGCCGGGCGCGTGGTCGGCAGTTCGGTCGAGCAGCTCCGCACGGGCTCCCGCGCGGTGCGACGGCTGCGCCGCGGCAAGCGGGTGGCGGTGCCGCTGAAGAACCTGAAGGGCGGCGGCAAGCTCCGCGCCCGGGCGCGCGTGACCGCCTCAGCCGGCGCGCCGCTGCCCGTCGGCAGCACGAAGGCCGCCGCCAAGCGGATCCCCTAGCCAGCGGAGGTGACTGCGCAGCGCATGCGCGATCATGTCGCGATGGTTTCGCGGGCCGAGGTCGTGATCATCGGCGGGGGGTTCTCCGGGATCGGGGTCGCCGTCGCCCTCCAGCGCGCGGGCTTCGACGACTTCCTGCTGGTCGAGGCGGGTGACGGGGTCGGCGGCGCCTGGCACTGGAACACCTATCCGGGGATCCAGGTCGACATCCCGTCGTTCAGCTACCAGTTCTCGTTCCGCAAGCGGCACGACTGGTCGCGCGTGTACGCGCCCGGAGACGAGCTGAAGGCGTACGCGGAGGACTGCGTGGACCACTACGGACTGCGGCCGAAGCTGCGCCTCAACACGACGATCACCGGCGGGACGTGGGACGACGACGAGCACGTGTGGCGGCTCGAGACGAACGGCGGGCCGCCCATCGTGGCGCGGTACGCGATCGGCGCGACCGGCGTCCTGACCCAGCCGAAGCCGCCCGCCATCCCGGGCGTCGGCGAGTTCACCGGCACCACAATGCACACGGCCCGATGGGACGACGGCGTCGAGCTGCGCGGCAAGCGCGTGGCTCTGATCGGCACGGGTGCCTCCGCCGTGCAGGTGATCCCCTCGATCGCGCCCGATGTCGAGCGGCTCACCGTCTTCCAGCGCACGCCGATCTGGTGCCTGCCCAAGCTCGACGGGCCGATGCCGCGGGCCGTTCGCCGGGTGCTGGAGCTGGTCCCGGGCGCGGAGCACGTCGCCCGGCTGCTCTCGCAGACCTTCATCGAGATGACGTTCCCGGTGGCCGCGCACTACGCCTCGGTCGTTCCGATGGCGAAGTGGTCCAAGGGCGTCGCGCTGAAGCACCTGGAGGACCAGGTGAAGGACCCCGTCGTGCGCGACCGGCTGACGCCGCGCTACGACCTGGGCTGTAAGCGTCCCGGCTTCTCGAACGACTACCTGCGCACCTTCAACCGCGAGAACGTGCAGCTCGAGACCGCACCGATCACGAAGGTCGAGGGCGATCGCGTCGAGACCGCGGAGGGCGAGCACGGCCCGCTCGACGTCCTGATCCTCGCGACCGGGTTCAAGGTCTTCGAGTCCGGCAACATGCCGCCCTTCCCCACCCGCGGGGTGGACGGGCTCGACCTCGAGCGGTTCTTCACCGAGAACCGCCTCCAGTCGTACCAGGGGGTCACGATTCCCGGGTTCCCCAACATGTTCTCGATCCTCGGGCCCTACGGCTACAACGGCGCGTCGTACTTCACCCTGATCGAGAATCAGTCGCGCCACATCGTCCGCTGTCTCAAGCGCGCCCGCGAAATCGGGGCCACGCGGATCGAGGTGACCGAGCAGGCGAAGGACCGCTACATGCGCCAGATGCTCGGCCGCCGCCACCGCCAGGTGTTCTTCCACGGTTCCTGCGCGACCGCGAACTCGTACTACTTCGACCGGCACGGCGACGTGCCGTTCCGCCCCGCCACGACCCTCGAGGTGATGTGGAAGAGCGCGCGCTTCCCGTTCAGCGACTACGCGTTCGCGTAGGAAACCGGCGCCGCCGCGTCACTCTTCGGGTCCACCAGGATCTTGGCGTGGCGCTCCGGATCCGCGAGTTCCTCGAACGCCGCCGCGACCCCGTCGAGGCCGACCTCTCCCGTGATCATCGGCCGTGGATCGACCTCGCCCTCGGCCAGCATGTGGAGCGTGTCGCGGAAGTCGAGCGGCGTGTAGCCGATTACGAATCGCATGTCGATCTCCTTGTTGATCGCCATGGCCGGCCGGAAGTGGTCGGTGCCGACGCAGACTCCCACCACGACCACGCGCGAGAAGAGTGGCGCGCCCTGGACGATCGACTCGATCATCCCCGGCACGCCGACGCACTCGAACACCACGGGCGCCTTCGGCCCGGCGCCGAGCTTCTCGCCGAGCCGCCACACGTGCCACCAGCCGATCGGCAGGCGCGCGAGCCGCTCCTTGGTCGTGATCGCGAGATCGAACAGGCTCGGCGCGTCGGTCAGGTGGCCGCGGTCCCCCGCCGCGGTGTAGGGATCGGCGTCGCGGGGGTCGACCACGACGTCTGCTCCGCATCGCCGCGCGAGCTCGCGGCGCCCGGGTGAAAAATCGCTCGCGACCACGGTCCGCACGCCCTGCGCCTTGAGCATCAGGATCACGCCGAGGCCGACCGGCCCGCAGCCGATCACGACCGCCACCTGCCGCTTTCCGACCTCGCCTCGCCGCACGGCATGGAGCCCGACCGCCATCGGCTCGGTGAGCGCCGCGACATCCGCCGGCAGGGCGTTGGGCACCGGCAGCATCAGGGACTCCTGCACGAGCAGCTGCTCTGCGTAGGCCCCCGGCGCGTGCCGCGAGAGCCCGATCGTGTCGATCCCCTGCGGGTTGCGGATAATCGGCATCGCGACCACCGCGGTGCCCGTCGGCACGCCCTTCGAGCATCCCGGGCCGTACTCGGCCACCCGGCCCGAGAACTCGTGCCCGAAGATCACCTGCTGTTCGGAACGGCCGAAGCGGTCATATCCCAGGGTCGCGGAGAGCTCGGCCCACTCGTCGATGCCGTGCCGCGCGTGCAGGTCGGACCCGCAGATGCCGCAGCGTTCGACCTCGAGCCTCACCTGCCCCTTCGCGGGCGTCGGTTCGGGGGCGTCGATGACGGACAGCTCAGCGTGCTGGCAGGCGACGGCTTTCATGTCCGCAATCTTCGCGCAAAGCCAACGTCGCCTCCGCACCCCGCGAACGATTGATGCCTCAGGGCCCCTCTAGGGGCCTCAATGCATCAAGCGGTGCACTCCGAGGCCGATAGCGCGGCGAGCAGGCCGTCCGCGGCGGCCTCGAAGGTGTGGTCCGCCGCGTACCGTACGGCCTCGGCCCGGAGGCGCGCCCGCTCGTCCGGATCGTGGAGGAGTCCTGCGATCGCCTCCGCCACTTCGTGGGGGCTCGGGTCTGCCCTCACGCGCCTGACGACGTCCTCCGGCAGCCGGGCATGCGCTCCCAGATCGTTTACGACCGTCGGGACCCCGGCGCCGAGCAGGTCGCCGGCGGCCGCCGAGCGCTCACCCGAATCCCGGTCGCGCAGCTGAACAGCCACGGTGATCCGGCCGAGAAGCTCCTCGTACGCATCGTCGTCGAGCCAGTTCGTCAGCTCGACCACGTCTTCCAGCGAAGCCTCGGCGAGCTGCCTGCGCATCGCCGCTTCGCCGTCGCCCCAGGAGGGTCCTGCCACGACCAGGCGAACGCGGGGCATCGCCGCATGCAGGGCGGCGAATGAGGCGACCAGGAGGTCCGCGCGCCGTACGTGCCCGAGGCTGGCGACCACGGGCGAGGTGCCTGTGGGCGCGGCGGGAACGGGCGCGCGCCCGATCCCGAACGGCACCACCGCAACGTTCGCGTCGCCGTGGGCGGACAGCACGGCATCCCGACCCGTCTCCGAGTGAACCAGCACGAGGTCGGCGCGGCAGGCGATCCTCGCAAGCAGTCGCCGGCCGTCGCCGTCGCCGCCCGCCGCCCGCCGATGGAGCCCGGCCAGGTGCGACAGGTCGGTGTCGTGCAGGTGAGCCACGCCTCCCATCCTCAGGAAGGCCTCGAGGCTCCGGAGGTGATGGTCGTTGTTCCCCAGCACCGTTATCGGCTCCGGGAGCCCGGGCTCGAGCGCCGCGGCGGCCTCGAGCGCGGCGGACGCTTCGTACACGCGGACCTCCGCGCGCCCGCGGATCGCCTCGAGCAGCCGGTCGCTGTAGCTCGCGATCCCCGACCGGATGGGAGGCAGCGGGGTCAAAATCGCCAGCGGACGACGCCCGGACCCGGCCGCGGGCCGTCCGCGCCGGCGGGCACCACCGCGTCGCTCAGCGCGCACGGCGGCGGCCTCGTCCCACGCCGCGAGCGTCCGCTCTGCCACCGCGTCCCAGCTCGGCGGGTCGTCCGGCGGTGTGCGCCGCTTCGGATGCTCGAGCGCGTCTCGCAGCGCGGCTGCGATGGCGGCCGGGTCCGCCGGATCGAAGCGCGCCGAGTCGTCGGGCAGGATCTCGCGGACGCTGGGGATGTCGCTCGCCACGACGGGTGCGCCCGCCTCGATCGCCTCGGCCACCGGCAACCCGTAGCCCTCCTCGAGAGACGGAAAGACGACGACGCCGGCACTGGCGAGCAGGGCCGCGAGCGCTGCGTCGTCGAGCCTGGGGGGAAACAGCGTCGTGTCGCCCACCCCGATCCGGGCCGCCTCCGCGGCGAGCCAGCGCCCGCTCGGTGCATCGAGGCGGAACCCGAGCACCACCAGTTGATGCCGTTCCCGCAGTTCGCGCGGAAGCTCGGCATAGGCGCGCAGCAGGCCGGCGGCGTTCTTCCGCCAGTGATCGCCGAGCGGCGCAACGATCGGATCGCGACCCAGCCGCGCGACCGCCGCGCGAGCGGCCGCCAGCGGGTCTTCGGGGGGCGGCGGACCCGGGATCGCCGCGGCCCCCACGGCGTGGACGCGCGTCCGCGGGAGGCCGAGGATCTGGACCGCGTCTTCGGCGACCGCCCGCGAGATCGTCAGAACGGCGTCGGCTTCGCGGAGAAGCTCGAGCCGGACCTCGAGCGCGCGGACCTCGTGGTCGGGCAGGCGGTCGGGATGCCGCGCCTCGATCAGGTCGTACAGCGTGACGGCGAGCGCGACGTCAGAGGCCTGCGCCCACCGCGGCCAGATCGTGCGGAGCGGCGTGCCCCGTGGCACCAATGGTGCGCTCACGTGGTAGACGAGCCGCCCGTCTCCCGCGGGCCGGCCCTGATTCCGCGCGACCGCCATGGGGACCGGCATTCGCGGCGAGAGCGCCTCCATGGCCTCCGGTCCCTCGGCGTCGGCGCGGACCACGCGTTCGGGGGCACGCGCGTGAAGGGCGTTCGCGAGTGCCACGCTGTAGCGGCCGATGCCGCGATCGGCGCTGAGTGCCACGTGCTGGAAGCCGAGAACGGCGCGGGCGGGCATCGGGACTCAGGAGGCGTCCGGGCCGCCGTCGCGCAGGTCCCGCACCATCCGGGAGAGGTGAGCCGCGAACTCCACCACCAGCTCGCGGGACGTCGCGAGGTCGCGCTCGATCCGCGCGAGGTCGCGCCTCAGCCGGTCGTCCTGCTCCACGCCGCGCTCGAGCAGTGCGGCCAGCTGTTCGCTGACGTGGTCGAACCTCACGTCGAGCTGGCGACGGATGTCCGCGCCCTGCTCGAGCAGTGGCGCGAGTGCCTCGACCTGTTCGCTCACGGCGTCGAGCCTCAGGTCAAGCTGGTGCCGGAGCTCCGCGTCGCGCTCGACCAGGGCCGCTAGCTGTTCGCTCACGCGGTCGAACCTCAGGTCCATCTGGTGACGGATCTCGTAGGTCTCCTGATGCAGCACACGCTCGATGCGGGCCGCCAGCTCGGCGATTGCTTTTTCAGACTTGGACATCGGCTCCCCTAGAGCTTCCGTAGTGCCAGGTGGACGCTGGTGAACAGGTGCTTTCCGTGACGCACGACTATGTGGGGCGCCGGCAATGTGGACACGCTAAGCGGCGCGTAGCCGCCATAGCGGTTGGAGTCCGCGGTCACGTAGGCGCCCGCCTCGGCCAGCGCGGACTCGGTCGCGAGCGTCTCCTCGGAGACCGACCAGTCGACCTCGCCGATCCAGGACCACCGGCCGTGGCCGGCGATGTGGCGCTCGAGCTCGTCGGGGCCGAACGTCAGCGTCCCCGGCATCCCGCCGGCGGGCCCCTCGAGCCGGAACTCGGTCGAGAGGGCAAGTACGCCGTCAGGCTTGAGCACCCGATGGGCCTCGGCCACCGCCGCCTCGACGTCCGCCCAATCGCCGAAGTGCTCGATCGAGCCGGATGAGAACACGGCATCGAAGCTCTCGTCGTCGTAGTGGAGCTCGCGCGCATCCATGTGCTGGACGACGAGGCGCCGCGGTTCCCACTCGCCACGCCAGAACAGGAACGGGCGCGACAGCATCTCCGCCGGCGCCTGGTGCGCCCAGATCCCGGGGGTGAGGTAGAGGTCGGTCGCGAACACGCGGCGGACGTGACTGGTGAGGAAGAACTGGGTCGGGTCGGCGCCGGCCCCAAGGCCGAGCACCTCCGCGTCGGGCCGCAGGGCGCCGCCGGCGCGCATCGCGGCCACCGTCATACCCACCTCCCAGTACTTGCGCAGCTCCCGCCCGCGCGGCAGGTCCGGCCGGTAGCCGAGCTCGTGCTCGAAGACCTCGCGCAAGACTTCGCGGAGGCCGGGATCCTCGAAGTCCTCGAGGTTGCACACTCGGTTGAGGGCGAGGGCGGTCACCGCGTGGCCCGGATCACCGCCCGGTAGTGGGTCGGCTCACCGCGGCGGGGCAGGCTGACGGCCTCGGGACCGACCAGCAGTTCCGCCGCGCTGAACCCCGCCTCGCGACACAGGGCGAGGGCGGCGTTGGCGTTGGGCACGTACCAGTTCGTGCGATCGAGGCCCAGGCTGTCCGACGGGGCAAACTCGAACATCGGCACTTCCTCGTGGTCCCGGATGAAGACCGCTTCCGTCTCGATCAGCGCGGTGCCCGCCGTCAGGGCCGCGACGTTGCGCAGCACGCCGAGCGGATCGCGCACGTGGTAGATCACGCCGAGGCAGAGGACGATGTCGAAGGTGCCCAGGTCGCTCGGGTCCAGCGTCGCGATGTCGGCGACGGCGTTCTCCACACTGCTCCCCAGCGCGAGGTGCGCGAGCTCGTAGCCCCGGCGACCGGGGAGGACGTCGGGCTGCCAGGCCCCCGGAACCTCGTCCCAATCGGGGAGAGGCCCTGTCCCGAGCCGGCGGCCCTCGTGCGCGGCGCGCACGGTCGGATCGATCATCCAGGCGAAGTGATCGAGCGCGACGACGCGTTCGGCACCCTCACGCTCGGCGCGGAACGAGAACCATCCGTCCCAGGCGCCGACGTCGAGAAGCGTGCGGCCGGAGACGTCGAGCTGGAGGTCGCGCCACTGGCTCTCGAGCACCTCCGGCGACTTGCGTCCCGGGGTGACGATGCCGCCGCCGAGGTCGATGGAGTGCCACCAGAAGGGCACCGCCTCCACCGCACGGGCAAGCTCATCCCCCTTCGGGGCGGCGCCGGCTCGCTTCGCCGCGGGTGAGCCGGGCGAGGGGAGGTCAGGGCCGCTGAGCACTCGGTCGACCGCGGCGCGCAGTCGGTCGGGAGGGTCGGCCTCGAGCACGCGCCGCAGCCCCACCTGGGCGAGGTCGTGCTGCTCGTGGGCGTTGGCCAGGATCGCATCGCGCAGCGCCACGTCCCAGGCGCGCTCGTCATCCACCCCGAGGAGCGCGGGCGCCACATAGATCGCGTCGGCCCAGGAAAGCTGGCCCGGCGGCGCTGCGATGCGGATCCCCGACGGCCCGTACTCGAGGGTCTCGGGCTGGAGGGGAGCATCCTCCCCGCCGCGGAGCGGATAGTGGGCGAGCAGCGGCAGGCGCCACAGGACGAGGCCATGGGACCGCAACAGGCGGTCGACGTCCGCGAAGCTCGTGAACCCGGAGTAGGGCACGTTCATCGACACCTCGATCTCGACGACCCTGACCGTGGCGAGTGCGTTCCCGGCGCCCTCGAGGACGGGCCCCTCGTAGCCCTGCGTGTCGAGCTTGAACGCGTCGACCCGCTCCACCTGCGCCTCGGCGAGCCAGAGGTCGAGCGTCGTGACGGGCACCTCCACCCGGTCGACCAGGTCCAGGGATACGCCGACGTCGAGGTGAGACGGAGCGTTCGTGGCGAGGAGGGATGACCCGCCCACGTGCTCGGCGCGGTTAAGCACGGCCCGGCCGGGTTCGCTCCCCAGCGCGGACGCGACGATCTCCGCGTTCGGACGGTCCGCGAGGTTCGCCGTGAGGGTCCGGCTCTCGTCCGGATCCGGCTCGAACCCGATCAGCCGGACGGCCTCGCCAAGCTGGTCCCACTCGCCGGCGAAGCCCCAGCGGACGCCGGCGTCGACCACGACGACCGGGTCCGGGAGGTGCACGGCCAACGCGGCGATTTCCGTACGCGCGTTTCGCAGGGGCCGCGGCTCGTTTGGGGGGCGAGCCTCGGCTGGAAGAGAGACCGCGGACAAGCGGGTCAATATATGCCGAATGCGATTCGGCGAGAACGTGGCGATCGCAGGTACTTTCGGCGAGTCGACGGGCGGGGGGCTGCATGTGATCGGCGAGCCGCCTCGGCGCATCGACGGCCTCTCGACGATCGGGATCGCCGTCGGGCCCGATCTCGTGGCACGCTCCCTGCGCGGGGACGCGGACCAGCCGCAGGGCGAGCTGCTGATCTATGACCGAACCGGTGTCCTCCGGTACCTGCGGGTGCCCGGCCTGATCGACGGGCATGGCATGGCATGGGACGGAGAGAACGTGGTCGCCGTCGCAAGCGGTCGCAACGCCGTTCTGTGGATCGATCCCGGGGGGCGGGTCGTCCGCGAGCGCACCTTTCCCGGAGAGGGCGACGCGTGGCACCTCAACTGCCTGATGCACGACGGCGATCGCCTGTGCGTGTGCGCCTTCGGCCAGCGTGAGCGTCACCGCGAATGGCAGGCCCATCTCGACGATCCGGAGGGCGTGATCGCCGACCTTGAGACGGGGTCGCTGACCGCCACCGGGCTGCGATGCCCGCACCACGCGCACCGTGCCGGGGAGGACCTGCTCGTGTGCGAGTCGCGACACGGCGACCTCGTGTGCCGTGGGCCGGACGGGAGCGAGCAGCGGCGTCTGCATCTCGGGGGCTGGACGCGCGGGCTCGCCGTGACCGACGATGCGATTCTCGTCGGCGTGAGCGCTCAGCGCATCGGCGGTGGGGACGACGATCGTGCCAGCGTCGTCGTCCTCGACCGGGAGACCTGGGAGCTCCGCGCCCGAATCGCCCTCCCCGACCAGGAGATCTTCGACGTCGCTCTCGTCTCACCGGAGTTGCTCGCGGGCCTCGAGCGCGGGTTTGACACGAACCCGCTTCGCTCCGCGGAGATCGGGCAGCGAGCCCTATTCACCGCCGCGGGCGTCGAGCCTGTCCGCCTGTGGCCCACGGGCGATCCGCTTCCGCCCGAGGCCTGCCGCGCCGCGCTCCAGGCGGAGCTGCCGTCCTCGCTCCCGGCGGACGGCGCGGTGACGGTCGAAGTCCGGGTCCAGAATCGCGGCCCGGCGTACTTCACCTCGTTGCTGCCCCATCCGGTGCAGCTCGCGGCGCGGTGGACCGACGCCGGCAACGGCGCGACCCACGAGAACGGACACGAGCGGGTCGCCCGTGCGCTTCCGCCCGAGGGGGAGGCGACGGTGGCCTACCCGCTCAGGGCGCCGGGCCAGCCGGGACGCTGGCGTCTCGCACTCACGCTCGTGCAGGAGCACGTCGCCTGGTTCGAGGACCTCGATCCCGCCAGCGCGCTGGTCGCCGAGGTGGACGTCACGTGATGCCCCCGTACGTCACCACGCTCGACGCGGTCGCAGCTGCGCTGGCCGGCCGTCCGCTCACCGCGGCCGAGCGCGACGCGCACGACCTGCCCGCGCTCGCGCGGGCGCTCGCAACCTCGGCCGAGCACGCGGAGGCCGTGCTGGCCGGAACGCCGGCCGCGCTCGCGGCACACCCCGTCGGCAGCCATTCGCGCGACGGCGTCGTTCGCGTCGGGACCGAGGGTTGGGTTCACCTTGTCGGCGATACGAACCAGGTCCTCGCCCAGTTCGCCGGGACATACCCGCTGCCGAGTGGCTGGGGAGAGTCCTGGGAGGCGCTCGTCACGCACCATCACGCCGTGGCTCGACGGCTTGGCGCGAGCGCCGTCCACATCTTCATCCCCGAGCGCCTCCCCTTCGTGCGATCTTCGTGCCCTGGCCTGCCGCCTCAGGAGGGCCCGCGGCCGCTCGAACTGCTGTGCGAGCGGATGGGGACGGCGCTCACCTACCCCCTCCCCGCCATGACGGCACGCCACCGAGCCGGAGAAGAGGTGCTCTTCCGCACCGACAGCCATATCGCCGGCGCGGGCTACTGGGAGTGCTACCGGGCGATCCTCGCCAAGCTCGGGCTCGACCACGATGTCGCGCTGGAGCGCCGTGAATGGCGTCCCGTGCTGTTCTCGGGCGACCTCGGACGGGCGTTCGCCCCGCGGATCGCCGAGCTGATCCATTACCCCGCGAACCCGCTCTCGTACGACCTCGTCGAGGACGACTCGGAGCGGGTGTTCTCGAGCGGCGGCCACCTCGGCGCACGCCGGGTGCTGCGCTGCCACGACGCACCGCACGACGCCACGGCGGTCGTCTTCGGGGACTCCTTCTCGTGGTTGGATCCGCGCCGGCCCGGCGGACTCGGTGAGCTGCTGGCCGCCACCTTCCGGGAGACCCACGTGGTCTGGGCGCCGATGCAGATCGATCCCGGGTACCTCGGGCGCGTCGGGGCGGACGTCGTCATCTTCGAGTTCGGCGAGCGTGGCGCTGTCAGGGTCCCGCCGCGGGAGATCGACGTGCGGCGCGTCGCCGACGAGACCGTCGGTCGCCGGGCCCGACCTCAGGGCCAGGTGGCGACGACCGTGTAGTGCGGGATCCGGGCTCCGCCCTCGACGAACAACTGCTCGTGGTCGTAGCGCTGCTCGATGCGCATGCCCACCACCTCCAACCAGCGCGTCACCATCCCCAGCGACACCTGCCACCACCCCATGCTCTTCGGTCCCGACGGCTCGTCGTCCCTCAGCGCTGAGAGGAAGTACAGAAGCGGCTCCTCGGGATCGAAGTCCGTGCGCCAGACAGCCTCGGTGACGACGACACGACGGGCGACGGCGGCGGCACTGGCGATCGCCCCCAGCGGGTCGCGCAGATGTTGAAGGACATTCCCGATGAAGGCGACGTCGACCGGGCCGATCGCAGCCGGGATGTCGTTGGCCGAGGCATAGACAGCGCGCGCACGGGATCCGAGGATCCGGTGCGAGAGCCAGAACGCGTTCTTCACGGATTCGAGCCACGCCGTCTGGTGTTGGGGAATCGCCGGGTTGAGGTCGTGGAAGGGAATCGTGTCGAACCCTGCCCCCTCGGCCTGGTCGAGGGCGATCACCTCCGCGCCGCGCCGCTCGAGCTCGAATGTGACGAACCCGCTCGCGGCTCCGATGTCCAGCACCGTCGCGCCCGCGTAGGGCACGTCGGAGAGGTAGCGGTCGATACCGGGCCGGAGGTCCCACTGCCCCTGAAAGCTCCCGAGGCCCGGAAGGTCGATCGACTGGTAGAAGAGACACGTCTCCAGATCGGTCACGTGCCGCGGCTGTGCGAATACGTCGCCCGTCATCGCTCGGGCCGGGACGCCACGACGGTGTAGTGCGGGATCAGGTCACCCGTCTCGACGAACAGCTGCTCGTGGCGAGAGCGCCCCTCGACCCGGTACCCGAGGGCGCTGAGCCACCGCTCAACCAGGGCGGCGCTGACCTGCCACCAGCTGTGAGCCCGGAGCTCGGCCTCGGCGTCGACCATCGCCGGGAGGAAGTACATGAGCGGCTCGTCCTGTGGGAGGTCGGTCCTCCAGAAGGCCTCGGTCACGACGATCCGGCGGGCGAGAGCTGCGGCACTGGTGATCGCGCCGAAGGGGTCGCGCAGGTGCTGGAGGATGTTGCCGAAGAACGCGATGTCGACGGGGCCGAGCGCCTCCGGGATCGCGTTTGCGTGGCCGTACACGGCGCGGACGCTGGACCCCAGCTCCCGGTGGGCCAGCCAAAAGCCGTTCTTCGTCTTCTCGAACATCGGCGCGAGGTCGCGGTGGGCCGCGGCTGCATCGAGGTCATGGAACGGGACGATGTCGGGCGCCACATCGTGTGCGCGGTCGAACGCCACGACCCGGGCGCCCCGCCGCTCGAACTCGAAGCTCAGAAAGCCGCTCGACGCCCCGACGTCGAGGACGGACGCTCCGGCGTAATCCAGCGCCGGGATGTACTCGTCGATGCGGTCGCGGAGGTCCCACGCGCCCGCCTGGAAGCCGGAGACCGGCAGGTCCATGGCGTGGTAGAAGCGGCACTCGGCGACGTCCGTGACGTGGCGTGGGGTCTCGTAGAGCCGCGGCATCGGCGCTCGAGGATCCTAGGGCGGCGCTGACCTCCCAGATGCTGCGAGACCAAGCGCCGCGGGTAGAAAGGCGAAGGGCCCGCCTTATTGCGGGCCCTTCGTAGTAGCGGGGGCGGGATTCGAACCCGCGACCTTCGGGTTATGAGCCCGACGAGCTACCTGACTGCTCCACCCCGCGCCGTTGGACGCCAAACGGTAGCACCCGGTTTGTGGGCGAGCAACCGATGTGAGAGGGTGCCCGGACCATCCATCGAGAGCCAGGAGGAAGAGATGGCGGACAGTGTCTACCGGGTCACAGAGGTGATCGGCTCGAGCACCGAGTCGTGGGATGCAGCAGCGAAGAACGCGGTCGAAACCGCGGCGAAGTCGGTGCGCGACCTGCGAATCGCCGAGGTGATCAAGCAGGACATCACGATCGAGAACGGCACGGTCACCAACTACCGAGTGCGGCTGGGGATCTCGTTCAAGTACGACTCCGGCGACTGAGCCACTGCGCGTCGCGGTCGTCGACCTCGGGACGAACTCGACCCGCCTGCTCGTAGCCCAGGTGGCCGACGGCCGCGTCGAGGAACTCGTGCGCCGCACGGAGATCACCCGCCTCGGGGAGCGCGTGGACTCCCTGGGCCGGCTGAGCGAGGACGCGATCGCACGCGTCTTCGCGACTGTCGCCTCTTTCCGCGAGGACATCGACGCGCAGGCAGCGACGAAGGTCGTGGGCGTCGCCACCAGCGCCGTCCGCGATGCGCGGAACGGCGAGCAGTTCCGCAGGGAGCTGGCAGACCGCTTCGGCCTGGACGCGCGCACGATCTCGGGCGACGAGGAGGCGCGGCTGTCGTTCCTCGGCGCCACCGGCGAGCGGAGCCCGGGCGGCGATCCGCTGCTCGTGCTCGACATCGGCGGCGGGAGCACCGAGTTCGTCGTCGGCATCCCGGGCTCGGATCCGACATTCCACGTCTCCACCGCCGCCGGCTCGGTGCGCCACACCGAGCGTCACCTGCACGACGACCCGCCGACGACCGAGCAGCTCACGTCGGTGGCGGGCGAGGTAGCGGCCGTGATCGAGGCCGAGATCCCGCGCGAGGTGCGCCGGGACACCATCGGCGGGGTCGCGGTCGCTGGCACCGCCACGTCGCTCGCGGCGGTGGACCAGGCGCTCGAGGAATACGACTCCGAGCGCGTCCACGGCTACCGGCTCGACCGCTACGCCGTCGAGGAGATCCTCGACCACCTCGCGCGCCTTCCGGTCGCCGAGCGGCGCGAGGTGACCGGGCTCCATCCCGATCGCGCCCCCACGATCGTGGCCGGCGCGATCATCCTGCGCGAGGCCATGCGCGCGTTCGACCTGGACTGGATGGAGACGTCCGAGCGCGACATCCTGCATGGGGCTGCGCTCGCCGCCGCGCGCGACGCCTGAACGAGCGCCAACGCGCCAGCAATCTGGCCGAATGTTCGATGGTCAGCGCCCGGACACGTCGGTACTCTCGCGCAGCCGGGTCAGGAGAGACGTGCCGTTTGGCAAGCCTCGATCGGCCAGGTACATAGGTTCGGGCTTAGCCGCATCGTATCGGCGCCTCCCGCAGCCCGGACCGTTAGGCCCTTTCATGGCACGTACCCCTGCCCGTCCTGATGGGGCCAACTTGAACCGCCTCCCTCGGGAGGCGGTTCTCGTTTGGGGACCTCTAGGCCAGGTTGCTCTTACGGGGGTAGACCACGCTCGGGTCGGTCAGCACGTTCACCAGTGCCGGCTTCCCTGACGCGAACGCCCGCTCGAGTGCGGGCTTCAGCTCGTCGGGCCGCGTGACCAGCTCGCCGTGCCCGCCGAGCGTCTCCACCACCTGGTCGTAGCGGAGCTCCGGCTGGAGGTCCGCCGCAACCGAGTAGCCGTACAGGAACTCCATCGGGTGCTTCTCGAGCGCCCAGATCCCGTTGTTCCCCATCACGGCGACGACCGGCAGGCCGTGTCGAACCATCGTGTCGAACTCCATCCCGGCGAAGCCGAACGCCCCGTCGCCCAGCAGGAGGCACACCTGGCGATCCGGCCGGGCGAGCTTCGCCGCGATCGCATAGCCGGGTCCCGACCCGAGACACCCGTACGGGCCCGGGTCCATCCAGCAGCCGGGCTCGTATGTCTCCATCACGCGGCCGGCGTACGAGACGAAGTCGCCGCCGTCGCCGATCACGATCGTGGTGCGGTCGATCACCTGCTGGAGCTCGGCGTAGAGGCGCATGGGATGGAGCGGGGCGCGGTCGTCCGCGAGCTCCTCGCGCTCCGCGGCGCGCTTCTCGTCCTCGGCCGCACGGAGCTCGGCCAGCCAGCCGGCGCGGTCGGGGCCGCCGGCGGCGCCCTCGCGAAGCGCGGCGAGCGTGGCCGCCACGCCTCCGTACAGCTCGCAGGCGACCGCGCGCGGATGGGGGTGCTCGGGCGGCGCCTGGCCGATCACGACGATCTCGGTGTCTTCGCCGAACGAACCGCCGAACCCGAGCCGGAAGTCCATCGGGACCCCGATCACGAGCGCCACGTCGGCTCCCTTGAGCGCAGCGCTTCGCGCGCGCGAGAAGAACGACGGGTGGTCGGCGGGCACGCAGCCGCGCGCGAGCCCGTTCAGGAGCACCGGGATCCCGAGCTCCGAGCAGAGCGCCTCGAGCTCCTGCTCGGCGCGCGCCCAGTACAGCCCGGTTCCCGCCATGATCGCGGGGCGCTCCGCTCCGCGCAGCAGCTCGATCGCGCGCTCGACGCCCTCCGCCGCGGGCAGCGCGCGTGGATCGGGCAGCTCGGCGGCCTCGCCGGACGGCTCGCCCTCCATGAAGACGTGGTCGAGCGGCAGGTCGACGAACGCCGGACCGGACGGCGGCTCGACCGTCGTCCGCAGCGCCGCGTCGATCAGACCGGGGATCGCGGCCGTCGAGTCGGCGGTGCGCGCGGACTTCGTGAGCGGAGCGACGAACGGCACGTGGTCGATCTCCTGGAGCGACCCCTGACCCCAGCGCATGGCCGGTGCGCGGCCGCCGAGGACGAGCAGCGGGGAGTTGTTCTTGAGCGCCGAGCCCAGCGCGCTCATCCCGTTCGTCACACCCGGGCCGGCCGTCAGCGCGCAGACGCCCGGCGTGCGCGTGGCCTTCGCCCAGCCCTCCGCCGCGAACGCCGCCGACTGCTCGTGGCGGGTGTCCACGATCGCGATGCCCTCCTCGCGGCACCCGTCGTAGACCGAGAAGAGGTGCCCGCCCGAGAGCGTGAAGAGATGCGAGACCCCGTGGGCCTTCAGCCGCTGCGCGACGAGCCGGCCTCCGTGGACCTGGGTCGTGGCCCGAGCCTCGGCCTCCGTTGACACGCGCCGAACCTATCGAATACCCATTGCCCCGTGAGCCTGGGCGACTTCGCTGGGACGTTCCCTTACGAGCCCCGGTTCGCCGAGGCCGGCGACATCCGCCTGCACTACGTGGATCACGGCCCGCGCGACGCTGCGCCCGTGCTGATGCTCCACGGCAACCCGACGTGGAGCTACATGTACCGCGTGCCGATCGGCGTCCTCTCGGGCGCCGGCCACCGCTGCGTCGCGCTCGACCACATGGGCTTCGGCGCTTCGGACAAGCCGCCCCGGCTCAGCCTGTACACGCTCGAGCGCCACGTGGACAACGCCGTACGGTTCGTCGAGGACCTCGACCTTCGCGACATCACGCTCGTCGCACACGACTGGGGCGGCCCCATCGGGCTCGGCACAGCCCTTCGTCTGCCGGAGCGCTTCCGCGCGCTCGTCCTGATGAACACCTGGGCCTGGGAGCTGCCTAGCTTCGTGCCGCCGTTTCTCCGCGAGTTCCGCACCGACGGGCTCGGCGAGATCCTCGCGCTCGCCGGCAACCTGGCCGTCGAGGCGATCCCCGGGGGCATGGACCGGCGCGAACCCGACCCGGTGATGATGGAGGCCTACCGCGCGCCCTTCCCGGACTACTGGTCGAGAGTCGGGACGCTCGCGTTCACGCGTGACATCCCGCTGACGGAGCGCGACTCCAGCGCGGAGCTCATCGCGAGCATCCACGCCGGCCTCGCCACGCTGGAGGTCCCGAAGCTCCTTATCTGGGGCATGCGCGACCGCGTCTTCCAGCCGATCTTCCTCGACCAGTGGCGGGAGCTCTTCCCGGACGCGCGCGTCGTGACGTTGGAGAACGCCGCGCACTACCTCGTGGAGGACCAGCCGGAGCCGATCGCGCGCGAGATCGCGGACTTCCTGGCCGGGCTTCGCTAGGGAGGGAGCCCCTACGACAACGCGCGGCGGCGCTCGGACAGGTACACGAGGTTGCCGGGCACGACGTCCACTCCCGGCCGGAACGCGCTCGAACGCACGCGAACGGTCGCCGACCCCTGCCGGCGCGCGGCCTCGCCGGCCTCGCGGAGGATCCCGGGCACGTCGTCCAGCGGCACGCCGCAGGCGCGCAGGAAATGCTCGAGCACGTCGCCGACCTCGCGCGCGTCCACCTCGAGCTCCTCGACCCGGGGGCCCGAGGCGGGTGCATCGGGCGCCGCCTTGACGAGGCAAACCGCCATGTCGTCGAGGACGTCGTCCGCCATCTGCTCGATCGCGTCGAGCAGGTCGTCGGCCCCGGCGTCGAATGGCAGCTGGTGCAGCGCCCGCTCGAGTCGCACGGGTCCGACGAGCCGCCCGTCGGCGCGCGCTTCGGTCACGCCGTCGGTGTAGAGGCATACGCGCGAGCCGGCGGTCAGCGTGAAGGTGCTCTGGCGGCAGCCGGTGCGGGTAGTGAGGCCGAACGGCTGCGCCGAGCACGCCGTGATCGGCTCGAAGCGCTCGCCGGGACCGGCGACGACGGGCGGCTGGTGACCCGCGGTCGCGTAGGTGAACCGTCCCGTCCCCGGCTCGTGGACGGCCACGATCACCGTCGCGTACCCGCCGGCCAGGTGCTCGGCCAGCGCCGCCGAGCCCACCTTCACCACCTCGCGCGGCTCGAGCCCCGCCTCCAGGTATGCGCGGAGCGTGTAGCGGACGAAGGTGGTGCGCGCGAGCGCGTCCCGCCCGATGCCGGCGATCTCGCCGAGGATCATCCCCGTGCGGCCCTCGGGCAGCGCGAAGGCGTCGTAGAAGTCGCCCGCGGCGGCGCCGTCCGCCACCGGCCGGTACGCGACGGAGACCGGCAGCTCGCGTGGCACGGCGGGTAGAAGCGCGGCCTGGAGCAACCCGACCTCCTGCAACAGCTCCTCGCGCTGGCGGCGCAACCGGCGTGCCCGGGCTGCCGCCGTCCAGGACGAAGCTGCCAGTCCGGCGGCGACGAGCGCGAGCCCGGCGAGCAGGGCCCAGACCCACCCCGGGATCACCTCGACGATCTCCCTGACCTGACGCGGCACGACGCGCGCGGGCAGCGGCTGCGGCGGCGCGACGGCGGCCGACCGGCGCCCGGTCGCGCTCTCCTCCGGGCCGAGCGCGTTCGCCGACGCCGCGGCCACCACGACCGGGGCGGCGTCGGGCGCGCCGGGCGTGGGCGTGATCGCCTCACGGAACGTCCGGCCGGCTGGCTCGAGCCGTCCCGGCCCGCTCAGCGCTGGCGTCCGGCCCAGGAACTCGCCGCTCCGCCCTGGGTCGTCGACCGGAACGGGCCCCTCGTCCGGGACGGGCTCCTCCCCTGTCGGGGGCGGCAGGTTCGGCGAGCGGATGATCACGCGCGGCCGCTCGGGCGGCGGGCTGCCGGCGGGCTCCTCGGCGGCGGGCGGCTCCTCGGCCGGCGGCGGCTCCTCCGCGGGCGGGGATGATGGCTCCTCGGCGGGCGGCTCCTCCGCGGGCGGGGGCTCCTCCGCAGGCGGCGGCTCCTCCGCGGGTGGCGGTTGCTCCTCGGCGGGCGGCGAAGCGGGCTCGCTCGGCGGGTCCTGGGCGGGCGCGGTCACGGCGCTGCCCACCGCAAGCGCGCAGGCGAGAACCAGAGCAGTGAGTCCCTTCCTGAAGACCAGTCTCAGCAAACGGGTTCCCTGTCTGACACCGCGAGCGCAGGCGCCTCCTCGCGTGGAGCGTAAGGCATGGAACGCGGCTGGCGCAGCAGTACTGTCAGGCGGTGGCGGCAGCCGCGGCGTCGCCCGCACCGGGCGGCAGGCCTTCGGCGCGAACCGCGTACAGGGAGATCGGCTCCGACTTGCCCTTCAGCGGCATCGACCCTCGCTCCTCGAGGCGCGCGCGCCAGTCGTCGCCCAGGAGCGCGCGCGTGGACTCGGTCAGGAGGATCGCGTCACCCGTCTCCCTCGTCGCCTCCTCCACGCGCGCGGCCACGTTCACCGGGTCGCCGATCACCGTGAACTCGAGCCTCCCGCCACCGCCGACCGTCCCGACCATCACGGGGCCGGAGTTGATCCCGATGCCGATCCGCAGCGCCCCGCCGAATTGCTGAGCCACCGCGTCGGCGATCTTCACCGCCACGTCCAGGGCGCAGTCCGCGTGGTCGGAGTGGCGATCGGGCGCGCCGAACACGGCCAGCACGCCGTCGCCGACGAACTTGTTCGCGTGCCCCCGCCCCCGGACCACGAGCGGCACGACCAGGCCGAAGAACTCGTTCAGCTGCGCGACCGCCTCGCGCGCGCTGGCGTTCTCCGCGAATGCCGTGAAGTCGCAGATGTCCACGAAGACCATCGTGGCCTCGACCTGCTCGCCCTCGAGCAGCTCGCCCTCGGCGAGGACGCGTTCCGCGACGTCGGGGTCCACGTAGCTGCCGAACGCCTCCCGAAGCGCCTCGCGCTCCGCCAGCCCGCGGACCATCTCGTTGAAGCTGGCCGCCAGTCGTCCCATCTCGTCGCCGGACACCACCGGCACGCGCGTCGTGAAGTCCCCGCTCGTCACGCGCTCGGTCGCCCCGAGCAGGTCGCCCACCGGGTCGAGCACCGACTTCGTGACCAGGGCGGTCAGCTCGAACGAGATCGTGAACGCAACGATCACCGCGACGATCACGTCGACGCCGAGGTCCTCGAGCGACGCCTGCTCGGTGGTGGAGAGGCCGCTCACGACGACGCCGGTGATCACGTTGATGATCGGCAGCGCCCCGAGGATCTTCCACTTCAGCGGCACCCCCCGCGCGGTCGCGTCGAAGTCGTCGGGGAGGTACCCGTGGATGTGTGCGAGCACCGGCCGCAGGAACAGCTCGCTCGCGAAGAAGTGGAGGAGCGCCGCGTACGCCACCGCGACCAGCGCGCCCGCGAAGATGATCAGGCCGGAGTACGGCGGCAGGTCCTGGTAGATCGTCACGAAGACGGCGATCGGGATCGACACGAGCGCAAACGGCTTCCATCCCGACGCCGCCACGAACTCGCGCGGGAACGTCACGCCGTTCCGCCACGCCGCAAGCGACGACTCCGGGTCGCGCCGGCCCCCGACCCACCGGAAGAGCGGCCGCGACTCACGGAAGCCGCGGAAGATCACCCAGAGCACGGTCGCCAGGGTCACGGCCTCGGCGAACGCGAGCGTGACCAGGAACTCCGTCGTGCCGGGGTTCTCGTACAGCTTGAAGAGCCCGACCGTGCCCAGGCAGATGATGAGCGCGGACACGATCTCGAAGACCGTGTAGACGCCGAAGTACAGCCTCCCGAGCCGCCGGTAGAGCCGGTCGAAGACGAACGGCATGGCCTAGAGATTACGGACGGCGGTGCGGGTGGCGCTCAGCGCCGGGCGGGGTCGCCGTTCGCGTCGTACGAGGTGCCCGGATAGGCGCCGTCGTCCAGGTTCGGCAGCGGTTGGGAGCCGCCCGTCGGCGACGGCTTCTCGCGCAGGTCGTCGTCGCCGCTCTGGACGCGCGGGAAGGTGGTGCCGCTGTACAGCGAAGGCGGCGCGACGAAGCACGGCGGCATCTCCGTGGCGACGCCCGGTGCGCCGCCCGGCTGCGGGTCCTCGATCTCGCCGCCGGCGTTCTGGCAATCGCCGAAGCTCTCGACGCCGCCGAAGGCGAACGCGCGGTTCAGGTAGTTGGGTGCGCCGTACGCGTTGCCGCGCTCGTAGTTGGGGCGGGAGGTCTGGATCCCGAGCGAGCGCGAGTTGTTCACGCCGTACTGCGGCAGCAGGTGGCCCTTGCCCGAGACGCCCGAGTAGGTCCCGTTCAGGGTGGCCGAGCCGGACGAGATGAAGACCGCGAGCGGCTCCTGCATGTAGTTCACGTACGCGAGGAACGGATTCAGCTCCTCGAGGAAGACGTTGAGACCCTCGAACAGGCCGGGCGCGCCCTCCCCCATCGGGCAGTTCTCGCCATCCCGCGCGCAGTCGAGGAAGCGGACCGCCTCCGGCAGGTGCTCGTTCGCCGCGTCGATCAGCGGGTCGAGGTCCTCGAAGAGCTGCTCCAGGTCGGGCGCGAGGTCCCCCAGGTCGCGCACGGTCGGCCCGAGGTCGTCGGCCACCGGCCGCAGGTCGCGCACGAGCGGCCGCGTATCGGTGGCGAAGGCCTGGAGCCGCGCGAGCGTGACCTTCGACTCGTCAAGGAACGTGGGGAAGATCGCGAAGGTCTCGGCGAGCGCGTCGTCGCGCGACGCGGTGGCCTCGAACACGTTGTTCGAGTTGACGATCAGGTCGCGCAGGCCGTTCGTGCGCTCGTTCAGCGCCTTGAAGGTGACGCCGGTGTTCTTCACGAGCTGACGGAGGCCCTGGCCCTGCTCGTCGAGCACCTCGAGGATGTCGGCGCCGTCCACGGCGAACCCCTCGAGGTTCCCGATCGCGTCGTTCAGGTGCTGGCCCGTCCCGCCGCGGATCGCCCCCGCGGAGTTCTTGATCCACGCCCGGAACGCCTCGCGCGTCGGGCGGTCGAACGCCTGGTAGATCTCGTCGAGCTCGACCGTCGGCTCCACCTGGGCGTCGGGCAGCCGGCCGCCGTCCTCGAGGTCCTCGCCCGAGGTGCCCGGGGTCAGCTCCACGTAGGTCTCGCCGAGGAGCGTCTTCTGGCGGAGGATCGCCCGCGTGTTGGCCGGCACCGGCGCGTACTCGTCCTGGATCTCGAGCTCGACGAGGGTGCTGGGGTGGATCGTGCCGTCCTCGTCGTTCAGCTCCTTCGTCTTCACCCTGCCGACAGTCACGCCCGCAATCCGGACGTCTGCCTCCTGGGCCAGCGTGGCCGCCTCCGGGAACGCCGCCTCGAGCCGATAGCTCTGCGGCTTCAGCGGGACCGGGCCGCCGAACGCGAGCCACAGGTACAGCAGCAGGCCGAAGCAGGACATCGCGAAGATGACCATCGCGAGGATCCGCCCGAGGCTTGGCGCTTGCTTCTGCATCAGGGTGTGTCCGTGCAGATGCCCACTTGCTGCACGCCGTCGAGGGTGGTCCCGATCACGAGCGGCACGAGGCCGGTCGGGTCATTGGCGATGATCGTCTTGAAGGTGGTGCAGCCGAATCCGAGCAGCGCGCGCCGGAACGGGCCGCTGGCGTCCGCGGTCGAGAAGATCGACACGGTGTTCTGCGCCACCCAGCCCACCCAGAACAGGTAGCCCTCGTCGCGCAGCCGCTGCTGGTCGGCGGGATAGTCGGCGGGCGCCTCGCGGCCCTTCGGGTTGAAGGCCGCCATGTTGAAGAAGCGGTTCAGCTCGCCGAAGATGTCCGTCAGGTCGGGGGTCGCCTTCGAGAGGTCGCGGGCGGCGGGCTCGAGGTCGGTGACGTACGGTCGCGCCTCGCGCACGAAGGGGCGGATCTCCTCGCGCAGCAGCGGCTCGGCCTCGCGGACGAAGGGCAGCACCGCCCGGTTGGCGACGTCGAGCTGGCGGAAGGCGGGGCGCAGGTCCTCGAGCGCCGGCCCCAGCACCTGCGAGAAGTCGTCCACCTTCGCCAGCGTCGTCGTGGTCTGGCCGAGCGTGGAGGGCAGCTTCGAGACCGTGCTCGAGATGTTCAGGTCCTGCGAGGCGAACGCGGCGAACACCTCGTTCGACGCGCGCACGAGCCGCGCCAGCTCCTGATCCTTGTCGCCGAGCTCGTCGACCAGGAGCGAGTAGTTGTGGATGAGCCGCGCGAGGTTGCGCCGCCGCTCGGCGATGGCGGTATTGAGCCGCGCGATATCGCGGTGGAGCGGCTCGAAGCGCTTCAGTACCGCGCGGAAGTCGTCGTCGCGACCCTCGAGCCCCTTCCCGGCGCCGCTGATCAAGAGCTTCAGGTAGTCGCGGGTGTCGGCGTCGAGCGCGGCCAGGAACTCGTCCTGGTCGATGTCGGGCGAGGTGTTCGAGACGGCGATTCGCTCGCCGTCGGCGAGCGGCTCCCCGTGGCCCGGGTCGACCTCGATGAACATATCCTTGAGGCCGGTCTTCGGCCGCAGGAGCGCCGTGGCCTCGTCCGTGATCAGGTCGTCGTACTCCGAGTCGATGTCCACCGCGACGATGGCGACGCCGTCCTCGATCTCGACCGCCGCGATGTCGCCCACCTTCACGCCGGACACGCGCACGGTCTGCCCCTGGCCCGGGATGATGGCCTGCGCGTCGGCGAGCTCGAGCTCGATCTGCTTCGGCGTCTCTTCGACGAAGGGGAAGCGGAGCCGCTGGTTCTCAAGGATGTACCCGCCCACGCCGACGGCGATCACGAACAGGACGAGGATCGCCAGGAAGTCGCCGAGGTGCTTTCTGATCGCGGTCGTCACTCGTCCGCCTCCTCGGCGTCGGCGGCCGCGTTGCCCGACGAGTCGAGCCCACGGAAGCTGAGCAGGCCCTTCGAGTTCTCGATCCAGCCGTTACGACGGGCCTCGGCCCGGCGGGTGATCTGGTGCCGCATGCCCCACGGGTCGACCGACGGGATGCCCTGCGCCGTCAGCTTCATGTGCTCGATCAGGAGCGCGAGCTCGTCCTTCTGCTTCTGCGTCTGCGGGAGCGAGTGCGACGACTCGACCTGCGGGCTCGGCTCGCCGACGCCGGGGCGCGAGCGGAGGTCCGGCGGCTCCTGCGTCTCGCAGGGAACGTCGGGCCGGAACACCGGCCGGCGCGCGGGGATGATCGGGTTCACGCCCTCGACCGGGAACTGCGCCTGCGCGAACGCATCCTCGCCGCCCAGCTCGCCGAAGTGCACCGAGAACGGGCCGCCCGCCGCCTGGACGCGGAAGAGCGGCGTCTGCGCGTCGTGGATCCGGCTCTCGCCGGACAGGCCCACCAGTCCGCGCGAGGACTGCTTGTAGAACGGCTCGCCGGTGTTGTCCGGGAACTCCGGCTCCTGGATCGGCTCGGTCGCGAACGGCAGGAGCACCTCGTTCTGGCAGGACGACAGGAGGCGGGTCTGCTCGAAGAACCCGACGGACCCGCGCTGGAGCCGGACCAGGTCGGGGATCAGCGAGCGCAGGTCAGCCGCGAGACCGCGCAGCTCGTCCTCCTCGACGAGCGCGGCGGCCTGGCGGATGAACGGCATCGACGCGTCGATCGTCGGGCCGGAGGAGATCGTGCCCGGCAGCGCGTCGCGCGCGAAGGCGCGCAGGGACGGGAGCGCCCCGTTCAGCGACGCGAGCGCCGGCGAGCCGACGCGCAGAAGCTCGTCGAGCGCCGGGATCGTCCGCTGGAGGGCGAGGTCCTCGCGCGCGAACGCCGCGGCGGTCGTGTTGAAGTTCGTGACGAGGTCCTTGAGCGTCTCCGGGTTCTGGGCGAGCGCGCGGAAGACCTTCGCCTGGCCCGCGATCATCCGCTGGAGGTCGCGGTGGGGCTCCTGCCCGAGCGTGGCCTCGGCCGCGATTGCCGAGTTCTTGTAGGCGGCCTCCCAGTACTGGATCGACCGGTTGAGCGCCGCGGCGCAGCCGTGGTCCAGGGCGCTCGAGTACTCGCGCAGGAGAATCTGGAGGTCGCGCCGCGTGTCGGACTGGAGCGCCGCCAGGATCTGCCCGAACTGCACCGGCGTCGCGGTCTGCTGCGACGGGATCATGCCGCCCGACTCGAGCTCCGGAGAGCTCGGGCTTCCGGGGTGGACGTCCACGAAGAAGTTCCCCTCGAGGAAGAGGTTCGGACGGATCTTCACCTCGGCGTCCTCGTGGATCGGGAGAGCCGAGTCGTCGAGCTCCATGGTCACCCGGGCGGCGCCGGTCTCCGCGATCGGCTCGACCTTCGTGACCTTGCCGACGTTGACGCCCGCGACACGCACCTGCGAGCGTGACTTCAGGTTGTTGGCGGACTCGAATACGGCCGTCAGCTCGTACGGGTCGGCGAACGGGTTCCAGCGCGAGAACCCGAAGAACGTCACCCCCACCATGAGGAGGATCGCCAGCACCCCCGCGGCGACGTTGCCCAGCCGGCTGCCGCGCGTGCGCCTCACGGGTGCCACCTGTCCACGTCCTTGATGCTCCGCGGGCCGAGCTCCTTCGTCTCGCGGTTGACCCACGTCGGCCCGCGGTTCCCGGGGATGTCGCGGTCGAGGACGAGGTGGCTTCCGCCGCCGAGGAACGTCCCGTCACCGGCGGGATTCCCCGCCGAGAGGTCGGCCGGGTAGCGGCCGTAGCTCGGGATGAGCGGCCCCTCGAGGTAGCCCCACTGGCCGACCTGGCAGTCCGCGTTCCCCTGCGCGTCGACCGCGACCGAGTACGGCTGCCCGTGCAGCGACACCAGTGGGGCGCCGGTCGGGTCCGTCGCCGTGTCGGGATCGAGATCGGCCGGGATGTCCATCGGCCGGTCGTTGTCCGAGCTCGACCAGAGGTCGTCCTGCGTGCGGTTCGGTGCCTCCTTCAGGATGACCTGCTCGACGGTGCCGAACGCGGTCTCGGCCGACTGGTGCTCGCCAAGCGGCCCCCAGTAGGTGTTCCAGTAGTTGCACACCGTCTGGTACGGCGCGACGAACTGGATGAGCGGCCGGGTGACCGTCACGGCGTCCGTGACATTCGCGAGCGCCAGCAGCGTGTCCGGCTCGGCCGCCAGATCGTCGAGCGACTCGAACACCTCCGCGGTGCGCTCGTTCAGGTCGACGCTGCGGCGGAGGACGGGCTGGCCGGCGACGAGGGCGTCGTTCAGGTCGGGCAGCGAGCGCGGCAGCTCCTGCGCGGCCGGGCGCAGCTCCCGCGACAGGGTGGCGAACTCGGAGAGGAACGGCCGCTGCACCCGGAACGACTCGATCGCCACCTCCATCGTGGGCGCCGCCTTCTCGATCGTCGCCTGGAGCGCCGCCGGGTCCCTGCTGAACGCGTCGAACGTGTCGGCCATGTTCACGAAGAGCTGCGCCTGGACGTCGGCGACCGGCGCGACCTGGCGCGCGGTGGCCCCGAGCTGGCGGAAGAACTCGTCGAGCTCGGTCTCGGGCGCGGAGAGGTTCCGCATGACGGGCTGGAGATGGACGAAGAGCGGCCGGAACGCCTCGATCGCCCGGTTGAGCGACGCGCCGCGCCCGGCGAGCGCGTCACCGAACCCCTCGAGCGCGACCCGCGAGCCGGCGCGGGTCGGCTCGTCGAAGGTCGAGAAGACGTCATCGAACTCGACCGGCTCACTCGCCTGCTCGAGCGGCAGCGTCTCGCCGGCGTCCAGGCCGGCCTCGCTGGCTCCCGGGGTCAGCTCCACGTACTTGAGCCCGAGCGCCGAACGTTGACGGACGAACACGGTCGTGTCCTCCGGGAGCGGGTCCACTACCGCGTCGAGCTTCATGCTGACGATCGCGATCGCGTCGTTCTCGCGGTCGGCGGTGTCGCGCGTCGCGGTCGTGATGTCGTCCACGACGCCCACCCGGAAGCCGCCGATCCTGACCTCGTTCCCCGCGACGAGGTTGGATCCCGACGGCAGCTCGACCTTGACGTCGTAGGTCGGCACGAACGGGAGGCCCTGGTTCGCGTTGTACGCCAGGAACACCGCGACGATCGCGACCAGCACGGTGACCGCCCCGACAAGGACCGGGCTCGCGACGATCGATGCTGACGGGCGGCGGGTCATGGCGCGAGCAGGTAGTCGAGGATGGTCTCGGGGCGCACCTCGGGGGCGAGGCCTTCCACGTCCGGCAGGCGCTCCTGGACGTCGCCCACCTCAGGCAGCCGCTGCCGCGGGATCGCCGCCGGTTCGAGCGCGTCGAGCAGGCTCTGAAGCGACGGCGGCAGGGCGAACTCGGGCTGCGACCAGTCCTTCTTGCCCGGGATCGGCGGCGCCTCCGGCTGGTTCTCGCCGTGATCGGTCGCAGACTGGTCCACGCCGACACCCATGTCCGCCGCGCGGGCGCGATTGAGCGCGGCCTGCCCGCCCTCGGTCGGATCGGGATCGGTCAGACCGGGCTGGTTCGGGCCGAGCCACGAGTTGCACTGCATGTAGAGGTCGCGCTCGGCCTCGAAGTCCTCGCCGCCCGTGAACGGGTGCGAGCACGGCGCCTCCTCGGTGACCGTGAAGCGCAGCAGGTGGCCGAGCTCGTCGAACGGGTTGACCGAAAGTGTCTGCCAGTAGACGAAGTTGAAGACCGACTCCATTCCGGTGAAGCCGCACTTCGAGTCGTCCTCGCAGTGCGTCTTGTCCGGCGCGGGCGGGTCGGACGACGCAGCGCGGACGTCGTACTCGTGCGCGCGCCGGCGGTCGTCGATCGACTCGAGGAACTGACGCAGCGGCTTGGCGAGCTCGGGGGCGTCGGCGGCGAGCCGGCGCAGCTCGTCGATCTCCTCCTCGGACTCGTCGAGCGCGGCCCGTCCCACCTTGGCGGTTTCGCCGAGCGAGCGGAACGACACGAGCGACGAGTCGGCGAACGGGCCGAGCTCGGTGAACGTCTCCTCCAGGTGCGGCGCGGCCGCCTGCAGGTCGCGCAGGAGCGGGGTCTGCTCGTCGGTGAGGTTCGCGAGCTCGACCATCGTCGGCTTGAGCTCGTCGAGGAAGGTCGGGAATAGCTCGAACTGGCGCGCGAGCTCGGTCCGGCGAGTGGCGGTGATCTCCGCCGTCTCGCCGGCCTCGACGACCCAGCGCGCGACGTCCGCCTTCCGCTCCTCGAGCGACGCGATCACCTGGTCCGAGTCGGTGATGAAGTTCTGGATGATCCGGTTCTGGTCGCCGAGGATCTCGAGCACCTCGCTGGTCTCGCGCAGGCCGGGGTGAGCGCGCTTGAGGACCTCCTGGAGGTCTTCCGGCCGTCCCGCCAGCCCGGTCCCGAGCTCGGCGAGGATCAGCCGGAAGCGCTCGCGGTAGGGACGGCGCATGACGTTGCGCAGCAGGTCTTCCGGGACGACCGAGGAGGTCTGGCCGACCGGGACCCGGCCGCCGTCGGCGAGCTCCTCCGTCGCCGCGCCGGGCTCGCAGTCGACGTAGTACTCGCCGATCAGCGACTGCGGCCGGATCCGGCACTCGGCGTCGGTTCGGAAGGAGTCGAACCCAGGCTCGGTTATCTCGACCCGGACGAGCGCCTTGGGCCGCTCGCCCTCCTGCGCGTCCACCTTGAACTCGGTGGTCTGGCCGGCGCGGACGTTCCCGACCTTCACATCGCCGCCCTCGACGAGGCCGAACGAGTTGTCGAACTCGATCCAGTAGGACTTGCCCTTCGAGCCCTCATCGGACGCGCCGGTGAGCGCGACCGCGGCGGCGCAGGCCCCGGCGACGGCGGTTATGGCGAGGACCCGTCTCATCCGTTCGGGATCGTCGCCCGGTCCTCCTCGAGGCAGTCGAGCATCTCGCGCTCGTCCTCGTTGAAGACGTTGGAGCCGTCGGGGGCGGGTGCCTCGGCCGCACCCGGACAGCGCTTGTGCTGATCGATCTTCGTGAACTGCTTGAAGACCTCGCCGCGGGTTTCGAGCAGCGGCCCGATCAGCGGGGCGCCGAGGCCGCCGGTCGACGGTGTGAAGAAGTTGACGTAGGTCTGCGTCCGCGAGATGCCGGTCGCGGCGTCGGCGGCGCCCGTCGTCGAGAAGTCGTCGAACCAGCCGAAGAGGTCGGGCGTGTAGGGAACGCCGAACGCGATGATCGGCGCGGTGTCGCGCGTCGCGATCGCGTTCTCGGCCAGCGATCCGCGGCGGCGCTCGCCGTTTCGGTCCGCCGTGTCCACCGCGATGTCGGCGAGTGGCGTGAACGTGCGGGTCAGCTCGATCAGGTCGTTGCCCGCGCCGTCACGGCGGACGACCGCGCTGAGGTCCCGGATGGTCGGAGCGGCGTCGTTCGCGAACGGGCGAAGCTCGTCGAGAAACGGCCCGAGCTTGCGCGCCACGGGCTTCGACGCGTCCACGAGCGGCTCGACGTCGTCGAGCGCCGCGCGCAGGTTCACGAACGTGGAGTTCGACCGGCGCATGAAGTCGGGCAGCTGCTGGATCGCGCTCGCGAGCGCGACCTTCTCGTCGCCGATCGCCCGCGTCGTCGCGTTCAGGTTTCCGATGAGCGCCGCCAGGTCGTCGCGCCGGTCGGCGAGCGCGGTCACCAGGCGGGCGCTGTCCACGATGAAGTGCTCGAGCGCGGGCGTGTCGCGGTTGAGCTCGCGGAAGAGCCGCGCGCTGCGCGACAGCGACGGGCTCAGGTAGCGGTAGCCGCGGTTCGCCTCGCGCGCGCGACCCGCGTAGACCTTGGCGCTCCCCTCGAGGAACTTCTGGAGGCTGCGCCGCGTGGGCGGGTCGAGCAAGTTGAACAGCTGGTCGAGGTCGACCGCGGTCTCCGTCTCGTCGACGCCGATCGTCCCGCCGTCCGCGATCGTGCCGGCGTCCTCGATCACGGGGGCCTCGTCGCCCGTGCCCGCCGGAAGCTCGTGTCCGGGGATCCGCAGATCCACGTAGCGGTTGGCGATGCCGGACTGGGAGGCCTGGCGGATGACCGCGCGGGTGCCGTTCGGCAGCGGCGCGAACTCATCCTCGACCTTGAGGGTCACCTCGGCCTGGCCGTTGTCGGTGATCGCGATGCCGTCCACCGCGCCGATGCGCACACCGCCCACCTGGACGGAATTCCCGTTGACGAGCTGCGAGGCGTTCAGGAAGGTCGCGCGGACGGTGTACTCGGCGCCGCCGCCGCCGAACAGGAGGACCGCGACGAGGATGCCCGCAGCCACCACCGCTGCCAAGGCGGCAGCGCGCCCGAAGCCGCTGACCGATCGCATCTCTAGTTCCTCCGTCCTGGTGCGCCGGTGGCCGGTGGTCCGACCCTTCCCCCCGGGCGCGCCCGGAATCTACATCAGCGCGATAGCGCCAAGTAGCAGTCCCTACTCGGGCTCGGGACGTTCCTCGCCGGGCCATGAGCCGGTGACGCCCATGAACGCGCGGCGGGTTCCGTGGTCCGTTGCCTCCTTCACGGCGCGAAAGATGGCGCCCTGGACGGCCGCGGCCGCGATGAGCTTGGCCCACGAGATCTCGAGGTGCTTCGAGTCCGGCGGCTCCTCCTCGTCGATCAGCTCCCAGATCTGGTTGAAGAGCTTCTTCCCGACGAACCCGGCTATGAGCCCGGCCAGAATCGAGATCGGCATGAAGAGGAACTTCACACCGCGATGTATACCCGTGCGCGCGCTCGGGTATCCACCCGCCGTGCCGGCACGCCGCTGGGCCCCGGCCCTCAAGCGCAGCATCCACGAGCTCCGAGAGGACAACCTGACGGACTGGGCCGCCGCGCTCACCTACTACGCGGTCCTCGCGATCTTCCCCGGCCTGATCGTGTTCGTCGCGATCCTCGGCCTCGCCGGGCAGCATCCCCAGACGACCGACGCGCTGCTTGAGATCGTTCGCGACCTCGGCCCGGAATCGGCCGTCGACACCTTCCGCGGTCCGATCGAGGGCGTCGTCAAGTCGAACGGCGGTGCGGGCGCGCTGCTCGGCGTCGGACTGATCGTCGCGGTCTGGTCGGCGTCCGGCTACATCGGCGCGTTCATTCGCGCGGCCAACGACATCTACGAGGTCGAGGAGGGCAGGCCCTTCTGGAGCCGGCGACCGCTCCAGATCGTCATCACGATCGGGATGGTCCTGCTGCTCGCGCTCGTGGCGATCTCGATCGTGGTGACCGGCCCGCTGGCACGCTCGGTCGGGGACGTGATCGGCCTCGGCGACACCGCGGTCACGGCCTGGGAGATAACGAAGTGGCCCGTGATCGTCGTCGTCGTCATGGGGATGTTCGCCGTCCTGTACTACGTCGCGCCGAACGTGCGCCAGCCGCGGTTCCGCTGGGTGACCCCGGGCGGGGTTGCGGCGGTCCTCCTGTGGCTGGCCGCGTCCGCCGGATTCGCCTTCTACGTCGCCAACTTCGGCTCGTATGACAAGACCTACGGGTCACTCGGCGGCGTGGTGGTCTTCCTGGTCTGGCTGTGGCTGTCGAACCTTGCCGTCCTGTTCGGCGCGGAGCTCGACGCCGAGCTGGAGCGCCAGCGCGAACTCGAGGCGGGCCTGCCGGCCGAGGAGACGCTCCAGCTGCCGGAGCGGAAGCCGCCGGACGGGTAGCGGCCTAGACTCGATCCGCCCGGATGGCGGAACGGCAGACGCTATGGCCTTAAAAGCCAGAGCCCTTCGGGGCGTGTGGGTTCGAATCCCACTCCGGGCACTATATCGGTGAACGCCGATGTAATGTGATACCGTCGGTGCATGCCCCAAACGCTCGCGCTCGCGCCGAAGACCAAGCGCCCCGTCGGCGAGCCGTGCTGCGAGCCCCTCGTCCACCCGGATGTGAGCCGCGCGAGCGCCGAGCGGCTGGCGGCGGTCGCCAAGGCCCTCGGCGACCCGACGCGCCTGCAGCTCGTCGATGTCCTGCGAAAGCACGCGGGCGAGGTGTGCGTCTGCGAACTCCAGCCGCTGTTCGACATCAAGCAGTCGACGCTCTCTGAGCATCTGAAGAAGCTCCGGGACGCCGGCATCGTGGGCGTCGAGCGGCGCGGCCTGTGGGCCTACTACTACGTCCAACCCGAGGCGCTGAAGGAGCTGTCCGCATGGCTGAACTGACGACGACCTGCTGTTCTCCGGCCGCGCAGGCGACCTGTTGCGAGCCCGGCGACAAGGACGCATGCTGCGGGACCGCCGCGGCGGGAGGTAGCTGTGGCTGCGCCGCCGGCAAGCCCGACGACATCCGTGAAACCGTTCGCGAGCGCTACGCCGCAGCGGCGACGGCCGCGCCCGCCGAGAGCGGCTGCGGCTGCGGCCCTGTCGGACTGACGGACGAACGCGGAGACCTCGTATTCGGCGGCTCGCTCTACGGCGAGGAGGCGGATGCCGCCGGCGGAGCCGTCGAGGCTTCGCTCGGCTGCGGTGTGCCGACCGCGGTCGCTGCCCTCAGCAAGGGCGAGACCGTGCTCGACCTGGGCTCGGGCGCAGGCGCCGACGTTCTCATCAGCGCACAGCGCGTAGGCGAGACCGGCAGGGTGATCGGCCTCGACATGACCGACGAGATGCTGGAGCTCGCGCGCAGGAACGCGGCTCGGGCGGGCATCACAAACGCCGAGTTCATCAAGGGCTACATCGAGGAGATCCCCCTTCCGGACGAGAGCGTTGATGTCGTCATCTCGAACTGCGTCATCAATCTCGCCGCCGACAAGCGCAGGGTCATCACAGAGACCGCGCGTGTCCTGCGCTCGGGCGGCCGGTTCGCCGTCTCGGACGTCATCGCCGACCCGGAAATGGATGACGCGACACGCGCGGACATGGCGCAATGGACCGGCTGCATCGCCGGCGCGCTGACCGAGGACGAGTTCCGCGCCGCGCTCGCCGACGCCGGCCTGACCGACATCGAGGTGAACCCCACGCACCGCGTGCACGAGCATGCATCGTCGGCGATCGTTCGCGCGCGCAAGCCCTGATGGCGACCGCGCTCTTCGTCTGCCTCCACAACGCCGGGCGCTCGCAGATGAGTCAGGCGCTCTTCGAGCGCGCGGCCGCCGGCCGCCACCGGGCACTCTCGGCCGGCACGACCCCGGGAGAGCGCGTCCACCCCGAGGTGGTCGAGGTAATGCGCGAGCTCGGCATTGACCTCGAAGACCGCGAGCCGATGAGGCTGACGACAGAGCTTGCCGAACAGGCGGATGTCGTAGTCACGATGGGCTGCGGGGACGAGTGCCCCTACATTCCCGGCAAGCGCTACCTCGACTGGAAGCTGGCCGACCCGAAAGGGCGGCCCGTCGAGGAGGTCCGCGCGACCCGCGACGACATCGCGGCGCGCGTCGAGCAGCTTGCGCGCGAGCTCGACGACGTGGACGCATAAGGCGCGCGCCGACCCGGCATCCGCCAAACTGCTGGCCGCCATGACCGGCATCTGGCGACTAAGGGCCGCGGCGCTCGCCGTCCTCGGCGTGCTGGCTGTTCACTACGGGCGCTACGCCGTTGCCCCACCGCAGCACGAACACCAGCTGTCCACGGCGCACGGCTACCTGACCTGGCTCGGTCCGCTCTCGATCGTCCTGGCGTTGATCACGCTGGCGCACCTGTTGGTGGTCGTCGCACGCACCCGCACCGGCGCGCCGCCGGCGCTTCCGAGCGGCCGAATCCTGTGGTTCGTGATGACGGTGACGCTGCTCAGCGCATTCGGCGCGCAGGAGAGCGTCGAAACCTTCCTGACGCACGGCCGCCTGCCGGAGCTCGGCGAGCTGCTGGCTGCGGGCGGCTGGGCCGCGATCCCACTGGCGGCCGCGGCGGCCGCGGCGATCGCGCTCCTCTTGCGCGGCGCGGCGTCCGTCGTCCGCTGGGCGCTCGAGCGCCGCCGCGCAAAGGCCCGGCGCCTCCTGGTCAGGCCTACCGTTCCGAGCCTCCCCACACTCGCAGCGCCGCGGTCGGTCCTCGCGCGGCGCCTTGCCGGGCGCGGGCCGCCTGTCCTGTCGTAGTCGGTTTTCACACCACTTCGACGAAAGGACAGTTCAATGAGGAAGCTCAGTCGTACGACGATGTTGGCTGCGCTCGCGCTCGGGATCCTCCCGGCGCTCGCATCCGCTCACGTGACCCTCCAGCCGGCCGAGGCGCCGGCCGGCGAGTTCACCCGCCTCGACGTGCGCGTGCCGAACGAGCGCGACGACGCGTCAACCGCGAAGGTCCAGATGAAGTTCCCGCCCGGCTTCATCTTCATCTCGCACGAGCCCGTCCCGGGCTGGGACACGCAGGTGAAGATGGTGAAGCTCGACGAGCCGGTCGAGGTATTCGGCGAGCGGCAGACGGAGCGCGTCGACACCGTCACTTTCACCGCGCAGGGCGACGGAGTACAGCCTGGCCAGTTCCAGGACTTCGGGCTCTCGCTGCGGATGCCCGAGGAGCCGGGCACGCTGACGTTCAAGGCGCTCCAGACCTACTCGAGCGGTGAGGTCGTTCGCTGGATCGGACCGCCCGACGCGGAGGAGCCGGCGCCGCAGGTGGAGCTCACCGCCGCCGCCGACGAGTCGGCGGCCGAGCCGACGGACCCGACAGCGCCGGCAGCGGCCGCCGTCGATGACGACAGTGGCGACGACGAGGAGGACGACGGGAACGGGCTCGCCGTGGTCGCACTGATCGTCGGCGGACTCGGCCTCGCGCTCGGGCTGGCGGGCGTGCTGAGCGCCCGCCGGGCGCGCCGCACCGCGTGATCCGCAGCACTGCACGGGCGGTCGCGCTCGTCGCGGCCGTCGCGCTCGCCCTGCCGGGCGAGGCGGCCGCCCATGCGGTGCTCACCCACACGACGCCGCATCAGAGCTCGACGGTCACAGAGGCACCACCGCGGGTGCAGCTCGACTTCAACGAGCCCGTCGTGGCGAGCGTCGGCGCCGTTCGCGTCTATGACGAGGACGGCGAGCAGGTCGACGCGGGGGAGGTCGGCTATCCGGACGGCAGGCAGTCCAGCGTGAGCGTAGACCTGGAGGATGGGCTCGGGCGCGGCATCTACACGACCACCTATCGCGTCACCTCCGCCGACGGGCATCCGGTCTCGGGCGGCTTCGCGTTCGGCGTCGGCGAGCAGGTCACGACCGATCGCGACACGCCCGAGGTCGCCGAGCTTCTCGCGCGCTCGTCCGCCGGCGCCGTCGTCGAGGGCACCTACGGCCTCGCGCGCGGCCTGCACTACGCGGCGCTGCTGCTGCTTCTCGGCGCGGTCGTGTTCCGGCTCGCGATCTGGCGCCCCGACGGCGAGCAGGCATGGCCCGGACGGCTCCTGCTCGGAGCCGCCGCCGTCGGTCTCGTCTCCTCCCTTGCCGGCCTCGTGCTCCAGGGCGCCCTCGGAACCGGTACGGGCATCGGGGACGCGCTCGACTCGGAGGTGCTCGAGGCCTCGCTCGACACGAAGACCGGCGAGGCGTGGCTCCTGCGCGCGATCACCTGGGGCGTCGTGCTCCTCTACCTCTCGCGCTACCGCGGCTTCCGCGCCCGCGGCGAGGCCGTCGCGCTCGCGGCGCTGCTCGCCGTCATCGTCGGCTCGCTGCCGTACGGGGGGCACGCCGCCACGCAGTCGCCGGAGGCCGTTCTCATCCCGGCCGATGTGGTCCACGTGGTCGCCGCTGGCGCCTGGCTCGGCTGCCTCGTGCTCCTCATCGTCTGCTTCTGGCCCTGGCGGTCCCGCGATCCCGCCGCCGGCGCGGCCGAGGCCACGAGCCGCTTCTCGCGTCTCGCCATCCCCGCGATCGTCGTTCTCGTCGTCGCCGGCTCCGTACAGGCCTGGTTCTACATGGGCTCCATCGGTGCGTTCTTCGACACCACCTACGGCCTGGCGCTACTGGCGAAGATCGTGCTGCTGGCCGGGATCATCGGCCTGGCCGCCGGCAACCGCCGCCGGGCCGCCCGGCTGGCCGCGGGGGCTTCCGACGACGCGCCGGCACTGCGCCGGGCGATGCGCGCGGAGGTGCTGCTCGCCGTCCTCGTCATCGGAGCGACCGCCACGCTCGTGCGGGCAGCGCCACCGGAGACGATCTCGGGCGGCCCGGTGTTGCGCGAGCTCGACCTCGGCCCGATGCGGCTGCAGATGGACATCGAGCCGGGCTCGGTTGGCCCGACGGACTACCACCTGTACCTGTTCGACCGGCGCACGGGCGAGCAGATCGACCGGGTGAAGGAGCTGCGGATCGAGTTGGTCCAACCGGAGGAGGACATCGGGCCGATCGAGCTCGACATCCCGCGAAAGGGCCCCGCCCACTACGAGCTGCGCGACTCCGCCCTCGGCGTCGCGGGAACCTGGGAGGCCACGGTGACCGCGCGCGTGTCTGCCTTCGACGAGTACTCCGCCACGACGGAGTTCGAGATCCGCGACGACTGAGCCCCATCCCCCAGCTGCGGTATAGGACCGCAACTCCTTCGGGTCTACCCTGTCTGTAGGCCTGGAGGCCGCAGCTCCCATGGAAGCGCATGCCCTAAACCCCAGTGGTGCCCTCGCGGGCCGCTCGCCGCTCCTTCGGCTTCAGAGCGACGAGCGCCTGATCGCGCTCATCCGGCGCGGTCACCACGGCGCCTTCGACGCGCTCTTCCAGCGCTACCAGTCGCGCCTCCTCGCCTTCTGCCGCCACATGCTCGGATCCACCGAGGACGCCGAGGACGTGTTGCAGGAGGTGTTCACCGCGGCCTTCAACGCGATGCTCGCGGACGAGAGGCCGATCAACGCGCGCCCGTGGCTCTACCGGATCGCGCGCAACCGCTGTCTCAACCACCTTCGGAAGCCGTCGGCGGCCGGGCTCGACTCGATGGACGTGTTCGAGCGGGACGGGGGCGTCACCACGGCCGACACGGTCCACCGCCGCGAGGAGTTCCGCCAGATCGTCGCGGACGTGCAGGACCTGCCGGAGACTCAGCGCACGGCACTGCTCCTGCGCGAGATCGACGCCCTCTCCTACGACCAGATCGCCGAGGCGATGGACACCACCGTGCCGAGCGTCAAGTCGCTCCTCGTGCGCGCGCGCGTGTCGTTGGCCGAGGCCGCCGAGGCGCGCCTCCTCACCTGCAGCGAGGTGCGGCTCGAGCTGGGCCAGGTCGCCGAGGGGATCACGAAGACGACAGCGCCGGTCCGCCGCCACCTGAAGCACTGCGAGCGCTGCCGTCTCTTCCGTTCGGAGCTGCGCAGGGCGAACCGGGCGCTCGCCGCCGTCTACCCGATCGGCCTGCTCGTGCTGGTCAAGAAGCTCTTCCTGGCAAAGGTCGGCTCGAGCGCCGTCGGCAGCTCGCTCGTCGGGGGCGGGGCGGGCGCCGCGGGCGGCGCCGCCGGCGGCGCCGCTGCGGGCGGGGCCCTGTCGGCCGGCATCGGGGCCGTCGCGTCGAAGGCAGTCGCGGGCCTGGCAGCAGTCACGATCGTCACCGCGGGGGCGGTCGAGGTGAACAAGGTCACCCAGAGGGACCCGGCCGACGTGGCCGTCGCTCCGGCCGCCATCGCGTCGACCTCCGCCGCGGATGTCGCCGCGGCACCGCAGCCTGCACCGCCCCAGGTCGCCGCCAAGCCGGCGCAGGCCCCGGCGGACGAGGAGAAGCAGTCCGAGCCGCAGCAGCCGGCGCCGGACCCCGAGCCTGAGCCCGAGCCCGCCGCGATCATCCCCGTCGAGCCGCCCGCTGAGGAGCCGCCCGCCGAGGAGCCGGACGAGCCCATCCAGGCGGGCACCGTGGTGGACGAGGACGGCTCGACGACCACGCTTCCCGACGAAGACGGGCCGGTCGAGCCGACCGAGGAACCCGGCGAGGAGGAGCCGCCTCCGCCGCCCCCGGTAGAAGAGGATCCGGGGATGCAGCAGACCCAGCCGACGACTCCGCCCGGCGAGGCACGCAGCACGCCCGAGGAGCCTCAGCCGGCCCCGGTCGCGGGCGAGCCGGAACCGCGGTCCGCTCTCTGACGGCCCGCGTGGCGTCGATCGAAGAATTCCAGAGGATCGACATGCGCGTGGGCCGCGTCGTCCGCGTGGACGAGTTCCCCGAGGCGCGGAACCCGGCCTGGAAGCTCGAGATCGACTTCGGTCCCGAGATCGGCGTCAAGCATTCGTCGGCGCAGATCGCCCACTACGCGCGCGAGGAGCTCGAGCGGCGGCTCGTGGTCGCGGTCGTGAACTTCCCCCCGCGACGGATCGCCGGATTCGAGTCCGAGGTGCTGGTCCTCGGGGCGATGGACGGCGAGAAGGGCGTCGTGCTCCTGCGCCCCGACGAGGACGTCGCCCTGGGAGACCGGATCGCCTAGGCGGCAGTGGGCGTCAGCCCAATGACCTTGAGGCGCCGGTCGAGCGCCTTCATCGCGAACGCGCGCGTCTCGTCCAGGGAGACGCCGAACAGCTCCTGTCCCTCCTCGTACCACGGCGGCGTCAGCACGCCGTCGGCGGCGGGACCGGCCTCGACCAGCGTGCGCGTGATCGCGTCGCGGTAGCGCTCGCCACGCTGGGCCATATCGCGCAGGAACCGAGCGCCGAACGCGACGTGGCGGTGCTCGTCCCGGGCGACGTTGTTGAAGCCCTCGACGAAGCCCGGGAGCGTGCCGTTCTCCTCGTTGTAGCTGATGATGAAGTGCTGGCCTGTGAGAGCGAGCATGCCCTCGATGATCATGTGGTAGAGCGTCACTGCCTCGACGAGCGTCTCGAGGTCCTCGGGCTCGCGCGCCAGCCGGTCCACGCGGCCGGCGAGCATCTCGTCGAACAGCACGCCGAAGTTCGGGTTCAGGTGCGCGCTGGTCTCCTCGAGCCGTGCCGCCAGGTCGTCGGACTCGAGCACGCCCACCTCTGAGTAGAAGCGGTCGAAGAACGCGACGTGCCGGGCCTCGTCGGCGATCTGGGTGCAGAGGAAGATCCGCATCTCCTCGTCGGGCGCGGCGCGCATCATCGGGCCCAGCTCGGCCGCGACTCGCTGCTCGCCGATGAAGAACGACGACAGCCCGTACATGCGCTGGTAGCGCTCCTCCTCCGGGATCCGCTCGTGCCAGTCGATGCGGTCCTGCGAGAAGTCGATGTCCTGCACGCTCCACTGCTGGCGCTCCCACAGCCGGTAGAGCTCGGCGTAGCTCAGGAGGTTCACGTCGCCGCGGTCGGCGCCCGCCTGCAGCGCAGGGTCGCTGGTGGCCTGGAAGTCGTCGCGCGCCATGCGCGTCGAGGCGGCGTCGGTCACGACGCTTGAGTCTACGGGCCCGGTTCCGCCGAGGCGACCACGCGGACGTTGCCCTGCGGCCCCCTGCCCACATAGGACTCATTCGGCAGAAGGCCGTCGAGCTCGAGCTCGTCCACCGCGCGCTCGTGCCCGATCGCCAGCCGGCTGCCGCCGATCTGCAGCGTGTAGGTCTGGTCGCGACTGGCGTCTGTGGCGCGCAGGATCACCCGGATCGCGATGAACGGGGGCACCCGGACCTCGCGCGGCTTGAGCCGCCCGCCGCTGCCGGTGAAGACGGCCTCGGAGCGGATCGCCTCCTCGTCGCCCTGGTTGCCCTCGTCCGGAACGGTGCGCGGCTCCGTGTCGGGGTCGGGCTTCGGCGCGGGGTCCTCCTCGGTGGCTGTCGTCTCGGGCGGCGGGGTCGTCACCGGAGCCGGCAGTTGCTGCGGCACGGGCGCCGTCTCCGTCGTCCCGGCGGACTCGTCCTCGTCGTCCCCGCCGCAGCCGACGAACACGAGTCCAATCGCGCCCGCCAGTACTAAGGCGAGCAGCGCTCGTGCCGATAAGCACAGAGTGATGCGCGGTGTTCTCACCTTCACTGACATCCCTCCTTCGCTATGACGCCGAGCGGCGTCGGCTCTGGATCGCAGGCCAGCGAGTGCACCACGGGCTGACCGGCGCGCTGCTGTTCACCGCCGGCACCGTCCTCATGCTGCACGACTGGAAGGACCGGTCGCTGTGGTTCCATCTCGGTCCCGACACGCAACGCTAGGCCGAGAAGGTCTCGCCGGGTTGTAGGACCGCGACCTTCGACGAGGTGCGCGACTCCACGTCGGACTTGAACGCCTCGGCGTCCGTCTCGATCGGCGGGAACGTGTCGTAGTGGCACGGGATCACGGTGCCCGCGCCGACCAGCTCGGCGGCGGCGACCCCGTCGTGACGGTCCATCGTGTAGTGGCCGCCGATGCACATGAGCGCGACGTCGATCCCGTCGCGCTTGGCCGGCAGGGCGAGGTCGGAGAAGAGCGCCGTGTCGCCCAGGTGGTAGACCGTCTTCCCGCCCAGGTTGATCACGAGTCCCGCCGGCGTGTGCGCTGTCCCGTTGGGCGACACCGCCGTGTGCCACGCGGGCGTGAGCCGGACCCAGCCGCCCTCGAATTCCACAGTGCCGCCGATGTTCGGGTCGACCACGTTCTCGACGCCGCTCTCCCCGAGCTCGTTCGCCAGCTCGACGATCGCGACCGTCTGCGCGCCGGTGCGCTTCGCGATGTCGACCGTGTCGCCGATGTGGTCGGCGTGTCCGTGCGTGAGGAAGATGTGCGTCGGGTCGACGTCCCCCGCCTCGACGGCCGCCTTCGGGTTCCCGGTCAGGAACGGGTCGACGAGGACGCGCGCGTCGCCCTCGGTCAGCTCGAAGCACGCATGGCCAAGAAACCGGATCTCCACTACTCCTCCTTTTCCTCTAACTCCAGCTCACGGGCGAGCTCCCAGCCTACGGCCACGCCGATCAGCATGCCCAGCCGGGTCTCCTCGGCGAGCAGCGTCCGGACCGCGCGGGTGCGTTCCGCGAGATCCTCCTGCTTCATCGCCGAGGCCACCTCGGACTCGCGAAGTTGCCCGAAGTACCCGTCGAGGTCGAGCGCCTGGTAGAGCACGTGCTGGAGCTGGGGCGCCACCCGCGCGACGCGCGCCTCGGCCTCGCGGAACCGCTCGGGCTCGGTGAGCGCCCGCAGGGCGTCGTCGAGCTCTTCGTCGGTGAAGCGCCGCTCGGCCACGCCGCGGTCAGCGCCTGACGGCGCTCAGCACCAGGCCGGCCAGCGCGCCGACGGCCGCGCCGCCGACCGCCGCGACGATGCTGGCGTCCTCGGTCGCGAGCGAGAGCGCGAACAGGAGCCCGGCGATCACGTAGACGCCGATCAGGTCGTTCTCGCGGTCGTGGCCGCGCCGCGCCGCCGCGCGGTCCTCCACGAGCCACGCGCAGAGGAGGCCGAGCGCGGCCCCGTTTCCGCCGATCGCGGGGAGCACGTCGGCCAGGTTGCTCAGCGCCGCACCGGCGGCGCCGGCCGTCACGAAGATCAGCACCGGCACGATCCGCCCGAAGCGGCGCTCCAGATGCATGCCGAAGATGCCCGTGGCGGTGAGCGCGATGAAGGCGTAGCCCAGGTTGTCGTAGAGGAACGGCGTCGCCACCACCCGCCACCAGTCCCCGTCGATCGGGAACACGAGGGCACCGAGGTCGTAGTAGGTCACCTCGTCGCTCGCCGTTACGACCATTGCGGCGAGCGGCAGCGCGATCAGAAGCCGGGTGGCCCAGGGCGCCGTCTCCGGCGCGATGCCCGGGATCTCGTCCGCGCGCAGCTTGGGCAGCTTCGGTCCGCGCCGCCTGAGCCGCCCCGTCTGCGGCTGGCCATCCGGACCGATCTTCGGCGCGCGCTTGCGCACTCGCTGCCCGCAGTACGGGCACTCGGTCACGTACGGGCTGACCTCGGCGGAGCAGTTCTTGCAGACGACGAAGAGGTCGGGCTCGCTCATCCAAACCCGAGGATACGCAAGCCCCGAGGGCGGGGCCAGGGGATCAGTCGGTCTGGCTCGTCTTCTCGACGATCTCGCGCATGACCTCGCGCAGGTCGTGGTTCGCCTCGAAGACGACGACCTGGCGCGAGGCGCCGTTCCCCCTGTCGAGCAGGTCGGCGATGCAGTCCAGGTCCTCCACGGAGCCGAGCTCCTCGGCGTGCGGGCGGACGCGCTCGACCACCCGCTTCACGAGGTCCACGGTGGGGACGCGGGTCGTGTCGGGCAGATCCACGAGGGTGCCCTCGAGCCCGTGCCGAGCGGCCAGGAACTTGTTCTCGTCGAGCATCTCGTAGGGATACCGCGCGAGCTCGTAGCCCTGGTCGAACTTCTCGCACAGCTCCTTGATCATCGCCTGCACGAGCGCCGCGAGCCCGAGGGTGTGCTCCACCCGCGTCTGGGCGTCCATGACGCGGATCTCGACCGTGCCGAAGTTCGGGTGCGGGCGCACGTCGTACCAGAGGTAGGTGTAGTCCTCGATCGTGCGCGATTCGACCATGAACTCGATCCGCCGCTGGTAGTCGGTCCAGTCGTCGTAGCGCGGCGGGATCCCCACCCGCGGGAACGCCCGGAAGATCGGCGTGCGGGTGGAGAGCAGCCGCGTCTCGTCGCCACGCCAGAAGGGCGAGTTCGCGGACAGGGCGAGCAGGAGCGGCACGTGCACGCGCATGCCGTTCGCCACATAGACGGCCTTGTCGGGGTCATCCACGCCGACGTGCACGTGCACGCCGAAGATCAGCTCCTGACGCGCGACGAACTGGAGCCCGGCGATCAGGTCGCGGTAGCGCGGCCGCGCGACGATCCGCTGGTCCTCCCACATCGCGAAGGGGTGCGTGCCCGCCGATCCGATCGCGAGGCCGAGGCTCTCGGCGGTCGTCTGCACCCGCCTCCGGAGCTCACGCAGCTGGAGGCCCGCCTCGCGCGTGTTGCGGCACGGCTCCGTGGCGATCTCGCAGACTGCCTCCATCAGCTCCGGCTTGACGGTGTCCGTCTCGCCGATCGCCTCGAGGAGCGACTCGATCGAATTCGAGAGCTCGAGCGTCTCCGCATCCACGATCATCAGCTCCTCCTCGATGCCGATCGTGTAGGCGGGGCCCGTGAATCGGTGCTCCACGGCCGGGATCGTAGACTGCTGCGGCAACAGAACGACCAAGGAGTGGAACCAGTGGCACTCGGCTACGACGGCAAGCTGTACATCCTCGCTTTCGATCACAGGGGCTCGTTCCAGAAGAAGTGGTTCGGCCTCGAGGGCGACCCGTCACCCGAGGACACCGAGCGGATCGCCGACGCCAAGCGCGTGATCTACGAGGGGCTCGAGAAGGCACTGGAGAAGGGCGCCGAGCCGAGCGTGACGGGCGCGCTCGTCGACGAGCAGTTCGGCGAGCCGAGCGACATTCCCAAAGCCGCCCAGGGGGCCGGCCTCAAGCTCGCCATGCCGGTCGAGAAGTCGGGCCAGAACGAGTTCGACTTCCAGTACGGCGACGACGGCTTCGGCGAGCACATCGAGAAGTTCGACGTCGACTTCGCGAAGGTCCTGGTTCGCTACAACCCGGACGGAGACGCCGGGATGAACGAGCGGCAGCTCGGCCGGCTGGAGACGCTCTCCGAGTGGCTGCACGCGAACGACCGCAAGTTCCTCTTCGAGCTGCTCGTACCGGCCGAGGATGCCCAACTCGAGCAGGTGGGTGGCGACACCGACCGCTACGACGCGGAGCTCCGGCCCGAGCTGATGCGACGCGCGATCGAGGCCATCCAGGACGCCGGCATCGAGGTGGACATCTGGAAGATCGAGGGCGTGGACGCCCGTGAGGACGCCGAGAAGCTCGCCGAGCAGACGCGCTCGGGCGAGGGCCGCGAGAACGTGGTCTGCGTCCTGCTCGGCCGCGGCGCGAACGACGACAAGGTGGACCACTGGCTCACCCAGGCTGCGCCTGTGGATGGCTTCGTCGGCTTCGCCATCGGCCGATCGATCTGGGGCGACGCGCTGAAGGGGTTCATCGACGGGTCGCTCGACCGCGACACCGCGGCCGGCCAGATCGCCGAGAACTACCTGCGCTTCGTGCGGGTGTACGAGGACGCCGAGCAGCTCGCGACAGCGCGCTAGTCGCTGGTCGCTGGTCGCTGGTCGCTGCTAGGGCCGGTACGCTCTAGGTGCCGCCATGAAGATGCGTCAGTCAATCGCGCAGTTCGAGGCCGCCTTCCATGAGCAGGCGGTCGAGAACCGGCTGCGCCGGGACGAGGTCCGGCGGACCACCGCGCAGCGCGCGCGGGTGCGCCGGGCCGAGCGCGTCCAGAAGCACGGGACGCTGCGCTTCCTCGGCCTGGTCGCGGTGATCATCCTCACGGCCGTCGTGGTGACGATCGTGATGTTCGAAACTCTTGCCCGCGTCGCGGGCTAGGCGCTAGCGGCGGCTCTAACCCTTTAGCTCGTCGAGGGCGGCGTCAACCGCCTGTTTCGCCTGAGGGTCCGCTCCGCGCTCCTGCTGGATCTCCAGGTAGACCTCTTTGCGGAAGACAGGGATCGTCCGCGGGGCCTGGATCCCGATTCGGACCTTCTCACCCATGATCGCGAGGACCGACACCTCGATGTCGTCCCCGATCATGATGCTTTGGTTGGACTTTCTGGTCAGTACAAGCATGCTTCGCCCCTGTCGCTTCCTTGCCTATCGTCAGGTGCGCGTACTCAAGCAGGGTTCACAAGATTGATCAAGTAGTCCGTTGCTAGTGTTCCGCGCCGCGTGGCGCGACGCTCCCTCAAACCCCAGCTCAATCAGATTCGCACATGGGTCAGACAGGGCCGGACGGACGCCTGGATCGCCCACCAGCTCGAGGTCGGCGTCCGCGACATCAGCGCTTTCAAGCGCGAGCACGGCCTTGCTACGGAGGGTGACGAGGAGGCCTTCAGCGAAGAACTCGACCTGCGCGCCGAGGATGACGCGCTGATCGCCGCCGAGCTCGACGCCGAGCCCGAGGAGGACGAGGCCGAGGCCGAGGAAGACGAGGAGGCCGCCGAGAAGACCGACGGCGAGGGCGATGCCGCAGCGGGTGACCGCCCCCGACGCCGACGCGGACGACGCGGCGGGCGCGGCCGCCGCCGAGCCCCGAAGAAGCTCGAGGGCAGCTTCGACCACGGCGAGGAGGGCTACGGGCTGTGGCTCGACCCGTCGATCCAGGAGGACTCGGTGTATGCCGAGCATTGGGCCGGCCACCGTCCGGTGACCGTGACCGTCGAGCCCGACCGGATCGTCATTCGCCGCGCGGGCGAGGATGGCGCCGACGAGTCCTCAGCCGACGAGTCCTCAGCCGACGAGGCGGGCTCCGACTCCGACCGCCTCGACCCGGACGAGTTCGCGGCCTAGCGCCCCACCCGCTCCGAGTCGCTCAGCGGACGGCCTCCGGCGAAGTTCATCGCCTCGCGCGCATAGCGCCCGAACGCGGCGTCCACGAGCCATGAAGGGTCGCGGTCGAACTCGGCGCCCGACGCGTAGAGGTCGGCCAGCTCCTCGAGCGTGAAGCTCGATCCCAGCCGCTTCCGCAGCCTCTCGACCAGGTCGTCGGTGGCCCGCCGGTAGGTGGCGTCGTCGGCCTCGGCGAGCCGCCGCTCGCCGTCCTCCCACTGGAACAGGGCGTTCTCGACCGGGTAGGCCATGGCGGACGCCAGCTTAGGGCAGGTTCTCGATCACGTAGGCCCGCTCGCCTTCCTTGATCATGCCGAGCTTGCGGGCCTCGCGCTCGAGCGCGAGCGGGCGCTTCAGGTCGTCGACGCGCGCCTTGAGATGGTCGTTCTCGTCCTGGAGCTCGTGAAGAAGGGCCTCCTCGTGCTTCGCGGTCTCGGACTGCCGGATCCAGTGGCTGACCGGCGAGATGTACGCGAGCAGGATCGCGAACAGCACCATGAGCAGCGCGTAGCGCCCGAGCCGATCCCAGCGGATCCGGCCGGCGGCAGGCGGTCGTCTCGCTGTCGCGCTGGCGGCCATCCCGCCAAACTTCGCGGCCGGCGCCTCGATCCCTGCCGATAATTCGCCCGTGAGCCGCGACGCACTCGATCTGGCCTACGCCTTGTTCAGCCGCGGGGACAAGGAGGGCTTCCTGTCCATGGCACGACCTGCGTGACAGCTGGTCGGAGTTCAAGCTCACCCATTCGCTGGGTGCCGCGAGCGGCGTCGAGGTGCGCCAGCAGGTCTGGCACGTCATCGAGTTCGCCGGCACCCGCGCCACCCGTCACTGGTCCTGCTGGGACCGGGAGGAGGCGGTTGCGGTGCTTCAGGAGCGGAAGACCGACCGCCCTGGATAGGTGGCGTCGGCGCCCAGCGCCTCCTCGATCCGCAGCAGCTGGTTGTACTTCGCCACGCGATCCGAACGCGAGGGCGCGCCCGTCTTGATCTGCCCGCAGCCGGTCGCCACCGCGAGGTCGGCGATCGTGATGTCCTCGGTCTCACCTGACCGGTGCGACATCACCGCGGAGTAGCCCGCCGTGTCGGCCGTCTTCATCGCGTCGAGCGTCTCCGTGAGGGTGCCGATCTGGTTGACCTTTACGAGGATCGAGTTGGCGACGCCGCGCTCGATGCCCTCGCGCAGCCGCTCGGTGTTCGTGACGAAGAGGTCGTCCCCGACGAGTTGGACCCGCTCGCCGAGCCGCTCGGTGAGCGTCTTCCAGCCGTCCCAGTCCTCCTCGGCCATGCCGTCCTCGATCGAGAGGATCGGATAGCGCCCGGCCATCTCGGCCCAGTAGTCGGCCAGCTCCGCCGCCGACAGCGTGCGGCCCTCGTGCTCGAGCACGTAGGAGCCGCCCTTCTCGATCTCGCTGGTCGCGGGGTCGAGCGCGATCGCGATCTCCTCGCCGGGCGTGAACCCGGCCGCCTTGATCCCCTCCATCAGCGCCTCGAGCGCAGCCTCGTTCGAGTCGAGATCCGGCGCGAAGCCGCCCTCGTCGCCGACGGCCGTGCCCAGGCCGCGGTCGTGGAGGGTCCGCTTCAGCGCGTGGAAGACCTCGATGCCACCGCGCAGCGCCTCGGAGAACGAGGCGAAGCCGACCGGGATCACCATGAACTCCTGGAAGTCCACGCGGTTGTCGGCGTGGGCGCCGCCGTTCAGCACGTTCATCATCGGGACGGGCAGGACGTGGGCGCCCTCGCCGCCCAGGTAGCGCCATAGCGACGTGGCCTCCTCCGCGGCGGTCGCCTTCGCCGCCGCGAGCGACACGCCGAGGAGCGCATTCGCGCCGAGGCGTCCCTTGTTCGGCGTGCCGTCCAGCTCGATCATCGCGCGGTCGAGCCCCGCCTGGTCGGCGGCATCCAACCCCGTGACGGCCTCGCGGATCTCGCCGTTGACGTTCGCGACCGCCTTCGTCACGCCCTTGCCGCCGAAGGCGTCACCGCCGTCGCGCAGCTCGACCGCCTCGTGCTCCCCGGTCGAAGCGCCCGACGGCACCGCGGCGCGGCCGGCCGCGCCCGACTTCAGGCCGACCTCGACCTCCACCGTGGGGTTGCCGCGGCTGTCGATCACCTGCCGGGCGTGCAGAAGCTGGATCTCGCTCAAGCCTCGTTCTCCTCCTTGAATCGGTTGGCGGCGTCGCGCAGGGCGAGCTCGGGGTCGACGTCAAGAGCACGGGCGGCCGCGACCGCCTGGAAGAAGAGCTCGCCGACGATCTGGAACGGGGTCCGCCCCTCCCCCGCCTGGCGCTGCACCTTCCGCGCGTACGAGAGCGAGGGCAGCGTGTCGGGGAGCGAGCCGAAGAGCGCTCCGCCGCGCTCGTCCTCGCGCTTGATCTCGTCCCACTGGCGCACCACTCCCGCAGCGGTATCGACGGCGGTGTCCCCGAACACGTGCGGATGGCGGCGGACGAGCTTCTCGCGGCAGCGGTCGGCGACCTCGGCGAGGCTCCCCGCCTCGCGCTCCTCCAGCAGGAGGGACAGGAAGTAGACCTGGAAGAGGACGTCTCCCAGCTCGTCCACGAGCTTCGCGTCGTCACCCGACTGCGCCGCGTCGGCCAGCTCGTAGGCCTCCTCGACGGTGTGCGGGACGATCGAGCGCTCGTCCTGCTCGCGGTCCCAGGGGCACTCGCGCCTCAGGCGGCGCGTGATCTCGTCGAGTGCCGTGAGGGCTTCGGCCGTCCGGTCGGGGGCGGGCACTAACCCTGCGGCGGGACCGGGACCGGCTGGCCCTGCGGCGGGGCGCCGGTGGGCGGGGCCCCGGTGGGCGGAGCGCCGGTGGGCGGCGCGCCCTGCGGCGGGACCGGGACGCCGGTCGGCGGCGCGCCCTGCGGCGGCGCGACCTGGGGCGAGCCGCCCGAGGCCGGGCCGGTGTCTGCGGACGATTCGAAGTTGTCGCAGTCCTCGACCACGTAGTCGTCCGCGCACTGGGTCTCGTCCTTGTACTTCTCGCGGAACTCCTCGATGAAGTCGTCGAGCGCCTCCTGCTCGCGCTCCGACTTGAGCAGGCTGCGGATCGTCTCCGTGGCGTCCTCGAGCGTCTGCTGCGACGCCGGCGTGACGTCCGAGACCTCGAAGACGTACCAGCCGAACTGTGTCTTCACCGGGCCGGTCAGCTCGCCGGTCTCGGCGGCGAAGATCGCGTCGTCGAAGGCCTTCTCCTGCTGGCCCTCGGCCACGGCCGGCAGCTTGCCGCCCTGCGACTTGGATGCCTCGTCGATCGAGTACTCCTGCGCGACGTCCTTGAAGCTCTGCCCCGACTCGAGCTCGGCGAGGGCCTCCTCGGCCTTGGCCTCGGTGCGGGTGAGCACCACGTTCAGGTCGCGTCGCTCCGGCTGCGCGAACCGCTCCTTGTTCTCCTCGTAGTACTCCGCGATGTCCTCGTCGGACACATCGCCCTTGCCCTCGATGATCGCCTCGCGGACCTTGTTCGAAAGGACGTCGAGCCGGACGCGGAAGAGCAGATCGTCCTCGGTCTGGCCTGATGTCTCGAGGAACTGCTGGTAGTCCTTCTCGTTCGGGAACGACTGCTTCTTCTGGTCCTCGAACTGCTTCTGGACCTCCTCCTCGGTGACCTCGATGTCGCGGTCCTCGGCCTCCTGCTGGATCCACTCCGCCGAGATCAGGAACTGCATGACCTGCTGCTTGAGCGCGTCGAATTCCTGCTCGCACTGGTCCTTGAGCTGGTCGTCGGTCGGCTTCTCGGCGCCGGGCGGCGCGGGCTGCTTCTTCTTCGCCGCGACGCACTCCGTGAAGTCGGGCGGGTCGGGCACGACGACCTCGCCGGTGCCCGGCGGCTGCTGGCCCTTCGCGGCGGCCTGGAGCCAGTGGTCGAACTCCTCTTCGCTGATGACGGTGTCGCCCACCTCGGCCACGGCGTCTGAGGGCAGCTCGTCGCCACAGCCGGTGGCGATCAGTGACAGACCGGCCAGCGCGGCGAGCAGCGGAATGAAGCGCCTCGGTCGCAAAGCAGCGCGGGAGATTAGCCCATCGGCTCTGAAGCAACCTTCAGTATCGCCTCGGCAGCGGCGACCACGGCGGGGAAGCGCGCAGCCGGGTCGTCCGGCACGCGCACGGCGATTTGACTCTTCCCAGATTCGTAGATCGCGCCCGGAAGCTCGGCGCGCAGCGCCTTCGCGCCGGCCGAGTCGAGCTCGATCGGCGTGACCGCCAGGCGGCCGCCGCCGAACGTGACGGCGCGCGCCCCCGCGCGGCCGAGCTTGATCCGCGCGTCCTGCAGCTTGATCAGGTTCTCGAGCGCGTCCGGAAGCGGCCCGAAGCGGTCGCTCAGCTCGTCCCTCAGCATGATCAGGTCGGCGATTTCGCGCGCTCCCGCCACGCGCCGGTGGATCTCGATCTTCGCCGCCTCGTAGGGCACGTAGTCGCCCGGCACGTAGGCGTCGACGGGCACGTCCATGCGCACCGGCTCGGGCGCCTCGTCGGCGGCCGAACCGGCCAGCGCGGCGACTGCCTCGTCGAGCATCGCGACGTAGAGCTCGAATCCAACCGCCGCGACGTGGCCCGATTGCTCCTCGCCGAGCAGGTCCCCCGCGCCGCGGATCTCCAGGTCGCGCATCGCGATCTTGAAGCCCGAGCCGAGTTCCGTGTAGTCGGACAGCGTCGAGAGCCGCGCCGCCGCCTCCTCCGTCAGCGCGGCGGACGAGGGGTAGAAGAGATACGCGTAGGCCCGCTCGCGCGAGCGGCCCACGCGCCCTCGGATCTGGTAGAGCTGGGCGAGCCCGAGCTGATCCGCGCGCTCCACGATCAGAGTGTTCGCGCTCGCGATGTCGAGGCCGGACTCGACGATCGAGGTGCACACGAGGACGTCCGCCCCGCCGCGCAGGAAGTCGAGCATCACCTTCTCGAGCTGCTTCTCGTCCATCTGGCCGTGGGCGACCGAGACGCGCGCCGTCGGACACATCGCACGCACGCGCTCGGCCGTCTCGTCGATCGTCTCGACGCGGTTGTGGAGGAAGAAGGCCTGCCCCTGGCGGGCGAGCTCACGCTCGATCGCTTGCTTCGCGAGCTCCTCGTCGTACTCGCCCACGTAGGTCTTGACGGGCCGGCGACCCTCCGGGGGGGTCTCGATCACGGAGATGTCGCGCAGGCCGGCGAGCGACATCTGGAGCGTGCGCGGGATCGGCGTGGCCGAGAGCGAGAGCACGTCGACCCTCAGCCGGAGCTGGCGGAGCAGCTCCTTCTGCTTCACGCCGAATCGCTGCTCCTCGTCCACGATCAGGAGGCCGAGGTCCTTCGGGCGAACATCACGCGAGAGCAGCCGGTGGGTTCCGATCAGGATGTCGACCTTGCCCTCCGTGAAGTCCTTGACGGCCGCGCGAACCTCGGCGGCCGACCGGAAGCGCGAGGCCATCTCGATGCGGAACGGGTAGTCGCGAAGGCGCTCGTTGAACGTCCCGAAGTGCTGCTGCGCGAGGATCGTCGTGGGCACCAGGAACATCACCTGCTTGGCGTCGGCGGCCGCCTTGAAAGCCGCGCGCAGGGCGACCTCCGTCTTCCCGTAGCCCACGTCGCCGCAGATCAGGCGGTCCATCGGGCGCGCCTCCTCCATGTCGGCCTTGACCTGCTCGATCGCGTCGAACTGGTCGGGCGTCTCGCGGTAGGGGAACGCTTGCTCGAAATCGATCTGCCACTCGCCGTCGGGCGGGAAGCCATGCCCCGCTCGCCGCTTCCGCTCGGCGTACAGGTTGATCAGCTCGCCCGCGAGCGCCTGAGCGGCGCGCCGGGCGCGAAGCTTCATCTGCTCCCACGTCTTGCCGCCGAGCTTCGAGAGCGGCGGGTCGCCGGCGGCGGCGCCCACGTAGCGCGAGATCTTGTGGAGCTGGTCGCTCGGCACGAAGACGCGGTCGCCGTCTCGGTACTCGAGCTCGAGGTAGTCGCGCGTCACGCCGCCGACCGTTTTCGTCTCGAAGCCGGTGAAGCGGGCGATGCCGTGGTCCTCGTGGACGACCGCGTCGCCCGCGCGCAGGTCGGTGAACGACGTGATCGCGCCGCCGGCGCCTGCCCTCGGGCCCGGGCGGCGGTCCGTCGAGCGGCGCCGGCGCAGCAGGCGGTGCTCGGGCACGACCGCGAGCTTCAGGCCGGGCGCGAGGAACCCCTCGCGCAGCGCCGCGGAGGCGAACCAGACCCGCGGCTCCGACCCCGGATCGCGGCCGTCGAGGAACTCGGCGCGCAGACGCGCGAGGTTGTAGGCGGCGCGCTCGGCCTCGCCGCGGCGGCCCCAGGTGACGATGGTGCGGTATCCCGAGTTCACGAGCTTCTCGAGCTCCGGCTCGGCCTCACGCAGGCTCCGGGCGGCGGTGTCCGCGGCCTGCGCACGGAATGCGTGCGGCTGGTCGCCCGAGATGCTCGACAGGTGCACGCAGGCGCGACGCGCGAGCTCCGCCTCGAGCCGGTCTGGGTTCACGTAGAGCTGGTGAGCGTCGTCGTCGTGGAAGCTCGTCGTGATGTCCTGCCAGTGGTCGGCCAAGGTCGGCGGGATCTCCTCCTCGGCGGCGATCGCCACGAACGCGTCCTCCGGGATCAGGTCCAGCAGCTCGCCGAAGCGGTCGAGCGGGAGGAGCTCGGCGATGTCGGGTCGGTCCTCCGCGGCCTCCGTGGCGGCGATCTCTGCCAGCTCGCGGTGCTCCGGCCCGAGCTCGGCCGCGGGCGCGATCTCGACGCGCTCGGCCTCCTCGAGCGAACGCTGGGTGAACGTCGAGAAATAGGTCAGCCGCTCGACCTCGATGTCGAACAGCTCGCACCGGATGGCCCGCTCCTCGGTGGCCGGGTACACGTCGAGGATGTCCCCGCGCAGCGCGAACTGCCCGCGGTCCTCGACCTGGTCCACGCGCTCGTAGCCGCACGCCACGAGCTTCGCCATGGCCTCGTCGAGGTCGAGCAGCTCGCCCTTCGCGATCTCGAATCCGTGCGGGCGAAGCTCGGGGTCGGGCACCTTCTCGCTGAGCGCGGTGACCGAGGCGACCACCACCGCTCCCGGCAGGTCCGCCAGGGCGTCGAGCGCGGCGATCCGCAGGCCGACGAGGTGCGGCGGCGGCGCCAGGTGCGACTCGTAGCGGACCCCGCGCGCCGGGTAGAGGCGCACCGGCCGCGGCGCGAGGAACACCTTGAGGTCGGCCGCGAGGTCGCGCGCGGAGCGGTCGTCGCCCGCGACGACGAGCGCCGCCCGGTCGGCGTCCGCGTCGAGCAGCGACGCGAGCAGGTAGGGGCGCAGGCTGGCCGAGACGAAGGCGCGCTGCGGGCCGCTGCGGGCAGCGTCGGCGAGCGCCTCGAACGAGGCGTCCTCATGCGCGTAGGTAAGGAGCTGGCGCAGCGACATGGCACGACGAACGGCCACGCGGGCACCCGCGCGGCTCTCCAGGGCGATTCTAGGGAGGGGCTAGCCGGCCCGTGCGCCCCGGGAGACCGGGCGCGCCGACAGCTCGAACCAGACCCGCGCCCGGGCGTCGCGGCTGACGCCCCAGCGGTCCGCGAGCGTGTCCAGGATCATCAGGCCGCGGCCCCCCTCGGCGTCCTCGCCGACGCTGCGGGTGTCGGCCTCGAAGCCGAACCCGCCGTCCGCGACCTCGACCCGCAGGCCACCCGAGCGGTTCCAGGCGCGGATCCGGATCGGGTCGGTCGAGCCCGAGTGGCGAATGCTGTTCGTGACGATCTCGGAGACCAAGAGCTGCGCGTCGCGCAGCGCGCCCACGTCCAGGACGGCGGCCAGTCTCTGGACCACGCGACGCGCCTCGGCGGGCGCCCGGGACGACGACTCGATCGTGGCGTCCAGCGCCGGTTCGAAACCGGAAGGGGTCACCCTTCCAGGATCGGCGGGAGTCAGTCGGGTGACAAGAGGCCGATCGGCCCGACCGACCGGATGATCTTCTCTCAGTCGATCGGTTGATCCAGCACGACGCGCTCGGCTTCGTCAGCGGCGGCTGCCACGAGCGCCTCAACCTCGTCCCGCCCCTCGGAGAAGCGGCCCAGGACGTGCGCCGAGACGATCTCGGGGTCGGTCGTGTCCGGCCGGCCGACGCCCACCCGCACGCGGCGGAAGTCCGCCGAGCCGAGCCCCTGCTTAAGGGACTTGAGCCCGTTGTGGCCCGCCAGCCCGCCGCCGACGCGGGACTGGATCGTGCCGAACGGCAGGTCGATCTCGTCGTGGATCGCGAGGACGTGATCGAGCTCCAGCCCGAGCGCGCCGCGGGCCGGGCCGACCGACCGGCCCGCCTCGTTCATGTACGTCTGCGGCAGGAGCACGCCGACGCGCGCGCCGCCCGGACCCGTGCGCCCGTCTGTGTAGAGGCCGGCGTAGCGCTTCTTCGCGCGCGGCAGGTCCCAACGGCGAGCGAGCTCATTGGCGACCTCGAAGCCGACGTTGTGGCGGGTACGCGCATACCGGTCGCCCGGATTGCCGAGCCCGACGACCAGCCAGTCCACACGCCCCCCGCCGCGTTCACGGCGGAACAGACTCAGGACTCGTCGCCTCCGGAATCCTCGGCCGCGCCCTCGCCGCCCTCGCCGTCTGCGGCAGCCTCGGCCTCCTCGCCGGTGGCGCCCTCGGCGGCCTCGCCCTCCTCGCCGACCAGCTCGGCCTCCTCCTCGATCTCGGGCTCCTCCACCTCGGTCGGCGTGGTGATGGTGGCGACGATCGTCTCCTCGAGGTCGTCCAGGAACTCGACGCCCTCGGGTGCTGCCACCTCGGACAGGTGCATCGTGCCGGCCACCTCGAGGTGGGACACGTCGACCGTGATGCCCTCGGGGATGTTGCCCGGGAGCGCCACGATGTTGAGCTCACGCGTGACGTGCTCGAGGACGCCCCCCTCCTTGACGCCCGGCGCCTCCTCGACCCCTGTCAGCTCGAGTGCGACCGTGGTCTGGATCTTCTCGTCGAGGCGCACCTCGAGCAGGTCGATGTGCAGGAAGTGGTCACGTACGGGGTGGCGGTGCTGGTCCTTCACGATCACGGGCCGTACGGTGCCCTCCACCTCGACGTCGAAGACGGCCGAGCCGGCGATCAGGACCCGCCTGAGCTCGCGCGCGTCAACCGAGAACGTGCTGCACTTGCCGTCCTTCCCGCCGTAGACGACGCCGGGCACGAGACCCTGCCGGCGCAGACGGCGGGTGGCGCGCGAGCCTCGCTCGGTGCGGTCCTCGACCTTCAGCTGTGGACGCGTGGGGGCCGCCATTGCGACGGCGGAGGATAGCCGCCGCGGCTAGGCGCGCCGGCGCGGGTCGACGAAGAGGTCGTCGATGCGCCACTTGCCGGCGTCACCCATCGGGGTGAACCGGAACGCGGCTTCGAAGGTCACCTCGGGCTCGCCCTTGCCCTTGCCCTTCGGGTTCGCGAGGCCGCTGGCCGTGGCGAGCCGGCGGCTCAGGCGCCAGTCGTCCTTGCGGAAGCGCAGCTTGCCTGCCTTCTTGACCTTCATCGCCCCGGTCGAGTCCCGGAAGATGACCTCGACCTTGAGTCGCGACTTCGCCTTGCCCGTGTTGCGGGCGAAGACTCGGAAGTACGGGAACCCCGGCTCGATGCACATGTACGGGCTGGTCGCGCTGGACCCCGCCGGGAGCTTGAGGGAGTGGCTGTCGCTGGCGCCGTTTACCTGCCAGGGCTCGTTGCCCGAGGCGATCTTGGCGTCATCGAGCGTCCAGCCCTCGTCGCTCTCCATGTCCCCGCCGCCCGCCAGCGTGTACCAGCTCTGGTCCTTCCAATCGAGGAACGTCTGAGACAGCTTCGGGGCGCAGTCGGCGCTCGCAGCCGGCGCGAGCGCGAGCAGTGCGAGGACGACGAGCGGGACGAACTTCGAAAGCTTGACCATGACGAAGACGTCGACGCGCCGCGGGCCTGGGTTGAGCGGTGCTGGCGCGTTCTGGACGCTTAGGCCGCCGCGGGCGTGGGCACGCCGAGGCTCGACAGCAGCGCCCGCACTTCCTCGCCGCCCGTGCTGACGGGCTCGCCCGCCTCGATGACCGCGATGAGGGCCGCGACCACGCGCGGGTCGAACTGGCTGCCGGCGCCCTCACGAAGCTCGGCGAACGCCTCCGACTGGCTCCGTGCCCGCCGGTACGGGCGGTCGGTCGTGATCGCGTTGTACGCGTCACAGCAGAAGACGATTCGAGCGGCAAGCGGGATCTGCTCGCCGGCGACGCCGTCGGGATAGCCGTTGCCGTCCCAGCGCTCGTGGCAGGAGCGAACGATCGTGCCGACGCGTCCCATGAGGCCGCCGACCCGGTTCAGCATCGCCTGACCCTCGACGGTGTGCATCTTCATCAGCTCGAACTCCTCGTCGCTCAGACGCGCAGGCTTGTTCAGGATCTCCTTCGGAATCGCGATCTTGCCGACGTCATGCAGCAGCGCCGCGAACTCGAGCTCGTCGCGCTCGGTGGCGGGGAACCCGAGCTCTTCGGCGACGGCGTGGGCGAGCTCGACCACCGATCGGCTGTGATCGGCCGTGTAGGCGTCGTCGTGCTCGACGACGTCGGCCAGCAGCATGACCGTGCCGCGGTAGGCGCCCTGGAGCTCGATCCCGGCCGCGTAGCGCTCCTGACGGTCGCGCGAGAGCACATGGAGCAGCCCCACAAGCGGGACCAGACTCAGCAGCGCCACCGGGTAGTCCGCGGCAAGGACCGACACTGCGATCGCGAGCGGCGTGAGCAATGAGTCGAACAGCGCCGTCTCGCGGAAGCAGCGCACATTCTCCCGCATCGGGACGCCGTCGACGAGGACGTCACGAATGGTGGACCAGGCGAAATCGAACACGAGCTGCGCCGCGAACGCGAGGCCATACACGGCGAGCAATCCCACCCCCGCCTCGCCTGGCGCGAGCGCGGCCAGGACCAGGACCGGGCCCACGCAGAACCACGAATCCGCGAAGCAGCTGAGCCACCGGTCGCGGTGCCAGGTGCGGTCGATGAACTCGGGCAGCATGCCGAGCACGGACGCTGCGGCGACCATCGCAGGCAGGTACGGCAGCGGCAGCAGGAGCAGCATCGGGACGAACACGAGCTGCTCGGGGACGACGTAGTTGTTCGCGTATTCGAACTGGACGCGCGCGGCCACCATGTAGCCGGCGAACAGCCCGGCGACCAGCAGCAGATCCACGTCCCGCTCGTTCGGCACGAACACGGCAATCGCGGCAGTCGCGAGCAGGAACAGGCCGGCCGACGCGCCGGCGACGGTCCGCTCCTTGGTCTGCATGCGCTTCGGGCGACGCGCGCGCGCCTCCGCGACACGGCTCACGGTCGTGCTCATTGCGCTCGTATCGGCAGCGGCACTCTGGCGCCTGAACCAGCGGCCGTTCCGCTAAACGACCCGCTGGGGAATAGCCTGCACGTTCCCGTGGCGAAGGACGACTCGCGCATCCCCACCGGAAGGGTCCGTCGCACGGCGAAGGTGAGCTCCGCGATCGGAAGTGCCGGGGCCAAGTACGCCGGCGCGCGCGTCGCCGGGGTGGGGCGCTCCGAGGAGAAGCGGGCCGAGGGGATCGAGCAGGCGCACATCGAGGCCGCCGAGCGGATGGTCAAGACGCTCGGAACCATGAAGGGCGCCGCGATGAAGATCGCGCAGCTCGCGTCCTTCATCGACACGGAGTTCCTGCCCCCCGAGTACGCCGCCCTGTACCAAGAGGAGCTGTCCAAGCTCCGCAGCGACGCGCCGCCGATGCCGTGGAAGAAGGTCAAGCACGTGGTCGAGGAGGAGTGGGAGGAACCGGTCGAAGACCTCTTCGAGGACTTCGAGCACGAGGCCGCGGCGGCGGCGTCGATCGGCCAGGTCCATCGCGCCGTCCTGCCTGACGGGCGGAGGGTCGCCGTGAAGATCCAGTACCCGGGCGTCGCGGACGCAGTGCGCGCCGACATGCAGAACGCCGGGCTGATCCTGCGCCTCGCCAAGGCGCTCGCGCCCGGGCTCGACGCCAAGGCGGCGGCGGCGGAGCTCAAGGAGCGCGTGCTCGAGGAGCTCGACTACGAGTACGAGGCCCAGAACCAGCGCTCGTTCGCGCGCGGCTATCGCGGGCACCCGTTCATCTACGTCCCCGACGTGATCACGCGGTTGTCGCGCCACCGCGTCCTCGTCACCGAGTGGGTCGACGGGAAGAAGTTCGAGGAGATCAAGGAGCTTCCGCAGGAGGAGCGCGACCGCTTCGGCGAGATCGTCTTCCGCTTCTGCTTCGGGTCGATCTACCACCTGCAGCACTTCAACGCGGACGCGCACCCCGGCAACTACCTCCTGATGGAGGACGGCAAGGTGGCGTTTCTCGACTTCGGCATGACGAAGCAGCTCGACAAGGAGCAGATCGAGCTGGAGATCGCCGCCCTCGAGGCCGTCTTCGACGAGGACCCCGAGGAGCTCCGCGTGGCCCTGCACGACCTCGGCTTCCTGAACAACCCGAAGAAGGTCGACGCCGAGAAGCTCATGGAGCACGTGAAGACCGTCGGCGGCTGGTACATGCAGGACAAGGACGTCCGGATCAGCCCGCGCTACGTGATGAAGGTGATCACGGCCGTCTCCGATCCACGGTCCGAGTTCTACGACCTGATGCGGCGCGAGAACATCCCCGCGAACGAGTTGATGGGGCGCCGGATGGAGACCGGCGTGATGGCCGTGCTGGGCCAGCTCGAGGCGACGCGCAACTGGTACCGGATCGGCCGCGAGTGGTGGTTCGCGGACGAGCCGGCCACCGAGCTGGGCCGCGAGGAGTGGGCCTACTTCGAGGAACGCGGCGAGAAGCGCGTGAAGAAGTTCTCTTCCCGGCGCTAGAGGCCGGGCTTCGTCGTCATGTCGACGACGACGAGCACCACGATCAGCGTGTCGATCGACGCCACCGTGAGCACGCGGTTGATGCTCGCGTTGACCGACTCGTGCTCGATGCCGTGCTGTTCGATCAGCTTCTCGCGCTTCTTGCCCTCGCGCGGGTAGAAGCCGATGCCGATCAAAAAGCTGAGCAACCAGCCGATCTGGCCGAGCATGAGCCAGGTCTGGTCGAAGTCGTAGCCGATCTCGTTCACGAGCAGATGCCCCGCGACGATCACCGCGATCGACATGGGCGCGAACAGGCGCGGGCCGAGCCACTCGGTCCAGCGCGTGTACTCGACGCGAGTGTTGATGTCGCGGCCCCTCAGGTAGTAGCCGAGCGTCAGGAGTGCGGCGCTGCCGCCGACCCAGAGGACGGCGGCCAGGACGTGGATCGTCAGGAGGAGATCGGCCATGGCGCGAATCTAACCGCCGCTTCGGTCACAACTCGTCGAGCGGGCGCCCGGCCAGGGCCATCACGGAGGCCTGGACCGCCGGGCCGATGAGCAGCGCGAACGCGAGCGTCCCGACGCCGACGGTTCCGCCCAGGAACCACCCGCCGGTGAGCGCGGCGACCTCGATCCCCGTCCGCACGACGCGCAGCGAGAGGCCGGTTCGGCGACTGATCCCGGTCATCAGCCCGTCGCGCGGGCCCGGCCCGAGGAAGCAGGTCAGATACAGGCCGCTGCCCGCGCCCACGAGGGCGATCCCGCCGAAGACGAGCGCGTAGCGCGCGGCGAGATCGGAGGTATCCGGCAGCCACAGGAGCGACGCGTCGATCGCCACCCCGATCACGATCGCGTTCGCGATCGTGCCGAGCCCCGGCCGCTGGCGGAGCGGGATCCACATGAGCAGGACGAGGAAGCTGACGACGACGGTCGCCACCCCGACCGAGAGCGGCGTCTGCGCCTCGACGCCCTCGGAGAGCACGACCCACGGTGAGTTGCCGAGCTCGCTGGCGACGAGCATCGCCTCGCCCGTGCCGAAGATCCAGAGCCCGGCGACCAGCTTGGCGAGCGTCGCGGGCCCGGCCCGCCAGCGGCTATTCAGAACAGCTGGTTTTCACCAGCGAAGATCTCGCTGACGGAGTCGTCCGTGAAGATCCGGCGCACGCTGTCGGACAGGATGTCGGCGCAGCTCAGGACGCGGATCAGGTCGGGCGCGCCCTCGCGCAGCGGCACCGTGTCCGTGACGAGGATGCCGGCGAGCGGCGAGTTCGCCAGCGTGTCGAACGCGCTGCCGGAGAACAGGCCGTGCGTCGCGACGGCGTAGACCTCGCTCGCGCCCGCGTCCATTACCGTCTGTGCGCCCGCGGCGAGCGTGCCGCCGGTGTCGATCATGTCGTCCACGATCACCGCCTTGCGGCCCTTCACCTTGTCGGCGCCGATGACGTAGCCGATCTCGGCGACCTGCTGGGCGGGGCGCTCCTTCTCGAGCAGCGCGTACGGGGCGCCGACCATCTGCGCGAACTTGCGCGTCAGCTTCACGCGGCCGGCGTCGGGCGAGATGATGCAGAGGTCGGACGGGTCGCCGAGCTGGTCGCCGACGTACTGCGAGAGGAAGGGCAGCGCGGTCATGTGGTCCACCGGCTTCTGGAAGAACCCCTGCACCTGGCCGGCGTGGAGGTCCATCGTGAGCAGGCGGTCGATGCCCGCGGCCTCGAGCATGCGCGCGACGAGCCGCGCGGTGATCGGTTCGCGCGGCGCGGACTTCTTGTCCTGGCGCGAGTAGCCGTACCACGGCGTGACGGCGATGACGCGGTGTGCCGACGCGCCCACGGCGGCGTCGACCATCACCATCAGCTCCATCAGGGCGTCGTTCGCGGTGAGGCCCTCGGCCTCGTTGGTGCACGTCGACTGGATGATGAAAAGGTCCGCGCCGCGGATCGAGTCCTCGTACTTGCAGTAGACCTCGCCGTTCGCGAACGTCTTCAGGCCCGCGTCGGTCGGGTCGACGCCGAGCTTGGCCGCGATCCGGCCGCCGAGCTCCATGCTCGCTCGGCCCGCCGTGACCATGAGCCGCTTGTCGTATCCGGTCTGGATGCTCCGGGCCGCGGCGGGGCTCGCCTGCGTCTCGACCGTGCTCATGAGCCCTTTCTGCGCTTCGCGCGTTCGGCGTAACCCTCGACGTTCTTCTGCTCCGGCCTGGAGATGCCGAGCGCCCCGTCGGGAACGTCGTCTCCGATGACCGAACCGGCCCCAGTGTACGCGTCGTCGCCGACGGTCACGGGCGCAATGAAGGAGCTGTTCACACCGGTCTTCACGCGTTTTCCGATCTTCGTGCGGCTCTTCGTGAAGCCGTCGTAGTTGGCGGTGATGTTGCCCGCCGCGACGTTCGCGTCCTCGCCGACGTCGGCGTCGCCGAGGTACGAGAGGTGCGGGACCTTCGCGCCCGCGCCGATGTCGGAGTTCTTGGTCTCGACGAACGTGCCGATCTTCGCGCGCTCGCCGATCACCGTGCCCGGGCGCAGGTAGGCGAACGGGCCGACCGACGCGCCGTCGTGGACCTCGGCGTCGACGACGTACGCGTCCGCGAGAGTGACTCCACTGCCGATCCGCGTATCGCCCTTGAGGGTCACGCCGGCCTCGACCACCGTGTCCTCGCCGATCTCGACGCCCGCGTCGATCACGACCGTCCCCGGCGAGCGGAACGTGACCCCGGCGCGCGCGTGCTCCTCGACGATCCGCGCCTGGGCGACCTCCTCGATCGCCATCAGGTCGGCGCGGTCGTTCACGCCGGCGGCGCTGGTCACATCGTCGGTCGCGTGCGCAGCCACCTTCTCGAGCAGCGGGAAGACAGCGGTCAGGTAGCGCTCGCCGCTCGGCCCGGGCTCGACCCTCGCCAGGGCGGCGAAGAGCGCCGGGCCGTCGAAGACGTAGGTGCCCAGGTTCACCTCGCGGATCTCGAGGTGCTCCGGCGCGACGCCGCTCTCGTCCTTGGTCTCGACGATCTGCTCCACGCGCCCGTCCGGGCCGCGGACGATGCGGCCGTAAGCGGTCGGGTCGAGGTCCTCGGTCGTGAGCATCGTGGCCTGGGCGCCGTGCTCGCGGTGGGCGTCCAGGAGCTCCGTCAGGAGTTGGCTCGTGATCAGCGGGTGGTCGCCGCTCAGGAGCAGGATCGTGTCCTCGCCGGCGAGCTGGTCTCGCGCGGCGTCCACGGCGGCCGCGGTCCCCTCGCCCTCACTCTGCTCGGCGGCTTCGACGCCATCGGGGAGCCGCTCGGCGACGCCGGTGTCGGGGCGGACCACGGCGACCACGCGGTCGGCGCCGGCTCCACGCGCCGCACGGACGACCCATTCGACCATCGGCCGGCCGCAGACCTCGTGCAGCACCTTTGGAGTCCGGGACCGCATCCGGGTGCCGTGCCCCGCGGCCATGATGAGCGCGGCGGGCATGGGCGGAGCGTAGCGAGGCGGTGCTACGGTCGAGCGGCTGCCGTGGGGAGTGGTGTAGTTGGCAGCACGCGGGGTTTTGGTCCCCGAAGCTCAGGTTCGAATCCTGGCTCCCCAGCTAACCCTCCCGCTCCTTGCTCCCAATATGGGGGCTTACGGCGACAGCGTCCGGCTAGCGGTCCTTCTCAGCGCCCGGGACGCGCCCGGTCTCCGCGCCGGCCTCGCTCATCGGGCCGTGCGGGGGCACGATGCCCAGCACCCGCATCGCCTTCAGGCCGAGCCCGAGGCGCTCGCGGCCGTCGGTCGAGGAGACGTCCAGCTCCGTCAGCTCCTTCACCCGCTCGAGGCGGTAGCGAATCGTGTGGCGGTGCGTGAAGAGCCGCTGCGCCGTCTGGGCGACGTTGCCGTCCTCGTCGAGGAAGGTCTCGAGCGTCCGCACGAGCTCGGTCTCGTACTGCTCGTCGTAGGCCACGAGCGGCGCCACCGTCTCGTCGTGAAAGCTGCGGAGCTCGGCCGGGTTGTCGGTCATCGACGACAGCAGCAGCCGGTAGGCGCCCGTCTCCTCGAAGTTCAGCGCGAGACCGCCCTGCGCCTGCGCGACGTTCGCGGCCAGAAGCGCCTCGGCCGCCGCCCGGTAGAGGTCTGCCGGGTCGCCGGCCACGCGGCTGCGCCCGAGCGCGAGCGCGAAGGACGGCAGGCCCGCCTCGAGCTCCCGGCGGACGCCGCCGATGACGCGCCGCGCCACCTCGCCGTCCGGGCTCGGGACAAGCACGACGACCTCGCCCGCGCGGTCGCGGCCGTCGATGTCCATCGGCTCGCCGCCCGGGCGGAGCTCGACCGCGCCCAGTAGGCAGGTCCGCTCGACGGCCCGCGCGCCGCGCTCGGCCACGGCGAGGACGCGCGCCGGCCAGTCGCCCTCCTCGGGCTGCTGCGGCACGGCGCGAGCAACGATCACGCTGCCACCGCCGCCCAGGTCCGCGCCCAGCTCGGTGCCGCGCGCCACGATGTTCTCGCGATCGGTAAGCCGCCGCGCGACGATGTCCTCGAGCAGGTCGCGGACGGCAGCCTCGCTCGCGCGCTCAGGGGCACGCGTCCGGTCGAGCTCGAGCGCCAGGATCGCGGCGACCACGCGGATCAGGTCGGGCGAGTTCGGCTCGCCGCGCTCGCGCAGGTGGAGGCGGCCGACGCGCGCTTCGCCGAGCGTCAGGTCGAGCTGCTCGCTGCCCGCCTCGCCGGCCAGCACGGCCCGCTCGTCCTCAGGCGACGCGCATGCCACGGCCAGCACCCGGCTCGAGGCGTCCACCACGGCGACGCTGGCATCGAGCGCGCGGCCGCACGCGCGGGCGACCTCGGGCAGGCCCGCGCCGCTCTCCACGGCCTCCGCGATCGAGCCGAGCGCGGCGGTGAAGGGAGGCGCCAGGGCCGGATCCGGCTGCTGGGCCATGACGGGATTGTAGGAACGAACGCCAGGCCGCTACGCGGCCCACTGGTCGTACGTGTAGATGATCCCGAGTCCGATCGCGACTCCTACCCCGACGAGCGCGAGCAGGATGTAGACCGTCAGGAACGTCGCCGCGAAGCGCTCCCACCACCGACCGTACGAGGTCCAGGCGGGGATCACGATGAGGCCGATGTACGCCGCCAGGACGAGCGGCGAAGCGACGGCGATGGCGATCTCAGTGGTGCCCGGGTTGGTCAGGTCCATCCGCGCGGCCATTGTGCCGGATGTAGGAGATGAGAAGCGCGAGCATCGCCACCAGCCCGAAGACGGCCCCGCCGAGCGCCCAGCCGCCGACGACGTCGGACCAGTAGTGCGCGCGCAGGTAGACACGCGTGGCTCCGATCACCGCCGCGACCACGATCGCCACCACCACGAGCGCCGCGCGGCTCGCCAGCCCGGGCAGGACGCGCGCGCCGATCACGGCCATCGCGACGTACACCACCCCATACGCCGCGTGCCCGCTCGGGAACGCCGACCCGCTCGTATTGTCGAGCGGCTGCGGCGGCCGCGGGCGGTCGATGCCGGCCTTCGCGAGGTGGACGCCGGCGTAGATCGCCGCGACCCCGATCACGAGGACGCTCAGCTCGAGGCGGCGCCGGTGCCAGATGAGGAGCCCCACGGCGACGGCGAGCAGCGTCAGGACGACCGGTAGCGAGCCGAGGTCCGTGACGACGCGTGCGATGTCGACGAGCCAGTCGGTCTCGAGATCGCGCGCCAGGTCGACGACCTCGCTGTCGGCCGGGGTCAGCCCGGGCCGCGCGAGCAGCTCGTCCGCGTATGCGATGAAGACGAAGCCGCCGACGCTCGCGATCGCCAGGGTCGTGGTCAGCTCGATCCCGAGCCCGCCAGGCGTGATGCGGTCGCCCACGAAGCGCACCGGCGGCCCGAGCGCCCGCGCGGCGGGCATGAGTACTCGCCGCCAAAGCGGCCGGATGACCGCGGCGACCGGCCGCAGGAGCGGCCGCCGGCCCTGCCGGTCGAACCATGCGGCGAGCCGGCGCCGCTCGTCCTCCTTGCGCAGCCGGCGGTAGCAGTAGACGACCGCCACGATGGCGCCGACCACGATCCCGAAGCCCACCGTCGCGCGGCCGGCGATCCCCGCGACCTCCTCGAAGGACCGCCAGAAGAAGTAGCCGAGCAGGACGAAGGTGGTCGCCCACAGCCCCGTCCCGATGATGCTGTACGGGGCAAAGCGGCGGTAGGGCATCTTCGACGACCCGGCGATGAACGGCGCGAGCGCCCGCACGAGGCCGATGAAGCGCCCGATCAGGATCGTCTTGCCGCCGTGGCGGGCGAAGTAGCCCTCGACCAGCGTGAGCCGCTCCGGCGTGATCTTCACCCGCGGCCCGTTCCGCTCGAGGAACCCGCGGCCCAGGCGCGCCCCGATCACGAAGCTGGTCGTGTCGCCGAGGAAGGCGGAGAACCAGGTGAGCGCCAGCAGGACCATCACGTTGATCTCGCCCTGGCCGGCGATGACGCCGCCCAGGATGACCGTGAACTCGCCGGGCGCGATCAGGCCGACGAACGCCCCCGTCTCCAGGAAGGCGAGGCCCGCGACGAGCGCATAGGTCCAGCGGCCGAGCGCCTCGGCCAGGTCCTCGATCAGCGTCTCCGGGTCCGGTAGGTCGGAGAGGACGCCGCTCGCATACACCGCGACGCCGATCGCGACCACGACCAGGCCGGCGATCAGCTGCCGGCGGCTCGGGCGGTGGCTCACGCCACCTCGGCGCGGATCGTGCCGTCGATGTCGGGTGCCTCGCCCGCGCGGAACACCCCGAAGACGGTAGGGCCGGATCCGGTCACCCGTGCGGCCAGCGGGCCGGCGGCACGCAGGCGCTCGAGCCGCTCGCCCAGCTCGGGGCGCAGCGACAGCGCCGCGGGCTCGAGGTCGTTCGCGAGCACGGACGCCAGCTCGGCGAGCGGCCGCGCCGCAAGTTCGCGAACGCCGTCGCGGTCGAGCTCGGCCCGCGTCGAGCCGATCCGGTCGGCCTCGGCATAGACGTCAGCCGTCGAGAGCCCGTGGGCATCGGGCACGAGCAGCAGCGTCATGGGCGGCAGGCCCACCGGCTCCACCACCTCGCCGGCGCCCGTCACCAGCGCATGCCTCGGTTCCACCTGGCTCGGCACGTCGGCCCCGATCCCCGCGCCCAGGGCGCGCAGCGCGTCGGCGGTGAGCGGCTCGCCGGCGATCCGGTTCGCGGCCCGGAGGACGGCCGCGGCGTCCGCGCTCCCGCCACCCATTCCGGCCGCCACCGGGATGCGCTTCTCGATCGTGACCCGCAGCGGCGGCAGTTCCGGCGCGGCCTCCGTCCGAAACCGCTCGATGGCCGCGAGCGCCAGGTTGGGCCCGGCGACCCCCTCGCAGACGACCGCGTCGGCGTCCGCCTCCTCAATCGCGAGCGTGTCGTGCAGGTCGAGCGAGGCGAACAGCGAGCACAGCTCGTGCAGCCCGTCGTCGCGGAGGCGCCCGACGTGCAGCAGCAGGTTGACCTTCGCCGGCGCCCGCTCTTCGATCACGCGCGCAGTATGTCCGCGAGCCGCCGGAAGTCCGCCGGCGACAGGCGCTCGGCGCGCGCGTCCGGCGGATGGCCGATCTCGACGAGCGCCGCCTGTGCTCGCTCCCGGTCCCCTCCGGCGTGTGCGAGCGAGCGCGGCAGCGCCTTGCGCCTGTGCGCGAACGCGGCGTGGACGAGCTCGGCCACCCGAGGGTCCGGCGGCGGCGCGGTGCGCGTGAGCCGCACGAGTGCCGAGTCGACGTTCGGCACCGGGTGGAAGACGTTCGGGGAGATGCGCCGCAGCACCTTCACCTCCGCCGCGAGCTGCGCGAGCACGCTGGTGGCGCCGTATTCCTTCGACCCCGGTGCGGCGGCCAGCCGGCGCCCGACCTCGAGCTGGACCATCGCGACGACCAGCCGTACGTCGGGCAGCTCCTCGAGCACCCTCAGGATCACGGTCGCCGCGACCCCGTACGGCAGGTTCGCCACCACCTTGTCGGGCGGCGGGCGCAGCTCGCCGAGGTCCAGCCGCACGGCGTCGGCGAAGTGCAGCGAGACGTTCTCGCACTGCCCGACCGCGTCGCGCAGCGGCGGCTCGAGCGACCGGTCCACCTCCACCACGTGCAGATGGCGCACGCGCGGCGCGAGGTGCTCGGAGAGGACGCCCAACCCCCCGCCCACCTCCAGCACGACGTCCTCTCCCCCGAGCTCCGCCGCCTCGCCGACCAGCCGCAGGACGTTGTCGTCGACGAGGAAGTTCTGTCCCAGCTCCCGGTTCGGGCGCACCCCGAACTCGCGCAGGCGCCGGATGCTCCCCTGTCGGCTCACCAGCCGAAGACGCGCGCCGCGTTCGCCTCGACGAGCGACTCGAGCTCCTCGTAGGCGACGCCGCGCAGCTCGGCGACGCGGCGGGCGGTGTGCACGACGTTCCCGGGCGCGTTCTGCTGCCCGCGCACCGGCTGGGGCGCGAGGAAGGGAGCGTCCGTTTCGACCAGGAGCAGCTCGTCGGGCACGCGCGCGGCCGCGGCCTGGAGGTCGGTCGCCTTGGGGTAGGTCACGTTCCCCGCGAACGAGCACATGTAGCCGCGGTCGACGCACTCGTCGAGGCGGTCGGGCATCGAGAAGCAGTGCATCACGACGGCCACGCCGTCGGCGCGGGCGGCGAGCGTCGCGAGCGTGTCGTCCTCGGCCGCACGGGTGTGGATCACGAGCGGCTTCCCGAGCGCGCGCGCCAGCTCGATCTGGGCCTCGAAGGCGCGCCGCTGGTCGTCCCGGCCGGCGTGGTCGCGGTAGTAGTCGAGGCCCGTCTCGCCGACGGCGACCGCCTTCGGATGCTGAGCCGCCCGCTCGATCGCGTCGAGGTGAGCATCCGTGAATCCGGTGGCGGAGTTGGGGTGCCGGCCGACGATCGCGAAGACCTCCTCGCGCGCGTCCGCGAAGGCGAGGGCGCGCGCCACCGCGTCTTCGTCGATGCCGACGGTCGCGACGCGGGCGAGGCCGTGGGTGCGAACGGCCTCCTCGTCGCACATCTCAAGGTGGCAGTGGGTGTCGATCACCCGATGCTCCGCCTGACGCGAAGGATGCGCTGGACCGACCGCTCGGCGCGCGAGCGCTTCAGCCGCCCGGTCCGGATCGCGCGCGCGAGCGTGCGCGTGCCCGCCTTGCCCGTCTCGTACGAGACGAACAGCATGAGGTCCACCCCGGCGCGAGCGGCGCGCACGCCCGCCCGCGGCGGCGATCCGAAGGGCGCCGTGGCCGGCGTGCCGATCGCGTCCGTCATCGAGACGCCGCGGAAGCCGAGATGCCCGCGGAGCTCGCGTGTGGCGACGCGGTACGAGAACGCGGCCGGGGTCCCGCGGTCGAGCGCACGGTAGATGGCCGTGCTCAGCATCACGAGCCGCAGCCCACGGGCGAAGAGCGCGCGATACGGGCGGTAGTCCACCCGCCGGAGCTTCTTGCGCCCGGTCCGGATCGTGACCGGCCGGTTGTCGGTGTTCGCGGACGCTGCGCCGAAGCCGGGGAAGTGCTTCGCGCTCGGCAGCACGCCCTCCGCGCGAACCCCCGCGGCGAACGCGCTCGCGAACCGCGCGACCTTGCCGGGCCGGCGGCCGTACGTACGTCGCTCGCGCTCCATCGCGCTGTCCGGGCGCGCAACGTCGGCAACCGGTGCCAGGTTCACGTTCGCGCCGGCGGCGTGCAGGTTCCGGCCCGCCACTCGTCCGGCATGGCGCGCCGCGCGGCGCTTCCCGGTCGCCCCGATCTCGGCGGCGGAGCGGTGCGGCCCGCCCGGGATCCGGAGCACCGGCCCGCCCTCCTGGTCGACCATCACGAATAGCGGCGCACGCAGTCCGGCCGGGCGGCGCACGCGCTCCAGCCGGCGCACGACGCGCCGCACCTGCCGCTTGCTGCGCACGTTCTGCCCGAAGAGGATCACGCCGCCGACGTGGCCGCGGCGGATCCGGCGCCGAAGCTCGCGCGGCGGCTGCGGGCCGCTGAAGCCGGCGACCACGCGCTGACCGGCGAGCTGGCGGGCAGTCAGCTCGTTGACCGCGCTGTCGGCGTGCGCGCCGCCGACGCCGGCCGCGGCGACCGCGAGAGCCGTGGCCAGGCCCGCCATCTCAGGCGGGCTCGGGCGCCTCGACCCTCGGAAACAGAGGCCCGAGCGATTCGAGGCGGGCGCCGCCGCCGACCGACCCGAAGCGCGCCGACTCGAGCGTGCGGTCGGACTGGCCGAGGGCGCCGAGCAGCTTGTCCGTCGCCTCCGGAATGAAAGGGACGAGCAGGAGTGAGACCACGCGCAGCCCCTCCGCGAGCGTGTAGAGCGCGGAGTCGAGGCGGCCCGCCTGTCCCTCGTCCTTGGCGAGCTGCCACGGCTGCTCCTCCTGGACGAACGCGTTCAGGCGCCGGACGAGGGTCCAGATCTCGTCGAGCGCGGCCGTCAGCTCGACGCTGTCGAGGCGCTCGATCACACGGGCCGGCGCCTCCGCGAATGCGGCCACCACCTCGGCGGGCGCCTCGGCATCCGGCACGACGCCGTCACGGTACTTCGCGATCATCGCGATCGAACGGCTCGCCAGGTTGCCGTACTCGTTCGCCAGCTCGCTCGTGTAGCGGCGCTCGAAGCCCTCGGTCGAGATCGAGCCGTCCTCGCCGAAGCTGACCTCGCGGAGCACGTAGTAGCGCAGCGCATCGGCGCCGTACAGCTCGACGATCCGGAACGGGTCAACCACGTTCCCGAGCGACTTGGACATCTTGTGCTCGTCCATCAGGAGGTAGCCGTGGATGAAGTCGAGTTTCGGCAGCTCGATGTCGGCGGCCATCAGGAGCGCCGGCCAGAACACCGTGTGGAACTTGAGGATGTCCTTCGCCATCACGTGGACGGTCGCGGGCCAGAACCGCTCGGTCAGGTCCTCGCCCTCGCGCGCGAACGAGAGCGCCGTGTAGTAGTTGAGGAGCGCGTCGAACCAGACGTAGAAGACGTGGCCCTCGTCCCAGGGGACGGGCACGCCCCAGGTGATCCGCGCGCGGGTGAGAGAGATGTCGTTCAGCCCCTGCTTGACGAACGAGAGCGCCTCGTTGTAGCGCTTGCGCGGCAGGATCCAGTCGGGGCGCTCCTCGAACAGGCGCTCGAGCGGCTCCTGGAAGCTCGACAGGCGGAAGAACCAGTTCTCCTCCTGCTCGCGCTCGAGCTCGATCAGGTGGATGGGGCACTTGTTGCCCTCGATCAGCTCGGCGTCCGACTTGAAGTCCGCGCAGCGGGGGCAGTAGAAGCCCTCGTAGGCGCCCTTGTAGACGTGCCCGGCGTCGTGCACGCGCTGGAGCACCTCCTGGACCTTCGCGACGTGTCGCGGGTCGGAGGTGCGGATGAAGAAGTCGTTGGTCGCGTTCACGAGCTCCGAGACCGCCTTGAACCGCTCGGCGTTCCGGTCGGCGAGCTCGCGCGGGGTGATGCCCTCCTTCTCCGCGGCGAAGGCGACCGGCTCGCCGTGCTCGTCCGTGCCCGTGAGGAAGAAGACGTCCTCGCCCCGCTGGCGCATATGACGCGCGAGGACGTCGGCGGCGATCGTCGTGTACGCGTGGCCGAGATGCGGCTCGCCGTTGACGTAGTAGATCGGGGTCGTGACGTAGTAGGCCACCGCGCCCGATGCTACGGGGCGATGGGGGCGAAGCCCGGAGCCGTGCGGCTTTGACCACCGTATGGGTGGCAAAGTCCGCACCGCGGAACAGATTTGCGCCGCGCTGGGCGGTCGCCAGTATGGGGTGGTCACCCGCGCCGAGCTGCTCGCAGCCGGACTGACGGGCCGAGAGATCGAGCGGCGACAGGAGCGGGGTTACCTCATTGCCGAGTTCCGGGGTGTGTATCGGGTTGGGCACAGGGCGCCCAGCCCGGAGGCGCGGTATCTGGCGGCGGTGAAGGCGTGCGGTGACGGCGCCGTGCTGAGCGGGCCCGCGGCCGCCTGGCTGTACGGGCTCCTGAAAGGGGACGCCCCGATTTCGCACGTCACCGCCAGCGGCGCAAGGCGGGTTACGGGAGTGGTCACGCGGCGATCGCGCGTGATCGAGCGCGCCCTGTACCGCGGCATCCCGATCACCACCGGCGCCCGGACCCTGGTGGACCTGGCCGAAATACTCTCCCTGAGCGACCTCGCTCGGGCCTGTCACGAAGCGGGAGTCAAGTACCGAACGACACCCGGTCAGGTGGCCGAGGTCCTCGCGGCGCACCCGAACGCGCCCGGCGCCGGCAGGCTCCGCGAGGTTCTTCATGGCCGGGCTCCGGTGACCCAGAGTGTCCTGGAGCGTCGCTTCCTCCAGGTCCTCACTGACTACGGACTGCCGTTGCCGGACGAGGTCAACAAGCCCGCCGGCTCGTTCCGCGTCGACGCGCGCTGGCAGGACCCGCCGCTCACGGTCGAGCTCGACAGCTACCGCTTCCACAATTCACGCCACGCGTGGGAGCGCGATCGGCACCGCGAGCGCGAGGCGCGGGCGCGCGGCGAGGACTTCCGCCGTTACACCTACGGCGACGTCTACGAGCACCCGCGCCAAATGCTGGCGGAACTGCGGGCTCTCCTCCGACGCCGCGCGGCTTAGACCACCGTCTCGGTGGTGAAGTTCACTCAGCGCCGCCGGCGACGATCTCGTAGAGCGCGTTCGCGCTCGCGCCCGTCAGGTCGGCCACGACCTTTGCGGCCTCGCGCGGCTTCGCCCCTGCGTCCACCAGCCTGTGGACCGCGGCGATCGCGGCCAGCGGTGCGGGCTCGGCGGCGCCGTCCTCCGGGCCGACCACCAGGACGACCTCGCCCTTCGGCGCCTCGGAGAAGCGGTCGCGCAGCTCGGCCGCGGTGGCGCGGACGACCTCCTCGTGCGCCTTCGTGAGCTCGCGGCACACCGCCGCCTCGCGGCGCGGGTCGATCTCCGCCAGCAGCTCGAGCGTGGCCGGCAGCCGGTTGGGCGACTCGAACGCGACCAGCGTTCCGCCCGGCTCCTCGAGCACCTTCCGCAGCTCGCCCCGCTTGCGCGGTAGGAACCCGGCGAAGCGCCACCGGTCGGGCGGGAGGCCCGACGTGACGAGCGCCGTGAGCGCGGCGGACGGCCCAGGCAGCACCTCGACCTCGAGCCCGGCGGCCACGCAGGCCTGCACGAGCGCGTACCCGGGGTCGGACACGAGCGGGGTGCCGGAATCCGACACGAGCGCCACGGTCTTCCCCTCCCGCATCGCCGAGACGAGCTCTGCGGCCCGCTGGCGCTCGTTGTGCTCGTGGTAGGAGACGAGCTTCGCCCCCACCTCGTGCCGGTCGAGCAGCTTTCGAGTGCGGCGCGTGTCCTCGCAGGCGACGAGGTCCGCGGACCGCAAAGCCGAAAGCACCCGCAGCGTCACGTCCTCCAGGTTCCCGATCGGGGTCGGGCACACGACCAGGTGTCCGGCGGCCCCCTCGGTCATCCGCTCTCGATCGCCATCATCGCGGCCCCCAGCATGCCCGCCTCGTCGCCGAAGTGCGCGGCGACCACCGGCACGGCGCGGTTCGGGCCAAGGGCCCGCCGCGCGAGCTCCTCGCGTGCGGGCGCCAGGAGCAGCTCACCCGCGGCGGCCCCGGCCCCGCCGCCGATCACGACCAGCTCTGGGTTGAATGCGTTGCAAAGCGAGGCCAGCCCGACCCCCAGCATGCGGCCCGCGTCCGCGATCACCTGCTGCGCCGCGGCATCCCCCTCCCCAGCCAATTCCGTGACAACGGCGCCGGTTATCGAGCGGCCCTCAGACAGGGCGCGCCCAAGCCCCGACATCGGCTCGGCCTTCGCAACCGCCACGCCGAACGCAGCGAACGCGGACCCCGACGCGTACACCTCGAGGCACCCCTTGTTCCCGCACCCGCATCGCGGGCCCTCCGCCTCGACGACGACGTGCCCGAGCTCCCCCGCGCTGCCGTCTCCGCGATACACCCGACCGTCGGCCAGGACCCCGCCGCCGATCCCGGTCCCGAGCGTCAGGAGCAGCGCGTTCCGGGCCCCCTTCGCGGCGCCCGCCCGCGCCTCGGCCAACAGGGCGCAATTCGCGTCGTTGTCAACGACCACTCGCTGTGCGAACCGCTCGCTCATCAGGTCGCGGAACGGAAGCCCCTCGAGGGGAAGGTGCACACACGCGCGCGCGACTCCTCCGCCCGAGTCCATCAGCGCCGGGATGCCGAAGGCGATCGCGTCGGCCTCGGGCTCGGCGGACAGCGCCTCCTCGACGGCCTCGACGAACGTGTCGAGCACGACCTGACGGTCGGCCGTGCGCCAGAGCCGGTGGACGCGGTGGTGCACCTTGAGGCCTTCGTCGACGACGCCCGCGGCCAACTTCGTGCCGCCCGCATCGACCCCGATCACGCGTCTTGCCGCCATGGGCGGACGCTATACACCCCTGATGCCCCCGGGGCGGCCCGACAAGCCGGAGTACAAGGTCTATCGCTCCCGGCGCGGATTCCGGGACTGGCTGGCCGGCCCGCGCGACCAGGTGGCGCAGCTCCGGGAGGCGGCGCGCCGGCGCGCGAGCCGCGACTCGGGTGATGGGGAACCGGATGAGCCGCAGGACCCGCGTGCGCCGCTGTGGCGCCGGATCCTGAAATGGGTCGCCATCGCCGTCACCGCATGGCTGCTCCTCTCGCTCGTGCTGTTCATGGTCAGCGCCCAGATCACCGAGGGCGTGTCCGAGGAGACAGAGGACGCCCTGTCGAGCGGGGGGAGCCTGCTGACCGGCAGCACGATCCTGGTGCTGGGCTCGGACGAGCGCCCCGAGGACTCGCTCGAGCCGGGCGCCGGGACGGCGCCGGCCCGAGCGGACACGATCATGCTGCTGCACGCCAGCTTCGGCAGCGTGCGCAAGCTGTCGATCCCGCGCGACACGCCGGCCGAGATCCCGGGCGTCGGAGTGGAGAAGATCAACGGCGCCTACGCCCATGGCGGCGCCCCGCTCATGATCGAGACCGTCGAGGGCTACCTGGGGAACGGGCTCGAGATCAACCACATCATCGAGGTGAGCTTCGAGGACTTCCCGGAGTTCATCGACGCGCTCGGCGGCATCGACGTCGAGCTCGATGACTGCCTCCGATCGAACTCGTTCGGGGGCAAGCGGCTGCGGCTGTCCAAGGGCGTGCACCACCTGAGCGGCGACCAGGCGCTCCGCTTCGCACGGGTGCGCCAGAACGAGTGCAACCTCGCCGAGGACGACCGCGCCCGCGCCGCGCGCCAGCAGCAGATGATGGGCGCGATCCGCTCGCAGATCCTCTCCCCCTCGACCTTCTTCAGGCTTCCGCTCGTCAGCTGGGAGGCCCCGCAGACGATTCGCACGGACCTGAAGGGTCCCGGCCTCCTCGCGCTCTTCACCGATCTCCTCACGGGCGGCGCCGGAGAGACGCACGTGCTGCAGTGCCTCCCCTGCGACGAGGCCGAGAAGGCCGACGCGGTGGACGACCTACTCGGCGGCTGAGGCCTTGGACTCGGACTTCGAGTCCGACGAGCTGCCGCTCTTCTCGGACTTCGAGTCCGAGCTCTTCTCCGCCGCCTTCGAGCCCTTCTTGCCGTAGTCGGTGTTGTAGAAGCCCGACCCCTTGAAGTGCACCGCCACCGGGTGGAAGACGCGCTGCACGGGCTTTCCACACTTCTCGCACTCAGAGACAGGGTCGTCGGTCATCCTCTGCATGACCTCGAACGTGTGACCCTTGTCGCAGCGGTACTCGTAGAACGGCACCCCTAGACCGTAGCGGGCGGCTTCGGCGACTCGAGATCCTCGAGGAGCGAGATCTTCATCGAGTGCCAGACGAACCAGGCGGCGAGGTGACGGATCGGCCGGGTCATCACGGCCACCGTAAAACACCTCGCAGGCGGCGTCCGGGCTGATCCCGCAAGTTCCGCGAATAAGGTTCGGCGGGTGGCGCCCCAGGACACGCTGACCATGGACACGATCGTCGCGCTCTGCAAGCGGCGCGGCTTCATCTTCCAGTCCTCGGAGATCTACGGCGGCCTCGCGAACACCTACGACTTCGGCCACTACGGCGTGCTGCTGAAGACGAACGTGAAGAACGAGTGGTGGCGCTCGATGCTCCAGCTCCGCGACGACATCGTCGCGCTCGACTCGGCGATCCTGCTCCATCCGAAGACGTGGGAGGCCTCGGGCCACCTCGAGGGATTCACCGACCCGCTCGTCCAGTGCCTCGGCGAGTGCAAGCGGCGCTGGCGCGAGGACCACTTGCGGGAGGCCCATCCCGAGGGTGAGCTGAAGTGCCCCGAGTGCGGCGGCGACCTGTCCGAGCCGCGCATGTTCAACCTGATGTTCGAGACCCACATGGGCCCCGTGGCCGACGAGGGGTCGCGCGTCTTCCTGCGGCCCGAGACCGCGCAGGGGATCTTCCTCAACTTCAAGAACGTCGTCCAGTTCGCGCGCAAGAAGCCGCCCTTCGGGATCGCACAGGTCGGCAAGTCGTTCCGCAACGAGATCACCCCCGGCAACTTCATCTTCCGCACGCGCGAGTTCGAGCAGATGGAGATGGAGTTCTTCGTCCCGCCCGACGAGGCGCCACGGTGGCACGAGCACTGGCTCGAGGAGCGCAGGCGCTGGTACACGGACCTGGGCATCCGGCCCGACCAGCTGCGGCTGCGCGCGCACGAGGCGGACGAGCTGTCGCACTACTCCAGCGCGACCTCGGACGTCGAGTACCTGTTCCCGATGGGCTGGTCGGAGCTCGAGGGCATCGCGAACCGCGGCGACTTCGACCTGACCCAGCACATGAAGCACTCGGGCGAGAAGCTCGAGTACGTGGACCCGGGCACAGGCGAGCGCTACGTGCCGCACGTGATCGAGCCCGCGGCCGGCGCGGACCGGGCGACGCTCGCGTTCATGGTGGACGCCTACGACGAGGAGGAGGTAGAAGGGCGTCAGCGCGTCGTGCTCCGCCTCCACCCACGCCTCGCCCCGGTGAAGGTTGCCGTGCTTCCGCTGGTCAACAAGGACGGCCAGCCCGAGCTCGCGCGCGAGATTTACGAGGACCTGCGCGAGCGGATGCCGGCCGAGTTCGACACGGGCGGCTCGATCGGCAAGCGCTACCGCCGCCAGGACGAGATCGGCACCCCCTGGGGCGTGACCGTGGACCACCAGACGCTCGAGGACCGCACGGTCACGCTGCGCGACCGCGACTCGCTCTCGCAGGAGCGGATCGCGATCGACGCGCTGGGCGAGGAGCTCGAGGCGCGCCTGGCCGCCGATTGGCGGTCACCCAAGCTGGACGAATAGTCGGTTGACGTCCCCCGGAAGGGGTATCACTCTCGTGAAATGCAGCCCCTTTTCGAACACGGGCTGACGTTTGCCGGATACTCGTCCCGGGTCCTCGAGCTGGAGGGCGAGGGGCCGCCGCTCGTCTTCTTCCACGGGTTCTCGGACTCCGCCGACACGTGGCGCGCGACGCTCGCCGCGCTGGGGCGCCGCGACCGGCGCGCGGTCGCCGTGGACCTCCCCGGGTTCGCCAAGGCATCGAAGCTCAAACCGGGCAAGGTTCTTCCCCAGCTCGACCGGTTCGGCGAGGCGGTCGTTCGCTACGCCGCACCCGAGGGCGGAGCGGTCGTCGTGGGCAACTCGCTGGGCGGGTGCATGGCGCTGCGCCTGGGCGAGCGCGAGCGGCTGGCGCTCGCCGGGGTCGTCCCCGTCGCGCCCGCCGGCCTCGACATGGCGCCGTGGCTGCGGATCATCGAGGCGCACCCGATCATCCAGGGCATCCTTAGAAGCCCGGTGCCGGTCCCCGAGCCCGTGCTGCGGGCCGCGGTGGCCGAGGTGTACAAGCGCGTCGCGTTCCACCGTCCGCGCGCCGTGGACGCGAAGGCGATCCAGTCGTTCACCAGCCACTTCGCGGACCCGCGCGACGTTTCGCGCTACCTGGCGACCGGGCGCGATGTGTTCGCCGAGCTGAAGAACCCGTTCCGGCTCGAGCGGATCGCTTGCCCGGTGCTCGTGGTGTGGGGTGAGCGCGACCGGATGGTCCTCTCGAAGGGCGCCCAGCGAGTCGTCGACGCCGTGCCCGGCACGCGCGTCGAGCTGATCCCCGACTGCGGCCACTGCCCGCAGGTCGAATGCCCGGACCACTTCACCGAGCTGCTCGTCGATTTCCCGCAAGAGCAGCTCATTCGCGCGGCGTAGAATCCCTGTAACCATGCGGTTACCCAGCGTCGACAGCCTGGTCGACTCGGCCGCGAACGCCTGGGACCTGACGGTCGGAGGAGGCGTCGCGGACCTGAGCGGGACCCCCTCCTCGATCATCGACGAGGGGCCGCAGCGCACCGTGCGCCGCTACCGGCCGCCCGACCGGCCGCGACCGCTCCGACACGCGCCGGTGCTGCTCGTGCCCCCACTGGCGGCGCCCGCGAGCTGCTTCGACCTCCGGCACGGGTGCTCGCTGGCCGAGCACCTGATCGCGCGCGGCTACCCGACCTACCTCGTCGACTACGGGCCGATCTCGTGGGCTGACCGCGACCTCGGCCTCGAGCACTGGGTGGACGACGTGATCCCGAAGGCGGTCGAGACCGTCTCCCGGGACGCGCACGGCCAGGACGTCCAGGTCGTGGGCTGGTGCCTCGGCGGGATCATGACCCTGCTGGCGACGGCGGGGCACCGCGAGCTGCCGATCAGTTCCGTGTCGCTGATCGCCAGCCCGTTCGACTTCGAGAAGGTCCGGCTGATGGCGCCGATCCGGCGCCTGGCCGACCTCACCGGGGGCCGGCTCGTCTCCGGCCTCTACCGCGCACTCGGCGGCGCGCCCGCGCCCCTCGTGTCGCTCGGCTTCCGTGCTACGGCGATCGACCGCTACCTGACGAAGCCCCTGTGGGTCGCGCAGAACCTCGACAACCGCGAGACGCTCGCGCACATGGAGGCGGTGGACAACTACATGGCGAACATGCTCGCCTACCCGGGGCGCACGTTCGGCCAGCTCTACCACCGCTTCTTCCGCGTCAACGAGCTCGCGCAGGGCAAGCTCGAGCTGACCGAGGACCGCTGCATCGAGCTGTCCGCCGTGACCGAGCCCGTCCTCGTCGTCGCCGGCAAGTCGGACGTGCTCGCGCCCGTGCCGGCCGTGCTCGCGATCGAGAACCTGCTGCCGAACGCCGCCGAGGTCAAGAGCCACATCACCCCCGGCGGCCACCTCGGGGTGCTGACCGGCCGGTCGGCCATTCACACCACGTGGAAACACCTGGACGAGTTCCTTGCTCGTCACGACCACTTCGAGGAGGAGCATGCCGACCGAGCTGCCGACGAAGTCGCCGCTTGACCAGATCACCTACGAGGACCTCTACCGGAGGTGGGAGAAGGCCAACTGGTCCGCGATGGACATCGACTTCTCCGAGGACCGTGAGCACTGGCACGACACCTTCTCGGACATCGAGCGGAAGGCCGCGCTCTGGAACTACTCGCTCTTCTTCCACGGCGAGGACTCCGTCGCCGACAACCTCTCCCCGTTCATCGACGCGGCGCCGCGCGAGGAGCAGAAGTACTTCCTCGCCACGCAGCAGGTGGACGAGGCGCGCCACGCCGTGTTCTTCAAGCGCTTCATGCACGAGGTGGTCGGCGCCGGCAGCGGCGACGTGGCCTCGGCGCTCGAGGCCACCCGCCCCGAGCTGACCTGGGGCTTCCGCAAGACGTTCGAGAGCCTCGACAAGGTCGCCGACGAACTGCGCCGCGATCGCTCGCGGCCGAAGTTCGCGCAGGCGATCACGATGTACCACCTTGTCGTGGAGGCGACGCTCGCTCAGCCGGGCCAGCACTTCATCGAGAGGTACCTGACCGAGCGTGGGCTGCTGCCCGGGTTCTCCGGCGGGATGAAGAACGTGTCGCTCGACGAGCAGCGCCACATCGGCTTCGGCGTGAAGTGCCTGGCCGAGCTGATCGCCGAGGACCCCGAGTGCAAGGACGCGGTTGCGGAGCTCCTGGGCGAGGTGATGCCGTTCACGATCGGCGTGCTCCAGCCGCCGGGCTGGGACCGCCGCTACACGGAGTGCTTCGGGTTCACGCTCGAGGAGATCTACGCCGAGGGCTTCGCGTCGTTCGAGACGAAGATGCGGACTGCGGGCATCCCGCTCGAGGAGATCTCACACGTGCTGCCGATCCCCTTGGAGCTCGACCAGAAGGCGCGCGCCGAACGCGCGATCCAGCTGCTCGAAGCGGGCTATGCGGGCGAGAAGAACGGTCCGCCGAAGCGCGACCACGCGTCGATGGCGCTGCTGTTCGACTCGATCAAGCGCTCGGCGCGCACCGACGTGGCACAGGCGCCGCTGACGATCCAGTGGGACTTCACCGACGCGGAGCCGTGGCACGTGCGGGTGGACAACGGCTCTACGAGCGCTCACGCCGGCCGCGATCCCGCGGCCGACGTGACGCTGAGCTGTGCCTTCGACGACTGGGTGGACGTGGTCGCCGCGCGCGAGGATCCGCGCCGGCTGATGCTGCGGCGGAGGCTCCGCCCGAGGGGGAGCCTCCGCTCGCTCTACCGGATGTCGAAGGTCTTTCCGCGCTAGCCGGTAATCCCGCGGGTGCCTTCCTCCGGCCCGCCGTCGAAACGGGTCGTCGGATCCGCCGCGCTGACCGGCGCCGGCGAAGTGATGCCGCGCGTGCCTTCCTCCGGCCCGCCGTCGAAACGGGTCGTCGGATCCGCCGCGCTGACCGGCGCCGGCGAGGTGATGCCGCGCGTGCCTTCCTCCGGCCCGCCGTCGAAACGGGTCGTCGGATCCGCCGCGCTGACCGGCGCCGGCGAAGTGATGCCGCGGCTGCCTTCCTCGGGCCCGCCGTCGTAGCGCACGCCCGGCTGCGTGGCCGGCGACGCGGGGATGGACGAGGAGCTGCTCACTGTCGACGAATCGGAGTCGTCGTCCGCGACGATCACGACGGCACCGCTCAGGCCGACGATCGCGACGAGGGCCGCCGCGAGCAGCGCCCGCAGGTGGACGTACTGCGACCGAAGGACGACTGCCGGGTGCTGGGTGGGGATTGTGGGGCTCATGCCTACCTCCTTGAGGGGAATGGATTGGGGCAAGCGTGCACCGCGCCGGTTGCAGCGCGGCTACGCGGCGGTAACAGCGCGGTAAGCGCCATTTGGTGCGTTCGAATTGCTCCTGTACGTTGGAAGAGGACTCCGTCCCCGGACCTTTGCTGCAATGGAATTCCGCATCCTCGGACCACTCGAGGTCCTCGCAGAGGGCGAGCCGGTCGCGCTCGGGGGCAGTAAGCAACGCGCGCTCCTGGCCGTGCTGGTGCTGCACCCCGGCGAGACCCTCACCGCCGACCGGCTGATCGACGAGCTCTGGGGCGAGGAGCCGCCGGCGACCGCGGCCAAGGCGTTGCAGGTGCACATCTCTCGCCTGCGCAAGGCGCTCGCCGCAGCCGGCCCGGCCGAGGTGATCGCGACCCGCGAGAACGGGTACGCGCTCGCGGTTGCGCGCGAGGCGGTGGACGCATTCCAGTTCGAGACGCTGCTGGCCGACGCGCGGCGCGCACGCGAGGGCAGCCGGTCGCGACGCGCCGCCGAGCTGCTGGAGGAGGCGCTCGGGCTGTGGCGCGGGGAGGCGCTCGTGGACCTCGCCTACGAGCCCTTTGCCCAGCGCGAGGCGGCCCGGCTCGAGGACCTGCGACTGGGCGGCGTGGAGGACCTGATCGACGCGAAGCTGGCGCTCGGCCGGCACACCGAGGTCATCGGGCAGCTCGAGCAGCTGATCGCCGACAACCCGTACCGCGAGCGGCTCCGGGCGCAGCTCATGCTCGCTCTCTACCGCGCGGATCGCCAGGCCGATGCGCTCCAGGCCTTCCAACAGGCCAGGCGCGTACTGGTGGACGAGCTGGGGATCGAGCCCGGCGAGCGCCTGCGGGCACTCGAGCACGCGATCCTCGGACACGAGCCCGGGCTGGGCCTGCCTGCCGTGGCGGAGAGCGACGAGCCGCCGACCGGCGGCGCACCCAGCCGGCGCCATCCGCTCGTCGGGCGAGCGCCCGAGATGAAGGTCCTCACCGGGGCGCTCGACGACGCCCTCGCCGGCAGCGGGGCACTGGTCCTCCTCGCCGGCGAGCCCGGGATCGGGAAGAGCCGGCTGCTGGAGGAACTCGAGGACCGTGCCCGCGATCGCGGCGCGCGCGTGCTTTGGGGGCGCTGCTGGGAGGCCGGCGGCGCGCCCCCGTACTGGCCGTGGCTCCAGATCATCCCAGCGCTTCGTGACGTCTTCGCAAGCCTTGCGGAGGCGCCGACCGTCGATGCCGAGACGGCGCGGTTCCGCCTCTTCGAGGCCGCAGGCGACCTGCTCGCCGCCGCCGCGGACGAGGGCCCGCTGGTTCTTCTCCTCGAAGACCTGCACTCGGCCGACGATCCCTCGCTGCTGCTCCTTCGGTTCGTAGCCGGGCAGCTCGGGACCAGCCCGGTGCTGATCGCCGGCTCCTACCGCGACGTCGAGGTCGAACCGGACACGCCGCTCGCTTCGCTGGTCGCAGGTCTGGCCCGCGAGTCCGTCACCCGCTCGCTCACGCTGACCGGCCTCACGCACGCCGATGTCGCCGAGCTCGTCGAGGCCAACACCGGGGGGCGCCCGCCCGAGGGCTCGGTCACGGCGATCCATCGGAGCACCGAGGGCAATCCGTTCTTCGTCGGCGAGGTCGTTCAGCTGCTCGCCTCCGAGGGACGGCTCGAAGCGGTCGACGCGTCGGCAAAGGACGCCCTTCCGATTCCCCCGGGTGTTCGCGAGGTGATCGGACAGCGCCTGCGCCGACTCCCCGCCGAGTGCCGCGCGACCCTCTCGCTCGCCGCCGTGCTCGGACGCGAGTTCGCTTTTGATCCGCTCGTCCAGGTGACCGGGGGCCCGGAGGACGCCGTCCTCGACGCGCTCGAGCAGGCATTGCGTGCGCGGGTGCTCGTGGAGGTGCCGGGCAACCCGGACAGGCTGCGATTCGCGCACGAGCTGATCCGGGACACGCTCTACGGCGACCTCGCCGCGCCGCGGCGGCTCCGCCTCCACCGAGCGGTCGGCGAAGCGCTCGAAGAGCTCTATGGGGATGACCGCGAATCCCATCTCGCGGAGCTCGCGCATCACTTCGCCGCGGCGCGCACGACCAGTGACTCCGCGAAGGCGGTGGCGTATGCCCGGGCGGCCGGCGACAGGGCTCTCGCGCTGTTCGCCTACGAGGAGGCCGTGCGGCTATACGCGCTCGCGCTCGACTCGCTTCCGGCAGACCGGAAGGAGAGCGAACGGACCCGGTGCGAGCTGCTCCTGGCGCGCGCCGGCGCCCTCGCCCGCGCGGGCGACACCCCGGCCGCGAAATCCGGCTACGAACGGACTGCCGAGCTCGCGAAGTCGGCCGGATTCCCCGATCTGTTCGGGCGCGCCGCGCTCGGGTACGGCGGCCGCTTCGTCTGGTTGCGAGCTGCAACCGACGCACGGCTGGTTCCCCTCCTGGAGGACGCGCTCACCGCCCTAGGCGAGGACGACAGCACGCTGCGCGTGAGGTTGCTGGCGCGGCTGGGCGCAGCACTTCGGAGCGATGCCTCGCGGGAGCGACGCGCAAGGATGCGTGACGAGGCGGTGGAGGCCGCCCGCCGGATCGGTGACGAGGCCACGCTCGCGTACGCGCTGACCGGGGGCATCGCCGCCCTCCACGGTCCGGACAACTACGCGGAGCAGCTGGACGAGGCGACCGAGGTGATCGCGCTCGGCGAGCGGATCGGCGACCGGGAGCGCGAGTTCGAGGGCCGTGAACACGCCTTCTGGATCGCGTGGTCGCTCGGTGACGTGGGGCGCCGCGCCGACGAGGTCGTCGCACTGCGGCAAGTCGCCGATGAGCTCGAACAACCGGCTCATATGTGGCTTGCCACGGCGGTCGCAGCCTCCGTCGCTCTGGCCGACGGACGCTTCGAGACTGCGGAGGAGCTGATTGAGCGGGCGGAAACGCTCGGCCGGCGCGCGGTGGCTTGGAGCGCGCAGAGCACCCGAAAACTCCAGCGCTTTGTGCTCTATCGCCACCACGATCGGCTGTCCGAGATCGAGGCTGAGGTTCGCGACCATCCGGACGACTTCGCGTCCCCGCTCCTCCACCGTTCCACGCTCGCATACATCCATGCCGCCACGGGCGGCGAGGCAACCGCCGCGGCCGTTCTCGACGAGATCTTCACGCACGACCTCGAGCACTGGCATGTCGACGAGGAATGGCTCTTCAGCCTCAGCCTGCTCGCTGAAACGTGCGTTCTGCTGGGCGACATGGAGCGCGGAGCGCCGCTGTACGAGCTGCTCCTCCCGCGGGCAGCATCCAACGCCGTCGCGTTCGGCGAGGTCGGCCTGGACGCGGTGGCGCGGCCGCTCGGCCTCCTGGCGATGTCGCTCGACCGCCCGGGCGAGGCCGCCGAGCACTTCGAACGCGCCATCGCTTTGAACGAGCGCATGGGCGCCCGCCCCTGGGTCGCGCACTCGCGCCAGGCCTACGCCAGGCTGCTCTCCCAGCAGAGTGATCCCGAGTCGCTAGCCCGGGCTACTGAGCTGGCCCGCTCCGCGGAGGCCGAGTTCCGGGCACTCGGGATGGCCGCGCATGCCCGCGAGGCCGGCCGGCTGCTCGCCCCGGCGTAGGTTTCAGCCACGCCGCACCCGGGCCACACTTGAGGCGGACATTCGAAGAGGGGGACTCACCATGGAGCAGAAGACATCACTCGCCAACAGACTCGGCCTCGTGGCCGTGGTCGGACTGATCGGCGCGTTCGCACTCGCGACGATGCCCGTGATCCTCTCGCCCGCCGTCGCCGAGGACGTGGCCGCAGGACGTGACGACGACGCGCCTGATCTCGCCACCGTCGCCGACGACGATGACGATGACGACGACGACACGGGCCAGACACGGTCCCGCTCCGGCAATTCCGGCAGCCGCAGCATCGGCAGCAACAGCGGCAACACGAACACCCGCTCGACCAACGGCACCGGGAAGTCCAAGTCGGTCTCGAACTCGAGCGACCGGAGCAAGAACACGCAGACCGGCACCACCCGCGGCACCGGCAAGTCGAAGAGCATTTCGAACAGTTCGTGACGGACGCAGTCGCGCCTGAGGCCGCACAGCGGGATCCACACGAGTCCCGCTGGCGGCTGAAGGAGGGCGACCTCGTCGCCCCAGGCCTGACCTCCCTCAAGCTGCTGGGCGGAGGCCTGCGGTACGAGGCCTACCTCGCCTGGTCCGAGCGGCTCCTCTATCCCGTCGTCGTGAAGGTCGTGCGGCCCGAGCTCGTGGACGACGAGCGCACGCTGAGGGGCCTGGCCGAGGAGTCCGCGATGCTCGAGCGCCTCGACCATCCGGTCCTGATGCGCGGCTACGGCGCGCAGCTAGACGGCCCGCGCCCGCACGTGGTCCTCGAGCACCTCGAGGGCCCGCGGCTGTCGACGCTGCTGCGCAAGTACGGCCCCCTCCCGCCCGAACAGCTCATCCCGCTCGCGCTGCAGCTCGCCGCGGCGGCGCACTACCTGGCGACCGAGGGAGTCGTCCACCTGGACATCAAGCCCTCGAACATCATCATGGGGGCGCCGGCCCGGCTGATCGACCTGAGCGTGGCGCTGACGACAGACCAGTGCTCGCGGCTGCGCTCCTCCGTTGGCACCGACTCCTACATGTCACCTGAGCAGGCGCTGGCAGGTAAGGGAGGCGCACCCGTCGGCCCGCCGGCCGATGTCTGGGGCATCGGCGCGACGCTCCACCACGCCGCCGCCGGCGAGCGCGCCTTCGAGAAGGGCGACCCGGACTCGAGCGAGCCAGCGGTGCGCTGGCCGCAAACGGCCGCTCCGCCTCAGCCGCTCGACTCGCTTCCCGTGCCCGTGGCCGAGCCGATCGTCGCGGCGCTCGCGTACGACCCCGCCGATCGGCCCACCGCCGCGGAGCTGGCGGACGCGCTCGAGCCGGTGCTCGAGGCTCTTCCGAAGCCCTGGGTCTCAAAGCTCAAGCCGCGCCGCGGGGCCTGAGTACACGCGGGCGCCTAGCCGTGCGCGTGATCCTCGTGCCGCGCCGGCGCGGACTCGATCACGCCGAGGATCTCCCGCACCTCACACACCAGCAGCCGCTCGTCCTCCACCTCGACCCAGACCCCGGCCGAGCGAGGGAAGACGACGTGGTCTCCGGGCGTGACCGGCATCTTGAAATCTGGCAGGTCGGGCGGCCCGTCGCCCACGGCGAGCACGATTCCCTCGTTCGGCGGGCGGTCGTCGCTCCCCTGCGGAAGCACGAGCCCGGACTTGCGCATGGCGTCGGGCTCGATCTCCTTGATCACCACCCTGCCGAAGAGCGGACGCATGTGCTCGGGCATGCCCCCACTTTAGGCCGCGAGAGCGGCCGGCCGCTACGCCTTCGCGGCGTCCGGGGCGCGCTCGAAGTCCGTGTGCGGCAGCACACGGTCCATACGCTTCGGCAGCCACCAGTTCCAGCGGCCCATCAGCTCCATCGTGGCCGGCACCAGTACGAGACGCACGAGCGTGGCGTCAAGCGCGATCGCGACCGCCAGGCCGACGCCGATCTCCTTGATCGACGGGACGCCGGCGGCGGCGAACACCGCGAAGACCGTGACCATGATCAGTGCCGCGCTCGAGATCGTCCCCGCGCTCGCGCGCAGCCCTTCGGCGACGGCGCGGCGGTTGTCGCCGGTCGCCTCGTAGCGCTCGCGGATCCGCGAGAGCAGGAAGACCTCGTAGTCCATGGACAGGCCGAACACGATCGCGAGCAGGAATGGCGGCGTCATCGTGTTGATGTAGCCGAGCGACTCGAAGCCGAACAGGCCGTCGACCCAGCCGTACTGGAAGATGGCAACCAGGATCCCGTACGCGGCCGCGACCGACAGCAGGTTCATCAGCACGGCTTTGAGCGGCAGCAACACGGAGCGCAGCAGCACGAGCAGCACCACGTAGCTGAACGCGAGCACGAACAGGAGGATCTTCCACATCGACCCGGAGACGAGGTCCTTGAAGTCCTCGACCGACGCCGTCGCGCCGCCGACCTCGCCGATCCCGTCGGCGCGGACCCGGTCGACGAGCGCGCGCGCCTGCGCGCTCTCGGCGTCGCGGCGCGGCTGGACGACGATCAGCACGTCCCCGCCGTCGCGCGACGGCACGGGCGGCGCGACCTTGGCCACGGCCGGGTCGCGCCGAAGCTTCGCGACGTAGCGGTCGATCCTGGCGGGGTCGTTCGCATCGGCCACGATCTGAGTCGGCCCGGACGCCCCCGGCCCGCGCACCTTCGCCGCGAGCTCGGCGCCCACGCGTGTTTCGTTGCCCTCCGGGAACTGGCGCAGCGCGCCGTCTCCCCACTGAAGCGACAGGGCCGGTAACGCCAGCGTCAGCATGATCGCCCCGCTCACGCCGACGGCGACCCACGGCCGCCGCATCACGGCGTCCGTCCAGCGCTGCCAGAAGGCGCCCTTGCGGCGGTCGGGGTGGGTCGATCCGCGCCGCCTGCGCAGGTTCATCCACTGGCGAGCGACCAGCTCCATCACGGTCGTCGTGCGGCTGCGGGCATAGGCGCGCCGCCCGAACAGCGAGATCAGCGCGGGGAGCAGCGTGACGGCGGCGAGGATCGCGACCGCGACGACGATGATCGCCCCCATGGCCATCGAGCGGATCACCGTCGAGTCAACGAGGAAGAGCCCCGCCAACGCGATGATCACGGTGATCCCCGAGAACCCGACCGCGATGCCCGACGTCCGCATGGCGGTCCGCAGCGCGCCCTCGCGCTCGCGCCCCTCGCGGATCTCCTCGCGATAGCGCGCCAATACGAACAGCGAGTAGTCCACCGCCACCCCGATGCCGATCATCGAAGCGACGTTCGTGACGAACACCGACATCTCGGTCGCCTGCGACAGGAAGAAGACTCCGGCACCTGTCACGAAGACGCTGACGAAGCCGAGCGCGAGCGGCAGCGAGGCCGCGACGAGCGAGCCGAAGACCGCCAGCAGGATCAGGAGGACGATCGGAAAGCCGGCCATCTCGGCCGACTCGAGGTCCTCCTTCGACAGCTCCTGCATCCCCGCCCACAGCGCCTGCTGGCCGACCAGGTAAGGCTCGACTCCGTTGCGAACCTGGCCGACCTCGAGCTCGTCGCGCATGTCGACTGCGACGTCGGCGAGCTGGTCCGCCGATCCCTCGAGCTCGAGCGGGACCACGATGATGGGCTTCGTTCCCGCCTCGCGCTTGGCGACGGCGGCCGCCTGATCGGATAGCTCCGCGTGCTCCATGTCGGCGGCGATCCGGTCGGCCCGGTCGACCTCGGCCCGGACTGCCGCGGGCGTCGCGCCCTGGCGCTGGGCCAGCACGACCGCGAGGGTCTCGCGCTGCGCCCCTTCGAAGTCCGCGAGCGCCTCGTCGACCTTCTGCGACCCGGAGTCCGGTACGAGGAAGCCGCCGCTCGTGAGGTGCTCGGTCTGGCGGGACGCGAACGGCGCCGCCGCCACGAGCACGACCAGCCACGTCAGGAGCACGAAGGTGCGGTGACGGGCGAGAAAGTCGTGCAGGCGGACCATCAGCGGAATGAACGCATCTCATCCCCGGAGATGTGTGAGGTCAGTCACTCCCCGCGGGTCCGCCTGCGGCTCGCGCTCAGTCGAGGGCGATGCGAACGACGTTGCTGTTGCCCGCGCGGTGGTCACCGTCACGCGGGCTGAAGCGCACGCGGTAGCGGCCGGCGCGCCGGATGCGGACCTTGGTCGAGTAACTCGAGAAGGCGTCGCCCGCATCGGCGAGCACCGTGCGCTTGAGCGTCTTCCATCCGCCGCCGCGCTTGCGGCGCTGGACCTTCGCCTTCTTGCCGTCGTGAGCGGGCGCGACGGTGCCAGTGAAGTCCACTCGCTCTCCCCGCGGGGGGCTCGTGTCGGAGACGGCCAGGGTAACCGCGACACGAACGTCGACCGTCACCTCCGGACTCTGCACCTTGCCCTTCTCGACCGCGCGGTACTTCGCGTTCGAGCCGGGCTTCAGGGTGAAGCCGTACTCCCCGGCGTCGTTCGTGTCGACCACACCGGCGCGCTCGAACTTGCCCTCGTAGGGATGGGCATCGCGCTGGAGCGTGATGCTCTGGCCGGAGACCTCCTGGGGGGTCCCGCCGGTCAGCTTGCCGGTGAGCACGAGGTCATGACCGAACTTGACCACGCCGTCCGAGGCCGCGATCGAGAGCTTGAGGTCCCCCTTGGGGGGCTTCTGCGCGGGCGTCGCGGCGGGCAGCGCCGCGGCAGTGGCCGCGATGGCGGCGATGGCGATCAGCTTGTGCTTCATGCTGTTACAACGCGCGCAGGCCGCGAAAGTTGTCCGGAACGACGAGGGGCGCCCGTGGGCGCCCCTCGAAGTGAAAGAAAAGGGCTCCGTCCCCTTACGACGTGTTGCCGACCGGCTCGTTGTTCGTCTCCGTTGCCGGCGCCGGAGTGGTGGTCGAGGTGTACTCGAACTCCTCCTCGGCCCCAAACAGCGCATCGAGGACCTTCTTGCGCAGACCCTCGCTGAGCGCCAGCGCCAGGCCGGCACCGACGAGCACGAGCATCAGCTTGCGGCCCCGGTGGCTCGAGCGCTTCTTCGAGCCGCGGAGGGTCTCGGCAGCGTCGCGCAGCGACGAAGCGGCCTCCCGCAGCTCCTTCTGGACCTTCTTGTCCTCGGTCAGGGCCTTGACCGGGCCCTTCCCGTTGATCCGGCCGTACGCCTTGCGGGCGGACTCGTAGGCCGTGCGCAGGTTGTCACGCAGCTCGGCGTCCTCGATGAGCTGGCTGACATACGCGTTGTTTCTTGCCGCCTGGCCGGCGGCGAAAGCCCCGGCGCCCGCCTTCGCGGCCTTCTTCTTGGCTGCCATCGACTCTCCTCGGGTCCGTTGTGCAGACGAACCTTACCCAGACTCGAGCGCTTGACGCAGGACTTTCTCGACGGTGTCCACCCAGACGAACTCGACATCCTTCAGGAGGTTCGGCGGGAACTCGTCCGCGTCGGGCTGGTTGAGCTTCGGCGCGATGACGCGAGTTATCCCTGCGCGCTGCGCCGCCAGCGCCTTCTCCTTCAGCCCGCCGATCGGCAGAACCTTGCCGGTCAGCGTGATTTCGCCGGTCATCGCCGTGTCGGAGCGGACCGGCCGGTCGGTGAAGAGCGAGTACAGCGCCGTCGCCATGGTGATGCCGGCACTCGGGCCGTCCTTGGGGATCGCGCCCGCGGGGACGTGCACGTGAACGTCGCTCTCGGCGATCGGGGCGGCCCCGTCGAGCCGGCCCTTCACCCATGACATCGCGGCCGCCGCCGACTCCTTCATCACGTCGCCGAGCTGGCCGGTGATCTGCAGGTTTCCCTTGCCGGGGAACGCGGTCGCCTCCACGAACAGCACGTCGCCACCGACCGGCGTCCACGCCAGGCCGGTCGCGACGCCGGCATGGTCGGTCCGCCGGCCGACGTCCGAGATGAACCTCCGCCTGCCGAGCAGGGCGCGCACCTGGCGCTTTCGGATCGTGCGCTTGCGCGTCCTGCCCTCGGCGTGGTCGCGCGCCACCTTCCGGCAGATCGCCCCGATCTGCCGCTCAAGCTCGCGCACCCCGGCTTCGCGCGTGTGGCCGTCGATCAGCTCCCGCAGCGCCTCGGGCTCGAACGCCAGCTTGTCCTTCGAGAGGCCGTTCTGGTCGAGCTGGCGCGGGACGAGGTAGCGCTTCGCGATCTGCACCTTCTCGTCCTCGGTGTAGCCGGCCAGCGCGATGATCTCCATCCGGTCGCGCAGCGGCGGCGGGATTGGCTCGAGCTGGTTCGCGGTCGTGATGAACAGGGTCCGCGACAGGTCGAACGGCAGATCCAGGTAGTGGTCGCGGAACGACGCGTTCTGCTGCGGGTCGAGCACCTCGAGCATCGCGCTCGCCGGGTCGCCGCGGAAGTCCGCGCCCATCTTGTCGATCTCGTCGATCATGAGCACCGGGTTGTTCGACTCGGCGTCGCGCAGTGCGCGGACGATCGTGCCCGGCATGGCGCCGACGTACGTGCGGCGATGTCCGCGGATCTCCGCCTCGTCGCGCACGCCGCCGACCGAGATGCGCTCGAACCGCCGGCCCATCGCGGCGGCGATCGACCGGCCGAGCGACGTCTTGCCCACTCCGGGCGGACCGACGAAGCAGAGCACCGACGAGGGCGCGTCGGGCTTCAGCTTGCGCACCGCGAGGAACTCGAGGATGCGCTCCTTCACCTTGTCGATGTCGTAGTGGTCGCGGTCGAGGACGCGGCGCGCCTTCTTGAGGTCGAGGTCGTCGTCCGTGGACTTGGACCACGGCAGGGCGGCGATCCACTCCAGGTAGGTGCGGATCACGCCGTGCTCCGCGGCCTGCGGCGGCAGCTTCTCGAGCCGATCGAGCTCGCGCTCGGCCGCCTTCATCGCGTGCTCGGGCAGGCCGGCCGCCTCGATCTGGTCGCGCAGCTCGTTCGCCTCGGCAACCTGCTCGTCCACCTCGCCGAGCTCCTCCTGGATCGCCTTGAGCTGCTGGCGCAGGAAGTACTCGCGCTGGCCCTTCTCCATCTCGGACTGGACCTGCGACTGGATGCGCGAGCCGATCGATATGAGCTCGAGCTCGCGCGCGAGCAGCTCGGAGAGCCGCCTCAGGCGCCGCGCGACGTTCACCTCCTCGAGCAGATCCTGCTTCTCCTCGGTCTTGAGCCGCAGCGAGCCGGCGATCATGTGCGCCAGCTCAGCCGGGTCCTCGAGGTTCGCCACCGCGAGCTGGAGCTCCTCGGGCAGGTACGGCACCTCGGCGATGATCTGGCTGAAGGTCGCCTGAACGTTGCGCGCGAGGGCCTCCAGCTCGGGACCGGCGTCGACGACGTCCGGCCGCGCCTCCACCCGCGCGACCATGTACGGGTCGGTGGCGGGGAAGTCGGTCAGCTCGACGCGACGGCCGGCCTGGACGAGGATCCGCAGGCTGCCGTCGGGCACCTTCAGCATGCGCGCGACGAACCCGGAGACACCCACGCGGTAGATCTCGTCGGGCCCCGGGTTCTCCGCCTCGGCGTCGAGCGACGCGACCATCGCCAGCATCCGGTTGCCGGCCAGCACGTCGTTCACGAGCTTCACCGAGCGCTCCTGGCCGATCGCCAGCGGGGTCATCGTGTCCGGGAAGGGAACGCTGTCCCGCAGCGGCAGGACCGGCAGCGCGGGTGGGAGCTGCAGCTCCTCGGGCTGGCCGCCGTTCTCGCCGGGCTGGGCGACGTGAATGCTCACTCGGAGCTGGTACGCGTCCGGACGGGAACCTGGCGCACCTGCTCCTCGGGCTGGGCGAGCGGGATCTCGACCGTCAGGATGCCGTCGTCGTAGGTGGCCCGGGCCTTCTCCGCGAGGACGTCCGCGCCCAGCTCGACCACGCGCCGGAACGGCCCGTGCTCGATCTCCACCTGCTGGTAGAGGCGGCCCTCCGCCTGCTGCGCCCGCCGCTCACCGGCGATCAGGAGCTGGCGGCCGCGGATCTCGAGTCCGATCTCCTCGATTTCCATGCCGGCGATGTCCGCCTTCACCACGGCCCGGGGCGGGTTGCCGGAGTAGTAGACGTCCACCCGCGGGGTGAACCCGCGGCGCGGGCCGAGCGGCGTGCGTCCGAAGACGTCCCCGAACAGCTCATCCATCTCGCGTCGCATGCGCTCGAAGTTGCCGAAGAGATCTCTTTCGGGCATGCGGCCGGAGGGTACCCGCGAAGAGCCGGCGAAGCCGGCGGTCACGAAAGCTGGATGCCGCTAGGCCATCAGGACGCGGGCAGGGATGCCCGCGGAGGTCTACACGTCGTAGGTGGCGCCCTCATGGGCCACCTCGACCTTCCCGCCGAAGGCGTCACTGGCCTCGTCCTTCGCCCACAGCCAGTCGAGCTCGTCCGAGATGTGGGTGAGCACGAGCCGCTTCGCGCCGGCCGCCTTCCCGTGCTCGCCCGCCTCGCGCGGAGTGAGGTGGCCGCGCTGGCCGGTCCGCTCCGGCCGCGGCAGCGTGGCCTCGACCAGCAGCAGGTCCGCCCGGTCGGCAAACCGGACGAGGGTGTCGGTCGGGCGGCAGTCCGCCCCGTAGATCAGCTTGCCGCCGCCGTTCGTCGAGGTCGCGCAGATGGCGAAGGTCTCGATGAAGTGAGGGACCGCGTGGAAGTGGAACTCGATCGAGCCGACCGTGGGCGTGGCGTGCTCGTGGTACTCCTCGATCTCGAACGCGTTCTCGATCAGGTCCTCGTTGCCCCACGCGCCCACGACCCGGCGGAAGACCTCGGTGGCGCCCTTCGGCGCGTACAGCTTCGGCCGGCAGGGGCTGTCCGTCCCCGGCCAGCGGTCGACCGGGACGGGCTGCTGGCGCGGGGCGTAGGTGAGCGCGTACGAGTACGGGACGAGGTCGAGGAAGTGGTCGGCGTGGAGATGCGAGAGGACGACCGCGCTGACCGTCGTGTAGTCGCGGAACTTGCGGAGTTTCGAGAAGACGCCGTTACCGCAGTCGAGCAGGACCGCGGTGTCGCCGTCCTCGACCAGGTAGCCCGAGCACGCCCCGTCGGCGTCCTGCCACGAGGGGGACTTCCCGAGCACGGTCAGCCGCATGACGCGACTTTATGGGAGTCGTCGCGGTACGAGAGCCGCTAGCGCGGCTGCGGGAACGCGTACGCCGAGAAGGTGCGTTCGGTGCGAAAGACGAACGAGAGCTGGCGCTCCGGCTCGAGGCCGCGCTCGGCCGCTCGGTAGGTCGTGCACGCCTGGTCGACGTCAAGCGCGCAGAGCATGTTCTGACGGAAGAAACAGGTCTCGCAGGTGGGGCGCTTGGCGGTCTTCGTCGGCACGGGCCACATCCAAACACGGTGCCGCGCGGGCCGCCAGCCGCGACTCCGCAAATGCGGAGAAATCCGGTCGCCCGCTCTTTACACGTTTTTCTCAGGAGCGCCCGCTGTTTGCGGAAGTGTGCGCCGGCGTCACATCCGCGGGCGTCGGGGCGCCGCAGAGCAGGAGCGCCAATTCCACCTCGTCGCGCAGCAGCTCGAGGACGTGTCGGGCCCCCTCCTCGCCCGCGGCGGCGAGTCCCCAGAGCACCGGCCGGCCCACCATCACCGCCCGGGCGCCGAGCGCGAGCGCCTTCACCACGTCGGTGCCGCGCCGGACGCCGCCGTCCACCAGCACCTCCACCCGGCCCTCGACCGCCTCGACCACCTCGGGCAGCGCGTCGATCGTGGCCGCCACGCCGTCGAGCTGGCGCCCGCCGTGGTTCGAGACGACGATCCCGTCGACGCCGGCCTCGCAGGCGAGCCGGGCGTCCTCCTCCGTAAGCACGCCCTTCACGAGGAGGGGCAGGTCCGAGAGCCCGCGGATCCGCTCGAGGTCGCGCCAGGTCAGCGTCAGATCGAGCATCGCGAAGACCTCGGCGATCGTCAGCGATGCCGAGCGGCCGAGGGCCGCCGCCACGCTGGGGATCGTGATCTCGGCCGGCACCTGGAAGCCCGTGCGCAGATCGCGCTCGCGCCGGCCGGCGCGAGGGGCGTCCACGGTGAGGACGATCGCCCGGTAGCCGCTCTCGACCGCCTGGTCCACGAGGGCCCGCGTCACGCCGTCGTCCTCGAAGCAGTAGAGCTGGAACCAGCGCGGCGCATCCGGGGCCGCAGCGGCCACCTCGGCGGGGCTCGAGGTCGCGATCGTCGAAAGCGTCATCACGGTGCCGGCCGCCGCCGCCGCGCGCGCCATGGCGGGCTCGCCGTCGACGTGGCACATGCGCTGGATCGCGGTGGGCGCGACGAGCACCGGCATCGACACGTCCGCGCCAAGGACCGTCGTGGCCGCCGAGACCCGGCTGACGTCCACCAGGGTCCGCGGCCGGAGCTTCAGCCGGCTGAAAGCCGCCACGTTCTCGTGGAGCGTTCGCTCGTCGCAGGCGCCGCCCGCGAAGTAGCCGAGCGCGCCCGGCTCGAGCGCCTCCTCGGCGAGCCGCTCGTAGTCGGCGACGTTTACCGGGGGCATGAGCGGCGACACTATCGGCATGGAATTGGTCACCGGAGCGACGGGGTACGTCGGCGGCCGCCTGCTCGAGCGGCTGCTCGAGGAGGGCCGCGACGTGCGTGCCCTCGCGCGCGACGCCTCCCGCTTCGCGCCGATCGAGGGCGTGGAGGTGGCGGAGGGCGACCTGCTCCGGCCCGACACCCTGGCGCGCGCGCTCGACGGGTGCGCGACCGCCTACTACCTCGTCCACTCGATGGAGGCGGGCGACGATGACTTCGCCGTCCGCGACCGGCTTGCGGCGGAGAACTTCGCCGCCGCCGCGCAGGGGGCCGGCGTCGAGCGCGTCGTGTACCTGGGCGGGCTGGTGCCGGAGGGCGGTCCGCAATCCGCGCATCTCGCCTCGCGGCTCGAGGTCGAGGAGATCCTGCTCGACGCGCTCCCGCGCTCCACGGCGCTCCGGGCGTCGATCGTGATCGGCGCGCGGTCGTCGTCGTTCTCGATCCTCGTTCGGCTCGTATCGAACCTGCGGCTCCTGCCGCTTCCGGCGTGGCGGGCCAACCGGACACAGCCGATCTTCGAGGGCGACGCGATCGAGTACCTGGCCCGGACCCCGCTGACCCCGGACGCCGAGGGCAGGTCGCTCGACATCGTCGGCCCGGAAGTCATGACCTACGGCGAGATCGTCGAGCGGATCGCGGAGGCGATGGGCGTCGGCCGGCTGCCGCTGGCCGTGCCCGCGACCCAGACCCCGGCCGCGTCGGCCGTCGTGAGCGCGGTCACCGACCAGCCGCTCGATTTGGTCCGCCCCCTCATGCAGAGCCTGGAGCACGACCTGCTGCCGCGAAACGACGACGCGCGCCGGATCTACGGCATCCGGCCCCACGCCTTCGACCGCGCCCTCGATCACGCGCTGCGCGACTGGGAGCGCGGGCAGGCGCTCGCGGCGCGATGAAGGTCGAGCGCTCGATCGAGATCGCCGCCCCGCCGGAGGCGGTCTACGAGGTCCTGATGGACCCCCACCGGCTGGAGGACTGGGTGACGATCCACGCCGACCTCCACGATTCGCCGAACGAGCTGAGCGAGGGCGCCGAGCTCGGTCAGTCGATCAAGGTCGCGGGCCAGAAGTTCAAGGTCGACTGGCTCGTGGTGAAGGCCGAGCGGCCGAATGCGATCGAATGGGAGGGGCGCGGACCGATGGGCACGAAGGCGCGCGTCGCGTACACGCTCGAGGACGACGGCGGCGGCGGCACCCGCTTCAACTACGTGAACGAGTACGACTTCCCCGGCGGGCCCCTCGGCAAGCTGGGCGCCAAGGCGTTCGAGCGGACCGCGCGCGGCGAGGCGGAGAAGACGCTCGAGAACCTCAAGGCACTGCTCGAGCGCTAGAAGGGGCCGCGGGGGCGGCATCGAACATTCCGACGTGGCCGGTTTCCTTCGTCGCACTATTGGGCAACTCGACAGAGTGCTCCCCCGCTCCGCCAAGGACGAGTCGACCATGTGGTCGCCGTTCGCCCACAACGACGGAGCCGACTGTGAGGCCGTCGCCGAGGCGCTCCTGACGGCGCTCCAGCACGAGGACTGCACCCTCGGCGAGCTCACTCCCACCCGGTATGCGGAGCTCCGCCGCCGCCGGCCGCAGATCGGCCTGCCGCGCACCACGACCGTCACCGCGGTCTGCGGAAGCTGGCAGCGGGCGGTCGACGCCGCCGAGCGCCGCGCGGCCGCGCTGATCCGCCGCGCAGCCTTCGCCTAGAGCAGTTCGCGGATCCCGCCGCGGCCCAGCCGGGCCGTGCGCGGCTCGAAGCGCCCGCCGGCCATCGCCACGACCTCGTGCTCGTCATCACGTTCGAGCGCGATCGACTCGACCACGGCGCTCACGTGTTCCGGATCCGCGACTCCCACGACTCGGGCGCGCGGGAAGAGCGTGCCCGAGCAGACCTCGGCGCACCGCTCGGCGACATTCCCGCCGGTGACCACGAGCGCTGCCGCCGGTGCCGAGCGGGCGACCAGCGCCAGGTCGGCCTCCTCGCCGAGCACCACCACGTCGGCCCCGTGGAGGTCCTCACCCACCTCGGCGAAGCGCGAAAGGTCCTGTGCAATTTGTACACCTTCACCGATAACACTTATCTTTTTACGCATATGAATTTTCTTGAAGAAAAGAGAAGTGAAATCGAAGCGCGGCTCAAGGAACTGAAGCCGCTCCACGAGGAGTACCTGACCCTACAGAAGGCGAAGGAGGCCCTGGACGGGGTCGATCGCCCGAAGCGCGCGGGCGCCCCGGCGCGCCGCGGCCGGCGCGGACGCCCGCGCGGTTCGGGCGGAACGGCGCAGAAAGCCCTCGCGGCGATCCGGCAGAACCCCGGGATCGGCGTCGCCGAGCTGGCGCGCGAGCTGAAGATGCGCCACCCGAACTACCTGTACCGCGTGCTGCCCCAGCTCGAGGCCCAGGGCGCCGTCCGAAAGGACGGCAAGGGCTGGCACGCAACCTAAGGGGACGGACCCCGTTCGTTTACCAGGGGGCCTGGCCCCGTGGTAAATCACAGCCCGCGCGAGAAGTGGTGGGCCGTGATCGTCAGCCCGCTGTTCAGGTAGAGCCGGTGGGCGTCGGCGCGGTCGAGGCCGACGCCCGAGTCGAGGTGGAGCTGGTCGCAGCCGAGGGTCGCCGCCTCACGCGCCAGCCACACGAGCAGCGCCCGGCCGAGGCCGCGGCGGCGGAACTCAGGGCGCGTCGAGAGGTCGTCGACGTACAGGAAGTGGCCCCAGGCCAGGTTGTCGCCCATCCGGAAACCGGCAACCGCCGCGGCCGCCGGCTCCTCTGCATCGAACGCGCCGACCAGGCGGTAGCCCGCCGGCCGCTGGACCTCGTCGACGCGGCGCACGAATTCCGCCTCGTCGGCGACATGCGTGCGCAGCGCCGTCATCGCGAGATACGCCGAGCCCGTTTGACCCGGCGATATCTCGCGGATGTCCATCAGACGAGCTGCAGTTCCTTGACCGAGTCGCGCTCGCCGCGCAGCTCGTCGACCGTGATCCCGATCTTCTCCTTCGAGAAGTCGGTCAGCTCCACGCCCTCGACAATCGACCACTCGCCGCCCGAGCAGGTGATCGGGAACGACGAGACGAGGCCCTCGTCGACGCCGTAGGAGCCGTCCGAGACGACCGCCATCGAGACCCACTCGCCGTCGGTGCCGTTCACCCAGTCGTGGACGTGGTCGATCGCGGCATTGGCCGCCGAGGCGGCGGACGACGCGCCCCGCGCATCGATGATCGCGGCACCGCGCTTGCCGACCGTCGGCAGGAAGTCGTTCTCGATCCAGTCCTGGTCGTTCACCTTCTCCGCCGCGATCTCCCCGTTCACCTTCGCGTTGAAAAGGTCCGGGTACATCGTGGGCGAGTGGTTCCCCCACACCGCCATGTCCGTGATGTCGGTGACCTGGCAGCCGGCCTTCTTCGCGAGCTGGGTGAGCGCGCGGTTGTGGTCGAGCCGAGTCATCGCCGTGAAGCGCTCGGCCGGGATGTCGGGCGCGTGCGACTTCGCGATCAGGCAGTTCGTGTTCGCCGGGTTGCCGACCACGAGCACCTTTACGTCGTCGGCCGCGCCCGCGTTCAGCGCCTTGCCCTGGGGCTCGAAGATCTTGCCGTTCGCCTCGAGCAGGTCGGCGCGCTCCATGCCCTTCGAGCGCGGCCGCGCCCCGATCAGCAACGCGACGCTCACGCCGTCGAACGCCTGGTTCGGGTCGTCGTAGATGTCGATCGAGCGCAGCAGCGGAAAGGCGCAGTCGTCCAGCTCCATCGCGGTGCCCTCCGCGGCCTTGACCGCGTCCGGGATCTCGAGCAGGGACAGCGCCACCGGCGTGTCGGGGCCCAGCATCTGGCCGCTGGCGATGCGGAAGAGGATCGCGTAGCCGATCTGGCCGGCGGCGCCGGTGACGGCGACCTTTACGGGGGCGTCGTTTGCCAACTAGCTCATCTCCTTTGAAAGGTTCTCGTCGATGGAGTCGAGGAACTCCTGCGTCGTCTGGAAGCCCTGATCGTCACCGACAAGCAGGGCGAGGTCCTTCGTCATCTTGCCGCTCTCGACCGTCTCGACGCACACCCGCTCGAGCGTCTCGGCGAACTCGACAACAGCAGGCGTCTCATCAATCCGGCCGCGGGCCTGCAGGGCGCGCGTCCAAGCGAAGATCGAAGCGATCGGGTTGGTCGAGGTCGGATTGCCCTTCTGGTGCTCGCGAAAGTGGCGGGTCACCGTCCCGTGCGCGGCCTCGGCCTCGACCGTCTTGCCGTCAGGGGTCATGAGGACCGACGTCATCAGGCCGAGCGAGCCGAAGCCCTGGGCAACTGTGTCGGACTGCACGTCGCCGTCGTAGTTCTTGCACGCCCACACGTACCCGCCCTCCCACTTGAGCGCGGCGGCGACCATGTCGTCGATCAGGCGGTGCTCGTAGGTGAGGCCCTTCTCGTCGAAGTCCGAGCGGAACTCGGAGTCGAATATCTCCTGGAAGATGTCCTTGAAGCGCCCGTCGTACTTCTTGAGAATCGTGTTCTTCGTCGACATGTAGACGGGGTAGGAGCGGTTGAGCCCGTAGCGGAACGAGGCGCGCGCGAAGTCGCGTATCGACTCGTCGAGGTTGTACATCGCCATGGCGATGCCGGCGTCCGGAAAGTCGAAGACATCGATCTCGATCGGATCGCCCTCGTCCTCGGGCGTCCAGGTGAGCGTCAGCTTGCCGGGGCCGGGGATCAGCGTGTCCTCGGCGCGGTACTGATCGCCGAACGCGTGACGGCCGACGATGATCGGCTTCGTCCAGCCGGGGACGAGGCGCGGGATGTTCGAGATCACGATCGGCTCCCGGAAGATGACGCCACCCAGGATGTTGCGGATCGTCCCGTTCGGCGAGCGGTACATCTCCTTGAGGCCGAACTCCTGAACGCGGGCCTCGTCCGGTGTGATCGTCGCGCACTTGACGCCCACGCCGTGCTCCTTGATCGCATTCGCCGCGTCGACGGTGATCTGATCCGAAGTCGCGTCGCGGCTCTCGATGCCGAGGTCGTAGTAGAGAAGCTCCACGTCGAGGTAGGGGACGATCAACTTCTCCTTGATGAACGCCCAGATGATCCGGGTCATCTCGTCGCCGTCGAGCTCGACGATGGGGTTCTTCACTTCGATCTTGCCCATGGAAGGCGCTCACCCTACCGACGGCGGGCACAATGTCCCTTGTGTTTGGAGGAGGGTCTATCCAGCTCGCACGGGTCTTCGAGATCCGGATCGGCGTGCATCCCAGCTGGTTCGTCGTGCTCTTCCTGATGATCTGGACGCTGTCCGGGCTCTACGAGGAGGTCGTGGGCGGCGACTCCGCCTTCGTGCTCGCCACGCTCAGCGCGCTGTTCTTCTTCTTCTCGGTCGTACTGCACGAGCTCGGGCACGCGGTCGTGGCGCGCCGCAACGGGATCGAGACGCTCGGGATCGAGCTATGGCTGCTGGGCGGCCTGGCGCGGCTGAGCCGTGACAGCGACAGCCCCGGGGTCGAGTTCCGGATCGCAGCGGCAGGGCCCGCGGTCACGGCGCTGTTCGGGCTCGCCTGCTTCGGCGCCGGCCATCTGCTGGCGGGGACGGGGGGCTTCGGCGACGCGCTCGGGTTCGACGAGGACGGGCGCGTCGGCGCCGGCGAGGCGATGCTCGCGTGGCTCACATGGGTGAACGTCGTGCTGCTGGCGTTCAACCTCATCCCCGGGTTCCCGCTCGACGGCGGCCGGATGGCGCGCGCGATCGCCTGGTGGCGCACCGGAGACCGCGCGAAGGCAACTCGCTTCGCCAGCCTGCTCGGCCAGGGGTTCGCCTACCTGCTGATCGGCTACGGCCTGTACGCATTCATCGCTTTCGGCGAGACGGTGACGCTGCTCTGGCTCGGGCTGATGGGGTTCTTCATCATCCAGGCGGCGCGCGCGGCCGACGTGCAGAGCCAGATCACCGCGCGGATCGAGGGCCTGAGCGTGGCCGACGTGATGGACGGCGAGCCGATCGCCGTGGCGGCCGACCTCAAGCTCGACCGAGCCCTCGACGAGTACTTCCTGCGCTACGGGTACCCGTGGTTCCCGGTCGTGGACGCGTCCGGCCGCTTCATCGGCGTCGTCGGCCGCGAGCGTGCCGAGGCTGTGCCGGAGAGCATGCGCGCCACCTCGTCGGTGGACGAGGTCGCGCAGTTCGACCTCGGCCACGCGCACTCGGTGGCGCTCGACGCCCCGCTCGAGTCCCTGCTGGCGTCGGAGGCGCTCCATGCGCTCGGGGCGATCATGGCCGTGGACAAGGACGGGATCCTGCGCGGGGTCGTGACGATCGACCAGGTGCGGCGTGCCCTGCGCGGGCCGGAGCCGACCGTCTAGTCGTCCCGATACACGCGGTAGACACCCGACTCGAGGAGCGGCTCCTCGCCACGGAAGCACTCTCGGGCCGTGTACGGCGGCACGCTGTCAGCCACCACGTCGGCGATCACGACCCAGCCCTCACGCGCGCGCGCCTCGACCTCCGGGCAGGGCTCCTCGCGCGGGATGAGCACGACATCGTGGCCGAACGTGTCGCCGGCGGCCATCGCTGAGACCCCCGGCGCCATCGCGACCGGCGCCGACCCGTCGCGGAAGTCGGCACGCCCCGCCAGCGCTCCCACCACATCGGTGAACGGGATCCCGGCGGGCGGCGGATTCGTGCGCGCGTGCCGCGCCACGTAGCCGTCGGTGCCGATCGCGGCGACCGCGATCGCGGCCGCCCCGGCCGCCGGCGCCGCCCAGCGCAACAGCCATGCGGGGGTGAGGTAGCCGGCCACGGCCCCGGCCACGGCGGCCCCGAGGACGGTTGCCGCCGACGGCGTGGCGGGAAAGCCGAGGTCGAGCGATCTGAGCAGGCTCCAGGCCAGCGCGACGGCAAGCGCCCCGACCCCCACCACTCGCGCCGCCCCGGGCGTCCGCGTGGCGAGGGCCAGGCACAGGGCGGCGACCGCAGCCGCGGGCATGAGGTAGCGAACGGTCGACAGGAAGAGCGGCTCAAGTGCCGCCACGTCGCCGGCGCCCGTGAACGGAGCGTTCAGCCAGAGGAGGAACGATCCGGCCGCCGCCAGCCCGGCGTAGGTCACGGCGCGCCGCCGTGCTAGCAGCGGCACCACGAGCGCGCCGAGCAGCAGCGCCAGGTAGCCGGCGAGGCGCTCCTCGTACTCGTCGAGATTGCCGCGAAGCGTCTCCTCGGGGCGCTGCAGCACGCTGTAGTCGAGGTCGTCGATCAGCTCCGGCACCGGATCGCTGCCGGGGAACCCGACGAGCGGCCAGAGCGGCGACCCGTGGTCGACCAGGTTGCGCAGGTACCAGAACCCGCCGACCGTCACGGCAACCACGCCACCGGCGAGCAGGACCCGCCGATGCTCCCGAAGCGCGGCCCGCTGCGCGTACAGGCCGATGGCGACGACCACGAGCGCGAGCGGCGCCACCGTGGTCTTCGTGCCGATGGCGAGGCCGGCGGCCACGAGCGCGGGCGCCAGCAACGCCGGCCGCTCGCGCGCGACGGCGACGAGCGCGGCGCAGCAGACGAGCCACGCGAGCGCGGGCAGGTCGGTGTTCGGCCTCCCGGCCGCCTCCACCACGAGGGGCGCCGACACGACCGCCGCCAGCGCCAGCCAGCTCACCCGGCGGTCGACCCCGAACGAGCGGAGCCCGAGCCAGCCGGCGCCCACCAGAAGCACGACCATGGCGACGCTCCACACGCCGGCGAACACGAAGCTCCGCGACAGGGCGCTTCCCCACGTGAGGAGCGTCTCGGTCGCCTGTGGGTAGTTGCCGACAGGCAGGCCGTAGAGCAGGTCAACCGCGCTGCCCGGCCGACCGTTGCCGAGCCAGGCCACCACATCCGGGAGGTGGTAGATCACAGCGTCCGTGCCGAGGGCCGGGTGGCGAAGCACGAAGACCGTGTACGCCGCGACGACCGCCGCCGCCGCACCCGCGACCGCGCGTGCCCGGTGTGGCAGCAACCCCCACCAGTCACCGAGGTCCCGTCGCAGCGAGCGCTCCGGGCGCGGCAGCGCCGCGCGCGCGGCCAGCCACGTCCCCCCGGCGGTGAGCGCAAGCGCCGCGCGGTCGGTGCCGAGCTCGACGATCCCCAGCACGAGCGCCCAGAGCACCGCGAGTGCCACCGCGATCGGTGCCGTTGCGATGACGCGCTCCAGGCCGCGCGGGGTCAGCGTGGAAGCCACCCGAAGCGCGGCACCGCCGAGAGCGCAGACGGCGGCGGCCAACAGCACGTGATGGGCCAGGGCCTCCACCCCGGCGACATTAACCCGCCGTTTCGTAGGCTGGGCCCTTGTGCAGGTGTGCGCCTGGTGCTCCACGCCGCTCGGCCCCGGCTCGGCGCGGCTGCCGGGCCGGATCCAGTGCGCGGTGTGTGGAACCGGGACCACGACGCCGTGGCCGTCCGACGCCGATCTCGACATCGCCTACGCGAGCTACAGGCCGGCCACCGGTCGCTTCGGTGGCCCCGGAGATGCGGTGCTGCGCCGGCTACGCGCTCGGCTCGCGCACCGCATCGACAGGATTTCGCCACCCGGCGCGGTGCTGGACGTCGGGTCCGGCGACGGCACGCTCCTCTGCGCGCTGCGCGAACGCGGCCGCGAAGCGCAGGGGATCGAGCGGGAGCCGGGCGAGGGCGTCGTGGCCGCCGACGTCCGCGAGGTGGAGGGCCGGTGGGCAGCGATCGTGTTCTGGCACTCACTCGAGCACCTGCGTGAGCCAGGCATCGCGTTCGACCATGCCGCGGACAGCCTGTTGCCCGGCGGCGTGATGTTCGTGGCAGCTCCGAACGCGGAGAGCCTCGAGGCGCGGGCGCTCGGCGATCGCTGGCTCGCACTCGACCCCCCGCGGCACCTGGTCCACCTCCCGCTGCGAGCCGTCGTCGACCGGGCGCGCGCGCGCGGCCTGGAGCTACATCGCATCAGCCATGTCCGAGGCGGCCAGGCGGTCTTCAACTGGCTTCATGGCTTGGTCGCATACCTGCCCGGCCGGCCGCACCTGTACGACGCGATCCGCCGTCCCGAGGCCCGCAGCCGCCCGATGTCCCCGGCACGGCGGGCGGGCACCCTGGCGGTGTCGGTCCCGCTCCTCCCCGTCGCGGCCGTCCTGGCTCTGGCCGAGGCGGCGCTGCGTCGCGGCGGGAGCTTCTACGTCGAGTTGCGGCGCACGTGAAGCGCGACAGGAAGATCGTGGTCGTGATGCCGGCGCGGAACGCGGCACTCACCCTCGTCCGGACCGTGCGCGCGGTCCCGGCGGACTGGGTCGACGAGATCATCCTGGTCGACGACAAGTCGACCGATGACACGGTGGCCGTGGCACTGGCGCTGCGCGGCGAGCAGGCCGAGACCGGCGACGCGCCCGACCTGCATGTGATCTCGCACCCTCACAACGTGGGCTACGGCGGCAACCAGAAGACCTGTTACATGGAGGCCCTGAAGCGCGAGGCGGACGTCGTGGTGATGCTGCATCCGGACGGCCAGTACGAACCGGACCTGATTCCCCACCTCGTCGAGCCGATCCTGGGCGGCAGGGCCGACCTCGTCCTGGGCTCGCGCATGCTGGAGCCGGGTCAGGCACGCCAGGGCGGCATGCCCATGCACAAGCGGCTGGCGAACCGAGGTCTGACGGCCGTCGAGAACCGGATCCTCGGCACGTCGTTCTCGGAACTGCACACGGGCTACCGCGCCTACTCGCGCGATCTCCTGATGGGCGTGCCGTTCCTGCGGAACGCGAACGACTTCTCCTTCGACTCCGAGATAATCATGCAGTCGGTGCACTTCGGCCACCGGATCGTCGAGGTGCCGGCGCGGTCGCGCTACTTCGACGACGCGTCCTCGATCAAGCTGGGCCCGGCGACCGTCTACGCGATCAAGACGCTCTGGGCGGGCGTACGTCTCATGCTCCACCGACGCGGAGTGCTCCGATCGCGCCGGTTCCAGCCGTGACGGGCGAGCGCGTCTACACGCGCGAGGGCGGCTTCAACCCCACTTTCCAACGTCACGTGGCCGCCTACGCGTACGCCGCCGAGGTGCTCGGCCCGGGACGGGTGCTCGACCTGGGTTGCGGTACCGGTCACAGTTTCCATCTGCTCGCGCCGCGCGAGACGGTCGGCGTGGACATCGACGCGGACGCCCTGAGCGGCCAGGACCGCGAAACGCACGTGGCCGACATGCGCCGCCTGCCGTTCGAGGGGGCCACGTTCGACTCGGTCTTCTCGGTCCAGTCGCTCGAGCACGTGCCCGATCCCGAGGCGGTGCTGAAGGAGGCCACCCGCGTCCTGCGCCCCCACGGCATGGCGATCTTCGTGACGCCGAACCGGCTGACGTTCGGACGGCCGGACGAGATCATCGACCCCTACCACCACGTCGAGTTCGACCAGCACGAGCTGCGCGACCTCTGCTCGGAGTGGTTCGCCGAGGTCGAGATGCGGGGCCTGTTCGGCTCGGAGCGCTACATGGAGCTGAACCGCGACGAGCGCAGGCGGCTCGAGGCGCTCCTTCGAAAGGACCCCCTGCGACTGCGGCGGCTGATTCCGCGGCGGATGCGCCAGCGCCTGTACGACCGGCGGCTGTCGGCCGAGCGGCTGAAACGGCACGACCCGCGCGCGGCCGCGATCGAGATCGCGGACTTCCCGATTCGGCGCGAGCCCCTGGACGAGGGCCTCGACCTGATCGCCCTCTGCCGCGAACCGCGTCACCAGCCGTATCTGACATAGGATCCCGCCGCCTCAGATGCCCCAACACGACGTCCTCGTAATCGGAGCCGGACTCGCCGGAATGCGGGCTGCCCTCGCCGCGGCGGAGGAGGGCGCGTCCGTCGGGATCATGTCGAAGGTCCATCCCGTCCGCTCGCACTCCAACGCGGCCCAGGGCGGCATCAACGCCGCCCTCAACCCCGAGGACACGTGGGAGTCGCACGCCTTCGACACCGTCAAGGGCTCCGACTACCTGGGCGACCAGGACGCGATCGAGATCATGTGCAAGGCCGCGCCCCAGGAGATCCTCGACCTCGAGCACCTCGGGGTCACCTTCCACCGAAACGACGAGGGCAGGCTCGGGACCCGCGCGTTCGGCGGCGCCTCCGCGGCCCGCACCTACTACGTCGCCGACATCACCGGCCAGGCGATCCTGCACGTGCTCTACGAGCAGCTGATGAAGCACGACGAGGTCTACCGCTACGAGGAGTGGTTCACGACCTCGCTCGTCCGCGCGGACGACGGCCACACGGCCGGTGTCGTGGCCCGGAACATCCGCGACGGCGCGATGGAGCTGTTCGCCGCCAAGACCGTGATCCTCGCGAGCGGCGGGAACGGCCAGGTCTACAACCCCACGACGAACGCACTGATCTGCACCGGCGACGGGATCGCGATGGCCTACCGGATCGGCTGCCCCCTGATGGACATGGAGATGATCCAGTACCACCCCACCACGCTCCAGGGGAACGGGCTGCTGATCACCGAGGGCGCCCGCGGCGAGGGCGCTCACCTCTACAACGCCCAGGGCGAGCGGTTCATGGAGAAGTACGCGCCGAACAAGATGGAGCTGGCCTCGCGCGACGTCGTGTCCCGCGCCGAGCAGACGGAGATCAACGAGGGGCGCGGCTTCCCCGACGGCACGGTCGCCCTCGACATCACCGTCGTGCCGCGCAAGCGGATCCACGAAGCGCTCCGCGAGATCGTCATGGTCGGCCGCGACTTCGCCGGCGTCGACATCACGAAGGAGCCGATCCACATCAAGCCGGGCAACCACTACGTCATGGGCGGCGTCAAGACCGACGTGGACGGCAAGACGTCCGTGCCCGGGCTCTACGCCGCGGGCGAGGTGGCGTGCGTGTCGGTCCACGGCGGCAACCGCCTGGGCGCCAACTCGCTGCTCGACACGCTCATCTTCGGCGGCCGCTCCGGGCGCGACGCCGCGCACCACGCGAAGGCCATGGCGATGCCGCAGCCCTCGCGCGCGTCGCTCGACGACGAGGCGAAGATGATCCGCGACATCGTCGGACGCGACCGCAGCGGCAGGCGCGTCTCCGAGATCAAGCGCGAGCTGGGCTCGATGATGGACAAGTACGTCGCCGTCTTCCGCGACGAGGCCGGCCTCAACACGGCGCTCGAGACCGTGCGCCGGCTGAAGGAGGAGGCGAAGACGGTCGCGATCGACGACAAGGGCACGGTCTTCAACCAGGATCTGCTCGGCGTCATCGAGTTGGGCTTCATGCTCGACAACGCGGAGGCGGTCGTGGTCGGCGCGATTGAGCGCAAGGAGTCGCGCGGCGCCCAGTTCCGGACCGACTTTCCCGAGCGCAACGACGAAGAGTGGCTCAAGCACATAAACATCACGCTCGAGGGGAATGAGCCAAAGATCTCCTACTCCGAGGTCACGATGACCCAGTGGGAGCCACAGGAACGTACGTACTGAGACTGAGATGGCCGAGAACTACGCACTGAAGATCCGACGCTTCGACCCCGAATCGGGGGAGCCCGCCTACTGGCAGGAGTTCGACGTCGAGCTCGACCCGGAGCGCTCCGTCCTCGACGGCATCCTCCAGGTCCGGGGCGACCAGGACGGCTCGCTCGCGATCCGTTGCTCGTGCCAGGCCGCGATCTGCGGCTCGTGCGGCGTGAAGATCAACGGCCGCTCGCGGCTCGCCTGCAACACGCTGATCTCCGAGGCCGCCGAGGACGCGAAGCACAAGTTCGGGGACCGGGACGGCGTCACCTCGGCCGAGGACACGAGCACGGCGATCGTCGTCGAGCCGATGGGCAACATGCCCGTCCTCAAGGACCTGATCGTCGACATGGACGCGGTCCACTGGAAGAAGGTGCAGCGCGTCGTCCCGTGGCTCCTGCCCGACGGCCCGCCCCCCGAGCGCGAGTACATCGTGCCGAAGGAGTCGATGATCGACATCACCCAGGCGATGGCCTGCATCCACTGCGGCGCCTGCGTGTCGGCGTGCCTGTCGCTCGAGGTCGATCCCGAGTTCATCGGCCCGGCCGCACTGGCGAAGGCCTACCGCTTCGTCGGCGACCCGCGCGACGGCCAGGAGGAGCAGCGCCTGAAGGACCTCGCTGAGGATCCGCACGGGATCTATGACTGCACGCACTGCTTCCAGTGCGTCGAGGTCTGCCCGAAGGACGTGGCGCCGATGGACCAGATCATGCGCCTGCGCCGTCGTGCGACCGGCGACCACGAGATCAAGGACGGGAACAACGGGTACGGCCACGAGCAGGCGTTCCTCAACATCATCGAGAAGTGGGGCACGCTGCACGAGGGCCAGATGCCGGTGCGGTCCTTCGGCCAGGGCTCGATGGTCCGCGGCCAGACCCACCCCGCCGCGGTCAAGCAGCTGCTGGACTCGGCGGGAACCGGCGTCAACACGATCAAGAAGGTCGGGCCGCGAAAGGTGTTCTTCCACCACAAGCTGCCGGACCAGAAGAACGTCCGGCGCATCTTCAAGGAGATCGAATCCAAGGACGAGCGCCTGGAGCTCAACCTCTACATCGTCGGCGAGGAAGGCGACACGGAAGAGGGCGTTCAGGCTGAAGGGAGCCAAGAATCATGAAGCTCGCGTACTGGCCCGGGTGCGTCTCGCGCGGGTTCACCCCCGAGCTGCATGGCGCGGTCGCGAAGGTCGGCCCGCTGCTCGACCTGGAACTGGTCGAGCTCGACCGCGCGAACTGCTGCGGCGCCGGCGTGATCGCCGAGCACAACCAGGAACTGGCGGACACGCTGAACGCGCGCACGTTCGCGATGGCGCAGGGGGTCGACGGCGCCGCCGGGATGATGAACATCTGCTCGACCTGCCAGGGCGCGCAGTCCGAGTGCCAGGAGCGCCTCGACGCGGACTCGGCCTACCGCGAGCACATCAACGGGAACCTCGACGCCGAGGGGCTCTCGTACGAGCGCGACGGCGCGTGGTGGAACAAGAACTTCCTCTGGCTGCTGGTCGAGGACATCGGCCTCGACACCCTGCGCGAGAAGGTCGTCCGGCCACTCGAGGGGCTGCGGGTGGCGCCCTTCTACGGCTGCTACATCGTCCGTCCCGGCAAGCGCCTGGGCTTCTCCGACAACCCCGAGCGCGACACCTACCTCGAGCAGGTGATCTCGGTGCTCGGCGGCGAGCCGGTCGCCTACGCCGGCAGCCACAAGTGCTGCGGCTTCCCGGTGATCACGATGAACAAGGCGACCTCGCTGCGCCAGGCCGGGCGGCACATGGCGGACGCGCTCGACGCCGGCGCCGACTGCGTGGTCACACCGTGCCCGCTCTGCCACCTGAACCTCGATCTCCAGCAGCCGGACGCGGCTCGTTACGTGGAGCGCGACCTCGGCATGCCGGTGCTGCACTTCCCGCAGCTCGTCGGCCTGGCGCTGGGGCTCGAGCCGAAGGAGCTCGGCATGAACAAGCACGTCGTCTCGACGAAGGACGTGCAGCGCAAGGTTGCAAGCCTCGCCGCGGCCTGAGGTCGAGGCGGCGGGCGCCGTGGTCCGTCGCAACGGCGGCGTGCTGCTCGTCCACCGGCCGAAGTACGACGACTGGAGCTTCCCGAAGGGGAAGCTCGAGGAGGGCGAGTCGTTCGAGGACGCCGCCCTGCGCGAGGTCTTCGAGGAGTCAGGATGGCGCGGCGTCCTCTACCGCGAGCTCGAGCCGACCCGCTACAAGGACGCCGAGGGCCGCGACAAGCTCGTGCGCTGGTGGGAGATGTGGTCGCGCGAGCGCGACGACTGGGAGCCAAACGACGAGGTGGACGACCTGATGTGGGTCCCCCTCTCCGAGGTGGACTCGTTCCTCACATACGAGTCCGACCGCAAGCTGGCGGCGCAGGTCCGGGCGCTCGAGGGCCGGATCTAGCCCCAGAACGCGAAAAGACCGGACAGCCTCTGTGCTGTCCGGCCTTTGCGGCTACCCCTATCCGTCCCGCGTAAGTCTTGTACGGACAGAACGGGCGGGGCAGGAAAAACTTTTGCGGGGCTTCGCTACGCCGCGTGGGCGGAGCGCAGCAGGCCGCGCTCGCGGATCAGCTCGGCGAGCTGCACGGCGTTGGTGGCGGCGCCCTTTCGCAGGTTGTCGCCCACCACCCACAGGTTCAGGCAACGCTCATGCGAGGGATCGCGGCGGATACGGCCCACGAACACCTCGTCGCGGCCGGCCGCGTCGATCGCGAGCGGGTAGATGCCGTCGCCGGGGTCGTCCACGACCACGACACCCGGCGCCTGGGCCAGCAGTTCGCGGCAGTCCGCCGGCGACAGCGCCGAACGCGTCTGGAGGTTGATCGACTCCGAGTGGCCGACGAGGACGGGCACACGCACGCATGTGGCGGAGATGCCGATGTCGTCGCTGCCGAGGATCTTGCGCGTCTCGGCCATCACCTTGCGCTCCTCGGTCGTGTAGTCGTCGCCCTCCTTGAACTTCTCGACCTGCGGCAGCACGTTGTAGGCGATCTGGTGCGGGTAGACGGCGGGCGCCGGCGGCTCCTCGCCGTTCGCGATCGCCTTCGTCTGTGCGTTCAGCTCGTCCACCGCGTCCTTGCCGGTGCCGGACACGGACTGGTAGCTCGACATCACGATCCGCTCGATCCCGACCGCATCCACGATCGGCTTGAGCGCCACGACCATCTGCATCGTCGTGCAGTTCGGGTTGGCGACGATCCCCTCGTGCGCCGAGAGCGCGCCGGGGTTCACCTCGGCGACGACGAGCGGAACGTCGTCGTGCATCCGCCACTGGGACGAGTTGTCCACCACGACCGCGCCCGCCTCGGCGAACCGCGGCGCCCACTCGGCGCTCGTCGCGGAGCCGGCGGAGAACAGTGCCAGGTCGAACCCGCGAATGGACGAATCGCTCAGTGTCTGGACGGTCAGGCTCTCGTCGCCGTACTCGATGGTCTTCCCGGCCGAGCGCTCGGACGCGAAGGGCACGACCTCGTGGGCCGCGAACGCGCGCGCCCGCATGATCTCGAGGATCGTCGAGCCGACGACGCCCGTGGCGCCGACCACCGCGACGCGCATCAGGACACCACCGGACGGTGCACGCCGGAGACGTCCTCGGGCTGGATCGCACCATCGCCGAGCTCGAAGGCTCCGTGCAGCTCGCGAACCGCCTTGTCCACATCGCCCTCCGCGATCACGCAGGAGATCTTGATCGGCGACGTCGAGATCATCTCGATGTTCACGCCGGCCTTGCCAAGCGTCGTAAAGGTCTTCGCGGCCACGCCCGGATGGCTCTTCATTCCCGCTCCGACGAGCGACACCTTCCCCATCCGCTCGTCGATCGCCAGGCCCATGCCGAACTCGTCCTTGAGCGGCCCGAGCGCGTCCTGGGCGGTGAGGATGTCGTCGCGCGGGACCGTGAATGACATGTCCGCGCGCACGTCGGGCTCGTTCTGGATGATCATGTCCACGTTCACGTTCGCGTCCGCCAGGGCGGTCATCACGCGACCGGCCACGCCCGGCTGGTCCGGGATGCCCGTGAGCGTGATCCGCGCCTCGGATCGGGAGTGCGTGACTGCGGTGACGAGGGGGCGTTCCATGGTCTCCTGCTCGGTCACGACCAAGGTACCGGGTCCATCCTCGAAGCTCGATCGGCAGTGGATGCGGATGCTGTGGTTGCGCGCGTACTCGACAGAGCGGAGCTGCAGGACGCCTGCGCCGGACGCCGCCATCTCGAGCATCTCGTCGAACGAGACCACGCTCAGCTTCCTGGCCTCGGGGACGATCCGCGGGTCGGCGGTGAAGACCCCGCGCACGTCGGTGTAGATCTCGCACACGTCGGCGCCCAACGCCGCGGCGAGCGCGACCGCTGTGGTGTCCGAGCCGCCGCGCCCGAGGGTGGTCACGTCGGCCGCGGTCGAGACGCCCTGAAATCCGGCCACCAGCACGACCTTCCCGTCGTCTAGCGCCTCTCGAATGCGGTCGGCGCGCACGTCGAGGATCCGGGCCTTCGTGTGCGAGGTGTCGGTGACGATGCCCGCCTGGGACCCGGTGAGGGAGATCGCCTCGTGACCCAGGTCGTTGATCACCATGGCCGCGAGCGCGCACGAGATCCGCTCGCCCGTCGAGAGCAGCATGTCCATCTCGCGCGGATGCGGCCGCTCCGAGACCTCCTGTGCCATCGCGACGAGCTCATCCGTGGTCTTGCCGCGTGCCGAAAGCACGGCCACCACGTCGTTGCCGGCCTCTCTCGCGGCAACGATCCGTCCCGCCGCGCGCTTGATCCGCTCGGCGTCGGCGACGGACGTCCCGCCGAACTTCATGACCACGGTTTGAGCCACGGCGGCGAAAGATACCCTCGGGCAGGTGAGGCGCCGGCTTCAGATCCCGCCGTTCGGCCCCACCGCGCTCGCCGTGATCGCCGGACTCGGCATCGCAGCGGCAGTGCAGGACTTCCGCGCCGACGAGGCGATCGCGCCCCCGGTCACGAGCGTCCCCGAGGCGGCCGGCGGGGGCGGAGCGGGGCCGCGTGAGACCACCTCGTTCCTCGCCCAGCTGATCCCACCGCCGCCCGAGCGGGTCGAGGGGCCGTCCGCACCGACCTCGATCGCGGACCTCGCGGAGCGGCTGCCGCTCGAGCGCAAGGTCGCGCAGCTCTTCCTGCTCGGGTTCGAGGGCCAGGACCTGACCGCGCCGATCTACCGCCAGATGCGCCGCCAGGACCTGGGCGGGCTCGTGTTCGAGGCGCGCAACTACCTCGACCCGCAGCAGGTCGCGTCGATGGCCGGCGAGGGTCGCGTGATCGCCGACCAGGAGGGCCATGTGCCGCCGTTCGTGATGGTCTCGCAGGAGGGCGGCGGATACTCCGAGTTCGCGGACCTGCCGCCCACCGTCCCGCCCTCGGGCTTCGCCGACGTGGAGGACGCCGAGCAGGCGGCCGCGGCGACGGCGGAGGCGCTGGGCCCGCTCGGTTTCAACGCCATCCTCGCGCCGGTGGTCGATGTCGGGACCGCGGACGGCACGGGCGCACTCGACGAGCGCGCCTACTCGGACGACCCGGATGCGGTCGCCGACTTCGCCGCCGCGGTCGTCGGCGCATACTCGGATGGGCAGGTCATGGCGGTGCCGAAGCACTTCCCCGGCCTTGGAGCGGCGGGGCAGGCGCCGGAGGACGGCCCCACGCCCATCGGGCTGACCGTCGCCGAGCTCCGCGAGCGCGACATGCTCCCGTTCCGCGCGGCGTTCGACGCGGGCGCCGAGGCGGTGCTCCTCTCGAACGGGTCGTACACGACCGACGACTTCGTCACCCCGGGATCCATGTCGAAGGCGATCGCCACGGACCTGCTGCGCGAGGAGCTCGGCTTCACGGGCGTGGCGATCACGGACGACCTCGCCTCGCCGGCCGTCACGGCGATCTCCGCGATCCCCGACGCCGCCGTCGCCGCGGTCAAGTCCGGCGCCGACCTGCTCTGGATCTCAGGCCCGCGCGGGGACCAGGAGGCCGCGATGAACGCCGTGCTGAACGCCGTGCGCGCCGGCGACATCCCGCGCGCGCGGATCGAGCAGGCGCTCCTGCGGTCGCTGACCGCGAAGCAGGCACTAGGCCTGATCGGCGGATAGCGATGGCGAACGCACACAGGCGCACGTAGAGTCGGTTCATGAGACTCCCCGCCGCCGCTGCTGCGGCTGTCGTGCTCGCCCTTGCGCCTGCGAGCGCGTATGCGGCGAAGGTAGTCCCCAGGAAGGCGGTTCCCGGCGCGACGGTCGAGTTGCGCGGCGGCGACCTGCCCGAGAAGGGGACGGTGAAGGTCGACGGGCGGCGCGCCGAGGTCGTGTCACGCAAGCAGTCGAAGGTGCGCTTCGTGGTGCCGAAAGTCCACTCCGGCACGCGGCCAGTGCGGCTGGGCGACGTGGAGGCGAGGATGCGCGTGCTGAAGCGCTTCCGCGGCAATGTGGGCATCGAGCTCGCGGAGAACAAGCGCGCGAAGAAGAAGATCGGTCCCGGCGGCGGATCGATCAAGGCGAAGGCGGCCGGGCTCACCTACCAGCTCAACGTGCCCGCGGGCGCGCTCGGTGTGTCGAAGCGGATCACGATGACGCCGGTCGTAGCGCTCAAGAACCTGCCGCTAAGCCGGAACCGGCCGGCCGCGGTCCAGCTGCGCCCGAACGGGCTCGAGTTCGAGACCCCCGCCGAGCTCTCGATCGCCGGACTGAAGAAACCTGCACGCCAGGTCGGCTTCACGATGACCGACAGGGGCCGCGGTCTCGAGCTCGTGCAGGCGAAGCGTGTGGGGAAGCGCGTTCTCATCTCGCTCGACCACTTCACGACCCCAGGCGCCGGCGGCCCGACCGAGCAGAACTTCGTGAGTATCTTCCAGCAGTTCTTGAGCTCAACCTCCGCGACGCTCACCCGCGGCCAGGTCGAAACCCTTCTGGTCGAGCTCGACATCGCCCAGTCCTACTTCCCCGAGTTCTGCGAAACGCAGGCGATCTGCGAGGACATCCAGCAGCGCGCCCGTGAATCGCTCGAGCGCCTGATCGACGTCGAGTGCGATCGCCAGACCGCGCAACCAAGCGTCGGTGGCGTTTCCATCCTGCTCGATCTGGCTGCGCAGCTCCGAGTGCTCGCCGGAGCAGGCGTCGTCCCCGACTGCGTCGACGACATCTTGCAGACGTTGGCCGAACACGCGATCGCGAACGTCAGGACAAACCCCTTCGGCAACTCGAACGCCGACTTCCAGCTGACCACGAGCGCCTTTCTCGGAGCGGACCTCAACCAGGACCAGCGAGTGTCGTGGATCGAGTGGGTCTACTACCTCGCCGGGGAGGCCAGCCTGATCGCAAGCGACATCGGCGCAGAGCTGACGGGCGAATTCTCGAACGCGCTGGAGGAGACGCTTGCGGATGGGCGGGCGCTATGCGAGACCAATAGAGACGCCGGCCGCGCGCTGCTCGACAAGGGCTACGCGATCGCGAAAGCCAGCGATTTCATGAAGGTCGAATACGAAGTCGCACTCACTGAATGCGCATGTGAAGGCGATGGAGGCAGCGCGGCTCTCGCTACAGCGGCACAAACGTGCCCGGCCGGGCAGCTCACGTTGCTCGAGCGGACCGGGTTCGTATTTGCGCGCGCCATGGCGGCTTCCACCGCGGACGGTCCGCACCGGAAGGACGTGACCGACCCGCTCGCGCCGTTCACGGAAACTGCCAGCGCCTCGATCTCATCCTTGGGCGACTCCTCGTCCAGCAGCGCAGCGCAGAGCTCGTCGATCGCGGTTGGGACCAACTCACTCACGTTCACCTTCGACGGGACCGTGGAGGCCGCGGCCACCCAAAATGACCAGTTCAGGGTTACGGAGTCCATGGCGGACAACAGGGGACATGTCCTCTTCGAGATCACCGAATCGGCCCCCTACACACTCACGGGCTCGGTTGACCACAGCTCGCCGTCGGACGGAGCGGTTTCAGGGACCGCCGTGAGTCTGCTTCAGGAAGGCGGGCAGTATGTGGTCAACTTCAGTTGGTCTGACGTGACCGTCAACGGAACCTGGGAAAACAAGAGCGGCGTGTTGTCGCCCGGTACATACGACCTCAGCATTACGAGCCAGGCGCATGCCGATAACAACGCCGTGGGCCAGGCGAGCACGGACGGCCAGGTCGATCTGACGTTGACCGTCGGCTAGAGGGTGCGGCGGCCCGAGAGCGCCTTGCCCAGCGTGATCTCGTCCGCGTATTCCAGGTCGGCGCCCACGGGCAGCCCACTCGCGAGCCGCGTGACCGTGGCCTCGGGCGCTCGCTCGCGCAGCATCTCGGCGATGTAGAGCGCGGTGGCCTCGCCGGTCGTCGTCGCGTTCGTCGCCACCACGACCTCGGTGGTCTCCTCGCGCTCGACGCGGTCGGCGAGCTGGGCGAGCTTCAGGTCCTCGGGGTCCACGCCGTCGATCGGCGACAGCGCGCCGCCGAGCACGTGGTAGCGGCCGTTCCACTCGTTCGTGCGCTCGATCGGGATGACGTCGCCCGGCTCCTCGACGACGCAGATCCGGGTCGCGTCGCGGCGCGTGTCCTGACAGATCCGGCAGGTGGGCTCGACCGCCAGGTTGAAGCAGATCTCGCACAGGCCGACGGTCTCCTTCACCTCGCGGATCGCGTCGGCCAGCGGCAGCGCATCCTCGGGCGGCACGCGCAAGATGTGGAACGCGAGCCGCTGCGCCGTCCGCTGCCCGATGCCGGGCAGGCGCGATAGCTCGGTCACGAGCCGGTTCACAGGCGGGGCCAGCATCGGAGTCGAGGTTAGAGCGCCATCCAGCGGCCCTTTTCGAGCAGCTTGAAGCCGAACTGCTCGTAGAGGCCGTGAGCATCAGCGGTCGCCAGCAAGAAGAGCCGAAGGCCCTGGAGCTCAGGGCGCTCCATCACCTCCTTGACCAGCGCCCTCCCGATTCCCCTGCGGCGGTGCTCGGCGATCACGAACACGTCGCCGAGGTACGCGAACGTCGCGCCGTCGGTCACGACGCGTGCGAAGCCGATCTGCTCGTCGCGCTCGTAGGCGCCGAAGCACAGCGAGCCGTCGATCGAGCGCTCGACGACGTCGCGCGGCACTCCCGGGCACCAGTAGGACTCCTCGCTCAGGAAGCGGTGCACGAGCTCTCGGTCGAGCAGCGACTTGTCGGTCGAGATCCTCAGAGCCCAGGCAGCCCGAGCCCGCCGGCGATGTCGCCCAGGCCGCCCGTGGCCGCGCCGAGCTTGCTCTGCTGGAGCTCCTGCGCCGAGCGGAGCGCCTCGTTGAACGCGGCGAGAACCAGGTCCTGGAGCAGCTCGACGTCCTCGGGATCGACGGCCTCGGGATCGATCGTCACCTCGGCCACCTGGAGCTCGCCGGTCATCACGACCTTCACCGTCCCGCCACCCGCGGTCGCCTCGACCGTCTCGTTCTTCAACTCCTCCTGCGCCTTCGCCATCTCGGCCTGCATCTGCTGGACCTGCTTGAGCATCTGGTTCATGTTCGGCGGCTGCGGCATCCTCAGGACCCTTCCTCGTCGTCGAAGACCTCTTCGGCCTTGAACTCTGCCTTGAGCCGCTCGAGGAGCTCCTCCTCGCTGAGCGCCGGGGGCTGCTCGCCCTCGCCCGCCGGCGGCGCGCCGAGGTCGAACTTCACGCCGAGCGCACGGCCTGTGAGCCCTCGCAGCGCGGTCTGGAGCAGCGCGCGGTTCGAGTCGGCCTTCTTGCGCGAGAACTCGGCCCCCTCGGGGAAGCTGACGACGAGCTCGCCCGCCTCGAGCGCGGACGGCCGCGCCTCGCCGAGCAGGGCGGCGACCATCGCGTTCTCGAGCCGGACGGCGTCGAGCACGGCGGGCCAGAGGCCGCGCACCAGCTCGACGTCGAGCGCGCCCTCGGGCTCCTCGGGAGCCGGGGCCGGCGCCGCGACGGCCTGGGGCGCGGCTCCACCTGCCGCGGCGCGCGGGGGTGGCGGCGGCTCGGAACGCTCGGGCGGTGCGGCCGGCGGCTGGGGCGCCGGGGTGGAACGAACGGGGTCAGTCCCCGTTTGTTGCGCGCCGCCATCGAGGCGCCGCTCGAGCTGCTCGATGCGGAAGAGGAGTGCCTGGATCGAGAGGTCAGCCTGCGGCTGAACCGCCTTGAGCAGCGCCAGCTCGAGCTGGATCCGCGGCTCGGAGCCGTCCTTCACCGCCGTGCGGGCGCGCGCGAGCAGGTCGATCGCGCGCAGCACCTCGGCCTGCGGCAGCCGTTCGGCCTGCGCGTTCAGGCGGTCGGTGTGCTCCGCCGTGACCGCGAACGTGGCCGGCACCTCGCCGAGCGTCTGCACGACGAACAGGTGCCGCAGGTGCTCCGAGAGGTCCTGCATGAAGTAGGCGATGTCGCGACCCGTTCCGGAGAGCCGCTCGACGGCCAGGAGGACCGCCTTGGGGTCGTGGTCGATCAGCGCCTCGGCCGTGTCGAGCACGAGCTCCGCGTCGGCCGCGCCCATGATCTCGAGCACGTCGTCGAGCTTGATCTGCGGCCCGCCGTAGGTGACCAGCTGTTCGAGCGTGCCGAGCGCGTCGCGGAAGCTGCCGGTGGCGTGGCGGGCGATCAGCCCGATCGCCGCGTCGGGCGCCTCGATTCCCTCCTGCTCGGCGACGCGGCGCAGGACGCCGGCGATCTGCTCGAGCGTGGGCCGGTGGAAGTCGAAGCGGTGACAGCGATCGACGATCGTGGCCGGCACCTTGTGCGCCTCGGTCGTGGCGAGCACGAAGACGACGTGCGCGGGCGGCTCCTCCAGCGTCTTGAGGAAGGCGTTCCAGGCTGCGTTCGACAGCATGTGCGCCTCGTCGAGGATGTAGACGCGCCGACCCCCGCCCATGGGCGCCAGCGCGACGTTCTCGCGCAGCTCGCGGATGTCGTCGACGGAGTTGTTCGACGCGGCGTCCATCTCGACGACGTCGAGCGACGTGCCCTGGCGGATCGCCACGCAGGCCGAATCCTCGGGTGAGAATTCCGCGCTGGGGCCGCCCTTCACGTTGAGGGCGCAGGCCAGCAGCTTCGCCATGCTGGTCTTGCCGGTCCCGCGCGAGCCCACGAACAGGTAGGCGTGATGGACCTTCTCGAGCCCGATCGCGTTGCGGAGCGTGCGGACGATGTGCTCCTGGCCGACCACCTCGTCGAAGGTCCGAGGGCGGTGGCGGCGGTAGAGGGAGAGCACGTCGGCCATCCTAGACCGGCGCCCGGCGAGGATGAACGCGGTACTTTCCCGTACCGGGAAACCAGCGAGCAGGGGGAACTTTGAATACCGGAGTAAGACTCGCGGTCGCCGCTGCGGCCGCACTGGCGCTCGTCGCGCCCGCGCAGGCATCGGCCGTCATCGCCGAGACCGACCAGACCGCGACGTCCTTCGACGGGACCGAAATCCGGTACCACCTGTTCCTCCCGGACGGCACCTCGCCCGAGAACCGCGTGCCGATCGTCATGCAGACCCACGGCTGGGGCGGCACCGGCAGCACGGGCATCGACGACGAGAACCTCTTCATCAAGGCGGGCTACGGCGTGATGACCTGGGACCAGCGCGGCTTCGGCGCGTCCGGGGGCAAGGTCGCGATCGACCATCCCGACATCGAGGGGCGCGACGTCCAGGCGCTGATCGACCTCCTCGAGGCGGACCCGCGGGTCGCCAAGCGGCGCGGGGACCCCAGGATCGGCATGAGCGGCGGCTCGTACGCGGGCGGCATCCAGTTCGTGACGGCCGCGATCGACGACAGGGTCGACGCGATCGTCCCCGAGATCGCGTGGAACAACCTCTACGACACGCTCGCGCCCGAGGGCATCATCAAGCTCCAGTGGTCGCTGCTCCTGTACGGGGCGGGGACCGCGGCCGCCTACTCCGCGGCCGACGGGTACGAGTTCGGCATCCACCGTGCGTTCGCGGAGAGCGCGGCGAACGGCGCCTGGTCGCACGCGACGCGCGAGTTCTTCGAGTCGCGCGGGCCCTGGAACCTGCTTGACCGGATCGAGGCGCCCACGTTCATCATCCAGGCGACGACCGACACCCTCTTCCCGCCCAGCCAGGCGGCGGCCAACTTCGCCACGTTGAAGGCGGAGGGGAACGCCCCGCTCAAGATGGCCTGGTACTGCGGCGGCCACGGAGTGTGCGACCCGTTCTCAGGCGGGGCCGACGGGTACGTGGACGACCTGATCGTGCGGTGGTTCGACCGCTGGGTGAAGCGCAGGCGCTCCGTGCGCACGGGCCCGAAGTTCGAGTATCTCGACCAACAGGGCGACTGGAACACGGCGCGGAGCTACCCGGTGCGCAGCGCGCAGACCGTCACCTCCGAACCGGCGAGCGGCGTGGTCGCGACGCCGGGTGAGCCCACGGCGGGCGGCGTGATCGGCCTGTCGGCCACCGAGGGGCAGACCAGCCTCGAGGTGCCGCTGCCGTCCTTCACCGGCCACCTGATCGGGCAGCCGGTGGTGAACATGCGCGTGACCGTCGTCGGCTCGGGCACCACCGACCGGCCGCTGAGCGCGCCCCTCTACTTCCAGCTCGTGGACAAGGGCACCGGTGCGGTCCTTGGCAACCAGACGATCCCCAAGCTGTTCACCACCGACACCGAGACGCAGGAGCTCTCGTTCCCGATCGAGGGCGTCTCCTACGACGTTGCGGAGTCGGACCAGCTCGTGCTCGAGATCAACTCGAACTCGTCGAACTACCTGGTGCAGCGCGGCGCCGGCGTGTTCAACATCGAGGAGGTCACGGTGGACCTGCCCGTGGTGCAGCCGCGGGCTAAGGCGAGCTCGCGACGCGGGCGCGCAGCGCGCTAGCCAGGCGCGCCGGCGCGTCTGGGGGCGCGTATTCGAAGAAGAACCGCGGCTCGATCGCCTCGAGCTCGATCAGCATGCCCTCGCCCACCAGGTCCACCCGGGCGTAGAGCAGGTCGCGGCCGGCGGCGGCGAGGACGCGCTCGGCGATCGCGAGCTCGTCGCCGGTCGGCTCCGCCGCGCTGATGCGGCCCCCGTGCTCGGGCTGGACCCGGATGTCGCCCTCGGCCGGCACCTTCCGGATGGCGTGGCTGAACTCCCCGTCGAAGCAGACGAGCGAGAGCTCGCCCGCGCTCACTATGTCCGGGAGGAAGGGCTGTGCCATGAAGCCGGGCTCGATCGGCTCGCCCTTCGTCGCCCGCCGGAGGCCGAGTGACCCGCCGGCGATCGTCGGCTTGACGATCGCGTCGTCCCACGGGACCTCGCCCTCCCAAGCGGTCGGGATCGTCTCGATGCCCTTCGCCTCGAGCTCGCGCAGGTAGCTCTTCTCGCTGTTCCACCTGATCGTGCCGGCCGGGTTCCACATCGGGACCGGCACGCGATCGACCCAGGCGACGAACTCCTCGTGGCGGTGGAAGTAGTCCCAGACCGAGCGGATCAGGACGGCGTCGTAGGCGGACCAGTCGACGGCCGGGTCGCTCCACACCACGGGCTCCGCCTCGCCGTCGAGCGCGGCGAGCAGCGGCGCGTCGTCGGAATCGAGGCCGGGGAGCCAGTCGCAGGTGGCGATCGCGATGCGCATGGAGGAGAGAGCGGACCGTGCACCCCTCGTCGAGACGGTGGCCCCGGGCGTGCCATCGGGCTCGGCTCCGGCCAGGCTGACCCGCGGCGCATGAGCGGCTTCGCTTAAGGCTGCTTCCTCCCGGATCTGACCTGGTTCACGATCGCCCACCGCGCGGGACCTGGCCATCGACGCCTTCGCCCGGCGCACTGGCCCCGAAGCCGACGCCCCTCGGAGGGGAATTCAGCCCCGCTAGAGCGGATTGCGGGTGCAGGGCACCGCTACCTCCCCGCCTAGCACGGTCCGCCCGAGAGCCTAGCGGCGCGCGGGCGACCCGGCACTAGACTCGCCGGCGTCTCCCGGGCGCGTAGCTCAGTGGGAGAGCGCTCGCTTCACACGCGAGAGGTCGCTGGTTCGAAACCAGCCGCGCCCATCGTCAGCGCCCCGATCAAGGCGACTTGACCGCCAGCCCCGAGAAGGTGCAGATGGGGAAAGTAGGCGTTGCGAACGAGTGGAAGGTCATCGAGACCTTCGCTCCCCCCTCTCCGCCCGCGCCGGACGTGAGGGAGCCAAATCCAGTGGCGTCGAAGCTCAAGACACCGACGCCGAAGTTGAGCCCCCCGGCGAAGAGCTCCTCGTTGCTGCTCGAGCCGAGGGTGTCCGTGATGCTGATGGCCGGCGAGCCCGTGCTGCGCCAGCGATAAAGCGAGGCGGAGCCGCCCGTGGCTGAAGCACGCACGTCCGTCCTCGGGAAGATGCCGCCGCCGGGCGTCTGTGCGTCGATGCACCGGGCCTTCAGGACGAGACCGCCGAAGTCGAGGACGGTCTCGTAGTTCGAGGCGCCGTCGTCTGGCGTCTGGTCCTTGAAGTCGACCGCGCGCGTCACGAGGAAGTCGCCGGCGGTCTGGCCCTGAAGCGCGAGTGCGTTCGCGGCGGTGGTGGCTGAAGTCGCCGTAGCCGCGGAAGTCGCCGTGGAAGCAGTGGTCGCCGCTGTCGCGCTCGGGACGGTCCCGATCTTGGACTCGTTGACCTCCTTGCCGGTCAACGAGTTCTTCTCGGTCTTCTTCCCGGGGACGCTTCGCTTCTTCAGGTCGGACCCGTCGATCAAGTCCTTCGCGGCCATGCTGGTCCCGCCGAGGGCGACGAAGAGCGCGACGTACGCGACAACCGTCTGGTGCTTGGGCCGAACGTTTCGCCTCATCAAGCCAACCCTACGCACGCGAGCGCCCATGCGCCAGCGCATCTAACGATCGGCCGAGAGCAGAGCGTGCAACTTCTCGCTGGATGTGCCCGGGTGGACCTCGAGCCGGCCCTGGACCACCTTGCCCCGCGCCGGAGACGCGAAGCCGCTCCGGTCCTGCGTGAAGACGACCTCGGAGGTGAACAACAGCCGCGACAGCAACTCGCGCGCGATGCGCCGGTCGTTGGTGCCGACCTGCCCGTAGTTGCCGTCCGGAGGAGCCACGGCGAGCGGGCGATACCCCTCCACATGAAAGGTGAGCTGGTCCTCCCCGTAGGTGATGTCCGAGAAGACCCGCTCCCGCCAGCCCCCCAGGACCTCCTCGGCTCCGCGGTAGGCGTAGAACGACCCCTCCTCGTCCGAACCGTCGCCGTACCGAATCTCGTAGTTGCCGGTCCCTGACTGGAGTTGGACGTCCCAGCGGCCGCTCTCCTGCATCTGGCTGAGCTCGTCGTAGCTCAGGAATCCGGCGCGCTTCTCCTCCACCGCACCCACGTCGACGAAGAGAGTTGCGTGCCAGCCGAGGTCCTCCAGAACCCCGTCAGCCGCCTCCCGGGTGTCGGTCCGCGCGCCGTCGAACGTCAGCAGCAGCGGGTGTGCTGGGAGGCGGACCTCCTGACCCCTGGTGAAGCGCGCGAACTCGGCGAGCGTGATCGCCTCGTAGCCCGCGTGGTCGAGGAGGGTCATCTGCCGCGCGAACTGCTCCGGGTCGGTGCGGCGATAGCGGAGCACCGGGACGCGCGAGCGATCGGTCGGAGCGGACGCCCAGAGCTCCTGTTCCGCCGGCGTGAGAACCGGGTCGTCCGATTCGTCCGAGCTGCCGCACGCGGCAAGCGCCGCGCAGCACGCAACGGCTATCAGCTGGGTCCAGTTCAAGCGGTTGGGCTTGGCGCTACCGCGTACCGACGTACTTCGCGTCGGTGAAGGTGCCCTCGGGGCAGCCCTTGGTGTCGAGCTTGACCGTACCCTTGACCTTCGTCGCCTTGCCGCCGTCCTGCTTGACGATCTTCGCCACGATGTCACCTGTGCGCGATTCGGCCTTCGAGCCGTCGGCGCATACGGGCTTCTTCTGCACTTCCTTGCCCTTGTAGGTCCCCTTGCTCGTCTTCTTCAGGACCGTCTTGACGAAGACGCCGGTCGAGCTCTCACGGCTGATCCTGACCTTCTCGCAGACCCCCTGGTCGCAGAGCGGCTTGAACTTGTACGTCCGCTCCACCTGGGTGCCCGGCTCAGTCGAGTCCGACTTGGTGACGGTCGCCGTGACCTGGAACGCGCCCTGGAGGCGAGCGTTCACGGCGCCGGTCGCCGTCGAGGCGACGAGAAGCAGAACGGAGATGGAGGCGGTCGTGAGCGCGAGTCGTTTCATGGCGCCAACCTAACGCGGCGCGAGCCTATGCGCCAGTAAATGATTGGCGCGTTCAGTCAATGGGTATAGGCCGAGGCATGGGAAGGCTCCGGCAGGGGACGATCGTTGCGTGCATGGCGCTTGTGACCGCGCCAACGGCAAACGCGGCCCCAATAGAAATCGGTCACATCCCCGAGTGCACCGAGGTGGTGCCTGCTGCGGTGGCGCCGCCATCGAGCGAGCGGCGCTCGCTCGTCGCGCGCGTCCTGCTCGACGGCGTCAGCTCGTCGCAGGCCGGGCAGTACACCGCACAGGCCGCGCGCGCCTATGACTCGATCGGCATCGACTTCGTCGTGGACGCCTACCAGTCCGTCTCGTTCTCGGGCGATGACGCCGACGGCCTGATCCAGCAGAGCAAGTCCGCGATGGGCGGCGCTCGCCCGGCGGGCACCGACGTCGTCTACACGCTCACGAGCAAGGACATCCAGGCGGGCGGTCAAGCCGCCGTCGCCGGCCTCGCCGACTGCATCGGCGGCGTCGCCTTCCCCGACCGGGCATTCGCCGTGGGCGAGGTGCTCGATCCGGACGGCGGGAACCTGCTCGGGGTCACGCTGATGGGCAACCTCACCGCGAAGGTGTTCGCGCACGAGATCGGCCACCTGATGGGCGCCCATCACCACTACGCGAACTGCGCCGAAGGGGTCCCGTCCGACCCCAACGAGGTCGCGACGCCGTGCACGCTGATGTTCAACGACGTCGGGTTCAGCTCGCTCGTTTTCAGCACGCTGAATCACCTGGTTGTCCGCGGGCACAGCGAGGCGTATACGGGCTGAGTTCGTAGATCCGTCTAGGCCACGCGATATGCCTTGTGCGGCTCCGGCGGCGTTCCGACCTGTTAAGAATCCCCGCGAACCAGGGGTAGGTGGCGCCGTTGGCCCTGAGGGGCGGCCGAGGCGCATGGAAGCGATGCCGTATGAGACGAATTAGCCGACACCTTCGGACAGTTCTCGTTACCGGCGCGTTCGCAGCCGCGACGGTGATCGCCGCCTGCGACGACGACGGCAAGGCGAAGGACCGCGCCAATGCGAGCGGCAAGAACCATGCTGCGGTTGCGCGGGCCGCCACCAGACCGGCGCGCACGAAGCCGGTCGCGCTGCGCGACTCGCGCGCGGCGGCACGCGTCAGCGGCGCGAACTGGGAGCCGCGCCCCCGCAACCGGCGCGCGAATCGCAACAAGACGAACGGTTGGATGCTCAAGAAGTTCCGCCGGCACAGCGCGCTCCCGCGCAAGTACAAGCGCCGGGTGACGGGTCGCTATAGCGGGACGACCGACGAGATCCTCCAGTGGGCTGCGCACAAATGGGGCTTCTCGCCCGACCTCCTTCGCGGGGTCGCGGCGATCGAGTCCTGGTGGCGCCAGCGCGCGGTCGGCGACGAAGGCCGGTCATTCGGGCTGATGCAGATCAAGCGCGGCTCGCACTGCTGCCTGCCCGCCACGCGCACCTCCACCGCCTTCAACGCCGACTACTACGGCGCCTGGCTGAGGCACGTCTACGACGGGCGTGCCCGCTGGCTCAACCACCAGCGCCGCGGCGAGCGCTACAAGCGCGGCGACCTCTGGGGCTCAGTGGGCGTCTGGTATGCCGGCCACTGGCACTACAACAGCGCGGAGTACATCCGCCGGCTCAAGAAGATGATCAGGCAGCGCGTCTGGCGCCGCGCGCACTTCCGCTACGGCGGCTGAGCAAACCTACTAAGACTTGACGCTAATCCCTGCGTCGCGTGCGCACGTGCATCATGCCGCCCGTCAGCAGCAACACGGCACCCGTGATCAACAGCGGTACCGCCACGAAGCCAGTGACCGGCAGATCGTTCTCCTCCACGGCGGGATCCGGGGGATCCTCCGGCGGCGGAACGTCCGGGTACTGAACCTGTGCGGCATTGCCTGAATCAGAGATCTGGGCCCCTGCCGTAATCGGCCCGACAGCCATCAGTGCGACGGCCAAGAACAGGCCGATTGCAAAACGAGTTCTCATAGACGCGGAACTTTCGCACATAACGCGGGAACCTGCACAGGTTGCTTACCCGAATGCGGTCGTGAAGTAGCCTCGATTGCATGGCCACCGCGCGTCCGGCCGACTACGTCCCCGCGGCTCGGTTCGATTTCCTGACGCCGGTGTTCGACGCGTTCGTGAGGGGGACGACGCGCGAGCGGACTTTCAAGGATCGGCTTCTGCATCAGGCGCGCCTCGATGGCGACCTCGCGGTCCTCGATCTCGGATCGGGCACCGGCACGTTGGCGATCTGGGCCAAGCAGCGCAACCCGCGCCTTCGCATCCGCGGCCTCGACGGCGACCCGGCGATCATCGCCCGGGCGCAGCGCAAGGCTGCGCAGATCGGGCTCGAGATCGACTTCGACGAGGGCTATTCGTACGCCCTGCCCTACCCGGACGCAAGCTTCGACCGCGTGCTGTCAAGCCTCTTCTTCCACCATCTGGTGCTGCGCGACAAGGAGCGCACCATCCGCGAGGTCGCGCGCGTCCTCCGGCCCGGCGGCGAGCTGCACGTGGGCGACTGGGGGCGGCCGCGGTCGCTGCCCGCTCGGCTCGGCGCGGTCGCGATCCGCCGCTTCGACGGCGACGAGCCGACACGGGACAACCTGGCCGGCCGCCTGCCGGAGCTGTTCGAAGCGGGCGGGCTCACGGACGCCCGCGAGCGCGAGCGGATCGCCGCGCCGTTCGGGGTGATCGCGCTCTACAGCGCGCGCCGGCCGTGATCCGCCGGCATGGGATTCTCGCCGGCGCGCTGCTCGCGTTCGCGTTCGGTACCTCCCCGGCGCACGCCCTCGAATGTGAGGACGTCTTCTCGAAGGTCCGCCAGGACGAGCCGCTCGCGCCGTTCGTAGTCGGGGACTCGGTCACGGTCCCCGCGGGCGACTTCCTCGGCGAGATGGGCTTCGCGGTGGACGCCGTCGCCTGCCGGACGTTCGCTCAGGGGCTCGAGGTGATGGCGGCGCGTGGCCGGCTGCCCGACACGGTTGTGATGGCGCTCGGAAGCAACGGGGAGGTGAGCGCCGAGGAGTTGAGCTACGCCCTCGAGCTCGTCGGACCGTTCGGTCGGCTCGTCCTCGTGGCGCCGAAGGAGCTGGGCGGCGGCCCCGATCCCGACGGCCGGCTCTTCCGCGCCTTCGAGCAGTCGCACCCCGACCAGGTGTCCGTGCTCGACTGGCCGGCCTACAGCGCCGGCAACGGCGGCTGGTTCGCCCCGGACGGGCTGCACATCACGACCGACGGCGCGCGCGGGTTCGCCGAGATGATCAACGAGGCGATCGAGTTCGCGCCCCCGGCGCAGATCGAGCCCCCCCAGCCGCCCCCACGACCGCGACCGAAGCCGCGGGCCGCCGCCGAGCCACAGCCGAGCCGGCTGCTCGCGGACATCTGGGCGCACGTGGCGGCCGCCATCGGCCCGCCGGTGGTCTCGCTCGTCCGCTTCGCCGCGGACGTCATCGGGCCCGTGGAGGTCGGGGATCCCGACCTCTAGAGCCTGCTGCTGCCCGCGATCTCGACGTTGCCGACGTCGTCCCGCTGCACGATTTTGACCGTCACCTCGGTTCCGTCGTCGAAGCGGACGATGCAGGCGAAGCGCCGCCCCTTCTCGATCGCGATCCCGGACGGGCAATTCACGGAGACGATCCGCTCCGGCTCGGGCGCCTGGCCGCGGATCAGGGACTCCACGTTCTCGGGGATGATCTCGACGTTCTGCCCCTCGGGCAGCCGCACCTGGCGCACAGCCTCGCGCTGGACGCTCTCACCCTCCACCTGGCGGAGGGTGACCACCTCGAGGCCGTTGCCCTTGGTGTGGACCTCGCAGTCGAAGGTCGCGCCCTCGTCGATCTCGACGTCCTCGGGGCACTCGATCGACTCGATGAGCGCGGGCGCCTGGGCGTTCTCCAGCAGGAAATCCTCGACCTTCCCGTCGTCCACGTGCTCGGTCCCGCAGCCCCCGAGAAGTACGACGACGGCTCCGGTGACTAGCATCCCGGCACGGTGGATCATCGCCTTGAGACGGTAATCGTTGAGACGGACCGGTATCGGATCGAGGGCAAGCTGACGCTCCCGCGGGAGGGCTATCGCAGTCGGCTGTCCGACTACGTCAACCAGCGCGACCGCGACTTCTTCGCGTTCTCCGACGCGACCATGACGCCGCTGTCGGGGAACGGCGAACCGCGCGTCGTCCCGTTCGTGATGGTCGCGCGCAGGCACGTGGTGATGGTGACTCCCGGTATCGGCGAGAACGGCGCCGGCTAGGCGCCCGGCGAAGCACGCAGCCCGAACAGGGGGAAGAGGCTCGCGGTGTCGAGGAACGTGTTGATGCCGCTGATCCGTCCGCCCTTGGTCTCGATGACGACGAGACCCCACGGCTCGTGCTCTCCGTTCGGCCCGCTCGCCCGGTACTGGCCGAAGGCGATCGACCCGTTCGCCGCCACCGGGACCAGCTTGGACCCCTCGCACCCGTGGCCGGGGCCGAGCATCCAGGCGACGATGTCCTCCTGCCCCGTGAGCCACAGCTCGTACGGAGGCATCGAGAGCGTGGCGTCCTCGGCGAGGAGCGCGGTCAGCGCGTCCATGTCGTAGCGCTCGAACGCGTCCATGTAGCGGCGCAGCAGCTCGTTCTGCTCTTCGTCCGCCGGGTCCGCCACGTCGTCCAGCTCGATGTCCTGCTCGTCGATCGTCGCGCGTGCGCGCTGGAGCGCGCTGTTGACGGACGCCTCGCTCGTGTCGAGCAGCGATGCGACCTCGCTGGCCTTCCAGCGAAGGACCTCGCGCAGGATCAGGACCGCGCGCTGCTTCGGCGGGAGGTGCTGGAGCGCGGCCACGAACGCGAGCTTGAGCGTCTCCTTCGCCGCGGCGACCTCGGCCGGGTCGGCGCCGTCCTCGACCACACGGCCGTCCGGCATCGGCAGGATCCAATCGCCCTCGGGCCGCATGGCGACGAGCGACTCGAGCACCGGCCGGCCGGGCTCACCCAGCTCCATCGGCCGGACCTTCCGGTCCTTGCCACCGAGCACGTCCAGGCAGACGTTCGTCGCGATCCGGTAGAGCCACGAGCGGAGCTGCGCGCGCCCCTCGAAGTTGTCGAGCGCGCGCCAGGCGCGGAGCATCGTCTCCTGGACCGCGTCCTCGGCCTCGAAGGACGAGCCGAGCATGCGGTAGCAGTAGCCGGTGAGCTCGCCGCGGTACTGCTCGAGAAGCTGCGGGTCCGTCGTGGTCGAGGTGGCCATGCCGGTCATCGTACGCCCTCCGTCCGCTCTGTCGCCAGGAGGAGCGCGGGGCTCGCGCCCGGGTTGCGAACCGCCGACACCGGCATGCCCGCGAGCGTCAGCAGGTCCCCCTTGTGGAAGTGCCACGTGAGCCCGCAGGCCGTATCCACGGCGATCTCGCCGCGCTCGACGACGAGCAGGGCGTCACGCCACTCGGCCCCCTCGTAGGGCAGCGAGCCGCCGGGCTCGACGGAGATGGTGCGAACAGCGAAGGCCACTAACCCTTGGACCGCGGCCGCGGCGAAAACTCATCGGTGCTCGAAACGGAGAGGGAGGGATTCGAACCCTCGAGGCAGGTTAACCCCGCCCACGCGATTTCCAGTCGCGCTCCTTAAGCCACTCGGACACCTCTCCAGTGGTGGCAGAAAGCGTAGCCCGAGCGGACGGCGCGTCAGTCGCAGCCCACGCCGACCTGGTCGGTCCGCTTGGGGCCGCCGCCCGTCAGGTAGACCACCGACCGGAAGGACAGCTCGCCCTGCCTGCATCGGCCGAGCCCGATGTAGGGGACCGTCTTTCCCCTCCGCTTCCGACTCGCCTTGACCTCGGCGTGCAACTCCGCCAGGCCGATCTGCTGTCCACCGGCCCCGCGGAGCTCCTCGGGGATCCTGATGACGATCTTCCGGCCGTACCCGTTACCACGGGCCTTGGCCAGTCTCCCGGCAACGGCGCGGTCGATCGGAAGCGCGCCGGTGCTGCGGAAGTGGAACACGATCGAGCGTCCGCTCGGGCCGTTGTAGACCGTGACCTCGGCGTCTTGCTCCATCGGCCCGACCGGCGTCTGACCCGCGAACGTCGCACGGCCGTTGCCGACGAGCGACTTCGACTTGCACCGTGTCGCGTCATTCCCGTCGTTCAGCACGGCCGGCTTGCAACCGCGGAAGCTCTTCGCTCCGAGCACGAGCTCGCTGGGAAGGAACAACTCGATCCGGGTCGTGACGGGCGGCGCCTCGCCGGCCCGATCGTTCGCGGTCCTCAGCGAGAGCGCGAGTTCGACGTTCGTCGGATTCTTCTTCGTGCCGGGCTTCGCGGGCGTCACGTCGGCGTCGAGCATGTGCACGGGCTCGGCGACGGCCACGGCCGTCACCAACAGCGCCACGGTCAACGACACGACGAGGGCCAGTCGACGCGAGTTCATCTGCGCCAACCATACCGCTAGAGACCCAGGCCGTGAACGCCCTTCTCGCCCCATCCGAGGTGATGGGCCACCTCGTGCCTGAGCGTGCGCGTGACCTGCTCGCGCAGCAGGTCGGGGTCGTGCCCGAAGTCGCGCTCAAGCGTGTCCTGGTAGATCACGATCCGCTCCTCGTAGTTGTCGCGCGCGATCGTGTCGCCGTAGTAGTGGCCGTATGCGTGGTGCTCGGCTCCGAGCCGGGAGACGATGACCGGCACCTTCTCGAGCGCCGCGCGGAACTCGTCCGGCAGCTCGTCGATCGCGTCGGCCACGAGCGCGTCGAACTCGTTCTGCTCGAGCGCCTCGTGCGGCCGCTCCGCAAGCTGCTCGCTGCGCTCGACCAGGCGCTCGAACTCCGGCTCGGTCATCGAGTCGCGCTCGGTCAGCCACACGGTCACCGCCGCGGTCCCCACCATCAGCACCATCGCCCCGGCCAGGAGCGAGACGAGGTCCTCCACCCCGGACAGGGACGGCGGGTTCAGCATCAGGAGAAGCAGGCCGACGACGAAAGCCGCCGTCGCGGCGGCGCGCAGGATGTCCCTCATCCCAATGAGGGTAGGTACACCGGCATGAAGCCGGTCCACGTCGGCTGCTCGGGATGGAACTACGCCGCCTGGCGCGAGCTCTTCTATCCGAAGGGACTCCCCACAAGCCGCTGGCTCGAGCACTACGCCCAGCACTTCCGCACGGTGGAGGTGAACTCGACCTTCTACCGGCTCCCCAAGCGCGACGCGGTCGCGCGCTGGGTGACCCAGGTACCCGATGACTTCGTCTTCACGATCAAGGCCAGTCGCTACCTGACCCACATCAAGCGCCTGAGCGACATGGTCCAGGGCGTCGAGCTCTTCTACGAACGAATCGAGCCGCTCGTCGAGGCCGGGAAGCTCGGCCCGGTGCTGTGGCAGCTGCCCGCGAATTTCAAGCGCGACGACGAGCGTCTCGAGAACGCCGTGCTCGCCCTGCCGCCCGGCCGCCATTGCTTCGAGTTCCGCGACCCGTCGTGGTTCGCCGACGACGTCTACGCGCTGCTCCGCGCGCACGGCGTCGCGCTCGTGATCGGCGACCGGCCGGAGGTCGCGAGCTTCCAGACGCACGAGTTCACCGCGGACTGGACCTTCGTGCGCTTCCACCACGGCCATCGCGGGCGGCGCGGCAACTACTCGATCTCAGAGCTCGAGGAATGGGCGCGGCGCGTGGAGGCGTGGCGACGCGAGACCGAGGTCTTCCTCTACTTCAACAACGACTGGGAGGGGTTCGCGATCCAGAACGGGCTCTGGATGGCGGACCGGCTCGGCGCCTAAACCCCGCCGACGGGGTTGTCCTCGTCGAGCGGCTTGTCCTCGTCGTCGTCCGCGCTCGGGACCTCCTCCTGGGTCCGCTCCCACTGCTTCTCGGTCTGCTCGATCTCCCGATCGAGCCGCTGCTTCTGCTCCTCCATCTCCTCGACCTGCTCCTCCGGCTCCTCGGTCATGTCCCCTCCTCCGTCGTGTCGGGAGCGCTCCCGGTCTCCGAGCGCTTCTTCAGCCACACGAGGCCAGCCACCGCCATGAGCGTGACGGCGACGCCCGCGAGGATGACGATCCCGCTCGCCCCGCCGCCGCCGCTCTCCTGCATGGGCTGCTCCTGGTGCGGGAACCCGAGGTCGTGCGCGATCCGGACGACGTCGAGCAGGCCGGTGAGCAGCTCGGTCATTGCCCCAAGGTTAAAGTGGCGCCGTGGCCGAGGGGCTGACTGACGCGCAGGTCGTCGAGCGGCTGACGCGCATGGAGGAGCAGATCCGCCGGATCTCGGCTCACCTCGGGCTCGACTACGACGACGGCACCGCCGGGGTGTCCGCGGAGGTCGTCGCGCTCGCACGCTCCGGCGACCGAATGGGCGCGGCGAAGATGCACGCCGAGCAGACGGGTGTCGACTTCGTGACCGCCCAGCGCGTGGTGAGCGCCCTCTAGGGCGGGAAGGTCCCCTCGCCGAGCGCGCCGGGCGTGCGGCCGTCGCCCGTGCCGATGTTCGGCGGCCATTCGAGCGGGGCCAGCGTGCCCAGCCTGACGCGAACGCGGCCCGGGATCCGGTTGCCGAACTCGTCCCGGGCGCGCAGCACGGTCGCGCGCGCCCGCAGCGGCACCCGCCGCCTCGTTCGCGCGACCCAGGCCTGCCGGCGCGGCCACCAGCGCGCCTTCATCCGCCTCCCGCGGAGGCGGATCACCGCTTGGCCGCCCGTGGGCGTCGTCGAGCGCCACAGGATCGCCCGGGTTGGATCGGGGGCGGGGTTCTGCGCGACGACGATCAGGCGCTTGACGGCGCCCGGCCGGCGCCGCAGCACGCCGCGAAGCTTCAGGCCGGTCGAGCGCTTGACCTTGAACGGCCGCGTCGTCAGGTCGTAGCTCGTCGAGCGGATGCGCAGCCGGTGGCGGCCGGTCCGCTGCGATCCCGCGACCTCGTAGCGCGCCGTGTAGCCGCCGCCCTGCTCGCGCCAGATGAAGGCGAGCCCGAGGTCCGAGTCGCTCATCCGCCAGCGGCCGCGCGCGAATCGCTCGAGCGCGATGAACGGCTCGTCCACCGGGCGGTCGACGCCGTTCGCGCTGCCCTCCCACGCGATCGAGATGCTGTCGAAGCGGCTGACCGTTTCGGGCGGCTCCTGAGTCAGCGCGCCCTGGGTGTCGCCGGCGGGCTGGGTCCCGCGTGCGGTCCCGCCCAGCGTGGCGGGCTCATCCGGAGCGGGCGCGTCCTTGCCGCGCGCGAGGGACCCGCTGAGGGCGACCAGGGCGTCGCGCACGACGAGGGATGTCCACAGGCCGAACACCGTGTGCCCGCCCTCGTAGTGCTGCATGTCGTACTCCTCGTGAGTCGTCAGGTAGCCCATGTAGTCGTTCGCCAGCCCGACCACCACCGGTTCCTTGACGCCCGCGGGGAGGTGCGGGCGCACCGCCTCCTCGAAGCGGCGCCCCATCTCGACGCTCGGCTCGCCCGGCGCACCCAGGAGCAGGCGGTCACCGACCTGGACGACGTGCACCTCGGGAACGGACTCGTGAACGAGCCCCTGCGCGACGATGATCTTGCGCCCGTGGACGGGGTGCGCGGAGTCCTCGGGCAGGCGCCTGCCCTCGGTCGCGAGCGGCTCGTGGAAGATCGACGCGCCGTCTTCCGACCCTCCGAAGAAGCTGAGCCCCCAGAGCGGCGTGTCGCTGACCCGCCGTCCCGGCTCGACCTCCTGGCCGCAGTAGCACGACCGCGTCCAGCGGGTGCCGACCGTGACGTCCGATTGCAGACGCGCGCCGGCCGCCTGCCACGCATCGAGCGCCCGGGCCGCGATCCGCCGCCCATGCAGGTCCATGGTGGCCGTGCGACTGTACGCGTCGAAGCGCGGCATCAGGTCCCCGAGCGCCCCGTTCGTGTAGAGCGCCGTGAAGCCGGCCGCCCCCACCTGCGTCTCGAGATGGTGGGTCGCGGCGCCGGCCAGGTCGGTGTCCCAGATGTCCACGTCCGGTGCCGAGGTCGTCAGGTGGACCGGGAAGTGGATCCAGCCCGCCAGCGGTCCGCCGGCGGCGCGGTCGACGCGCAGGAGCCGCAGGCGCGAGTCGACCGTGTGGTCGGCGCCGTCAGGGTCGTCCTCCGGATGGCCCTGACCGTAGAACTGGTCGAGGCCGTGGTTCGCGAGGTGCGCCTCGATCGACCGGTTGCGGTTCACGTCGAGCACGTTCGCGGTGCCCCACGCCGCGCGCGCGGGCTCGAGCCGGGCGTCGGCCGCGCGGATCGCCTGGGCGAGCTGCTCGACCTGCCAGTCGGAGAGGCTCCCGGGGCCGGAGTGGGTGTGGGTGCCCGTGTAGAGGATGCTCTCGTGCGTGTAGCCGAGGTCGGCGACCCGCGCGACCAGCGAGTCCTTCTCGAGCGGATACGCGAGGTCCGTCGAGAGCAGCGCAACCTTCGTGTCCCCGTCGTCGAGGACGAGCGCCCGGCCCATCAACCGCGTGTGGACGCCGCGCACCATCACGTCCGGCCGCACGAAGCCGAGCGTCGTGCCGCCGTTCTGCGGTGTGATGTCCGCGGTCGCCACCCCGGCCCGCAGCGGCGCCGCGTGTGCGGACGGCGCGAGCGCCGCAAACGCCAGAACGACGAGGAGTCCCGCAAGCCTCGAGGGCATCACGGGTATTAGACCGTCAAGCGGCGTCTTCGCGCCGCACTTCCTCCCGGATCAGGTCGAGCTCGCGGCCGAACGCGCGCTCGGTCGCCTCGGTCATCGCGAGGCCGAACACGGCCAGGAGCACCTCGGCCGCCAGGGGGCGCAGCCGCTCGATCGCGTCCCGCACCTCGGGCCAGCGCTCCTCGGGCCGGCCGTCTGCGACGAACGGCTTCCAGATCTCGTTCAGGAAGAGCTGCACATAGGCCTCGGCGACGCCCTCGGCGTGGCGGCGCGCCGTCGCGATCACGTCGAGGCCGGTGTCGGCATCGATCCCGAGCCGGGCCAGCTCGAGCCCGGCGCGGCCGAGCCGGGGGCTCCGCTCCTCGAAGCGGCCGTCGTCCAGGTCGCGCAGCAGGCCGAGCTCGATCGCGCGGCGCAGGATGCGCGGGTCGGCGCGGTCCCCCCACATCTCGGCGAGCTCGTCCGCCCCAACCTCGCGCGACTCCTCCTGTTCGAACGGCTCGCGGACGGCCTGAGTGAACCGAAGGACCTCCTCCGTCTCGCCTCCCGCACCCTCGATCAGGCGGCGGATCGCCTCCAGGTTGAAGCCCTCCGTCTGCAGCTCGCGGATGAGCTCGAGGCGCGCGACGTGCGGCTCGCCGTAGTAGCCCGTGCGCCCGCGCAGCTCGGGCGGCTGGAGGAGCCCGCGCGACTGGTACGCGCGGATGTTCCGCACCGTGAGACGGGCGCGGCGGGCCAGCTCGTCGATCGTCATCCCGTCGCCTGTGCGATCCATCACGGATGATTGTACCCCTGTTTCATGTTACGTCAAACGGTGTAACATAAGACCATGCAAACGCTTCAGGCAGTGCTCACGACGGCAGCAGAATCCGCGAAACCCGCAGGCGGCGCAGCCATCGGCGAGGTCATCGGCGCCACCGTCGGCGCGCTCGTCGCCACATCCGCCCTCTTCCTTCTCATCTATCTCCACCGGACCGACCGGTCGCAGGTGCTCGCGCGCGTCGCCGCGTTCTCGGAAAGGGTCTCCGGAATGCCGGGGTGGGTCGCGTTCCCGTCCGCGCTCGGAACCGGCTCGCTGCTCGTCGCCCTGCTCGGGATGTACTGGGACATCGCCCTCCACATCAACATCGGGCGCGACGAGGGCCCGCTCGCGAACCCCGCTCACTACCTGATCCTCGTCGGCCTGTTCGGGATCTTCGCCGCCGGGTGTCTGGCCGTGTCGCTGCCGAAGGGCGACAAGCCGACGCCGTCGGCGATTCGCATCAGCGAGGGCTGGTACGCACCCGTCGGCGGCATCCTGATGGCCCTGGCCGGCGGCTACGCGCTGCTCGGATTCCCCCTCGACGACATGTGGCATCGGATCTTCGGCCAGGACGTCACGCTCTGGGGCCCGACCCATCTGATGCTGATCGGCGGCGCCGGCATGACCCTGATCGGCCAGGCGATCCTCCTGCGCGAGGGCCGTCCGACGAACACGGGGCAAGGCCCGGCTCGATTCATCACGCAGTTCCGGCGGGTGGCCGCGATGGGCGGCCTCCTGATCGGCCTCTGCACCTTCCAGGCCGAGTTCGACTTCGGCGTGCCCCAGTTCAGCCTGGTCTACCAGCCGATCCTGATCGCGGTGGCCGCCGGCGTCGCGCTGGTCGCGGCGCGGGTGTGGATCGGGCCGGGCGCGGCGCTCGGCGCGGTCGCGTTCTTCCTTGTGGTCCGCGGGGCCGTCAGCCTGATCGTCGGGCCGGGCTTCGGCGAGACGACGCCCGCGCTACCGCTCTTCATCGGCGCCGGTGTCGCGGTCGAGTTGGCCGCGCTCCTGATCTCGCGCGACCGTCCGATCGCACTCGGTGCTGTCGGCGGACTGCTGATCGGCACGGTCGGGTTCTGGGCGGAGTACGCCTGGACGCAGCTCGTCTTCACCCTGCCGTGGAACACGGCCTTCCTGCCCGAGGCCCTGATCGCGTCCGCGATCGCGGGGACCGCGGCCGGCCTGATCGGCGGGCTGCTCGGCGCCGGCCTGCGCGGGGAGCTGCCGAAGGCCAGCACCGGCCGGCTCGTGTTCGCCGCGTCGCTCCTGACAGTGATGGCGATCATCGGCACCTACCTCGTCACCTCGGAGCCGAAGGGCTGGCAGGCGAACGTCCAGCTCACCGAGACCCAGCCGGCGCCGAACCGCGAGGTGACCGCGCAGGTCCGGATCACCCCCGCGTCGGCAACCGACGATGCGAACTGGGTCCAGATGACGTCCTGGCAGGGCGGCGGGCTCCAGGTGGATCGCCTGGAGGAGACGGGGCCGGGCACGTTCGAGTCGACGCAGGCACTGCCCGTGCACGGCGACTGGAAGACGATCCTGCGCGTGCACAAGGACGACAAGCTGCTCGGCGTGCCGGTGTACCTGCCTGAGGACACGGCGATCCCGGCCCCCGAGGTGAAGGCCGAGCCGCAGTTCACACGCACGTTCGTGGACGAGACCGAGATCCTGCAGCGCGAGCTGAAGGACGACGTGCCGGGGTGGTCATGGGTCCTCGCGTCCCTCGTCGTGCTCGTGATCTCGCTCAGCTTCATCCTGGCGCTCGCGTGGGGCCTGAGCCGCGCCGCGGGCGGCGCGAGCGGCGGCGGACGGCCACCGCGTGAGAAGCGCGTGCGCACCGTCGCGACCCCGGCATGAGCCGCCACGTCGACATCGCGATCGTCGGCAGCGGGTTCGCCGGGCTCGCCGCGGCGTACCGCCTGAAGCAGGCGGGCATCGAGGACTTCACGATCCTCGAGCGCGCCGACGGGGTCGGCGGCACGTGGTGGGCGAACACCTACCCCGGTTGCCAGTGCGACGTGGCCTCGCATCTGTACTCGCTCTCCTTCGCGCCGAACCCGAACTGGACGCGGACGTACTCGATGCAGCCCGAGATCCAGGCGTACCTCCAGCGGACGGCCGAGGAGCTCGACCTCGTTCGCTACATCTCGTTCGGGCACGAGGTCACCAACGCGGCATGGGACGACGACGCGGGCCGCTGGCAGCTCGACACCGCCGCCGGGCCGGTCAGTGCGCGCGTCGTGATCGGCGGGCAGGGCGGCCTATCGGAGCCGCGCATCCCGGACTTCGAGGGGCGCGACACGTTCGCCGGGGCCTCGTTCCACTCCGCCGCGTGGGACGACTCGGTGGACCTGCGCGGCAAGCGCGTGGCCGTCCTCGGCACCGGCGCCTCCGCCATCCAGATCGTCCCGTCGATCCAGCCCGAGGTCGGACGGCTGAAGGTCTTCCAGCGCACGCCGCCGTGGGTTATCCCCCACACCGACCGGCCCACGACGCGGCTCGAGCGCGCCCTCTACCGGCGCTTCCCGGCGCTCCAGCGCGCGGTGCGCCGCAACGTCTACTGGATGCGCGAATGGCTCGTCTTCCCGCTCGCGCGAAAGCCGGCGCTGCTGAAGCCGCTCGAGATGCGCGCGGTCGCACACATCAAGAAGGCGATCAAGGACCCGGAGCTTCGGCGGAAGCTGATCCCGAACTACCGGATCGGCTGCAAGCGCATCCTGCCGTCGAACAGGTGGTACCCGGCGCTTGCGAAGCCGAATGTCGACGTCTTGACGTCGGGCATCGATCGGATCTGCCCAGAGGGCATCGTCACCGCGGACGGGGAGCTCCACGAGGTCGACGTGATCGTCTACGCCACCGGGTTCCACGTGACCGACATCCCGTTCGGGGACAGGGTGAAGGGCCGCGCCGGGCGGACGCTCGCCGAGACGTGGGACGGCAGCCCGCAGGCGTACAAGGGCTCGGCGGTGCCGGGCTTCCCCAACCTCTTCCTTCTCCTGGGCCCGAACACGGGTCTCGGGCACAACTCGATCGTCTACATGATCGAGTCGCAGGTGACCTACGTCGTGGATGCCGTCCGGAAGATGGCCGCGCAGGGGACGGACGCGGTCGAGGTCAGAGAGGACTCGTTCCGCAGGTGGAACGACGGGATCCAGCGGCGCATGCCGCCGACCGTGTGGAGCTCGGGTGGCTGTGCGTCGTGGTACGTGGACCGAAACGGCCGCAACACGACGCTGTGGCCCGATTGGACATGGCGGTTCCGGCGGCTCACGAAGGAGTTCGACATGACCGCGTACGAGGCCGTATCGTCGCCGCGTGGCCCGGCGTCTGGCCCTTCTGATGTGCACGCTGCTGTTGCCGGCGGCCTCGGCTGACGCCCAGGACGACGCGCAGCTCCACGGCACGATCACGCCGCCCGGCGCCGACACGCGCCATGCGACCACCGAGATAGCGGCCTACGACGATCTCGTCCAGGGCTACCCGACGCTGACCGACGAGGAGCTGCGGACGCGCTACTTCAAGCACCGCGTGTTCGAGCCCATCGCGGACCCGCAGCGCACCTATTCGCCGCGCGCCGGCGTGACCGTCTATCGCGACGAGCAGTGGGGCGAGCCGCACATCTACGGCGACACCGACGAGGACATGGCCTTCGGCGCCGGGTACGTGACGGCGGAGGACCGGCTCGCGATCATGGAGCTGCTCCGGGCGCTCGGCCGCGCGGAGGCATTCGAGCTCATCGGAACCGCGCCGGCGTGGCTGGCCGACGCGGAGATGGCGCGCCTCTACGGCTACACGGACGCCGAGTTCGAGGCGATGGCCACCCGCCTGCCCGAGGTGTACGGCGAGGACGGCGAGGACTTTCTGCGCATTCTCGACGGCTACGTGGCGGGCATCAACGCCTACCTGCTCGAGGCCGAGCGCGGCGAGGTGCCGCTGCCCTCCGGCCTCTCCGAGCTCGGGCTGGGCGTGCCCGGGCCGTGGCGGCGCGGGGACGTCGTGGCGGCGGTATCCACGGTCCGCGCGCTCTTCGGGGCCGGCGGCGGCTCGGAGATGAACGACGCGGCGGTGATGGCGGGGCTGGTCAGCGACCTCGGGCCCGAACTCGGCCAGCAGGTCTACGAGGACTTCCGCAACCGCGACAACCGCGACGGCCCGCAGCACACGCTCAGGCGCTTCCCCTACCTGCAGGTGCCCGACGAGGTGGACTGGTCGCGCCATCCCGAGAACCCGACCGAGGCAGTCTCGGCGGCGGGCGCCGCCGACCTCGCGCAGCTCGCGGAGTCGTCGCGGATCAGGTACGAGCGGCTGAAGCTCTCGACTCCGCTTGGTGCGGTCGACCTCTCGCGGAACGGCGGGATGTCGAACCACCTGGTCATCGGGGCGCGGCGGACTAAGAGCGGCTTCCCGATCCTGATCGGCGGGCCGCAGGCCGGTTACTTCTCGCCGCAGATCCTCATGGACTACGAGCTCCACTCGCCCACGATCGACGCGCGCGGCGCCGGGTTCCCCGGGCTGTCGGCAATCGTCGTGATGGGGCGCACGGAGCGTTACGCGTGGACCCCGACCGCCGGCGGCGCGGACATGATCGACACCTTCGTCGAGAAGCTTTGCGACCCGGGTGGCGGCCAGCCGGACGAGGACTCGCGTTTCTACGAGTTCAGGGGCGAGTGCCGGGCGATGGAGCGCAACACCCTGCGCGAGGCGCCGCCCGGCTCGCCGCTCCCGGACATCATCGCCGAGCGCACCGTGCACGGCCCGGTGCTGTCGCGCGGCACGATGGCGGGGCAGCCGGTGGCCGTCGTCAACAAGCGCTCCACGTTCGGCAAAGAGCTCGACGCCGCGATCTCGATCCTGCGGATGAACCGCGGCGAGGCCACGACCGCGAAGCGGTTCATCAAGATCTTCCACGAGTCGCACAACCTCTCGACCAACTGGAGCTACGCGAGCCGGCGCGAGATCGGCTACGTGCACGGCGGTCTCTACCCGCGTCGCCCGGCCGGACCGCACCCCGACTTCCCAAAGTGGGGCACGGGCGAGTGGGAGTGGAAGACCGACGCTCAGGGCGACGACGTCTATCTGCCGAGCCGGGCCGTGCCGCACGAGGCCAACCCGAAACGCGGCTTCACGTTCTCGTGGAACAACAGCCAGGCCCCCGGCTGGACGGCGAGCGACTCTCAGTGGGGACACGGCTCGATCCATCGCGGCAAATTGCTCGAGGACGAGATCCGCCACCAGCCGCGGCGGTCGATCACGCCGGTGCGGCTCGTCCAGATGATGGAGCGCGCCGGACTGACCGACCTCCGCGGACGCTACGTCGCGCCGCTCGCGCTGCGGCTTCTCCGGAGCGCCGACCCGGGGCCGCGCGAGCAGGCGATGGTCGCGCTGCTCGAGGAGTGGATCGCCGAGGGCGCCCTGCGGCGCGACGGCGACGGGAACGGCGACTACGACCACTCGGCCGCGGTCGCGATCATGGACGCGTGGTGGGAACCGCTCCTGCGGGGGATCTTCGACCCCGTGCTCGGTGACGCCGCCCGCATCCCGATCACCTTCGACAACGCGCCAAGCGCGGGCGGGAGCGCGTACGAGTCGGGCTTCTACCCGCACGTCTATACCGACCTGTCGATGATCCTCGGGCGCCGGCTGGAGAGCCCGACCTCGCGCGTCTACTGCGGCGGCTCGCGGGAGGCGGAGGGCAACCGCGCGGCGTGTACCGACGTGATCCTCGCCTCCCTCGTCGCCGCCGGCGACGCGCTCCGCGACGCACAGGACAGCGACGACCCGGCCGCGTGGCAGTCCGACGCCGCGGCCGAGCGGATCCTCTTCCTGCCGGGGGCGGCCCTCTCGATGCACTGGGTGAACCGGCCGACCACCCAGCAGATCGCGATGTTCGGGGCGCTGCGCGAGCGCCCGCTGCTGCGCCTGCGGGTGCGCTGCCGGCGCGGTACGCCGCGCGCGCGGGTGATCGGCCCTGACCGCGCACGGGTGCGCCGCGTGAAGGTCACCCACGGTAAGCGGCGCGTGCGGGCGCGGGTAACGATGCGCAGCGGGCGGCCGCTGCGAGTGACGCTGAAGCGCCGGGCGAGGGAGTGCCGATGATCGCCCTGGTCACGGGTGCGTCCAGCGGGATCGGCGAGGCGACAGCGCGCCGGCTCGCGCGCGACGGCTGGGAGCTCGTGCTGGTCGCGCGGCGCGAGGACAGGCTGCGCGCGCTCGCCGACGAGCTGGGCGGCGCCACAGTCGTGGCGGTGGACCTGACCGACGACGGAGCGCCGGCTGAGGTCGCTGCCGCGGTCGAATCCGAGCACGGCCGGCTCGACCTGCTGGTGAACAACGCGGGCGCCGCCTGGCGCGGGACATTCGCCGACACCGGCTGGGAGGGCGTCGAGCGACACATGAAGCTGAACTTCGACGCGACTCTGCGCCTCACGCACGCCCTCCTGCCGCTGCTGCGCCGCTCGGCACCGTCGTCGATCGTGAACGTGGCGAGCGTGGCCGGCCGGGTGTCGCGCGCACGCTCGGGCGCATACTCCGCGAGCAAGTTCGCGTTGATCGGCTGGAGCGACTCGCTGCACGGCGAGGAGGCCGCGCACGGGGTGCACGTGGGGCTCGTGATGCCCGGGTTCATCTCGACCGAGGGCTTTCCCCAGCGCGAGCTGATGGACCGCGCGCTGACGCGCCGGATCGTCTCGACCCCGGAGAAGGTCGCCGAGACCATCCTCCAGTGCGGGCCCGGCGGCAAGGCCGAGCGCTACATCCCTCGCTACTACGGGATCATCGCGGCGCTGCGGATCCTGGCCCCCGCCCTGATCCGCCGAAGCAGCGCGAACGCCCCGGCCCCGACGACGAAGGGCGACACCGCGTCCTAGCCGCGAACTCTGTGGCGACGACGCCGGAAAGCGGCGCGCCCGCCACGAAGTTCGAGACCGAGGGCGGCGCGGAGGTCGGCGGCGACGGCGGACGCTTGGCGCGTCACCTGGTGCCATGTGTACCGGAGGACCGCGTAGCCCGCGGCGCGCAGCGTGAGGTCGCGGTTCCGGTCACGCTCCATCGCCGCGCCGGTGGCGTGGGCGGCGCGGCCGTCGAGCTCGACGACGACGCGCTCGGCGCGCCACAGCGCATCGACCATCAGGCCGGCGACGGTGACGTTCACCTCCGGGAGCGGGATCGCATGGCGCTCACAGAGGCCAAGGAAGCGCTCCTCGAGCACGCTCAGGGTTCGCGCGAGCCGCGGTTGGTGGAGGATCAAGGCGCGCCGGAGTCGCGCGCTACCGGGCCTGCCCCGCCCGAGGACGGAGAAGACCTCATCGACGGACGCGAGCCGGTGGAACTCCGCCTCTGCGATCGCCTTGCGCAGGCGACCGAACGGGAGAAAGCCGGCTGAGTCGAGCAGGGTCTGCGGAATGGTCGTCACGGGCAGGTCCCGATGCGTGACGCGTTCGACGGATCGCCGACCGTGGATGACAAGCCCCGCCGAGGAGCCGAGCTGCACCGGGGTGCTCACGTGGATCGGCTCGAGGTCCAGCTCGAGGAGCTCCCACCACGAGACGGCGGTCAGATGACTGATGGCCGCGTCCGGCCCAGCGTGCATCACGGCCGCCCGGAGCTGTGCCTCCTCGCCGAGCACCCGGTGCCCGAGCGCGAACACGGCGGGGTACAGCCGGTGGATCCGGTGCGCCGCCTCCAGCCTGAGAATCGCGCTGCTGCTGAAGCCGAGCGCCCGCAGCTGATCCCGGTGCACGACGCCACCCTGCCGTTCCGCCAGCCTCACCATCCGAACCATGTGACCGGCGGGCCGGAAACCGGCGCGGTCGCCACAACGTTCGCGCACGTAGGCGGAAGGCCGCTGCCCTCCGCCTTCGCCCCCTAGCGCGCTTGGCGGTGGGTCTCGCGGTGGATCGTCCGGCGGATCAGCCGGGCCATCAGCTTTCCGCCGCGGGTGTTCAGGTGAATCGAGTCGTAGGTGATCCCGGGCCGGTTGCCCACGCGCCGCCAGTTCGCGAGGACCACGTCGTCGCGGCGGCGGTCGAGCCGGCGCAGGCGCTCATTCACGTACGGGAAGTACCACGAGTAGTAGCTGAGCTCGCGCACCGCGTGCGGCGGGACGGTGCGCCGCGTCGGCTGCCGCAGCATCACCCACACGAACTGGCGCGCGCCCTTGCGGCGGAGGACCCGGAGCAGCCGCTTCGCCTCGCGGTCCCAGCGGCGCGACCAATAGCCGTAGCGGCGGCGATGACGCTGGAAGAGCGAGTTGTAGCCAATGCCGACGATCACGAGCGGGGCGACGCGGCGCCCGCGCGCGAGCTCAGCCGCAGCGTGGCGAATCATCCACGCCGGCCGGCCGCGAAGCTTCAGCCGCCGGCACGGCTGGGCGCGCCTGATCGCGCCCTTCCCGCTGAGGAGGACGGAGTCGACCAGCACCGTCGCCCGGAGAGAGCGCGCCCACCGCGGGGCGCCCGGCTCAACCGCGCACCAGCGCGCGCTGGCCGCGGTCGCCGAGGGAGAGCCCTTGCCTGCGGTGAGCGCGAGGGAGCCCACCACCGCGAGCATCAGCAGGGCGACGATCACGTGGCGAGGTCTCACGACGACCGGCGATGCTAGCCGCCGACCGGCCGCGGCTCCTCAGAGGGAGCCGCGGCCGCCGGTCCGTCAGCGGATCCGGTCCGCTAGCAGACCACCACGACTCGGAAAGCCAGGTCGGCGTTGGCGCCGGCGCTGTTGTTCGTCTCGACGAAGACCGCCTCCACATTGGTGTCACGATCCACGACGGTTATCTCGCCGCGCTGCACCAGGGTCGTGGCTGTCCCGAGGGTGCCTACTGCCGTGCAGGTCGTCGCGATATTGCGACCGAAGTCGACCGAGTAGGTGCCGGCGCCTGCCGCGCCGACGCGGGCCGCCGAAACACCGCAGCCAGCGCACTGATTGGCGAGCGTTCCATCCGCGTTCACCTCGGCGAACAGGACGCTCACATCCTGGTTCGTCAGCTGGAAGTCGACGATCTCGCCGGAGTCGATCGAGTTGTCGGCAACCTCGGTCGCCGCCACCCCGTCCGTCTGGATCTCAGACTGCCCGACCGAACCGGTACGCAGGTCCTCAGCGATCAGGCCGCCTCCAGCGACCGTGTCGTCCTTGATGTCCTCGCTCAGGAGCGACTCGTTCTCGACCTTCGCGGTCGTGATTGCGCCGTCGGCGATCTGCGCTCCGGTGATCGTGACCGCGGCAATCTGCGTGGCCGTCACAGCTCCGTCCGCGATCTTCAGGGTGGTCACCGCGGCGTCGTCGAGCTTGTCCGTCGTGACGGCGCCGTCGTTGATCTTCGCGGTGCCCACCGCGTCGTCCGCCAGCTTCGACGTCGAGACCGCATCGGGCGCCAACTTGCCTCCGCCGATCGCGTCGCTGGCGACCCGGGGGTTCGGATAGGTCCCTGCCAGGTCACCGCCGGCGTCACCAGTCGGCGGGCCACCGGTCGGCAGCGAGCCAAAGTCCTCCGGCAGCAGCGTGCCATTCGACACGTCCCCGGTCTTGATGTTCTTGATGTCCTTACCGGTCAGCGAGTCCTTCTTGACGTGCTTGCCGCGGACCGCGTTCTTCGCGATGTCCGAGCTCTGCACCTTGATGGCAGCGTACGACCCTCCGCCGAGCGCGATGAACAGAGCCATGGTGGCCATCACGTTCGCGTAGGTCAGGCGGCCGCGAAAGCGAGCCAGCATCTGAGTCCTCCTTCGTTGCGAGTGCGAGCGACCCTATTGCCCCGCGGCGCGCGGGCGCAAGTTAAGCCTCGCCGTCGTGGTCCGCGCCCGAAACCCGGTGTACGGTGGGCCAATGACTCGCCGGTGGGCCCTGCTCGGGGCCCTTCTGCTCGCCTTCTCGCTTCCGTCGGCCGCTCACGCCGAGACGTTCAACGTCAACTCGACTACGGAGGGCTCCGACGCGAACCCCGGCAACGGCGCCTGTGCCGGCTTCGGCGGCGCGTGCACGGTCCGCGCCGCGATCCAGGAGGCGAACGCGCTGCCGGGCGCGGACAAGGTCGTAATTCCGGCCGGCACATACCTCCTCAGCTCAGGACTCGCCGTCAACTCCACGGTGGACATCGAGGGGCCCGCCGGAGCGCGCGCGACGATCCTCGACGGCGTCCCGAGCGCGCGCGTCATCACCGTGAACGGCGGCGGATCGATGCGCTACTCGGGCATCACCCTGACGGGCGGCGGAGGCGGCCTCGTCGTGCAGAACGCCGACATCACGCTCGACCGGGTCGCGATCCGCGACAACCACATCACCTCCGCCGGCACGCTCGAGGGCGGCGCGGTCTGGGTGTTCAGCGGTGCGCTCACCATCACCCGGAGCACGCTGAGTGGGAACACCCTCACTTCGACGGGCAGCCAGTCGCTCGGCGGCGGGGTAGCGGTCTACCCGAACACCACACTGAACATCACGAACAGCACGATTGCCGGCAACAAGGCGGACGGCTCGAGCGGCGGCCGCGGCGGCGGGATCAGCGTCCGCTCCGACGTCACCGCCGTCCTCCGCCACGTGACCCTGTCAGGCAACACGGCCACCGGCGCGAGCGGCGGAATCGGCGGCAACGTCTGGCGCCAGGACGCGAGCGCCGCCGTCTCGATCGGCGACTCGATCGTCGCCGGCGGTGTCGCATCGTCCAGCCCCGACTGCGGCGGGGTGGCGCCGACCGCCACCGGCCGCAACATCGACAGCGGCACCACGTGCGGATTCCCTGCGAGCCATCTGAACAACACCTCGCCACAGCTCAGTGCGCTCGGCAATCGTGGCGGGCCGACTGACACCGCCGTGCCAAGCGGCAGCAGCCCGGCGAGAGACGCCGCGCTCGCATGCGCACCCGGCGGAACCGACCAGCGCGGAGCGACTGCCCCGAGCGGCACCGCGTGCGACATCGGAGCCACCGAGGTGTCGGCCGACCTCGCGACCACCCTCACCGCGTCGCGCTCGTCGGTCCCATCGGGCGACGACATCACGTTCGTCGCCAAGGTGGTGAACGGGGGCCTCGACGCTGCCCCGGGCACCGAGCTGGACGCCACCGTGCCCGCGGGGGCGACGCTCGTCCTCGCCGAACCGTCGTCCGGCACCTGCACCGGCGCGCACTGCGAGCTCGGCACGCTCCCGGTGGGCGGCTCTGTGAGCGTGACCCTGGTGGTGCGCGCGCCGGCCACCGGGCCGTTCTCGACCTCCGTGGCGGCGTCCTCCGCCAACCCCGACCCGAACTCCGGCAACAACGGCGCGTCGCGTGCGACGGCCGTCGTGCCCACGCCGGTGACCGGCCCCTGCGCCATCCGCACGGCGGGCACTCCGTCGGCCGACGTCCTGCGCGGCGGGGCGGCCGGCGACCGCCTGCTCGGCCGCGGCGGGAACGACAAGCTGTTCGGACGCGGCGGCGACGACTGCCTCTCCGGGGCCGGCGGCAAGGACAGGCTGAACGGCGGCGCCGGGGACGACGACCTGGTCGGCGGGAAGAAGAAGGACCGCTTCGTCGCCGGCGGGGGCGACGACAGCGTCAACTCCGCCGACGGCCGCCGCGAGACCGTCAAGTGCGGCAAGGGCGTCGACGACATCAGGGCCGACGCCGACGACACGCTGCGCGGCTGCGAACGCGTGCAGCGCGTCTAGCCGCTACAGCTCGCGGTAGGAGCTCATCCCGCCGGTCATGTCCGGCACGAGTACGTAGCCCTTGTGGAAGGTCATGTCCCACACGAGCGGGCGATAGTCGATGAACGACGTGAAGAACTGTCCGAGCACGACGCCCGGCTGGTCCGCGGGAATCGGGCGCGTCTGCGGATTCGAGGGCACGGCGAACGCGAGCTCGCGCGGCCGCACGTTCTGGCCTCGGAACGCCTTCCGCGCGTCGAGGACCGTTATCCCCGAGTGGTAGCCCGACAGATAGATCTTGTCGCCGACGATCTGCTGGTTGTGCGGTGAGAAGGTCAGCTCACCGCCGGCGCGGCCGGCGGCGTTGCTCCACGTCGTGATGAGCGCCTCCTCCGAGCGCTCCTTCATGGTCCCGCCCGCGGTCTCCTCCTCCTCGCTGTCCGTCGCATCGACCGGACCGAGCTGCGAGAAGTCGGTGGCGTCGACGATGAACAGCGGGCCGGCGTGGTCGCCGTTTCCCTGGAGGGTGCCGCAGCCCTCGGCCTTGTCCGCCTCGGATTGCTCGCCGAAGAAGTCGATCAGCTCGACCGGCATCGTGACGATGCGCCGGCCCTCGACCGTCGTGACGTCGATCGTGTGCGCGTACCAGTCGTTCTCACACTCCGGCGTCACGTCCCACTCGCCGAGCCCGACGGGCCTCGAGGGCGCGGTGATGTCGAAGACGTAGAACCCGGAGTCGAAGCCGCCGGCGATGTAGAGCAGCGTCCGGCCGAGGATGGGGTCCTCCTGGATGAACGTGTCGTGCAGCTCATCCATCTGGATGAGCGCCACGGGCGTCAGCAGCCCGCCCGGGCCGACCCGGTTGATGGCCGCGCCCACGGAGTTCGCGACGGAGACCGTGTAGGTGCCGGGATCACGCGGGCCCCGCCCCCCGCGCGCGGGCACCTCGAAGGACCGGGTCGTGTGAACTCCGCCGACGCTCACCTGCGGCAGTGCCTGGCGCAGCAGCGGCCGCTTCCGATTGGAGATGTCGACGACTTCGATGCCCGGGTAGTCGGCCGGCAGGGTGCCGATCACCTCGGTGCCGAGCGAGGTGTGCAGTGCCGAGATCTGCTGCTTCGAGATGAAGACGAACTGCCCGTCCGGCGACAGGTCGACGAAGGCGCCGCAGTCGACGTCCACCGCGACTCCCTCGCACTGGGCCGAGCGATACCAGCTGAGGAACCCGGGCTGCGCGGGGTTGGAGACGTCGAAGAGGAGGAAACCGGACTCGGGATAGGCGACGGCAACGACCGCCAGGTCGCCCTTCACGTCCATTTCGCCGAGAACGACGTCGGGGCGCTCGGCGAGCTCGACCTCGAGGGAGTCGTATGCCACCTGCACCATCCGGCAGGCGAACCGGTGCTGGAGCGGGTCGAGGTGGTCGTGTCCTTCGCCCGCCGGCATCGACCGCTTCGCCGCCTCCGTGCACGGACCCGGCTCGAATACGGGCTCGGGCAGCGCGCTCATCGCCGCGCTGTAGGTCGGCTTCGCCGCCTCGCCCCACTGGTACGCGATGTCGGGCGCGGCGGGCGCCGCCGGATGGGCCGAGGCCGCCGCGGGGAGCGCGGCGCACAGCGCGGCGATCGACAGGAGTCGGCGGAGGCCTATGCGAGTTGGAACGACAAGCCGCCGGAAAACTTGCGAGAGGCTCCGGTGATCAGTCGCGGGCGAGCACGCGGCAGTAGTACGGCAGGTGCTCGGCGTCGACACCGACCCGATAGAGCACCGCCGGCTGCGATGCGCTCTGCCCCTTCCGGCGCAGCTTGGGGACGCACGCCCGGTAGCGGCGCGACTTGACGACACGCCTGCCGGACGACGTCCGGGCGATCACGCGTACGCGGTACCGACCCGACTTCGGCAGGCCGCGGACGGTGAACCGCTTCCGCACGCGCTTGCCGCGCATGACCTTGACGCGCTCGCCGCGCACCCGCACCACCGCACGCGTGATCCGGCCGCGCTTCGGATGCCGCAGGCGGACCGTGACCGAGCGGCGCGTGTTGCAGCTCTCGGCGCCGGGCAGCCGGATGGCCGCCCTGCGCTCCCGGCGGCAGGTCCGGTAAGTGAGGTCGTACTGGCGCAGATAGGGATCCGCGTGCGGGCACGGATCCTGCTTCGGGAAGGGCCACACCCCCTCGCGGAACTGAACGGTGTAGAAGCCCTTCGCGATGTCGGCGAACCAGATCTGGCGCAGGTCGCTGCGGATGACCGGTCGCGCGACGGTCGCGTTGGCGATGGCGCCGGCCGGCGAATCAGTCGTGCCCGGATTGAAGTAGGCGATCTCCGTGGGCGCCCGCGGGTTGCGGATGTCGTAGACGCGGATGCCCGACCCGAAGCTGGCGCACGCGGCGATCGTCGGGTCGTGCGTGCGGTCCGTCGAGCAGTAGTGCGAGTCGTAGAGGAAGACGCGCGAGCCGACCAGCCCGAAGATGTCGCCCTTCGTCAACCCGTTCGACGGGAACGCGGCCGAGTCGCCGGCGACCGCGGCGCAGTTCTCAGGCAGCGTCACCTCGTTGAAGATCTTCGAGACGACCTTCGGGTTCCGCTCGTCGGCGATGTCGACGATCATCGGGTAGCCGAAGTTCGTCTCGCGATCGGGTCGCGAGGTACACGGGCGGGCGAGCTCGGCGTACTCGGCGAAGTTGAAGATGTACGGCCGGCCGTCGTAGAAGATCGGGATCGTCGACTGCTGGCCGGCGTTGCCCGGTGTCGGCAGCGTCCCGATCACCTTGATCTCGGCGTTCTCCTTGCGCGCCTGGACCTCGCTCGTGTCGGCGACGAGGAGCGCCCCGGTGCCGATGTCCGCCAGGTACGCGCGCGTCCCGTCCTCGCTGGTCGAGCAGCCGTGGATCCCGAGGTCCTGTGGCTCTGAGAGCTGCTTGGGATTACGCGGATCGGAGATGTCGATCGGCGTGATGTTGTCGGTGCTCGCCATGTAATAGACCATCCCGTCGGCCTGGAAGCAGCCCTCGTGGCCGATCGCCGACGGCATGACCACGTCTGCGAGCAGCTTCGGCTTTCGGCAGTCCTTCGAGATGTCGTAGATGGCGAGCGAGCGGTTCGCATCCGGATCGTCGGGATTGCTGATGCCGGGAGCGAGGTAGTAGCGGTCGGCGACGAGCAGCCCCCGCTCGTGGTGGACCCGGAGCGACTCGCCGGCGTTGGCGGTCGCGCGCTCGGTCAGATAGGCGGTCTGGACCGGGTTGGCGGGATCGGAGACGTCGACGACCACCGTGCCGCCCTCGGCGTTGACCGCGCCGATCGTGTCGCTGTAGTAGGCGCAGTTCTCATAGGTGTCGAAGTTCGCGAACGAGGAGCTCGGCATGAACCCGACCTCGGCGAGATTGCACGTGTACCCCTCGACCGAGCGCCCGCTGGCCCGGTCCGTCATCGGCACCTGACCCTGCAGCGCGGTCTCCGGTCGGTCGTCCGGACCGCAGTTCGCCGGTGACTTCGCCTGCGCCTCGGCCCCGCCGAGCATTGCCACGGCGATTGCCACAAAGGCACCACAGCCGGCGAAGCACCTCCCGCGCACGGCCTGGAAACTACTCCTCAGGAAGACCGCGGGCGACGCTCGCCCGCGGTATCTCCTGACTATCGGCCGGAACTCAGGCTGTCTTGTGCTGGCCGCCGTACACGACGAGGCCGTAGAGGATCAGCACGCTCATGCCGAGGACCGCGAGCGACCACAGCGGGAACCCCGGGATCGACATCATCGCGCTGAGGGCGCTGAGGCTCGCGCCGACGATCCCAATCCAGCGGCCGAACTGGCCGCCGCTCCAGATCGAGAACGCGGCGAAGATCTGGATGACGCCGACTATGAGGACGACCCACCCCCAGGTCTTCAGGTCTTCGACGATGAAGCGCGTGTCCTCGATGAAGAAACTCGCCTTGTCGATCGCCGCGATGCCCCAGATGATGTTCAGGATCCCGACGATGGTCACCATGATTCCCGCGAACGTGAGCCAACCGGCTCCATCCGAGCGATCAGGGGACGTGTAGTCGGCAGTTGCCATATCGCTTCCTCCAGTCTCGTTGGACCTCAAGAGCGAGTCTCGCCACGGGGCGCTCGGCGCTCAATGATGCTTGCCTGTGAAGTTCGGGGTGGCCGACACGAATCCCCCAAAGGGGCGTCAGGTCGCCTTAGGGCGCCGGTCGAACCCGTAGACCGTGAGGCCGTAGATGATGAGCCCGTCCACCACCAGGATCGCCACCGACCACAGCGGGTAGGCGCCGATCGTGAGCAGGGCGAGCGTGCCGTTGAGCATCGCGACGCAGACGCCCGCGATTGCGCCGGCGTTGTTCTCGGTGAACAGGAGAAGGGTGACGCCGGCCTGGACTGCAGCTGCGACCAGGTACAGGATTCCCCACGTCGAGAGGTCGCCGAAGAGCAGCTCGTCGGCGGCGAAGTAGTCGTCGTTGACGAGTGCCGCGATGCCGTAGATCGTGTTGAAGCCGGCCGCCAGCATGAACATCACCCCGGCGAAGACCAGCCAGCCACCGCCGCGAGCGTCCATTGCGTGTTCCGGCTCGGCCATCTCGCCCTCAGGTTCCCACGCCGGAGCCCGTCCGAGCAACGGTGTCAGCCCCCCAGCCCCCGTTGTGTGGGCCAGTGTGGACGCAGGCGGCATACACGATTGCGCCGCGCCCGCCCAAGCGGGACGCTGATGGCCCCAGTGACGCGGATCACCTACATCGGGCACGCCACGATCCAGATCGAGGAGGGCGGCACGCGCCTGATCACCGACCCCGTCCTGCGGCCCCGCGTCGCGCATTTGAAGCGCATCGTTCCGCCGCCCGCGCTCGACGATCTCCGGGAGCCCGACGCCGTTCTCATCTCGCACGCTCACCACGACCATCTCGACCTGCCGTCGCTGAGACTGCTTGCCCCTCGCCGGGTGCTCGTACCCGAGGGATACGGCTCGCTGTTGAAGCGGGCGGGCGTCCCGGAGGTCACCGAGGTGCGACCGGACGACAGGGTGCGCATAGGGGCGCTCGAGGTGCTCGGCACGGCGGCGTCGCACGACGGTCGCCGCCTGCCGTGGTCAGCGGCGAGTGCCGCCCTCGGGTACCTGGTGCAAGGGGCCCACCGGACCTTCTTCGCGGGCGATACCGAGATCTTCGACGGCATGGAGCGCTTCGCCGACAAGCTGGACCTCGCTCTGCTTCCGATCTGGGGCTGGGGACCGCGTCTCGGTCCCGGCCATATGGACCCGTTCGACGCCGCGCGCGCGACCACCCTGCTCGAGCCACGCGTCGCCATCCCGATTCACTGGGGCACCTACGCATCCCCGACCGTCAAATGGCGGGGCGATCCGAGCAAACCGGCGCGCGCATTCGAGCGCGTCACCGAGACGCTGGCGCCGTGGATCGACGTGCGTGTCCTCGCGCCGGGCGCCAGCACCTCGATCGAGTCGGCGCTCGCCTCCTCAGAGACCGAGTAGCTGGTGCTTCTTCGCGTCGAACTCCTCGGCCGTGATGACCCCCTTGTCGCGTAGTTCCGCCAGCCGTTCGAGCTCGGCCGTGTAGTCGGCCTGCGCGGGCGGGGCCTCTACGTACTCCTCCTCCTCGCCGGCCGGCTGGAAGTCCTGGCGCATGCCCATCTTGCTCTCCATGGACGTGCGCCGCCGCTGCATGCGGGCCATCGTCCGGTACTGCTGCCGCGCACCCATCCGGGTGGCGGCGCGTGCTGCGAGAAGTCCCGGCATCTTCGTTCCTTTCCTAGGCGCCTACGGAGGCCGCCTGCTCACGTTCGAGTTCTTGCATTGCATCGGCCATCGCGGCCAGCTCCGGCTCGACCGCCCGGACCGCCTCGGGGGTCAGGAAGCCCTCCGCGACGGGGACCCCGCCCGTCTCGCGGATCGCGCGCTTCAGGTCCCGCGCCCAGACGTGCTCGATGAGCAGGAAGGCCGCGGCCTGCTTCGGCTCGAGGGAGTTCCCGACCTCCTCGATGTCCGCCTGCGTGAGCCCGAAGGCGTGATCGGTCGTGCCCGTGGTCTCTCCCGGGGTCTCGTCACCCTCGAACTCGAAGCCGAGCAGCGCGCCGGCGATCGCCCCGAGCGACTCGGACTGGTAGTCGAGCGCCACGAGCTCGCCGTTCTCGTCCTTCATCGCGAAGAGCAGGTCGAGGATGCGAATCGTGCTCTCGCTCTCGAGTGCCGAGAGCTGCTCGATCACCTTGCCCTCGAACTTCGCATCGGAGTCGAAAGCCACCACGAGCATCTGAACCGGGCCGATATCGGCCATTGCCTGCTACCTCCATCTTTCGGGGGGACCACGAGCGTTTCAGTCCGGACTCAACACCGCAAACAAGCGCGCCCCCGTCCGCGGGTGTAGCGCGCAACACCGTTCATGCGGACGCTGCGTCGCGGCCGAGGAAGGCCTGCGCGAAGCAGAGGAGCCCGTAGATGAGGAAGTCGATCCCGACCAGCAGGCCGATCGCCCAGTCGGCGGAGCTGGGCAGCTCGACGGCGATCAGGAGCCCGAGCACGAGCGAGACCGCGCCGGCGAGGATCGTGTAGCCAGCCTCCGGCTTCCCGATCTCGCGTATGCCCACGGCGATCCGGACGACGCCGGTTGCGACGAACCAGATGACCAGCATCACGGTCAACGTGAAGGTGCCCTCGAGCGGCGAGACGAGCAGGTAGAGGCCCACCGCGAACGCGATGAGCGCCACCAGCCCACGTAGGAGCCGCGGACCGAAGCCATGCGCGCCGAAGATCGCGGCCAGCGCGCTGGCGAGCGCCACGACCAAGAGGCCGCAGCCCACGAAGACCGCCGTGCCTACGGATGCGACCGCGGGGACGAGGATCGACCCGATGCCGGCCGCGGTCGCGAGAGCGCCGGCGATGATCAGCGCCTTTTTGTTCGGGACGCGCTCACCGCCTGACGGCGCCGCCTCCCAGCCTCCGGGCGGCGGCTCGGTCCGCCACTCCGGGGAGGCTGATGAATCGGGCTGTTGCGAGGGCGCGCTCAACTGAGCGCAGGCTCGCCGCGACGAGCGTCGCCGACAAGGGCGTGCGCCCCACTCCCGGAGGGGGGCTTGCATCAGGGAGGACACTGGCGCGCGCCATTGTCAGGGGCGGGGGGCGCCGATTGGGTATCGGCATGCCCACTCGGCGTAGGCGGCGCCTGCCGCTTGTCCTGATCACGATCGGCTCGCTGCTGGCCGTGGTCGCCATCTTCGCGCTGTGGGCGAACCGCCAGCTGCTCGATACCGACAACTGGACCGAGACGAGCAGCGAGCTCCTGGAGGACGACGCGATCCGCGGGCAGACCGCGGTGTTCCTGATCGACCAGCTCTACGCGAACGTCGACGTACAGGGCCAGCTCGAGGAAGCGTTCCCGCCGCAGGTACAGCCGCTGGCGGGGCCTGCCGCCGGCGCGCTGAAGGACCTCGCGGTGCGCGGTGTCGACGCGCTGCTCCAGCGACCGCGCCCTCAGGCGCTCTGGGAGGAGGCGAACCGGCGCGCGCACACACGGCTCATCGACGTCGTCGAAGGCGGCGGGGATGTCGTGTCCACCGAGGGCGGCGCCGTGACCCTCGACCTGAAGGCCCTGCTTGGGCAGACGGCGGAACGGGTCGGAGTGGGCGAACGGGCGGAGGAGCAGCTACCCGAGGACGCCGCGCAGATCACCGTGATGGAGTCGGACGACCTCGAGCTGGCGCAGGACGCCGTCGACCTGCTGAAGGCCGCGGCGATCGTCCTCGTGGTGCTCGCGCTCGGCCTGCTCGCGCTCGCCGTGCTGATTGCCACGGGCTGGCGCCGAGAGGCACTCAGAGCCTCCGGGTTCGGTCTCTTGTTCGCCGGCGCCGCGGCGCTGGTCGCGCGCTCGCTGGCGGGTGACGCGGTCGTCGACGCGCTCGCCACCACCGAGGCCGTTCGCCCGGCGGTCGAGTCGACCTGGTCGATCGCGACCTCCCTGCTCGTCGAGGCGGCGTCCGCGACGATCCTGTACGGCGTGGTGCTCGTGGGCGCCGCGTGGGTCGCGGGCCCGGGCCCCGCGGCGACCGCGGTACGCCGCGCGCTCGCGCCGTATCTGCGCGAGGGGCGTGTCGCCTACGCCGCGCTCGGCGCAATCGTCCTCCTGCTGCTGGCCTGGGGTCCGACGCCCGCCACGCGACGCGTGATTCCGGCGCTCATCCTCGTCGCTCTGCTGGCGTTCGGCCTCGAGGTCCTGCGCCGTCAGACCGCGCGCGAGTTCCCGTCGGCGAGCCTCGAGGAGGCCGGCGAGAGGATGCGCGAGCGCCTGGTGGGCCTGAAGGACCGGATCGGCAGGAAGACACCCGTAGCCGACACCGCCAATGGCAACGGGGCCGGCGCCGCGGACCGGCTCGAGGCGCTCGAGCGACTCGGGCGGCTGCACGAGAGCGGCGTGCTCGACACCCCCGAGTTCGAGCGCGAGAAGGCCCAGGTCCTCGGGTACCCGTCGGAGCCGACGGCGACCGAGGACCCCTGATGCCGCCGCTCGCCGCGTCGGCGTTCGAGTGGGTGTTCATCCTCCTGCCGCTGCTCGTGATCTGGGTGGTGGGGGTCGTCGACGTGCTGCGCCGGCGAGATCTCACCCGCCAGGCGAAGGCGGGTTGGGCGATCATCGTCCTGCTCTTCCCGTTCATGGGAATGCTCCTCTACCTCCTGCTCCGCAAGCCGACGCGGAGGGAGCTGGTCGACGCCCAGGCAGGCCGCGCCGGCTCACCGCGCGACAGGAGCCTTGCTCAGCAGGGCGTCCACCGCGGCGATCTCTGACGGTCCGGCCGCCGGCGTGACGACCGTGCCGGCGAGCATGTCGTGCACGCCGCGACGCCGGTCGTCGAAGAGGATCGGCACGAAGCCGGCCAGCAGCGGTATCGCCGCGAGGGTCAGATACACCAGCCGCAGGAACGCCCGCCCCGCGCTCAGGGTACGGCCGTCCGCCAGGCACACGCGGATCCGCATCAGCCGGTCGCCCGGCGTCTGCCCGGTGGTCGACCAGAAGACCACGAAGTAGCCGATGCACCAAGCCACGAACAGTGCGCCGCCCACGGCGAGCAGCACCGTACCGACCGAGTCGGGGAGCGACAGGACCGACAACCCGAGCGCCACGACGCCCGCGACCACGATCGCCGTGACGTTGATGACGGTTGCGTCGATCGCGAACGCGATGCTCCGCGTCACGAGACCCTCGTAACGGTTCACGGCAGGGCGGTCGAGGCCGGCGGATCCGGCCGCCGCAGGATGCTGCGCGCCCTCCGCTCCAGCCGCGCGTCCGCCCTACGGGCGTGAGCCCGAACCTCGCCGGCCACCTGGTCGGCGAAGCCGACACTCTGCCGCGCGATCGCTTCCGTCACCGCCGGGCTCTGAGCGATCGCGTCGACCAGCCGCCACAGGTCCTCGCTCTCGAGCAGGCGGGAGACGGTCTCATCGACGACGCGGCGGTCGTCGAAGACGCGATCGATTGTGTGCTCGAGCGTGCCCGCGGCGAGCAGGCGATCGGCGATTCGCTCGACCACGCCGGTCGCGATCGCCCGATCCACGACGAACAGGGTGACTGCCGCCAGCTGTCGGCTGGAGGTATCTACCACTTCGGTCAGCAGATTCTCGAGACGGCGAACCACCGGTTCCCTCCTGACGGAACGTGCCGCCCATCGTCACCGACGGCGCCGGCTTTCGCACGGATGCCTCCCTGTGTCCCACTTGGATGCGCGCACCCTTGGCGGGCCCACTCGGCGACGGCAGGCTTGAGCACCCGACCTTCCGAGAGGAGACCCCTGTGCCTGTAGCAGCCGACTACCCGCTTCTCGACATCTTCTGGACGATGATCATCTTCTTCGCGTGGATGATCTGGTTCTGGATGCTGATCACGGTCCTCATGGACGTGTTCAGCCGCCAGGACGTTTCGGGCTGGGGAAAGGCCGGCTGGTCGCTGTTCATGATCGTGCTGCCGTTCCTCGGCGTGCTCATCTACCTGATCGCCCAGGGCAAGCAGATGTCCGAGCGCAGGGCTGCCGACGCGCTTAACAGCAAGGCTCAGTTCGACGAGTACGTACGCAGTGTCGCCGGCGGACCGACCGAGCAGATCGCCAAGGCGAAGGAGCTGCTCGACTCCGGCGCGATCGACCAGGCCGAGTTCGATCGGATCAAGCAGAAGGCACTGGCGACATAGCTGACGCCGTGGACCGCCCCGACGAGCCGCACGATCTGAGCGGCTTCTTCGCACCGCCGCAGTGGTTGCGCGATCTCGGCTCGTCGGCGTGGCTCGCGGTCGGAGTGACGCTCTCCGTCGTCGGGGCCGTGTGGATCCTCTCGCTCACGCACACGATCGTGACGCCGGTCATCGCGGCCGCGGTGGTGGCCGCGGTCGCGTCGCCGGTCGTCACCTGGCTCGGACGGCGGAAGCTCGGGAGGGGCCTCGCGACCGCCCTGCTGATGCTCGGGCTGGTCTTCCTGGGCGCCGCCATCGTCGGGGTCGTGTTGGGGGGCATCACCAGCCAGCTCGACGAACTGCGGGCTCAGCTCGCGTCGGCTCAGGACACGCTCGCCGGCTGGGTCACAGACATCGGAATCGAGGAGGCCGCGGCGGAGACCGCCAAGGACGACGCCGGCGCCGCGGTGAGCGATGCGATTCCGGCCCTGCTGGAAGGTGTGGCATCCGGTGTGCAGCGCCTCTCCTCGCTGGCCTTCTTCCTCTCCCTGACCGCGCTGAGCCTCTTCTTCCTGCTCAAGGACGGGCCGCTCATCCGCGCATGGGCCGAGGGCCACATGGGCGTTCCGCGGCCGATCGCCCACGGGATCGGAGACCGCGTCCTTCAGTCGCTGCAGGGGTACTTCCTCGGCGTCACGATCGTCGCGGTGTTCAACGGGCTCGTCGTCGGCGGCGGCGCTCTCCTGCTGGGCGTCCCGCTGGCCGGGACGATCGCGGCGGTCACGTTCGTCGGCGCCTACGTGCCGTACCTCGGCGCCTGGGGAGCGGGGATGTTCTCCGTGCTGATCGCACTCGGCGGCGCAGGCACGGACGCGGCGGCCGGCATGATCGTGGTGCAGCTCCTCGCCAACGGGCTGCTCCAGCAGATGGTGCAGCCAATCGCCTATGGCGCTGCGCTCGGCATCCACCCGCTGGCCGTACTCGTGGTCACGATCGCGGGGGGCAGCCTTTTCGGAGCCGTCGGGCTCATCCTCGCGGCGCCGCTCACTGCGGCAGCGACCCGCATCGCCGAGGACCTGTCTCGCCGTCCGGACGATCTCCGTCCGGAGGCGGCGGCTCAGGCGCCGTCGTAGCTTCCGCGCTGGCGTGCGGGGCGGCCGAGGTTGCCCACGATCAGCGAGACGACGGTCACGAGGTAGATCTGGCCGATGAGCGCCTCGAAGACCGCGAGCGTGTGCCCGAGGTCGCCGCGTGCGACGAGGTCTCCGTAGCCCACGGTCGTCAGCGTCGTGAAGCTGAAGTAGAGGCAGTGGGCAACGGTCGCCGGCGCGTCGCCGGCGAAGAAGGGCTCGTCGCCCAGGCGGTCGATCGCGCCGTAGACGAAGCCGAAGAGCATCCCGATCAGCATGTAGAGGGAGAGCACGCCCATCACCGCCTCGAGGCGAACCTGTCCGCTCGAGCGCAGCTCGCGGGCGACGCCGACGACGACCGCCGGCGGGCCCAGGGCGATCAGCGCTCCGTTCATCGCGCGGGCTGCGCCCTCGCCCACGCCGCCGACCGTGACCCGCACGAGGGTGATCGTCAGCGCTATTGCGGCGACGGCCGCGGCGATCGCCACCAGACGGGGGGAGAGCTGAGCGGCTCGAACTGCGAGCAGGAGGCTCGCTCCCGCGAGCGCCGTTACCGCGACCTGCTGGAGCGAGCCGGGCTGCGCGATCCCCTGCGTCGCCAGGGACGCCACCAGACAGATGAGCAGCAGTCCGAAACGGCGGGTCCCGGGTTCAGCGTGCGCGGCCGGCACATTCGCAGGGTGCCCGGTCAACCCTCCGGCCGCCACAGGGCTCGCCAGTGGGCGCGCGGGTGCGAGCATCACTCCGCGTACACCGGCAAGCGTCATTGTGGCTTTGCCACCCTGGAACGGAGGATCGACCGATGAAGCCCGCCGACGGCCGCGCCGACGCGCCCGCGGGACTCGGACTGCCGATCGCCATCTTCGCGGCGGCTCAGTTCGTGATGGTGCTCGACAGCAGCGTCATGAACGTCTCGATCTCCCAGATCGTGGCGGACCTCGATACCTCGATCCAGGGCGTGCAGCTCGCGATCACCGCCTACACGCTCGTGATGGCCTCCCTCATGCTGGCGGGGGCGAAGCTCGGCGACATCATCGGGCGGGACAGGACGTTCGCCATCGGGCTCGCGGTCTACGGCGTCGGGTCGATGACCACCGCGCTGAGCCCGAACCTGACGGTGCTGCTCATCGGGTGGTCGCTGATCGAGGGGCTCGGCGCTGCGCTCGTCATGCCGGCGATCGTGTCGTTGATCGCCGGGACCTACAGCGGCAAGCAGCGGGCGACGGCGTTCGGGATCGTCGGCGGGGTGGCGGGCGCCGCCATAGCCGCCGGCCCGCTGATCGGTGGCTGGGTGACGACGGAGTTCACGTGGCGGTACGTCTTCGCGGCCGAGACCGTGGTCGTCGCAGCGATCCTCCTGCTGCGGAAGCGCCTCGTGGCCTCGCCCCGGCTCGACGACCCGCCGCGACTGGACGTGGGCGGCATCGTCCTATCGGCGATGGGCCTCGGCCTGGCCGTGTTCGGGATTCTGAAGAGCAGCGAGTGGGGCCTGATCGAGCCGCGCGGCGCGATGACGATCGGCGGAGAGGAGGTAACGCCGTTCGGGTTCTCGGCGGTTCCCTTCTTCATCCTCGCGGGCGCCGGCTGCCTTGCCGCCTTCGTGATGTGGGAGGAGCGGCGCGAGCGCCTGGGCCGCGACACCCTCCTGGACCGCTCGCTCCTCAAGATCGGGCGCTTGCGTGCCGGTCTGACGACGCTCATGATGCAGCAGCTCATCCTCCTGGGAACGTTCTTCGCCCTGCCGGTCTATCTCCAGGTGGTGCTCGGCCTGGACGCGTTCGAGACCGGGAAGCGCCTGTTCCCGATGTCGGTCACGATGTTCGTCGCCGCGCTCGCTGGTCCGAGGCTGGCGGCCGGCTTCGCACCGAAGCGCGTCGCCCAGGCCGGCTTGATCGCGCTCGCCGTAGCGTCGGTCGTCCTGCTCGGAACGATCGACGTAGAGCTCAGCGAAACCGAGTTCGCGGTCGCGCTGGCCGTGTTCGGGGTTGGGGCCGGCCTGCTCCTGTCCCAGTTGGGAAACATCATCATGTCGTCGGTCCCCCCGGCGAAGACGAACGAGACGGGCGGCCTTCAGGGAACCGCCCAGAACCTGGGGGCATCCCTCGGCACCGCGCTGATCGGCTCCGTCCTCATCGCTGCGCTCACGAGCGGATTCGTCGAGCGTGTCGAGGCGAACCCGGCCGTCCCGGCCCGGGTTCAGGAACAGGTCGTGCGTGTCGCACAGGAGGGCATTCCGGTCGTCTCAGTCGACGACGTCGAGCAGGCGGCCCTCGACCAGAACGTGCCCCCCCGACAGGCCGCCGCAATAGCGGACGACTACGGCGACGCCCAGCTGGACGGCCTCAAGCGTGCGATCGGCGCCGTCGCCGTCTTCGCGCTGCTTTCGCTGTGGTTCACCCGTCGCCTTCCCGGTCGCGAGCCTGAGGGAGCCCCGGCAGCGCTGAAGTAGACTGGAGGTCCGCTCAGCGCAGGGTGACGAGAGAGTCCGCCTATGGACATAGCCGTTCCGGCCGGTCGCGACCTCGCTGGCTCAAGAGATCCGCGATGGATTGGACTGACCCTCTGCGCGGTCGCCGCCATCGGCGGCTCCGCGGCGATCACCGCAGGCGGAAACGGCTCGAACACGGAGCTGGCGGCCGCCGGTCGAGCGCTGATCGTGGGCATCCCACTCGTGGCCGGCCTGGTCACCTGGAAGCGCCGCGAAGCCGGGCGCTTCAGCGCGGTGCTGATCGCGACCGGCGCGGCACTCTTCGTCAGCACGCTCGCGGAGTCGCAGGACAGCCTGGCGTACACCGTCGGGCGAACCGCCGGCTGGTTCACCGAGGTGCTCCTCGTCTACCTGATCCTGTCGTACCCCACGGGGCGGCTGCCGGAGGCGGCGGACCGCACGCTGGTCGGAGCGATGGGCGCGGTCGTCGCGATCCTGTTTCTGCCCCGGCTGTTTCTGGCCGAGACCTTCAGCGTGCCGAGTGCGTACACAGGCTGCACCAGAGGCTGTCCCGACAACGCCTTCTTCCTGCTCAGCCAGGAGCCCGCCTTCGTCGAGTCGTTCATGCGACCGGCCGGCACGCTTTTCATAATCGCGGTGACGGCTGCTGTCGTACTCCGCCTGCGTCAACGGATGCTCGACGCCACCCCGCTGGCACGGCGAATGCTCACGCCGGTGCTCGCGCTCGGCGTCGCGCGGTGCGCCCTGGTCGGCCTCGGCTTCCTCACCCGGGACCTCGACGCGTCGGCGGTGTGGGTCGAGGTGACGGCGTGGCTGCTGGCCTTCGCCACCCCGGCCATCGTCATCGGCTTCCTCATCGGTCTCGTGAGGTGGCGCGTGTTCACCGGCGATGCCCTGCGACATCTCGGCGGGACCCTGCACTCCGCGCCGGACGCCGCATCTCTTCGGCGCTCGCTCGCCCAGGCCTTCGACGACCCGATGATCCAAATCGTCTTCCCGGCCGGCGACGGAACCGGCGGATGGGTCGACTCCTGGGGCGAGTCCCTCCAGACGCCGCGCCCCGGCTCCGGTCGCTCGCTCACGGAGGTTCGGAGCGGCGAAGGGGTCTTCGCCGGTGCGATTCACGACGAGGCGCTGACCACCTCCCCGGATGCGATCGAGGCAGGAATCGCCATGGCGGCCATCGCCGTCGAAAACCAGCGCCTGACCCTCGAAGCGAGCGTGTTCAGGCGTGAGCAGCGCGAATCGACCGCACGAACCGCCGCAAGCGTCGAGCGCGAGCGGAGGCGCATCGAGCGCGACCTCCACGACGGGGCACAGCAGCGCCTCGTCGCGCTGCGGATCGAGCTCGAGCTCGCCGCGGATCTCGTGCGCACTGACCCGGCCGAATGTGCGCGCGCCCTACGTCGGCTCGAGCAGGAGGTGGACACCACGCTCGAGGAGGTTCGCATGCTGGCGCACGGCGTCTACCCGCCGCTGCTCGCCGACATCGGCCTGACCGAGGCCGTCCGAGCGGTCGCGGCGCGCACGCCGCTCAAGGTCGACGTGGACTCGTACGACGTCGGGCGGTATCCGCCGGAGGTCGAAAGCGCCGTCTACTTCTGCGTACTCGAGGCGATCCAGAACGTCCTCAAGCACGCGGAACGAGCGCGTCGCGTATTCGTGCGCCTGGACGGCGAGTACCAGGCGGAGATCCGCTTCAGCGTCCGTGACGACGGGATGGGCTCACCGGACGCCGCGATCCTTCCGGGCGGTGGCCTCACCAATATGCGCGACCGCGCGACCGCGCTCGGGGGCGACGTTCAGATCACGACGATCCCGCACGTCGGGACCACCGTCAGCGGCCGCGTGCCGACGGCCCCAGCCGCTTAGTCGTCGCCGCGTCCGTGAGCAGCCCAGAGGTCGCGGAGGGTGGCCGCGGAGAGGTCCTGCTTCCGGACGTGGGCGGCCGCGCCCAAAGAGGTGACGGCCGAGGGAAGCTCCGGCACCTCGTCGAGAGAAACCAGCACGACCATGGCAGAGCTGTCGGCGGCCATGAGCCGGCGCGCAGTCTCGATCCCGTCCATGCCCGGCATCCGCACGTCCACCAGCACGAAGTCCGGGTTCAGGTCGGCGGCCAACGCGAGGGCCTCCTCCCCCGAGTGGGCCTCGCCGACCTGCTCGAACCCGGGTGTCGCCGCGATCAGAGTGCGGGCTGCGCGCAAGAAGGTCTTCTGATCGTCAACCGCGAGCACCGTGACCGGGCGCTCGTCCGTTCCTGTCTGGGCGGGCACTGCCTTCGCCTCGCACCCAGTGCCGTGCTACAGCACCGGGGCGGCACCGAGCGCGTCACGAAGGCGCGACTCGGCCTCGTCGGACAGCGACGAGTGGATCACTCGGCCGCCGAACTCGCTGATGCGCGGGAGCACCTTGTCGGGGGTCGATTCCCGCACCAGGACGATCAGGGCCCCGGCGCCCGGCTGGAGCTCCTCGCCGAGCTGCTTCATGAACCGGTCGTCGACTCCCAGGTCCGCAAGCGCCCCGGCCGTCGCTCCGCTGGCCGCTCCGACGGCCATCCCGATGAAGGGCGCGAGGAACAGCACACCGATCAGCCCACCCCAGACCGCGCCCCCGGCGGCTCCGGCCGCGGCCGGCTTGGCCGTCTGATGCAGCTTGATCTTGCCCTTGGCTGCCTCGTGCTCGACGATGACCGCGTCGTCCATCGCGATCGCGTGCTCGAGGCTCAGAGCCTGCAGCTCTCGAAGCACGCGCTTGGGCGTGTCCACGTCGTCATAAGCGATAGCGACGAGGTTGCTCACGTGGTCTCCTTCTCTCTACCTGGACGCCCTTCTCACTCTCATCACGCGCCCGGGTGCGGGCAAGGAGACGCCCCACCCGATGGAGGGCGTGCGCACACGAGCATTCCCGGCTACCCTGGTCGCAGTGTCCGAAACAGCGCCTGCCCTGGATTCGACGGAAGACAGGGGGCGAGACATTCGGGTCGTGCTCGCAGACGACAGCTACCTCGTTCGGGAGGCTCTGATGCACGTCCTGGCGGCCGCCGACGGGATCGAGGTGGTCGAAGCGTGCGGCGACCGTGACTCGCTGTTGCTGGCGATCGAGGAGCGCGACCCGGACGTGGTCGTCACCGACATACGCATGCCGCCGTCGGGCGCCGACGAAGGACTGCAGGTGGCCGAGACCCTCCGTGAGAGCCACCCGGACATCGGCGTGGTGGTCCTGAGCCAGTTCGCCGAGCCACGCTACGGTCTCGCGCTGCTGGCGAAGGGCTCAGACCGGCGCGCCTATCTGCTGAAGGAGCGAATCCAGCATCGCGGGCAGCTCGTCGCCGCCATCGAGGCCGTGGCCCAGGGCGGCTCGGTGATCGACGCGAAGGTCGTCGAGAACCTCGTCGCCGCTCGTGAGCGCGTCGAGCACTCGCCGCTCGCGGAGCTGACCCCGCGTGAGATCGAGATCCTCACGTTCGTGGCACGGGGGCACAGCAACCAGGCGATTGCCGACGAGCTGGTTCTGACCAAGCGCGCCGTCGAGAAGCACATCAACGCGATCTTCCTGAAACTCGGGCTGACCTTCGCGGAGGACGTCAGCCGGCGCGTGAAAGCGGCGCTGATCTACCTGTCCGAAAGTGATGTACACGCTACCTAGGGACGCTGGCGCACCCACTTGCCCGGCGACGTAGTCGCGGCCACATTGCAGGGACTGGCTCCGACGGAAGGACCGAGACCATGTCGCACGCGCACGCGCCGGCACCGGAGGGCGGAGGCTGGCTGACCTTCGCCGCGGTGTTGTTCATCGCCGCGGCGGCCTTCAACGGCATCTACGGCGTGGCCGCGCTCGCGAACGACGACTACTTCGCGGCCGATGAGCTGCTGTTCGGCGATCTGTCGATGTGGGGCGTGATGTACCTCGCGCTCGCCGCGGCGCAGGTCGCGGCAGGCCTGCTGATCCTCGGGCGGCGCGGCTTCGGCGTGTATCTCGGGATCATGCTCGCCGTCCTGCACGCGACGGTGGCCCTGCTGTCGATCGCCGCGTACCCGGTGTGGACGGTGGTCGTGCTCGTCATCGACGGCATGATCATCTACGGCCTCACCGTGTACGGCCTGGCGGAGGAGTAAGCCCTGACCGGCTGGCGCCCCGAGCGGCCGCGACTGCGTCCGGCCCGGCTGGCCGCCTCCTGGCTGGTGTCGGGCGTTGCGCTGCTGGTCGCAGCCGGGTTCGTCGACGGTGCCGACATTGGGAGCCTCGCAGGCGCGATGGCGGTCGCGGCGCTCGTCGCGGTCCTGAATGCGCTCCTACCGCCGCTCGTGGCCGCGCTGCGACTTCCATTCACGGTCGCGATCGGTTTCTTCCTCGTACTCGCCCTGGACGCGGCGCTGCTGCTGATCGCGGCGGAAATCGCGCCCGAGCTCTTGGACGTGGACGGATTCGGGGCGGCGCTGGCGGTCGCCCTCGTCGCCTCCGCGGTCAGCATCGCGTTGGCGGTGGTTGCCGGCATCGACGACGATGACGGCTACACGCTGCGCGTCGCGCGGCGCGTGGCGCGGCGCAGCGGCAGCGTCGTCGAAACCGATGCCGCGGGGGTCCTGTTCCTCGAGATCGACGGGCTCGCCCTGCCCGTCCTCCGCAAGGCGATTCGAGACGGCAACGCACCGAGCATGGCCCGATGGTTGGCGAGCGGCGAGTACCACCTCGTCGAATGGGAGACCGACCTCTCCTCACAAACGGGGGCCAGCCAGGCCGGGATCCTGCTCGGGGACAACGAGGACATCCCCGCCTTCCGGTGGGTTGACAAGCCCTCCGGAAAGATCGTGAGCTGCTCGAATCCGGACGACTGCGCGGCGATCGAGCATGCGCGAACGAACGGGTCCGGGCTGCTCAGCGACGGCGGGACGAGCCGAGGCAATCTGCTGTCGGGGCACGCCGACGCCACGATCCTGACGGTCAGCCGCCTCTCCGCGGAGAAGAAGGCGAATCCGGGTTACCGCGCGTTCCTCGCGAATGGATCCAACGTCACGCGGACGGTGGTCCTCGTGGTCTGGGAGGTCTGCCTCGAGCTGATCGCCGCGGCGCGCCAGCGGCGGCGCGACGTCCGACCCCGAGGGGCGCGCGGCGGCACGTACCCGCTGCTGCGCGCCGGTGTGTGCGTGTGGGTGCGCGATCTCGTTGTCTTCTCGGTCCTGCAGGACATGTTCCGTGGTGTGCCCGCCGTGTACGCGACGTTCGCCGGCTACGACGAGGTCGCGCACCACTCGGGTCTCGAACGGCCCGACACGCTCGAGGCGCTTCGCAAGCTCGACCAGCGGCTCGAGCTCATCTCGCGCGCCCGCCGGTACGCGCCCCGGCCGTACGAGATCGTCGTTCTGTCCGACCACGGGCAGACGCAGGGCGCGACCTTCCGTCAGCGCAATGGCCACGGGCTCGACGAGCTGGTGAGCAAGTCGCTGTCCGGCGCACGCGCGGAGTCGATCCCCGCCGGGGACGAGAACGCGGCCGCGGTCCGCCGGTCGGTCGAGGAGGCGACCGGTCAGACCGACGCCACCGGCGAGCGCGAACCGCGGACCGTCCACGAGGACGCGGTCGTCCTCGGTTCCGGCAACCTCGGCCTGATCTACCTCATGGAGAGCCCCAATCGGCTGACCCTGGAGGAGATCAACGCGCGCCACCCCGACCTGGTCCCCACGCTGCGCGCGCACCCGCACATAGCGTTCCTGTTGGTGCGGTCGGACGTCGACGGCGCGGTGGCGCTCGGTGCGGAAGGCACGCACCGGCTCGCCGACGGAGCCGTGACCGGCATCGACCCGCTCGCACCGTTCGCCCCGAACGCGGCGCGCCACCTCCGGCGCACCGACGGCTTCCGCCACGTTCCGGACATCGCAGTGAACAGCTTCTACGACCCCGTGGTCGAGGAGGGCTGCGCGTTCGAGGAGCTCATCTCCTTCCACGGCGGCCTCGGCGGTCCCCAGACCCAGCCGTTCATCCTGTATCCGTCGCACTTCCGCGCGCCCCAGGGGCCCGTGGTGGGCGCGGAAGCGGTCCATCGGCTGCTGCGCTCGTGGCGCACGGCGTGCAATGACGGCTCTGCGGCGGTTACGGGCGCTGACACCACGGGGAATCCGGATGCTGGCGCCCTGGTTCCCGGCGGGTCTGCAGACCAGACTCCGATGCAGAGCTGACAAGGGAGCACCGCAATGTGCCGCTGGATGGGCTGGCTCGGCCAGTCGGTGTTGATGGAGGAGCTTCTCTTCAACACGCAGCACGGGATCGTCGACCAGAGCCTCCATTCGCGAATGGGCGCGGAGCCGACGAACGGCGACGGGTTCGGTGTGGGGTGGTACGGGGCGGGGACCGGGCCCGGCATCTATCGCAGCGTCGCCCCGGCCTGGAGCGATGCCAACCTCCGCGAGCTCGCGGCCCACGTGGAATCGCCACTCTTCCTCGCCCACGTCCGCGCGGCGATCGGCTCCGCCGTGCAGCAGACGAACTGCCACCCGTTCCGGCACGGGTCGTGGCTGTTCGTGCACAACGGCTTCGTCGACGAGCTCCCGGTGATCCGCCGGGATCTTATGCTCGCCGTCGATCCGAGCCTGTTCTCCGAAATCGAGGGCTCGACGGACACCGAGGTCGTATTTCACCTCGCGCTGACCATGGGCTTGGAGGACGACCCGGTCACAGCACTCGAGCGAACGGTCGGATTCATCGAGGACACCGCGCGGAGCTGCGGCGCGAGGGCAATGGTGCAGGCGAGCTTCGGCGTCTCGGACGGCACGAGCCTCTGGGCCGTGCGGTACGCGAGCGAGGGCAAGCCGCGGTCGCTCTTCGCGTCCGCCGACGTGGACGCGATCGCGCGGCTCCACCCGGATAACGAACGCTTCCAGCGGCTCAGTCCGGACGACCGCCTGATCGTCTCCGAGCCCTTCTCGGACCTGCCCGGCGTGTGGCACGAGATACCCCCGTCCACCGCCGTGAGGGTGGGCCGGGGCGGCGTCCTCGAGCAACGGCCGTTTCGGCCCCGGCCGTCCGACGCCCGGGCCGGAGACGCGCAGCCGGCCGAGGCGTGGGATACGGCTGAAGTCTGAGCCCGACGATGGGCGCCGCAACGCGCCGGAGCCTGGGAGACCGGCTCGAGACCGCTCTCGAGCACCGGGCCGACGTGCCGGGCGAGATCGCCCGCGGAGACGCGCGACGCCCGTCGCGCAGGCGGCTGCTCCGGTCCGCCGCGTGGCTGGCCGTCACCGCGATCTCGCTCTATCTCGTCGCGCCGACTCTGATCGAGACGCTCGGCTCCTGGCAGAGCCTCGCGGAGCTGACGCCGGGCTGGTTGGCGGTCATGACGGCTTCGCAGGTGGCGGCGGTCCTGTGTCTCTGGTGGCTTCAGCGCATCGCGACGCGGGCCGGCTGGTTCGCCGTGGCCACGTCTCAGCTCGCGAGCAACGGCGTGGCGAAGATCGCGCCCGGCGGCGCGGCGATCGGCGCGGCGCTCCAGTACCGCATGCTGGTCGAGTCGGGGATGCAGCGCGCGACCGCGGTTTCCGGACTCACCGCTGCGAACCTGCTGACACTCGCGATCGTGCTGGCGCTCCCCGTGCTGGCCGCGCCCGCGCTCGCCCGGGGCGCCGTGAACAGGAGCCTCGTCGAGGGGGCCATCGGCGGACTGGGGCTGTTCCTCGTCCTGTTCGTCGTCGGCGTGACGATGCTCGCCTTCGACCGGCCGCTCGAGTGGGTCGGCCGCGTCGTGCAGAGGGCGCGCAACCGGATCCGGCGGCACGCCGAGCCGCTCCAGACGCTGCCGGCTCGGCTGCTGCGCGAGCGCGCCCGGATCCTCTCCAGCATCCGTCCGCGGTGGCCGTCCGGGCTTGCGGCCGGCGTGGGCCGCTGGGCCTTCGACTACGCGACGCTGCTGGCCGCTCTGGCCGCCGTCGGCTCTACGCCGCGGCCCGCGCTCGTCTTGCTTGCCTACTGCACGGCGCAGCTACTGGCTCAGATCCCGATTACGCCGGGCGGGCTGGGCTTCGTCGAGGCGGGCCTGACGACGACGCTGGCGCTCGCGGGGGTCGAGCCGGCGGATGCGGTGGTCGCGACATTCGCGTACCGGCTCTTCACGTACTGGCTGCCGCTACCGCTCGCCCTGTTGGGCGTGGTCCTGCACCGGAGGCGATACGTTCGCCCCGGTCCTCACAGCGCCGACGGTCGCGGTCGTCCGATGTGAAACCCCTGGGCCCTGTCGACGCCCAGGGCCCGAAGCGTGGACAGCGTCTGCCCCTGCTCCACGCCCTCCGCCACGACCCGCTGGTCGAGCTCTCGCGCGAGGGCGACGATGCCGCGCACGACCTGTCTGGCTCGCGGGCTCCAGTCGACGTCGCGGACGAACTCGCGGCCGATCTTGATGGTGCTGATCGGCAGCGCCTTGAGGTACTTGATCGCCCCCCAGCCGCTCCCGAAGTCATCCAGGGCGATGCTGAACCCGCGCGCCGCAAGCCGCCTCGCGAGATCGCTGGCCTGAGTCATGTCGCTCGCAACGGCCGTCTCGGTGATCTCGAACGTGATCCGGTGGGCGTGACCCCCGTGCCTTGCGACGGCGTCGATCACGTCGTCGTAGAAGCACTCGTCCGTCAGCGTCGCCCCCGAGAGGTTGACGTTCACCACGCGACCACTCGCCGCGAGCGCGGCCGCATTGTCGATCATGACGCGATCGATCATCGCCGCGAGGCCGTGCTCCTCGACGATGGGGAAGAAGATGTCCGGGGAGAGCCACTGACCATCGGCTGTCGCGATGCGAACGAGCAGCTCTTCCGAGGCGATCCGGCCCGTTGAGAGCTCGATGATCGGCTGCAACATCACGCGGAGCCCGTCATCGACGAGGGCGCGACGGACGAGCTCGACGACGGTTGCGGGGTGGTCGTTGATCACAGAAAGAGCGTCGGCCATCGGGCTTCGTGCGCCAATACCGCAAATGCGCGATCGTCACAACGTCACTCGAAGAGGAACTTGACGATGACCGGCTGGGCTGGGCTGTTCCAAGTCGCCTTCCGCGAGTCGCGAAACGCGATGGTGCTGCTGGACGAAAGACGCCTCATCGTCGAGGTGAACGGCGCGTTCCTCAGGCTGCTCGGGTACAAGCGCGAGGCGCTCATCGGGCGCCCGGGTCACACCGTGAGCGCCGGCGCGCCTGCGCTCACGGCCGAGGAGTGGGCCGCGGGACTTGCGAAGCGTCGCTTCTACGGCGAGGTGAACCTGCTGTGCCAGGACGGAACGGTGGTCGTGCAGCAATGGGGCGCGACGACCGAGGTGATCACCGGTCGCCGCCTCGTGCTCTGCGTCGCGATGGCGACCTCGCGGTGGGGCGACCAGTTCCGCCGCCGGTTGGTGGACGAGGAGACACGGAGCGATCTATCCCCGCGTGAGCGAGAGATCGTCCATCTGGTCGCCCTTGGACGGAGCGGGCCGGAGATCGCCGACGAGCTCGGAATCGCCCACGACACGGTCCGGACTCACGTGCGGAACGCGATGGGCAAGGTCGGCGCCCGGTCGCGGGCGCATCTCGTTGCGAAGGCGCTCGGCGAGGGCCACGTCCCCGAGGGGACGGGAGACCGATGAGGACAGGCCGGCGCATGCCGGAGTGGGCGAGCTGGAACCCGGCCGCGGCTGAACGCCCGTGGACCGTCGGCGCCGAGGAGGAGGTCATGCTCCTCGATCCTCGCGAGTGGACACTCGCCGGGCGGGGTGGCGACGTCCTGCAAGCCGTGCGCGGGACGGCCGCGGCGCATGCCTCGGCCGAGACGCACTCCTGCGTCATCGAGCTCGCCACTCGCCCGCACGCCACAGCCGCGGCCGCGGCCGCTGAGCTGGAGGAGATGCGCCGTGCGCTCGCCGGCGTGCTCCGGTTTCGCTCGGGGTTGTGCGCGGCCGTGGCCGGAACCCATCCGTTTGCCGCGTGGCCCGATGTGCAGATCTCCGAGGGGCCCCGCTACCGGCACATCCATGCGTCCTTGCGGGAGCTCGCCCAGCGCGAGCCCACCTCGGCACTGCATGTTCATGTCGCGGTGCCCGACGGCGAGGCCGCCGTCCGGGCCTTGGACGGTCTCCGCGCCGTCCTGCCCACGCTGCTGGCGCTGTCCGCCAACTCGCCGTTCTGGCAGGGTCGTGACAGCGGCCTCGCCTCGGCCCGCACCGCGATCTTCTCGGCGTTCCCGCGCACCGGCACCGCGCGTCACTTCGGGTCGTACGCGGCATACGTCGATGCGGTCGACGAGATGCTCCGCTGCGGGGCCGTGCCGGACTACAACTTCCTCTGGTGGGACGCGCGTCTGCAGCCGCGTCTCGGAACGGTCGAGGTCCGGATCATGGACGCGCAGACACGGGCCGGCGACACGGCGGCGCTGATCGCCCTGGTCCAGTGCCTGGTCGCCCTGTATGCCGAAGGGCATGGCGTGCCGAGCCGAGGAACGCCGGAGACACTCGCCGAGAACCGCTTCCTCGCCGCCCGCGACGGGATGAGAACCGAGCTCATCGACCTCGATCGCCTCGTCATGCGTCCGGTGCAGGAGCACCTGGTGTCGCTTCTGGGCGAGTGCCTGCCCGTGGCGCGGGAGCTCGGCTGCATTGCCGAACTGGGCGCCGCAGCGCGGCTGGCGGCGGATCCGGGCGATGCGCGCCAGCGCGCGCTGGCGGGGCGGCTCGGACTCCGGGGCCTGGTCGAAGCCCTCGCAGGCGAGTTCGTGGGCGACGCGTGCAGATCGGATCGACACGCGCGTCCGCCGCGGGGACCCCACGCGATCGGGGCCACCCAGCGCCACTGAAGGAAGCTGCTCAGACCGCGGCGGCCGTCGCACGCTCCTCGTCGCTCAACCGCACGCGGCGACCGGCTGTGCGGCGACTCTCGCGGATCTCCAGCCGGCGCGACAGCCGCGACAGCGTCAGGTTGACCGCGACGAAGAGCAGGCCGATGAAGATCATCACGTGGAGGATCGGGGCCTGCACGTCGCCGCCGACGAAAGGGTTCCCGGCGGTCTGAGACAGGATGCGGCCCGACCGCACGACCTCCTGGATGGCGATGATCGAGACCAGTGTCGTGTCCTTGATCAGCGTGATGAGCTGCGACACCGTGGCCGGGACCATTCGCCGCAGCCCCTGCGGCAGGATCACGAGCCGCATCTGCTGGCGGTAGTTCATCCCCAGCGCCGCAGCCGCTTCGCGCTGCCCGCGGTCGAGCGACAGGATGCCGGCGCGCATGATCTCCGCCAGCACCGCGGAGTTGTAGAGGACGAGGCCGAGGATGCCGGCGAGCACCAGCTCGCCTCGCAGTGCTTCCGGCAGGAAGCCCGGCGCGTTCTCGGTCCAGTACTCGCGCACGCTCTGCGGCATCGATAGCGCCAGATACAGGATGAGGAAGATCAGCGGCAGGTTGCGGAAAACATCGACCCAGAGCTTCGCGCCCAGCCGCAGCGGGGTGAACCGCGCGAGTGAGAGGAGCGCGAGGGCGAGCCCGGCGACCAGCGCCAGCACCATCGAAACCGCCGCGATCTGCAGGTTCACGAGGAAGCCATCGAGCAGAAAGCGCAGATTGCGGTCAGTCCACAGCCATTCCCAGTTGTCGGGGTCGAAGAGGTAGTCCATCAGCGGTCAGCGCCTGATCGCGTAGCGCGCTTCGAGCCCGCGGAAGATCGCGGTGGCGGTAGCGGTGAGTAGGAGGTATCCCACCGCCGCCCAGAAGAACGTCTCGGTCGTCTGGAACGTGTTCGAGTTGACGATCCGCGCCTCTTTCAGCAGGTCGGGTAGCGCGAGCAGCGAGGCACCGACGATCGCCGAGTTCTTGATCATCGCGATCGTGATCGAGCCGAGCGGGGCGATGACCGTCCTGAAGGCCTGCGGAAGGACGATCCGCCGCAGCACCCCCCGGTTGGTGAAGCCAAGCGAGAGGCCGGCCTCCATCTGTCCCTTGCTGACCGCCGCCACACCGGAACGCAGGGCCTCGGCAATGTAGGCGGAGGTGTAGATCCCGAGCGAGAGGGTGCCCGCCGTCCATGCCGAGATGTCGATGCCGCCGCGTCGCACCCCCGCGAAGGCGATGAACAGGAGGACCAGCAGCGGGAGGTTCCGGAAGATCTCGACGTAGATCCCGCCGAGGCTTCGCAGCAACCTCGATGGGGCCACACGCAGCGCCGCGACCAGCGTCCCGAGGACGAAGGCGACGAGCAGGCCGATCCCGACCAGCCGGACCGTCACCCACAGACCGGCGATGAACCGGTCGAGGTTTTCGGTCAGGACGTCGATCACGGCGCCGCGGAGGCCTTGACTTGCCTACTCGATATTGCCCTCCAGTGCGTCCTGGAGTGTCGCGTCCGGCGGGGTCTGCTCCACGCCGGTGTGACGCCCGAGCCAGAAGTCGTAGCGCTCCTGCCAGCGGCCGTCGGCCTTGTACTCCGTGATGACCTCGTTGAGGAACTCCCCGAACTCGTCGTCGTCCTTCTTGAAGCCGCCTCCGTACGGCTCGACCGTGAGCTCCTCACCCACGAGCTTCAGCGAGTCGTCCTGGATGATCATGCCGGTCAGGATCACGTCGTCGGTCGAGATGGCGTCGATCGCTCCGTTCTGGAGCAGCTCGAGGCACTCCGAGTACGTGTCCACGAGCCTCAGCTCGGCGTCCGGTGCCTGCTCCCGGAGCGTCTCCTCGTACGTCGAGCCGAGCGCCGTGCAGACGGTGGTGCCGCCCAGGTCCTCAACGCCCCGGATGTCCGAGTCCTTCGGCACGAGGATGCGTCCGTGCGCGATGAAGTAGGGATCGGTGAAGCCGATCTCCAGCGCGCGCTCCTCGTTGATCGTCATTGTCGAGAACACGAGGTCGACGGTCCCGTCCGTGATGAACGGGATTCGATTGTCGGAGATCGCCTCGACGAACTCCACCTCGACTCCGAGCGCGTCCGCGACCGCCTTGCCGAGATCGACGTCGAATCCCTCGATCTCGTCGTTCTGCGGGTTGCGGAAGCCGAACGGCGGCACGTCGTACTTCACGCCGATCCGGATCGTGCCCTCCTCCTGCAGCCGAGCCATCGTGGTCCCCGGCTCGAACGACCGCTGCTCGGTCGTGGTCTCCGTCGTATCGGCGCTCTCGTCGTCGTCGTCATCGCCACAGCCAACGGCCACCAGGCCGATGACGAGCAATGCCGCCAACAGCAACAGCCAGCGATGTCCCTTCATTGCGTTCCCCCCTTAGTGGTGAATGATCTTGTCTACGAACTCGCGCGCCCTCTCGCTGCGCGCCTGACTGAAGAACTCCGCGGGCGGGGCTTCCTCGACGATCTGGCCGTCGTCGATGAACACGAGCCGGTCGCACACCTCGCGCGCGAACCCCATCTCGTGCGTGACGACGATCATCGTCATCCCCGAGCGCGCGAGGTCGCGCATCACGTCGAGCACCTCGCGAATCATCTCCGGGTCCAGCGCAGAGGTGGGCTCGTCGAACAGCATGAGCTTCGGCTCCATCGCGAGCGCGCGCGCGATCGCAACCCGCTGCTGCTGCCCTCCGGACAGGTCGGCGGGATAGTCCCCGGCCTTCTCCGGTATGCCGACCCGTTCGAGCAGGTCGGCCGCCCTTCCACGCGCGTCGGCCTCCTTCAGCCCGAGCACCTTCAGCGGGGCGAGCATCACGTTGCGCTCGACCGTCATGTGCGGGAAGAGGTTGAAGGCCTGGAACACCATCCCGATGTTGCGACGCAGGCGCGGCAGGTCGCGCCCGGCCGAATCCACCCGGCGGCCGTCGAAGCTGATCGTTCCGGCGTCGATCTGCTCGAGGCCGTTGATGCATCGCAGCATCGTCGACTTGCCCGAGCCGGACGGTCCGGCCACGACTATTGCCTCGCCGTGCCCGACCCGCAGGTCGATGTCCTCAAGGACGACGTTGTCCCCGAACGCCTTCCGTACGGCGGCGAGCTCGACGAGCGCACCGTTCGCGGGCCCCTCCACGACCGATGACGCTACCGCACGACGCCTGCTTTGGCCTCGAGTCAGAGCGCATCGCCCTGGGCAGCGGCGCCTCCCCTGGGAATAGCGATCCCGTTCGCCTTAGCGAAGCCCGGCCAGTACTCGTCGATGCAGCCGTCCAGCTCGTCGGCGTAGCCGAGCGCGACCGCCGCGAGTCGCTCCTTGGGCTGCCCGTGCGCCTGCGGATCTTCGAAGGGCGTACCGGGTGCGTCGCCAAGACCGAAGATCGTCTCGAGCGCCAGGTCGATGTCGCCGGCGTCGCCGGGCGCTACGCCGTCGAGCAGGTCGGCGCGGTCCATGCCGCGTAGCCACGCCCCGGCCAGGCAGTCCGCGTTCAGTTCCTGCTCATAGGTGATCCCGAACCCAGCATCCGCGCGGGCTTGTACGAGGTGGCCCCACTCGTGGGCCAGCACGATGCCGACCGCCAGTTCGCCGCGCTCGAAGAAATACGGGAGGAACAGGCCCGGCTCGTCCCAGCCGATCTCGTTCGTGCCGCCACAGTAGAAGGCGTTCTCGGGCGTGGCGGCATCCTCCCCGCCGCAGATCACGTCGGTGTCCTCGCCGGGGTAGTAGCCGTAGACGTCCGCGGGCGACCGGTAGGTGTCGAGCCCGTTCTCCCTGAAGGCGTCCGACCAGTAGGCATCGAGCAGGTACGCCATTGCTGCGACCGCCTCCTCGTACTCCGCGTACGCCTCCTCCGTGAGCTCGTCCCCACGCTGAGCCCGAGCCGTCAGCTGGCGGTGGGCCTCGGCCGCCGCCGGCGAGAGGGGGATCTCCCTGGAGCCGTCGGTCGGCGCCTGATACACGGCGGCACGGTTGCTGTCCTGCTCGTCGTCGTCACCACCACAGCCGGCAACGAGGGAGCACACCGCGAGTGAGACGGCGAGCGTCCCGGCGCGAGTCACGAGGCGATCGTACGCCTACGGGTAGCGCAGCATGTTCTTCAGCAGGGTGTACCCGGTGTAGGTGACCGCGTAGTTCTGGAGCCCGTACGGATGGTCGAACTCCTCCGTCGGATCGGGCAACAGCGCGCCCAGGAACCGCACCCGGCCCTCGCCGAGCGGCTTCTCCCCGTAGATGGTCTGGCCCATGCCGTTCGTGCCCAGCGTCACGCCGCCGTCCGCCTCCCACGCCTCTGAAGCGACCTTCCAGTTGGGGGCGGAGTTCTCCTCGCCGAAGCGGTAGCCGATCGGCACGGTGTCGTAGGTCTGGCTGGCGACCCCGCGCAGGCCGTCGTTGAGCGGATGCGAGCGGTCGCCGAAGTCGACGAAGCCCACGTAGTGCTTGGCCATGCTGATCGCGGACTCAGGGACCAGGCCGAGCCTGGTCAGGGCCGGCTGTGCGGCGGCATCGGTCACGATCAGGTTGCCGCCGCGCCTCACCCATCGCTTCAGCTTGCGGTACCACGCCGCGGCTTTCCGCCCCTCGGGCATCGCGTCGTTGGCCAGGACCAGCGACTCGTAGCGGTTCAGCTTGGTCCGGCCGCGCAGGATCTGCGGGACGCGGACCCGGCGGACGCGCCGGGTCGCGTGCTTGTTCAGGTCCCTGAAGAACCGCATGCGGGACACGCGATACGGCCGTTGTGCCTTGCCGGCATCGAGGGGGCCGGCGCCGTTCGCGTCGTCGTCCGTGATGACCTCCGGGTCGTACACGTAGGCGGCCCTCGACCCGACCTTGAACGTGAACTTCTTCGGCTCCACGGCGTGCTTGAACATCGTGTAGTTGATCGCGCGAATCGAGTCCACCCACACCTGGTTGAGCGCCGCCGGGTAGACGAGCCAGTTCACTTCCGTCCCCACCGTCAGCTCGGTGGCGAAGCCGGTGCCGTTCACGCCCGTGGGCGTGTTGTAGTAGTCGATCATTGAGCCCGACGCGGAGTAGCCGAGCATGTCGTAGAGCGTGCCCCAGTGGTAGGAGCCCATGTCCTGGCCGGTGCTCGCCCGCAGGTCCTCGAGATCGCTCAAGACGCCGTAGGACTTCATCGACTCCGTGATGCCGTCGGCGAAGCGCGCGAGCGTCTCCGACTTCTGGTAGTCGAACTGGCCCACGATCTGAAGGCCGGCCGCGGCGTAGGTGTCCGGACCCTGGCCGTGGTTGTCGGTCCCCAGGTACCACTCCCCCTTCGAGAACAGGCTCTCGAGGACAGCGTTGCCCTCGGGCTCGGCGAGCGGCGCGTTGTCGAAATCGATCCAGCCCTTCACGGGGAACTGGCGATTCAGATCACGCCCGCTGTCGTTTCCGCGTGTCGCCATCACGCCTGGCTCGTACGAGTTGATCACGTCGCCCTTCGCCCAGCCGTCCGGGTTCGGGAACAGGAAGTGGATCTCGTACTGCTTGAGCACCTGCTGGACCCAGGGGTTCGAGGCGTTGCGCAGGAGCTCCGGATCCGCCATGTCCTCGATCACGCGGGCAGCGCCCTCGCGGCCGCCGACCTCGTTGCCGTGGATCGAGGAGACCACGAGCAGCTTCCGCTTCTTTCTCTTCACCCGCTCGTCCGTCATCACGATGTCGTAGATCGGACGCTCGCCCTTCGACTCGCCGATGGTCCGGGTCTCGATCAGCTCCGGGTAGCGGCCCTCGAGCAACGCGATACCGCACTCGAGCTCGTCGATGCGCAGGAAGTTGGTGGACACGTTCGCCTCCGGGAACACGCGGCCGTCCGGCGTGGAGGCGTCATCCGTGCACTTGACGGGCGTGGCGGCGGCCGGCGGCGCTGCGATCGCCGCGATGAGGGCGACCGCGCAGAGCAGAGGGCGGCGAGGAAGCTTGGGCATGACGGCTTCAACGCCTCGGCCGCCGGAAACTGGCGGGCGGCTCAGGCGCCGGTGAAATAGAGCGACACGCTCCAGGAGGCCGAGCCCGCCACCGATGCAGCGTCGGAGTCCACTTCCGAAAGCGCCTGCGTCTCAAGCGTGTATATGCCGGGCTGAAGCGTCCCGGAGGTTGATCCGACCGCGGCGGGCGTCGTCCCGCAATTGGGCCCGTCCCTCTGCTCTCGATGGAAGACGCCACCGCTGATGCTCACCCACGCCCGCGAGCAATCGTCGCTGCCGTCGTTTTCGGCAATGAGGGATTGGCTGACGACGTAACCGACGGGCGCCGTCACCTCGAACCTGACGGTGAACTCGGACCTGACGTTCGCGAACGGCGTGCCGAGGTTCTGTGAGGTGGCGCTGGAGCGGGCGTGGCCAGAGGCGGTCAGACTCTCCAGGGTCTTCACCCCGTCGACGGTCGGGGTCGTGACCGTCGCGTTCTGGTTGGCGGTGGCGCTGGCGGGACCTCCGGAGGCCGTCTTCCCGTTGCCCGGCAGGCTCCTCGTGATCTGATCGCTGAGGGTGGGCTGATCGAAGGACTCGAACGTGGTCGAGTCCTTCTCGGTATCTGAAGGCGTACTCAGAACGAACAGGCTCATGTGCGTGTCGTGGGTCTTCCAGGTCACCACGGGGGCGACGCACTGGTCGGCCGCTGCAGATGAGGCACGGTCGGCGCCGCCCCCGCCTGAGCACTCGCAGCTCAGCGAGGCGTCCGCGAATTCCTGCCGCATGAAGCCCGTGGCGCGCGCGATCGCGCCGCCGCGTTCGAGGAGCGCACGGCCGCTCGCGGGATCGGTCTCGCAGAGCTCCTCGCCGTCTGCGAGCGTCTTCTCCATCGCGCCGGTGAAACCAGCTGCGAGCTGGCCGCCGAGGTCGTCGTCTCCGAGGCGCAGGGCCCAGCCGCCCAGATACCAGGTCCACTCGATCCACGACAGCTTTCCGTCCCCGGTCAAGTCGGCCAGGGCGACCGATGACAGCTGCAACTCGGTGTTCGTCCTGTCGAACGGCCTGGTTTCCACGTTCGCGATCGCCGGCTCGGCGAGCGCTTTGAGGATGTCGTAGACGCAGTCAGGCACCGCTGCGTCCCCGGCGAGCAGTTCGATCTGCGCGACGAGGTCGAGCAGAATCGAGATGCCCCCGACGCTCGGTTGTGAGGTCTGGCGGATGCATTCCTGGTCGATCAGCCGCTTGAGCGACTCCCGGGCGCGCTCCTTGACGTCCTCGCAGATGGTCTGGACCTCGCAGAAGTCCGGGAAGCGGTTCTGGACGATCTCGATCTCCCTCAGAAGCGTCTCCACCTGGCCGCGGGTGAGGATCGCGTCAGTCGAGTTCAGGAACTGCGCGAAGAGATTCACGTAGTCCTGCGGGGTCGGACCGCCCGCGCCCGGGGTCGAGAAGTGCTCGACCGCCACCGTGACTCGCCTGCCGTCTTTCTCCGCGGGAACGAGCTCGAGGCCGCGTCCCCTGTCGGTCATGGTGAAGCCGACCTGGCGCCCTGGTTTCTTCATCCCGGTGATCACGAGCTGCGCCGGCGTCTTGAACTCCAGACCGCTCGGTCGGAGCTGAACGGCCGCCGGCGCGCTGCCCGTGAGCGGCAGGTTCTTCAGCTTTGCGACCGGCGTCATCGTGATCGCGGTCTTCTTCACAAGGGCACCGGCCGGCACCTCGAGCTTGTATTTGATCCCGTCGTGGCTCGCGCTGATGGACCCGCCGTTCGGCCCGACCTTCTTCTTCTCGGCGTGCTTCCCGGCCAGGGTGACGCCGACCTTTCCGCGGAAGCGCTTCAGCACCTCGAGTGTCGCCTGCGCGTCGCCCGCGCGCACGGCGCGAGGGCCCGCGGACACTCTCGGCACGACGAACCGCAGCCGCGATCCCTCCCGGGAGACCACCTCGGCGCGCTTCCCCGCCACTTTGACCTTCCCCTTCTTCGGGAGGTCGCCTCCGCGGAGCTCGACGGTCGCGCCCGGGACCGCCTTCGTCGGGACGACCCGAGCGGCGTGCGCGGCCGGCGCCGCGGCAACCACCGCTACCGCCAGAGCGATAGCGGTAGGTGCGAGCCTCACTAACCGACCATACGCCCGTTTGGACGCATTAGCGAACTATTCATTGGCTTCAGACGTCGTCGCCACTTGGGGTGACGTCGAAGCTGAACATCATTCCGCTCTCGTGGTGCTCGGCGATATGGCAGTGAGCCATCCACCGTCCGGGGTGGGTCACGTCGAGCACGATGTCGATGACCTCGCCTGTCCTGACCAGCACCGTGTCGGTCCACACCAGGTTCGGATCCTCGACCCCGTCACGACTGAGCACGAGGAATCGACCCGCCCCGTGGATGTGGAACGGATGGTGCATCGGGTGGTCGGAATCCATCTCGTTGATGAGGCGGATTTTCACCCGATCGCCGACGCGGAACTTCCAATCGATCGCGTGGTTCTCTGCGCCCGTCGAGCGGTCGATCAGCTTCCAGCGCGTGTTGGCGGGCGTGGTCTTCCGGTTGACCTCGACCATGTCGTCTTCCCACTCGATCGCGCCCGATGCGTGATCGTGCGTCTGCCCCGTGTCGTTGTCAGCCCCGGCGTGGTCTTTCGCCGACCCTCCGGCGACGTTCAGGGCCGGCATCAGCTTCATCCCGCACTCGGGACACTTGCCTTGCTCATGACTTGTGACCTCGAGGTGCATTGGGCAGGCGAAGGTCGCGACCGGGATCGCCGGCATCAGCTTCATGCCGCAGTCGGGGCACTTGCCCTCAGCGGCTCGGATGACGCTCGGATGCATCGGACAGGCGAAGAGCAAGCCGCTCTCGCTGGGCATCAGCTTCATGCCGCAGTCGGGGCACTTGCCCTCCATCGCGCTGACGACCTCGGGGTGCATCGGGCACGTGAACAGGGCTGCGGCCGCACGCGGCATCAGCTTCATGCCGCAATCCGGACACGACCCCTCCTCGGCGGTCACCACGTCCGGGTGCATGGGGCATTCGAAAACGACGCGTCCTTCCGGCGTCTCGAAGTCCATCTCGGCCACGAACGCGATTGTCTTGTCCGGCTCGACATCGCGGTACGGCTCGATACGTTCGCGCTCGGCGACCAGCTCCGCGTTCGTGCGGAGCTTGCGGAACATCCGCGTCGGCTCCGGGTCAACGGCTCCGTGCGCGATTTCGACTGACACGAGTTCGTACGTGCGGTCGGGCGTACGATGCTCCAGCAGCGCCGCGTCGGCCGCGTCGAACAGAACATCGACCACGACCCGTTCCGACGGCGCGAGTACGACCGCGTCGACGAATTGCTCGTGCTCACAGCGCCCGCTGTCACCACCGACGAGCTTCATTCGGCCTCCGCGAACTGCCACGTTGAAGACGCGTGTGTTGGCGGTGTTGGTCAGGTAGAAGCGGACGACCTCCCCCTGCTGGGCGGCCATTGCCAAGTCGGTCTCGCCTTGCACGAGCATGTGGTTCCCGAAGCGGCCCATGGCGGAATAAGTGGTCTCCGCCGGACTGAAGTGAGCAACGTGGCCGTCCTCGATCAGGATGTCGTCGAGGGTGAGTGCGAGCTCTCGGTGAACCGGCGGCCAGTAATCAGGATCGGCCGGCACCACGATGATGTTGCCGTAGAGCCCCAGTTCTTGCCCGTAGTCCTGCCGGATGTGCGGGTGGTACCAGTAGACGCCGGGATCAGGGAAGGAGATCCGGTACTCGAAGCTCTCCCCGACTTCCATCGGCCGCTGCGTTTCGTGTGTTCCGTCGTAGCGGTTGTCGAGTCGTAGTCCGTGCCAGTGGACCGTCGCCTCGAGGTCGCCCTGGTTCTCGACGTTGACCGCGATCTCCGAACCTTCCGCGACCCTTAGCGTGGGCCCCGGAATCGAGCCGCTGTAGGCGAGCATCCGTACGGTGCTGTCGCCGATTTGCTTCGCGACGGGAGCGATCCGAAGCGCAACAGATCCGCCGTCGCAGACGTCGAGAATCTCCGGCATCTTGCTTGGCGCGAGATTCGAAATGTCCGTCGGGAAATGGTCAATGTGAATAGCCATGCGAGCCTCCAGTTCGGGTTTGTGGCTAAGGGGTTGGCTTTGCAGCGATCGCGGGCGGCAGCGAAGGCGGGCCCGCTGTAGCGCGTGCCGCCTGGCGCGCGCCGATCTGCTCCGCCAGGTACTCGGCGTCGTCCCTGACCCAGCCGAGCAGCGCCGAGCCGCGCGTGTGCTGCCACAGGAGGCCGAGGAAGTAAAGACCCGGCGATGCGGTGACGCCGCGGGTGTGCGCCAGGCGTCCGTCCTCGAACACTGGCGCATCGATCCATGAATGGTCGAATCGGAATCCGGTCGCCCAGATGACCGTGCTCGGAGCGACCCCACTGCCGTCCGTGAAGGTCACCGTCCCGTCCGTGGCGCCCGTCGCTCGGCCGTGGATCACTACGCCGTGCCTACGCCGGAGGGTGCGTGGACTCGAGCCGATCAGGGTGTCGCGGTCCTTCATCCGCTGCCCGAAGCGCGAGTCGACCGTCTTGTGCATCAGGCCCATTGCCTCGAGCCACCTGAACAGATCCCTGCCCAATAGGCGCTGAGGCAGTGGCATCTGGCGCGAGCCGATCGACAAATGCACCTCGCGCGACCCTGCAAGCTCGGCCGCGATCTGGAAGCCCGTGTTGCCGCCGCCGACGACGAGCACCGGCCCTGCCGGCAGTCGGTCGGCGTTGCGGTATTCCGTGCTGTGCATCTGCGCCACGTCCGGCGCGAGTCCGTCCGCGATAGCCGGGATGAACGGAACCTGGAATGGCCCGGTCGCGATTACGACTTGGTCCGCATCGAGCGTCCTGTCGGCGAGTTCGACCGCGTACCTGTCCCCGCTCAGACGTAGCGCTTGGACGCGGCTGTTCAGCTCAATCGGGAGATCGAAGTGGCGCGCGTATTCGGTCAGGTACTCGACGACCTCATCGCGCTCCGGGTACCGATCTGGATCGCCTGGGAAAGGAAGCCCCGGCAGCCCGTCGTACCGCGCAGGTGTGAATAGGGTGAGCGAATCCCAACGCTCACGCCAAGAGGCGGCTGGCTCTGCTGCGGCCTCGAGGATCGTGAAGCGCCGTCCTTGCCGGGCCAGGTAGTAACCGATCGCGAGACCAGCCTGGCCGCCGCCCACGACGATGACTTCGTTCCGTTCGAACGTCATGCGACCGACTCCGGACGGGGCTCCACGTGCTCCTCGATGGTCACGTCGACACGCGCCTCCACCAGCTCGTCCCCGATCTTGAACGGCTCTCGCAGTCTGCGCTCGATTCGATCGGCAGCGGCCGCTGCGTCGCGATGGCTTCGGAGATCGGGCAGGAATACGGCCATCCGTCCGCCACCCAGGTCGGCGAATGCATCACCCGGACGCAGCGTTCGTCGCATTCGCTCAACGGCGGCCATATGCAGCGCGCCGTCTTGACCGACGTCGATCCAGAGGCCGGCCGCATGCGGCGTGCCGGCCAGCCACTCGCGAACCGTCGCCTCGTCGACGACGTCGGGGCCCGCGTCCCCGAGGTCCGGCTCCGGAACCGTCGGTTCCTTGATCCTCATCCAGCGGGCCACTCGATCCGGGAGGTACCAGTTCCAATCGCCCATGAGTTTCATCGTGGCCGGCACCATGATCATTCGGACGATCGTGGCGTCGAGCAGGATCGCGATGGATAGCCCGACCCCGAACATCTGCAGCCCGACGAAGGTGCCGGCTGTGAAGCCCGCGAATGCCGCGATCATGATGATCGCCGCCGCGGTGATGATCCGGCCGGTGTGCTGGAGGCCGAAGGCGACGGCGTCCTCGTTGTTCCGCCGCTTGTCCCACTCCTCGCGCATCCGCGAGAGCAGGAATACCTCGTAGTCCATCGAGAGCCCGAAGAGCATCGCGAAAAGGAAGATCGGAATCCAGGCCTCGACCTGCGGCGAGGTGTCGAGGCCGATGTTCGCACCCAGCTCGTGCTGGAAGACGAGCACCAGCACGCCGTATGTGGCCGCGACAGAGAGACAGTTCAACGCCACCGCCTTCAACGGCAGGAACAGCGACCGGAATGCGCGCAGCAGGATCAGGTAGCTGATCAGAAGGACCGCGAGGATGAGGAACGGGAACGCCCCATATGCGACGTCGATGAAGTCGACCCCGAACGCGGCTGCGCCCGTGACCGTCACGTCCGCACCGGCCGGGAAACCAGATTCGGGGACGTACCGGTCCCGAATTCGCTCAACCAGGTCCTGCGCCTCCTTCGAGCCGGTGTCGTGGCGCCCGGCCGCGCGGATCTGCACGTAGCGCCCGGTGCGGTCCACAAGGTTGCTCTTGCGGGCTAGCCCGACGAGCTGGTCGGGCGGGACCCCCGCTTGGTCCGTGATGGTGCCAGCGGTCTCGACCGTGGCATTGTCGATCTCGGGATCGCCGGAGAGCTTGGCCGCGAGCCTTCGCTGGGCAGCCATCATGTCCGCTCCCCAAGCGCCATCCACCGCGCCGGTGTCAACCACGATCTGGTTCGGGGACAGCGCGCCCGGACCGAGTGTGTCGTCGAGCAGTCCGAGACCCTGCGTCGCCTCGGTCGTCTCCGGAAGGCCGCGGTTGTCCCCACCGGTCAGGTCCATCTCGGTGGCGGGGACGGCCAGCGCGATCATGATGGCGGTGGAGATGGCCAGGTATGGGACAGGCCGGCGCATGATCGACTGAGCGAGGCGCGCCCAGACGCCTCCCTCGCCCTTGCTGCGGCGCTCAAGCACGCTCTTCGGCACCACTCGCAGGCGGTTCACCTTCGCCCCCATCACGGCTAGGAGGGCAGGCAGTAGCGTCGCCGCGGCGGCGATCGACACGAGGGGAACGAGCACTCCGCCGATGCCCATCGACTGCATGAACGGCAGCGGCATGAAGATGAGCAGCCCGAGCCCAACCGCCACGGTCATGCCGGAGAAGATGGTCGCGTGGCCCGCGGTCTCCATGGTGGTGACGAGAGCCTCGGTCGGGCTGTCGTTTCGCCGCAATTCCTCGCGGAAGCGGAACACCACCAGCATCGAGTAGTCGATTGCGATCGCCAGCCCGATCAGCGTGACGATGTTCTGCACGTACTCGGCCATGTCGAAGGCATGCGCGACAACCCAAACGCCCCCGAGGGTGACGGGGATGGTCGCCAGCGCGAACAGCAACGGGACAGCGATGCCGGTGAGGGTGCCGAGCATGAACGCCAGCACGAGCAGCGCGATCGGGATCGCGATCGTCTCACCCTTGAGCAGGTCTTCCTCGTAGACCGGTGTCATGTCGTGCTCGATCGCAGGCGCGCCGGTCAGGTACGTCTTGACGCCTTGGACGTCCCCGATCGCGTCGCGCATGTCCGGTACCCGCTCGGCGGCGTCGGTCTGCTCGAGCGACGTCGTGATCTGCGCTATCAGGAGCGAATTGACGGGACGCACGGCCCCGGCCTTGCCGTCCTCGACCTGGAGAGCCGCCTCGTCCACGGCCCGCTGGAGGCGAGCGATGAGCACCGGGCCCACCTCGGCTCCACGAGGCTCCGCGACCAGCGTGAAGTTGAGGCCGCGCTCGACGAACTTGTCCTCGAGTAGCTCGAGGCCCTCTTCGGCCTCCGCGCCGGGGACCGAGAACCGATTGCTCAGGAGCTCCGCGAGATTCGCCGAGAGCGCGGCGCCGGCGATGACGGCGACAAACCACGCAAGAAGCACCTTCTTGCGGTTTCGAATGACGAACCGAGTCCAGCGAGCCATGCGGGAGTCCTCCTACGAGTCCAAGGGGAGCAGGCAATCCCGCCGATGCCGCCCAACTCCCTTCAGTCTTTCATCAACCCTCGTGGGTGGCCACCCTCCGATCGGGTGATCTTGGGTCGTGCTTTCGACGGGTTGCCCTTACTGCAGCAACGGTCAGGCGAGAAGCGCAATCCCGATCGCCACGAGCCAGATCGACCACAGGACGTAGGCAATGGGCGTCAGCTTGCCGGCGAGCTTCCAGCCGGAAGCCTCGAAGCGTCCAAGGAACTCGACCGCCGATACCGTGAAGAGCGGCCCGATCGCGATCCCCGCGACCCCGAGCGCGGCCGGCACCGCTTCGGCCTGGATCAACGCCACTCCGGCAAGCACCGTCCACAGCCCGGTCAGCGCGTATCCGAGATGCTCTCCCACCGCGACCCCGAGGTACCGGTTGAACGACTGGAACACGACATCGACAGCCTCCGCGCGGGCCGAGCCTGCGGGGGCCTTTTCGGCTTCGCGAGCCAGGTAGGGCACGAGGAACGGCCAGCGGATCAGACCGAGAAATTGGACCGCCGATGCCAGGACACCGACCACCACGGACATGGCTACCACCGTCCCGTCCGCACCAGCAAGCTCACCGGCGAGCAGGACCGCGAGCAGAGCGAAAAGCACAGCCGTCACCGCGAACATCCACCAGATCAGGAGGAGGGCTGAGCCGCCCTCGCGGAACCGCCTTAGAACGTCGTGGCTGGGCTGCCGGAGGACGTCGGGGTAGTCGAAGCGCTGCGCGAGCAGAGCGAACCCCACGTTGAACAGGATTGGAACGGCGATCAACGTCGCCCCGGTCACGCCTCGGCTACCTCGCGCGCCGGCATGAAGCGTGCCAGCAGCAGGCCGCTGAGCACCATGAAGACAACAGCGCCTGCCGCGCCGAAGACAGTGAACTGCTCGTCGACGTCGATGCCCGCGACCGTCGTCACGCTCCACCCGACTGCGAGCAGCAGCGGCATCGCACCACCCCAGGCGATAGCGAGCTGCTTCTGACCCTGCCGTGCGAGGGCGAATGCCTGGGCGCCGCCGAGAACGGCTCCGCTCACCGCGCCCATCGCAGCAAGCGACCCCAGGCTGGTCTCGTATCCGACGAGTGCCGCGCCCGCCGCGAGCCCGACGGCGTAGCCCACGGCGCTCGCCGCGACCCACGCCGGCCACGGACCGAACATCTCCTTGGCCGCGAGCCACTGGGCCGCGCCGAGGCCCGCGCCCGTGATCGCGCCTCCAATGAGCGCGGCGCTGGCCGAGTCGACGTGCCCACCGACGGCCCACCCGGTCAGGCCGGCCACCGGGAATGCAAAACCGACGACGAGAGCCCAGCGCCAGCCGGGGAACACCGGGTGTCCGTCCGTGCCGGGGCGCGGATCGGACGACTGTGACAGCGGCATGGCCGCCTCCTTTATGGAGAAAACCGGAAGCCGTGCGAGTCCGTCGAGACTCCGGCGTATCCCAACGTCGCCACCACGGGGCGCCGATGTCGCAAGCGCCGAAGTGTGCGCGCGAGAGGCAGCCGAAGCGAAGGGGTGGCCTCAGTCGACCGTACACCGCATCGAGTTGCCGCGCCAGCGGCGCGCCTCGCTAGAAGGTCAGCACCACCGTGGCCGACGCCGAGCCGTCGCAGCTGAAGTCGACTTCATCGATGGTGCTCGTGGTCGTCGACATGAACCCGTGGCAGGACACCCCCGCGCCCAGCGTGTACGTGCCCGGGGGCAGCGTGCCGCTGCTCGGCAGCCCGTCCATGCCCGCATAGCTCTCGGCCTGGCTGCCCGCCCCGTCGTTCGCCTGGTGGCTTGACGTGAGCGTGTAGGCGACGGAGCCGGACAGCACCGTGAACGTGATCGCGCCGTCAGCCGACATCCCGGCGATGTTGAAGTTGCGCTCGTGGCCCTCGCCCTGCATCGAGCCCTGGCCGCTCACGCTCAGCGTCGCTCCCGTCGACGTCACCGACGCCGAGCCGGTGGCGCTGCCGCTTCCGCTTGCTTTCTGCAGGCCATGGGCGCAGTCGGCGGCGGGGATCTCCCCCTGCCCGCCCTTGGAGATCGAGAAGTTCGCGTTGGCCGAGGCGTCGGAGTCTCCCCACTCCTCGGGGGAGGCGTTCAAGCAGCTCAGCTCGCCGGCGGCGCCCGCACTCCCACCGCCCCCGTCGATCCGAATCGTTTCGGCAACGACCGTCACCTGGGCGCTCGATTTGCGCGCCGGGTTGTGCGTGCTGGTAGCGGTGACCGTGTAGGTGCCGGGCTGGCTCGGCGCCGTGTAGAAGCCGGTGCTCGAGACCGTCCCACCGCTCGCCGTCCAGGTGACGCCCTTGTTGACGGCGGGATTGACGAGGTTCGAGACGACGGCCGAGAACTGCTGTGTGCCGCCCGGCTGGAGCGCCGCGGCGGTCGGGTCGACGGCGACTGCCAGCCGGCAGAAGTCAAATGCGTCGTTGTAGGCCTGGGCGGGGAAGCTCGAGTCTTCCAACGCGACCCCGTAGGCGATCCCGGTCTGCAGCCGGCGCAGTGCGCCGGCCAGGTTCGCGCCGCAGATCGACCGCGCGTGCGCCGGGATGCCGGCGATGGCGTTGTCAGCGCAAGTCCGGGCGGTGAGCTCGGCCGTTTGCAAGCCCTCGGTCGAAAGCACGCCGACCATCGCGTACATGAACTCGAGGTTGGTGAAGTCGCCGTCGCCGTCCAGGTCGAGCGTGGCCTGCTGCTGCCCGGCGAACCAGTGCCGCAGGTCGTCGATCTCGAGGACGTTGCGGGCCGCCAGTGGGTCCGCGCCCTGGTCGCAGGTCGCCGCCTTGGCGGCGGTCAGGACGTCGGTGAGGATCCTCTCGCGGCAGGTGCGGCTGGGATCGTCGGTGGCGTCGAGCTGCTGCCGCATCGCCTGCAGGCGCAAGATTCCCGATGCGGCGCGCAGCGTGCGCCCGAAGGGCGTCGTGTCCGCGCAGCGCGTCGCGATCGTCGTGTCGAGCGAGCTGAGCGCTTGCGCGATGGCATCGCCGCACGCCGGCTGGATGGGGCAGAAGGGCGAGAACGCGACCTCGTAGGTCGCGATCAGGTCGATCATGCTGCGGATCGCCGCCTCCTGCATCGGCTGCTGGACGAGCAGCGGCGCCACGGCGTTGGCGAAGTCTGCTGGGTTCGTGGGCACCACCCCGCCGCTGCTGAAGTGATCGATGCGGATCTTCAGCGTGCGGCGGCCGGCTCCGAGCGCCTGGACCTCGAGCGCGCCGCCGTCGGAGGCGGTGCTGAAGCCGACCGTCCCCTTCGGCAGCGCCTTCTTGACCGTGATCGTCAGCGTGGCCGGCTCTGCGAAGGTCAGGCCGGAGGGCTGCAGGCTGGCGCCGCGGGCGCGGCCGCTGAACGGTAGCCCGGAGAACGACTTGACCGGCGTGACGGAGATCTGCCTCTCGCTCGCCAGCGCGCCGGCCGGGACGGTCAACTCGTAGCGGGTGCCGTCCGCTCCCTCGACGCTGACGGCGCCGCCGGCCGGACCGATCCCGGCGGTCTTCGCCTGCGACTTCTCGAGCCTGAAATTCGCGGTGCCGTCGAACCGCTTGAGGATCCGTAGCACCGCGGAGGCCTTGCGCCGCCCCTTGCGGACGACCAGCTTCCGCTTGCCGGGCTTCGCAGCAGGGACGACCACGCGAAGCTTCTTCTTGGTCGAACCGAGCACCTCCGCCTTCTTGCCCGCAACGGTGACCTTGGCGCGCTTGAGGTCGGTGCCCTTGACCTCGATCGCGGCGCCCGGGACCGCGGCCGCGGGTAGCACGCGCTTCACCTTCGGCTTGGCTGCCGCCGCTGCCGGGGAGGTGCCGAGCAGCGCGAGGGCCGCCAGGAGAGCGAGTCGGGCCACGAGGACATGGTCCCAGCGACCGGTCGATGACGCAAGAAGAACTAAGCAGGCTTGTTCGTCAGCGGCCTGGACCTCGGGGCGGCGCCGAGCGGGCGGCCCCCGGGGCCGTCGGCGAAAGTCATCCACGGCCGCGAGCGCTGCTGTCCGACGCCGGGTCGGCGGTAGTCGCACACGCCGCCCGGGAAGACCTCGGTCAGCCGGTCCCACTGCGCGTCACTGAAGGTGATCTCGTAGGCCGAGCGGTCGAGCGGCCGCTGTCGGCACTTCAGCACGTCGTTCGAGAACGGCGCTCCGGCCGCGATCCGCGGGTTGGAGTAGTACGGGAACAGCTGCCGACAGCTGTTCTGGTCAACCACCTGATGGCCCTCGAGGTAGCAGGCGTCACCAAGGCCGGGGGGCCTGTTCTCGATGACCTTTCGCCGCAGCGAGGCCCTCGACCTATCGGCCTCGACCGCGGCGAGCCACCTGTCCATCTGGATGAACGCGCGCGTCGCGAAGGTCGAGTCGCCCGCAAGCGGCACCGCACCGGTCCATATGACCTGGTTGGCGTGCGTTCCGTTGGCTGCGTCCAGCCGCGCGCGCACCGTGTACGAGTAGTAGGACTGGTGGATCTCCTCGTTGTCCTGGCCGCGCAGGTCGATGATTGGGACCTTCGCGAGCTGGCGGGCGTCGGCCACGCGTGCGGTGCGGTAGGCGATGGGCAGCGAGCGAGGATCGGCCCGCATGCGTTCGGGCATCGGCTCGAGGTCCATGTCGTAGCCGCCGATCTTCTCGTTGAGATCGACGAACTGTTCCGTCGAGATCAGCCCGGCGTTGAGTGCATCCAGGCCGTACTGGATGCCGACGTTGTCGACGGGCCGGCGCGCCAGGCCGTCGGGCCGGTAGCCGTAGATCGAGCCCTGGTAGGTACCAATGTCGCAGCGCACGCCCTCGGGGTTGTTCTGCGGGTGGTACTTCTGGTCCGCGGGGACGCCGCAGTCCAGCGCCTGGACGGGAAGGCCAAACGGCCCGCGGCCCTGCGGGTCGCCGGCTGGAAGGAACAGCGCGGTCCAGGCCGCGCACGACGACCCCACGTTCGCGTGCCCCTCCGCAGCGGCGCGCTGCGCGCCGTTGGCCCAGAGGTGGGGCGACGTGTTCAAGTAGTAGTTGTTGAGGAGGCCGCAATCGACGACCTCGGCCTCCGTCGTCACCACGTCGGCGAACGAGGCACTCGGCATGATCCCGTCGAGCAGGCCGGGATACGCGGCGGCGATGTCGTACTGCTGGATCGCGCCGCCCGAGCCGCCCGTGCCCATCGTGTAGCGGATCGCCCCGAACTGCTCGACGATGTGCTCCTTCTGCATCATCAGGGCCTCGGCCGAGACCGCCTCGTTGCAGTTCTGGTTGAGCGTGTTCAGCCCGCTGGCCGTAACCATGAACCCGCGCGCGAGCGCAAACTCGTCAGGCGTTCCCTCGGGGACCGTCTGCCTGTAAAGCGCCGCGCAGCCGCCGCCGAACGGCACGAACAGCTTGTGGTTCCAGCCGGGTAGCCGTCGCAGGTCATCGGCTGGCCGCGCGAGCACCGCCGTCCGGTAGATGCCACGGTCCTGCGTGCCCATCTCGACCCGCACGACGAACGGGACCGTCTTTCCCTGGTCGGTCGTCGTCTGGGCCACGTCGGTCGGCGGATCCGCCGGGTCGTAGGGCTGAAGCGCTCCGCCGCCGGTCGACTTGTAGACGTAGGTCACCTTCGTCGGCGCGTTGCACTGCGGATCCGTCGGCTCACCCAGCCCCGCTTCCTCGGTCGTGCAGGTCCACGGCTGGACCTGGGGGCCGGCGAATACCGGACCGCCCACCGGGTGGTTCGTAATCGTGAGCTCCGCGGACCGCGCGCGCCCGGCGCGAGCGGCCACTCGATTCTCACCGATTCTCAGGCCCGTGATTACGCCACGGGCGCGACCGCCCCGGCGCGTCGTGAGCAGGCGAGTGACATTGCGCCCATTGACCCTCACCTTGAGCTTGGACGCCTTCTTCGGCAATGTCACCTGGATCAGCGCGTCACCGCCGCTGATCAGATCCGCGCGGTTGGAAAGCGTGCGGATCTCTGGCGCCCGTTTGGCGTCAGCCGTCGCAAGCGGCAGCGTGAGTGTCAGCGCAGCGACCAGCGCCCCTGCCCGGATTCCCCCCATAGCGACAGAATAGGACTCGGGCGTGTGGGCCGGGGCGCCGTCTCGCCAGCGGGGGAACGAATATGGGAACGGGAGCTAGTACAAGACCCCTCCGCCATGGCGCGCACCGGCGCCAGCAAGCATTCCCCGCGCGCTTCGTTGTAGACACCATGGACGGGCAGCTCCTCACCCGGCGGCGACTCCTCGCCGCCGGCGGCGCGGGCGTCCTCGGCCTCACGGGAATGACCGCCGTCGCCGAGGCGCTGGCGGATGCCGGTGCGGCGATGGCCGCCACCGTGCAGCGGTCCCCGGTACCCACCGACGAGGCGGTCCGTGCGACCGTCGCGGCGCTCGCCGACACGATCGTTCCCGGTCCGGCCGGTGGCGGCGATCACGACCCAGGCGCCGTCGAGGCCGGCGTCATCGACGTGCTCTACGACCCGTTCTACGGCCTCGCCACCGTCTTTCCCGTGATCCACACGGACGTGCAAAGCGCGACGCCGGTCATCCTCGGCCGTCTGGCGGCCTTCGACCTTGCGCTCCCCTACGCCGACCGCGAGCGCGTGCTCGACGACCGCATGCCGGGCTGGCCGGACGGCGGCTCGAACCCCACGGCCCTCGCGTACTCGCTGTTCGGCGTGCTCACCTATCTCGCCTACTACGGGCAGAGCGCCGGCGACGTCGGCCTCAAGGTCATCGGACTGCCGCCGCACTCAGACGGCTACTGGCCGCACCACACTTACGAGCTGAGCTTCGAGGGCATGACGGCGGACGGAAACCCCCGGTGAGCCCCGAGCGCACCGACGTCTGCATCGTCGGCACCGGGTTCGGCGGCGCGATCACGGCCTACTACCTCGCGCGCGCGGGACGCCGCGTGGTCATGCTCGAGCGAGGGCGCCGCTACCGCGATGACGAGCTCCAGGTCGACATCGACCCGAAGAAGCTGCTTCCGCTCGTGCACCAGTTCACCGGCAACGGGCTGACGGTGCTGGCCGGCACCGGCGTAGGCGGCGGCTCGCTCGTGTACTCGGGGGCGAGCCTGCGCGCACCCAGCTTCGTGTTCGACCGCGAGAACGCGCGCGGACGCATCTGGCCGCGCGAGCTGTCGCGCCGTGCGCTCGACCCGTGGTACCGGCGGGCAGAGGCCGCGCTCGGCACCCACCAGCTCAGCTTCCGCGAGGTGGCCAAGCGCGGCGGCGTGTGGGCGCGGCACATGAATGCCCTCGGCTACCGCGTCGACCCGATCCGCCAGGCCACGACGGCTTGTCTCCACTGCGGTTTCTGCAACACGGGCTGCCGCTTCGGTCGCAAGAACCACTTACCGATGAACTACCTGCTCGGCGCCGAACGGGCGGGTGCCGAGATCCGCCCCAAGAGCGAGGCCGTCCGCATCGCGCCGGCTGACGGCGGCTACCGGGTCACCTACGGCCCGCCGGACCAGACGAACCTCATGTCGCCGAAGGGGCCGTCGGCGACGACCGAGATCCAGGCTGAGCAGGTAATCGTGGCGGGTGGTGCCATCGGGACCGCCGGCCTGCTCCTGCGATCGCGCCCCTTCCTGCCGGGACTGTCGCAGCAGCTAGGCAAAAACCTCTCCGGCAACGGCGACTTCGCGCTCGCTGCGCTCCTGCCCGAGGACCCCGCCCTTCCCGGCAACGGACTCGCCCGTCAGCACGAGGGCGTCGCGATGGACACCGTCTGTTACGAGTTCCTCGAGAGCCACGGGTTCATCATCATCACCCAGCACCAGCTGGCCCCCGCCACGCTTCTGAACGGTGACGCGCATGATCGCTGGTGGGGGCGGGGAAAGAAGGACGTGATGCGGGACTACGGGCAGCGGATGGTCGGCCTGGCCATCATCGGGGTGGACGGAAGCCCGGGACAGGTGCGCACCGCCGTCTCGTCCAGCGACCAGTACGGCCTGAGCCCCGCCTTCGGCATCTCGGATATCGACTTCCCCGTCGACCGGACGACGCAGAAGCTCTACGAGGACGCCCGCCGAATCGTGGGCGGCCTGCTCGAGCGCATGGGCGGCCAGCTTCTGGACGTCGCCTTCAACGTCTCGCCCACCTACGGCGAGATGGCCTACTCCGCGCACCCGATCGGCACGGCGCGCATGGCCGACACGCCCGAGACGGGCGTCGTCGACGCCCACGGCGAGGTCTTCGGCCACCCCGGTTTGTTCGTGACCGACGGCGCTGCTGTCCCGACGGCGTTGGGCGTCAACCCGTCGCTCACGATCGCCGCCAACGCCGAGCGCATGGCCGCGGGGCTCGTGCGCCGCCTCGGCAAGAATCTCGCTCCTCCACCCGTGGCAAATCCCCACCACCGCCCTCGCCCCGGCGAAGGCCGACTGCGAAAGGGTCGCCGATGATCCGTATCTCACTTCTCCTCAGCCTGGTCGCGTTCGCGGCCACCCCCGCGGCGCACGCCGTCGAGCTCGTGGGGTACGACGGGACGAGTCCCTTCAATTGCGAGCTCCAGCAGGCGGGCAGGGGCACGGACATCCCGGACCCCGACGCCGACCCCCTCTGTGTCGAGTACGACAAGACGGGCCAGAGCGTGCTGCCGGATCTAGGGATCGTGGACTTCCTGAGGGGCGAACCGGCGCGCGTCGACTACGCGGCCGACAAATGCTTCTATTACCAGCACGACCACTGGCGCGGCGCGATCGACCAGGATGCTGAGCAGACCGAGACCTACAACTGGGACGGCGGGTACTTCATCGACCGCGCACGCGGAGTCGGCGGCGCTGCTGTCCAGAACTTCACCTTCGCCAACGTCTCGGGCGATCCGTCCGCCTTCCCGTGGTTCCCGGAGGCGTGGGAGCCCTACTTCGGCTACGGCCGCGGCGGCGCGCAGGTGATCGACTCGGTCCCCGTCGACCGGGCGTGCGCGGAGAAGGCCGCGCAGGAGGACGTCTACCGGGATCCGTGACCGGCGAGCCCACCATGGCAGCGGCGGCGCCCTCCCTTCCCTCACTGGCCACCTCCTGGGACCTCCTACGCAGGGGGCTACGCGTCGACGGGCCCATGGGGCGCGGCGTCGAGGGCCATGACATAGCCACGGTCCGGCTCGGGCGGCGGCGGGTGTTCGTGCTGCGCCACCCGGAGTTCGTGGACCACGTGCTCCACGAGGCAGCCGACCGCTACCACAAGAGCGTCGAGTACGAGCTTCTGCGGATGGTGCTCGGGCTCAACCTCTTCACCGACGAGGACGCGTCATGGCGGCGTCACCGGATGCTGCTCAACCCCGTGATGGCCAAGCGCCACGTGCGCGGGATGGTCGACCTGATGATCGACCCGATCGCGGCCTTCGTCGACGAGCTCGACTCGGGGTCGGAGCAGGTCGAGGTCGAGATGACCGGCGCGATGGTCGAGCTGACGCTCGACGTCGTCGGCGCCGCGCTCTTCGGCCACCGCTTCGGAGACGTCGCCCGCAGGGTGCGCCGCGCCGTGACCGAGGGCCTGCGCGGAGCCGAGATCGCGACGCGCGTGCTGATGGTCGCCGGGCCGCCGGCATGGAGCGTTCGCGCGACGGGCGGCGTGATCCAGCGCTCGCCGTTCCTGCCCCGCGGGCTGGGCCGCATGCAGTGGGTCATGCGCACAGTCGACGAAGCGGTCTGGGAGCTGATCGACGAGCGCCGCGCCAACCCCACCGACGGCGACGACCTCCTGAACCTCCTCCTTCACGCCGAGGACGGGCACGGTCGGCTGCCACTGCGCCGGGTGCGCGACGAAGCGACCACTTTCATGCTGGCGGGCCACGAGACCACGGCCAACGCGATGGCGTGGATGTGGTACCTGCTGGCGCTGAACCCCGGCGCGCGCGAGCGCATGCTCGCCGAGGTGAACGCCGTGCTCGGCGAGCGCCAGCCGACGGTCGACGACCTCCCGCAACTGCCCTGGACCACCGCCTGCTTCCAGGAGGCGATGCGCTTCTACCCGCCGGCGTGGAGCATCCCGCGCGTCGCGATCGCCGCCGACGAGATCGGCGGGCACCGCATCCCGAAGGGCTCGAGCGTGATCATCCCGATCCACGGTATCCACCACGACCCCCGCTTCTGGCCGGACCCGGAGCGCTACGACCCTGAGCGCTTCATGCCGGGGAACGGAAAGGGCCGGCACCGATCGGCATACCTGCCGTTCGGTGGCGGCCGGCGGGTCTGCATCGGCTCGAGCTTCGCGCTCATGGAAACGACCCTGATCACGGCGATGCTCAGCCAGCGCTTCGTCTTCGACTTGGTGCCCGGGCACGAGGTCGAGCCCGAGGCCACGTTGACCCTGCGCCCGCGGAGCGGGGTTCGCATGGTCGGCACACGAGCTGCCGCAGCCCGCCGCTAGCGGAGGGGGAGGGATTCGAACCCTCGGTGGACCGAAAGGCCCACAACGGTTTTCGAGACCGCCCCGTTCAACCACTCCGGCACCCCTCCGAGTACCGCGGCCAGTTTAGGGACGCTGGACTCCCCGGCTGGCGGCCGCGGCTCGTGGCCGCGGCCGCCTTCCGGGAGAAGCGTCCGACTAGAGGTCGGCCGCCTCGAACTCGTACTCGCTCGCGTGTTCGGACTCGTACTGGTACTCGAGCGTCCCGAGGCCGAAGGGCTTCTTCGGATCGACCTCGAAGATCGTGCTCTTGGTCGGCGGCACCCGTTCCTCGGCGGCGCCGTACGTGTAGTCGTCGGTCAGGCCGTCGAAGCTGACCGTCCCGAGCTCCTCGGATGCCTGCAGCATGCCTTCATGCGACAGGTCGCCGAGCTCCACCGCCTTCTCCAGGAGCGCAACCATCGCGCGCGCCTGGTTGTACCCGAAGGCGAAGTAGTAGTCGGGCTCCTGCTTCGGGCTGTGCTCCTCGATGTCGGCGAGCATCTGCTCCATCCCCGGCACCGAGGTATCGCCCCACTCCGTGCCCTCGGCCGCGATCCACGTGGTCTGGGCGAGGTACTCCGCCAGCGGCGAAGCGCCCAGCTCGTCGATCCACGACGGCGACTGGGCGATCCAGCGCGGCGCGTACTCGAGCCGTGCCGCGGTGCCCCAGATCGTGCCCGCGTCCGTGGGCGTCGCGACCAGGAAGACCGCGTCGCACTCGGACTCGGAGAGCTGCTGCACCTGGCCGGTCACGTCCTCGTCACCGATCTTGAACCGCTGCGTGTCGACCACCTCGAAGCCGAGCTTCTCGGCCGCGAAGTCCACGCCGGCCTGCCCCGCCTCACCGTAGGCGTCGTCCTGGATCATCGAGCAGATGTTCTTGCCCTCCCCATCCGCCTCGTTGACGTAGTAGTCCAGTGCGTTGATCGCCTGGATCTGGTACGGCCCGCCGATCGGCAGCAGGTTCGGCTCACGCACCCAGAATGCGTCCAGCGATGCCGGCGAGGCGATCATCTGGTCGCGCTTCAGCTGCGGAAGCACCGCGAGCGTCGGCGCTGTGCCCAACACCTGCACGAACGAGACGACCTCGTCCTTGACCTTGTTGTACTTCTGGACGGTCACGTTCGGGAGGTATTGCGTGTCCTCCTGGACGAGCTCGATCGGGTACTTGCCAGCGATCCCGCCCTCAGCGTTGACCGCGTCGATGAACACCTCGTTGCCCGCCGTCAGCGGGTTGCCGATCACGGCGACGGGGCCGGTCAGCGGCGTCAGGATTCCGAGCTTGATCGACTTTCCGTCGAAGCCCGGCACTTCCGATACCTCACCGCCACCGCCACCGCCGTCGTCGTCGTCGTCAGCGCCTCCGCAGGCGGCGACGCCGAGCGACAGGGCGAGAGCGGCTAGCACAGCTAGCCATCGGTGGACCTTCATTTGGGACCCTCCTCCCGGTTGGAACATTGCCTCAGTAGCTGAACGGCCATGAGCGGAAATAAGCCTTGGTGCGCAGCCACACGGCGGCGAGGCCGCGCGGCTCGAAGACGAGGAACAGGACGATCAGCAGGCCGAAGATTGCTTGGTTCAGCGAGAAGACGCTGATGAAGCCGTCGTCCCTCGCGCTGGTGGCGACGAATGGGATCGAGTCGCTGTACCGGTCGATCAGGCCGGGCATGCCGCCCAGGACGACCGCCCCGACGACCGCGCCGAAGATCGTGCCGATCCCGCCGACGATGATGATCGCGATGTATTGGATCGACAGGAATAGGGACCATTCGTCGGGCGACACGAACTGCTGGTAGCTGCCGTAGAGCGCGCCGCCCGCGGCCGCGAGGCCACTCGAGACCGCGAATGCTCCCACCTTGTACCGCCCGAGGCGGACGCCGATGATCTCGGCGGCCACGTCGCGGTCGCGCACGGCCTGCATCGCGCGACCGGGCCGCGTGCGCACGAGGTTCTTGGCGAGGAGCGTTGCGAGGATCACGACGCCCCAGATCAGCCAGAAATAGCCCTGGTTCAGCGAGAAGTCCTCGCCGCCGAGCGTGAGGTTCGCGAAGTCGAGGCCGAATATCTCCACCGGGGCGAGGACCGACGTGCCCGAGTTGCCGCCGGTCAGGCCGTCGAGGTTGCGGAAGAGGTGCTCGCCGATGAAGACGAGCCCGAGGGTCACAATCGCCAGGTAGTTGCCGCGCAGCCGGAGGGCGAACGGACCGATGACGGCGCCGATGAAGGCGCCGATGACGATCGCGGCTATCAGCCACAGGGGGAACGCCCAGTCCAGCTCGCCGCCCACGTGGGCCGCCGTGTATGCACCCGCTCCGATGAAGAACGCGTGGCCGAGCGAGACCTGCCCGGTGTAGCCCGTCAGAAGGTTCAGGCCGATCGCGCCGATGGCCGCGATGCCCGCGTAGTTGAGGACGCTGAGCCAGAAGTCGTCGACGAGGACGTACGGGAGGAACAGGTACGCGACGAGCCCGAGCCCCAGGCCGAGCTTCGCCCACCCGCCCCGGAAGAGCCGCAGGTCGTCCGCGTAGCGCCGCGTCATGCGCACGTACGGGCGCGCCATCAGACCCGTCGCACCTCAGGCGTTCCGAAGAGCCCGTGCGGGCGCACGAGCAGGATCACGATCATCACGAAGTAGGGCATGACGGCGGCCAGGTTCTCGCCCGCCCAGGGCGCGAAGTCCTCCTGGTAGCCGGCCGTCAGCGCCTGTGTGAGCCCGATGATCAGCCCACCGAGCACCGCGCCGCCGGGCGAGTCCATGCCGCCCACGATCATGGCCGGGAAGGCGACCAGCGCGATCGCTCCGATCGACGGTGACAGCGCGGCGGGCCCGGCGGCGACCGTGAGCCCGGCGATCGCCGCGAGCGCGCCCGAGATCGCCCACGAAACGGCGACGACGCGCCGGACGCTGATCCCCTGCGCCAGCGCGACCTCCTGGTCGAAGGCGACGGCACGCATCCCGACGCCGAGCTTCGAGTAGCGGAAGAAGACGAAGAACCCGACCAGCGCCGCGGCGGCGAGGCCGATCGTCCAGATGTCGCGCACGGCGATGACGACGTCGCCGGCCTTGACCGTGTCGACCCCCCACGGGTCGGCCAGGTTGAGGTTGTCGAACCCCCAGATCGAGGTGATGACCTGCTCGATGATGAAGAGCAGGCCGATCGTGATCATGATCACCGCGAAGACCGGCTGGCCCACCATGGGTCGCAGCACCACGCGCTCCGTCGCCGCGCCCACGGCTGCGGTTGCGGCCACAGCCGCAACCGCAGCTAGCGCGAACGGCCAGTCGGCTGTGTTCGCGAAGGCGTAGGTGAAGTACGCGCCGAGCGCGAGCAGGCCGCCCTGGGCGAAGTTGATCACGCCGGTGGCGCGGTAGATGATCACGAAGCCGAGCGCGACCAGCGCGTAGCGGGCCCCGAGCGCCGACCCCGCGACGACGAGCTGAAGGAACTCGGTCACCGGTAGAGCGCCTCCACCTCGTCGGCGAACTCCTCCGAGATCGCCGCGCGCTTCACCTTCTGCGTGGCCGTGAGCTGGCCGTCCTCGTGGTCGAGCTCCTTACGGAGCAGGCTGAACTTCTTGACGCGCTCGACCTGCGCGAGATCGTCGTTCACCTGCTCGACCCACTCGCCGATCAGCTCGCGCACCGGGTCCTTGGACGCCAGATCACCGTATGTCGTGAACGGCACGCCCCGCCGCGTGGCCCAGTCCGCCACGGTGTCCAGCTCGATGCCGATCAGCGCGCTCAGGTACTTGCGCCGGTCGCCGATGACGATCGCCTCGCGCACGTAGGGCGAGACCTTCAGCTTGTTCTCGATCTCGGATGGCGAGACGTTCTTGCCGCCCGCGGTGATGATGATGTCCTTCATGCGGTCGGTGATGGTCAGGTAGCCGTCGCCGTCGAGCTCGCCGACGTCGCCCGTGTGCAGCCAGCCGTCCTCGTCCACCGTCGCGCGGGTCGCGTCGTCGTCGCGGTAGTAGCCCTTGAAGACGCCCGGCGACCGGACCAGGATCTCGCCGTCGTCCGCCGTGCGCAGCTCGACACCGGGCACCGCGGTGCCGACAGTGCCGATCCGGATCCCGCCCTCGGGAGTCGCGGTCGCCACCGCCGTTCCCTCGGTCTGCCCGTAGCCCTCGCGCACGCGCACGCCGATCCGGGCGAAGAACTCGAGCACCTGCGGCGCGATCGGGGCGGCGCCCGAGATGGCGGCGCGCACGCGAAGGAGGCCGAGCTTCTCGCGCAGGGCGCGGAAGGCGAGCAGGTTCCCCACGACGCCCCCGCTCGCCAGCGCCAGTCGCCAGGCCCAACGCTTCAGCCTGCTGGCGTCGGCCATGCGCACCTCGACCGTCGCCAGCATCTTCTCCCACACGCGCGGGACGCCCAGAAACACCGTCGGCTGGACCTCGCGCATGTCGGCCGGAAAGGACTCGCCGCCGGCGCCGAAGTTCACGACGTAGCCCGCCTCGACCGCGCCCAGGACCGAGAAGAGCCGCTCGGCGATGTGGCACAGCGGCAGGTAGGAGAGGACCTCGTCGTCGGGCCTCGTCCCGTACGCGTCGCGGAAGATGCGCGCCGCGTAGAGCATGTTCGCGTGCGAGAGCATCGCGCCCTTCGGCGGCCCGGTCGTGCCGGAGGTGTAGACGATGATCGCAGTGTCCTCCGGGTGGAGATCTGCCGCGGCCGCGGTCAGGTCGAGCGGCTCCGCACGTTCGAGCTCCTCCCACCGCCGCGCCTCGGTCGCATCCACCCCGCGCGGATCCACCACGAAGACGTCGGCGAGGTCCGGGAGGCCGGCGCGCACCTCGAGCGCCTTGTCCACCTGCTCCTCGTCCTCGGCGATCAGGAGCTTCGCGCCCGAGTGGCGGAGCAGGTAGTCCACCTCGGCCGCCGGGCTGGTCGGATAGACGCCCACCACGATTGCGCCGATCGCCTGCGCCGCCAGGTCGCCGATCAGCCACTCCGGGCGGTTCTCGGACAGGATCGCGATCCGGTCGCCGGGCCCGAGGCCGCACTCGCGCAGGCCGGCCGCGACGCGCGCGACCCAGGCCTCGTACTCGCTCCACGTCCACTCCCGCCAGCGGCCGAAGTCCTTCTTGCGCAGCGCGACGGCCCCCGGGCGCTCGCGCGCGTGGCGCACGAGGCAGCCGGGCAGCGTCGCCGGCTCGCTCACGCCGCCGCCCCGCCGAGATAGGCCTCGGCGACGCGTGGATCGTTCTGCACCTCGGCCGGCGTCCCCAGCGTGAGCGGCCGGCCGAAGTCGAGCGCGAAGACTCGGTCGGCCAGATCCATCACGAGCGCCATGTGGTGCTCGACCATGATCATCGCGAGGCCGAGCTCCTGTCGGACCTCCACCAGGTAGCGGGCCATGTCCTCTGTCTCCTCGAGGTTCATGCCGGCGACCGGCTCGTCGAGCAACAGCAGCTTCGGCTCCATGGCCAGCGCCCGCCCCAGCTCGACTCGCTTCTGCACCCCGTACGGGAGCTGGCCCGCCGGGGAATGGCGATAGGCCTCGAGCTCCAGGAGGTCCACGACGCGCTCGACTGCCTCGCGGTGCTCGATCTCCTCGCGTTTCGCCCGCCCCCACCACAGCATCCCCGTGACGAATCCGGTGCGCATCAGGTGGTGGCGGCCCAGCATCAGGTTGTCGACCAGCGTGAGATTCGCGAACAGGCCGAGGTTCTGGAAGGTGCGCGCGATGCCCATCTCGGCGATGGCGGCGGGCGACCTGCGCACGAGCTCCTCGCCCTCGAGCCGGATCGATCCCCGCTGCGGCCGGTAGACCCCGTTCAGGCAGTTGAAGATCGACGTCTTGCCGGCGCCGTTCGGGCCGATCACCGCGAACAGCTCACCCGGCTCGACGGTGAAGGACACGCCGTCGAGCGCGGTGACTCCGCCGAAGCGGAGCTCTAGGTCCTCGACGACGAGCAGCGGCTCGCTCATGCCGCCCAGCGCCGCCTCCGGCGGTACGTCTTCACGTCGCGGAACGAGTGCTTCCCCTCCTGGCCGATGCCGAGGTAGAACTCACGGATGTCGTCGTCGGCGAGCAGCTCGGCCGCCGTCCCGTCGCGCACCACCTTGCCCGTCTCCATCACATAGCCGCGCGCGGCTATCTGGAGCGCCATCTGGGCGTTCTGCTCCACCAGCAGCACCGCGGTCCCGCGGCGGTTGATCTCGAGGATGATTTCGCGAACCTGGGCGACGATCTTCGGTGCGAGGCCGAGCGACGGCTCGTCCATCAGGAGGACCTGGGGATGTGACATCAGCGCGCGCCCGATCGCGAGCATTTGCTGCTCGCCGCCCGACAGGAAGCCCGCCGTCTGGCCGCGGAACCGCTCGAGCACGGGGAAGAGCTCGAACACCTCGGCGCGCGCCTTCTCGAAGTCCTCCTTCGAGCGCGTGAAGGCGCCGGCGCGGAGGTTGTCGTCGACGGTCAGCTCGAAGAAGGTGCGCCTGCCCTCCATCACCTGAGCTACGCCGCCCTTCACGATCTCGGGCGCGTCCCGGCCGGTGATCGGCTTCCCGTTGAGCTGGATCGTGCCCTTCGTGATCTTCCCGCGGTGGATGCCGAGGAGCCCCGTGATCGCGCGCAGCAACGTCGTCTTGCCGGCGCCGTTCGCGCCCAGCAGCGCGACGATCTCGTCGGGGCCGACGTCGAGCGAAACGCCGCGCAGGACCAGCACGACGTCGTCGTAGACGACCTCGACGTTACCCACGGCCAGCACTGGTTGTTCTGACACCGGCAGCCCTCAGCCTCCTCCCGGGCGCGATCGTTTCACATCGCTAGCGCCGGAGGGCGCGCAGTATGTCCGCGGCCACGTCGGCCGGAGTCCGCGTGACCTGCGACCACGTGTAGCGCTGTACGACGAGACCGGCCGCGCGGAGCTCGAGGTCGCGCCGCCGGTCCTTGTGCATGCGCGCCGGTGAGGCGTGGGCCGCCATCCCGTCCAGCTCGACCACCACGCCCGCGGCGCGCCAGAGCGCGTCGACCGTGAGGCCGCACATCCGGGCGTTGAATTCCGGCATGGGTATCTCGTACTCCTCGCAGAGCCAGACGAGTCGCTCCTCTAACACGCTCCGCGTGCGGGCGAGCTCCGGCTGATGCTCGCGCAGGGCACGGCGCATCGCTGAGCTGCCAGGCCGCCCGCGTGCGCACTCGGCAGCGAGATCGGGCAACCGCGCCAAGGCCCGGAACTCGACCTCCGCGACGAGGCGACGCACGTGCGCGTAACGAAAGCCGGCGGCGACGTCGATCACCGTCCGCGGCACCGACGTGACCGGAAGCCCACGGTGCTCCACGACCGAGAACCCGCGCGGCGCGTGAACCCTGACGGCTGGCAACGACACGCGGTTGTGTCGCGCGCTGACGTGGATGCGCCTGGGCTCGGCCTCGATCAGGCCCCACCACCAGGCGGCGGTCGTATGGCTGAGCGCCGCTCCTTCCCCCGCGTAGAGAAGCGCGGCGAGCAGCTCGCCCTTCTGCGAGAGCGCTCCGTGGCCGACCGTGTAGATCGATTGGTGGCGGCGGACCAGTTGCCCCTCCGCGACCCACCGCGCGATCTTCGCGTCAGAGAGCCCGGCGGACCGCAGCTGGGCCCGCGTGATCAGTCCCTCCTGCCCCTCGGCCATCCTCCTCACCCGAACCGCAACCGGTTCTGGCCGAGGGGTGGCCAAAAGTGGTTGCGGTTCGTGGCGGCGGCGCATCGGGCTCGGGAGGATCTGCCTCCGCGTGCCGCGTGGGTGTTACGGACGCGACGAATCAGCGCCGCGACGCGAAGAAGTCGCGCAGCAGCGCGGACGACTCCGCGGCCAGGAGGCCGCCGGCCACCTCGGGCCGGTGGTTGAGCCGCGGTTCTGACAGCACGTCCAGCACGCTGCCGGCGGCGCCCGCCTTCGGGTCAGGGGCGCCGTAGACGACGCGCGCGACGCGCGCGAGGACGATCGCCCCGGCGCACATGGCACACGGCTCGAGCGTCACGTAGAGGACATCCGCATTCAGCCGCCAGGTGCCGGCCGAGCGGGCGGCCTCGCGCAGGGCGAGGATCTCGCAATGCGCCGTCGGGTCCTGGCGTAGCTCGCGCTCGTTCGGCGCCGCTGCCACGACCTCGCCGTCGCGGGCGACCACGCAGCCGATCGGGACGTCGTCGTGCTCGAGCGCGCGCTCCGCCTCGCGTAGCGCGAGCTGCATGAAGTACTCGTCGCGCGGGAAGAAGGCGCTCACTCGACCGTGACGAGACGGCGGCCGCTCCAGCGCTCGGCCACGCGGACCGCACGCAGAACGCCCACGCGGCCGGCCACCCGAAGGCCGAGCGACCCGAGCGACATCGGCGACGGCCGCCCTCGCCCGAGCGCGCCCGACTCGATCAGCTCGCCGTACCACTCCACCGTCTCCCTGAGCGTCGCCCGGAGCCCACGCGGCCGGTAGCCCAGCTCGCGCTTCGCCTTCTCGGAGGAGTAGCGCCAATCCTGGGCCATGAGGCCGAACGCCTCGGGCGAGATGACTCCGCCGACCGAGCCGGCGGCGGCGATCGCCTCGGCCACCTCTCGAGGCACGATCCCGATCGGGTGGCGCACGTCGGAGAGGTCCGCGATCAGCTCGACGAGGTCGATCCAGCGAACGTTCTCGCCACCCAAGATGTAGCGCTCGCCGGACTCGCCCCGCTCGGCCGCGAGCACATGCCCGAGCGCGACGTCCTCCACGTGGACGATGTTGGTCGCCGCGTCGACGATCGCCGGGAGGCGACCGCGCAGGTAGTTCCCAACGATCCGGGTCGAGGTCTCGCCCGGCTGCGAGCGGTCGACGGGCACGCCGAGGACGTAGGCGGGGTTCACCACGACCACGTCGATCCCACAGCGCGCTCCGGCCGCCATCGCCTCGGCCTCGCCCTCGTGCTTCGAGTCCACGTAGGTCAGACCCAGGCCACCGCCGCGGTAGATGTCGTCCTCGCGTCCCGCGCGGCCCAGCATCGCGGGCCCGACCCCGCCGACGCTCGAGGTGAGGACCACGCGCTCCACCCCCTCGGCCGCGGCCGCCTCGACCGCGAGGCGCGGGGCGAGCGCGTTCACCTTCCAGACCGCCTCGGCGGGCCTGGTCGCCACCATCCCGGCAGCGTGGAAGACGAGGCGCGCGCCTCGGAACGCGCGCCGCAGGGCGGCCCGGTCGAGCACATCGGCCTCCACAGGCGTCACGGGAACGTCCCCGAGCCGGCCAAGCCGCGCACGGTCGCGGTGGGTGGCTCTAACCTCAGCACCTCGTTCGGCAAGGAGGCGCGCCACGTGGGCGCCGACGAATCCGGTCGCGCCTGTGACTGTCACGCGTGTTCCGGGGTACTCGTACGGTGCCCGCTTCGCACGACTTCTCGATTCTGGCCGTGTTCCTGTCGACATAAGACCGATGCCGCACCGTAACCGACTCGTACTGCTGGCCATGGCCGCCTGCCTCGCCGCCGCGGCGCCCGCCGCGGCGTCCGAGTACGTGCCGGGCGAGGTGATCGTTCGCGAGGAGGGCGAGGCGACCGGCGAGGTGGTCGAGCTGGCGCGGGGCGAGACGGTCCCGGGGGCCGTCGCCGACCTGCGCGCCGACCCGGACGTGGCCTCCGTCGAGCCCAACTACGTCGCGCGCGCGAGCCGGATCTGGAACGACCCAGGCCGCAGCGCGGAGCCCGAGGGCTGGGTCGACCTGCAGTGGAACTTCATCGGGAACGCGAGCGTCAACGCCCCGGAGGCATGGGATCTGGCGATCGACGCGGGCCACGCCGGCGGCCGCGGCGTGGTCGTCGCGGTCGTGGACACCGGCGTCGCCTACAGGACCCGCAAGCGGTACAAGCGGGCGCCGGATCTCCGCAAGCGCTCCTTCGTTCGGGGCTGGGATTTCGTGGACCGCGACCGCTGGCCGCACGACGAGTTCGGGCACGGCACGCACGTCGCCGGCACGATCGCCCAGGGCGTCAACAACGGCAAGGGCGTGACCGGCCTCGCCTACAACGCGCGGATCATGCCCATCCGGGTGCTCGACGCGAACGGCGAGGGTGGCGCCTGGCAGATCTCGCGTGGCATCCGCTACGCCGTGAAGCACCGCGCCGACATCGTGAACCTGAGCCTCGAGTTCCACCCCTCGATCACAGCCCGGCAGGTGCCGGAGATCATCCGGGCGATCCGCTTCGCCCACCGCAAGGGCGTCCTCGTGGTGGCCGCCGCAGGCAACGAGTCGGACTCGACGGTCGCCTACCCGGCGCGAGCCCGCGACGCGATCTCGGTCGGGGCGACCACCGAGAACCTGTGCCAGGCCGACTACTCGAACCAGGGCGGCCGGCTCGACCTCGTCGCTCCGGGAGGCGGCAACGACGCCGACAACAACGACAACCCGCGCGACGCCCAGAACTGCCGCCCCCTCCAGACCGGGCGCGACATCTATCAGCAGACCTTCATCAGCAATCCGCGCCGGTTCGGGCTCCCGAGCGGCTACCAGGGGACGTCAATGGCCGCCGCGCACGTATCGGCGACGGCGGCGCTCGTGATCGGCAGCCGCCGGCTCGGGAAGAACCCGAGCCGAGATCGCCTCGCCAAGCACCTGCGCCGGACCGCCCGCGACCTCGGCGCGGACGGATACGACCGCCGCTACGGGCACGGACTCGTGGACGCGGCCGCCGCGCTCAGGTAGTGCGAATGATCATCACGCTGCACGGGGCGTGATGCGAGACCTTGTTGGGGACGCTTCCGAGTAGGAAGCGCTTCGCCCCGGTCATGCCCTTGTTGCCGACCACGATCAGGTCGGCCCCCTTCTCCTCGGCGACGTCGAGGATCGCGTCGGCGGGATCGCCCTCGCGCGCATGGGTCTCCACCTCCACGCCGGCCTCCTTGATCACCTCGCTCGCAGCGCTGAGCGTCGCGTCGACGTCCTCGCGTGGGTTGACCATCCACTGCATGTCATCCGGGACCTGCTGGCGCTCCTCCCGCAGCCGGCCCTCGCCGATCGGCTCGTAGGCGCTGACGAGGTGCACCGAGGCACCAACCGCCTTCGCAAGCTCAGTGGCCTGCCTGACCGCCTCCTTCGCCGTGTCGGACCCGTCCGTGCCGACAACGATCGAACCGATCATCTTTCTCCTCTCCCGTGGGATGGCGAACGCGCGGATAATAAGTGTCCGGCCGATGCCGGGGTGGAGTAGGGTAAGACCATGGCCGAGCGGACTCGCTGTCTCGGCGTAGACGATCATCCCGTCGTCCGCCAAGGGCTCGCCCTTCTCTTCAAGGGGAGCGAGGACGTAGAACTCGTCGGCACGGTGACGACTGGCGAGGAGGCCATCGAGGCGATCGAGCGTCTACGCCCTCAGGTTGTCGTGATGGACGTGCGCCTGCCAGGCATCGACGGGGTGTCCGCGGTGAAGAAGATCCACCAGGCTGCGCCCAACGTCCAGATCGTGATGTTCTCGGCCTACGGCGACAAGCGCGTGCTTTCCGACGCGATCCAGGCGGGCGCGAAGGGCTACGTGATGAAGGGTTCGCCGCCCGAAGACCTCGTGCGGGCGATCCGCACCGTCGCCGACGGGCGCCCGTTCGTCGATCCCTCCCTCTCACCAGCCCTCTTGATGACCGATACCGACCCCGGCGACCAGCCGCTGTCCGAGCGCGAGCGCGAGATCCTCCAACTCCTGGCCGAGGGCTACCACACCGAGGAGATCGCCCGCCGGATCGGGCTGAGCGCGGAGACGGTCAAGGCCGACACGAAGCGCGTGATCGGGCGCTTCCAGGCCGACGGCAGGACGCACGCGGTCGCGATCGCGCTGCGCCAAGCGCTGATCGAGTAGCAACAAACGGGGACGGACCCCGTTCGTTGCGTCAGTCGCTCTCGCGCTCGCTCTCGCGCTCTACGACGCTCTCGCCGCCTCCGCCGTTCTCCTCCACGCGGTCCTCGAACCGCGGCGCCGCCCGGCGGCGGCGGGGTCCCAGCGGATCGATCGCCGGCGTCGGGGCCGGCGGCTCCTTCGAGTAGTAGTCGTACTTATCGTGCGGGCGCTCGGCATTCGTGATCACGACCCCGATCACCTTCGAGCGCAGCGTGCCCAGGAGCTTGAGCGCGCGCCGCAGCTCGTCGCGGCGGCTCTCGCCGAGCTTCACGACCAGCAGCACGCCGTCCACGGCGTTCGCTACCGGGATCGCGTCACCGACCGGCACCAGCGGGGCTGAGTCCACGAGCACGATGTCCGCCCGCTGCTTGGCCTGCTCGAGCACGGCCGGCAGCGAGTTGCCGGCCAGCAGCTCGGTCGGGTTCGGCGGGATCACGCCGGCGGGGACGACCTCGATGAACGGAGCGCTGCGCCACGCGTCGTCGCCCTCCTCGGTGGGAGCGGCGAGCGCATAGCTCGTGTGCACGCGGGTCACGACGTCTTCGAACGGGGTCGAGCCGATCAGCACTCCGCTCAGGCCGTGCGGGAACTGGATGCTGAAGTAGTCGGTGAACGTCGGCCGGCGTAGGTCCGCCTCGACGGCGAGCACCCCCTGGCCCGCGCCCGCGAGCGCGGCCGCGAGCCGCAGCGTGACCGTCGTCTTGCCCTCCTCGGGGACGGCACTCGTGACGAGCACGGTCTTGACGTTGCGGTCGAAGTTGAAGAAGCGCAGGTTGGTCGCCAGGCGGCCGTACGACTCCGCCTCGACGGGATCCGCCCAGACGCCGCCACCGGCGCGGCGGCGCACGAGTCGCTCCGAGCGCCGCGGGATCGACGCCACGACCGGCAGGTGCGCGATCGCCTCGACCTGCTCCTCCCGCTTGAGCCGGCGGTCGAGATACGAGACGAGGGCGGCCAGCAGCAGGCCGGCCAGGAGCCCGATCGGGATCGACACCAGGAAGGCCAGCCCGGGCCGCGGTGCGACGGGGTCGTCGGGAACCTCCGCCTCGCCCACCACCTCGACCGCGCCGCCCTGGAGGGCCGCCGCAATCTCGAGGTCGCTAAGGCGCCGCTCGATCGTGCGCCCGCGGGCGGTGGTGAGATCGTCGGCCTCGAGCTCCTCGAGCTGCAGCTGCGCGCGCTCGATGGCGCGCTCCAGATTGCGACTCGAGGCCTGCTGGCGGAAACGCGCGTAGGCGGTCGCGAACGCGTTCGCGATCTCCGCGGCGAGCTCTGGATCCTCGTCGCGGACCCTGATGGCCACCACGTTGGAGTCGTTCTCGATCTCGGCCTCCACCCGGTCGAGCAGGTCGGAGCTGCTGAGCTCCTCCGAGAGCCTCTCGGCCACACGGGCGGCGACGACCGTGTCATCGATCAGCTCGAGATTCGTCCGCGCGATCCGATCGGGGTCGGCGCCGGCGCCCGCCCCGGGGAACAGCGCGTCGATCGCCTCGGTCTGGCCGACCAGGACCTTCGCGGTCGCCTCGTACTCGTCATCCTGGGCGGCGCTCCGCAGCGTCACCACCAGCACGATCACCGCTGCGGTGGCGAGGATCAGCCAGCGGCGCTCGCCGAGGGTGTGCAGCAGGACGCGCAACCGCTCGCGGCGGTCCGCGGATTTCCGCTCGGAAGAGGCGGGAGGGAGGAATCCGTCAGTTGGAGTCACCGACGCGTCGTCACAATACTGGGATGGAGATCCCCCGGTTCTGGATCGCGATGCAGGTGCTGATCGTGATCTGCGTCGTGATCTCGATGGTCATCGCGATCGTCAAGCTCTAGATCCACGCGCGCGTGTGGAAGGTCACAGAGCGGCGCCCGGGACGGGCGTACGGTCTACCCATGACCACCACCATCGCACTCGCAGGCGGCAGCTGGACCTTCCTCGCAGTCGTAATCCTGTTCCTCATCGGGAACGTGATCGCGCTTTACACGCGGACCGGCAGCGGGATCAACCAGCACGCATACGGAAAGATCTACAGCGGCGCACCTGGGGCGAGCCTGGACAGCAGCGTCTCCGGCCACGACGGCCGCGAGCACAACTGGAGCAGGGGAACCCGCTAACCGCTGAAGCTCGGGCTGGGCTCGCCGAACAGGTAGCCCTGCCCGAGCGGCACGCCCAGGCCCTCGAGCTCGGCGAGCTCCTCGCGCGTCTCGATCCCCTCGGCGAGCAGCGGGATCTCGAGCCGGGTCGCCATCCGGTTGAGCCCGTCGACGATCGCGGACTTGGTCCGATCGCGGTCCACGCCGCGCACGAGCTGGCGATCGACCTTGAGGATGGCGGGCTTCATCGTGACGACGTCCCGCAGGTTCACGAACCCGGAGCCGATGTCATCCACGGCCAGGCGTCCGCCGCCGGCGCGAAACGTGGTCAGCGCCTCGTCGACGCCGGGCTGCTGCACGTCGCGCTCGGAGACCTCGAGCATCATGTTGTCGTAGCGCTTGCGCTGCGAGAAGAGCTCCTGGAGCTGCGGCGACAGGAGCGCCTCCGCGGTGATGTTCGCCGAGACGAAGGCGTTGCCGGGCAGCTTGTCGGCCGTCGCGAACCCGGCCCGCATGATCCGCCGCTCGAGCGGGGCCGTGAGACCCAGCTTCGCAGCGCTCTCGAACCACATCGCGGGCGGAGCCGCCGGGCCGCCGCTGAAGCGGGCGAGCAGCTCGTAGCCGCAGGCGTTGCGCTCCTTGAGCTGCACGATCGGCAGGAAGACGGGGTGGATCGCGTCCAGGTTGGAGCAGGCGTATTCGAGCGCCTCACGCCAGTTGACCTGCGAGGGATCGAGCAGGTCGAAGTTCTTGCCGTTTGCGGACGTACCGATCACTGATCGTCGTTTCGACAGCTCAGAGGTCGGGCTTAACCGGCACAGGGCCGGGGTGGACGCCTTCGGAGAGCGCCTGAACGGCTTCTTGCAGCTCAGCGACCTGCGCCTCGAGGCGCGCGAGCCGAAGGGGGACGGAGCCCATTTCCTTCACGGGCGGCTCCGTATCCGCCTCGGGGGCGTCCTCGTCCTCGACGAGCAGGTGCCTGAAGCGCTCCTCCTTCTGCCCGGGGCGCCGCCCCGCGCTGGCGGCCAGGTCCCGACCGACGAGCGCGTCGATCGCGGCCCTAAGCTCGCCGGGCCCTTCGAAGCGGTGGAGGCGCTCCGTGCGGGAGCGCAGCTCGCCGGGAGTCTGCGGCCCGCGCAGCATGAGGACGGTGAGCACCGCGAGCTCGGGCCGATCCAGGCCGAGCGCCTCGTCGAGCAGATGGCGGTACTTCGTCGCGCGGCTTCCCGCACCGCTCGCGAGGCGCACCCAGCGGCGCCTGCCCAGGCGCTCGAGCGCCACCCGGATCGTGCCCTCGTCGTACTCGACGACCGGGTCGCGGTTGGTGGCCTGGTTGCAGGCCAGGCGGAGCGCGTTCAGGCTCAGCGGGTACTGGTCCGGCGTGGTGCGCTGCTTCTCGACGAGCGCGCCGAGCACGCGGACCTCCTCGGGCGTCAGGTCCATGCGGCCGACTCTAGCCAGCGGTGAACAAGGGGCCAGGCCCCTTGTTCACCCTCGGTCCGGGAGAATCAGCGCATGTCGCTCAAGGCACGTGCGGAGGGCGCCGCCGCGCAGGCGCTGATGCGGCTTCCCGAGGGAGTCCAGCGAAGGCTCAGCGGTACGCCGGTCGAGATCGACGGCCTGCGGCTCTCAGCCGAGGCGCAGCTCCTGATCAAGATGCGCGAGTGGTCGCCGCGGCCGGCGTATTCGGAGGTCCCGGTCACGGAGGCCAGGGAGCTGCTCGAGCGCGAGGCCAGGGCCGCGCGCGGACGCCTGATCCGGGTCGCCGACGTACGCGACCTCGAGGTGGCGGGGCGCCCCGCCCGCCTGTACGTGCCGGAGACCGACCGCGGCGGCCTGCTCGTCTACTTCCACGGTGGCGGCTGGGTGCTCGGCAGCCTGGAGAGCCACGAGCAGCCGTGCCGCTTCCTCGCGCGCGAGGGCGGCGTGCGCGTCCTTTCGGTGGACTACCGGCTCGCACCCGAGGCGAAGTTCCCGGCGGCCTTCGACGATGCGCTGGCGGCGTTCGTCTGGGCGCGTGAGCACGCTGCCGAACTGGGCGTCGACCCCGACCGGATCGCCGTCGGCGGCGACAGTGCCGGCGGCAACCTGAGCGCTGCAGTCGCCCAGTTCGCCGACCCCCGCCCGGCGCTCGCCGTGCTGATCTACCCGGTGTGCGACCTCTCCCAGAAGACCAGGTCCTATGAGCTCTTCAGGGACGGGTTCTTCCTCACCGAGGCCAGCATGGACTGGTACCGCGGCAACTACCTGCCGGACGAGGCCGCGGCCCGCGATCCGCGCGCCTCTCCGCTGCTCGCCGAGGACCTGAGCGAACACCCGCGCACCTACCTCGCGGTCGCCGGGTTCGATCCGCTGCGGGACGAGGGCCTCGCCTACGGGCGCCGACTGGAGGAGGCGGGCGTCGACGTCGAGATCACACTCAACGAGGGCTCGATCCACGGCTTCGCGAACATGGTCGGGATCGGGCGCGAGTCGGCCGCGGCGATGACCGGCGCCGCTCAGGCGCTCAGGTCGCTCTAGCGGCCGTTCAACTTGATCGCACGCCGGTAGGCGGCGAAGGCGGGCTTGCGTGAGTAGTCGTCGCGGAGCAGCCCGACGGCCGAGAACAGGTCCGCGCCGTCCGAGTTGTTGTCGCGCAGGTTGAACCAGCGGTAGTCGGTGATGCCCAGCGAGCCCGACCACAGCGCGACCGCCTCGATCGTCGCCTCGAGGTCGCGCCGCTGCGACGGCTCGCCACGGCCGAGGTTCGTCGGGTAGCCGTTCTCGCTGACCCACAGATCGATCTCGCGCCCGAGGCCCGCCTTCGGCATGTAGCAGTCGCGGACGAGGGTCAGCGCCTCGGCGACCTCGTCGCCCGCCGTCCGGCCCGGGATTGGCGCCGGTGGCCAGACGAGCGCCGGGTACACCTGCACGCCGACGTGGTCCACGCGCTTGCGGAACCGGTCGGCGTCCGGGTGCGCCCCGATGTCCTCCCAGAACGCCCGGTCGCTCTCGGGACTCCAGCGCCACATGACGTTGAAGCCCAGGTCGAGCCGCGGGCGGCCGATCCGCCGGAGGACGCTGCGCGCCACGATCACTCCCCGCACGAGCGCGTCCACGACGCCCTCGTAGGCGCCGTCCGAAGTGTTGGGCGAGATCGGCAGGTTCGCCTCGTTGGTGATCGAGAAACCGGTGACCGCGCGGCGGCTGCCGAGCCGCCTGACCGCCTCGCGGACGAAGTCCTCGAAGCCCTCGATATCGCCCTCGCGGCCCTCCGGCGGGTGGTAGCGGACCTGGATCTCACTGCGAAATCCCGCCAGCGCGAAGTGGCGGACGAGCTTGCCCATCTCCTTGATCCCGGCGACGCCGTCCGACCAGAACAGCCGGTTGAGCCGCAGGACGAGCTGACGCCGCTTCGGGCGCAGATCCTGAAGCGCCTTGGTCGCCTTGCCGAGGTCCTCGGCCGCCGGCTCCTCCTGCGTCACGCCGGCGCTGCCCGCCAGACGCGGCGTTATGCCGAACCGGACCGGCACGACCTCGCCGGGCGGGGGCGGGTCGGCGGTCAGACAGCTGCCGTCTCCCCCCTGCGCCATCGCGGGCGGGGCGAGCAGGAGCGCCAGCAGGATCACGAGCAGCGGCACGCGGTCAGCTTTGCACGACGATCCGGTCGCCGGGGGCGATTCCCGCCGCGGCCGCTGCGCCCGCGGGCAACTCGACCACCGCGCGTGCTCGCCGCTCGGCCCGCGTGCGCCGTGGCGGCACTTCGTGATGCACCGCCAGCACCGTCCGCCTTTCGTCAATGAACAGGACGTCGATCGGGCGGCGCATGAAGCACGTGTGGATCGCGCGGCACGGCTCGAGCATCAGGCCGCGCTCTACCGGCCTGCCGATCAATCCGCGCAACCGCCTCCAGGGCGTGTCCGCGATCTCGCACGCGATCCGGTGGACCATCGCCTACGAAAGGGCCGAAGTGGGCGGTCTAGACCCCCAGGACGGTGGAAAATGCCGCCCACTTCTACGGCGACATGATCTTGCCGGTCACGCGGCGGAGCGGTCCCGGCAGCCAGCGGGCGAAGCGCGAGCCCTCCTGCATCGCGCGCAGACGCGGCGCCGAGCCGCGGCCGAACGCGCGCACCAGCGGCCCGCCCTCGGTCGGGGCGTGGTGGTGGAGCGGCCCCTCCGGCATGTCGTCAAGTGTGCGCCCGATCACGAGCCGCTGGATCTCACTCGTGCCCTCGAAGATCTTGTAGAGCTTCGCGTCGCGGTACCACTTCTCCACCGGCAGGTCCTTGATGTAGCCCCAGCCGGCGGTGACCTGCACGGCCTGCTCGGTGATCCGCACCGCGACCTCGGACGCCTTGAGCTTCGACATGGAGCCCTCGGCGAACCGGTATGGCACCTTCTGCGCGGCCATCCACGAGGCCCGCCAGGTCAGAAGGCGCGCCGAGTCGAGTTCCGCCGCCAGCTCGGCGAGCGGGAACGAGATGCCCTGGTTGTCGGCGATCGGCGCCCCGAATGCCTCGCGCTCGTGGGCGTACTCGCAGGCGAACTCGAGCGCCGCGCGCCCGATGCCGAGCGCCTGGGCGGCCACCATCGGCCGCGTCTGCTCGAACGCGCCGAGCGTCGCCGAGCGGCTGCCGTCGGCGCGCGCGTCTGCCAGGCGCTGCTCGAGCTTCTCGTCGCCGCCCAGCAGGTGGTCGCCGGGGATGCGGCAGTCGTCGAAGCGCAGCTCGGCGGTGTGTGAGGCGCGACAGCCGAGCTTCTTCAGCTTCCGCACCATCTCGAGGCCGGCCGTGCCGCCGGGGACGATGAACATCGCCTGGCCGCGGTGCCCGAGCTCCGGATCGACGGTGGCGTTGACCACGTGGACGTTCGCGATCCCGCCGTTCCCGATCCACATCTTGCGTCCGTTCAGCACCCAGTCGCCGCCGTCCCGGCGCGCCGTCGTCTGGAGGTTCTTGACATCGCTCCCGCCCTGCGGCTCGGAGACCGCGAGCGCCGCGAGCTTCAGGTCGCCGGGCTCGCCGAAGAACTCGGGGACGAAGCGGAGCAGCTGCTCCGGCGTCGCCGCCTGGTTGAAGGCGGACAGGGCGAGCGCCGGCATCACGATCGAGAGCCCGATCCCGGCGCACCCCCAGAAGAGCTCCTCCATGAAGAGCGGCAGCGCGAGGCCCGTCGGGTCGGTGATCAGGTCGCGATAGAAGAGCGGGTTGTAGAAGCCCTGCTGCGCCGCCTCCTCGAGCACCGGCCACGGGAACTCCTCACGCTCGTCGTACTCGGCGGCGACCGGCCGGATCACGTCGCGGGCGAACGCGTGCGTGCGCTCGACCAGGTCGAGCTGGGCGGGCGCCAGCGCGAAGCCGAACTCGCTCATTCCACCTTCCCGAGCAGGTGCGGCTTCTCGCCGTCCGGGGTGGTGAGGGCGAAGTCGCTGTCGCGGGCGGCAAAACCCGCCTTGCCGGGGATCCCGAGCGGGCGCCGGAACTCCACCTCGACCGCGAACGAGTCCGCCAGCCTGCCCTCGAGCGCGGCCAGGCACCGGGCCTTCATCCACATGCCGTGGGCGATCATCCCGGGGAACCCGAACAGCCGCGCGGTCAGCGGGTTCAGGTGGATCGGGTTGTGGTCGCCCGACACGCCGGCGTAGCGGCGGCCGATGTTGCCGGGCACGCGCCAGATCGCGGCGGGCGCGGGCGGCTCCTGCGTGTCGCTGCAATTTCGGGCTCCGTCCCCGTTCTTGCCGTCGCCTCCGCCGCGGCGCAGGTACGTCGACCGGCTCACCCACGCGAGGTCGCCGCTCGCCCGAGCCTCGGCGACCACGTCGAATTGCTTGCCGCGGCGATGTGGGCGAAGGTCCTCGGTCCAGACGGAGATCGCAAGCCTCTCGTCCGCGGTCAGCGGGCGCCGCTGCTCGATCCGGTTCCCCACGTGGACGAGCCCGAGAAGCGCGAACGGGAACCGGCGCGAGGTCATGATCTCCATCGACAACGGGAACGCCAGGACGTGCGGGTACGTCGCCGGCAGGCGGTCGCCGACGCGGAACTCGCAGACCCGGGCGTACTCCGCCAGGTGGTCGCGGTCGATCTCGACCTCGCGCTCCTTCCGCTCGTCGGGCAGCTCGTCGGGGCGGCCCGGGAGCAGCGGGCCGATCGCGGCCTTGGCGTACGTCCCGCGCATCAGGCCCCGAGCAGGCTCTGGCCGCAGACCCTGACCACGTTCCCGTTCACGCCGCTCGAAGCGGCGGCCGCGAGCCACGCGATGGTCTCCGCGACGTCCACCGGCTGCCCGCCCTGGGCCAGGCTGTTCATGCGGCGCCCCGCCTCGCGCGTGGCGAACGGCATAGCGGCGGTCATGTCCGTCTCGATGAAGCCGGGTGCGACGGCGTTGATCGTGGCGCCGCGCGCACGCATGTCGGCGGCGAGCGATCGGACCATCCCGATGATCCCCGCCTTGCTGGTCGCGTAGTTCGTCTGGCCGCGGTTCCCCGCGATGCCGCTGACCGAGGAAACCGACACGATCGCCGCGTTCTCGCGCAGGGCGTCGCCGCCGAGGAGCCGCTCGTTGATGCGCTCCTGGCTGACGAGGTTCACGCCGAGCACGGCGTCCCACTGGTCCTCGCTCATCCGGCCGAGCGTCTTGTCCTTCGTGATGCCCGCGTTGTGGACGAGCACGTGAAGGCCGCCGTGGCGCGCGCGCACGTGCGCCGCCAGGCGCTCCGACGCGTCCGAATCCGTGATGTCGAGCTGGAGCGCTTCGCCGCCGATCCGGTTGGCCACGTCCGTCAGCGCCTCGCCGGCGGCGGGGATGTCGGCGACGATCACCTCGGCGCCGTCGCGCGCGAGCACCTCGGCGATCGCCGCGCCGATTCCACGGGCCGCGCCCGTCACGACCGCGACGCGCCCGGCGTGTGGCTTGTCCCAGTCCTCCGGGGCCGGTGGCTCGGCGGGATGGACGCGTACGCCCTGGCCCGACACGTAGGCCGAGCGCGCGGACAGGAGGAAGCGAAGTGTCGAGTCGAGTGCCCCGTCGGCGCCGGGCTCGACCTCGACCAAGTTCGCGGTCGCGCCCCTGCCGACCTCCTTGCCGACCGAGCGGACGAACCCCTCGACGGCGCGCTGGGCGGTAGCCGCGGCGAAGGATCCGCAGCTCTCCGGCGGCGTCGTCAGGACGATCACGCGGCCGCTCGGCGCGACCGACCGGATCACCGGGTGGAAGAAGTCGTAGAGCGCGCGCAGCCGGGCGCTCGTCTCGATTCCGGTCGCGTCGTACACGAGCGCCGCGTAGCGCGGGCCCTCGTCCTCGCCCTCCGGCTCGGACTCGCTGACCACGTGCGCGCCGATCCGGCGCAGGGCCTCCTGAAGCGGCGCGGTGAGGCGCCCGCCCTCCGCGGCGCCGAGCAGCACGGGCCCGTCCACGACCGGCTTGCCCGGCTCGTGGCGCTCGATCTCGGTGGGCTGCGGCAGGCCGATCGTCTTCACGACGCGGCCCCCGAGCCCCGAGTTGGCGATGCGGTGATAGCGGTCGTTCATGCCCTCTTCTCCATGATCGCGGTGACGCCCTGGCCGCCTGCGGCGCAGATCGAGATCAGCCCGCGGCCCGAGCCGCGCTCGTCCAGCAGCTTCGCCAGGGCCGCGACGATGCGAGCCCCGGTGGCCGCGAAAGGATGGCCGGCGGCGAGCGAAGAGCCGTTCACGTTCAGCTTCGCGCGGTCAATCGCGCCGAGCGGCTGGTCGCGGCCGAGCTTGTCCTTGCAGAAGGCCGGGTCCTCCCACGCCTTCAGCGTCATCAGGACCTGCGCGGCGAACGCCTCGTGGATCTCGTAGAAGTCGAAGTCCTGAAGCGCCAAGCCGTTGCGGTCGAGCAGGCGCGGGACGGTGTAGAGCGGTGCGGCCAGGAGACCCTCGTCACCCTGCACGAAGTCGACAGCGCCGACCTCGGCGTCGACGATATGCGCCAGCACCGGCAGCGAGCGTCGCTGGGCCCACTCGTCGTTTGCGACCAGTACCGCCGCCGCACCGTCGGTGAGCGGGGTCGAGTTGCCGGCGGTCATCGTGCCCTTCTCGCGATCCCCGAAGACGGGCTTCAGCTTGGCGAGCGCCTCGACGCTCGCGTCGGGGCGCAGGTTCTCGTCGCGCTCGAGCCCGAGGAAGGGCGTCGTCAGGTCGTCGAAGAACCCGCGGTCCCAAGCCGCGGCGAGGTTGCGGTGGCTCGCAACGGCGAGCTCGTCCTGCTCGTCGCGCGTGATGCCCCAGCGCTCGGTCGAGATCGCCTGGTGCTCGCCCATCGACAGGCCGGTGCGGGGCTCCGCGTTCTCCGGGATGTTCGGCACGACCTGGCCCGGGCGAAGGTGGCCGAGCAGACGAGCGCGCTGCGCCAGCGACTTCGCCCGGCTGACCTCGAGCAGCAGGTTTCGCAGATCGTCGTTCAGCTCGATCGGCGCGTCGCTCGTGGTGTCGACGCCGGCGCCGATCCCCCACTCGATCTGGCCGAGCGCGATCTTGTTCGCCACGTTGATCGTGGTGGCCAGGCTCGTGCCGCACGCCTGCTGGAGGTCGTACGCGGGCGAGTCCGGCGACAGCGCGCTGCCGAGCACGCACTCGCGCGTCAGGTTGAAGTCACGGCTGTGTTTCAGCACGGCGCCGGCCGCGACCTCGCCGGCGCGCTCGCCCTGGAGGCCGAACCGGCCGACGAGCCCGTCGAGCGCCGCCGTGAGCATGTCCTGGTTCGACGCGCGCGCGTAGGCGCGGTCGCGCCGGGCGAAGGGGATGCGGTTGCCGCCGAGCACGGCGGCCAGGCTTCGGTCCATAGCCGGTTTCCTACCGCGTTCGCGGGGTTCTCAACCGCGCGGCGGCAGGCCCACGGCCGCCAGCGCGTCCGCCCGCTCCTCGTGCACCACCATCCGGACCAGCTCGTCGCCGCGGAAGGTCATCACCCAGGCGATCTTGTTGTCGAGCTCGAGGCCGCTGCCGTGGCCGCGCCCGCGCGCGCGTATGAAGACGACGATCTCGCCGCCGGGCGCCTCGATGAGCTCCTCGGGCTCGAAGGTGAGCTCGGCGAACGAGCGCCGCAGCTCGTCGAGCGACCTCTGAACCCCCTCCGGGCCGCGGAAGACGCCCGACGTGTCGATGATCGAGTCCGCCTGGTGCAGCTCGAAGTCCGGCGAGAGCCCCTGCACCGCCCCGGTTCGTCCGAACTCGGCGATCTGGGCCCGGAGTCTGTCGATCCTCGGCGATGGCACGCCCGGCACGCTACATCCGGGCGCCCGCGATCAGCGTCCGCGCGTTCACGACCGGGCCCAGTAGTGCCAGCGGGGAACGCTGCCGGGTCACGACCTGCTCGATCTGCCGAGCGACCCACTCGTCCCGCGCGGCGGCGCGGAACGCGATGCGCTCGTTCGCGCGCAGCCTCCGTCCCGTCGACAGGTCGGCGATCACCCAGTGATGGAGTCCCAGGCGGCGGCGGAAGGTGCGCCGGTAGCGGTCGAGGGCCGCGTCGAGGTTCGATCCGTCGAGCAGCGCATCCGCCGTGTGGTCGACGAGCCATTCCGCGCTCTGGAACGCCCAGCCACAGCCGACGCCCATTGTTGGATCGGTGGCAAGCGCGGCGTCCCCCACGAACGCGAGGCCGCGGCCGGCCGCCGGCCGCATTACGTTCGGGACGTCGAGCTTGCCGAGCAGCTTCGAGACGCGCTCGGCGTCGTCCACGGGCGGCGCCTCGGGCACCGCCGCGATGGTCGCCCGATACGCGCGCTCGGGATCGGCGCGGAACTCCGCAAGCCGTGACTTGTGGACCCCCGCCACCACGACGGTCAGGTCGTCCTCGTTCGGGAAGGCCGCCACACCGTCCGGCTCGGCGAACCACAGCCGTGCCCGCGTCGTCTTCGGAAGCCCGCGCCAGTACGCGAAGTAGAAGAACCGGCCGTGCGGGCGCACGCGGCCGGGGACGCGCGCGAGGCGCGCGACATCCGAGCCCCGTCCGTCGGCGCCGACGACGAGCCTTGCTCGGATCGCGCGCCGCGCCTCACCCGGCGACTCGATCTCGACCCCGGCAGGCCGCCCGTCGCCGTTCGCCAGCAGTCCGACCGCCCGCGCGCCGGTGATCAGCTCGACGCCGGGCGTCTCGGCGGCGAGCTCACGCAGGAGCGGGTCGAGCGTCTTCCGCGTGACTCCGTAGCCGTGCGGCACGTCCGTCGGGAGGCGCATCCAGCCGCCGAACGGGCTCCAGGCGGCGGGGTGGGCGCGCACCGCGCCGCGCGCCTCGATCAGCTCCGCGATCCCGACCCGCCGCATGGTCGGAACGGCGCTCGACAGGATCTGGTGCGTGCAGGTGACCTTGTAGGCGGCGGGATCGGGGCGGCGCTCGATCAGCGCCACCCGCAGGCCGGCCAGCCCGTAGAGCCGGGCGGCGGTACAGCCGCCGATGCTCGCCCCGACGACGGCGACGTCGAATGGAGGCATGCCCGTCATACGTGAGAGTGTGCCGCCATGACCACTCGAATGAAGTTGCTGCTGCCGTTGGCCGTCATCGGGTTCGTCGTGCCGAACGTGATGCTCGGCATCTTCATCGCCGAACACGGCGTCGATCTGGAGCTCTACCTGGACAACTGGTTCGCGACCCTGGCGTCGTCGCAGCTCGTCGTGGACCTCGTCATCGCGTTCTGGGCGTTCGCCATCTGGGCGAGCTTCGACGGCCCGCGCAGCGGCGTCGATCGCTGGTGGGTCGTGATCCCCGCGAGCCTCCTGGTGGGCGTCTGCTTCGCGGTGCCGCTCTACCTCTACATGCGCGAGCGGCAGCTCAGTACGGCGTGAGCATCGCGAGGCCGACGAACGCGAAGAGCAGCCGGTACCGGCGCTGCATCCACACCGCCGTCTCGAATCCCAGGCCACGCCGCAGCGCCTGACGCGAGAATGCCGCGTGCAACACCCACGCGATGGGGCTCAGGAGCAGGACGTCCGGCAGGACCCCGGACACGGCCAGACCGAGGACCAGCCCGTAGGCAACCGTGAACAGCCCGAAGCTCGCGAGGAATGCCCGCCGGCGCCCGAACACCACGGCGCTGGTCCTGATCCCGTGGGCGGAGTCGAACTCGCAGTCGCGCACCTCCTGCATGAGGTGCCCCGCGGCGAACACCAAGCCGAAGAACGCGCTGAGGACGACCCCCGTCCCGTCGACGGCGCCTGCCGTCGTGTAGCCGAGCAGGAAATGAAGCGCGCCACCGACCAGGTGGTTGAGCGACGCCGCGATCGGCGTGCTCTTGCCGAGCCGCGGCGAGAGCGAGTACACCAGGCTGAGCGCGGCGATCCCGGCGCCGATGAGCAGCGCCGACGCGCCGACCGCGGCCAGAGCGACCCCGGCCACGACCAGCAGCGCGATCGCGAGCCACCCGACCTGGCCCCGCCCGATGTCGTGGCCGCCGCTCCCCGGGCCCGCCCGACGCGGGTCGTGCGCGTCGCTCGTGTACCCCGCCCAGTCGTTGAAGACAAACACGTGCGCGGTGAGCGCGGTGCTGCCGAGCATAAGCAGCCCCAGCCGCGCCAGCCCGTCCCCTTCGAGGTCGAGGCCGCCGAGGTAGGCCCCGAGCAGCGGGGAGGCCTGCAGCACGCACACCTCCACCCCGCGGGTCCCCGCGAAATGCCGCAGGATGCTCATCGGGCCGCCTCGTAGAGCCGGAGCCACAGCGCGTACCCGGCGTCCTCAGACCAGTAGAACCGGCTGACGGTCGCGGTCTGGTCGTTGTGGTAGAGCAACGGCGGCGTCTGGCGAAGTAGGGCGAAGTCGTCGCTGCCGAGCCGCATGAGCAGGTCATCGATCGCCCGCCGCGCCTCCGGATCCGGCCGCGACGCCGATGCCCTCACGAGCGCTCGCACCAACTCGCTCCAGGGCTCCTGGCCCGGGGCGGGTTGCGCCAGTGGCACCTCGCGGAGCGGGATCCGGCACCCGTGTCGCCGCAGCTCGGCGCTGCGGAGGTACGGCATCAGCGGGGTCTTTGCGTAGTAGGTGGTCGCGTCGTCCTCGCCGGCCACCCGCCGGATCGCGTCGCAGAGGTTCCGCGCCTCGGGCCGATCGAGTTCGCGCAGCATCAGGTACACGTGCATCTGGATCACGAAGTCGGCCGGATTCGGGTCGCGTCCCGGGTCCAGACACTCGTACCTCTCCTGCGGAGCGAGCCAGGTGCGATAGAGGCCGCGCCCGTCGCGGTACCGGGCGAGCGTCCTCAGCATGGGCCCTAACCGCGGGTCGCCCGCGCCCCTCCCGGCGAGCCTCCACGCCAGTGCGGTGTCGTCCGAGTCGGGCGTGATCACGCATCCCAACGTGCCGATGGTGGGCGCGTCCGGCAACCCGTGGTAGCGCACCAGCCCGTCGCTCTCGATCTGCGCCGCGAGATGTCGCCGGGCACGGACCACCGCATCGCCGAGGCCTCGGCTGCGTGCGACCGGAGCGAGCAGGTCCACGAGGGTCGAGGTCAGGTACGTGTTCATCTCCTCCTGGGGAGCTTCGTACCGCGGGCTGCTCGTGAAGGTGGTGAGCCAGTAGCCCTTGCCGCTCTGGTTGTCGCGCAGCCGCTGCGCCGCGTTCGCGGCCAGCGCGCGCAGGCCCGTCCCGGACGCCGGCGGCCCGGGCGGCGACGCAACCGTCACGGGCTCCTCGCGGATGACGCGGATGTCGCTCCGGGGCTCGACCCGCACCGCTAGCTGGAGCACGTGCTCGCCCGGCGCGATGCCGCTGATATCGGCAGCGACACGCCAGCCCGAGGGCGAGTCCGCGTCCATCGCGCGGTCGACGTCCGGGCGCGATGTGAATGCCTTCGTCGTGCCGATCACCATCCCGTCTATGAGCACCAGCGCCTGCGCAGGGGTGCGCCCGCAGGTGAGGGCCCATCCTTCGAGCGCCGCGCCCGGTTCCAGTGCGAGCGCAGCAGCGCCGTCTCCGTGGACCCGCGTGGCTCCGATCCGCTCGATGAAACCGCGGGCGCCGCACTGAAGCTCGCCGGGCGCGGGCGAATGGCGCAATTCGACGAGGAACGGCGTGTTGCTCGGATCCCACGCGCCGCGCATCGACTCGGGGTCGCCCGCGAAGATGCGCTCGTCGCTCGTCTTCGTGTACCAGAAGGCCCCGATCGCCTGCACGCCGACCGCCACCACCATCGTCGCGACGAGCACTCGGCGTGCGGACGGACGCAGCACCAGCGGTGCGGGCGCGAGCATCCACACCATGATCGGCAGGAGGTCGGCGAGCCACCGCGGACCCCACGACTCGCCGGCGCGCCAGTCCGCCTGCGAGTAGAGCAGGAGCTGGGCCACGACCGCAGCGCTGAGCGCGATGGCGAGCTGTCTCGAGCTCGGTGTGCGCAGGCGCTGGGCCAGCCCCACGCCGATGAAGATGAGGAACGGCGTGAAGACGAGGAGTCCACGCGTCGGGCTGACCAGGAGCCCCGGCAGCCCCAGCAAGTCCACATCGAAGAACTTCCCGCTCGACGACTCGAACGCGGCGTACCCGCCGCCGAGGTGGCCGATGAAGCCGAGGTTGTAGTAGAGCAGTGCCGCCAGCGGCAGCGCTGCGCCCGGAAGCAGCCAGACGGCATCGCGCTTGCGACTCCAAACCGCAAAGGCAAGGAACGCGCCGGCGATCAGGACGTCCGGCGGACGATTCGCCGCGATCAGGACGCACACGAATCCGAGAAGCCCGGTGCGCGCGGGTGATGCACGGCTCACGGCCAACAGCAGGGCAAGGGCGACCAGGAGCTGTCCGGAGCCGTGCTGCCAGAGCGCCTGGCTCGAGGTCATCCACGTGTTGGTTCCGAAGGCGAACACGAGGGCGAGCGGAAGTGCCCACCGGTTGCCCTCGCGGCGGAGCACCAGGAACATCAGGACGCTGGCGATCGCGGCGAGCAACGACGCCGAGAGCTTCTCCATGACCTCGGCCACCCGGTCGATCTGGGGCTGTTCCCAGCCGTCTGCTTCGAGCCAGAGCGTGACGGGCAAATACAGCGGCGCCACGAGCAATGGCGTCACCACGGGGTACACGGAGGCGAGCTGACCCCGGGGCGCGCGGAACATCCAGAAGGCCGACGGCTCGAAGTAGGTGGCGCTGGCGTCCCTCTGCTTCCCGGGCTCCCGAATCGGGTGCCCATGGGCAACCAGGCGCGCGTTCGCGTCGAGACTGGGCGTCCCGTCGTGCCAGAAGATCAACGGCAGGTATCGATTGGGCAGGGTGTCTCCCGCACCGATCGTCCGGAGGTTCGCGTTGTAGACCAGCAGGCAGAGCACTCCGAGAAGGAGCGGCACCACCCACCGGGCCAGGCGGGTCGAGCGGGGCATCGCCTGCCGATGATGACTGTTACTGCCTATCCGTCTGGTGATCACGTGGTTGGCTCCAGGCGCTGCGACCGCCGGCCGATGTGCTCGGACGTGGGGCGCCGGCCGGCGATCCTGCTCCCCCAACCGAAGGACTCGCCTAATGCTGATCGCCCGCCGTCTGTCTCCCCTTGCCGCCGTACTGGCGCTACTCGTCGTGCCGGCTGGAGGCTCCGCCCACCACATCCAGAAGCCCGGGACGAAGAAGCAGTGCCGGCAGAGCGTCGTGGCCATCGAGGGCCAGATCGCCACGAACGCCAAGGTGTACAAGAACAAGAAGGCGAAGCTCGGGAACCAGATCGAGGGCAAGCAGGAGGCCATCTCCAGCCTGAAGGCGAGGAACAAGAAGGCGGCGGCGGCGCTCGCCGGGATCAAGCCTGAGCTGGCCGCGCTCCAGGCTCAGGTCGATGTCCTGATGGATGAGTTCAGCACGACGATGGACCCGGCCCGCCCGGCGCAGATCATCGCGGAGGTCGACGACCTGACCGACCAGATGAACACGCTCGAGGTCAAGCGCGGGGGGATCGCGGACGCCGTCTACAACCGGAAGCAGAAGATCAAGAAACTGGGCGAGAGCGTCGAGAGCCTTGACTGGCAGCTCGGCTACGCGACCAAGGAGCAGAAGGTGGACAAGCGGCTCCGGGAGCGCTACCTGAGCCACCTCGTCGAGTACTGCCAGCGCTTCGCCTAGTACGAATCGCCTGCGCAGCGCAGGTTAGTCTCGCGTAGTTGCGAGCTCCGGACCGCGAGCGGATTCTCAGGACCCTGACGTTCTGGCTGCGGCCGGCGTTCGCGCTACGTGTCGTCCACCGTTTTCAGACGATCGCGGGATTCGATCGCGCCGTAGCGCTGGCCTCGAGCGCGCTGACGGCGTTGATCCCACTCGCGGTCGTCAGCGGCGCGGTCCTGACGCGCATCGGGGGGCAGGACACCGCCGACCGGATCATCGAGCGCTACGAGCTCACGGGCGGAGGCGCCGAGGCCGTCAGAGACATCTTCGCGCCCCCCGGCGACGCGACCACCAGCCTGGGCATAGTCGGGGCGCTGCTCTTGCTCGTCGCGGTGCTGAGCTTCGCGCGAGCCGTGCAGCGGCTGTTCGAGCAGAGCTGGGAGCTTCCTCCGCTGAGTGTCCGCAACACGCTCAACGGCCTGCGCTGGGTGGCCGTCTTTGTGCTGTACCTGCTGGTCAGCGGCTGGATCCACGGCGCCTTCGGCCGTGGCCGCCTCGAACTGGTGGCGGCACTGCTGGTACTCCCGCTGAGCGTCGTCTTCCTCGTCTGGAGCGGCTGGGTGCTGAGCGCGAAGCGGATCGACTGGCGGGACATGCTGCCGTTCGGCGTGATCGCATCGGTCCTGTCCGCGGTCTATTCGATGGGAGCGACCGTCTATGTGCCGGACATGTTCAGCTCGTACGCGACCCGCTACGGAGTGATCGGCGCCGTCTTCGCGATGATCTCGACGCTGTTCTGCGTCATGCTCGTCATCGTCGGGTCGGCGGCCCTCGGCCGCGAGGTGCACGAGGAGCTGGACCGCATCCGGCGGGGCGAGCGGCCGCCCGATCACGACGTCCGCCGCCAATGGGACAACGTGCTCGGCGAGGTGCGATCGCGTTGGGATGTCGTTCGCGAGCGGATCGACCGCCGCCCCGCGCGGTCCGGCTCCGACACCGAAGCCCGGTAGGGCGATTGACCCTTGCGGGTCAGGGATTTGTCCCCTATAAGTGGTACACAACCCGCGCCAACGCGGGTGGACTCGACGCGAAGGATCTCCCATGCGTAGAAGGCTGCCGGTCTGGCGCCCCAGTCCCGCGATGGTCGTTGCGGTCGTGGCGCTTGTCTCATCTCTAACCGGCGGGGCCGTGGCGGCGACGCTGGTCACGAGCGGCGACATCGCCAAGGACGCCGTCAGGAGCAAGCACATCGCAAAGGGGGGAGTGAAGGGCAAGGACCTCAAGGACAACGCCGTCCGCAGCAAGAAAGTCTCGGACGGCTCACTCCTCGCGGAGGACTTCCGGACCGGTGAGTTGCCGGCTGGCAAGACCGGGGCCAAGGGAGCCACGGGAGCCACGGGAGCCACCGGCCCGCAAGGAACGCAAGGTCAAGGCGCCACGGGACCCACCGGCCCGCAGGGACCGACGGGCGCCACGGGCGCCACCGGCCCCCAGGGAACGCAGGGTCAGGGCGCCTATAACGCCGGGGCCGGCCTCGACCTCTTCGGCAACGTGTTCTCGCTCGAGGTGCCACTCGTGCTCGTGAGGGACTCTTCGCCCAACCCGGCCGTGATCGACGTCACCAACACCAGTCACGAAGACGACGCCGGTCCCGTCCGCCCCGCGGCGATAGAAGGCACCGCGACCTCGACCGCGAACGGCAACTCCGCGTTCGACGCGGTCTCCGGCGTCCTCGGCGTCGTGGAGCCGACCAGCCCGGGTGGCTACTCCGCCGGGGTGCGCGGCGTCAACAACGGCACCGGCGGGACTGGCATCGGCGTGGCCGGGCTCCACAAGCAATCAGGCTGGGGCGTCTACGGCCACGCGCCGTCCGGCTATGGCGTCGTCGGCGAGATCGACACTAGCGCGGGAGGCGGGGCGGCGATGCGGGCCTCCTACGCGGGTAACGACGTGGGCACCGCTCTCGAGCTAAGCAACGGCCGGATCAAGGTGGCGGGCACGAACCGGCCGGTGTTCCAGGCGGACCTGAGCACCTCGTGCGGGGGCCCGTACGCGGTGCTGAACAACCCCCTCATAAACGGCGACCCCAACGCCATGCTGATCATCACGCACACCGACTCGAGCGTGGGCGGCGTCCAGTTCGCCGGGATGCCGCTCGGCGTGATCTACAACGATCCCGACGCGCCGGTCGCGGGCTGCACGGCGGATCGGTGGCTCGTGTTTACCGAGACGAACTCGACAATGCCGGACATCATCGTCAACGTCCTCGCCATCAGCACGTAGGTCCTGGCTACTCGCGCAGCCCCACAGCTTCGAAGGCGGCTTCCGGCTCCCGGAAGGAACGCATGTGAATTACCCGTCCGTCGCGGAACTTGGCCATGTGGCCCGCAGGCGATTCCGTATCGACCCCGCTGCCCTTGCCGCGATACCGGAGCTGACTGAGCAGCACCACGACTTCGCCCACGGCAAGCGTGTCTTGGACATCGGCGCTGAAGACATCCCACGCGTCGCGAAGGTCCTGTGCGTACTCACTCATGCCCGCATGGCCGCGATAAACGCCGCCCTCCCCGAGTTCAGCCAGGAAGGAGTGCCACTCGACCTCCGGATGCGTCAATTCGATGAGCCGCTCCCCATCCATGCGCGCCACTGCGTCCACCACCGCAAGAGCTATTTCGACGTTCTCCCGCGACATCGCGCGCAGTATCGCGGGCGCTGACCCGCTCGTCTATCAGTCGCGCGCGTTCCTCAGGCACTTCTTGCGCTTGCGGCGCTGCTTCTTCGTGTCCGTCGGCTTCTCCTTGCACTTGGCGACGGCCCTCTCGACGGCTTCCTCGTCGCCCGACTTCGCTCTTGTCAGGCGGTCGTTGTAGCCGTTGATGTCGATGCGGCAGCGGACGTCCTTGTAGAGGTCATCGATTGAAAAGATCGACAGCTGTGCCTCGCGACGAGGGTTGTGGTTCTTCTCCATGTAGAAGTCGAGCTCGTACTGCGTGCCTTTGATCGTCCGGACCGGCTTGAATGGATCGAAGCGGAAGACGGTGCTGTTGTAGTTGGCGTGCCGCTGTATGCCCTTCTTCAGCGCAAGCGGGTCCAGGTTGACTGACACCTCAGGGCCAGACGTGCGGCGGGTGTAATACCCGTTTTCGTCGTAGTGGTAGCAATGCGAGTCGACGTTCCTGAGCTGCGCGTCAACCACCCGCGCGGGCATGCCGTTCGCGTCGAGCGCGATGGTGACCTTGATCGTGGCGTCGGGGTCCGCGTACCCGCCGCTCAGCTTCTTGCTCAGCCCCTTGCGCTTGAGAACCAAGCACGGCTTCTTCGCGCAGGAGGGGCCGCTCGCCGCGGGCGTGTCCTTCAAGACCACGGGCTTCTCGCGCGGGCAGCCGTCGTTGTACAGCGTCCACTGGTTGGCAGGCTTGTTGGGGCATTGGTCCCTGGCGTCGGTCACACCGTCGCCATCGCCGTCCGTTATCGGACACCCGGACGCGTCCAGGCCTGAACTGCCCGGCCCTTCGTAGGGGCAGCTGTCCTTCCCATTCGCGACGCCGTCGTAATCGTTGTCGCCCTCGGGGCCCGTCGGGTCCAGGCACCCGTTCGAGCTAGACGGGGCGTTCCCGTAGGCGGGCCCGTACTTGGGGCAGTTGTCGAACTGCCGCTTCACGCCGTCGCCATCGCAATCGCTGTTGTGCAGGGTTCCATGCTTGTCGTAGTACTGGCGCTCGCACGCGCTGTAGTCGGCCCAGTCGGCCGGCTGAACCCACTTGCGGGTGCCGTCGTCTGGGAAATGGTCGAAGTCGTTGGCGACGCCGTCGCCGTCGCGGTCGTCGTCGCAGGGGTCGCCCTTGCCGTCACCGTCGAGGTCGGGGGATTGAACGCCGTGGTTGAGCGACGCCTGCGTCGGGCAGTTGTCGCCGACGTCGCCGATCCCGTCGCCGTCGGTGTCGGCGCTCTCGTCCGGGTCATCCGGGAAGCGGTCCTCGAAGTTGGCGACGCCGTCGCCGTCGCGGTCGAAGTCGCAGGGGTCGCCCTCGCCGTCACCGTCGAGGTCGGCAAACTGAACGCCATCCTGCGAGTACTGGTCCGGGCAGTTGTCGGCGTTGTCGCCGATCCCGTCGCCGTCCGTGTCGGCGTACTCGTTCGGGTCATCGGGGAAGCGGTCGCCATGGTCGGACACTCCGTCGCAGTCGCGGTCCTGCTCGCAACCGGTGGCCTGCGCGCCTCCCGGCGCGGCCGGGATGAGCGCCAGAAGCGACGCAAGAGCGGCAAAGACAACGAAACGGCGGATTGGCGAGAGCATCGATCTCCTTCGATAGCGTCGATACGGACCAGGGAGATCGAGCGCAGTTCCCGCCGCCAAGCTCTCTGTAGGGATCACCATGGCGGATGGTCGGGTAGTCCCCTATCGGACATTCGTCCACCAACTTGGGCAGGGATCGGTGAGCGCGCCCGACAGGCTCGGCAATTGCTTGTCCAAAGCGGGCAGTGGCCATACGTTGGGAGTACGCATTGACGCGTTACCGATCCCGGAGGTTCCATGCTGGCCCGCACCCGCTCCCACCTGACGTACGCGAACGTCGTCTCGACGATGTGCCTGTTCATCCTGCTCGGCGGAAGCGCGGTCGCGCTCGACATCGTGCCGTTCGCGAAGAAGGCCGGGTTCGCCAAGAAGGCCGGGAACGCCAGGAAGGTGGGCGGGATAAAGGCGTCCAAGACGCCGACGAAGAACAGGCTGCTCCCGCTCGGCGCGAACGCCAAGTTCCCGGCGGCCGTCATGCCGCAGGGCTTCGCCGGTCCCGACGGTCCTGCGGGGCCCACCGGTCCCGCCGGTCCGAATGGTCCCACGGGACCCACCGGTCCGGACGGGGCGTCGGGCTCACCCGACACCCCGGCGCAGGTCCTCGAGAAGCTCTCGCAGGTCGACGGGGACGGGTCGGGCAGCGACGCCGACCTGCTCGACGGCCTCGAGTCGGCCGCGCTGCAGCGGCGCGGGTCGTCGACCGCGTGCGCCGCGGGCACCGTGGTGGGCGCCCTCGCCGCCTCCGGTGACGTCACGTGCGAGCCAAACCCGGCTTACAGCGCCGGGAACGGCCTGTTGCTCTCGGGCGGCGCGTTCTCACTGGCGCTGCCGATCCTGCTCGAGGGCGGGTCCGCCGAGCCGACGATCAAGGCGGTCAACACCAGCCCGAGCGTCGTCTCCGCCCTGGTCGGCGAGGTCAGCTCGACCGCGGACGGCGACACCGCGACGCAAGCGGTGGCCGGGGTGACGGGACGCGTCACGTCAACCAGCCCGGGAGTCTTCTCTGCCGCCGTGCTCGGCCACAACCGCGGTACCTCTGGCACCGGCATCGGGGTCACCGGTGTGCACGACGGCGCCGGCTGGGGCGTCCACGGCCGGGTGCAGGACGGCCGTGGCGTCTACGGGTTTGCGGCGGGTACCACCGGAGCCGGGACCGGTGTCAGGGGCGAGACGGCGAGCCCATCCGGAACGGGCGTCGACGCGCGGTACTCGGGGTCGGGTGCGGGCAACGCGCTGACGATCACCAACGGGCGCATCCGCGTTGGGGGCACCAACCGACCTGTGTTCCAGCACACGGTCAGCACCTGCGGGGGCGGAGCGTTCTCGGCCCTCGACAACGCCCTCATCAACGCCAACCCCAACGTGATGCTGCTGGTGACGCCCGCCGACGACTTCGAAGGAGGGCTTATCGCGGTTCCCAACCTCGGCGTCGTCTACGCGGAGGCTGACGCTGCGGTCGGTGACTGCCCCACCGACCGGTGGCTGCTCTGGAGTGAGTCGGCTGCCGCCCTCCCGGCGGGTGCCAAGGTCAACGTGCTGGCGATCGGGTGACGCCCGACCCTCGCCAGCGGCCGGGCGACTCCTAGTAAGAGCCCCCGGCCATGGCGTCGGGGTGGCGAGACCCCGGTGCGCTCAGCACGATACGCAAGCGGCCTAGGACACCGCTGGCGATAGCGCCAGACCTGGCGTACAGTGAAGCTCTCGCGCCAGGCCCACTCCCGGAGGTTCCCAATGCATAACGCTCGTCCGGTCGCACTCGCGGTCGCCTGTCTTCTCCTTCCCGCCCTAGTGCCCACCGCTCAGGCCAAGCTGCCGGAGACCAAGACCAACCGGATCGTGCCGGGCAAGAAGGTCGCCGGCGTCAAGCTTGGCATGAAGATGAAGCGCGCCGCGAAGGTCTGGAAGATGGAGGAGGGGCACGGGTGCTACCAGGAGTTCGGCTACGAAGGCCTCCGCTGCATGTTCGAAGTGTCGCCGTCGGGCGCCAACTTCCACACGGGCAACATCTCCTACTTCGGCCAGAAAAAGGTCAAGCGCATCCTCCTCAACGCCCCGCATCAGGGCATGCCGGACTTTCACTTCAACTCGAAGATGAACCGCTACAAAACGAAGAAGGGCGTCAGAATCGGTGCGACCAAGCAGAAGCTGGACAACGAGTTCGGTAACAAGCTGAAGCGGACTGGATCGAATGCCGGCTATACGACCTTCACGGTCGCAGGCCCGAAGAAGGCCAAGAGCATCTTCACGCTGTACGGCGGGCGGATCACCTCGATCGACTTGACCGCTGGCTGAGCCGCGCTAGTTAGTCCCGCAGCCCCAAGGTTTCGAGGGCCTCGGCCACGTCCATGTGAACGTGCCAGGCGACGATCCTCCCATCCTCGAGCGTCCACACGTGAGCAACCCTCCTGGCGGTCCTCACGCCGCCCTCTCTGCCAATTCCGCGGAACTCCACGAGGGCCACGACCCGGTCGCCGGCGTCCAGGAGCCGCTCGGGGACAAACTGGGCCTCCCTGAACACCTGGAATACCTCGCGCGTCGCGCGTCCCAAGCCCTCGTACCCGTGGAAGATGCCATGGGTCCCGAGGAGGGACGCGCTCTGGTGGAGCTCAATAGCCGGATCAAAGAACGACAACAGCTCGCGGCTGCCCAGTCGGTCCGGGCGGGCTAGGAACTCGTCATACAGCCGAGCGACCGTCTCAACGTTCTCCCGCGACATCGCCCACCCAGTATCTCCCGATCGAGCCGAGGTGTCGAACCTCGCGAGCGCGCCCGACAGGATTCGAACCTGTGACCTTCCGTTCCGTAGATCTCGGCTGGAGTTCGTCTGAGTGCGTCTGCGTACGGCCGGCCCGCTGCAAATAGCGAATCTCTGCGTCTGGGGGCTACACGAGTTCGTCTGCCATCCGTGGGGTGCGTTGCCCCAATGTTGCCCCGGTGCCGGGTGCGCTCTACATGGCCACGACGCGACCGCGACGAGGCTCTTTCGCCCAGATGGCTGGAGGGTGGAACGTGCTCCTCTCTCGGTTGTACGGACTAACGTCATGCTCTACGCGGTGGACGACGTCAATCAGACGCGCGAGTGGACCATCGCGGGTGCTGCGGTGGCCGCAGCGGAGCTGAGCGGCGGCCCGCTTCGTTACTCACTCGGACGAGTCAACGTCGCGGGCGCTGAATAGCGCCCAGCGACGTGATCCCGGTTATTGCGTCTTTACGCGCCTGAGCCGCTCGACGTTGCCGAAGACGTCGACGCTCTGGAAGCGGATCCGCTTCAGCCGCGAGCTCTTCACCCGCAGCTTGCGACCGCCTAGGCGCTTTCCCTTGTCCTTTCCGGTCTGGACATAGGTGGCGTCAACACCGTTCGCATCACGTGCACGGAACGTCAGTACCGCACGCTTACCTCGGATCCGGAGACGCACGCGGGTGCGGGGCGGCCGCTTGTCTGCCTTTGCGAGCGGCTTGAGCCGCTCGCCGTTGCGTTCGAGCACGGCGTTCTCTCCGAGGTCGATCGTGACCGTCCCCTTGACCGGGCGGTAGTAGCGCGGCATTCCCCTGGTGCTGTTCCTGAGCGGAGTGACGCGGAACGCTCGCCTCCCCTTCATCGTCAGGGTGACCGGCCGCGAGCTGTTGGCGGCGATGATCTCCTGGTCCGGGAGATCGAGCCGCTCGACGAGGCCGAACGATTCGGCTTGCTCGAGCGAAACCTCGGGCGACTGTGCGGTGCGTGCGCTCGCGCTGCCTCCGCCGCCGAGCCCCAGCGTGTAGACCTCGAAGCCGCTCGCGTCGCCGTTGCAATTCGGACCCGTGATCGGATCGCCCTTGAGCAGGAAGTCCTTGATCCGACCGGTTACGTTCGGATGGCCCGGCAGCGGCACGTGGGAGATGCCGCAGACATAGTGGAGCCTTGCGCCCGGTTGGCCGCCGAGCTGGGCCGACTTGTAGGGCACTGTCCCGTCCCCGTCGCCCCACCGCACCGAGTATTGGCCGAAGTCGCCCGGCAACGGGATGATCGAGACCCGCTCGACCGTCAGGAGGCCGGTTCCGAGGACCACCTGGTAGTCGATCCCGTTCGGGTCGAGTTGATCCAGATGTTGCGCATGGGCGTCGAGCGCCCGTCGCAGCAGCGTCGCGTTCCCGCCCAGCTCGTTCGCCACGTATGCCAACAGGTTCGGGCGGTCGAGCGGGCTCGGGCTCTCACCCAGCACCGACAACCACCCCCCATACGCGGCGGACGGCCACAGGAAATAAAGACCCTGCAGATTGCGCGCGAACGCCTGCAGCTCGTCGTTGTCGAACAGGATGTCGAGCGGGCTGAACCCAGGTGCTTCGACTCCCGCCGCAACCGGGAAGAGCGACTTCGGCGCACCCCAATACGGCGTTCCCACAGTGACCGCGCGCGCCACTTTGGCCGCCCGCTGCGCGTCCTCGATGTACCACCGTATGACGAGGCCCCCCATCGAGTGCCCCATCAGCACGACCTTCCCGTCCTGTCGCACCTGATTGATCAACGCGTCCAACCCCTGCACCGTCTGCTCTGGACTCTTGCGCCAGTCCCACGCGTAGAAGTGCACCCGGTCGGGCGCGAGGCCGCGGAGGAAGTTCACGGTTGACCCGTACACGTCGCCCGGCGAGCCCGGGCCGACCGACTTGACGAGCCCGTCCTCGCCGGAGGGCACTGAACACGGTCCGTTGAGGTCCGACACACCGTTCGGCGCGAGCCGCATCGGGAGCGGTCGTGGCAACCCACCCGGCAGGTGTGGCCACGCCTCCTCGCCGTTGCACACCACGCGCGAGCCGAGGAACCCGTGCACGAAGATGATCGGTTCGGATGCCGCGTCGCCGAACGTAATCGTCGCGCTCGCTTTGCCGTCGTACGTGACCTCCTGGCCCGTCGACTCGGTGTCGACGGAACCCTGGACGAGCACCATCAGCTGGTAGCGACCCGGGGGCAGACTCCCGCTCGCCATGCCTCCCGTGGTGGCGGTAAAGCATGAGTCGGCCCCTACGGCCCCTACGGCCTTCGCCTGGGTAAACAAGGGGTCGTTGCCGTTCGCGAGCTCGACATATGCTGAAACACAGCCGTCGCTGTCGGTCTTGTTAGCACTCGCGGTTGCGCCGCTGATCGAGTAGGAGACCGAGGCATCCTGCGGGACGGTGAACGTGAAGTTGGCCGAGGCCCTCCCTTCCGTGGCCGCCTCGCCGTCCATCGAGCCCTTGCTCGCGGATCCGTCGGCGTCGCCGGTAACCGTGGCCGACGTGATCCCGCCGGCGTTCTCCGCGTGCGAGACGGTCACGTGGTTGTTCACCGTGCCCGCGTTCCCACTGCTCGTCGCACTGTGGTTGAGCTCCTTGTCGATGTTTGCGCTCCCGTCCACTTGGCTGTCGGTGGCGCACTCCTCCGGACCGAATGGCACTACGTGGATGCAGTAGGTCAGGTAGTGGTCAACCGTTGCCTCCGTCGGCCCTGATATCGCCGCGGCCGAGGCCCCCGGCATCGCGAGCGCGATGACAGACACCACCGCTGCATGGGCGACCGACATAGCCGCCACTCTCAGTGATGTGGTCTGCGATTTCATGAGACCTTTGGGCTCGAACCGCTGACCGCCGGTCTCAGCGAGTCCGGATCGTTCCGAAGTCCACAGTAACCGCCATGTGTCCATTGCGCCAATGGGGCACCGGGGGAGGTCTACGGAACCACAGGCCACTCGACCTCGGGGTCGGCCAGCACGCGAACCCGCCCTGTCACCGCCCTCGCCGAAGCGCGCCCGACAGGATTCGAACCTGTGACCTTCGGTTCCGTAGACCGACGCTCTATCCAGCTGAGCTACGGGCGCGTGCGGCGCCAAGCCTAGCGATGGCTATTGCGAAGGCCTTGGGTCCGACATAGGCTCGACCCGTACCCGGCCGGTCCCGGCTGGACTCGCACGAAAGGAAGCTCCCATGAAGCGCAGGCTGCTTGCCCAGCGCCCGAGCCCCGCGATGATCGTGGCGATCGTGGCGCTCATCTGCTCTCTCAGTGCCGGTGCCGTCGCGGCGACGCTGATCACCGGGAAGGACATCAAGAAGGGCGCCATCGCCAAGAAGCACATCAAGAAGAACGCGGTCGTCTCGAAGAAGGTGAAGAACGGCTCGCTGAAGGCTTCCGACTTCAAGGCGAACCAGCTGCCCGCCGGCCCGACCGGCCCGACCGGCCCCGCCGGATCGCCCGACACGGCGGATGAGGTCTTGACGAAGCTCCTGACAGTGGACGGTTCCGGGTCGGGGCTGAATGCTGACGCCCTCGACGGGGTCGGCGCCATCGCGATCGACTACAGGCGACCGGCCGCATCGGCAGCCGAACCGATCCTCAACCTGCACGGCCTGACCATGGAGGCGGCCTGCGACGGGGCCGGGGACCTGCAAATCGTCGTCACCTCCGGTGTGGACGACGGCAATTTCTTCATCGCGACCATCGGGTCGAACGACACAGTCGACGGGGCTCACGATCTCTTGCTGGACGACGGCCAGTCGATTGACATCGACGAAAATATCGCCGGCACCGTCGCTGGGTCAGGTTCGATGACGTGGGTCGCGCCCACAGGGGAGCGGGTGACCTTCTCCGACATCGTGTACGCCGAGGGCGCCGTCGGAGGCGATGACGACTGCCTCTTCTCGGGCACAGCGTTCCACTCGCCCTAGACCTGTTTCGAGTCGGAAGCGTCGGGGAGGGCCGCACCGTCCCCGGCGTCGCCGAGCGCGGCGAAGAGCGGCGCGTGGTCTGACGGCTTCTTTCCCTTGCGATAGTCGCGCGCGATCCCGCATCGCTCGACCCGCTCCGCGAGGTCCGGCGTAGCCAGCACGTAGTCGATCCGCAGGCCGAGCCCCTTGTGAAAGTTGCCGGCGCGGTAGTCCCACCAGGTGTACGCAGTCGTGTCGGGGTGGAGCCGGCGGAAGCAGTCCACGAGGCCTGCTTCGAGGATCGCCTCGAACCGGGAGCGCTCGTCGTCGGTGACATGGGTGTCGCCGACGAACGCGGCCGGGTCGTACACGTCGATGTCCGCGCGGCAAACGTTGAAGTCGCCGCCGATCAGCACCGGGCGACCGTCGGCGGTCAGCTCGGGCACGCGCTCGGCGATCGCCTCGAGGAAGCGGAGCTTGTCGGCGAACGCGGGCGCCCCGATGGCCTGGCCGTTCGGGACATAGACGCTCACCGCGCGCACGTCGCCCACGTCTGCCTCGATCCAGCGCGCCTCGTCGCGCGCGGGCTCGCCCTCGAGCCCGGCGCAGACGTTCTCGATCGGCGTGCCGGTCGGAGCGAGCAGCGCGACACCCGCCCACCTGCCTGCGCTGTGGTGGACAGCCGTGTAGCCGGCGTCGGCCAGCTCCGACTCCGGGAAGGCCGCCGGGTCGCTCTTCGTCTCCTGGAGGCAGACGAGATCGGGGCGGTACTGCTCGAGCAGCTCGATCACGCGCGGCATCCGCATCTTCAGCGAGTTGACGTTCCAGGTGACTACGCGCACAGGACCTCCCGTACCCCGCGCAGACGAACGCTCACGCGCGCACGCGCGCGCGAGGAGTCGAGCCGACAGTCGAGCGGCCGCGGGGGCGTGAACTCTGCTGCGAGTGCGCCCTCCAGGCGGTCCGGCTCCCGCCCGGCGGACGCCGCGACGAGGCGCGCGAACTCGAGCCGGCTGACGTCGTCTGCGCCGGCGACGTGCAACAACCCCGCGGCGTCCGTGCTCGCGAGCTCGAGCAGTGCCGCGGCCAGGTCGCCGACCTGCACCGGCGAGCGCAGCTCGTCGCTGAAGAAGCGCATCGCGCTCCGGCCGTCGGCTGCGTCGAGCACGGCGAGCTCGTGGCGGCTGGGCTCGCCGCCGCCATAGATCAGCGAAGTGCGCACCACGAGCGTCTGGGGCAGCTCGGCGGACACCGCCTCCTCGGCCGCCAGCTTCTGCCGGCCGTAGTCGAGGATCGGGTTCGGCTCGTCGTCCTCGGTGTAGGCGCGACCGAGGCGACCGTCGAACACCAGGTCAGTCGACACGTGCACGAGCCGCGCGCCTCCATCGGCCGCGGCGCGGGCGACGTTCCGCGACCCCGCCACGTTGATCGCCTCGGCCTCCGCGCCCCGCTCGCTGTAGGCCGTGTGGATCACGACCTCGGGGCGCAGCTCGGCGAAGACGCCCGCGACAGCGCCGGCGTCACGCACGTCGAGGTGGACGGCGCCCGGGAGCTCCGCGGTCAGGTATGTCCCGGCCGCGCGCGGCGCGCGCCGCATGAGCTCCCCGCCGAGGTAGCCCGAGGCACCGGTGATGAGCAGTCCCGCCACGTGGTCTAATCGTCACATGGCCGAGCCGGTACCGATGCTGCGGGCGCTCGACGAGGCGCCCGTCAACCGGCGGTACGTGATCCTGATGGCCGCGGTCATGATCGGCGCGGTCCTCGACCTGTTCGACTTCTTCCTGATCGCATTTGTGGTCCCGATCCTGAACGACGAGTGGACGCTCACGTTCGGCGAAGCCACCGCGATGCTCCTGAGCGCGGGCTTCGGCGCGATCATCGGGAGCATCGTGTGGGGCCGGCTGGGCGAGAGCCACGGCCGCCGCCGCCCGCTCATCGCGGGTCTCCTCATCTTCTCTCTCGGCACCGGCGCCATGTCGCTCGCCCCCGACGAGGGCTGGTGGTTCATCACGATCTTCCGGTTCATCGTGGGTGCCGGGGTGGCGGGCGTCGCCGTGATCGCGGTCCCGCTGGTGCTCGAGTTCACCCCGACGCGGCTGCGCACGCGGATCGTCGGCTTCGTGACGACGGCCATGGTGCCCGTCGGCATCCTCGCGGCCGCGGGCGCCGCGGCCGCGCTCGACCCGAACTGGCGCGCCATCTTCCTGCTCGGCCTCCTGCCGCTCACGTCGGTCGCCTTCGTGCTGGTCTACGCGCGCGAGTCCCCGCGCTGGCTGCTCGACCAGGGTCGCAACGAGGAGGCGCGCACCGTCATCGCCTGGCTGACGATGCGCGACGAGAGCGAGCTGTCGCTCGAGGGCGAGGTCGAGGCCGAGCGCAAGGTCGGCTACCGCGAGCTCCTTCGCTACCGCCAGAGCGCGCTGATCACGGTGCTGGCGTGGTTCGGCGCGTCGGCTGCGGTCGCGGGCCTCTTCCTGTGGGGGCCGACCTTCCTCGAGGAGATTCTCGAGGTCGACTCCGACGAGGCGGCCGGCCTGTTCGTGATCGTCATCTTCGGGGCTTTCCTCGGGCGGCTCTTCTTCTCGTTCTTCCCTCAACGGTCGGGGCGGCGCGTGTGTGGCCTGGCGATGGGCGTCGGCGCCCCGCTCTTCCTCGCGGTCGCTGCGTTCAGCGGCGAGTCCGAGATCGCGGGCGTGTCGCTGTTCCTGATCGCGCTCGCGTGCGCGGCGTTCTTCGTGGACGGCGGCTTCGCGAACCTCGCCCCGTACACGTCCGAGATCTATCCCACCGCGATGCGCACGCACGGCATGGGACTCGCGTGGATGCTGAGCGGGCTGGGGCGCATCGTCGGGCCCGCGGGGGTGGGGCTGATCGCCGGGAGCGACGACCCGATCGACCCCGAGGCGACGCTGTCAGCGCTCGAGCCAGGCTTCATGTTCCTGGCCGGGTTCTCGCTGCTCGTCCTGATCGGGTTCCTCATCGTGAAGCTCGAACCACACGGCTCGGACCTCGAGTCGTTCCACGCCGAGCTCGCAGCGGAGCGCGGCGAGGCGCCGGCCGAGGTCCGCGCCTAGCCGGCGATCGGGGCGAGCCCGAACTTCTTGCGCAGCTTGGTGCAGCGCCGCGGCAGCGGCGTCGCCGGTCCGCGGTCCGCGTTCACGCGCCCGCGAAGGCGGGTCTTGCCGCTCTTCGGCTTCATCGTGACCTTCACGCGGCTCGTCCCTGCCAGCGTGCTCGCGGCCCCCTCGCCGCCCAGCACCTTCAGGGTGCTCTTCCCCTTGTTGCGCCGGCCCTTCACGCGCTTCTTCGCGTTCTTGTAGCCCAGGCGCATGCACGCGCGTCCACTCCCGTCCTCGTACGTCGCGAGGATCAGGCCCTTCGCCTTGATGTTCTTCGTCGCTCGGTTGAGCGTCGAGCTGAGGTTCGCATGCCACGTCGCGTTGGCCAGCGGGCCGAGCAGTGCCTGCGACTGCGACGAGGCGTCGCGGAGCTTGCCCTTGAACTGGCCGGTGAAGCGGGCGTTGCGGATCTTGCTCTTCACGAAGCCGTGCTTGATCTTGATCGTCGAGGCGAGCTGGCTGGTCACGCTGCCGCTGAACTTCTCGCCGGTCGCCGCGACATGCCCGGCGGAGAACGGGTAGTGGACGGGCGGATCGGGCCCGCCGAGCGTCGCGCGGAACACGCGGTAGCACCCGGTGAGCGCGAACGCGGACAGGATCACCATGCCGAGGGCGGCGAAACGAAGGGTGCGAGCCCGCATCGCCTCCAAGGTACATCCGCCTTGCCTACCGCGCCAGTAATCGGTACAGAAGTGCCACGATCCGGGCGGGCTCGTCGCGAAGCTGCCGCCAGCTGATGCGGATGACGGTCCAGCCGTCAAGGCTCAGCTCCAGGTCGCGCTGCCGGTCCCGTTCGAAGGCGAACGGGTTGTCATGCGTCGCGCGCCCGTCCGTCTCGACGACGAGCCGGGCCGCGGGCCAGTGGAAGTCGACCTCGTGGCCGCAGACGATCGCGTTGGTGATCGGCATTGGGAGGCCGGCGTCTCGGACGAGGTCGAGGAATCGCCGCTCGAGTTCGCTTCGCGTCGGCGCGAGCTCGTCCACGAACTCGGCGAGGATTCGCCGGAGGGTGCCGGCGCCCCGCCGTCCGTTGGCACGGGCGAGCGAGGCCTCGAGCGCACCGCGATCGAAGAGCCGCAGAACCACCGATCGCTCGACGAGCCGCCGCAAGTCGTGTTCGCTGAGCGCGCCGGCCAGGTCCACGATCGTTCGTGCGACCGTCGTGCAGGGGATGCCGTGATGGGTGGTCCGCTCCTCGTCCTGCAGGGAACGCGTGCCATGGACCGCTACCCCGCGCGGTCCCCGCGTCCCGCCGCGTCGGCGCGTGACCTCCACCGCGCCACTCGCCTGCGCACGCAGATCCCACAGGGCCGCAGCGGAGCGGTGACTGAGGACGCCGCCCGACGCCAGCGTCGCCGCCATGAACAGACCGAGCTGACCGGGCGGTTCGCGCACGCCGACGACTCCTGGGTGAATCCGATGCAGGCGCCGGATGGCCAGGCGGTGCGCGACCGCGTGGTCACTGACACCCGCGGCGAGCAACTGTCGCCGTGACGCCACCCCGTGCTGACGCTCGGTGATAGCGGCGATGATCAGGTCCGGATGCCACGGTGGCACCGATTTTCCGGGCTGTGGTCGAGGAATCCGTGCCACCGGCGGAGCGTGGCGGTGGCGGGGTGACCGGGGGGTTACGGATGTGACGGGAGCGCACGGCGGCGCGACGAAACGGAGAGGGAGGGATTCGAACCCTCGAGAGAGCGATTAGCCCCCTACTCGCTTAGCAGGCGAGTGCCTTCAGCCACTCGGCCACCTCTCCGGGCAAACTCCATGTCGATTGTATGGCTGGTTCCCGGATTCGACTTCTCGCGCTGGGCGTTGCGGCGTTCGTCGTGCTCGTCGCCGTCGCGGCGCATTTCGCCCTCCCCCCGTACCTCGAGGGCCGCGTCGAGGAGCGGCTCGAGGAGGGCGGGGGTGTCGCCGATGTCGAGCTCCGGGCGGTGCCGGCGCTGCGGCTGCTCGCGGGCCACGGTGACCGGATCGAGGTCACGGGGAGCGGGCTCGAGTTCGACCTCGAGGACGCGGACGAGGACCCCTTCGAGCGCCTGAACAAGTTCGACGAGGTCGAGATCGACCTCGAGGACGTCGAGGCCGGCCCGTTCGAGACGTCGACGTTCCGGCTGGAGGGGCTCGGCGACTCGCGCTACCGGATCGAGGTGGACGCGACGGCCAGCGTTGCGGAGATCGGTCGCGTCGCGGGCGAGCAGTTCGGCCCGCTCGGCGGCCTGATCGGAGGCCTCGCAGGCGGCGCGGTTCCGTTCTCGAACGCCCCCGTCCCCATCCGCCTGGAGGGTGAGCTCGAGGCGCAGGACGGGGACGTGCAGATGACCTCGGGCGACGCGGACGTGGCGGGGCTTCCGGCGGGACCGGTGGCTCGGCTCGTCACAAATGCGATCCTGTCTCGTCTGTGACGGGTTTCTGGATGGCGATGAGGGGCTTCGCCGCCGTGTTGGTCGCGCTGCTTGCGACCGCCGCCGCGCCCGCGGCGGCCGCAACCGAGCGGCCGATCGTCTACGTCGTCGTGATCGACGGGCTCGACGGCGACCGCGTCGACGCGGGGATGGCGCCGTTCATCTCGTCACTCATCGCGGGCGAGGGCGGGCGCGCGACCTACTACCAGGAGTCGCGCTCCGTGATCATCGCCGAGACCAACCCCAACCACGTCGCGATGATGACCGGGGCCTACATCGAGAGCTCCGGGACCGCGGGCAACGGGTACGGCCTCTACGCCCCCGTCGAGGAGGACACCTGCAAGACCACGGGGCCGTTCGACTACTCGAAGCCGCCGACTCTCACGAGCGGCGAGGACGCGAGCTGCCTGATGGCGGAGACCGTGTTCGCTGCCATCAAGCGGCAGCGGAACCCGGACCGGCTGGTGACCGCGGCCGTGCTGGGCAAGCCGAAGCTCGGTGCGATCTTCGCCGGAAAGAAGGTCAATCCGAAGCGGCGCGACGTGGACCACCTGTGGTCGCCGTGCAGCGGCTCGCTCGAGGGCGACGAGGACTACTGCGACGACGACGCCGACACCAACCCGGCAAGCGGCTACACGCTCACCGACGCGGTCGTGATGGACGAGGTGCTGCGCACCGTCGAGGAGGGCGTCGCGCCGGCCGGCGGCGGTGACCCGCGACGGCCGGATTTCACATTCGTCAACCTGCCGCAGGTCGATAGCGGCGGGCACGCGTTCGGCCCGCTCAGCGCCTATGACGCGGCGATCGGGATGGCCGACACCGAGATCCGGCGACTGGTGGAGGCGCTGCGCGAGCGCGGCGAGTGGGACCGGAGCGTCGTGATCGTCCTCTCGGACCATTCGATGGACTTGACGCCGACCAAGACCCAGCTCGGGGACATCCTCGAGGCGGAGGGAATCGACGAGTCCACGTTCACGGTGATCGGCAACGGCAACGCGGCGATGCTCTACCTGGCCAACCGCACCGCGGAGGACCGGTTCGATCTGCTCAAGCGGATCCGCGCCGCCGCGCTGACCTCGCCGGAGATCGCGGAGGCGCTGTATCGCGAGCCGAATCCCGAGGACGGCGGTGCGCAGTTCACGATCGACGGCGTCCACCCGAGCTGGCACGCGTCCGGCGAGCGCACCGGCGACATGCTGGTGATGCACACGCCGGGCGGTGCGTTTCTCGACACGGGCGAGAGCTCGAACCCGCTCACCGACGTCGCGCCCACGTTCATCGGACAGCACGGCGCCTCGCAGACGCGCGACAACTTCTTCGCGGTGCTGGGAGGCGGCGACCACGTGCGCAGGCAATCGATCGAGGGCTCGCGCGCGCCGGACTTCGACGACACGCTTCAGAACCCGCGCCAGGCCGAGAACGTGGACCCGGCGCCCACGGTCATGGGCCTCTTCGGGCTCGACGCGCCCGAGGACAGCAATGGCCGCTTCCTGTCGGAGGCGTTCGATCTCCGCGCGCTGGCGGGCCGCGGGCGGCCGCACAAGCCGGGCCTGCGCGTGCGCCGCGTGGGCGGCGGCAAGGGCGACGGTTGCCGGGTGCGCCGCTATCGCGCGCGGCTCAAGCCGGCCGGCGGGACGTTCCGTGTCCGGCTGGTGTCCGGCCGCCGCAGTCGCATCCTCGCGCTGCAGACACGCAAAACGCGCATCCGCTTCAAGGTCCGGGAGGGCAGGCGCTGGCGGGTGACGGGCAAGCGTCGCGCGGCCAGCGGCGTCTACTCGAAGTCGACGAAGCGCCGGATCGACCTCCGCCGCGCGTGCTGACCCGGCCGCTCCTCGCGCTCGCCTTCGCCCTGCTTGCGGCCGGCCCCGCCGCGGCCCAACCGGAACCGGAGCCGTACGGCACCAACGACGCCGGGGGCATCCGGAACGTGCTGCCACCGGGGTCGCGCGGGCTCTCGAACGCGGTCGAGCTGGGTGCTTTCCTCGCCACCGGGGTGCGGCCAGCGCATTCGAGCGACCAGCTGCCGCTGTACCGCGACCTGATCGCCGCGCCGCGCCCGTTCACGGCCGACACGCTCGCGACGCACTTCAAGGACGCGGGGTTCGGGGTGAAGGGCGCGGTCGACCGCCGCTACAGCCCGCGCGACGACGTGACGATCACCCGCGACGACGAGTTCGGCGTGCCCCACATCTACTCGGACACTCGCGCGGGCGCGATGTTCGGCATCGGTTACGCGACCGCCGAGGACCGGCTCTTCTTCATGGACATCTTCCGCCATCTCGGCCGCGCGCAGCTCTCGTCGTTTGCGGGCGGGGCACCGGCAAACCGGGCCTTCGATGCGCTGATGTGGTCGGTCGCGCCCTACTCCGAGGAGGAGCTCACGCGCCAGACGCAGGTGCGCCCGCGCGGCTTCGAGGACGAGGCCGACCGGCTGCGCGAGGACCTTGCCGAGTACCTCGCCGGAGTCAACGCCTACATCGCCGAGGCGCGGCTCGATCCGACGAAGATGCCGGGCGAGTACGCGGCGATCAACGACCTCGACGGCCCGGACGACTTCGTGCCGGCCGATGTCGTCGCCACGGCCGCGGTGGCGGGCGCCATCTTCGGCGTGGGCGGCGGCGAGGAGCTCGAGTCGGCGCTGGCGCTCCAGGCTGCGCGCAAGCGGTTCGGCCGCAGGCGCGGCGAACGGGTGTGGCAGGAGTTCCGCTCGGTAGACGACCCCGAGGCCGTCGCGATCGTGCATCGCAAGCGGTTTCCCTATGCGCTCCACCCGCGCAAGCGGCGCGGCGCGGCGATCCCGAACCCGGACAGCGTCGAGATGGCCGAGATCCTGGGCAAGGCGGAGGCCCCCGGCTCGACGACACGCGCCCTGATGGCGTTCCCGTCCGTCCAGTCGAACGCGCTGCTCGTGTCGGCGCGGGAGTCCGAATCGGGCCGCCCACTGGCCGTGTTCGGGCCGCAGACCGGTTACTTCTCGCCGCAGGTCCTCGTCGAGCAGGACGTGCACGCGCCGGGCTACGACGCCCGCGGGGTCGCCTTCCCGGGCGTCAACCTGTTCGTGCAGCTGGGCCGCGGGCGCGACTACGCGTGGAGCGCGACCACCTCGGCGCAGGACATCGTGGACACCTTCGCGGTGCCGCTCTGCGACAAGACCCATTACCGCTTCCGGGGCCGGTGCCGGAAGATCGAGGTGCTCGAGCGGACCAACTCGTGGGATCCGAGCGCTGCCGACCAGACGCCGGCAGGCACCGAGACGCTGCGGGTCGAGCGGACCCAGCTCGGGATCGTGATCGCGCGCGGCGAGGTGCGCGGCCGCCCCGTGCTCTTCACGCGCCTGCGCAGCACCTACGGCCATGAGACGGACTCCGGCCTGGCGTTCTCCTACTTCAACGATCCCGGCCGGATCACCGGCCCGCGCCGCTTCCAGCGCGCCGCGGCGCTGGTGCCGTTCACGTTCAACTGGTTCTACGCGGACTCGGAGCACATCGCGTACCAGAACGCGGGCGCGAACCCGCGCCGCCCGCGCGGAGTGGACCCGAGCCTGCCGGTGCGCGCGCGGTTCGAATGGCGCCGCTGGGAGCCGGGGGAGAGCGGCCGGTCGCTCGTCGAGACGTCGACCCCCGCGCGTACGCACCCGCGCGTCGTGGACCAGCGCTACATCGTCGACTGGAACGGGAAGCAGGCGCGCGGCTACGGCGCCGCGGACGGCAACTGGGGCTACGGCCCCGTCTACCGCTCGAACCTCCTGGACGACCGGGTCCGGCGCCTGGTCGCCGGGCGGCGAAAGGCCACCCTGCCCGAGCTGACCGAGGCGATGGCGGACGCCGCCACGGTCGATCTGCGCGGCGACGCCGTCCTGCCGTGGGCGCTGCGCGTGCTGGGGAGCCCGCGCGACGAGGAGCTCCGTGAAGCGGTCGGCCGGCTGCGCGAGTGGCGGCGCGCCGGCGCGCATCGGCGCGACGAGGACGGAGACGGCGCATACGAGCATGCCCAAGCGATCCAGATCATGGACGCCTGGTGGCCGCGCTGGGTCGAGGCGCAGTTCCGCCCGGTGCTCGGGAAGCGGCTCTTCGAGGCGATGACCACGGTCCACCCGCTCGACAACCATCCGAACAACCACGGCGACCACGTGGGCAGCGCATGGCAGGACGGCTGGTACTCGTTCGCCCAGAAGGATCTGAGGGCAGTGCTCGGCCGGCGAGTGCGCGGGCGCTGGTCCCGGACGTACTGCGGGTCGCCGCTTACCAGGGGGCCTGGCCCCGTGGTAAAGCGCTGCCGGCGCGCACTGTTGCGCTCCCTGGAGGCTGCGCTCGAGGTCGATGCGGCTGCGATCTACGCCGATGACCCCGTCTGCGCGGCCGAGGACCGCGACGGCGAGCAGGCCTGCTTCGACGCCATCTGGCACCGGCCGCTCGGCGGGATCACACAGCCGCTGATCCCGTGGCAGAACCGGCCGACGTTCCAGCAGGTGGTGGAGATCCCGGGTGGCCGGTAGCGTCCGGCCCATGGACGAGCGCTTCTGCAAGGTCGGCGACGTCGAGCTGTGCTACGAGCCGTTCGGCGATCCGGACCGCCCGGCGGTCCTGCTGGTCATGGGGCTCGGAACCCAGATGCTCGGGTGGCACGAGGACTTCTGCCGCGAGCTCGCTGAGCGCGGCTTCTTCGTGATCCGCTACGACAACCGCGACGTCGGCCGCTCGACGCGCCTGGACGATGCACCGACGCCCACGATGCCCCAGATCATGACCCGCCGCGTCAAGCAGCCCCCCTACCTGCTGGCAGACATGGCCGACGACGGGCTGGGGCTTCTCGGCGAGCTGGGGATCGAGCGCGCACACGTGGTGGGCGCGTCGATGGGCGGCATGATCGCCCAGACGATGGCGGCGCGGGCGCCGGAGCGCGTCGAGTCACTCGTCTCGATCATGTCCAGCACCGGCAGCCGCTGGTCGGGCCAGCCAGCGCCGCGGATCCTGCCCGTCTTCCTCCAGAAGCCCGCCGCGAGTCGCGAGGACTACCAGGAGCGGCTCGTCAAGCTCTTCAAGCTCGTCGGCTCGCCGGCCTTCGAGCGGGATGACGACGAGCTGCGCGAGCTCGCGGGCCAGGCGTGGGACCGCGGCCTCGACCCGCACGGCTTCGCCCGCCAGCTCGGCGCGATCCTGGCGAGCGGCAACCGGAGCGCCGACCTGCGCCGCATCGAGGCGCCCACACTCGTGATCCACGGGAAGGCCGACCGGCTGGTCCGTCCTTCCGGCGGCCGGGCCACGGCGAAGGCGATCCCGAACGCGAAGCTCGAGCTGATCGACGGGATGGGCCACGACCTGCCGCGCGGCATATGGCCGCGGATCCTGGGCGGGATCGAGAAGACGGCGCGCCGCGGAGCCGAGCGAACGCCGGAGCCGGCGGACGTGGCCGGCTAGCCGCGCAACGAAAGGGGACGGAGCCCGTTTGTTGCGCTAGCCGCGCGAGGTCTGCTCGCAGCCGCGCACGCGGTCCTTCTTGTCCACGGTCGCGGTGTCGCGGCCCTTGCCGCACTTGACCCGGTCGCGCTTTCCGTCGAGCGCGTGCACCTTGTCCCGGCCGTTGCCCGCCGAGAGCCGGTCGCGGCCCTTGCCGCCGGTCAGCTCGTCCTTGCCGCCGTGGCCCCATAGCCGGTCGTTGCCGGCGCCGCCGTCCACGATGTCGTCGCCCTTCCCGCCCATCAGCGAGTCGCGTCCCAGGAAGCCGCGCGCGGTGTCGTTGCCCGCGTTTCCGGACGACACGTCGCGCTTCTCGGCGCCCAGCATCGAATCGTCGCCGGGGCCGCCGACCATCCGCGTGCCGAGGCTGATGTTCGTGGCCGCCTGGCAGTCCGGATTGTCCGAGCACGCATTGGCGCGGATGTCGTCGTTGCCCGGCCCGCCCTTCAGGACGTCCCGGCCGATGTTGTCGCAGACGCGGCCGAGCTCGCCGAGCTCGCAGTCGGCGCCGAAGACCTTGTCATTGCCCGCGCCGCCCAGGACCTTGTCGCTGTCCCCGCCGCCGTCGAGCGTGTCATCGCCGCCGAGGCCCTCGAGCGTGTCGTCGCCGCGCTCCCCCGTGATCTGGTCCGCCTGCTCGGTGCCGGTCAGCTTGTCGCCCGCGTCGGTCCCCTCGATCTCGTCCGCGATCGCGTAGGCGCCGATGGCGAGTACGGCCACGCCGGCGAGCGTCGCGATGCGAGCGCGCGTCCTCATCACTGGACGATCAGCTGGCCCTTCATCCCCGGATGCGGCTCGCAGATGAAGTCGTATGTGCCGGGCTCGAGCTTGTCCACGCCCTCGACCTGAAGCGTCTCACCGGTGTTCGCCAGCTCGCTGCGGAATAGGCCCTCCGTGGACGAGACGTTGTGCTTCACGGCGTCGGCGTTCGTGTAGGAGGCCGTGCCGCCCTGGTTGACCAGGACGATCGGCGTCAGGTAGCCGTAGTTCGTGGCGCCCGGGCCGGTGGCGATGATGCCCTCTGCGGCGGGCTCGCCGCCACCACCGCCGTCGTCCGGAGGAGGTGGCTCCTCCTCACCACCGCCGCCTCCGCCTCCGCCTCCGGGGTCGCCGGTGGCGCCGCGCTTGAGCGCGAACAGCGTGCTGGTGTTGTCCGACTGCGCGGTGGCAAAGACCATGTTGCGCGCGACGGAAACGCCGCTCGAGTTACCGATGTCGTGCATCTGCGTCTGGGTGTCGTCCATGAAGGAGTGCGTGAACAGCGGGAGGCCGTTCGCGGCGTCGAACGCTTGCAGCGCGCCCATTGCGTCGTTCAGGCTGTAGACGATGCCGTTCGCCACGGCCACGCCGTTGTAGCGCAGGGTCCCGGTCACGGGCGTGGCCCACTGAACCGCGCCGGTGTCGCGGTTGAGCGAGAACAGGTTGCCGCCCGTCACCGCGATGTAGATGCCGTTCGCGTCGACCGCCGTCGAGCTCAGGTTGCACGCCAGGCACGGCACGCCGACCGTCGCCTGCCATGCGATCTCCATCGTGTCGGTGTAGACCGCGGTGTACACGCCCGACTTCTGGAGGCCGCCGAACATCTGGCGCCCCTCGGAGTTCGTCCACAGGTTGGGTGACGCGAGGAAGTTGAAGTCGAACTGCGCGCACGAGAAGCGGCCGATCGGCCACTGCTCCTCGCTCTGGCAGACAGGGGACTCGATGTCGTCCGGGAAGGGGTAGCTGTCCGAGGTGCCGCGAGCGGACGCCAGGATCTTCCCGAACGTCTTCGAGTCAGGATCGGCGTCGATCTTGATCAGCGAGTTCGAGATCGGATGCTGCTTCTGGCTCGCCGGGTTGCCGGTGCCGGCGAAGACCAGCATCTTCTTGACGTCGACCGCGGGCGTGTTGATGGTCGAGCTGCCGCGGTAGCCCTCCTCGTAGTCCTTCGCCGGGATGTTGTGCGTCTTGACGAGGATCTTCCCGCGGCGCTTGCGCGACGCGTCGACGATCACGAAGCCCGGGTTCGAGTGGTCGCTCGACTCGTCGCCCTTGAACGCCTGGAAGACCATCCCCTTGAACGGCACCGGGCTCGAGTCGAGGCCGCCACCCGGATCCTTGTCGACCACGCGCTTCCAGATGACCTTGCCCGTGGCCCGGTCGAGGGCCGACAGGACCGAGGCCTTGGGAGTCGTGGCGCCCACGTAGACCGTGCGGCCGGAGACGGCCGGCGCGCCGACGATCCCCGCGCCCTGGAAGGAGTTGCTGCCCTCGCGGCCCTCGCCCAAGGCCTGCTTCCACACCAGCGCGCCCGTGTCGGCGTTCACCGCGTAGACGTTGCCGAGCTCGGTCCCGAAGAACACGCAGCCGGCGGCGAGCACCGGGGTCGAGTGGATCAGGCCGCCGTCCGGCGTGGGCATCTGCCAGGCGACCCCGAGCTCGGACACGTTGTCCGTCGTGATCGACTTCTCCGCGGTCTGCTCGCGGTGACCGTCGAGGGTCCCGCTGTAGTGGGGCCACTCGCCACCGGGGGCTTTCAGGCCGAGCCGACGGCTCTGGCGCGCCTGCAGACCGGGGGTACCGAGCGCCCGGCCCAGGACCGTGACCCGCTTGGCGGAGCAGCCGGCGAGGGACTGCTGGCCGCGCTTGTTGAGCTTGAGAGCGGCGGTCCGAGCCTTGCCCTTCTTGACCTTGACGGTCTTTCGTTTCGCGACGGCCTTCTTCCCGACCAGGGCACTCAGCCGCACTCGGGTCGCGTGGTTCGCGGCCACGCGCACCAGCAGCTTGCCGGTCTGGAGCACCTGTGCCTGCGTGGCGGTCTTGACCCGGACGGATACCCCGTCCGCGGCGGACGTCGACGGCACCGCGAGGGCGCCTGTCGCGATGACCGCGAGAACGCCCGTGCGGAGTCTTACGGGGACCACGGGCCTGTCGTGATCGACTTCCAGACCTCGCGCCGTGTGCGCGCGCCGGGTGCGACATTTGACGCAAACGGGCGCGTCTCGAGCAGGTGGTTCTTACGCGTCAGCGTGTACTCGTCGTCACGCAGCGCGTTCACCTGGTCGCAGCTGATCTCGTGCCGCTTCTTGTCCGGGTTGACCTTGTACGCCTTGGCGACGTTGCGGCCGAGGATGCCGTTGCGGATCGTGCGCGCCGGGGTCGGCGCCTTCCGCGTCGGATCCTCGACATCGCCCTCCAGGCCGAAGGGCAGGCCGTAGAGCTCCTTGCCCTTCGCGGTGAACTCGAACCGGCGCATGCCGACGATCTCCGGCTGCGGCGACCCGTACCAGAGCGAATCGGTGCCCCAGCAGATCCGCTTCGGGCCGACGTGGTTGATGAGCTTGCCGAGCAGGTGGGCGGCCTGGTCGGGGTCGTTCATCACGTCCCGCCATACGGACCCGAGCTCGGCCCAGACGTTCGGCACGTTGCCGAACTTCTTGCCCTTCTTGCGGTGGTGCGAGGCGTCCCACTTGTTCTCGCGCAGGCTCTTGATCAGCCCGTCCACCGTGTTCGACATGGAGTCCGCCTGGGCGTCGCCGCGGTAAGCGCGCTGCGTGTCGCCCGTGTCGTAGCCCGAGTGGTAGACGATGATGTTCACGCCCGGGTTCGCCTTCGCGGCCGGCCCGACGTCGCGCGGCGCAGCCGCCCGCTGGTCGAAGCCCGGCAGCGCGAAGCCCTTGTGGGTCGCGACCGTCGGCGGGATCTGCGGGTACTTCTTCGAGACCGCCTGAACGTTCTCGAGGAACCGCATGCCCGTGTCCGAGTCGAGGAACCAGCCACTCGCGTTCGGGACGTCGCCCCACGCGCAGTAGGTCTTCCAGCCGCGCAGCCGATCGCGGTACTTGTCCGCGCGGTCGAACATCAGCTGCATCTCCTCCTCGAGGTACAGCGGCTCGACCGTCGGCGAGCTGTCGCCCGACCCGCCGCGGTTCGGCATGACGAAGGCGTGCATCACGCTCCGCTTGGAGCGCGCGAGCTCGTTGACCACGTCGATCGTCTGCGAGGCCTCCTCGACCGGCAGCGGATTGTTCGTGTCGGGCGAGGTCGGCACCACCGACAGGACCGTGCAGGTCGTGGCCGAGTCGAGGTAGATCTCCTTCAGGTAGTGGTAGCGCGAGAGGTTCTCGATCGGGTCGGCCTCACCGCCCTCACGCGTCTGCGGCCACACGGCGTTGAAGAACGCGTGGATGGCCGGGTTCGTGACCCGCCACATCCCGTCCGGGTCCACGTGGTGCGACTGCACGTCGAAGACGAACTCGCCCGGCAGGTTCTTCACCGTCTCGAGCCCCTTGCGCCCCGCCCATTCGAGGTCGCACGCGTCGGGGCGGCCGGTGGAGACGGCGCTCGCGCCGCCGTAGTTGCCGTAGATCCCGGGCTGGATCACGTCGATCGCCCAGAACCCGATCGCCATGGCCCCCGAGGTGCGGACGAACTCGCGCCGGCTCATGTTGAACTTCCGCCGCCACCGCTCGGTCTCGGCGTCGGCCAGCGCCATGATCGCCTTCTGCCGCGCGTTCGGCGGCGGCGGGAAGAACTCGTCGTTCGAGCACGGCAGCACGTCCACCGGCAGGTCCTCCGGCATCGTCTCCCACGCGTCCCGCGCGCGCGGAGAACGAAGCGGTGCCCACTCCCCCCAGTCGGTCATTCCTTGACCTCGTTCGCGGCGCTCGTTGAGCAGGACGACATCGCGCTAGTGCAGAGCGTGCTCATTCCTTCACCTCGAACGCGCCGCGCATGAAGGGATGGATGCGGCAGAAGTACGTGACCACCTCACCTGGCTTGTAGCCCTGCTCCTTGGTCACGTCGACCGACCACTCGAGCGTCTGCTTGGCAGGCCCGATCGCGGGCGTGCCGAAGCCGAGCTCGGACGAGTCCAGGTCGACCTGCCGGCCCTTGCTCGTCTCTCCGTCGGCGAGCGGGAACGCGGCACCCGTCTGCCCGAGGCATGGGTACGCGCACGAGGTGATCGTGTGGTAGATCGCCCCGCCCTCGAAGTTCGTGAAGCGCACGCTCTCGCCGAGCTTCACCTCCGGGATGCCCATCGACGTACGCGTCGAGAGGTCGCCCGGCACGTAGAGGAAGTCGGCGATCGCGACCTCGTTGGTCTCGCCGAAGCTCGTCGCATCCCACTTGCCGCTGGGCCCACCGCGGTTCGCGTTCTCGGCCAGGTGCCCGTGGGTGACGACGCCCTGCGTGCAGAGCACCTTCTTCTTCTTCTGGATCCCCGACTTCTTCAGGCCGCCCTTGCGGTAGCAATTCCTCGAGCGGTCGACCTTGGCCTTGAACGGGTTGAGACCGGGCGCCTGCGGCTTGCCGTTCTCGTCATTGGGGACGAGCAGGCTGACCGCGATGCCCATGTTCTCGTAGGTGGACTGCAGCTTCGTGTCGTAGGTCACGTTCGACCGGAGCTTGTCGCCCGGCTTCACGTGGACACCCCAGAACGGGTTGCCAACGACCGGCATGGAGAAGTCCCAGGAGTCCTTCGGACCCCCGCCCTTCTTCTTGTTCTTGGGATTCCAGTAGACAGCCTTGCCCGTGTAGATGCGCTTCTTCTTCTTGCCACGGACCAGGTCGATCTCGTTCTGAATCCCGCCCGGGTGCATGTGGCCACCCATGCCGATGATCGTGCCGCCGTTGAACGGCCCGGCACGTCCGAACGTCTCGCCCTTCTCGGGGAAGGTCCAATCCTCGCCCTTGCCGTTGCCCGGCTCGCCCTGGCCCACGATCTGCTTGCCGTAGGGGTCGAAGTCCGCGCACTGCTCCCTGGGCCAGGTGCACTTGTCGTCCTTGCCACCGAACTGGCGCTGCGTGTTGAAGACCGGGTAGCCCGAGGGGCGCACGTCGAGCCACAGCGGGTAGGCGGACTTCATGCCCAGGTCGTCGCCCTGCGCCTTCGGGATGAAGTCGACGTCGTAGATGATGTAGACCTCCATCGGCTGCACGACGGCCGAGTGGACCATGTACAGCAGGAGCCACGTGTCGGTCGCCTTGACCGGCATGCCGAAGCCGTGGGGGAAGGGCGCCACGGTCTTCTCCTCGCCGGCCGCGAAGAACGGTCCGCTGCCGTACTCGGGGTAGGAGATCCAGGTGCCGTGGTGGAGGTGCACCTGCTCGACGGGCGGCACCGTGCCGTCCGCGCGGACGAGGTTCGGTCGGAAGCGGGTGATGTAGCCGTCGGCCATCGGCTTCTCGATCGTCACCGGGTTGATCAGGACGTCGTTCTGGCCCGGCTTCACCGCGATCGGGCCGTAGGAGAAGCGCATGCGCTGGCATGCGCCCGGATAACGCGTGTAGTCCGGGCCCTTCCAGCCTTCGGCCTTGTAGAACTGCTTCTCGAACTCGTCCCCGCCCTCATACGAGCAGGGGCGCGGGCTGATGTCGAGGCCGAGGGGGTCGAGCTCGGGCGTCGGCACGCGGTCGATCCTCTGAGCCGACGCGCTCGCAGGAACGAGCAGCAGAATCGTGAGCGCAAGCGCTCCGACGACCTTGGAAATCATGTTTCCCCCCACGTAGAAATGACCGCTTGCCCCTGGTACGGATGCGTACCGGAACGTGTGAGTTAACCACATCGTGGCCACTGAACGCGTCACCTCTGTGCTTCTTGCGGCGGCGGTTGCGCTAACGCGCCACTGCGGCTGGAACGCCGGCGCCCTGGATGACGGCCTTGACGAGCTGGACGAGCACGGGGCGCAGCTCGACGAGGCTCTTAGCGTCCCGCGTCAGCACGTGCTGCTGGACGAGCTCGCCAATCCCGCCGACGAGCGCGCGCAGGTAGATCTCGGGCACCTCCCCGAGCTCCGGCTGCTGGCGCGCCGCGCGCCGCGCGAGGATCACGTACTGCTGGACGAACTGCTCGTAGACCTGCCGGCGCAGCTCGACGGCGGCCGGGCCGGCGCCGAGCACGTCCACCAGGAACGTGCGCGCGAACTCGGGATCGTCCGCGAGCGTGGTGACGTAGGTGTCGATCGCGGCCTCGAGCACGTCGCGCCAGTCCGCGTCGGGGGTGAACGCGAGCGAGGCCTCGACCATGTCGCGAATCAGCGCCTCGGTTCCCGTGGCGTAGGCCGCGAGGAAGCAGGCCTCCTTGTCCTTGAACTGCTCGTAGAAGGTCCGCCGAGACACGCCGGCGTCGGCCACGACGTCGCCGACGGTCACGCGGGCGTAGCCCTTCTGCGCGACCGCGCGCGCGATCGCGTCGAGCATCCGCGCGCGCTGCGACGCGCTTGTGACCGTGCGCTGCCCGACCCAGCCGTCCTCGGGTTCGAGCGCACGGAAGAACAGGGAGTCCGTGCGAGTCATCAGGCTGGCCTCCATGGTAGCTGGGTCTGGTACGGGGCTGTACCGGCCGTCAGCGGACGACCAGCGTCCCCCGCATGCCGGTATGGATGCTGCAGAAGAACCCGTACGACTGGCCGGACTTCACGTTCTCGAGCCCCGTGACCGGAACGGTCTCGCCGGTGCCGGCGAGCGCGCTCCGGAAGACGCCCGAGTCCGCCACCACGTCGTGGCGGGCGATGTCGAGGTTCGTGTAGTTCAGCGGGCCGCCGACCTGCGTGACCATGACCGGCGGCGTGTAGCCGGCGTAGGTCGCACCCGGGCCGGTGACGATCGCGGCCTGGACGGGCGGCAAGTCGCCGCCGCCCGGCGCCTCGGGCAGCTCCGGCACCGCAGGCCCGCCGCCTCCGCCGCCGCCACCCCCGGCGGGGTCGCCGAGCTTGAACGCGAACAGCGTGCTCGTCGAGTCCCACTGCGAGGTCACGAAGACCGTGTTGCGAGCGATCGAGATTCCGCTCGAGTTGCCCATGTCGTGCATGGGCGTCTGCGTGTCCTGCGCGAACGGGTGGGTGAACAGCGGCAGGCCGGTCTCCGCGTCGAGCGCCTGCAGCGCGCCGATAGCGTCGTTCAGGCTGTAGACGACGCCGTTCGCTACGGCGACGCCGTTGTAGCGGAAGGTGCCTGTGCCCGGCGTGACCCACTGGATCGCCCCCGTGTCGCGGTTCAGCGAGTACAGGTTCCCGCCGGTGACCGCCACGTAGATCCCGTTCTCGTCGACGGCCGTCGAGCTGAGGTTGCAGCCCAGGCACGGGACGCCGAGCGTCGCCTGCCAGGCGCGCTCCATCGTGTCCGTGTTCACCGTCGTGTAGACGCCCGACTTCTGGAGCCCGCCGAAGAGGCGCGCGCCGTCCGAGGCGTCCCACAGGTTGGGGGACGCCAGGAAGTTGAAGTCGAACGAGCCGCACGTGAACCGCCCGACCGGCCACTGGATGTCCGGGTTGCACACGGGCGAGTCGATGTCCTGCGGCAGCGGATACGAGTCCGACGTGCCGCGGTGCGACGCCAGGATCTGGCCGAACGTCGGGCTCTCAGGATCGACGTCGATCTTGATCAGCGAGTTCGTGCGCGGGTTCTGCCGCCGGCTGGCGGGGTTGCCCGTGCCCGCGAAGATCAGCTTGCGCTCGAGGTCCACGGTGGGCGTGTTCACGATCGAGCCGCCGCGGTCGCCCGCCTCGAAGTCGGCATCGGGAAGCACGCGCGTCTTCACGAGGATCTCGCCCCCGCCCTCGCGCGAGCCGTCGACGATCACGAACCCCGGGTTCGAGTGGTTCGACGCTTCGTCGCCCTTGAACGACTGGAAGACCATGCCGTTGAACGGCACGGGGCTCGAGTCGAGCCCACCGCCGTCGTCGTCGTCCACGACGGCGTGCCAGACCCGCGCGCCGGTCGCCTGGTCGAGCGCGTGCAGGACCGACGCGTCCGGCGTGGTCGCGCCGACGTACACCAGCCCGTCGACGATCGCGGGCGCGCCGACGATGCCGGCCCCGGCGAACGTCGAGCTGCCGTCGCCACCTTCGGCGAGCGGCTGGGTCCAGACGACCTCGCCGGTGTCGGCGTTCAGCGCGTAGACGTTGCCGAGGTCCGTGCCGAAGAAGACGCAGCCGTCGACGACGGTCGGGGTCGAGTGGATGACCCCGCCGTCGGGTGTGGCCTGCTTCCAGGCCATGCCGAGCTGGCCGACGGACTCCGTCGAGATCGCGTCCTCCGCGAGCTGCTCGCGGTGGCCGTCGACGGTGCCGCTGTAGAACGGCCACTCACCCCCGGCGACATCGGGCGCGGCGCAGGTCCCCCCCTGCTGTGCCTGCGCCGCGCCCGTCGGCACGATCATCACCGCCGCCACCGCGGCGGCGATGATTGCTCGCGCCATCACTCCGTCACCTCAAACGCGCCACGCATCGATGGGTGGATGCGGCAGTAGTACGTGACTATCTCCCCCGCCTCGTACTGCTCGTCACTCACCGGCGTGGCCCACGTGAGCTCGTTCTTCGCCCCGCTGATCTCCGGCACCGAGAACCCGAGCTGGCCCGAGTCGAGCTCGACCTGCGTGCCCTTGCTCGTCTCGCCGTCGCCGAGCGGGAACGCCGCCCCGGTCGGGCCGAGACATGGGAACTTGCACGTCGTCACGGTGTGGAGCACCGCGGCGCCGTCCAGGTTGGTGAACCGCAGGTCGGAGCCGAGCGGCACCTTCGGCACGCCCAGCGCGTCCACCTGCGTCAGGTCGCCTGGTAGATACAGGAAGTTGGCGATCCCGATCTCGGTCGTCTCGAACGACGCGGGGCCGTTCGACGGCGCCGTCCATTCGCCGGCCGGGCCGCCGCGGTAGCCGTTCTCCTTGTAGTGCCCGTGCGTCTCGAGCATCCCGTTCGGGCATAGCGTCGGCGTCTCCGCCAGGAGGCCGCCGGAGTCGCAGCGACCCGAGTCGTCCACGGGCGCATCGAACGGGTTGACGCCCGGCGCCTGCTTGTTCCCATCATCGTCCTCCGGCACGAGCAGGGCCACGACGATGCCCATGTTCTCGTAGGAGTCCTGCAACGTCGTGTCGTACGCGGCGTTCGAGCGCAGGACGTCGCCCGGCTCGACGTGGACGCCCCAGTTCGGCAGGCCGTTCACGCGCATGGAGAAGTCCCACGAGTCGGGCGGGCCGCCGCCCTTCGTCGTGTCCTCGGGATCCCAGTAGGTCGGAATCCCGGTGTAGATCCGCTTCGCCTGGCCGTCGCGCACCAGATCGACCTCGTTGCGCAACCCGCCCGGGTGCAGGTGGCCGCCGAGACCGATGATCGTGCCGCCCGTGAAGCTCGGGACGCGACCGAACGCCTCGCCCTCGTCGGGGAGCGACTCGTCCCTGCCGATCCCGTTGCCGGGCTCGCCCTGTCCGACCTCGCTCTGGCCGAACGAGTTGAAGGCCGCGCACTCCTCGGTCGGCCACGTGCACTCGCCGTCGTCGCCGCCGAACGACCGCTGCACGTTGAAGACCGGGTAGCTCGAGGGGCGCACGTCCAGCCACAGCGGGTACGCCGGCTTCATGTCCTGCGCGGCGGGCGCGCTCGCCGGGATGAAGTCGATCTCGTAGGTGATGAAGACCTCCATCGGCTGCTGCACGGCCGAATGGACCATGTAGAGGAGCTGCCACAGGTCGGTCGCCTTGACCGGCATGCCGTACCCGCGCGGGAAGGGCGCGATCGTCTTCTCCTCGCCTGCGGCGAAGAACGGCCCGTCGCCGTAGTTGTCGGTCGAGTTCAGCCAGGTGCCGTGGTGCAGGTGGACCTCGTGAACCGGCGGAACCGTGCCGTCCACCCGCGTCAGGTTGGGCTTGATGCGGGTGATGTAGCCGTCCTGGATCGGCTTCTCGATCGTGACCGGCCCGACGAGGACGTCGTTCTGGCCGGGCTTGACGGCGATCGGGCCGTAGGCGAATCGCATCCGCTGGCAGGAGCCCGGGTACCGCTCGTAGTCCGTGGCGGGATCCCAGCCCTCGACCTCATAAGACTTCTTCTCGACCTCGTCACCGGAGTCGTAGGTGCACGGCTTGGGGTTGATCGGTGCGGCGAAGTTCAGTTCCGGCGTGGCCGGCGGCTGTGGCTTCTGCGCCGGCGCGAGCGCCGGTGCCACCAGCGCCGCGATCGCCGTGGCCGTGATCAATGCCTGCGCGCGCTTGCGCAGCTTCCGCGGCCGCGACCGCAGATCCCCCCTGTCCCGCACCTGTTCTCCCCCTGTCGAATGTGCGCGTGTGCAGACGCTTGGTACGTCTGCGTACACACCGGTACGCGGATGTATATGCGTGGCGCATGCCCGCTGTCAAGTCCGCGGGTCCGAGCGGAGGGGGTGGGATTCGAACCCACGGTCCGCCTAGCGACGGACACCGGTTTTCAAGACCGGCGCATTCAACCGCTCTGCCACCCCTCCTGGGACAGCCCGAATCAGGCTAGCCGCGAACTGCGCCCACTTATGTCCGAGGGGTGGACAGAAACGGGCGCGGTTGGGGCGGGCGCGTGGGCGGGGTCGGTGTCGCGCCGTCCATCTAGGCTCCCGCGGCGCGGATGATCGTCTGCTGGATCGTCTTCCCAGTCGTGCTGACGGCCGTCGCCGTGGGCTGCGGCCTGCTCCTCGAGCGGGTCGCCGGCGTTCGCGTGCCGGGGCCACTGCTCCCGCTGCTCGGCCTGTGCGTGATCGCGATCGTCGGGCAGGCGACGACCGAGTTCGACTCGACGGCGGAGCTCACGTTGCCGATCGCGCTCGTAATTGCCGTCGCGGGCGCCGTGCTCGCGCGCAACCGCGGAGGGTGGCGGCTCGATCCCTGGGCGGCGGTCGCGGCCGTCGGGACGTTCGTGATCTACGGCGCGCCCGTGATCTTCTCGGGCGATGCCACCTTCGCCGGCTACATCCGCCTCGACGACACCGCCAGCTGGCTCGCCCTCACCGACCGCGCCCTCGAGGCCGGGTCGAACGTGGACGGCCTCGCGCCGTCCACCTACGAGGCCACGCTCGACTTCTACCTGAACAGCGACTACCCGCTCGGTGCCCTGATCCCGCTCGGGGTCGGCGGCGACCTGATCGGTCAGGACCTCGCCTGGGTCTGGCAGCCGTACCTGTGCCTGCTCGCGGCGCTGCTCGCGCTCGCGCTCTACGCCCTCCTCGCGGAGACGGGCCTCGGGCCGCGGGCGCGGGCCCTCATCGCGCTCGTCGCGGCACAGCCTGCGCTGCTGTTCGGCTACACGCTCTGGGGCGGCTTCAAGGAGATCGCCACCGCGGCGCTCGTCGTGCTCATCGCGGTCCTCGCACTGCGCGCGATCACCGAGCGCGTCACCGGCCGCGGGCTCCTGCCGCTGGGGGTGGCGAGCGCGGGCGTGCTGGCGGTGCTGAGCGTCGGGGGCGGCATCTGGGTGCTCCCGCTGCTCCTGCCCGTGGCGGTCCAGTGGTTCCGGATCGCGCGCGGCGAGGCCATCCGCAACGCCGTGTGGCTCACGGTCATCGTCGCCGTCCTGAGCGTGCCGAGCATCCTCGCCGCGGGGTTCTTCGGCCGCCCCGCCGCCTCGACGATCACGCAAGACGACCGGCTGGCCAACCTGATCGAGCCGCTCAGCCTCCTCCAGGTGTTCGGCATCTGGCCGGCCGGCGACTTCCGCGTGCGTCCGGAGGAGAAGACGCTGACCTACGTCCTGATTGCGGTGATGGCCGTCGCTGTGGCGGTCGGCGCGGTGTGGGCAATCCGCCGCCGCCGCTGGACGCTCCTCCTCTACGGCGGCGGCGTCCTGCTCTCGTGCGGGGTGACCGTGGTCCTCGGCTCTCACTGGGTGGACGCGAAGGCCCTCTCGATCGCGTCCCCGGTACTCGCGCTGGCCGCGATGCTAGGGATCGTCGTGGCGTTCAAGGGCTGGGCCCGCGTGCCCGCCGTGGCGCTCGGCGTGGCCGTGGTCGGCGGCATCGTGTGGTCGAACGCGGTCGCCTACCACGAGGCGAACCTGGCGCCACGCGACCGCATGGCCGAGCTCGAGGAGATCGGCGAGCAGTTCGCGGGCGAGGGGCCGACGCTCGTGAACCAGTACGAGCCTCCGGCCGCGCGCTGGTTCCTGCGCGACGCGGACCCGGAGTCGATCAGCGAGCTGCGCCGGCGGTTCATCTACCTGCGCAACGGCGACACGGTCCCGAAGGGCGGGTTCGCCGACGTGGACCAGATCGCGCTGCCCGATTTCTTCGTCTACCGCACGATCGTGCAGCGCCGCTCGCCAAGCGCGTCACGGCCGCCCGCCGCGTATCGGCTGGTCCAGCGGGGCCGCTACTACGACGTCTGGCAACGGTCCGAGCCGCTGACCGAGACCACCATGACCCACGTGGCGCTGGGCGGGCCGGAACAGCCGACGGCGCCGGTGCCCTGCGCGCAGGTGCGCGCCCTCCAGGAGCAGGCGCTTCCCACCGACCGGATCGTCGGCGTCCGTCGCCCGGCGGCCGTGTTCGTCAACCTGGGCGACGCCGACGTTCCGCGCGGCTGGTCGGGCGTGGCCGGTCAGCCCGCGATGGTTCGCCCCGAAGGCGAGGGCACCCTCACCGCGACGATGGAGACCACCGAGGGCGGTGAGTACGACGTGTGGCTGGGCGGCGAGCCGCGCGGCGAGGCCAAGGTTTCGATCGCGCGCGAGAAGGTCGGGAGCGCGCGCCACACCTTGAGCTACGCCGAGGCGTACAAGCTGATCGGCACGATCGAGCTCGACGCCGGCCGCCACCTCGTCGAGATCGAGTACGGCGCGGGCGACCTCCATCCCGGAAGCGGGGGCTTCCCCGAGGGGATCGGGCCGCTGGCCCTGACCCGCGCGGACGATGCGCGCAGACTCGAGGAGCTCCCACCGGAGCAGGCGGAGCGCTTCTGCGGCGAGCCGCTCGACTGGATCTCGTTGATGCGCTAGCGGTCGCGATTCGTGCGCTTCTCGCGCACGTGCCCGCCGTACGCGGCGGCCGCCGCCGAGATCCCGCAGCCGAGCACGAGCCCGAGGACCGCCTCGCCCTCGGCGCCATTGCCGCGCGTGAGCTGCTGGATGACGAGCGTCAGTCCGAGCCCGCCCCACGCCGCGGCCGCGAACACCGGGTTTCCGATCCACCAGCCGATCAGGAACGGGAGGACCGCCGTCGCGAGCACGATGGCGGCCACCCATTCCATAGGCCCATCTTCGCCTACTTGATGAAGAGGATCTCCGAGTACTTCGGCAGCGGCCACAAATCGTCGGCCACGATGCGCTCGAGCTGGTCGCCTATCTCGCGGACGTTGTCCATCCCGGCGAGCTGCTTGTCGCGCGCGTGGATGGCGAGGTCGAGCCCCTCGACGCCGTCCGGGTAGGCGTTCGCCTGCTCCAGCTCGCCGATCGCGTCCGCCAACCGCGCCGTCAGGTCGCGTGCGTCGGCCGCCAGCCCGTCGAGCCCGGCCGCTTCGGCGAGCGCGATGTGCCGCATCGCGGCCGGGAGCAGCATCGTCCGTGCGATCGAGACCGCGGTCTCGGCCTCGATGTTCGCCCGGGTGATGTATTGCTCGAGCCAGACCTCGAAGCGCGACTCGAGCTCCCGGTGGTTCAGCACCTCGTACTTCTCGAACGCGGCGACGGTCTGGTCGGCCAGCACCTCGGGGAGCGCGTCGGGCGTCGTGCGCAGGTTCTTCAGCCCGCGCTGCTCGGCCTCCGCGTGCCACTCCTCGGCGTAGTTGTCGCCGCTGAAGACGATCCGCTTCGACTCGGCGTAGGCCGACTTCACGATCTCGGTCACCGCGGGCCCGAGGTCGCCGCCCGACAGCTTCGCCTCGAGCTGGTCGGACATCTCGTCGATCGCCTCGGCGACGATCGTGTTCAGCACGGTGTTGGTGAACGCGAGCGACATGCTCGACCCGAGCGCACGGAACTCGAACTTGTTGCCGGTGAAGGCGAACGGCGACGTGCGGTTGCGGTCCCCGCCGTGCATCGGCAGCGGCGGCAGCACCGGCGTCCCGAGGCCGAGGATCGACGCCGGGGTGTTCGGATCGCCCTCGCCCGAGGCGATCGCGTCGAAGACGCGCTCGAGCTCGGCGCCGAGGAAGACCGAGATGATCGCCGGCGGCGCCTCGTTCGCGCCCAGCCGGTGGTCCTGGCCGATGTTCGCGACGGACGCGCGCAGTAGGCCCTGGTGCTTGTCGACCGCGCGGATGACCGCCGCGCAGAAGAACAGGAAGCTCAGGTTCTCGGCCGGCGTCTCACCCGGCTCCATCAGGTTGTGGCCGGTGTTCGTGCCCATCGACCAGTTGTTGTGCTTGCCGGAGCCGTTCACGCCCGCGAAGGGCTTCTCGTGCAGCAGGCAGACCAGGCCGTACTTGCGCGCGACCGACTGCAGGATCTGCATCGTCAGCTGCTGGTGGTCGGAGCCGACATTCGAGTTCTCGAAGATCGGCGCGATCTCGTACTGGCCCGGGGCCACCTCGTTGTGACGCGTCTTGACCGGTACGCCGAGCCTCGCCAGCTCGAGCTCGGAATCCATCATGAACGCGAGCACGCGCTCCGGGATCGCCCCGAAGTAGTGGTCGTCGAGCTCGTGCCCCTTCGGCGGCTTCGCGCCGAACAGCGTGCGGCCGGTGCTGATGAGGTCGGGGCGCTCGAAGTAGTACTGCTCGTCGATCAGGAAGTACTCCTGCTCGGGGCCGACGGTCGTGAAGACGCGCGTCGATTCCTCGTCGCCGAGCAGGCGGAGCGCCCGGATCGCCGACGTGGACAGGGCGTCCATCGAGCGGAGCAGCGGGATCTTCCCGTCGAGCGCCTCGCCGGTCCAGGATGCGAACGCCGTCGGGATGCACAGCAGCGCGCCGTTCGGGTTGGGCAGCACGAACGCCGGGCTGGTGGGATCCCATGCCGTGTAGCCGCGCGCCTCGAACGTCGCGCGGATGCCGCCGGTGGGGAACGAGGATGCGTCCGGCTCGCCCTGGATCAACTCCGTGCCGGAGAAGTCCGCGATCGCCTTCCCGTCCTTGGTCGGGCCGAAGAACGAGTCGTGCTTCTCGGCGGTCAGCCCGGTGAGCGGCTGGAACACGTGCGTGTAATGGGTGGCGCCCTTCGATAGCGCCCACTCCTTCATCGCCTCGGCGACCGCGTCAGCCAGCGACGGGTCGAGCGCCTCGCCATGGTCGAGCGTGCTCGACAGCTTCTTGAAGACGTCCTTGGGCAGGCGCTCCTCCTGCACGGAGAGCGAGAAGACGTTCTCGCCGAAGGGATAGCTCGTCTCCTCGGTCAGGTCGAAGGTGCCGAGCGCGCCTCCGTTGGGGCTCCAACGGGCGGCGGTGACGTTGTGCTGGCGGATCTTTGGCATGTGTAGAGGGCCTCCTACGCGGCGCGCGCCCCTGGACGAGGCGCGCGTGCTCTCACTCGAAGTTTCCGTATTACGCCACGCTAACGGCTCGGGGCGTTCGGCGGTTTATCCATTTGTTCAGAACTTGCGGCTTCCTTATCGCCCTGATGTCGAAATGACGGCCGGCGCGCCGTATTCGTGGAGCACCTCCGGCACCGCGACGGCGCCGTCCTCGCGCTGGTGGTTCTCGGCGATCGCGATGATCGTGCGCCCCACCGCGATCGCCGTCCCGTTCAGCGTGTGGGCGTGGCGGACGGTGCCGTCCGCCGGGCGGTAGCGGACGTCGAGCCGGCGGGCCTGGAAGTCGGTCGTGTTCGAGCAGGACGTGAGCTCGCGGAAGCGGTCCTGGCCGGGGAGCCACGCCTCCAGGTCGTACTTCTTCGCCGCCGAGTTGCCCAGATCGCCGACCGCGATGTTCACGACGCGGTAGGGGATCCCCAGCGCCTGGAGGATCTCCTCCTCGATCGCGAGGAGCCGCTCGTGCTCGTCCGCAGACTCCTCCGGGCGAACGAACGTGAACATCTCGACCTTGTCGAACTGGTGGACGCGGAAGATCCCGCGCGTGTCCTTCCCGGCCGCGCCCGCCTCGCGGCGGAAGCACGGCGAGAAGCCGGCGTAGCGGAGCGGCATGCGGCCGTCGTCCAGGATCTCGCCCGCGTGGAGCGAGGCGAGCGGGACCTCGGAGGTGCCCGCCAGGAACAGCTCGTCCTCCGCCAGCGCGTAGATCTGCTGCTCGGTGTCGGGCAGCATGCCGGTGCCGAAGAGGGCCTCCTCGCGGACCAGGACCGGGGGTATGACGGGCTCGAACCCCTTCTCGCCGAGCAGCTCGAGCGCCCAGCGCACGAGCGCGAGCTCGAGCAGCACGAGCGGCCCCTTCAGGTACGCGAAGCGCGACCCCGCCACGCGCGCCCCGGCCTCCATGTCCACGAGGTCGCCGAGCAGCTCCAGGTGGTCGCGCCCCGTCGCGCCGGACTCGCCCACCTCGCGCAGGACCTCGTCGGCGTCGGGCGCGTTCGGGTCGGGCGGATTCGGCACCCCGGCGAGCGTGGCGTTCAGCGTCTCCTCGACCTGGCCCACCTCGGCCTGGAGCTGCTTCACCTCGGCCGCGACGCCGCGCATCTCGTCGATTGCCGCCTGGGCGTCGCCGCCCGAACGCTTCGCCTCGGCGATCCTGTCGTTCGCCGCGTTCTGGCGGGCGCGCAGCTCCTCGAGTCGCGGCAGGATTTCGCGCCGCCGGGCGTCCAGCGCGAGCAGGTCGTCGAGCGCGTCACCCGCCCCGCGGCGCGCGAGCGCCGCCCGGACCGACTCCGGGTCGCGGCGGATCTCCTTGAGGTCGAGCACTGGCCGGGCGGGCTAGTTGCCCACCGCGCCCGAGCCGAAGTCGTTCGAGGAGTCGCCGGTCTCCTGCTCGCGGCCGGAGTACTTCTCGAGGAAGTCGGCGACCGCCTCGGCGTCGTCGCCGACCACGACATTGGCGGGCATGATCGCGCCCGAGAACCCACCGTTCCGGATCGCGAACAGGACGTCGTCGGCGGCGACCTTGCGCGTGTCGAAGTTGGGGCCGTTCGTGCGCTCGCCGCCCGACACCTGGCCCTCGGGCTTCGAGCCCTGCGACGAGGCGGCGGACAGCGTGTGGCAGCCGCTGCAGCGCTCGGCGAAGAGCTGTGCCCCGCGCTCGTCCGCCGCCGAGTCCACCGAGATCTCCTCCGTCTGGCAGCCCGTGAGGATCGCGCCCGCGACGAGGGCGGCTGCAAGCGGTCGGAGGCTCATGGGGCGGGCATATTACGGACGCGTCCTACTATCCGCCGCCCTGTGCGCCGCCTCCTCCCGCTGCCCGCCCTCGCCGCGCTCCTCGTGGGGTGCGGAGGGGACGACGACCGGGACCCCGGGCGCACCGTGAGCGCGGAGCCGAACGGGTCCGTGACGGTCGTCGCGGACGAGTACTCGTTCGACCCCGAGACGATCGAGCTGAGCGGCGCCGGCAAGCTCACGATCGCGCTGGACAACGAGGGCGCGCTCGCGCACAACCTGCGCGTCTTCGACGGCGCGACGGAGGTGGGCGGCACGCCGACGTTCACGGGCGGCGCACCACGCTCGGGGACCGTCACCGTCGAGCCGGGCGAGTACGACCTCGTCTGCACGGTCGGTGACCACGAGGCGCTCGGCATGACCGGCACGCTGCGTGTGCGGTAGAGGAACCGCGCCCGCGATGGCGAATTCATCGACCGCCCCGGTGGCGGTGGTGGCGACCCTGACTCTGCTTCAAGCGGACGGTCGTCTCATTCGGCGGCAATCGATACTGCCGCCGGGGCGTTTTATTGCACCGTGAAGGTGCCCTGGGGCCATCTGAGAAACTGAGGGGTCCATGCGCTCCATCTGGAAGGGCACGATCTCGTTCGGCCTCGTCAACATCCCGATCGCCCTCGGGGTGGCGACGCAGCGGTCGGACCCGAAGTTCCGCACCCTCGATGCGGAGACGAAGCAGCCCATCCGCCAGCAGATGGTGGCCACGGGGCGCGACGACGCCGTCGTCGAACGCACCGAGACGCTGAAGGGCTACGAGGTCGGCAAGGGCCAGTTCGTGGTCGTGACCGACGAGGAGCTCGAGAGCGTCGCCGTCGAGCGCCGGCGGACGATCGACATCGTCGCCTTCATAGACACCGACGAGGTGGACCCGGTCTACTACGACCGCACCTACTACGTCGCGCCGCAGGAAGCCGCAAACAAGCCGTACACACTTCTGCTCCAGGCGCTCAAGGAGACCGGCAAGGCCGCCGTCGGGAAGCTCGTCCTGTCGAGCAAGGAGCACCTCGTCCTGCTGCGGCCTTCCGGCGACGCACTCGCGATCGAGCTGCTCTTCTATCCCGAGGACGTGCGGCTCTCGACCCAGAGCGAGATCGAGGACGTCGTCCACGACACCAAGGTCGCCGACGCGGAGCTCGACATGGCGAAGCAGCTCGTGGAGAGCCTGTCGCGCCCCTTCGAGCCGAACGAGTTCGAGAACGAGCACAAGCGCGACCTGATGGCGCTGATCGAGAAGAAGCTCGCGGGCGAGGAGATCGAGGTCGCCCCCGAGCCGGAACAGCGCGAGCCGGTCCCGGACCTCATGGCCGCGCTCCAGGCGTCGCTCGAGCAGGCGAAGGGCGTCAAGGCGAAGGGCGGCAAGGCGAAGGGCGGCAAGGCCAAGGCCGGCGCCGCCAAGTCCACCCGCGCGAAGAAGGCGAAGGCCTCGAACGGGGCGAAGGCCAAGCCGAAGTCGCGCGCGCGCGCGAAGACGAAGGCCTAGCGGCTAGGGCCGCTTCACCATCCGCACCTCGGTGCCCCGGCGGCCGGGGCGCACGTCCACCTCGTCCATCATCTGCGCCAGGAACTGCAGGCCGCGGCCGCGCTCGGGCAGCTGGCCGCGCGCCGTGACGCGCGGGCGGAACGAGCCGGTGTCGCGCACGTACAGCACGAACACGCCGCCCTCGTCGAGCACCTCGAGCCGAACCGTGTCGCGCGGGTGCTCCGAGCCGTGCTCGATCGCGTTCGCAACGGCCTCGCTGGCCGCGGACTTGACCTGGAAGGCGGTGTCCGCGTCGAAGCCGTACGCCCGCGCCGCCTCCTCGGCGAACGTGCGCACAGTCGGGAGCTGCGAGAGCTCCGCCGGGAGGGTGAGCTCGCGCCGGGAGAACGCCAACGTCTCCATGTTTCCCAAACAGGCGGGCTGATATACCCGCACGCACGTGAATGGGGCCGCCTTCCGAGCCGCGATGGGCCAGTTCGCCACCGGCGTCGCGGTGGTCACGACGCGCGGGCCCGCGGGACTGACCACGAACGCGGTCACCTCGCTGTCGCTCGATCCGGCGCTCGTGCTCGTCTGCCTCGACCGCGGGTCGCGGACGCTCGCCGCGGTGCGCGAACACGGGCGGCTCGCGGTGAACGTGCTGTCGGCGGGGCAGCGCGAGATCGCGGTGCGGTTCTCCGGGAAGGCCGCGCACGCCGAGAAGTTCCGCGACGTCGCATGGCACGAGGAGGCGGGCGTGCCGGTACTGGACGAGGCGGTCGCGTGGGTCGCCGGACCGGTGACGGAGCTGCTGCCGGGGGGCGACCACGAGATCGCGATCGTCGCCGCCGAGGCATTCGCGGCGCCGGGTGGCGACCCGCTGATCTTCCACCGCGGGGACTATCGCTAGGCCAAGCGCTCCCGGATGGTCAGCGGCTGGGAGCGGAAGTCCCACTCCTGGATCACGTCCGACTCCGTGCGCGCCCCGCTGACCGCGCCGGTCCCCGACGCGCGGAAGCGGACGCGGAGCAGGCCGGGGACGGGCTCGGTGATGTCACTGATCTCGGTGCGCCAGTCCGGCCACTGCTCAGCGATCGCGTCGAACGCCTTGAGCACCTCGGCCTTGCCCTCGAGCGGGCGGCCGTCGACGATCTCGGGCAGGGGATGCCAGACGACGTCGTCGGGCAGGTCCTTGAAGGTGGTCTCGAAGTCGAGCCGCCGGAAGGACTCCTGCGACGCCATGTACGACTCGCGGAACGCCTCGAGCAGTCCGGACATGCCTAGATCCCGAAGCCTCCGGCCGACGCGCCGGCGCGCAGCGCCAGCGTCAGCACGAGCAGGGTCCCGATCGTCATCACGCCCATCTCGCGCAGCACGACGCGGCGGGCGACCGCGGCCTGCTCCGCCCGGTCGGGCGCCTCGAGGTCGTCCACCTCGTCCAGCTCGCGCTGGGCGGCGCCCACCCGCATGCCCTCGCTGACCATCGTCACGGCGAGGATCGCGACCCCGTACAGGTAGTGGAGCTCGTCCTCGGGCTCGTTGCCCGAGATCAGGAGCCACATCCCGAGGGCGACCTGGGCGACCACGACGACCTGCGCGACGCGCAGCAGGTACCAGAACCAGACCGACGGCTCGTGCCGCAGCCACGCCGCCGCCCCCCACCCGGCGGCCAGCGCGTTGGCGCACACGACGGCGATGCCGAGGGACGCGTGGATGCCGCTCAGAACGCGCCTTTCCGCACTATGTAGCAACCTGTCACAAACCGGGGTATAACACCGCCGCCTCCCGATGCTTAAGACCTACCTCCCAGCCCTGATCTTCATCCTCCTCGGATTGGGCGTCGGCGGGGCCTTCGTCTACCTCAACAAGGTCCTGGGCCCTTCTCGCCCGAGCAAGGTCAAGTCCGACCCCTACGAGTGCGGGCTCCCGTCGGACGTCCAGCAGAACTTCCGCTTCGGGATCTCCTTCTACCTCGTCGCGATGCTCTTCATCCTGTTCGACATCGAGGTCGTCTTCCTGTACCCGGTCGCGGTGCAGCTCGATGCCTTCGGGGTCTTTGCGCTGGTCGAGACGATCGTGTTCATCGGCCTGCTGTTCGTCGCGTTCATCTACGTCTGGCGAAGGGGTGCTCTCGAGTGGAAGTGATCCGCCAACCCGTCGGCGAAGCGAGTGACGACCTGCGCGTTCGCCAGCTCCGCGCGCGCCAGCTCCTGAAGGGCGAGCTGGAGGGCAAGGACCTCGACGAGTACGTCGAATCGCGCGTCCTCACGACCACGCTCGAGCAGGCCCAGAACTGGGCGCGCGGGAACTCGATGTTCCCGCTCGGCTTCGGCCTCGCCTGCTGCGCGATCGAGATGATCACGATCATCGGGTCGCCGCGCAACGACATCGCGCGCTTCGGCCACGAGGCCGTTCGCGCCTCCCCGCGCCAGGCCGACATGATGATCCTGTCCGGTCGCGTCTCGGTGAAGATGGCCCCGATCGTCCGCCGCATCTATGACCAGATGCTCGAGCCGAAGTGGGTGATCGCGATGGGCGCGTGCTCGTCGAGCGCCGGCATGTTCAACAACTACGCGCTCGTCCAGGGCGCCGACAAGTTCATGCCGGTCGACGTCTACGTCCCCGGTTGCCCGCCGCGGCCCGAGGCGCTCATCTACGGCATCAACAAGCTGCAGAAGATGATCTGGGACCGGCCCGACCTCGGCTGGCGCGAGCGGTACAAGGCAGAGGGCACAGAGGAGCCGGCCCGCTTCCCCGAGGGCCACATTGCCTGACGCCACCGGGCTCGAGCTCGTGGCGCAGCGGGTGCGCTTTGCGCTCGGGGACGACACCGTCACCGGCACGGCCTACCACCGCGAGCTTGCGACGCTCGAGGTGGCGCCCGAGGCGGTTCACCACGTTCTCCTGTACCTGAAGGAGGACGACGAGGAGCCCTATTCCCTCCTCACGAGCGTGCACGGGTGCGACTACCTGCCCGACGAACCGCGGTTCGGCGTCCACTACCAGCTGCTCTCCATGGAGCGGACCGAGCGCCTCAACGTGAAGACCCGCGTCGGGCTCGACGACCCGCGCGTCCCGAGCGTCGTGGACGTCTTCCCGGGCGCGAACTTCCAGGAGCGCGAGGTCTACGACATGTTCGGCGTGGTATTCGACGGCCACCCGGACCTGCGCCGGATCCTGATGCCCGAGGACTACGAGGGCCACCCCCAACGGCGGGACTTCCCGATGGGCGGCGAGCCGGTGCTGTTCACCTACAACGAGGACGAGAGCCCGCGCTGGTATGAGTGAGACGCCGACCCCGCTGAGCGTCCCCTACCGCGAGCGCGAGCAGTCGATCACGCTCGAGCGCGGCACCATGGAGGCGCCGATCACGGGCACCGAGCTGGAGCCGCGGCACGAGCTCTTCACGATCAACATGGGCCCGCACCACCCGGCGACGCACGGTGTGCTGCGGCTGCTCCTGACCCTCGAGGGCGAGAACGTCATCGATATGGAGCCGATCATCGGCTACGTCCACACGGGCATCGAGAAGTCGTGCGAGGACCAGGCGTACTGGAAGGTCATTCCGTTCGTCGAGCGGATGGACTACCTGTCGTACTACTTCAACGCGATGGCGTACTGCATGTCGGTCGAGCGCCTGCTCGACCTGGAGGTGCCGAAGCGCGCCCAGTACCTGCGCGTCATCCACCTGGAGCTGAACCGGGTCGCGAGCCACCTGTTCTGGCTCGCGACCTCGGCGCTCGACCTGGGCGCCGTGACCATGCTCTGGTGGGGCTGCCGCGAGCGCGACTACGTGCTCGACCTGTTCGAGTACTCGTCCGGGCAGCGCTTCCACCCGCGCTACTTCCAGGTCGGCGGGGTGATCGAGGACATCCCGCCGGGGTGGGAGCAGAAGGCGCGTGAGTTCTGCGCGATGCTGCCCACGCGGCTCGACCAGTACGAGGCGCTCCTCGACCGCAACGAGATCTTCATCCAGCGGCTCAAGAACGTCGGCGTCGTCGACGAGAAGACGCTGCTCGGGCTCGGCGTGACCGGGCCGCTCCTGCGTGCGACCGGCAACCCGTGGGACCTGCGCAAGGCGATGCCCTACTCGTCCTACGAGGACTTCGACTTCAAGATCCCGGTCGGCACCGTCGGCGACAACTACGACCGCTACCGCGTGCGCATGGCGGAGATGCGCGAGTCGGTGAAGATCGTCGAGCAGGCGCTCGACGGCCTTCCCGAGGGGCCCTACATCACCGACGACCGCAAGGTCGCGCTGCCGCCGCGCTTCGAGCTGGCGACCTCGATGGAGGCGCTGATCCACCACTTCAAGCTCGTGACCGAGGGCTTCCGCGTCCCGGTCGGCGAGGCGTACGTGCCGATCGAGTCACCGCGCGGCGAGCTCGGCTGCTTCGTGCTCTCGGACGGCTCGTCGAAGCCCGCGCGCGTCCACATGCGCGACCCGAGCTTCGCGAACCTGCAGTCCCTGAAGCACATGGGCGAGGGCGGGCTGCTGGCCGACCTGATCGCGTGCATCGCGATGCTGGACCCGATCCTCGGAGGAATCGACCGGTGACGGAGAAGGATCCGGGCGAGCTCGCGAGCCCCACACCGCTGCCCAAGGGCTGGGACCAGCCGGTCGACTTGGCGAAGGACCCGGCGGTCGTTCCGGACCTCGCCGAGATCGAGGTGCCGGGCGACCTCCAGGCCGAGATCGAGGAGCTGATGTCGCGCTACCCCGATCGCCACTCCGCCGCGCTGCCGGCGCTGGCGGCGGCGCAGCGCCTCCACGGCTGGTGCTCCCCCGAGGCGATCGACCAGGTCGCGGCGGTCATGGGCGTGACGCCCGCCTACCTGTCGAGCATCGCGACCTTCTACGACATGCTCAACACCGAGCCGGTTGGGCGCCATTATGTCTGGGTCTGCACGAGCGTTGCGTGCATGCCGCGGAACGCCAAGGCGGTGTACGAGGCGATCAAGGAGGCGGGCGCCGACCTGGACGACGTCCACATCCGCGAGTTCGAGTGCCTGGGCGCGTGCGACATGGCTCCGATGGCCTCGGTGGACGGCCGCTACGTCGGGCCGCTCCAGCCCGGCGACGCCGAGCAGATCGTGGAAGCGCTGAAGCGCGGCGAGCAGCCTCTCCCCGGAAGGGGGCTCGGCGATGGCTGAGGAAACGCGCGTCCTGCTCGAGGGGATCGACGAGCCCGGCCTCGCCACGATCGAGGTGTACGAGCGCCTGGGCGGCTACTCGCGCCTGACGAAGGCGCTCGTCGAGATGGAGGGGGAAGAGCTCGTCCAGGAGCTCGAGGCCTCCGGCCTGCGCGGCCGCGGTGGCGCCGGATTCGCGATGGGCAAGAAGGCGAGCTTCATCCCCAAGGGGGCGATGGACAAGTACCTCTGCTGCAACGCCGACGAGTCCGAGCCCGGCACGTTCAAGGACCGCCTGCTCATCCAGAAGAACCCCCACCTCCTGATCGAGGGGATCATCATCGCCGCGCACGCCGCCGGGGCGAACCGCGCCTTCATCTTCATCCGCGGCGAATACGAGCTGCAGGCCGAGATCCTCGAGAAGGCGGTCGAGGAGGCGAAGGCGAAGGGCTACGTCGGCCAGCGGATCGCGGGGTCGGACTTCTCACTCGACCTCTGGGTCCACCGCGGACAGGGCGCCTACATCTGCGGCGAGGAATCGGCGCTGCTCGACGCGCTCGAGGGCAAGCGCGGCAACCCGCGCCTCAAGCCGCCGTTTCCCGCGAACCAGGGCCTCTACCAGGGCCCGACGCTGATCAACAACGTCGAGACCCTCTGCAACGTGCCGCTGATAGTGGAGAAGGGCGCCGACTGGTTCAAGTCGTTCGGCACGGAGAAGTCGGCAGGCACGAAGGTCGTCTCGGTATCGGGCAACGTCCAGCGGCCGGGCAACTACGAGGTCGAGCTCGGCATCACCGCGCGCGAGATCGTCTACGACCTCGCCGGCGGGCCGCCCGAGGGGCGCGAGATCAAGTGCTGGTTCCCGGGCGGATCGTCGGCGCCGGTCCTCCTGCCCGAGCAGCTCGACCTGCCGTACGACTTCGAGAACATGGCCGAGGCGGGCTCGATGCTCGGCTCCGGCGCAATAATCGTGATCGACGACTCGGTCCCGATCGTCGAGGTCGCGCTGCGCCTCGCCGGGTTCTACCGACACGAATCGTGCGGCAAGTGCACGCCGTGCCGGGAGGGCACGAACTGGACCGTGAAGATGCTGGAGCGCCTGGACCGCGGCGAGGCCACGCCGATGGACGTCGAGATCATCGCCCAGGTACAGGAGAACATCATCGGCAACTGCCTGTGCGTCCTCGGCGACTCGATGGCGATGCCGATCGGCTCGATGATCGAGAAGTTCCGCCCCGAGTTCGAGGA